>Ga0307510_10000006_pt1 | contig 566474 bp, 523 predicted proteins | sample 12_EM_MG_FD_207224 | JGI IMG/M metagenome (GOLD analysis project Ga0307510, IMG submission 207224) | Populus trichocarpa ectomycorrhiza microbial communities from riparian zone in the Pacific Northwest, United States - 12_EM | ecosystem: Host-associated > Plants > Roots > Unclassified... | reverse complement strand
CTGCCCCAGCGACCCGGCTAATCCCCGTCTGTCTGTGCGCTGATCCCGCGCCGAGGCGCTCACGGCCCGGCCGATCCCTACACCGTCACGGGTCCGACCACAAGAACGGGGTTACTGGAGTCCTTACCGGCGCCGCACGGAAGGATTCAATTCGACTTCATCCTAGACGGCATTCGGTACCGTCCATCGATCAAGCGACCACCTTCGGAAGCCAACCTTCGTCGAGCCCGGGAGCGGCTTGAGGTTATCAAACACCAGATTCGGCTAGGCACGTTCTCGTTCGCCGACGAGTTCCCCGACTACCGTTTCCTCCCCCGGCTAAGTGGCGCTGCGAATGTCCGGCTCTGCAACGACGTCTTCGACGAATACCTCGCTCACTGTGAAGCGCGCCTCAAGCGTCACGACCTGGCGGCCGCGACTGTGCGCTCGTACCGAAAGATACTCGATGACATCTGGCGCCCCCGCATCGGCCGCCTCGTGTTTGATCAAGTCCGATATTCCCGTCTTCTTCGCATCGCGGACAACAAAAATTGGGGCAAGAAGACCTACAACAATGTGATCAGTGTGTTGAAGCGCGCTTTTGACTTTGGATATCGCGACCGACCGTTGTATGAGAACCCGGCTCGGCATCTCCGGTGCGCACGCATGCGTAAAGCCGACCGGCCCAAAGTCGATCCTTTCTGCATGCAGGACGCGGAGCTCCTGATCGCGACCCTGCATCGGGATTGGGGTGAAGCGCAGGGGAACTATGACGAGTTTCGCTTCTTCACCGGACTGAGACCGTCAGAGCAAATCGCCCTCGCGGTCTCCGACATCGATCTCGTCAATGGGATCATCAGTATCAACAAGGCGCGAGTCTACGGAGTGGATCGCTACAAGACCAAGACCGGAGATGATCGCCGCGTCCAATTGTGCCCTCGGGCATTGGCCGTTCTGAAGCGGCACTTGCTCTTGCGCGCACGAATGGTGGCCGACGGCAAGATCCGTCACGACTATGTTTTCTTTTTGGACTCGGGCGACCGCATCGAGGATCTGTGCGTCGCGCAAGTTCGATGGCGCCGTACATTGCGCTCGATGAAGCTGCGGTACCGCCGTCCGTATACCGCGCGCCATTCATCTGTGAGTTGGAACCTGATGATCGGCAAAAGCATCCTATGGGTTGCCAAACAACACGGTCACAGCACGGTGACCATGCTCCGCACGTATGCCGCTTGGGTGGAAGGAGCCGTGGACGCCGACGTCGAAGCGATCAAGCGATCGATGTACTTGTTAGCGGATCCCACCGACCGCTCGTCCGGCGGCCCACGACCTCCATCTGGTGATCAGGGGTCGTCCATCCTGGAAAATCTGGCAGTAGATCTGCCAGTAGAAGACCTCATCCGTGTCCCGAGCCTTCCCGCCATGGATCCGGCGAACGGCTCCGTCCGTGCCGTAAGTGATTGGTTTAACGAGAGAAGACGCGGATTCAGAAGTTGGCTGGGGTGGCAGGATTCGAACCTACGAATGGCGGGATCAAAACCCGCTGCCTTACCACTTGGCGACACCCCAACCCAAAAAAATCAACCCGAGCGGCCCCGCGTGCGGAGCAGCTCATGCACGGGGGAAACGTTCAACCCCCGAGCAACGTAACTCGTCCAGCGGTCCGGTACGCGCGCCGCGATGCGTTCCGCGTCGATCGCGGAGGCGCAGGGCGCGAAGATACAGGAACCTGTGCCAGTCAGCCGGGCCGGCGCGAACTGTCCCAGCCAGTCGAGGGCGTCCGCGACCGCGGGGAAGCGCCCGCGGACCACTGGCTCGCAATCGTTTCGACCGCCCGACTCAAAAAAGGCGCGTATTGTGATGACGGGGGAATTTCGTGTCAATTCAGGGCTCTGGAATACGTCCTTAGTTCCCACATGGACCCCGGGATGAATGACCACATACCAGGTCTCGGGTAGCTCCACGGGCTGCAAATTCTCGCCGACGCCCTCGCCCCACGCGGAGGAACCTCGAACAAAAACAGGTACATCCGCGCCCAACGGCAGCCCCAGATTGGCCAGCGCATCGATGGACAGGCCGCAGCCCCACACGTCGTTCAGGCCCAGCAGCACACTGGCAGCGTCCGAGCTTCCGCCGCCCAATCCGCCCCCCATTGGAATGCGCTTGCGCACGCGCAACGTCGCGCCCAGCCGTGAGCCACTAGCCTGCTGCAAAGCTCGGGCGGCGCGGACGGTGAGGTCCGACTCAGGATCGACGCCCTCAGGCCCGTCGGGGCGCTCGATACGACCGTCCTCGCGCACCGAGATGGCGATCGTGTCGCAGAGGTCGATGAGCTGAAAGACAGTCTGAAGCTCGTGGTAGCCGTCAGGCCGGCGGCCTGTGACGTGTAAGAAGAGATTCAGCTTTGCTGGCGCGGGCCACAGCGTTTCGTCAGTCACGAATTCCAGCCGTCCACAACTAAGCGCACCCGAATCCCCTGCCGCTGTAACGTCAATTTCGAAGGCAGCCACTCGCCGCCCACGGACATGTAGTCCGTGTAGAGGACCTGCCACCCGTCCTGTTCGAGTGCTGCCAGGCGTTGCTGCGGATCCAACGTCTCCTGCGCCGGATGCCCTGGCTCGGGAACTCCGAGAACCCAATAGCGAAGACTGTCGATGGGTGGATCAAACCCTAGTCGGTTCGTTAGTTCTGCTCGGGCGGCATCATTGTCGAGTCGGTCGCCCCGCGAAGTGACGATACTCACTCCAGAGCCATCGGACGTAACCTGCACTCCGCCGGCCCCCAACGGTCCGTCGAGAGACATGTGAGTCTGTTTCCCACTCTGCGTCCAACGCAGACGAGCATTGAAACCGTCGCTCCCGGTAGCGACTGCCACACGCCCCTTCAACTCAAACTGATCGCGCGCTTGCAACTGCGGTCGGCGAGCTTCCCAGGATTGTGCAGAGGCAGGCGGCGCCTCGTGATGAACCGGAACGGTCCGACAGCTTGCAAGCATCACAACGACCGTAGCCCAAAGAAGCTTACGAAGCATCTTTGAGGAACCGCGCCATCGTTGCCTTCAACAACGGCGCATCCGGCGCCCGCGCAATCGCAGCCGCCCAAACACGACGTGCATCCTGGTGCCGGCCGCTAGCCCACAATACCTCACCCCAATGTGCCGCAATGTCTGCGTCGTGCTCGAGGGAGTACGCATGTTCGAGCTGAGGAACCGCACCCTTCGCATCACCCTCGCGATATCGCACCCAGCCAAGGCTGTCGAGCACGGCGGGACTATCAGGAGTTAGAAGCAGCGCTTTGTGAATCAGGCCGTCAGCGCGTGAGAGATCCATGTTGTGATCGGCCAGCGTGTATCCGAGTGCATTCATCAAGACAGGATCTTCCGGCCGCTCTTGTAATAGCCGCTCGAGAACTTCCACCGACTCTTTGACGCGCCCAGCGCGCTCGAGTATCACCGCGCGGTCGTACTCGATCGCAGGATGCTTGGGATGCTTATCCAGTGCTGACGAAAGCAGTGTTAGCCCACCCTCTGCGTCACCGTGATCCGCAAGTAGCCGTGCCTCTGAGAGCCGCGCCTCAAACTCCGTATCCGGATGGTCCGTCACATAGTCGTCCATCAACAGCAATGCTTCCGAACGCTTGCTGCGCGCTAACAGAATCGACGCTGCCTTCGAGCGTGCTTCGAGCGCTAACGACGAATCCGCCAGCCGACGATATCCCGCAAGTGCAGCGTCGGTGTCTCCGTCACGTTGTGCGATATCTGCGAGATACAACAGCGCGGCGTCTGATGCTTCACCTTGCGTTGCTATCTCGGTGAAGCGCTGTTGAGCCTCTTTGAAATCGCCAGCGTTGTACGCCAATAGAGCCAGACGTCTATCAATCTCGCTCGTTGAAGCTTTGGTACTCCGCAGGCGCTCGAGCTCCTGATGCGCCTCTTCGAGCCGATCGAGCTGGACCAGCACTTCCGCCAACTCGAAAGCACCGCGTGTCGGATCGTCACGCATGATTTCTCGTGCGGTGGCTATCGCCTTCGCGGCGTCCCCGCGTACGACGTACGCGCGTGCCAAAACACGCTTGGCACCAAATTGTTTCGGATCACGGTCGAGGGCCATCTGTGCATACCGTTCCGCCCTCTGCGCGTCATTCGCGTCCAAGGCCAGCTCGGCAAGCAATGCATCGGTATCCGGGGAAATCGTAGCCGGGTCCAACGCTCCACTCATTGCCGCGAGCACCGCAGGGGCGTCCGACTGCTCCAGGAGCAGTCCCGCCAGCTCGCTCAGAGCGGATGAGTCCTGGGGGTCCTGCAGCTTCGCGAAATCGCCAATGGCAGAGCGTGCGTCAGCGATCTTGTACTGCTTGATCGCGACGGTCGCATACATTGCCGACGCCTCCCGATCCGTAGGGGCTAACGATCGCCACCGGACCGCGGATTTCCACGCCGCCGGAACGTTTTCACAGGCGAGGGCAACCCTACTGGCCTGGCGAGCAAGCGGAATCGCGCCATGCTGAGCCGCCTCGGCGTAGCTTTCAGAGGCCGTCTTGCAATCGCCCCGCGTCAACGCAATTTCAGCGATGACGGTCAGCGCGACGGGATCATGGCTGCCCGGATCGTCTTTGGGTGCTGGGGTAGCGGCACATCCAGCCAGCAGCGCGAAGCCCGTCGTCAGCGTTAAGAGAGTAATTCGATGCACAGCGACTACTTTACGGCAACGCCCGGAGCTTGTGTGCCTTGTCACAAGCAGCAGCGATCCCGGAGAATGCCGCGCCCTTGTCCATGGGCGGAAATCGCAAGCGATTTCCGCAGAGTTGGCCGAGCAGCCTCATTTGGCGCCCGGCAAAAAGCGTGGCCGGGAAGATAATTTTCCGCCGGGAAGGTAAGTGAAAGAATCGATACGCCTCCGCCTCGAAAAGATGACCGACCGGTTCGAGGAGGTTGGCCGCCTGCTTGCGACCTCCGACGTAGCCGGGGGTTCGCAGCAGTTCCGTGATCTGTCGATGGAATATGCCCGCCTGGAGCCACTGGCAGAGGCGTTCCGCGGCTACCACGGTCTCGAGCGTGACCTGGCGGCTGCTCAGGAGATGCTGGGCGATTCCGACCCGGACATGCGCAACCTGGGTGCAGAAGAGGTAGGCCGCGTCCAGCGCGACCTCACGTCCGCCGAGGCGGACCTGCGCAAGCTCCTCATCCCGAAAGATCCCCGCGACGACAAGAACATCTTTCTCGAAATCCGGGCAGGTACGGGCGGTGATGAGGCGGCGATTTTCGCGGGCGACCTCTTCCGCATGTACTCACGCTACGCCGAGGATCATGGCCTCGCGGTCGAGATCATTAGCGAGAACCGCGGTGAGCACGGCGGGTATCGCGAGGTCATCAGTCGCATGGCCGGCAAAGGCGTTTTCGCGAAGCTGAAATTCGAGTCGGGGACCCATCGGGTGCAGCGTGTGCCTGCGACGGAGGCCCAAGGGCGTATCCACACGTCGGCCTGCACCGTCGCTATCCTTCCCGATCTCGATGAAGTCGAAGAAATTGACCTGAACCCGGCCGATCTGCGCATTGACACCTATCGCTCCTCAGGCGCGGGCGGTCAGCACGTCAACAAGACCGACTCGGCCATTCGCATCACACACATCCCGAGCGGCATCGTGGTCGAGTGCCAGGACGAGCGCTCCCAACACAAGAACCGCTCGCGCGCGATGGCCCTGCTCAAGGCCAGACTGTTGGCCGCCGAGCAGGAAAAGCAACAAAGCGAGCTGGCCCAATCCCGCAAGTTGCAGGTTGGCAGCGGCGACCGTTCCGAGCGCATCCGCACCTACAACTTCCCGCAGGGTCGCGTCACCGACCACCGCATCAACCTGACTCTGTATCAACTCCAGAAGATCATGGACGGCGCTCTCGACGAGTTGCTGAACGCGCTCCAACAGGAATACCAGGCCGAGCAGTTAGCCGCCGAGGAGTAATGGATCGAACTTCGGACCTGGCCGTCGACAGCGTCACCGGAGTTGACGTAACGCTGCCTGTGGCCGGACCCGGAGCACGATCCTTTGCGTTCCTGATCGACTGGACCATACGCACCGTATTGAGTGCTGCCTGGTACGTCGTAGCCGCGTTGCTATACAACGGCAGCTGGAGCCTGGAGGCGCCCCTCGCCCCCACCGCCAACTGGTTTGTATTCGTCGTGGCTCCTCCGGCCGCGATTTACTTCCTGTACCATCCGGCGTGGGAAGTGACGACGCGCGGCCTGACTCCGGGAAAGCGCACCGCGGGGTTGCAGATCGTGAGTAGCACCGGCGGCGCGCCGAGTGTCGGCTCATTGCTGACTCGAAATGTATTCCGGCTGGTTGACAGCTTTCCAGTCGCCTACGCCTTGGGTCTCGTAACCACCATGCTCACTCGCAACAGCGTGCGAATCGGAGATCTGGCCGCAGGCACACTGCTCGTGTACACCCGCAACGATGCCACCCTGGCGCACCTGTCAGGCCGGCAACTCGACGCCAGAACCGCCGAGGTGCTGAGTGAGCTCCTGCAGCGCTGGTCAGCCCTGGATGACACGGCCCGTCGCAAGATCGCTGCAACAATTCTGCCGGACGCAGCAACCGCAACTGATGAGGAATTGCGAGCTCAACTCGAAAGCCTGACGCGGGGGACGCGATGAGCGAGTCCAGCCGCGAAAATGCCTTGCGACTGACACTGTTGCGTCGCTCGGACCTGTGGGAAAAAGCCGCGGCCCGTATCCGCCGTCTCGCCGGCAAGCGAACCGAGGACGCAGCGGATGCAACAGCCATGGCCGACGACTACCGGATGTTGGCCCACGATGTCGCAAAAGTTCGTCGTTTGCTACCCGACTCGCGGGCGCGCGAATACCTGGAGGCCACCTATGCCCAGTCTCATGCAAGCCTGCACCGGCCTGCATGGCATCCGGGATATGCGCTTCTCAACCTTTTCCGGGACGATTTGCCGGCCGTGATGCGCTGGCTCAGACCGCACGTGTTCTGGGCTACCGCACTGTTCATCCTGACGATTGTCGCGGGCTACTGGATGGTGCATACCTATCCGGATCTCATAGCGCTGTTCGCATCGCCCGAGCTGATTGCAACGGTGGAACGCGGCCAACTCTGGACTGAAGGGCTGTTGAATGTTGTCCCCTCTTCCGTGCTCTCGCTGCAGATCCTGACGAACAACATCGTCGTGAGCCTGTTCGCGTATTGCGCCGGATTCCTGTTTGGCCTGGGAACCGTGTACGTACTGGGCTTGAACGGCCTGATGTTGGGGGCGGTATTCGCCTTCACCGGCCAACATGGCCTGGATGATGACCTGTTCAGGTTCGTAGTGGCCCACGGCTGTGTGGAGATTTCCGTGATGTGCCTGTCCGGTGCCGCGGGAGCCGCGGTCGGCGAAGCGTTGATCCGGCCGGGGACCGCCACGCGGGCGGAGTCATTTCAGCGCGCCGCCCTCGAGTCCGGCAAGCTGATTCTCGTCTGTGTCTTTCTCCTGGTGGGCTCGGGACTGATCGAAGGTTATATCTCCCCGAACCCCGCGTTCTCGTTGCGCGCCCGACTCGCAATCGGCGTGAGCTACTGGCTCTTCATGCTCGCGCTGTTGAATGGCTGGCTGTTCGGATTGCGGCGGGTCAGATCCGGCGCGAGCGCCTGAGAAACTCATACTCCGCGAGGACTTTCTGCTCGAGCAGTGCTTCGTTGGCTGCGATGACGGGCGCGCCGAGTTTTCTCAACAGTGCACGTTGCGACAGCGCGCGCGCCTCGTGCTCTTCGGCCGCGAGCGATACCCACGGATCGAACCAATCGCGCGCTTCGCGTTGCGCCAGCTCGGCAATCTCCGAACTGCGAATTCCGGCTACCACCACGAGGTGCGGAGGCGAAAGCAGCTGCACCGCTCGAGTCAACTGATCGGCAACACTCGCATCATCCAGGTCTGTCAGCAAAACCACCAGGCCGCGATGCTGCAACATACTGCGGATCCGCACGGCTGCCGCCAGCGGGTCTGATTCGGCGGATTGCACCGCGAGTTGCGCCAGGGTCTTGCGGATCCGCGTGACCGCAGGCAGACCGCGATCCGGTGGACATACCGCCAGCGGCCGATCCGCAAACACAATCATCCCAATGCGGTCATCATTGGGAACCACAATCTCCGCAAACCGCGCCGCCACATTCGCATACACCCCAAACCGATCCAGCCGACCGGTGCGCACCCTGCTCAAACGACCCGCATCGATTGCCACCAGCACATCGAGATGCTGGTCTTCGCTGAACTCGCGCGTCACCAGCCGCCGGGCCCGCGCAGTTGCCTTCCAGTCGATCCGCGCCAGCGAATCACCCTTCACATACTCGCGAAGCTGGTGTAACTCCGACCCCGCGCCAATTACACGCCGAGGCCGTGCTCCCGCAGGATTGCCGCGCGGTCGACCGCGGACTCTGATCAGAGTATCGGGTGCGACTGCCATTTGCAGCGACGGACGAAGCTCACGCGACCACCACGCCAACCCCAGCGGACCCAGCAGTCTCGCCGGCACAACCGGCCAGGGTTGGGGACCCATGCGAACCGCCAACAGTGTGAACGGATCTCGCACTACTGCACCCGCGGGAGTAACGATCTTTCGGATGTTGTTCCCGATTGACTCAATGCCAATTGGCGTCACGGGAGCGTATTCCACCGTCACCGGGCGGGATGAACCGTTGTGAAACGAGTACGCAGCAGGCTGCTCGCGGCCCAGAAAGGCACGCGCCGCAGTTTCGATCTCAGCCGTCACGGATGCTTTACGGATGAACGAGGCTTCCAACCCGAGTCCGATCAGGAGCAGAGCGGCCGGAATTCGCCACAGATACATGAGACCGGGATCCGCAGACCAGATGCCGGCAACCGCCAACACCGTGGTCAGCATGATCAACACATAGGCGCGCTGCGAGAAATGCATTGCCGTCAACGCGGTACTGGAGTGTCCGCCAGCAGCCCCCTGACGACTTCAACATCGGTCAATCCCTCCAGGGCTGCCTCAGGTGTGAGTACGAGCCTATGAGCCATAACCCACGTTGCCGCTTCCTTGACATCGTCGGGAGCCACGAATTCGCTCCCGCGAAGTCCGGCGGTAATTCGCGCGGCCTTCAGCAAAGACAATGAGCCACGAGTCGATAGTCCAAGTGTCAGGCGGGTATGCTCGCGCGACGCTCGGGCAATATCCAACACATAGCCCGCCAGCGCCGCCGAGACATGGATCCGGTCGGCCTGCGCACGCGCGAGCCCGAGCAGCGCTGAATCCAACGTTTCAACGCTCTCCAACGTGGTCTGCACAGCGGTTTGCATCCCGCCATAGCGCGTCAGGATTTCGGCCTCCGCCGCGCGATTCGGGTAGTCGACATCGATACGCAGCATGAAGCGATCGAGTTGCGACTCCGGCAGGGGATAGGTTCCCTCGAACTCGCGTGGATTCTGGGTCGCCAGCACCAGAAAATCAGCCGGCAGCGCCAGCACTGCCCGCTCGACACTGACTTGCCGCTCTTCCATGGCCTCGAGCAGCGCAGACTGGGTCTTGGGGCCGGCACGATTGATCTCATCGACCAACACGACATCGGCGAACACGGGCCCCGGACGGAACACGAAGTTGCGTTGCGCCTCATCGAACACGTGCACACCAATGATGTCGCTGGGCATGAGATCGGGAGTGCCCTGAATGCGCTTGAATTCGCCGCCCAGGGTGCGGGCGAGCGTTTTGGCCAACAATGTCTTGCCGAGACCCGGAACACCCTGAACGAGAACGTGCCCGCGCGCGATGAGTGCGATGATGAGCGCCCGCGTCGGCACCTCGGCACCTACTACTACGCGCCCGAGCTCGCGTCGGAGGATCGTTTCGACTTCCTGGATCGCGGAGGTCATGTATTGAGTTGCCTGTTGATTTTGACCATGAGGTTATGCAAGCGGACCAGGGGCACCCGTTCTGTGCCCAACTGCGAAAACCACGTCTTCAGTTGCTGCAAGTCGGCTGCTGCAATTCGAGGCTGACGCTCGAGCAGATCCCACGGCCTGCGCTCGAGAAAGTGATCGAACATCCGACGCGCGGCAGCCGCAGGCGTCAGAACGCGAGCGAGGAATCCGCCTGTTGCACGCACCAGCTCAGCCTCTCTGGGAACCGGGGTTCGCGATATTGGCAGGCGCAGCCGCGTGCCGCCGAGCACCCAGGACAACCAAAGCACGGCAATGATCGCGATAGTCATGTGCAAACGCGGATCCCGATAGAACTTGACCGGGTCGTAATTTGCACCGAGGCCCTGGTGGACGTCATCGAACAGGACGGCCCCCCGAGGGCCCAGGTTCGTTGCGACGATGTTTGACAGGAGGCGCGCATTGTCCGCAAGACCCACAGCGCGGTTCGTAAAGATGCTGCCCAACCCACTGACGATGATGCGGCCATTGCCGAGCGGCCGTGTCCAGAAAGCACCTTCGTCGGTGTCGCGATCGTGAGCCAACGTCAACACGAACCCCTCGTAGGGGACTTTGACTGTCCACGACTGCGATTCGTAGTCAGTGAGCGCAACCACTTTTTGCACGCCGTTGAAGTAAGCGTGCTCGCGATTCGGGACCAGCGTATCCGTTCGCGGCTCGGAAAAATGCAGCGGCAGGCGCACGATGGTGTCTTTGCTGTCCGGAAGCTTTTTCGCTCTCAGGTCGCGGTTTTTGGAGGACTCGAACTCCAGGCCCGTCAGGAGATTCAGGTCGCCTGAGGTCATTCCACCGAATGAGAAAGCCCAGTCCGGCGTGTCGGACAGGGCTGCCAACACGAGGAGTGAGTTGCCTTCGCGAACCCAATGGTCCAGAGGTCTGAACTCTTCAGTCTTGAATGAGGCAATCGCGGGCAACGTAACAATCAGCAGGTTGCCGGTGGCAGGGAGGTTCTTCCTGGGGAGGCGATCGTAGCGTTCGCGGAGGGAGATTGTGCGAATGTGCTCGTGCTCGAGCCATTGCATGGCTGCATGGTAGCCGTTCCCGCCCCGCTCCTCCGTGGTCGGCCGGGGAATCTCGGCGCCGCCGAGTCCGTGCGAATCGTCGTGGACGAACATCGTGAAGAAAAGCGCGAGGGCGCCTAACGCACAGATGAGAGTGATCAGTCGCTCTTTCACCCGGCCTCCAGACGCTCGAGCAGTTCACGACCGCGGGCAATGGGTTTATCGAGACCCGCGGCCTGAGGTTCTACACTCGAGTACCGTACGCATTCTGCAGCCTGAGCGACCTCTGCGAAGCGCGAGCGATCCTCGGCCTCGGGCAATTGCACGGCTCGTGTTAGTTCGCGCACTGTCAGCGCACCCGAAGGCGGCAAAGCGCCGCGATCGCTCAAACGCCGGACGATCAGCTCCAACAGCAGCCGCGGCCGGTCGCTAAGGGTTGCCCGCTCGATGTCACGCCAGCTCATGCCAGCGGTGCCCCCGGCAAACTGAGTTTGGCGTTTACGGACTGTGCCTATGCGCCTCCCGAACAACCCTGCCGTCCTCAGTTCGTTGAGCACGATGGCTCCAGCCAAGACTACAACAGCGGCGAGCGCAGCGTAGGTGATGAGTCGGATGACGGACTGGGAGATGCCGACATGCGCGACCATTTGCGAGAACCAACTTTCATCGGTTGGTTGCTCGCGGCGCTCGAGGACGGAACGCAGCCAGGATTTGAAGCGCGACCAGCCGGTTGCGTCGCGGCTGCCCGCCAGGGCGGTGAGAATGGGCTGCAGGCTGTGGACGTTGGGTGCGGTCGCCGGGTTTGCTTCGCGAGTGCCGCTTTCGCGGTCCACCAGCTCACGGAGCTCCTTCAAGCTGCCAGCCGAGAGATCGTTGCCGGGCTCTTTCCAACCGCGAGGCAACCAGGACGCCCAAGCGCCGGTTTCCAGCTGCTTCATGAGGTCGGGGCAACGCGCAGCGATGCGGTCGTAGCCGATGTCGAGTTGCGGATCGAGGCGCGCCACACACGAGTCGATGTTGGGCATCACCCCCGACGCCTGTGCGGCTGCCGCCGATGTTGGTGCCGACGTGAGCCGGCGTCCTGCGGCTGCCGGCTGCGGCGTATCTGTCGACGACGTCGCGGTCGCTACAGGGCTAACGGCCGAAGCCACAGCCATCGCGCCAGTGATGATCACGCTTAAACACTGGCGCCTCATGGTCTCAACTGACCGGGAGGTCCGCAATCCGCCGCTCCAGGTCGGCGCCTTCTTTGCGCGCCTGCAAGTCCCCGTACACCGCCAGGGCCATAGCCGTAACCAACGGCGTGTACACTGCGCTGAACGCCACCACCATCACGCGCGAAACCGCTGTAGCAACAGCAAGGTCACGCGCAGCCACGAGCTGCGTCAGAACGCCCACCACCAACGCAGCCGTAATCGACAAAACCAGAATCATGGTCAGCACGACCAGGTAAACCATCACAGTGCGCCACCAGTTCCCCCTGACGAGATGCGCGCTATAGCGCAGGCTCTCAATCGGTCCTTTTCCCTCGAGCAACCGCGCAGGCCACGCACACACAAACAACACCAGCAGGTAAATGGCAGGCAGCGACAGCAATGCCATGCTCCACGAGCGATAGGCAGCAGGGATCACCACGACCGGCACGAACCACATGCCGGTGAGCACGATGATCAAGAGGCCCATCAACCAGACGGCCGGCGCATTTTTCAGTCCCTGCATCAACGCCGTCCGTGCCGTCGACGCGGTGCCCGACGCGAGCGCGGCTTGCCGGATCATGATTGCGGAGATCAGAACTCCGCCGAGAACCGCGCCCAACACATAAACCGCCCAATACCCCGGGTCACTGTTGCCAAACGGCCTGAGGTCGCGGCCGGTGACTATGACGTAGATACTCTGCAGTTGGCCCGCAACCGTGGCCAACACGCTGTACGGCAGACTCTTGAGCAGCGTGGCTTTGAAAATCCGGAACGCCGAATCCAGCACTTCGCCAATGGCTTGGGGGCGTGTGGGGGGATACAAAACGGGTCGCATCCGCGAATATTACGGACTATGGCAGGCAATCTCACGATCGACGAGCTTTTAACCCAAGGGATCGACCACCTCAGGGACGCCGAGGCGACCACCAGCGTCCCGGACGCCGGCGCGGGTGACAATTCGACGCGCGACGACGCGACCCACGCGCTCGATGCAGAGCTTCTCCTCGCGCACGTGCTGGGGGAAACACGCACTTTCCTAAAGGCACACCCAGAGAAGATGCCTGCGCCCGAGCAAGCCCAGCGCTTCAGCGAACTCCTGGAGCGCCGCGTCGCCGGGGAACCGATCGCGTACATCGTCGGCAGCCGCGACTTCTGGACTCTGACGCTCGCGGTAAACCCATCGGTGCTGGTGCCACGCCCAGAAACAGAGCTGCTGGTGGAACGCGCGTTGGCCCTGGGGCCGGAAGGATCTGCCGCGATAGCTGATCTCGGCACAGGCTCCGGCGCCATCGCGCTGGCGCTGGCGAGCGAGCGTCCGGGATGGAAGGTGACCGCTGTGGATATATCCGCAGCCGCCCTCAATACCGCGCGCGCAAACGCCATGTCGCTGGAGCTCAACAGCGTTGAGTTTCTCGAAGGCGCGTGGTTCGCCCCCCTGAAAAACCGCCGCTTCCACCTCATCGCCAGTAACCCACCGTATGTCTCGGAAAGCGACCCTGCACTGAAAGACGCAACGCTGCAGCACGAGCCTCAAATAGCCCTGGCCTCGGGCCCCGACGGACTGAATGCCATACGGGAAATCGTGCTCGCGGCGCCCGATTACCTGGAGCGTCACGGCTGGCTGCTCCTGGAACACGGCTCCGACCAGGCCGCAGCCGTAGCGCATGAGCTTGTCGGCCGCGGGTTCGGTCACGTACGCTCCCACCGCGATCTCGCCGGCCACTGGCGCCTCACCGAGGCGCAGTGGACGCAGCCCTAAGAAGGACACATTTACATGATTAAATTCGAAACATCCCACGGCAATTTCACGGTCGAGCTGTTCACCAAGGAAGCGCCGATCAGTGCCGAGAACTTCCAGAAGTACGTGGATGACAAATTCTTTGATGGCACGATTTTCCACCGCATCATCCCGAACTTCATGGTCCAGGGCGGCGGCATGGACAAGGATTTCGCGAACAAGGACACCCGCCCGCCCATCAAGAACGAGGCGAAGAACGGGCTGAAGAACACCCGCGGTACCCTGTCGATGGCCCGCACGAGCGATATCAACAGCGCCACCGCGCAGTTCTTCATCAACCTCGTCGACAATGCCTTCCTCGACAACGGCTCGCGCGATTACGGCTATGCCGTGTTCGGGCGTGTAACAGAGGGTATGGACACTGTTGAGAAGATTGCGAAGGTGAAGACTGGTCGGCGCAACGGATACCAGGACGCTCCGATGGAAGATGTCGTGATCGTTTCCGCACGCACGGTCGAGGGCAAGTAACCTCGCGGGCCCTGCTCAGAAAGACAGGCGCCACCGCAGCATAATGGGTCGCCTCCTCAAATGGATCGCTATCGCGATCCTCTCGTGCGTGCTTCTATCCGTGCTCGCCGTGGTGACGCTGCGATGGGTCGACCCGCCGACGAGCGCGTTCATGTTGGAAAACCGACTGACCGCGCTCGCGGAGGGCGATCACGCCTATCGCACTGACTATGAGTGGCAGGATCTCGAAAACATCTCGCCGCACGCGGCCATAGCGGTCGTCGCCTCGGAAGACCAACAATTCCCCTTCCACGCCGGCTTCGACTTCAACTCCATCCGCGAGTCAGTTCGCGTCAGCGAGAAAGGCAAAAAGAAGCACCTGCGCGGTGCCAGCACCATCTCCCAACAGGTGGCGAAAAACCTGTTCCTCTGGAATGGCTACAGTTTCATCCGCAAAGGTCTGGAAGCCTACCTGACCGTCATCATGGAGCTGACGTGGCCCAAGGAACGCATCCTCGAGGTCTACCTCAACATCGCGGAATTCGGCAGAGGAATCTATGGGGTGCAAGCAGCCTCAGAACGCTTCTTCCACAAACCTGCCGCCCGCCTGTCCTCGAGCGAGGCAGCTACTCTGGCGGCGGTGCTCCCCAACCCCATCAAGATGCACGCGGACAAACCCTCAGCCTACGTATCAGAGCGCCGAGAGCAAATCCTCGGGCAGATGCGTGCATTGGGCGGCGCCTCCTACCTGGAGGCGCTCGAGAAAGAATCGAAGCCGCTGGGCAAAGCCACCGGCCGGCGTTGACCTAACCGGGCTCGTAGCCCAGATTCGGCGACAGCCAGCGCTCCATCTCGTCGCGGCGCATGCCCTTGCGAGCCGCGTAATCCTCCACCTGGTCCTTGTCGACTTTGCCGATCCCGAAATACCGGATATCCGGGTGCGAGAAATACCAGCCGCTGACCGCTGCGGTCGGATACATGGCAAACGACTCGGTCAACTGAATTCCGGCGTTCTTCTCAGCATCCAACAGACGGAACAGCTTCGCCTTCTCGGTGTGATCAGGGCACGCGGGATAACCGGGCGCAGGCCGGATCCCTTTGTATTCCTCCTTGATCAGCTGGACGTTGGTCAAAGTCTCCTCAGGCGAATAACCCCAGTGCTCGCGCCGCACCCGCTCGTGGAAATGCTCGGCAGCCGCTTCAGCAAAGCGGTCCGCCAGCGCCTTCAACATGATGCTCGAGTAGTCATCGTGCGCCTTTTCAAACCGCGCCACATGCTCCTCGATCCCTATGCCGGCAGTCACCGCAAACCCACCAATGTGGTCCTTCACACCACTGGACTTGGGCGCGATGTAATCCGCCAGACACTCATGCGGCAGCCCCGGCGCCTTACCCTTCTGCTGCCTCAGGAACGACAGCGTCGCAATGACCTCGGCTCGACTCTCATCCGCATACACCTCAACATCGTCCCCAACCGAGTTGGCCGGAAACAATCCCACGACAGCCCGAGCCTTCAACCACGACTCGGAGACAACCTGCTTCAACATCCGGCGCGCATCGGCGTACAGATTGCTGGCCGCCTCGCCCTTCACCGGGTCCGACAGCACATCCGGAAACTTCCCGGTGAACTCCCAGGCATTGAAGAACGGCATCCAGTCGATGTATCCCAACAGATCCTTCAGCGGATAGTTGTCGAACACAGTGATGCCCGGTGCTCGCGGCTGAGCCGGCGCATAGCCTGACCAATCAATCCGCCGCTTGTTAGCCCGAGCCTGCGAAAGGGTGTATTCGGGCGACTTGACCTTCTTGCCCGCATGCGCCTCACGACGCTTCTCGTGCTCATCGGCAACCCGCGCCAGAAACTCAATGCGCCCGGTCGATGAGGAAAGTGTCTGGCAGACGCCCACCGAACGTGAAGCATCCTTCACGTAAATAACAGCCGACTTGTACTGCGGCGCAATCTTCACCGAAGTATGGGCCGGTGAGGTCGTCGCCCCGCCAATCAGCAGCGGAATCTGAAATCCTTGCCGCTGCATCTCACGAGCAACATGCACCATCTCATCGAGGGACGGAGTAATCAGACCTGACAACCCGATGTAGTCCGCATTCTCACGGCGCGCGGTATCGAGGATCTTCTCGGCAGGCACCATCACGCCGAGATCAATCACCTCGAAGTTATTGCACTGAAGCACAACACTGACGATGTTCTTGCCGATGTCATGCACGTCGCCCTTTACCGTGGCGACGACTACACGACCGTTCGTGCGCCTCTCACCACTCTGTTCCTTTTCGATGAACGGCACCAGGTGCGCCACAGCACGCTTCATGACGCGCGCGCTCTTCACAACCTGGGGCAGGAACATCTTGCCGGCTCCAAAGAGATCGCCGACCACGTTCATACCGTCCATCAGCGGCCCTTCAATCACCTGCAACGGTCGCTCGAATGTCTGACGCGCCTCTTCCGTATCTTCGATGATGAAGTCATCGAGACCCTTGATCAGCGCATGCTCGAGCCGTTTCGCCACAGGCAGGCTGCGCCATTGCAGATCGACCTGCTTCTTGGTCCCCGACTCGCCCTTGAATCGACCCGCCGCTTCCAGGAGCCGTTCCGTGGCATCGGGGCGCCTGTTGAGAATGACGTCCTCAACAACCTCCCGAAGCCCGGGCTCGATCGCCTCGTAAATCGCTAACTGACCTGCATTCACGATGCCCATATCCATACCCGCGTTGATGGCGTGGTACAGGAATACTGAATGCATGGCTTCGCGGACCGGGTCGTTGCCGCGGAAGGAGAAGGACACGTTGCTGACACCGCCACTCACCAACGCATGCGGCAATGATTCCTTGATCTGCCGTGTTGCATCGATAAAGGCCTTACCGTACCCGTTATGCTCCTCGATACCCGTCGCCACCGCGAAGATGTTGGGATCGAAAATGATATCCTCAGCCGGCACACCGGCCCGTTGCGTGAGGATCTCGTAGCACCGTTTGCAGATCCCGATCTTGCGCTCGATCGAGTCAGCCTGCCCCTTCTCATCGAAGGCCATGACCACCATCGCGGCCCCGTAGCTGCGAACCTTCTTCGCGTGGGCAATGAAGGCTTCCTCGCCCTCCTTGAGGCTGATGGAATTCACCACGGCCTTGCCCTGGATGCACTTGAGCCCCGCCTCGATTACCGTCCACTTGGACGAGTCGACCATGATCGGGACACGGGCGATATCCGGCTCCGCGGCGATGAGGTGCAGGAAGCGGACCATCGCACCTTCCGAATCGAGCATGCCCTCGTCCATGTTGATGTCAATGATCTGCGCGCCGCTAACGACCTGCTGGCGTGCGACATCGAGCGCGGCGTTGTAGTCACCCGCCTCAATCAGCTTGCGGAACTTCGCAGACCCCGTGACGTTCGTGCGCTCACCAACATTGACGAACAGCGTGTCTTCGTCAATGTTCAGAGGCTCGAGACCCGACAGACGACACTTCGGCGCCAGCACCGGAATGGGCCGCCGCGGATAGTTGCTCAAACTCTCGTGCATCAGCCGTATGTGCTGCGGTGTGGTGCCACAGCATCCACCGACGATATTCAACAGCCCCGATGAAGCGAAATCACGCAGGATCTGCGCGGTTTCCTCGGCGGTCTCATCGTACTCGCCGAATGCATTGGGCAGCCCCGCGTTTGGATATGCGCAGACATGGGTATCGGCGATATTGGACAGGTCCTCGATGTACTGACGCAGTTGCGTAGCGCCCAGCGCACAATTGAGGCCCACAGCCAGAGGCTGCGCGTGCCGCACCGAATTCCAGAATGCTTCCGTGGTCTGCCCGGACAGCAAGCGCCCGGAGGCATCGGAAATGGTTCCGGAGATGATCAGCGGGACTTCCACTCCCAGCTCATCGAACAGGCTCTGGACCGCAAAGATGGCGGCCTTCGCATTCAACACATCGAAGATCGTCTCAATGAGGAGCAGGTCCACACCGCCCATCAACAGCGCCCGCCCCGCCTCCATGTAGGTGGCGACGAGATCATCAAACGTGACACTGCGATACCCCGGATCGTTAACATCCGGCGACAGCGAGGCCATCCGGCTGGTCGGCCCCAGAGCCCCGGCCACAAATCCCGGCCGCCCGCTGCCACGCGCAAATTCATCCGCCGTCTCGCGCGCAATCCGCGCCGCCCGATAGTTGATCTCAGGCACCAGCGCCTCAGTCCCGTAGTCGGCCTGCGAGATCGAGCTGGAGTTGAAAGTGTTGGTCTCGATGATATCCGCACCGGCATCGAGATACTCGCGGTGGATAGCCGCGATGATGTCCGGCTTCGTCAGGACCAGGATATCGTTGTTACCCTTGAGATCCTTGCCGTGAGCACGGAAGCGCTCACCGCGAAACGCCTTCTCGTCCAGCTTGTGCTGTTGGATCATGGTCCCCATGGCGCCATCGAGGAACACGATGCGCTCATCGAGGAGGCCCTTCAGGCGCTTGATGCGCTCCTGCCGTGCCGTCTCATCAACCGGTGTCACGCCAAACGGCACAGCCGCGGCCTTCGCGACGCCATCCGGCGTTTCGGGATGCAACGAGCTCGGTCGGCTCCCGCCGCCCGCGCCAACACCCGCCTCATGGGGCGCACGCACCCCGTGGTCGTGACTGCAACCCTTCATGCGACCGCCCGTTGCCTGGCCGGCCGAACCCCCAGCGCATGACAGATCGCATAAGTCAGCTCGGCGCGATTCAACGTGTAGAAGTGAAACTCGCGCACACCCTGCCGCGCCAACTCCTGCACCTGCTCAATCGCCACGCTGGCGGCGATCAGGCGCCGCGTCTCCGGATCATCATCCAGCCCGTTGAAACGATCTTTCAGCCACTCCGGTACCGAGGCACCGCACATGGAGGCAAACTTCAACACCTGCGGGAAGCGGGTGATGGGCAGAATCCCCGGCACGATCGGCGCCGCAACGCCAGCCTTCTGCGCGCGATCGCGGAAGCGCAGGAACACGTCTGTGTCATAGAAGAATTGCGTAATCGCACGCGAGGCGCCGGCATCGACCTTGCGCTTGAGGCTATCCAGGTCAACATCGGCCGACACCGCTTCCGGATGCTTCTCCGGATAAGCCGCCACCGAGATGTCGAAGTCGGCGACACTTTTCAAACCGGCTACCAGATCGGAGGCATACGCGAAGCCATCCGGACGCGGCACATACTGACTCTGTCCCCGTGGCGGATCGCCACGAAGCGCCACGAGATGGCGAATTCCCTGATCCCAGTATTTGCGCGCGATGTCGAGGATTTCGTCCCGGCTGGCGCCGATGCAGGTCAGGTGCGGAGCGCCCACGAGCGGCGTCTCCCGCTGGATTCGGGTCACCACATTGTGAGTGCGTTCGCGAGTCGAGCCGTCTGCTCCGTAAGTCACGGAGACAAAGCGCGGCGCCAGCGGAGCGAGCCGCTCGACCGACTTCCACAGCGTGCCTTCCATGTCGGCGTCTGCCGGCGGAAAGAACTCGAACGAGACTTCGATTGGATAGTTCAGGTTGTTCATGCGCGCCTCAATACGTGTACGTCCGTGTTTGCAATCGGGGCGGCAACAGCCGCCACGATGTGTTCTGCATCTTCCTCAATGGGACTCAGGCTCTGACAGCTCAGGTGCTGTTCGGCCAGCAGGCGCCGCAAGTGCGCCAATGGGTTCTCGCCGGGCAACTCGAGGGACTCGTAACGTTCAAACACCCACATGCGCCCGTTCGGCGCGAGTGCCCGCCGCGCCTGCGACAGCAGGCTGCTCAATTCACTGTTGGCCAGTTCATTGTTGGCGGGGGCCAGCCGGTCGACGATGACCCGATCAAACACCTGGCCCAGGCGAGCGAGATCACTGTCAGCGAGACCAGCGGAGCCGCCGGCAACCAACACGCGGCAGTTGAATCCGCGGCGCTCGGCAAAGGCGCGCGCGCTTTGCGCGGCGCGCTTGGAATGAGCAATGGCCGTGCATTCTGCCGCCGCCACGGCCGCGCTCTCCAGCAATTCGAGGTGCTCGACGCCCACTACCAGCGCCGACTCGACGCGGCCCGACGGGGAGCTGGTGCCAATGAAGCCCTTCAGGGCACGTCCCAAGCGCGACTCGGACGCACCTGCGTCGGAGTCCTCCAGGGCCCGGTCCATGTCCCGGGCAAAAACCGGGTCGCCGCGATCGAGCTGCGCCAACAGCCCCTTGACGAAGCTTGCGGCCGCCGGACTGGGCGTCAGCCGGTAGTGGACCCACTGGCCGTTTCGGACCCGCTCGATCAACCCCGCCTCACTCAGTATCCGCAGATGCCGGCAGACGCGCGGCTCACTCTGACCCACCGCCTGAGCGAGATCAGAAACGCTGAGGTCACCTTGATCGCAAAGAGCGAGCAACCGCAGTCGGCTGGGCTCCCCCGCCGCGCGTAACCACGCAATTAATTCCGGTGCCTGAGTTGCCATAATTAAAGGATTGCACAAACCTTTAATTACGATACGGCAGATGAGACCAATCGACAACTGTTCTGAATGAAAACGACACGCAGCCGACAGTCTCACCCGGCGATTAACTCGCGGGCGCGACAGTCAGCAGTTAAACAGCGTTAATGGAGCGTTTTGGAGGCGGCCGGGTCGGAAAAGAGCGCTTCAATGTCCGACGGCCCAAAGCGATAAGGCCGGTGGCAGAACTCGCAGGTCACGGTGACCGAACCCTGCTCCTGCAGAATGTCCTTCACCTCTTCAGCACCGAGCGCTCGCAGCAGCCCCGACACGCGAGCCTGGTTGCAGCGGCACTCGAACTGGACCGGCGCCCCGCGGAACAGACGCATGTCGTGCTCCGCGAACCCCCGCTCCAGCAACTCCTCAACCGGGCGGTTGAGCAGATCATCCGAGCTCAGCTTCTCGATGCCCTTCTGGGCATCTTTCCAGGTTGCTTCGATATCGGATTCGTCAGCGTTGGCCGCACCCGGGACCTTCTGAACCAGAAATCCCGCGCCCCGCTCATCGTCAGCAGCCAGGATCAACCGCGTGGGCAACTGCTCGGACGACGCAAAATACGCCTCCAGCGAATCGGCCAGGGAATCACCGCTCAACGGCACAACTCCCTGATAGCGGCTGCTGCGCTCATCCGCCTCAACCGTCACAGCAACGCGACCAGTGGTCCCCACCAGCTTGCGAAACGCATGGCGATCCTGCGGATCAATTTCAGCGACCCGATCAGCGTCAAACCGCGCCACAGCCCGCAACCGATAATCATGCGTGCACTGCGCGACGAGCAGGCCAACGGCCCCATCGCCCTGCAGTTGCAGCGTCAAAGTCCCACTAAATTTGAGAGTGGCAGCAAACAGCACCGAAGCCGCCACTGCCTGCCCCAGTAACTCCCGAACGGGCTGGGGATAATCCGCATGCGCGCACAACTCGCGCCACGCCGAGTCCAGGCGCACCCAATGCCCCCGAACCGGTTGATTCTCAACAATAAACCGACGAACCTGATCGCCCACCTGAACCTGTTTGGATTCGCTCATGCCCCACAGAATGGGGCACGAGCGGCGCATCTTCAATTGGCGCTAGCCCGGCAGTTTCTTCTTCAGCAGCTCATTCAGCTGCGCCGGGTTGGCCTTACCGCCGGTGGCCTTCATGACCTGCCCCACAAAGAACCCAAACAACTTGTCCTTCCCGGCCCGGAAATCCGCCAGCTGCCCCGGGTTCTTCGCCATCACTTCATCAATGGCCTTCTCGATGGCCGAGGTGTCCGTGATCTGCTTCAACCCCTTCTCTTCAATGATGGCATCCGCAGTCGCGCCCGTTGCCCACATCGCCTCAAACACTTCCTTGGCGATCTTCCCCGAGATGGTCTGATCCTCGATGCGCTTCAGCAGCCCCGCCAGCCGTTCAGCCGGCAGCTTGCCCGACTGCACCTCGATACCATCCTTGTTCAAAGCAGCAGCCAACTCGCCCATCACCCAGTTGGCCGCCAGCTTCGGCTCTTTAGGGACCTCACGAGCGACAGCCTCGTAGTAGTCGGCCAGCTCACGCGAAGCAGTCAACACCCCGGCGTCGTATTCCGACAGTCCGTACTGACTGCTGAACCGCATCGCCTTCTGATCCGGCAACTCCGGCAGCGTTGCACGAATCGTCTCGACAAACTCGTCATCGAGCTCCACCGGCAACAGGTCCGGATCCGGGAAGTAGCGGTAGTCGTTCGCCTCTTCCTTCGAACGCATGGAGCGCGTCTCACCCTTGTCAGGGTCATACAACCGCGTCTCCTGAGCCACCTTGCCGCCCGACTCCAGCAGATCGATCTGCCGCGCCACCTCATAATTGATGGCCTTCTCGACAAACCGGAATGAGTTCAGGTTCTTGATTTCCGCGCGCGTGCCGTACTTCTCAGCGCCCTTCTTGCGCACTGACACGTTGGCATCGCAGCGGAACGAGCCTTCCTGCATGTTGCCATCGCAGATTTCGAGATAGCGCACGAGCGTGTGCACTTTCTTCATGTAGGCAACGGCTTCCTTGGCCGAGCGCATGTCCGGCTCGGAGACGATCTCCACGAGTGGCGTGCCCGCGCGATTCAGATCGATGCCCGACACACCCGGCAAACCTTCGTGCAGCGACTTGCCCGCATCCTCTTCCAGATGCGCACGAGTGACACCGACGACCTTTTTGGCGCCGTCATCCAGGACGATTTCAATCGAGCCCCTGGCCACGATCGGCAGCTCGTACTGGCTGATCTGATAGCCCTTCGGGAGGTCCGGGTAGAAGTAATTCTTCCGGGCAAACACCGAATGGCGTGAGATCTTCGCACCAATGGACAGCCCGAACTTCACGGCCATGCGCACTGCCTGGCCATTCAACACCGGCAGCACGCCCGGATAGCCGAGGTCCACGAGGTTCGCTTGCGCGTTCGGAGGCGCGCCATACGCCGTAGCGGAGCCCGAGAAAATCTTCGATTTCGTGGCGAGCTGAGCATGAATCTCGAGCCCGATCACTGTTTCCCAACCAGTCTCGCTCATACCCTGCTCCGTCATTTGAAGGGCTCCGGCACCCTGGAGTGCCAGTCAGTCTCCCTCTGGAACGCGTGCGCCGCGTTCAACAGCTTACCTTCACTGAAATGGGGCCCGACGATCTGCAAACCAACCGGCAGCCCCCCGACGAAGCCACACGGAATCGACATGGCCGGCAACCCGGCCAGGTTTGCGCCGATCGTGTAGATGTCGTTCAGATACATCGTGATGGGGTCGGATGTCTTATCACCGAGCGGAAACGCCGCCGTCGGCGTCGTCGGTCCCATGAGAACATCGACAGTCCCGAACGCACGCTTGAAGTCATCGGCAATCAACTGCCGCACCTTCTGCGCCTTCAGGTAGTACGCATCGTAGTAGCCGGCCGACAGGACATAGGTTCCCGTCATGATCCGGCGCTTCACTTCAGCCCCGAACCCTTCACCGCGTGAGCGTTTGTACAGATCCATCAGGTCACGTGGATCTTTGGCCCGATGTCCAAAGCGAACGCCGTCGAAGCGCGCGAGGTTGGAGGAACATTCCGCGGGAGCGACCACGTAGTAAGCTGGTACCGACAACGGCAGGTTCGGCAGGCTCACTTCCTGGATCTTTGCGCCGAGCCGCTCATACACAGCCAGCGCGTCGCGGATGCGTTTCTCATTTTCCGCATCCAGTCCCGTATCGAAGAATTCCTTCAGCAGTCCGATCTTCAGCCCGGCCAACGGAGCATCCAGCTCGGCGACGTAGTCCGGAACCGGAATGTCGACGCTGGTCGAGTCGTTAGGATCGAATCCAGACATCTCGCGCATGAGCAGCGCCGCATCGGCCGCGGACGTCGTTATCACTCCACCCTGATCCAGACTGGAGGCAAACGCGATCATCCCGTAGCGAGACACACGTCCATAGGTTGGCTTGATCCCCGTCACACCACACAGAGCAGCGGGCTGGCGGATCGAGCCGCCGGTGTCGGTCGCGGTTGCAGCAGGCGCCAGGCGCGCGGCGACGGTCACGGCAGATCCACCCGACGAGCCACCCGGCACGAGGTCGGTATTCCAGGGATTTCGGACAGGTCCAAAGTAGCTCGTCTCATTGGAGGAGCCCATCGCGAACTCATCCATGTTCGCCTTCGCGACCGTGATCGCACCGGCGGACTTGAGCTTCGCGACCACAGTGGCGTCATATGGCGACACGAAGTTGTCGAGCATGTGCGAGCCACACGTGGTGAGCACACCTTCCGTGCAGAAGAGGTCCTTGTGGACAATCGGCAGTCCGGTCAATGGACCACCCCTTCCTGCCGCCAGATCTTTGTCCGCCGCTTGCGCAGCAACGAGAGCTGGTTCACGCAAGATGGTGACCATTGCGTTCAATGTAGGTTGGTGCGCATCGATCCTGTCCAGAAAGCCGCGCACGAGCTCAACGCTCGAATATTCCTTTGCGCGCAGCCCCTTTGCGAGCTGCGTCAGTGACAGCGTGTGCGTCTTCACTCTATTACCTTCGGTACCAGATACAGGCCGGCCGCAACCTGCGGGGCATTCTGCTGATTGATCTCATGACGATCCGTCTCGGTGACGACATCGGCTCGCAGCCGTTGAGACTGTCCAGGCAGTGGGTGTGCCATCGGGGCGACACTGGTCACATCCGCCTTGTTCAGCTCGCCGACAAAATCAAAAATCGACGACAGGCTCTGCTGATACACAGCAAGCTCGGCAGGCTGGAGCTGCAGGCGCGCCAAATGCGCGATGTTTTCAATCTGTTCGCGTGTCAGTGCCATGGGAGGGGGTTCACGAGTAGTGAGACAACAAATGCGAAAAGCAGCCCAAAATCATACATGTTGCCTTGCTGAATGTCCTGTCGGTTGATATGTTACGCGCCACTTTGGGGGGTCCCCCGCCGCACTTTATTCCGGTCGTCAATTCATGTTCAAACGCTTGCGCGGCTACTTCTCCAGCGATCTGTCGATCGACCTGGGAACAGCAAACACACTGATCTACGTGCGCGACAAAGGCATCGTGCTGAACGAGCCGTCGGTCGTCGCAGTGCAGGACGAATCGACCCGCAGCGGCGGCAAGATCATCGTCGCCGTCGGGTCGGAAGCAAAGGCGATGCTCGGCCGCACGCCGGGGCACATCACAGCCGTACGTCCAATGAAGGACGGGGTCATCGCCGACTTCACGTACACCGAAAAGATGCTTCAGCACTTTATCAACAAAGTGCACGGCAACCGCATGCTGAAGCCGTCGCCGCGCGTGCTCGTGTGCGTGCCGTTCGGTTCGACACAGGTCGAGCGCCGGGCTATCCGGGAATCCGCCGAAGGTGCCGGTGCCCGCAACGTCGCGATTGTCAGCGAGCCGATGGCTGCCGCCGTTGGGGCGGGCCTGCCAGTTCATGAAGCACGCGGCTCCATGGTACTGGATATCGGCGGTGGTACGTCGGAAGTCGCAGTCCTCTCCCTGAACGGCATCGTGTACGCCAACTCGGCGCGCATCGGTGGCGATCGCTTCGACGAAGCGATCATGAACTACGTTCGCCGCAACTACGGCATCCTGATCGGGGAAGCGACGGCCGAACGCATCAAGATCGAGATCGGCTCCGCCTACCCTGGCCAGCAGGTGCGTGAGCTCTCGGTGAAGGGACGCAATCTTTCCGAGGGTGTACCGCGCAGCTTCACGCTGAACAGCAACGAAATCCTCGAAGCGCTGCAGGAACCCCTGCAGAGCATCGTCAGCGCCGTGAAGCAGGCGCTGGAACAGACTCCTCCCGAGCTTGGAGCCGACGTCGCCGAGCGCGGCATCGTCCTCACTGGTGGCGGCGCCTTGCTGCGCGACATCGACAAGCTCCTCACGGAGGAGACCGGCCTACCCGTCGTCGTGGCGGATGACCCACTCACCTGCGTCGCTCGCGGGGGAGGGCGCGTCCTCGAGCTGATGGACGAGCTGGGTCCCGGTCACTTCGGTCTCGAGTAGGCGCTTATTCAAGGGAGCCTTTGAATGGCCTTCGGCACAGGGGCCAGCTCCGCCCGAGGAGGCTCACCCGGTTTCCGGTTCACGCTGTATGCGATCTTGTCGATCGTCATCATGTTCCTCGACCAGAAAGGGGAATATCTCGAACGCATCCGCTACGGCCTGAGCATCCTTGCCCAGCCTATTGAAATGGCCGTCAGCTCACCCTCCGCCGCCTGGCGGTGGACCCAGGAGAGCATGGCCACGCGCGATGCCCTCAGGGTCGAGAACACGCGCCTGATTACCCGGAACCGCGAGCTGGAATTGCGGTCCATGCGGTACGAGGCGCTCGCCCACGAAAACGATCAGCTCCGCGGTTTGCAGGAAGCACTACCACCGGTGGCGGAGCGCTGGATCGTCGCTGAGATTGTGGACATTCAGCTCAACGGTTTGCGGCAGCGCGTGCTCGTGAACCGAGGCACTCGCAATGGCCTGTTCAAAGGCCAGGCTGTGCTGGACGACAAGGGACTGATAGGACAAACGACGCATGTCGGTCCATTCAGCGCCGAGGTGATTCTCATCACTGACCCTGAGCACGCCGTTCCGGTGCAGATTGACCGCACTGGTTTGCGAACCATAGCCGTTGGTACCGGAGACACTGCTTCGCTTGCGCTTCCATACTTGCCCGCCAACGCTGACGTGAAGGCTGGCGATGTGTTGATGACATCAGGCTTGGGCGGTGTGTTCCCCGCGGGTTACCCAGTTGGTCGCGTCGTAGAGGTGCATCGTGATGCAGTGCAACCTCTTGCTCAGGTACGGGCTGAGCCTTTCGCCACTCTGAACACTGATCGAGAGGTCATGCTCGTGTGGTTCCGTGAGGGACATCCCGCGGCCCCAGTCTCGCTGAACGGCGGCGACGCCAAGACTGGGAATGCCAACATGCAGTCTCAGCCTGTGCCTCCGCGTAAGGCACCTCCCCCGGCTCCGACACCTGTGGCAGCGCCAGCAGCACCTTCGCCCGGCGATGCCGCGGCAACGCCCACGCAGACCAAACCGCCCGCCCCGAAGCCAGCCAAGCCCGCGCCCGAACCCAAAGGTGACGCCGAGGAAGGCCCTCCCATTGAGGAGGACATCCCCCCCAAGCCTGAGCCCAAGGGTGGCGCGTCCCAACCAACGGCGCCCCAGCCGCCGAAGGCCGCCGCACCGCAGGCGACTGCGCCGTCGCGCTCCGCCCGTGCCCCAGCTGCAACGCCAGCCCCGAGGCAACAGTGAACGGCGGCGAAGCTCGCGGCGCGATGCTGCTCACAGCGCTCCTCTCGTTGATTCTGACGGTGCTTCCGCTGCCGACGACTCTCGCGCTCGTGCGGCCGATGTTCCTCGTCCTGACAGTCCTGTACTGGTCGATTGCCTCGCCTCGCGCGGGTGGCATCGCTCTAGGCTTCTTCTCCGGCCTCATGCTGGATGTGTTTCAAAGCCCCGTACTGGGCGAGCACGCGCTTGCGCTCACGACCATCACTTTCGTTGCGGTGCGCGAGCACCAGAAGATCCGCTCCAAGCCCGCGTTTCAACAATCTTTGATCGTGTTCGCGGTGCTGCTGGCGTATGAAGCCCTACTCTTCTTCATTGACGGTTGGACCCATCACCCGGTCACCAGTCCGCTGCGATGGGTGCACACCGTCACCGGAGCGATTCTGTGGGCGCCGGTCGCCGCGCTTCTCAACCTGACTAACGACCGACGCCGGTAACGACGGGACTTTCCAGCATGGCGCGTGGCGTGCACATCAAGGACCATTGGACCGAACAGCGAATGTTCGACCAGCGCGCCATTGTCGCGGGCGCGCTGATCATCCTGTTGACGTTGGGTCTGCTGGGCCGCCTGTTCCTGTTGCAAGTCATCCGCCACGACTACTACGCCGACCTGTCGCAAGGTAACCGCGTCCGTACCGAGCCCATTCCGGCCGCACGCGGCCTGATCCTCGACCGTCACGGTGAAGTAGTCGCAGGCAACCAGCCCGCCTACCAGCTCGAGCTCGTCCCTGAAGAAGTCCCCAACCTTCAGGCTGCCCTCGACGGACTCGTCCAACTCGATTTGATTCGTGCCGAAGACGTCGACGAGTTGAAGAAGACAATTCGCTCCCGCCGCGCCTTCGACAGCGTGCCGGTCCGCCTGCGCATGTCCGACGAGGACGTCGCGAGATTCGCCGTCCGCCGGTTTGAATTCCAGGGACTCGACATCAAGACCCGCCAGACTCGCTCCTATCCCAATGCGGACCTCGGTGTGCATGCGCTGGGTTATGTAGGTGCGATCAGCGAAGCCGACCTACAGCGGATCGATCGCGCCGCCTACTCCGGCACCGCGCTGATCGGCAAGCAAGGCGTCGAAAGCTCCTACGAGAACAAGCTGCATGGCGTCAACGGCTCGCGTGAAATTCTGGTCAATGCCTCAGGCCGCTCGGTCGAGAAGCAGGGCGCCTTCATTCCCACCCTGCACACCCATGCACCCACCGCCGGCGACGACATCATCCTGGCGATGGATCTCAAGACGCAAAAGGTGGCCGAAGATGCCCTGAACGGCCGGCGCGGCGCCGTGGTGGCGATCGATCCCAACAATGGCGACGTCATTGCGATGACGAGCCGCCCCGGGTTCGATCCCAACATGTTCGGCCGCGGCATCACCAAGGCCGAATACACCACCCTCAAGGATGATATCGACACGCCGCTGCTCGATCGTGCAATGCGCGGTGTGTATCCCCCCGGATCCACCGTCAAACCGGTGATTGCACTCGCCGGGCTCGCTTATCACGTCGTGGATCCGGACCAGACCCGTTTCTGCGCCGGTCAGTTTCACCTGCCGGGCAGTGCGCACCTGTATCGCGAAGGCAAGGGCGGCCACCATGGATGGATGAACCTCACCGAGGCCATCGCCAAATCCTGCGACGTGTACTTCTATGGCCTGGCAGATCAGATCGGCGTCGATCACATCGCCACATTCATGTCGCCGTTCGGATTCGGCAGAGCCACCGGCATCGATATCAGCGGCGAGCTGCACGGCCTGCTGCCGGACCGGGCCTGGAAGGCCGCGCACTTCGCGCGCCCGGCAGACAAGATGTGGTTCCCCGGTGAGACCGTGAATTTCGGTATCGGCCAGGGTTACCTGAACGTCACGCCCCTGCAGATGGCGCACTACGTTTCCGTGTTGGCTTCGCGGGGCAAGGTATTCAAGCCGCGACTGGTCACCGGCTTCCGCGATGCCTTGAACGGTCAAAGCAAACCGCTCGCCCCGATTCGCGAACCCGACATCACGCTCGCGACTCCCGAGCAATGGGATCGCATCCACACCGGAATGGTCGGCGCGGTGACCCACGGTACTGCGGCTAACGCAGTAGGCAAGAATGCGGCCTACCAGATCGCGGGCAAGACCGGCACGGCACAGGTCTTCAGCGTGGGTCAGAACGAAAAGTACAACGAGAAGACAGTGGCCGAGCGTTTGCGCGACCACTCCTGGTTCATTGCCTTCGCGCCGGCCGATCAACCCCGGATCGCTTTGGCGGTCATCGTCGAGAACGGCGGTTGGGGTGCCAGTGCCGCAGCGCCTATCGCGCGCAAGGTGTTGGATGCCTACCTGTTGGGTGCGGACGGCAAGCTGAAGCCGCCTGAGGCCGCCAATCCGAATCTGCCGGCCCCGCGCCAGGTTCCGGCCGAATCCGACGTGCCGGACCAGAAGCGGGCCACCGCTCCGGCCCCGTCAAACGCACAAACGGGTTAACGGCATGATTTACGAAGAAGTCACCACAGGCTCCCGAACCCGACGCACGCTGACGGGCGCCGCCCGAATCCTGTTTGAGCTGAAGCTCGATGGTCCACTGATCATCGGCCTCGCCCTGGTGGCTGTGTATGGCCTGATCATTCTCTACAGCGCCTCGGGGCAGAGCCTGATCGTCATCTATCGTACGCTCGGTCGTCTCGCACTCGGCACGGCCGCGATGTTGTTGCTCGCCCAGGTGAATCCGAACTTCCTGCGACGCATGTCGCCCTGGCTCTACGCGGTGGGCGTCCTGCTGCTGTTCGTCGTCTATGGAGTCGGACACATCGGCAAGGGCGCGCAGCGCTGGCTCGATCTGGGAATCATCCGCTTCCAACCGTCCGAGATCATGAAGCTAGCGGTGCCGATGACGGTCGCCTGGTTTCTGCATGAGCGGCCCTTGCCGCCGAGCTATCCGACGCTGTTGCTGTTGACCGGGATGATTCTTCTGCCGGTGGGACTCGTGGCCGTCCAGCCCGACCTCGGCACCGCCTGTCTGATCGCAATCGCCGGCGCACTGGTGATTGTCATGGCCGGCTTGTCGGTGCGCATCATGGGCGCGCTGGCGGTAATCGGCGTCGCGGGAGCCTGGGCCGGCTGGGGCTTCATGCACGACTACCAGCGCAAGCGCGTGCTGACATTCCTCGATCCGCAGACCGATCCGCTGGGTGCCGGCTATCACATCATCCAATCCCAGATTGCCATCGGTTCGGGCGGCGTGTTTGGCAAAGGTTGGATGAACGGCAGCCAGGCGCAGCTCGAATTCCTCCCCGAGCGCTCCACCGACTTCATTTTCGCCGTGGTCGGCGAGGAATTCGGCCTGCTCGGCCAGGGTTTGCTGCTGTTGCTCTACCTGTTCGTCGTGAGCCGCGCCCTGTACCTCTCAACACAGACGCAGGACACCTTCGCCCGGCTGGTCGCGGGCAGTCTCGCGCTCACCTTCTTCGTGTATGTGTTCATCAACGCCGGCATGGTCAGTGGATTGTTGCCGGTCGTCGGCGTCCCGCTGCCGCTCGTGAGTTATGGTGGGACTTCCGTCGTGACCCTGTTGGCAGGCTTCGGTATCCTGATGGCGCTGTACTCCCACAGAAAACTCGTAAGCTCCTAGTGCTACGCTCATCACGCATCGGATTGTTGGTTCTGGCGCTTCTGCTGGCTATTCCGGCGGGCGCACGGCACAAAGCCCCACCCAAACACCCCACCTTCGATCTGAAGCGCCCCGAGATCGTCGCGTTCGTAAACGAGGTGGTGGCGAAAGATCAGTTGCCCAAGAAGCAAGTGCTGGCGCTGCTGCGCAAAGGCGAGCCGCAGCCGAAAATCATCGAGGCCATGAACCGTCCTGCCGAGAAGGTCACTCCCTGGTGGGAATATCACGACCGCTTCCTGACGGAAGAGCGCATTTCGCAAGGCGCCCAGTTCTACAACGAGCATCGGGCCTCCCTGGAGCGGATTGCCGGCTCAAAGGGAATTCCTCCCGAATATCTCGTCGCCATCATGGGGGTCGAGACCAAGTACGGCCAGTTCGTCGGCCACTACCGCGTCCTGGATGCCCTGATGACCCTCGCATTCGACTATCCGCCGCGCAGTGACTACTTCCGGAGCGAGCTCGAGCAGTTCCTCCTGCTGTATTCCGAGGAACATTTGGACCCGCTGAAGGTCACAGGGTCGTACGCCGGCGCGATGGGAGTTCCACAGTTCATGCCATCCAGCTATCGACTGTTCGCGGTCGACGGGAACGACGACAAGAAACGGGACCTGTGGAACGACTGGGATGACATCCTGGCCAGCATTGCCAATTATTTCGTCGAGCACGGCTGGGAGAGCGGCAGCCCCGTGCTGGCCGAGACCCGGCTCGACCCTGAACCGAAATTCCAGATCGATACCCGCAACCTCGAGTTGAACGAGACGGTCGACAGCCTGAACGCCCAGGGTGTTGAGGTGATGGGCACCGAGACGGGCACCACGCCCGTGGTCCTGATCTCAGCTGAGCAGCAGGACGGTCCGGCGTATCGGGTTGGATTCAAGAATTTCTATGTCATCACGCGTTACAACCGCAGCGCGCGGTATGCCATGGCAGTGCACGACCTGGCGGAAGCGATCGCGCAGCGCGCCAACGCTGTTCCAGCCGTAGCGGCAGTCAAGCCTTGAGACTCACGCTGGCGCCAGCCCGACTCCTTCTGGCGGCAGCGTGCATGTGCTCCCTGGTACTTACCGGTTGCTCCGTCGCCAGGAAACCGGAACCCGCGGCACCTACACCGGAAGTGGTCCCGGTGCCACCGCCGAGCGTTGACACAACCGATGCAATCCCGCGCCGCGAGCCTCGCAGTGCTCATGGCAATCCTCCCTTCTACAAGGTCCTCGGCAAGCGCTACACCGTGCTCGGCAGTGAAGAGGGTTACCTGGAACGCGGCGTAGCGTCCTGGTACGGCCCCACCTTCCACGGCGAGAGCACGTCCAACGGCGAGAAGTACAACATGTACGGCATGACCGCGGCCCACAAGACATTGCCGCTGCCCTGCTATGCGCGTGTCACGAATCTCAGGAACGGAAAAGCCGTCGTCGTGCGGATCAACGATCGCGGCCCGTTCGTCTCCAACCGTTTGATTGACCTGTCGTACTCGGCCGCTCTCAAGCTCGACATGCTGAAGGAAGGCACGACGCTGGTAGAGGTGCGGGCTCTTACGGTTCAGGAACCCGACAATCTGACGAGATCCGCGGAGACGCCACCGCCCGCCCTGTATGTCCAGGTGGGTGCGTTCGCCGATCAAAGCAATGCACAGCGCGTGTTGAGCCGCCTGAAAGCCGGCGGCCTGTCCAGCGCCTTTGTTCTTGCACCTCCCGATGGGCAGCCTCCGCTTTACCGGGTCCGCCTGGGCCCTGTCAGCTCGGTGCCCGAGTTTGATACGTTGGCCGCGAAATTGAAGGTTCTGGGTTATCCGGACGCGCGCCTGGCCAACGACTAGCCCGCCGATGATAGCCAACATGCTGAAGTCCAAACGTCGCATGCTGGCCCTGGTCGCACTCATCGCCTCCCTGGCGGCCATCCTGGGCATTGGAGTGATCAGCAACGCGGAATTGTCAGCGCTGGCGAACTCCAGTGCCCGCGTCCAACGCTCCTACGATCTCCTCCAGACACTGTACGACCTCAACGCGGCGCTCACTGACACTGAAACCAACCAGCGCGGTTTTCTGCTGACTGAGGATCCGTCGTACCTCTCGCAGTACAACAATGCGATCGCCCAGATTCGCCTGGCGATGATCGAGCTGCGGCGCTTGAGCAGCGGCGAGCCCGAGACCCGCACCGCCATCGACTCTCTGGAGGCACTCGCCGGTGGCAAGCTGGCCGATCTGCAGGAATCCCTGCTCCATGCGCAGGCCGGTGCGAATCGCTCGGCCATGGCGAACGAGGTGCAGGGCAAAGGCAAATACCTCATGGATGCGTTCCGGCGCAATTCCGCCGCCCTGGAGAACATTCAACGCCACCTGCTGGACAGGCGACGTCAACAGGAAGCGGAAGCCCGCTTCTTCAGCCAAGCGGTGCTCGTGGCGACCGTCGTATTGAGCTTGTTACTGGTGGGGACCGCCGCGATGGTCAGCCGCCGTTTCGATGATCGACGGATGATGCTGGAGAAGGAGATCGCGGAGCGCCGGCGCGCCGAGAAAAACCGTGAAGCCCTGCTGGTGAGTGAGCGCGCCGCGCGGTCCGAAGCCGAGCGCGCGACCAGGCTGAAGGATGAGTTCGTCGCCACGCTCAGCCACGAACTACGCACGCCCCTGAACGCCATCGTCGGTTGGGCCAGTATTCTTCGCGCCGACCGGCGCACCGAAACGATCAAACAGGGCGTCGAGGTCATTGAGCGCAACGCAAAGTTGCAAGCTCAAATGATCGAAGAGCTCCTCGACATGAGCCGCATCATCTCGGGGAAGCTCCTGTTCGAGCTAGAGAAAACCGACGTCGCCGAGCTGGTTGAAGGGGCCGTTGCTGCAGTGCGTCCTTCCGCCGCAGCGAAAGGTGTACTGTTGAACCTGAACGTAGCTCGATGCAGCAGCGTCAGCGCGGACCCCGCGCGGCTGCAACAGATCGTCTGGAACCTGCTCACCAACGCCATCAAGTTCACGCCGCGCGCGGGTCGAGTGGACGTCGCGCTTCGCGAGAACCAAGGCCAGGTTGAGCTTTCCGTCTCCGATACCGGCCTCGGCATCAAGGCCGAATTCCTGCCCTTCGTGTTTGACCGCTTCCGCCAAGCCGACGCTTCGACCACACGACGGCACGGTGGGTTGGGCCTGGGCCTGTCCATCGTCAAGAGTCTGGTCGAGTTGCACGGCGGCACTGTTGACGTCGAGAGCCCCGGCGACGGTCAGGGAGCAACCTTCATCGTCCGCTTGCCTGTTCCTCCGCTACCGGAAGAAGCACCAGTGAGCCTTCCCGCCCCCGAAATCCAAGGCACTCCCGAGCTGTCAGGCCTGCTCATACTCGTCGTCGATGATGAGGACGATGCGCGAACTTTGGCGCGTCGAGTACTCGAAGAGCGTGGAGCACATGTCATCACTGTGAGTTCCGCCGCGGAAGCCATGGCCTCAGTCGGCGAAAATAACCTTCCCAGCGTGCTCGTCAGCGACATCGGGATGCCTGAACAGGATGGCTACGATCTGATCAAGCAGATGCGCGCGCTACCAGGTGATGCGGGCCGCGTACCTGCTGTCGCGTTGACTGCTCTCGCACGTGCGGAAGACCGCAAACGTGCGTTGTCAGCGGGATATCAGAAACACGTCAGCAAGCCCGTGGACCCGGCCGAACTGGTCGCAGTGATTGCGAGTCTGGCAGGGCGGGCGTTGGCCGCACGTTCAAGCTAGAATCAACGTTTCAATTTGAGGATTGCCTGTGCGTTTGTCTTTTATCGCAGTGTCCACGGCCCTTCTCGTCATCTCATTCAGCGGCCCGGGCCGCGCTGCGGTACCCATTCCGAAAGCACCTGATGTCAACGCCAGGGCCTACATTCTCGTCGATCACTTCAGTGGACGCGTGCTCGCCGAAGACAAAGCGGATGAACGCGAAGAGCCGGCGAGTCTCACGAAGCTGATGACTTCCTACGCCGTGTTCAAGGCGCTGCGGGAAAACCGCCTGAAGCTCACCGACCCGGTCACCATCAGTGAGCACGCCTGGCGTTCGGAGGGCTCGCGCACCTTCGTTCAGGTTGGTAGCACCATCCCCGCCGAAATTCTGATCAAGGGCATGATCGTCCAGTCCGGCAACGATGCGACCATCGCGCTGGCCGAAAAAATCGGCGGCACCGAACCCGCCTTCGCGGAGCTCATGAACGAGTACGCCAAGCGGCTCGGCATGAAGGCGACCCACTTCGTGAATGCCGACGGCCTGCCCGACCCGAATCACTTCACGACGGCGCGCGACATGGCCATCCTGGCGAACGCGCTGATCAGCGAGTTTCCGGAGTACTACCCGTGGTACAGCATCCACGAGTTCACCTGGAACAACATCAAGCAGCAGAACCGCAACGGCCTGTTGCTGCGGGATCCAACTGTTGATGGCATGAAGACCGGTCACACCGACAGTGCGGGGTTCTGCCTGGTCACGTCCGCGAAGCGGGACAACATGCGCCTGGTCTCGGTTGTGATGGGCTCATCGAGCATCAAGGGGCGCGAAGATGCCAGCTCGGCGTTGCTCAACTACGGCTACACGTTCTATGAGACCGGTCAAGTGATGAAGGCCGGCGCTCCTCTCCTCAAGGCTCGCGTGTACAAGTCGACGGAGGGTGAAGTGCAACTTACGGCTCCCCGTAACATCGTCCTGACTGTTGGACGTGGCCAGCTCGTAAATATCAAGAGCACTCCCCGGCTCCTCAAAGAGCCGCTGATCGCACCATTGGCAGCAAATGAGGCCGTCGGCGAGCTCACGATCACTGATCAGAATGGGGAAGTCGTGCAACGTGTACCGCTGACGCCCGGCAAGCCTGTGCCCGAGGCGGGCCTCTGGACTCGCGCCACGGACAGCGTGAGATTGTGGTTCAATTGAGGCCCAATGGCCGATCCACTTCCGCTCAGTTACCTCAATGGCGAGTATGTGCCTCTACGGGAGGCACGCATCTCCCCGCTCGACCGCGGTTTTCTCTATAGCGACGGCGTTTATGAGGTCATGCCCGTGTATGAGGGCAGGCCGTTCCGCTTCGAGGCACATGCCGAACGGTTGACGCGCAGCCTCGGCGGTATCCAGATGGAAGATCCGCACACTCGCAGCGAGTGGCGTGAAATCATCTCAACTCTCATTACCCGCAATGGTGGCGGCAATCAGTACGTGTATTGGCAGGTGACACGTGGCGCCGAGTTCGGCCGCAATCACGCGCCGCTGCCCAAGATCCCCCGCACCGTGTTCGCTTTCTGCGCCCCACTGCCGCCGATCACCGCGGCGACTCTGGAAAACGGAGTTGCGTGCGTCACGACGGAAGACACGCGCTGGGCGTATTGCGACATCAAGTCCGTGTCCCTTCTGGCGAACGTCCTCTTACGTCAACAATCAACCGATGCGGGAGCCGCCGAGACCATCCTGTTGAAGGACGGCCAATTGCGGGAAGCCTCTGCATCCGCCGTACACGTTGTGATCAACGGCGAGATCATCAGTCCGCCACGAGCGCGCTCTATTCTCCCGGGTACCACGCGAAGCGCGATGGAAGAAGTCGCTGCCAGTGCCGGGGTGCCGTTGCGATCCGCTCCTGTCAGCGAGCAACAGCTCCGCTCCGCGGATGAAATCTGGCTTACCGCTTCTACGCGCGAGGTGCAGGCGGTGACCACTCTCGACGGCAAACCTGTGGGGAACGGGAAGCCGGGTCCAGTGTGGCGGCGCGTCCATGCGGCGTGGCAGCGCTACAAGCAAAGCTTGGTGGGAAAGCCATGGTAGATCAGACGCCTCCTCAGCAATCGTTACTGCAGTATCCGACCGACTATCCCATCAAGGTGGTCGGACGGCCTTCGGACGAATTTCGGGCACGAGTGCACGCGGTCATGCTGAGGCATGCGCCCAAGCTCGACCCTGACCGGGTGACGGAGCGTCTCAGCGAGAACAGCAATTTCCTCTCGATCTCGTACACCATCGTGGCCGAGAGCAGCGAGCAGATCGTGGCCCTGGTCAACGACCTGAAAGCCACCGAAGGCGTTCTCACGATTCTTTAATCGGCGCGACCCGGCGCCGCCCCCGTTTGTCACCGGTTTATAACCGCTGATCTTGTTAGCATGGCCTCCTTTTTGGGTTCGACAATTCCAAGAACATGTCCATTACTCTGGACCAGGTCACCAAGCGCTATCAGGGCTCGCCGGTCGTCAATGACGTTTCGCTGGACATCGGGGACGGCGAATTCTTCGTACTTCTGGGTCCCAGCGGCAGCGGCAAAAGCACGCTCCTGAGGGCAATCGCCGGGCTGTCCGGCGTGGATCACGGCCGGATCTCCCTCCATGGCCGCGACGTCACCCACATGTCCGCCAAGGAACGGGGTGTCGGACTGGTGTTCCAGAACTACGCGTTGTTCCGCCACATGACCGTGGCAGACAACATCGAATTCGCTCTGCGCGTGCGCAGAATGAAAGCAGCCGACCGCCGCAAGCGGCGTCAGGAGCTGCTTCGCCTGGTCTCCCTCGAGAGCATGGACGAGCGCATGCCCGCGCAGCTTTCCGGTGGCCAGCAGCAGCGCGTGGCCGTAGCACGCGCGCTTGCCCACAAACCTGAAGTCCTGCTGCTGGACGAACCGTTCGGCGCCTTGGACGCCAAGATCCGCGAGGAGCTCCGGCGCACGATTCGCCAGGTCCAGCGCGAGCTCAAGATCTCAACTGTCCTCGTTACGCATGACCAGGAAGAAGCGTTTGCGCTCGCCGACCGCATTGGTGTGATGAACCTCGGTCGCTTGTTGGAGGTTGGCAAGCCGCAGGAGTTATACGCGAGCCCGGCGACCCGGTTTGTCGCCACTTTCCTCGGCGCTGCCAACCTGATTCTGGCGCGACAAACCAAGGACGGTGTGCGCTTCGGTCAAACACCCGTCAGCGCCCCTGCTCCAGGCCCCCTGCACGGAGCCCGCGAGCACGAAGTCGTCGCCGTGGTCCGGCCGGAAGAAGTTGAAATCGCGGCAATACGCGAAGACATCACATCAAACTACCTGACACGCGGGACGGTGGAAGAGATCGTCTTCACCGGGGCGTTGGAGCGGATGCGGATTCGGATCGATGACGGCCCGGACGCCCCGCCCCTTTCCAACAGCAATGGCAGCAGCAGTGCATTGCTCGAAGTCACACGTACTCAACACGAGCAACGTGCGTTCGAGATTGAGACAGGGCAAGACGTAGCGATCGGCGTCCGGCGTATACATATTCTGCCCACGCCCTTGTCGAGTTTTACGGCATGCGCAACCAGCGAGAGTCTCGCGGAAGCGCTCGTACAACAGCCGTTGCTGACTGAGCTTGCCTCGCGCATGAAGACGCGCGTGTCCACGCGGGTAGAGCCCAAGTTGGGAATGCCTAACGCGGATTGCGAAACTCCTTTAGTGTTTAGTGGCACCACGGTGATCGCCGCCCATTCGGAGGTTGCCTACCAGGCGCAGTGGTTGCTGCAGCGGGGCGCGGAAGAGATTCTGGTGCTTCCGCAGAACGCGGGGCCGCCGCAGCGGGTGTTGATTCACTGGGCGGATGAGGCGGTTCGCCGTGCAACGCTTGCCGTGTCTGCGAGCATTCTGCGGCACGTGTCCGCAGAGGCCATTTACATTGGCATCCTGCCGACACAAACACCCGCCGCACAGCGTCCGCATGGAATGCGAGCGCTCCTCGACGCCCGCTCGGAAGCGCAGGCCGTGCACGGCCTCGAGATGCGCACCGAGTTGCGCTTCGGCGATGTGTCCAACGAGCTGGCTCGCCAGTTGGCAGAGCTCCCGGGCCAGATGCTCATTCTCGGCATCCGAGGCAACAAAGACCTGGCCGAGCGCTTCGGCTCCCTCTTCGCCGACGCGCACTGGCCGGTGTTGATTGTCCACCGCGAGCACGAAGGACCCTCCGCCTGATGGCCACCCTTAAGCAACCCAGCGTGCTGCCCGGGTTCGGCCTGACCTTCGGGTTCACCACGTTTTTTCTAACTACGATCGTGCTGATTCCGCTGGCAGCACTCGTCCTGATGACGGCGTCGATCACTTGGCATGATTTTGTAAAAGTCGTCTTCAGCGCCCGCGCGCTGGGGTCCTACAAGCTCTCCTTTGGCGCCTCATTTCTCGCCGCTTCAATCAACCTGGTTTTCGGGTTCGTCATCGCCTGGACGTTGGTGAGGTACGAATTCCCGGGCCGGAAGGCCATCGACGCCCTCATCGACATGCCGTTCGCCCTGCCTACGGCCGTATCGGGCATCGCACTGACCACTGTGTTCGCCGAAAACGGCTGGATCGGCCAATACCTGCAACCGCTCGGAATCAAAGTGGCCTACACGTGGGTGGGCGTAACCGTGGCCCTCACCCTGATCGGTATGCCCTTCGCGGTCCGCTCGGTGCAGCCGGCACTATTAGAGGTACAACGTGACCTCGAGGACGCGGCCGAAACCCTCGGCGCAAGTCGTTTCTACGTTTTCAGGCGGATCATCCTCCCGACGGTACTGCCCGCGTTGCTCACCGGCTTCACGCTCGCTTTCGCCCGCGCCGTCGGCGAATACGGCTCCGTCATTTTCATTGCCGGCAACCTCCCGCTGAAGACCGAGATCACGCCGCTGCTGATCGTCATCCGCCTGGAAGAATTCGACTACAAGGGCGCCGCCGCACTGGGCTTCGTCATGCTGGTCATCTCCTTCGCCTTCCTGCTGACGATCAACCTGTTGCAGGCGTGGGGACGTAAACGGCTCATCTCGAGGGTCCGCTGATGGCGGGCATCCCGGGCACAGCACATGAAGACATCGCGTCGCGCCCAGGCGGCGATACGATCGCCAGCCACCTCGTGCGCTGGACCTTCATCAGTGTCTCGCTTCTTTTTCTCGCCGCGCTATTGTTTGCCCCGCTCGCGACAGTGTTCGTCATGGCGTTTGAGAAGGGCTGGCACGCCTACATAGCGAGCTTTACCGACACGGATACGGCTGCTGCAATCCGGCTCACGCTGACCGTTGCCCTGATCGTCGTCCCCATCAACACCCTGTTCGGGTTGGCCGCCTCCTGGGCCATTGCCAAGTTTGAATTCCGCGGCAAAAGCTTCCTGATCACCCTCATTGATTTGCCCTTGGCCGTCTCGCCGGTGATCTCGGGACTGATCTACGTCCTGCTGTTCGGGTTACGAGGCTGGTTTGGCACCTGGCTGCAAGACCATGACATCAGCATCATCTTCGCCGTGCCAGGAATCGTGTTGGCGACCATGTTCGTCACGTTCCCGTACGTCGCCCGCGAGCTCGTTCCTCTCATGCAACAATTGGGCAACGACGAGGAAGAAGCCGCACTCACGCTCGGTGCCGGAGGTTGGATAACGTTCTTTCGCGTGACCCTACCGAAAGTGAAGTGGGGCCTCGTCTACGGGGTGATTCTGTGTAACGCTCGGGCGATGGGCGAATTCGGTGCGGTTTCAGTGGTCTCGGGGCACGTCCGCGGCCTGACGAACACCATGCCATTGCACATCGAAATTCTGTACAACGAGTACAACTTCGTCGGCGCATTTGCCGTTGCGTCACTACTCACCTTGCTGGCGGTTGTGACGCTCGTGGTGAAAACGCTGGTGGAGCGAACGGGCTACAGACGCCGATGATCGACTCGATGCTTAAACGCATCAGAGAAGTAGCAGCGAGGCTCCGCCCGGATCCAGCGAAGACCAGTCTCGGATGGTGGATGGTCGCCATCCACGTCGCCATCGTGCTGCTCGTGGGTGGCGGCATTTCCTACTCCGCTATCCGGATGCTGCATGACCTAGGGGATGACCAAGGTAAAACCCGCGTTCAATTGGCGGGCGCAATGGCCCGCGAGGACCTGCGAAGAAGCGCCGAAGACGCCCTCACCTCCGCCCGCGCAGTCGCCGAACGCCCAACACTCCTGAGGTTGTTGGCCGAAGGCCGAACCGATGCGATAGCGCCGTTACTACGCCGGTTATGCGATACAGCGGGTGTCGACGCATGCGCTGTGTTTTCCGGCACCCAACTCGTCGCACAGAGCGGACCCGCCCTCGATTGGAACGGCATCATCACCTCCAGTTCGGAACAGGGCTCATCATTCCTTGCGTTGCCCGCCAACGTACGCACGCCGGTGATGGGAGCTTACGCCAACGTGGGTACCGGAGAAGGCAACCGCCTCTTCGTGGCCCGGCTGTTCAACGATCGGCTCGAGAAGATGTTGAGTCAGCGCGTGGGTCTCGAGATCAAGCTCATCGACTACCGCTCATTCACCAATGACCCGGTGAACGCCTTTACGCCGCTCTACTCCGCCAGCCTGGCTGATGGACGCTCAGCCGTACAACGTATCAATTCGAAGGACCTGTACGCCGCCAGTGTCCCGGTATTCGCCTCCACGGGCGAGGCCATTGCACTCCTCCAGGCCAATCTGCCGACCAACGCGATCGATACCTCGGCCGGACGGCTGATTCAGAAACTACTCCTGACCGCGGTGATTCTGGCTGCATTGGCCGTATTCGGCGGTTTGCTGCTGACGGAGATCGTTGCGGGCCCCGTGAAGGCGCTCACGGAAGCGGCAGTCCGTTTGGGCCAGGGCGACTTCTCAACATCGATTCCTCCGGGTGGTGCCGCCGAAGTCGGGACGCTCGCACGAACAATGGAAGACATGCGGCGCAACCTCGTCGACCTGACAGGGACACTCCGCCGCCGCGAGGCAGAGGCGCAGGCGGTGCTCGGCGGGGTAATCGAAGGCGTCTATGCCGTCGACAAGGCACGCATCATTCGCTACCTGAACCCGCAGGCAGCTCGCCTTCTGAATGTAACGACCGAGCAGGCTGTGGGACAGTTCTGCGGTGACGTTCTCAAGCCACGTCTCGAAGACGGCCGTCGCCCGTGCGACTTCCGCTGTCCCATCCTCCAGGCGCGCATCGACCGAAGCGCCAAGGCGATCGAGCACCTTCAAGTATCGAACGCCGACGCACGCACAGCAGTGATTACGAGCGCCGGCATGGTGGACGGCCTCCAAGTACAGGTGATGCGCGACGAGACGGAGCTCGAAGCCGTGCGCCGCGCACGCGATTCTGTGCTTGCGAACATATCGCACGAGTTCCGGACTCCGCTGGCAGCGCAGTTGGCGTCAATCGAATTGTTGATGGAGGGACTCACGACTCTGCAGCCCGAACAACTGCATGAGTTGGTGCAGTCGCTGGAGCGCGGGACTTTGCGGCTGACGCGGCTGATCGACAATCTGCTGGAGAGTGTGCGAATCGAATCCGGTCAGCTCAACATTCGGCACCAGAGCGTCGAGTTGCTGGAAGTCGTAGAAGACGCCCAGGCGCTCGTGAGCTCTCTTCTGACGACGCGGCGACAAACCCTCGAAGTGACGCTGCCTGACGACCTCCCGCTGATCGCAGGGGACAAGCCCCGGTTGACTCAGGTGTTCGTCAACCTGCTGGCGAATGCCAATAAATTCGCGCCCGAGGGCAGCGTAGTCCGCATCGGAGCCGAGTCGACCGATACTCACGTACAATGTTGGGTGGAGGACGAAGGGCCGGGTCCCGCCGCGTCAGAAACAGATACGATTTTCGCCCGATTTCAGCGCGGGTCCGAGGAAGAACCTGAGCCAGGCGGCCTGGGGCTCGGGTTGTGGATTGTAAAGTCCATCATTGACCGCCATGCAGGTACCATCGCCCTCGTCCGGACCCCTGAGGCTCGGACTCGTTTTACCCTTTCCTTGCCACGGGAGTTGTCGGAATGAAGATGCTCGTCGCGGACGATGATCGCGACCTGCGCGAACTGATCGGCTTCACGCTGACGCAGGCCGGATATCTGGTTATCAAGGCAGGCGACGGCCCTGCCGCACTGCGTATGTTCGAAGCGGAAACCCCGGACCTCGTCGTTCTCGACATCAACATGCCGGGCGCCAGTGGCTTTCAGGTGTGCGAAGCGATCCGCAAGCGATCCCGGGTGCCCGTCATCATGCTGACGGTTCGAGGTGAGGAAGAGGATCTGGTCCGTGCACTGGAGCTGGGTGCCGACGATTACCTCACCAAGCCGTTTAGTCCGCGTACGCTGCTGGCGCGTATCAAGGCGCTTCTGAGGCGCGCCGGAATGGAAAATGCCGCGCCGCTCGCTGCAGGCCGCGTAGCACTCGACATAGACGAACATACCGTTCAAATCGGGTCTGGCGAGCCTGTGCGATTAACGAAGCTCGAGCTGCGGTTACTTCAGATGCTTCTCGCAAACGCAGGGCATACCGTCAGCACTGATCGGCTCCTGGTCCAAGTTTGGGGTCACCGCAATTCGGCCGATCGGCAATTGCTGAAGCAACTGGTGCACCGCTTACGGCAGAAAATCGAGGTCGATCCGGCCACGCCCCAGCTCCTACAGACGGCCTCAGGAGCGGGCTACAAGTTAGTGGTCGACTGACAGCGTTGGACACCGGCCCCCGGTAACATTTTTACCCTCAATTGTTACCCTGACGCTACTGGCTTGATATCCGAAACCGGATAAGCTCATAACTGGTTTCAATGAGGGCCGGCTATGTCAGCGCAACGCTCTATCGTCATCATCGGCGCCGGCTTCAGTGGCTCGTTGGTGGCGGCCAACCTGCTGAAGGCTCAGCATTGGTCTGCTACACGTGTTGTGCTGATCGAGCGCGCCGCGCAGATGGCGCGCGGTGCAGCGTACGCAGAGCGCGGCTATCCCTACCTGCTGAATGTACCTGCCGGCCGCATGTCGGCCGACCCAAACGCGCCGCTCGATTTTCTCAACTTCGCCCAGAATCATATCCCCGACGCGACTGCGGAGGACTTCCTGCCGCGTGAGCTCTACGGCCGGTATCTCGAAGCGACGCTCCTCGGGGCCGAGGTTTCTGCGGCGACACACGTAGAATTCCAACGTGTTAGAGGCAATGTGTGCGGGATTGAGCCCGCGGAACAGGCCGGCTATCGGGTCGAGCTCGCGGACGGCCGTCAGATTGAGGCCGACGATGTGGTGTTGGCCCTGGGTAACCCGGGGCCTGCCGATCTCCCCGGCACCGACGAGCTCGGTGGCCAATACACTTCCAACCCCTGGGCAGGCTCGTTGAGCTTCACGCCCGGCGAGTCCGTGCTCCTGGTCGGCACCGGCCTGACGATGGCCGATGTAACCTTGGCGGCGGCGGCTGGTACGAACGATCAGATCACGATCCACGCGATGTCTCGACATGGACTGACGCCCCCGTCGCAAACTCAGTTCTCACAAAACACCTGTAAAGCTGATGGCGCGTCAATGTTGCGCGCCGCATCGTTCTCGGCACTAACACTACTTCGCAGTGTCCGTGAACTGGCGGACGACACGGAGCGTCGCGGCGGCGACTGGCGCGAAACGATTACCTTGATTCGCAGCCTCGCCCCACAGTTGTGGCAACGTCTCCCCGCACGCGAGAAGCGGCGGATGCTGCGGCACATCCGTCCCTACTGGGACATTCATCGCCACCGCCTCCCCAGCCAGACCCTGGCACGGATGCATCACCTGCGGCGGCATGAAAAGCTGAACATCCACGCCGGCCGCCTGATGGAGTTTGAATTGATCCCGGTGTCGGAGACCGACGGCGCCGCGTCGGCGATGGCTGCCACTGCAACAGGCGCCTCCCGGACTCCCGCCGGCGGCCAAGCGAGCGCTGCGGGTACAAGCGGGCGGACTGCCGCCGGCGCCCAAGCGAACGCTGCGGGTACGAGCGCGACCGCTGCAGACGTGCGCGCCAAAGTCCGCGTAACCTGGCGACCGCGCGGGAGCGACGAACCGCGGACGATGTTGGTCGACCGTGTGATCAATTGCACCGGCCCCGACTACAACATCCGCCGTTCGCAGGATCCATTGATGCGCTCGCTGTTGGCGCAGGGTCTCGCCGTTGCGGATCCGCTGAATCTGGGCCTTCGGACCGGCGCATACGGTGCGTTGGTCAACGCCGAGGGAAGCGTCGCGCCCAACCTGTTCTACGTGGGCCCGATGCTGCGGGCGGATCACTGGGAAACAACCGCCGCGCAGGAACTGCGCGGCTATGCTGAGAGACTAGCGGGTTACCTCTCGGCACCCGTTGGAAGAATCCGCGCGGTGGCCAGCGCATAAGACGCCGGCCACCTCAGCGCCGCACTAAGGCGCGTAAATCTGGTCGAACACGCCACCATCACCGAAGTGGGTGGGTTGTGCTTTCGACCAACCGCCAAAGTCGGCGATCGTCACCAGATTCAACTTCGGATATTGCGCGGCATACTTGGCGGCGACCTCCTTATCTCGCGGGCGATAGTATTGCTTCGCCACGATCTCCTGGCCTTCCTTGCTGTACAGATACTGCAAATACGCCTGCGCCACTTCCCGGGTGCCGCGCTTCAATACCACCTTGTCGACCACAGCAACCGGCGGCTCCGCCAACACGCTGACTGTAGGCACAACAATCTGCAGCTTGCCGTCACCGAGCTCCTTGACGGCCAACAACGCTTCGTTCTCCCAGGCGATCAACACGTCACCAAGACCGCGCTGAACGAATGTCGTGGTCGAACCACGCGCTCCCGTATCCAACACGGGCACGTTCTTATACAGCTTGCGAACAAAATCCTTGGCCGTGGCATCGCTGCCGCCCGGCTGCTTCAGAGCCCAACCCCATGCCGCCAGGTAGTTCCAACGGGCACCCCCCGAGGTTTTCGGGTTCGGCGTAATCACCTGGATGCCGGGCTTGATCAGGTCGTTCCAATCCTTGATTCCCTTGGGATTGCCCTTGCGCACCAGGAACACAATCGTGGAGGTGTAAGGCGAGCTGTTTTCCGGAAAACGGCTGGCCCAGTTGACCGGAAGGAGCTTGCCTTGCGAGGCCACTGCATCAATGTCGGCCGCAAGAGCCAGTGTCACGACATCCGCCTGCAGGCCGTCAATCACCGACCGCGCCTGTTTGCCGGAGCCGCCATGCGACTGGTTGATTTTGACGTCCTGTCCCGTCTTCGCCTTCCAGTACTTCGCGAACGCGGCGTTGTATTCGACGTACAACTCGCGCGTCGGATCGTAAGAAACATTGAGCAGCGTAACCTCGGCAGCGTTTGCGCGAGGCACACCCAAGAGCGTCGCAGTCACGAGTGCGAACGCGGCCATGACTGCCACTCGTGGCAGCCAGCGTTTGGAATTCATCAGCCTTCTCCGGATTTGTTCTTGCGAATAAATCCTAAGGCGGAGCGGGTGTGTTTGTCAGTCTGGGGGCGGTTACAGAATGGTTATAACCCGAGCGCTCGTCGCAAATGCGGCTCGAGCGCGTCCGCAGCACTGGCGACCGTGTTCGGGCCGCCGAGCTCGGAGAGCTGAGTCATCAGCAGACCTTCGTACCCGCAGGGGTTGATTCGCTGGAAGGGTTCGAGGTCAAGATTCACGTTCACGGCCAAGCCGTGGTAGCTGGAGTGGCGGCGAACGCGAATGCCGACACTGCCGAGTTTCTTGCCGGCTACGTAGATACCGGGTGCTTCCTTGCGAGCCTCAGCGCTAATGCCATATTCGGCAGCGAGTTGAATCACGCACTTTTCGAGAGCGGTGACGATGTCGCGGACACCTAACTTCGCCCGACGCAGGTCGACGAGCGGATAGACCACCAGTTGGCCAGGACCGTGGTAGGTCACCTGGCCACCGCGGTCAATCTGCACGACGGGGATATCACCAGGCGCCAGCAAGTGCGCCGGGCTGGCGTTCATCCCGAGCGTGAACACCGGCGGATGTTCCAGGAACCAAATTTCATCAGGGGTGGAAGCGTTGCGTTCGTTCGTGAAGCGCTGCATCGCGCGCCAGGTAGGCTCGTAATCAACGCACCCAAGGCGCCGAATAATCGGACGTGGCACGACAGCGTCGACAGCGGCCGGCACGTCGCCTGCGGGAAGCGCAGCCTCGCGCGGCTGGCCGGCATTGCCCGGCTGCGGCAACATTGCGTTCGCGACGCTAGCGTTCACTTGCTCGCAGCCAGCACCTGGTTATTCAAACCAGCGTTGTTCCGGTTGAGCGCCTGCTCAGCCCGATAGCTCGACCGCACCAGCGGCCCCGACACACACTCCAGGAACCCACGCGCCAACGCCCACTCGCGGTACTGATCGAATTCAGCTGGCGTCACAAACCGCTGGATCGGCAGATGATTCGTCGTCGGGCGCAGGTACTGCCCCAGGGTAACGATATCAACACCAACCGCCCGCAGGTCATCGAGCGTCTGCGCGATCTCCTCATCCGTCTCGCCCAAACCCAGCATCAGGCTGCTCTTGGTCAAAACCTTAGGATTGTGGCGCTTGGCGTGCTCCAGCACTCGCATCGTCTGGTCATAACCAGCCCGCGGATCGCGAACGGGATGCGTCAAACGCCGCACCGTCTCAATGTTCTGCGCAAACACTTCCAGTCCCGAATCAACGACCGTCTCAACGTCGGCGAGCACACCTTCGAAGTCAGGCGTCAGCGCTTCAACAGCCGTCGAGGGATTCCGCGCCTTGATGGCACGAATGCACGCCGCGTAGTGAGCGGCCCCACCGTCCGCGAGGTCATCGCGATTCACTGAAGTCAGCACGATGTACTTCAGCTTCATCAGCTCGACAGTGCGTGCTGCATTCTCCGGCTCCTCCGCATCGAGCCAGCCGTGCGGATTGCCAGTATCAACCGAGCAGAAGCGGCAGGCGCGCGTGCAGACAGCGCCCATCAGCATGATCGTGGCAGTGCCGGCGTTCCAGCACTCACCGATATTGGGGCACTTGGCTTCCTCGCAGACCGTCGAGAGACGGTGCTCCTTAACGAGTGCTTTGACGCCCTGAAATCCGGATCCTGTGGGTGCCTTGGCTCGCAGCCAGGAGGGCTTGCGCAAGACGTCCGACGCCTGCACAACGTTGCCACCCCCCATCTTCACGCCATCACGGATAGCCGTAAAGCCTTGAGGAGTAACGTATTTTTCACCACTGCGGGGCCGGGAAGGCTCCGCTACCACCGGGATGTCCTTTAGGTTCGACATCCCCACATTGTACCCGGCCTAACGCCGCGAAGCCCCTACCCGCTCATCCAGCTCGGCGAGACGCTGTGGTGTCCCCACATCGTTCCATTCGCCCTCGTACAGCTCACCGAACAGACGGCCAGCTGCAATCGCACGCTTGAACAGAGGCAGCAGCGGGAATTTCCCGGGCGTCGAGCCCTCGAAAAACTCCGGCCGATACACCCCGATTCCGGAATAAGTGAAGCGACCCGTCTCCCGCTCCACAACCCGATCGCCTTCCAGACCGAAATCCCCGCGCGGATGTTGTGTTGGATTGGGGACGAACACGAGGCGCGCAAGCGCACCCGCGCGGGTGTCCGCATCCGCACCCGCTTGCAGCGCGCCCAAATCGATGTCGGTAAACGTATCCCCATTTACGACGAGGAAAGGCCCCGGCCCGAGATGTTGAATGGCGTTGAAAATCCCGCCACCCGTTTCGAGAGCCACCGGCCCCTCGTCTGAATAGGTGATGCGTACGCCGTAGTCACTGCCGTCACGCAACGCGGCGCGCAGCTTGTCGGGCAACCAGGAAAGATTGATGACAACGTCCCGGATACCAGCCCGCGCCAGTGCTTCCAGGTGATAGACAATCAGCGGCTTGCCGGCAACGGTCACCAGCGGCTTGGGAATACTGTCAGTGATGGGCCGCAGCCGTTCGCCGCGCCCGGCCGCCAGAACAATTGCTTTCATATCAGGCTGCGACTGTAGTTCCTGCCCCACCCGACATCGCACGTGCATGAGCCTTCGGCAGCTCAGTCACAAATCGCCGCTCAACCAGCTCTGCAAAACTCTCGAGCTCCGGATAACGCCACGCGGTATCGCGCACGTACTCGAGCGTCAAGGGCAGATCACGCAGGTAACCCGGCTTCCCGTCGCGATACCACAGCCGCGCAAAAATCCCGAGCACCTTGATGTGGCGCTGCATTCCGATGAGGTCGAACCAGCGAATGAATTCAGCACTATCGCGGCCACCCGGGCCGCCCTGGGCTCGGATCAAGTTGCGATAGCCGATCACCCACTGTTCCACCCGCTCACGCGGCCACCCGATGTAGCAGTCCTTGAGCACGGACACGAGGTCGTACCCGATCGGACCACTCAACGCATCCTGAAAATCAATCACGCCCGGATTGCGCTCCGTCGTGACCATCAGATTGCGCGAATGGAAGTCGCGATGCACGAACACCGTCGGCTGCATGAGCGCTTCGGCGATCAGAAACTCGAATGCGTCAGCGACGATCTGGCTTTCAGCGTCGCTGAGAGTCAAATCCAGATGCCGTTTGGTGAACCATTCCGGCATCAACCCCATCTCACGTGCGAACACTTCGCGGTCATAGGGTGCAAGCTCGCGAGCCGCCTCCAACCCGCGCGTTTGGATCTCGGCCAGCGTGTAGAGTGCATCGCCGTAAAGTCGGTCCGGATCGTCGCCAGCCTTGAGGCGCTGCAGGTATTGAGTGACGCCCAGATCTTCGAGGAGCAGCAGTCCATTGGCGACGTCTGACTCCAGGATGTGAGGGACATGTACGCCGAGGGACTCGAGGAGTCCCGTCACCTTCACATACGGACGCACGTCCTCTTTACCGGGCGGCGCGTCCATGATGACGAAAGTCTCGCCATTGCGAAAAGCTCGAAAATACCGACGGAAGCTGGCATCGCTGGAGGCTGGCTCGATTTTCTCGGGGCGAATGCCGAGATCCTTGGACAACCAGTTGTGGACCAGCGCGAGGCGAGCGTCGTTTTCTGGCATGCGTGAGTATTGTATTTCGACCCGCGGTGCAGGGTCGTGCCAATTATAATGCCGCCCCTCATGCTGAGATGGCGCCCACTTCACATCACAATAATCTTACTGGGCGTCATTCCGGCCGCTTCGTGGGCAGCCGAACCTTCGCTGTGCCCGTCCCAGACGCTGCCGCCCGTGGCCCAGTCCCGCACTCCGCCACCGTCCAGTCAGGCGGTAAAGGAACAGAAGCCCGGCGTGAACGAAGGGAAGGTCGACGTGAACGCCGACCGCATCGAGTACTCCGTCACCGGGGACTTGACCCTGAAGGGGCACGTCAACGTGAAGCAGGGCGATCGGGAGATTCACGGCGACCAGATTCAATACAGCACAAAAGACAACACGATCAAGACCGATAGCTCGCTCGAGTACGAGGACCCCCTCGTAAAGCTGACCGGTAAGGGCGGCGACTACTCACCCACCCTCGGCGCCGACTTCCGCGGGGCCACCTTTGAACTTCAGCAGCGACCCGCGCGTGGCACCGCGGACGCCATGAAGCTGACTCCCCAGGGTGTACTCGATCTGAAAGGCGTGCGCTTCACGACGTGCCCCAAGGCAGAAGAGTCGTGGGAGATCAAAGCGAAGAGCGTCACCCTCGACACCGGTGCACGGGTCGGAGAAGCGCGCGCCGCAACGGTTGAATTCGAGGGAGTGCCAATCCTCTATCTGCCGTGGCTGTCGTTTCCACTTAGCAACGAACGCAAGAGCGGCTTCCTGTACCCGACGATCGGTAACAACTCCCGCAGCGGCGCTTCGGTCTCGGTTCCGTACTACTGGAACATTGCTCCGAACGCCGACCTGACCTTCGAGCCCATCGAATATTCACGGCGCAATGTCGACCTGGGCGGCGAAGCGCGCTACATGAACTCATTCGACAAGGGCGCGATTTCCTGGAACTTCCTGCCCTACGACAGCGTGTTCAACGCGGGCAGAAGCCGCATCAAGATCACAAACGCCATGGAGTTGCCGGAGAACTTCCGTTTCAGCGTGGACGCCGAAAACGTCAGCGATACGCACTACTTCGAAGACTTTGCCCAGGGCCCGGAAGGCACGAGCACTGCATTTCTGCAGCAGCAAGCGAAGGTTACGTATCGCGACGAGCACTGGAAGATCGACGGCGAATTACAGCATTACCGCACCACCGACTACACGCTCGACGAGACCGACCGACCCTACGCGCGGGCGCCGAGACTGGGCGTCATCGGCGATTTCGGCTGGGGTCCGGCGGAGCAGGTGCGTTACGGGTTTGAATCCGAGATCGTCAACTTCCATCGCTCGATCAGCCCACTCGAGCTCGACACCGACAGCATCAGCCCGACCTACAACCAGATTGTGGCCGTGTGCCAGCGCGCTCCAAACCCCTGTGTGAACGGCTGGCGTTTTGATGTCATGCCGCAAGTCTCGCTGGATTTCAGCGATCCCGGCTACTTCATCCGCCCGGGAGTCGCCTGGCGCGCCACCCAATACGAGCTCGACAACACACAACCTGGCCAGCCGACCTCGCCTTCGCGCACTGTCCCCATTGCCAGCTTCGATACCGGCCTGTTGTTTGAACGCGATGCGGGCTCGCACGATCAGCGCCGCGTCACCCTGGAGCCGCGCCTGTTGTACCTGTACGTCCCGTACCGGAACCAGAATGACCTGCCGATTTTCGATACCGGCCTGCCGGACCTCGACCCGGTCGAGCTGTTCCGAAACAACCGCTATGTCGGCGCGGATCGGGTCGGGGATGCCAACCAGGTCAGCGTGGGGGTCACGAGCCGGCTGCTCGATGCCAAGGACGGACGCCAGTTCCTGACCGCCACCATCGGCCAGATCTACTACATCGACAATCCCCGGGTACTGCTGCCCGAACAGTATGTGGACGGGGTACTGACACAGATCGAAACGCCCCGCACGAACCACCGTTCGGACTTCGTCGCCCAGGTCGCGGTCACCGCTTTCGATAACTGGAGCGGCGATATCGGCGTCCAATGGAATCCGCAGACCTCGCAGACCGAACGTGGCGAGGCCAACGTGCAGTACAAGACGGGGGGCCAGTCTGTCGTCAACGTGGGCTACCGGTACCAGCGGGACGTGCTCTCACAGGCCGAGATTTCCAGCTCCTGGCCGGTCAGCGACGCCTGGAATGTCTTTGTCCGGGGCATTTATTCGCTTCAGGACCACAAGTCGCTGGAGCGCTTTGCCGGCTTCGAGTACCGTGCGTGCTGCTGGAGAGTGCGGCTCGGGGGCCGCAGTTTCGTCAGCAACCGCACCGGCGCTTCGGATACTGGTGTGTATCTGCAACTGGAACTCACTGGCCTCGCCAGTGTCGGATCCCAATCGGATTCGTTCCTTACGACAGCAATCCGGGGCTATGAACCCGCGGAAAACCCCATTCGACAACAGCAGCCCCCACCCGGGCCGAGATGAAGGAAGACCTCATGCGGCGGATTTTCAGCGCGCCTGCTCCTGTGCTGGCCATCGTGGCCATTGTGACCACGCAGCTCCTTTCCCTTCAGGGACAAGGACTTGCGTACGCACAGACCCGCGAGCTCGCAACCAAGGGCGTCATGCTCGACCGCGTCGCAGCGGTGGTAAACGACGGCGTCGTGCTGAACAGCGAGCTCGACGAGCAGGTCACCACGATTGGCGAGCGCCTGCGCCAGCAGAAGCTGGAGCTGCCGCCCCAGAACGTTTTGCGCCAGCAGGTGCTGGAACGCCTGATCCTGCAGGAGATCCAGGCGCAGCGCGCCAATCGCGCCGGCTTGAAAGTGCCCGATGAGGCCCTGAACAGCGCCCTGACCGAGGTCGCCCAGCGCAATAACATTCCCCTGTCGCAGCTCCCGGAAGTGCTCCAGCAGCAGGGAATCGACTACGCCACCTATCGTGAGGAGATGCGGAAGGAGCTGACGCTGGGCCTTTTGCGCCAGCGCGATGTGCTGCAGCGGATCAGCATTACGCCCCGAGAGGTGGATCAGTTCCTGTCCAAGCAGGCTAGTACGCCGTCGGAGAACAACCAGTACAACGTCTCCCACATTCTGATCGCGGTCGGTCAGACCGCGACGCCTGAGCAGCTCGATCAAGCCGCGAAGCGCGCAGCCGAAGTGTCCCAGCGGGCCCGCGGCGGCGAGGATTTCGCCAAGTTGGCCGTTGCCTACTCGAATGCACAGACCGCGCTGGAGGGCGGTGCGTTGGGGTGGCGCAAAGGCAATGAGCTGCCGACCTTCCTGACCGAGGTGGTCACGAAGTTGAAGGCGGGTGAGGTCAGCGAGCCGCTGCGTACGCCGACCGGCTATCACATCATCAAGCTGAATGAAGTGAAGGGCGCGGAGCAGAAGGCCATTGTTGACCAGGTGCACGTCCGGCACATTCTGATGAAGACCAACGAGTTGGCCGACGATGCGACCGTGAAGCAGAAGTTGGAGACGATCCGCGAGCGTGTGTTGAAGGGTGAGGATTTTGCGGGCATTGCTTCGATTACCTCCGAGGACCCGGGGTCAGCGTCCCAGGGCGGCGATCTCGGCTGGGCGGGACCGGGCAGCTTCGTGCCGGAGTTTGATGCGGCGATCGGCAAGCTGAAAGACAACGAAATCAGCGAGCCCTTCCACACCCAGTTCGGTTGGCACATTGCGCAGTTGCTGGGCCGCCGTCAGTTTGACAACACGGATGAGCTGAAGCGCCGCCAGGCGATGGATGCCATTCGCGCCAGCAAAGCTGACGAAGAAACGGAGTTGTGGCTGCGCCGCCTGCGCGACGAAGCCTACGTCGAAACGAAGATATAAGGCCCGCCTGGTGCGCCACGCGCGAACCAACGCGAGAAGCGAGGCCGCGTGACCAACGCGGGCAGCCCCCCCGTCCGCATTGCACTTACCTCTGGCGAGCCTGCGGGCATCGGGCCGGAGCTGTGTCTTGCGGCGGCGCGTGGAACGCTTCCCGTTGAGCTCGTGTGCCTCGCCGATCGCAACATGTTGGCGGAGCGAGCAAGCCAACTCGGTTGGCCGATCACACTGCGGGACTACGACCCCAACCAGCGCCGCGCACACGAGCCAAACACACTTACGGTGCTCCACACACCGTTGGCGGTCGCCAGCCAACCCGGAAAGCTCGACAAACGCAACGCACGCTACGTGTTGGATCTCCTCGACCGCGCCATCCAAGGCGCCGTCAGCGGCGAGTTTGCCGCAATCGTAACCGCCCCCGTCCACAAGGGTGTCATCAACGACGGCGGTGTTCCCTTCACCGGTCACACCGAGTATTTAGCGGAGCACACAGGCGGCGCACTGCCGGTCATGATGCTCGCCGCGCCGGGCATGCGCGTAGCACTAGCCACAACGCATCTCCCCCTGAAAGACGTCAGCGCCGCGCTAACAATCGAATCGCTGTTGAAAACAGCAACCATCATCGATGCAGACCTGCGGAAGTGGTGGGGCCTCCCCGCCCCCCGCATCGCCGTCTGCGGTTTGAACCCGCACGCCGGTGAAGGTGGCTACCTCGGACGCGAGGAGATCGATGTTATTTCCCCTGCCATCCAACTGATGCGTGAGCGCGGCATCAACGCAACCGGCCCACTTCCAGCCGATACCGCCTTCGTCCCGCAAATGCTCGAACAATGCGATGCAGTCCTGGCCATGTATCACGACCAGGGACTGCCGGTGATCAAGCACGCCGGCTTCGAACGTACGGTCAACATCACACTGGGCATCCCCATCCTGCGCACATCCGTTGACCACGGAACCGCGCTGGACCTGGCCGGAACCGGCCGTGCCGACCCTCGCAGCCTGATGGCCGCCATCGAGCTGGCGAGCCAGATCATCACCCGCACCGCGTGAGACAGCCTCCACGCCGGAAACGCTTCGGTCAGCACTTCCTGCATGACCCGACGGTCCTCGAAAGGATCGTCGCCGCGATCCATCCGCAGCCCGAAGACCGCCTGGTTGAAATCGGTCCCGGTCGCGGCGCCCTCACAAAAATACTGCTCGCGAAGCATGCTGGCCGCCTGGACGCCGTCGAAATCGATCGTGACCTGGCAACCCTGTTGCGGGAGCAATTGGCCGGCAACCCGCGCTTCCACCTGCACGTAGCCGACGCTCTCGAGCTCGACTTCACCGCGCTGGCCCAAGCGGCCGGAGGCAAGCTGAGGGTCCTGGGCAACCTCCCGTATAACATCTCGACGCCGTTGCTCTTTCACCTTCTCGATCACCGGTTGGTGATCCAGGACCTGCACATCATGCTGCAGAGGGAAGTCATCGCGCGCATGGCTGCAAGCGCCGGTGATTCGGACTACGGGCGCCTGACTGTCATGCTTGCACCGTGGGTGAGCATCGAACACCTGTTCGATGTCGGGCCCGGCGCTTTCTCGCCGCCGCCGCGTGTGTGGTCGGCAGTTGCACGGCTGACCGTGCGGCCGGAACCCTCATTTCCCGTCAGCGAGCACTTCGGCGCGGTCGTGGCCGCAGCCTTTGCCCATCGGCGAAAAACGATCCGTAACGCACTGCGAGAGCTCGTCAGCCAGGAACAGATCGAGGCCGCAGGCCTGGATCCCGGTGCCCGCCCGGAGACTTTTCCGCCCGAGGCCTTCAATCTGCTGGCGCAGAAAATTGTAAGATCCCCGCCGAGCGTCTGATCGAGCCGCGCCACAGGAACTGAAGTTTATGACGGACTATCGCCGTGTCCTCCTCGTAGTAGACCTGAGCGAAGACAGCATTCTCATCGGCCGGCGGGCGCAGGCACTGGCCACCGCGGTCGGGGCGCAGATCGACCTGTTGCATGTGGTCGAGTACGTGCCGGTGGAGCCCATGGGCGAAACACTCATGCCGGCGATACAGATCGAGGATGAGCTGCTGGATCGGGCGAAGCAGCGCCTGACGGCACTCGGAGCGCAGCTCGGTGTGGCGGCCAGCTCGTGCCGGGTGGAAGCCGGCAATGTGAAATCCGAAATCGTGCGCATCGCCCGCGAGATCAAAGCGGACCTCATCGTCCTCGGCAGCCGTGAGCGCCACGGTCTGTCCATCCTGGTCAATTTCACTGAAGACACTGTTCTGCACGCCGCACCGTGTGACGTCCTCGCCGTGCGTGTTGGACGCACCTGAATGGATGCAGATCCGAACGTGATCCGGATCGAAGTCGAGACTGCGTATCTCGATGAGCAGTCCGATCCGAAAGAGCGTCGGTATGTGTTTTCCTACACCATCACCATCCGCAACGAAGGATCGGTTTCGGCACGCCTGCTGAAGCGTCATTGGGTCATCACCGATGCCAACGGCAAGGTGCAGGAAGTTCGCGGCGACGGTGTCGTCGGCGAACAGCCTCACTTGAAACCGGGCCAGGGATTCCGTTATTCCAGTGGCGCCGTCCTCGAAACACCCGTGGGCGCCATGCAGGGCAGTTACCAGATGGTCACGGATGAAGGGATGCGGTTCGACGCCCCCATCGCAGCATTCCGGCTCGCCATGCCCGGCATTCTCCAGTGACACGCTATGCAATCGGGGATGTCCAGGGGTGTCACGAAGAGCTGAAAGAGCTCATCGGCAACCTGGGCTTTTCCTGGGAACGCGATCAGATCTATTTTGTCGGCGACCTGGTCAACCGCGGTCCGGCATCGCTCCAGGTGTTACGTTACGTACACTCGCTCGGCGATAACGCCGTTGTAGTGTTGGGCAACCACGACCTGCATCTTCTGGCCGTAGCCTACGGCGCACGCCGAAGCAGGAAGACAGATACATTAGAAGATATTCTCGATGCGAAGGATCGCGATGAATTGCTGGAGTGGTTGATTTCGCGGCCGCTCGCGCATGTGGATGGCAACGAACTGCTGGTGCACGCCGGAGTTGTGCCGCAGTGGACCGTCAACATGACCGTGGAGCTGGCGCAGGAAGTTGAATCAGCGCTGCGTGCCGATCCGAAGGACCTGTTCGATCACATGTACGGTGATGAACCGGAGAAATGGAGCGACGATCTGTCGCGCAAGGACCGACTGCGCTTCACCATCAACGTACTGACGCGACTGCGCGTCTGCACCGCCGATGGCCGCGTCGATCTGAAATGGAAAGGCAAACCGCCGGCCGCCAACGCGCCGTATCAAGCCTGGTTCGATGTGAAGAACCGGGCGACTCGCGATACCCGCATCATCTTCGGCCACTGGTCCGCACAAGGATTTGTGCAGCGAAATGGCGTTGTGGGCCTGGACTCCGGCTGCGTCTGGGGAGGCTCGCTGACGGCAATCGACCTCGACAGCGACCGCCCCCCTATCTCAGTCGGTTGCGGCGGGTATCAGGTTCCGGACGACTGATCGACGGGTCCCCAGGAAACCGTCATCTGCGGCGACTTCATGATGAACACGCCGGGCGCGAGATCCACGTCCACCGGCTTGGAGCCGCTGGTCGTAATGGGCAGCACCGCCCGCTGAGCCGCGTGCACCTCGAGGGTTCCGAACTGGTTCGGCAGCACTCTAAACGCAATACGTACTGGCCACACTGTGTGCTCGCGAGGCTTTAGGACAGCATTGCCCTGAGCACCGCCGAGACGCAGATCGACGACGAGCGTATTGCCCTTCCAGTACTGCGGATACGGGGCCTCCGAGCCGTCGGCGTTCACCAGCTCATGCACCACCTCAGGTGCAGCTTCCTGCCTGTGGTGGAATGGCCAATGCGGGTGAGGCAGGTGGCTGCAGCCCGCTGCTACTGTTAACAGGCAGCTCAGCAGCAGCGCTCGGGTTGATCTCAAGCGTTCAGGGGACATAAACGACTCTCTTGCGAGCGCGTAAAATACGCCAATAGCGCGTCGAGGACACACTGTATGGTACCGCTTCGAGCATTCAACTTCCGGCACTGGATCGACGAAAACCGCGCCGCCCTGCGCCCGCCGGTTGGGAACAAGCGGGTGTTCCAGGACGGCGACTTTGTAATCATGGTGGTCGGCGGACCCAATGCCCGTAAGGATTACCACGTGGATCCGGGCGAGGAATTTTTCTACCAACTGGAAGGCGACATGGTCCTGAAGACCCTGCAGGACGGCCAGCCGGTCGATGTGCCGATCCGTGAGGGCGAGATATTCCTCCTGCCCCCCTTCATGCCCCACTCCCCGCAGCGCCGTGCCGACACCGTCGGGCTCGTCATCGAGCGGCAACGCAGGCCCGGTGAGCTGGACGGATTCCAGTGGTATTGCGAGAACTGCAACCACAAGTTGTACGAGGAATTTTTCGAGCTCACGGACATCGAGACCCAGTTTCCCGGCCTGTTCGAGCGTTTCTACTCGAGCCTCGAGAAGCGCACCTGCTCGAGCTGCGGCACCGTCATGGAACGCAAGCGTTGAAAGCACGCCTCCAGCTGGACAATCGAGATGTAGAGGTCGATCTGTCGCGGCCTATCGACATTGCGCTCGAGCTCAACTTCGATGCCAACCAGCCCCGCCACTTCGGCGCGCCGGCCGCAACCACGGAACCGTTCGCAGTACCCGGATTTTCAGGGGCGGTAGCCACGGGGGCCAGTTGCAACTGCAACGTCATTACGCTCATTCCTCATTGCAACGGCACACACACCGAGTGTGTTGGACACCTGACGACGGAGCGCATAGACGCCCACCGCGTGGTACCAAAGGGCCTCCTACCGGCGGTGTTGATTACAGTCGAGCCGACCGCCTCGACCCAGGAGAGCACTGATCCCAAGCCACAGGCCGGCGACAAACTCGTCACACGCGCCGCGCTGGAGCGCAACTGGCCGCGCGACTACGAGCCGCGAGCGGTGGTGATCCGCACGACTGACGCCTCTTATCTGACGCGCGACGCGGCGGAGTTTCTCGTGTCGCGAGGCATCGAACACCTCGTCGTCAATCTGCCCTCGATCGACCGTGCGCATGATGAAGGTCGCCTGACCGCACATCGCGTGTTCTTTGGCCTGCCACCGCGCGCAACAGCAGCAGCGACGCGACCGCAGGCGACGATCACAGAGTTCGCACACATTCCACCCGAAGTTCCCGACGGGCTCTACGTCCTGGAAATACAGACCCCGGCAATTGCCGGAGACGCTGTGCCCAGCAGACCTCTCCTGTACCCAATATGAAGCCGACACTCGAATCCGCCCGCGCCCGTGACGAAGCCGACGAGTTGCGCTCGTTCCGTGACCAGTTTGCGATACCGACCAACTCGCGCGGTCAGCAGCAGTTATATCTGTGCGGCCATTCGCTGGGGTTGATGCCGCTCGCAGCACGGCGGTTGGTTGACCAGGAGCTCGATGACTGGGCACGCCTGGCGGTATTGGGCCACGAAGCCGCCACGCGCCCCTGGATTCCGTATCACGAGAATCTGACCGCAGGACTTGCGTACCTGGCGGGGGCCCGGCCGGATGAAGTCATCGCCATGAACTCCCTGACGGTGAACCTGCACCTGATGCTGGCGAGCTTCTACCGGCCCGTCGGCAATCGAGTCAAAATCGTCATCGAAACGGGCGCCTTTTCCTCCGACCGGCATGCCGTGGCCTCACAACTCGCCTGGCACCGACAAAACATCCATACCGCGCTCGTCGAGTTGGCAGCGGAGCCGGGTGCGGAAGGGGTCGAGGCCTATCTGGCACAGCACGGCGACGAAGTCGCGTTGGTGTTGTGGCCCGGCGTGCAATTCAGGACCGGCCAGGCGTTTGACCTGCAGCGGATCATCCGCGCCACCCATCGCGCCGGTGCGATTGCCGGCGTCGATCTAGCGCACTCGATCGGCAACATGCCGCTGTCGCTGCATGACCATGATGCTGACTTCGCAGTCTGGTGCAGCTACAAATACCTGAACGCGGGCCCCGGCGCCATCGGCGGCTGCTTCGTACATGAACGAAACATCAGTGCCGCCCCCGCTTCCCGCCTGCATGGCTGGTGGGGACACGAGGCTGCAACACGCTTCCGCATGGAGCCGCGTTTTGAAGCAGAGTCCGGCGCCGCGGCCTGGCAGATCAGCAATCCGCCCATTCTGTCGGCCGCGCCTCTCATCGCCTCGCTCGATGTGTTCCAGGCGGCGCGCCTCGAGCGCTTGCGTGCGAAATCCGTGGCTCTCACCGGTTTCCTCACGGAGCTGCTGCAGCCCCTACAATCTTCAGTACAACTGATTACGCCGCGCGCGGTTGAATCCCGCGGCTGTCAGGTATCGATTCGCATTCTCGGTGGCGGCTCGCGCGGCCGGCGCGTGCTCGACCGCCTGTCGGAGTTGGATGTCATCTGCGACTGGCGCGAGCCGGATGTCATTCGTGTCGCCCCGACACCGCTGTATAATCGCTTCGAGGACGTATTCACCTTCAGTGAGCGCCTCGCGCAGGTGTTGCAGGAGATTTCCTGAGTGGGAGCTGCGGTTGCGGACTGACTCAGACCAACCAATCAACATAGTCGGTGCCGGGCTCGCGGGTGCGTTGCTCGGAGTGACTCTCATGCGGCATGGCTGCGGGGCGATTCGCTTGTGGGATCGACGCCCGGACCCTCGCCGCAACCGGATGGAGCGCGGCCGCTCGATCAACCTGGCGCTCGCCGCACGAGGAATTCGTGCACTCGAGCATGCCGGCGTCATGGAGAAGGTCCGTCCGCTGTTGATCCCAATGCGGGGCCGGATGATCCACGAGCGCTCAGGCGCGACAGCGCTGCAGCCGTACGGCCAGCGCGAAGACGAGGTCATCTACTCTGTCGGTCGCGGCGAGCTGAATAAAGTGCTCATTGAAGAGGCCGCACGACACCAGGATGTCACGATCCGCTTCAATCAGACCTGCCTCGCCGCCGATCCGACCCAGAACGTGCTGCGGTTTCGCAATGAGGTTTCCGGTGCGCAGTATTCAGTCGAGCTCACCCCGACAATGGCTACGGATGGAGCGGGCTCTGCTGTTCGCAACAGCCTGGTCGCGACGAACTTTCTGAGCGTCCGCGAAGACTGGCTGGATCACGATTACAAGGAGTTGACCATCCCGCCGGTGGATGGACAGCCTGCGCTCGACCCGAACGCATTGCACATCTGGCCGCGTGGCGGATTCATGCTGATCGCGCTTCCCAACACCGACCTGAGCTTCACTGCGACGCTGTTCCTCGCTCGCCGGGGGCCGCGCAGCTTCGCCACATTGGCTGACTCTCAGGCCGTCCTGGAATTCTTCCTGGAGGAATTTCCAGATGCGGTGCCGCTGATTCCCAATCTGGCAGCCGAGTTCCAGGCGCATCCTGCCGGACAGTTGGCAACGGTGCATGCAGCACCCTGGCGCGTCGGCGGACAAGTGCTGCTGCTGGGCGACGCGGCCCACGCCATCGTCCCCTTCCATGGCCAGGGAATGAACGCGGCATTCGAGGATTGCGTCGTGTTGGACTCGATGCTGGACGGGTGTGAGGACTGGCAGTCGTTGTTTGCGGAATTCGAGCGCGTCCGGCGGCCGAATACGCAGGCGATTGCGCAGATGGCGCTCGAGAACTACACCGAGATGCGCGACACGGTGCTGGATCCCGGCTTCGTGCGCAGAAAATCGCTTGCACTCGAGTTGGAACGGCGCTTTCCGAACCGGTTCATCCCGCGCTACGCCATGGTGATGTTCCATCCGCAGATCCCGTATGCGGAGGCACTGCGCCGGGGCGCGGCTCAGTCGCAGATCCTCCTGGACCTGGATCGTCCGGACTGCAACACGGATTTCGCACTGGCCGAGAAGCTGATCAGCGAGCGACTGGCGCCACTCGCTCGAGCGTAACGAAGCTCATGTTGTAGGGATTGCGCTCGTCGGCCGCGAAATCGCGGCTCGCCGTTTGCATCCATTTTGAATAGTCGATCGAGGGAAACACCGTGTCGCCGATCACGTCCGTATCGATCCGGGTGAGGTAGATGCGGTCGGCCAGCGGCAGCAACAGGCGATAGATCTCGGCGCCGCCGATGCCCGACAGCTCATCCCCTGTCAGCGCTTCGTCGAGGGAATGAATCACAACGACCCCCTCAGCCTTCCACTTCGCATCCCGCGTCAGCACAAAGTTCGTGCGGCCCGGCAGCGGCTTGCCGATGGACTCGAAGGTCTTGCGTCCCATCAACACAGGCTTGCCCAGCGTGACAGCCTTGAAGTGCTTCAAGTCCTCGGGCAGCCGCCCCCACGGCAAGCCATTGTCGCGGCCGATGACGTTCTTGTGCGCCATGGCCACCACCAGGGACACCGTTGTCATCAGATTTCCACCGCCGTGTTGAGGACAATCACGCCCTTGTAGGGCATGCGGAAGAACTCGGCAGCCTGGGTGCTATGGCGTTGCATCCCCGCGAAGAAACGCCGTTGCAGGCCTTTCCAACCCGGTAGCGGCCGGGCGCGCACGAGATGGCGCCCGACAAAGAAGGAACTGTCCTCGGCGAAGACCCGCATGCCACGGGTCCGGCAGGACTTCATGGCCTGCGACACATCGGGCGTTTCCATGAATCCGAACCGGGCCGTGATTTCATACACGCCCGGCAGGATCTCCTCGATCTCAACGCGCCGCACAGGATCCTGGCGCGGGACGCCGGTGATTTCGATGTTGAGGATGATGACGCGCTCGTGCACTACCTTGTTGTGTTCGATGTTGCGAACGAGCGCGGATGGCAGCAGCTCACGATCACTCGCCAGGAATACACCTGTTCCCGGCACGCGTATCGAGCCATCGATCACTTTTGCCAGGTCCTTGCGTGGCACGGCCAGTTTGGCCAGCGCCGCGCGCAACTCCAGGCGGCCGCTGCGCCACGACCAGAACACGAAGTACAGGACCACGCCGAGTGCGATGGGAATCCAACCACCGGTTGCGAGCTTCGTCGCGTTGCCGGCCAGGAAAACCGAGTCCATGGCCAGCAGTGGCAGAAACACCGCGGCGATTCCCCAGCGCGGCCAGTGCCATTGAGTGGCGGCCACGAATCCGCCCAGGATGTTGGTAATGAACATCGTGCCGACAACAGCGGCTCCGTACGCACCCGACAAGGCCTCGGAGGACTTGAATCCGACTACAAAGGCCGCAACGGCCAGGAATTGCAACGTGTTGACGATGGGAACATAGATCTGCCCCTGTTCCAGGGCCGAGGTCTGCAGGATGCGGATGCGAGGGAGCAGGTCGAGCTGCACCGCCTGGCGCGCCACCGAGAACGCGCCGGAAATGACGGCCTGCGAGGCAATGACCGTGGCAGCCGTCGCCAGGAACAACATCCACGGCAGCATGGGTGCCGGCACCATCGCGTACAACGGATGCTCGATCATCGCTCCGTGTTCCAACAGGAGCGCGCCCTGTCCGAAATAGTTGAGCAGCAACGCCGGCCATACCAACGCAAACCAGGCGATCCGCACCGGCGTCTTGCCGAAGTGCCCCATGTCTGCATACAGGGCCTCCCCGCCGGTCAGAGCCAGAAACACTCCGCCGAGGATGGCCAGCGCCGTGACCGAATGGGTCGCCAGAAGTTGGATGCCATAGACCGGATTGATCGCGATCAGCACCGAGGGGTGGCGCGTGATGGCTATGACGCCGAACACCGCGATGACCAGGAACCAGAAGATCATCACCGGCCCGAACAGCCGGCCCACCTTGGCCGTGCCGCGCCTCTGGATGAAGAACAAAAGTGCCAGGACAGTGAGCGTCACCGGGATCACTGCCTTTTCGAAGTCAGGATCCAGCATCTCCAGTCCTTCGACGGCACTCAACACTGAGATCGCCGGTGTAATCAGCGCGTCGCAGAAGAAGAATGCGGTGCCGGCCAGGGCGAGGCCGATCAACCACCTGAACCAGTGCCGACTCGCCTCGGGAGCCCGCTGCGCGAGCGCAAACAAGGCGAGGATTCCGCCCTCGCCCTGGTTGTCGGCTCGCATCATGACGGTGACGTACTTGAACGTCACCGACAGCATCAGGCTCCAGAAGATGAGCGACAGGCAGCCCAGCACGGCAAGCGGATTGAAGCCGCCGGTCGCATTCAGCGCCGTCTCCAGCGCATACAGAGGACTCGTCCCGATGTCCCCGTAGACGATTCCGATGGCCCCGATGACCGCCGGCAGGCTCCAGCGACGCGTGTCGTGCATGTCAGGTCAGCGTGAATCAGCCACGCCGGCCGCTCCTGTTGCCCTTTTTCTGACCCTTCTTCTTCGCCGGAGGAGCCTTTTTGACGGCCTTTTTGACGGCCTTTTTCACAGCCTTTTTTACAGCCTTCTTCACGGCCTTCCTGACCGACTTCGCGCCGGCCTTGGACTTGCCGCTGCTCTTTGACTTCGACTGGGTTTTCGCAACCGCCTTCTTCTTGGCCTTCTTGCGCGGCTTCTTCGGCTCCGGCGGCCACAGCATGGTGCCGCGGCAATTCGGGAAGCCGCAGCGGCAGGCAAACACCTCGTCGATGTTCTCCGGATCGCCGTCCTCACGATAGATCTGATAATCGTAAGTCAGCTCGGTGCCCGCCTCGATGTCGCGAACCGCCTCGATGAACACCCGCTTCTTCTCAACCGTCGACTCGCAGTTGGGGTCGCACGAGTGATTGAAAAAGCGGGCATCGTTGCCGTCCGTGCCTGCATCGATGACCGTCTTGCTGTCGACGATGAACAGGAACGTGTGGCTGTCATTCGCGTCCTTTTCCTCGTAGCGACGATCGGCTTCATCGTGTGAGACGCGCTCGCCCACGTACTCGATGATCCGCGTGCCTTTGGTAATGGACTTGGCTGCAAACACGCCCAGACCGTGTACGCCCGAGCGGCGCACTTCGATCAGATCGGAGGTGCTGAGATCGGAAGGAGTGGCGGCCATGCTCAGACCGCCACCGGCGCCTTGATCGCCGCATGATGTTGGTAATTCACGAATTCAAAATCCTCATACTCGTAGTCGAAAATACTCGGTGGCCGCCGCCTCAGGCGCAGCGTCCCCAAAGGTAACGGTGGCCGGCCGAGCTGTAATTGCGCCTGTTCCAGGTGGTTCAGGTACAGATGACAGTCGCCGCCCGTCCAGATCAGCTCGCCCGGCTCCAGGTCACACTGCTGCGCCATCATTTGCAGCAGGAGCGCGTAGCTTGCGATGTTGAACGGCACGCCGAGGAAGACGTCGGCGCTGCGTTGATACATCTGGCAGGACAGGCGTTTGTCGGCAACGTAAAACTGAAAGAACGCATGACAGGGCATGAGCGCCATCTGCTCGAGCTCACCTACGTTCCAGGCGCTGACGATGATGCGGCGGGAGTCCGGGTTGCGCCGGAGCAGGTCGACGGCCTGGGTTATCTGATCGATCGTGCGCCCATCGGGCGCCAGCCAGGCTCGCCACTGCTTGCCGTACACCGGACCGAGCTCACCGCGCTCGTTGGCCCACTCGTCCCAGATCGTGACACCGCGCTCACGCAACCAGGACACGTTGGTGTCGCCACGCAGAAACCACAACAGCTCATAGAGAATCGAGCGCACGTGCAGGCGCTTGGTGGTCACGAGCGGAAATCCGTCACCCAGATCGAATCGCATCTGGTGACCAAACACGGACAGCGTCCCCGTGCCGGTGCGGTCATCTTTGCGGGCACCGGTTTCGAGGATCCGGCGCATGAGATCGAGGTAGGTTTTCATTGCGCGACGGCAAAGTTGCCGGAACGTGAGCCACTGCGATAGGCGTACAACATCAGCACGATGCCCACCAGCACCATGGGCAGTGACAGCACCATGCCCTCCGTCAACCAATCGGTGTGGGCGAGGTACCCGATGTGCTCATCCGGGACCCGCACAAACTCGATGCAGAAGCGCACGACACCATAGACGATGAGGAACAGACCCGAGGGCGCGAGGCGCGGCCGGGGACGGGAAGTAAACAGCCAGATGATGGTGAACAGCACCAGACCCTCGAAAATCGCTTCGTAGAGCTGCGAGGCATGCCGGACCTGGCCGTTGACGTTGAATCCCCAGGGCACCGTGGTCACCTTGCCCCACAGCTCGCCGTTGATGAAGTTGCCGATGCGGCCGAAGAACAGTCCCAGTCCCGGCAGGGGCACGGTGAAATCCAGCACGTCCGCCACATTCCGGCGCCGACGCCAGGCAAACAAACTGACGGCAATGGTGACTCCGAGCATCCCGCCGTGGAACGACATGCCGCCGTCCCAGATCTTGAAGGGATACATCGGGTCTTTGGCCCAGAAGCTCAAGCCGTAAAACAGCACGTAGCCGATACGGCCGCCCAGGATCACGCCGAGCATGGCGAAAAAGATCAGGTCGTCGACGTCCTGGGGCTTCCACGTGGAAGCGGGCTTGGCCGCCCGCAGGCGCGCGAGGGTCCAGCCGGCGCCGAAACCCAGCAGGTACATGATGCCGTACCAGTGGACCTTGACCGGGCCGATCGAGAACGCAATGGGGTTAAAGCCGGGATACGGAATCATAGACCGCGGATTCTAACGGCTAGTCGCGCGTTACGCGGCAGAAGAACGCCTTCAGGTAGCGGGTTTCCGGGATGGCGGGATGGATCGGGTGGTCGGGAGATTGGCCACCGGCCTCGAGAATCTGCACGAACCGGCGACTATGGCGGGCCGCGGACTGGATGGCCGTGACCAGGTCGTCCGCGGACATGTGGTACGAGCAGGAACAAGAGACCAGCAGGCCGTCGCCTTCCATGAGCCCCAGCGCGAGCTGATTCAGCTTGCGATAAGCCGCTTGCCCCTGTGGCACATCCTTCTTGCGCTTGATGAATGCAGGCGGGTCGACGATGACCACGTCATAGCGTTCACCGCTCTCCTGCATCGCCTTGAGCGCATCGAAGGCATCGTCATGCGTCGTCTCGATCGACACGCCATTGGCCTCCGCATTGCGGCTGGCAGCCCGCAATGCGTTCTCCGAAGAATCCACGCAGCGCGCCGAAGCAGCGCCGTTCTTGAGAGCGGTTACCGCCCACGCTCCCACGTAACTGCAGACGTCCAGAACGCGCATGCCCGGCCACATGTACCGGACCATGCGTTGACGGTTCGCCGTCTGATCGTAGAACCAACCTGTCTTCTGACCCGTTCGCAGCGGTGCCATGAACCGCAATCCGGACTCGTAGACCTCGATCTCTTCAGGAACCTCTCCGAACGCGGCTTCGAAACCGTGCGGCAAATGCTCGAGGTCCCGTGCACCCGAATCGTTCTTCCACACCAAGGTTTTTGGATTGATCACGTCGCGCACGGCGGCTTCGACGTCTGCCTTGAGTGCCTCCATACCGGCGGTGGCAATCTGGCCAACCACGACATCGCCGGAGCGATCGAGAACGAGGCCTGGCAATCCATCAGACTCACCGAACACGAGCCGATAGTAAGGATCCCGAGTCAGTCGCTTGCGTAAGGCAATCGCCACTTCGAGTCGGTGAGCGATGAGCGCGCGATTGACTGGATGCTCGATGTCACGTCCAACAATTCGCGCGCAGATCAATGCATGCGGATTGACGTAGGCGTAACCGAGAAATTGCCCACGGTGCGACTGCATTTGCACCAATGCACCAGTTGTGAACGCAGTTAGAGGCGTACTGGATGTATCCACCTCATTGCTGAAGACCCACATGTGGCCGGCGGCGATACGCCGGTCCTCGCCGCGCTTAAGACGCAGCACAGGCAGACTGGATTGCTCGGAGAGAATTTGCGCGGAGGCAGGAATCACATGAAACTCGCTGCGATGGCAGCCACAACAGTGGTGATTATACGAGACCCCGGATGCCCAATCACCTCATTTCACAGACGAGTCCGTATCTCCTTCAACACGCTGAAAATCCAGTCGATTGGTACCCATGGGGCGAAGAGGCTTTCGAGCGTGCGCGCCGGGAAAAGAAACCGATCCACCTGAGTGTGGGCTATGCCGCCTGCCACTGGTGCCACGTCATGGCGCACGAGTCGTTCGAAGACGAAGACGTAGCACGAGTGCTCAACGAGCACTTCATTAACATCAAAGTCGATCGCGAAGAGCGACCGGACGTGGATCGTATTTATCAGATTGCTCAGCAAATGCTGACTCAGCGCTCCGGTGGTTGGCCGTTGACGATGTTCCTGACACATGACGACCACCATCCGTTCTTCGGTGGAACGTATTTTCCGAAGGCAGCACGTCACGGATTACCTGCATTTACCGACCTTTTGCGCAGGGTGAGTGAATACTACCGAACTCACGAAGCGCAACTGCGTAAGCAGAATGATGCGCTGATGTCAGCATTTGCAGAGCTGAATCCGCCGGCTGCTCCAGGCGATACACAACTGACGGACGCGCCCATCAAAGCCGCCCGTGAGCTGTTGGGTCGCACATTCGACGGCCAGTTCGGCGGATTCGGACGCGCACCGAAATTTCCCAATCCGAAAGCGATCGAGCGACTCCTGCGGGACTGGCAGGCAACGTCGGGTCAGACTGAGCCGGACCTGCAGGCGCTGTACATGGCGACGCTGACGTTGCGCCGGATGGGGGAAGGTGGGATCAACGATCAGCTCGGTGGTGGGTTCAGCCGGTATTCAGTCGATGAGTACTGGATGATTCCCCACTTCGAGAAAATGCTGTACGACAATGGTGCGCTGCTCGCGGTGTACGCCGAGGCCGCTGTCGCTACCGGCGATAGTTTCTACGCCGATATCGCAGCACGCACAGCTGAGTGGGCGATCAGAGAGATGCAATCGCCCGAAGGCGGCTTCTACTCCAGCTTTGACGCCGATTCAGAGGGTCACGAAGGAAAGTTCTACGTCTGGAATCGCGAGGAAGTCCGCGAGGCTCTCACCGAGGCCGAATATGCGGTGTTTGCGCCGCGCTACGGCTTAGATCGAGAGGCCAACTTCGAGGGTAATTGGCATCTGCACGGTTTTGAACCGGTAGCCGACGAGTCTTTACTGGAGTCCGCGCGCAAGAAACTGCTGGCCATCCGCAGCCGCCGCATCTGGCCGGGGCTGGATGACAAGATCCTGACTTCGTGGAATGCGCTGCTGATCCGGGGGATGGCGATTGCGTCTCGTGCCCTGGGACGCGACGATCTGGCGCAGTCAGCGACAGCGGCACTGCGATTCATTCGCAGCGAGCTGTGGAGCAATGGCAGGCTATTGGCAACTTTCAACGACGGGCGTGCACGTCTTAACGCGTACCTCGACGACTACGTATTCCTCGTCGACGCTATTCTCGAACTCCAACAGGTGCGCTTCGACAGCGCAGAGCTCGAATTCGCAGGTGAGCTCATGCGGGTCGTGCTCGACCATTTTATGGACGACTCCGGGGGCTTCTACTTTACTTCTGACGATCACGAGTCCCTCATTTATCGCTCAAAATCCTTTGCCGATGACGCGACTCCGGCCGGCAACGGCATTGCCGCTTTTGTGTTCCAACGGATGGGACACCTGTTAGCCGAACCACGCTACCTACAAGCGGCGGAGCGTACGCTGCGTGCAGCATGGCTCAGCCTCGAAAAATATCCTCACGCTCATACAACACTGCTCACCGCTCTCGATGAGCTCTTGAATCCACCCGAAACCCTCATCCTGCGCGGCCCCCAGGCCGAAATAACATCCTGGGCGCGGGAGCTGCACAAACTTTATGCGCCCCGTCGTATCGTGCTTGCGGTCCCAGACGATGCTGAGGATTTGCCGCCCGCGCTCGCGAAAGAATTCCCTCGCGGCTCTGCCGCCGTGGCCTACGTCTGCAAGGGCAGTACGTGCTCGGCCCCTATCGACTCCCTCGGCGGTTTGATCAACAGATTACGCGCTGGCGTTTAGCAAGAGCGCTCCTGCGGAACCCAGATGTCGCGGTGACATCGACCCATGCGCGGCGAGCGCCTGGTAGTCGCGCCATGCGCGGGCCAACTCCGACTCGGGCTGTATGGCAGTCATGCCGGTCAGAGCCATCAACTCAGCGATCGCCTGCCTCGTTCTGGCGACTGAGAGCACGCAGCCACCGGTGATCTCTGCAAGGTCGGTGGGTTGGAGCGGACGATTGGCGCGCGCCGCGCTCCAGGCCTTGTACGCCAAGCTCTCCAGCGTCGCTTTTGCAAGCTGCCAGGTTGCCTGAGCCGCGCCATACGTGGCCTGAACAACCGGGTCGGTCATCAGCAGCGCGCTGGTGCCGTGCAGCTTTTTCGTGTGGGCCAGCGAAGCGAATAAATCGAGTGCGTGTCGGGCTATTCCCACCGCAACCGCGGTCACGGGCAGCTCGGTCAACACGCTGAATGGCAGGCGATAGAGAGGGCCGGTCTCGCGCGGGGCATCGGCCGTGATGGAAAAGCTTCGGTTCTCGGGTACGAAGGCATCGCGCACTTCGAAATCATCGCTACCGGTTCCGCGCATTCCCGTCGGATCCCACACAGGCAGAATGGTCACCTGCGGGGCCTCAAAGGCCATGGCACGGATCAACGGCTTGCCATCGGGACCAAAGACCAGCGTCCCACCGTCCATGACGAGGCAATTGGCTGTAAAGGTGGTGGCGTAGTGGGCGCCGCTCGCGTAGTGCCAGCAACCGCTCACGCGATAGCCGCCCCGCTCGCGAAATGCGCGACCGTCCGGAGCACCCGATCCGGCCACGACCGATTCGGGCCGCGCATAGATTGAGCTCGCGGTAGCGGCATCGAGATAGGCGGCAAACAATCCGCCGCCTGAACCGATCATGACAGCCCAACCGATGGAACCATCCAACCGGGCGGCGGCCTCGTAGATCTGCAGGGCTTCGGGCAGGTCGAGCTCAAACCCGCCACAGCGCTTGGGGATCCACAACCGAAACAGACCATGTTGGACGAGCGCGCGCACCACATACTTCGGCAGCCGCGCGAGTCGCTCACCTTCAGCGGCGCTGTCACGAAACATCACCGCGAGCTCATCGAGCCGCGCAAGTATCTCCTGCACAGGTGAGGTTTCGACGGCGGGGCGGAGTTGCATCATGGGGAGTGATTGTAGGGGCGAGCCCGCGCCTACGCACACTCCCTAAAGATTCACTTTGCCCCTATCGCCGTTAGGAAGTGACGCAACGTGTCAATTTTGAGTCAGTTACGACAACAATTCGACGTTCCCACCCACCGCGACTGTATTGATAGTCAACGTGCGCTCGTTGGCGAAGCGCAGCAGATAGTGAGGACCACCGGCTTTCGGTCCCGTGCCGGACAAACCTTGTCCGCCGAAAGGCTGAACGCCAACAACCGCTCCGATCATGTTTCGGTTGACGTAGGTGTTGCCAACGGGGAGTGAGCGGAAAACATGGCTGGCCACGCTGTCCAGGCGGCTGTGTACGCCCAGTGTCAGACCGAAGCCGGTCTTGCGGATGGCGGCGATGACTCGTGATAGCTGATCAGATTTGTAGCGGACCACGTGCAGGATCGGACCAAACTCCTCGGTACGCAGCTGGTCGAGCGCGCGCAGCTCAAACAGGTGGGGCGCGAAAAAGTGACCGCCCTCGTGCTTCTCATCCAGGGGGCACGCATAAAGCAGTTGGGACTCCTGACGCATACGGGACACGTGGTTGCGCAGTCTCGTGTGCGCGGCTTCCGAGATCACGGGGCCGACATCCGTCGACAGCTCGCCGGGATTGCCGATTGATAGACACTTCATGGCACCCGTCAGCATTCCAATAACCTTGTCCGCGATCTCTTCCTGCAAATACAGGACACGAAGCGCGGAGCATCGTTGACCCGCGCTGGTGAAAGCGGACATGACTGCGTCGTCCACAACTTGCTCAGGCAACGCGGTTGCATCGACGATCATGGCATTTACGCCACCCGTCTCCGCGATCAGCGGGACAATCGCTCCGTCGCGGTTCGCCAAAGCTCGGTTGATTGTCGCGGCGGTGGTTGTGGACCCCGTGAAGGCCACACCGGCGAGGGCCGGGTGCTTCATCGCTACATCACTGAACGCCGGACCATCTGCTGGAGTCATTTGCAGCACGTCGCCTGGCACACCGGCCTCGTGAAGCAACGCCGTCATTGCGTGCGCAACGAGTGGCGTCGCAGGTGCCGGCTTGGCAACGACGCTATTGCCGGCCATCAACGCTGCGGTGATCTGACCGGTGAAGATTGCGAGCGGGAAGTTCCACGGGCTGATGCAAACAAACACGCCACGTCCATGGAGCGACAGGAGATTACGCTCGCCGGTGGGGCCATTGAGTTTCTCAGGAGCCCCAAATAGCGCGCGCCCGCGGGCAGCGTAGTAGCGGCAAAAATCAACAGCTTCGCGCAGCTCTGCGACCGCGTCGGGAATTGTCTTGCCGGCTTCACGCACCAGCAGACTCAGGAATTGAACGCGGCGCTCTTCGAGCAGATAAGCGGCGCGATCGAGGCAGTCGGCTCGTTCCGCGGCCGAGACTGCGTCCCACGCCGGCTGCGCGTCAGCAGCTGCGTCCATTGCGCTGGCGATCTCGGCAGCGGTCGCGTCTCGCGACGTGCCTACAACCTCCAGAAAGTTCGACGGCGAGCTCACTGGAACGTTGGCATCGCGGACGGTCTTGCCGTTCAGGATCGGTCCGCCGGCATACACTGACCGGGCCTGTGCAGGCTGCAAGCCTCGCTTCTCCAGCTCGTTCTTCAGGACGGTCAACTCAGCCGGGTCGCCCCAGTCGGGACCATCGGAATTGCGTCGCTCCGGCGCGTACAGCGCCTGCGGCTCACGGACTTTCGGATTGGACTCATTCAATGCCGACACGGGATCACGCACAACCTGCTCCACCGGGACCTGGGGATTGAGAAACTGATGGACGAACGATGTATTGGCGCCGTTTTCCAGTAAGCGCCGCACGAGATACGGAAGAAGGTCTTCGTACGTACCAACGGGGGCATAGGCACGGACTGGACGCAAATTCGGAACGTCGGCGCGAACCGCCTCATACACGAGCTCACCCATTCCGTGCAGGCGCTGGAACTCGTATTGGGCGTTCGGTGGCGCCATTTCCAACACCGCCGCCACGGTGAATGCGTTGTGGGTGGCGAACTGCGGATAAATGACATCGTTGTTCGCGAACAACCGCTGGGCGCACACCAGGTAACTGGCGTCGGTTGCTGATTTGGTCGTGTAAACGGGGAAGCTGCTGAGACCGCGCTCCTGGGCACGTTTGATTTCGCTGTCCCAATAGGCGCCTTTGACCAGACGCAGTGTCATGCGACGCCCAGTGATCCGCGCGAGTTGCGCGACCCAATCGATGACGAACGGCGCACGCCGACCGTACGCCTGTACGGCGAGTCCGAGCCCATCCCAACCGGCGGTCTTCTCGTCGCGCGCCAGCGCTTCAATGATGTCGAGTGACAGATCGAGCCTGTCAGCTTCCTCAGCATCAATCGTCATGCCAATGCCGACCGCAGCCGCCTGGCGTGCCAACTCCAGCATTCGAGGGATGAGCAGGCGGGCTACGCGAGCGCTCTGCAGAAGCGTGTAACGCGGTTCGAGGGCCGAAAGCTTGACCGAGATGCTGGAGCGCTCGTGGACAGTACCCGGTGATTGGTGAGTGAGTGCATCGATCGCGGCGGTATAGGAGTCAAAGTAACGCTGAGCGTCTGCTTCGGTACGCGCGCCTTCGCCAAGCACGTCAAATGAGCAGAGAGAGAGCGCCGGATTCGACCTCCCGCGCTCGAGCGCACTGTCGATGGTCTCACCGACGATGAATGCTTCGCCCAACATGCGCATGGCGCGGCGGAGCGTGGCGCGAACCATGGGTGCAACCAACGGCTTCGTAAACGACGCCGCCGATGACTCGCCGGCCAGCTCGTCGGCGACATTTGGAAGTAGCCGGCTGACACCACCCAACACGGCGAACCCAGCGCGCAGCAACCAATTATCACTCGGGGTGCCGGCCGCAGCGTGGGGAGCTTCGGACACGGCGCCAGTGCCACCAGCGGCGTGAGCCCCTTGGCCGCCGAAGAGGGCCTCCAGGCGTGCACCACCGCCCCGGACTTCCGCCAGGCGCTCCGAGATCAACTGATCGGCCCGCGCGGGGTCCGGCGTACGCAGCAAGGCCTCAGCCAGGCTCATCATGGCCCGGCCCTGGGCACTATCCAGCGGAAACTGCTCCATCATCGATTCGGCGAACGGCCGGGGACGCTTGTCCTTGCGCGCCACCTCGACCCAATGAATGGCGCGAGTCTTCGCCATCGCGAGTTTTCGCTCTACGGGCGAAAGGCCTGCCTTCAGCTCGGTGATCGCGTCGGCCTCGGGCCGAAGTGTCGCCTCACTGATCGCCTCCCGAATGACGCCCAGATCGGGGGGCACCGTGATCCGTTCGGCAGCGTTGCTACCCGCCATGTCTATCGCCTTCGCTTGAAAACTAAAGAGAGTTAATTGTGCTCATGATATTGGGATCAACAGAGTAAATTATCTGGTTTTGAGAGCGATAGAAGTCGAATCAACTATGAGTGACGCATCTCCCACTGACCGCTCCCTGGATCGAATCGATCATAAGTTATTGATTCGATTACAACAGGATGGCCGTACCCCGATCTCGAGGTTGGCCAGGGAAGTGAATTTAACTGTCACGCCGACGTTGGAGCGGGTGCGGCGACTGGAGGCCGCGGGGTATATCGAGGGCTATTTCGCCCGCCTGAACCCGCGGAAATTAGGCCTGGGATTGCTGGCCTATGTGGAGGTCTCGCTGGATCGCACGACCCCCGATGCCTTTGATCGGTTCAAGCAGGTCATGCTGGCTCATGACGAGGTCATGGAATGTCACATGGTCGCCGGTGGTTTCGACTACCTGCTGAAGGTTCGCGTGGTCGACATGGAAAGCTACCGGCGCTTCCTGGGCGATCGCATCGCATCCGTCCGCGGTGTACAGACGACCCACACTTACTTCGTCATGGAAGAGGTGAAGTCGACGCACACCATCGTCGTACCCGAGTGATTCAGGTGCGTGGCTTGAGAATCGCGCTGATACGGTCTGTTTTCTCCACTCGTTGCAACGCCGGATACTTCAGACCCTCGTAGTACGCGAGCTTGATGACCTTGTAGCGATCGAGATTCTTCACCAGCAGCTCAATCGGCTGTTTGTTGAGCTTGGCCAGCTGAATCGCCGTCTTCAGTCGGTCCGCGCGGTACTCGCGACCGTTGACTGCAATGAGCGCGGTACCCATCGTCAGCCCGGCCTCATACGCCGGGCCGCCCCAACGCACCTCTGTCAGCGTGCCGGTGAACGAGGAGACCGCAAAACCCAGGGAGTAAGTGAAGTCCACCGCCCTATGCTGGTCTTCGAGACTGCGCAGATATTCGCCGGGTGCCTCGGTGAACACCAACTTCCAGCCGCCGCGCGTCAAACCGTCGAGCGGCGCTCCCGGACCGTGACCGTACAGGCGCTCGTTCAGAAATTTTTCCCAATCAAACGGAGCGACGGATTTGAGACCCTGGACCACATCCGCAAAGGTGTACGTGCTCACCGCGGAAGCCGCCGACACCTGGAAGAACGCGTGCGCGAAATCATCCAGTGACTTCCTGTCGTGGGTGAGCTCACGAATGCGCGTGTCGATGTCGAGCCACAAGAGCTCGCCTTCGGTGTAGTAATCCTCCGTCCGCTGCCACGATAGCCAGGACAGAGGACGGCGCGCGGTGATGAGAGGTTGCTCGGTGGTATCTTCGAGCGCGCGCCAGGTACGCCCTGCCCGGTTGCGATCCATGTTGGCAGCCAGGCTCGCCCACGCCTGCCGGCCGAAGTCCTCACTCCACAGTCCTGACCGAACAGACAGCACGGCGCCCAGGTAGTTGGTCAGACCTTCGTACACCCAGAGCAGCTCGTTGTGCATGGGGGCGTTGAAATCGAGTGTGGCAAGTCCCGACGGCCGGCGGAACTTCCCGTTCCAGGAGTGGCTGAACTCATGCGGCAAGAGGTCGCGGCCGGCGCCCACCTTGTCCCACTCGAGAAAAAAGTTGGGCGGCCGGCGGTTCTCGCTGGAGCGGTGATGCTCGAGTCCGATGTCACCGAAGTGATCGCTCACCGCCAGCAGGAAGTCATAGCGGTCGAAGTGCGGTGGGCCGAGCAGCGCATACGTTTCCAGCACCAGCTTGTGATGGGCGGCGAGCTGTTGCGGCCGGACCTCCAGGGTCTCCGCGCTGTCCGCAAACACGTTCAGGTGCACCGGAGTCTTCGCACCGGGATCCAGGTCGAGACTGCGGAAATAGCGACCGGCAAACAAGGGCGAATCCACCAGTGTTTCCAGGGTCGTCTGCTTGAAACTAACGTTGGCGCCACGCCGGCTGCTCACATCCAGCGCGCCCGCGAATTCCCAACCCTCCGGCAGCGTGATGGAGGCGGCAATCGGAATCCTGCCGACATTGAACCCGGCCGGATACAACACCACCGTGTTCCATTGCAGCCCGAGCATGTCGGGAGTCACCGTGGTGCGACCCTGATCCCGCAGCAGCGGGGATGCATATTCAAACTCGAGGTCGAGGCGATTCGCGCCCGCGGGCACCTGCACATGAAACGCATAGACGTTGACCGGATCGCGCACCCACTCGACCGGATGACCGCCGCTGGAAATGATCAGGCCCGCCAGCCCGTCAATCGGGCCCCGGGGGGCGTGATTTCCCGGCAGCCATTCCGGATATAACAGCGTCACGGCACCCGGCTTGACGGGAATGCTCTCGTGCACGCTGAAAATCTTGCGATCCAGATCCTGTAGATCCACTTTGAGCGTGAGGCTCCCGGGATACGCAACATCCTGCGCAACCGGGATATGCTCTAACGAGGTACCACCGGCACCCGCATCCGGCATCCCACCGGAGCCGACCTCCGGCGCACCACTGGTAGCCGTCTCCGCAGGAGCAACAGCATCAGCAGGCGCAGGCGCACTGGAGGCGGGCGCCGCCCCCTTGACCTCTTCCTGAGCATGAGCAACAGACAACAGAACAGCAACAGCGGCAACTGCCGCCAGCAACGGTAACTTCATGTCCCCCCTCGTGCCTTGCGGGATCAGGCCCGCAGAACCTGCGCAACGGCCTTCGCGAAGTATTCGATGTTATCCGCGCGCAACCCGGCAACGTTGATGCGGCTGTCATCAGTCATGTAGACGTGATGCCGCTCCCGCAGCGTCTGCACCTGCGGAGTCGTCACTCCGAGGAACGAGAACATGCCCTGTTGCCTGGCGATAAAGCCGAAGTCACGTTCCGGGCAGGCCGCGGCGAGTTGCTTCACGGCCTCGTGGCGCAAACCCGCGATGCGCTTGCGCATGGTGCCCAGCTCTTCCGACCACTCCTCGCGCAGAGTTGAGTCGGTCAGGATTTCGTGCACGATGGCGGCGCCGTGATCCGGCGGCATCGAATAGATGCTGCGCGCAATCCGCACCAGGTGGCTGAGAATGGCATCCCCGGCAGTGGGAGACTCACTGATGACGTGCAGACAGCCCGTGCGCTCACGATACAGACCGAAATTCTTCGAGCAGGAGATGGCAACCGCCACCTCCGGCAGCTCGGCGCAGAACAGTCGGATGCCGTAAGCATCCTCTGCGACACCGCTCCCGAGCCCCTGGTAGGCGATATCAATGAAGGGCGCCAGCGAGCGGCGCTTGAATACATCCAGCAGCCCACGCCACTGGGCCTCGCTGAGATCTGCACCCGTCGGGTTGTGACACGAAGCGTGCAACAGAACGACAGAGCGTGCCGGCAATCGGTCCAGCGTCCCCAACATCTGTTCGAAGTTCACCGCTCCTGTCGCGGCATCGAAGTAGGGATACCGTTCCAGCTTGAGCCCACATCCCGACAGCAGCGGAATGTGGTTCGCCCAAGTGGGCACGCTGACGTGAACAACTGCGTCCGGCTGTGCCGAGCGGAAGAGCTCAGCCCCCAGGCGCAGCGCGCCGCATCCGCCGGGAGCCTGGATCGAGCGAACGCGATCCGCGACCAGTGCGGGATGCCCTTCGCCCAGGACGAGCTTGGCCGTTGCCTGGTTGAAGCCGGCATTGCCGGCTGGAGCTACGTAAGACTTCGTTGCCTGGCGGCCCAATACCGCCTGCTCGGCGCGACGGACGGCCCCCAGGATCGGCGTCTCGCCGAGGTCATTGCGGTAGACGCCAACGCCGAGATCGACTTTCTTCGGGTCTGTATCCGCGCGATACAGGCCCATGAGGCCGAGAATAGGGTCGGTAGGAAGGCGCTCCAGACGCTCCAGCATTACATCTCTCCGTCGCCGCGCCCATTGCGCGGGGGGAGAGCGAGTTTAGCGGGTCGCGGCTATACGGGCAGCAGGTCTGTGCCGAAGCGTTGATGATTATGGCTCCGCTGGATGCCGAGCTCGCCATCGAAATTCCCGGCTGGGCAAAAAACGACGCCGGTGTCCGACTCCACCACCGGGGTGATCGAACCGCACTGACTGCAGAAATTGCGCTTGCCGTAGTTCGAGGATTGGAAGGTCGAGATCTGGTCCTCGCCGGCGACCCAGCGAAATCCCGAGATGGGTACCGAAACGAACGTAGCGAATGCGGCACCGTGGTTCTTGCGGCACATGGAGCACTGACAGTGAGACATCACCTCGAACGGGCCATCGATATCGTAACGGACGCTCCCACAGAGGCAGGAACCGTGAATGACCGCCACGTTCTTGACGGGCTCGGCTTCCGGCGGATGTGGCTCGGAGAGTGCGGCGAGCAGCAACTCGACGAGCTCGCTATCCCACATCCGCTGCTCGGGGCCATCCACTACAACGGTCGGGACCTGCAGGCTGGCCAACAAAAGCTCGACGGCGCTGTCGAGGTTGCGCAGAGCCAGCGAACCGTCGCGACGTCCCTTGTTGAGAAGTCGCCTCAGTCGCATGCGCACAGTCGTGTCGTGCTCGTGGAGGCGGCGCTGCAGCGGCTGCGGCAAATCACCGCCGCGACGGAATGAGAGGAAGGCCCCGCGGGCGCGCCGGGTCTCGAGTGCCGCGACGAGGAAGGCCGCCAGTTTGTCGAGCGCCGTACCCGGAGCTGTTTCAGCACGCAGCAAAGAGTCGCTCAAGCCCTGAGAGGTCCGTGAGTAGCATTCGTCGATGAGGGCGCTGAGGTCTTCAAACCATTGGGAAGCCATGACCGCCTCGGCATTCCCCGCCTCGTAGGCGATGGCTGCCCAACGCATACGGTGATCGCCACGGCGGGTGATGACCCGCGCGGCTGCGTCGATCACTTCGGAGCGCGAAACAGGCCGCGAAATCGGTGTAGGGCTAAGGGTCATAGGGCCTCCTATCATCTGTTAAGCAACAGGTGTGCCAATTGCAGCGCACTGAATCCGCTGGGCTGCGGAGGCGACGACAGCGCGAGGTTGGTGCAGGTGCCCGGCACGCGCCCAAGGGGGGTGCAATCACATGTTGCACTGCAGCGTTGCGCTCGATCGCCCAATTCTCAAATTCGCGCCGCTCCGGCGGGCATTGCTGCTCGTGCCCTGAGAGTTACATCACGACTCCGGCACTCTGTCACAGCCATGATCGACGAAGGTCTCTAGGCGGAAAGGATTCTGCCGATATGGAACCGACCCTGCACGATGGATTGTGCGCATGCTCATTAACTCCTGGCGGTAGCGGCAACCTCGTGATTCAAATCATCGGCTCGATTGTTGTTTTGGCAAGCGTGCTCGGCGGCTTCATGCTCGAAGGCGGCCATCTCCTCGCACTGTGGCATCCCACCGAAATTCTCATCATCGTCGGCGCCGCCCTCGGCGCTTTCATGACCAGTAATCCCGTCAAGGTGTCCAAGGCCGCCTTCGTCGGCGCGCTCGGCTTCGTGAAGGGGCCGCGCTACAGGCGCGAAGACTATGTGCAGCTGCTCAAGTGTTTATATGAAATCCTGGTGAAGATCCGCAAGGAAGGCCTGATGGCCATCGAGGGCTCGCTGGAAGCGCCGGATGGCGGCGAGCTTTTCAAGAAATACCCCAAGATCGTGGCCGACCATCACCTGATGGACTTCATCCGCGATTGCCTGCGTCTCATGGTGGGCGGCAGCCTCGACCCGCACGAGCTGGAGAGCCTGCTCGAGCAGGAGTTGGAAACCCATCATGAGGAGGCGCACGAGGCCCCTTCCGCGGTGCAGAAAGTCGCTGACGCCCTGCCCGGCTTCGGAATCGTGGCCGCGGTGTTGGGTATCGTAAATACCATGGCCTCGCTCGAAGGCGCTGATACTGCGACGATTGGTCACAAAGTGGGCGCAGCCCTCGTGGGCACTTTCCTCGGTATTCTCGTGGCCTACGGTTTCGTCGGCCCCATTGCGGCGGCGATGGAGCATCACGCGAAGGAAGAGAGCAAGGCTTTCGAAGTTGTGAAGATGGCGCTCGTGGCCACGGTCCGTGGTTACGTGCCGGCGGTTGCGATCGAGTTCTCGCGCAAACTGCTGCTGGCTGACATCCGACCGAGCTTCGCTGACCTCGAAGCGGAGTTGAAGGGCAAGACCAAGGCCGCTGCCTAAGGGATCGCCGGCACATGGCTGCAAAAGGCAACGAACGCCCGATCATCATCGTCAAGAAAAGGAAGAAGGGCGGCCACGCTCACCATGGAGGCGCATGGAAAGTGGCCTACGCGGACTTCGTGACCGCGATGATGGCCTTCTTCATGGTGATGTGGCTGGTGGCAGCGGTGTCGAAGGAACAGCGCGCCGCGATTTTCGATTACTTCAAGAACCCCAGCATGGAGCCGGGCAAGAGCGCGAAGCCCGCGCCCGGCCAGATGGGTCCCGGCGGCGCCAGCACGAGCCCGATCAACCTGCATGGCGGGTTGGATGCCATGCGGCCGGCCGTGACGAAGCAGCGGGATATCGGCGGTACGGCAGCCCCGATCCTGTCGCGCAACGATGCGTCGCAGGACGGCGCCTCGAAGATCAAAACACCGGATCACTCGATGAATCCGGAAGACATCGCCACTGCTGCCAAGGAAGCCGAGCACAAGCAGCTCGAGTCCTTGATGGCGGAGTTGAAGGAGGCGGTGTCCAAGAGCCAGGCGCTGGAGCCGTTCAAGGACCAGTTGCTGTTGGATATCACGCCGGAAGGTGTGCGCATTCAGATTGTGGATGCCCAGAACCGCCCGATGTTCGATGTGGGTAGCGCGCACCTGCGCGACTACACCACTGCGATTTTGCGTGAGCTGGCGCCTTACCTGGATTCGGTACCGAATCGAATCAGTCTCACCGGGCATACGGATGTGCGTCCGTATCCCAGCAACAATGGATATACCAACTGGGAGTTGTCGGCGGATCGCGCTAATGCGGCCCGTCGGGCCCTGGTCGCCGGCGGGTTGCCGGACGAGAAGATTTCGCGAGTGGTGGGGTTGTCGTCGTCGGTGTTGTTCAACAAAGCTGAGCCGCAGAGCCCTATCAATCGGCGCATCAGCATTGTGGTGATGACCAAGCAGGCGGAACAGGCGGCGTTGGCGACGGACGTAGCGTCCGCTGAACCCCCGGCCGAACCCACACCCGCAGCCCCCGCGGGCGCGCCCGAGGCAGCCCCAATGGCACCCTCCGCCGCCCCGCCCGTAGCACCAGCCGCCAACGCCACCCCGGTTGCCCGGCCAACGGCCGCACCGCCGCCAACGTAACCCCGGTTACCCGGCCAGCGGCGGCACCAACCGCAAACGCCAGCCCCGGCAGCCCAAGCACCACCGGCTGCTCAGCCAACCCCGGCCGCAGCGACCACCACCCTGCGCGTCCGCGGACACGGCGCGCCTCCAACTATCCTCACCGCGGCGGCGTCGCCCTCAGCGCGGCCATCACTTCGCGCGGCGGCATCTCCTCAAACCGCGCCACCTCGTCAAACAGTTCCAACCACGGCGCCTTCGATCCCACAAAAATCCGCGCCATCGGTTTCAAGTCAACGGACGTATCCAGCGTCCCCGCGGGTACGAGCGTCACCGGCGCCCCGCCCCCATGCCGCGGCAGCCCACTGCCACACTTCTCGCAGAACTGCACAGAAAACCGCATCGCCTCGGGAATCTTGTAATGTTTCACGAGCGACTCGCCCCGCACCCAACGGAACTTTGACGGGTCGAAAAACATGTTGGCCCCATGGGCAGCACTGCGCGCACGGCGGCAGCGCGAACAATGGCAGTACATGAACAAGTCAGGTGGCCCCTCAACCTCGTACGCCACCTCGCCACATAGGCAACTGCCATGCGACACGCCCGCCTTCGCCGCAACCGTCGGCCGCTCAACACCCTTCATACCGAACTCAGGCGGATACTCCTCGAACTGCGGCAGCGAGTCCCTGATCTCGTACCAGGGCGCCTTCGACCCGGTGAAGATGTGGCGCTCGGGTTTGATCCCCAGCTCGCCATCCAGGTTGCCCGCCGGAATCAACACGATTCCGTGCCCCTCCATGAAGATCGGCGTCACCGATCCACACGTACTGCAGAAGGACCGTACGCCACCGGTTTCGGTCGTGTACTTCTCAACGACGTCCTGCCCCGCAACCCAGCGAAAGCCCGCCAGCGGCGCGCTGACGTAAGTTGCAAAGGGTGCGCCATGATGCTTGCGGCACATGGAGCAATGGCAATGTGTCATCGACGCGAACGGACCGTCCACTTCATATCTGACGGCCCCGCACAAACACTGTCCCTGGTTCATTTGGAAACCTCCCCCAAGGCGCTCTTGCGAGCAGCTTCGAATTCGTCCCCCGGATTCCAGCTCTGCATCTGATCCGCCTGCGCAATGAGCCAGCCGGAGAACAGCCCGAGCTGCGCATCTTCGATCATGCCATCGAAGTTCCAGCTCGCATCCAGTTTGTCACCGGGCTGGTGATATTGCTTGGCTTCCCACTCTTCCAGCTTCTGCTTGCCCCACCCGGCGGGCCGGCCGACGAAGTCGGTGCCAGCCTCGAAGTACAGTGCAGGAACGCCGATCTTCGCAAACGCGAACTGATCGGAACGATAGTAGTAGCCGCGGTCGGGAAACTGGTCGGGTTTGACCACGCGTCCCTGGCGCTGGGCAACACCTTCCGCGATGCGGTCGATCGAGGATTTGCCAGCGCTCACCAACGTCACATCGCGCGTGCGGCCGAAGATGTTGCCGCCATCGTAGTTGACGTTGCCGGCGATCTTTCCCGCGGGAAACGTAGGATGCTGCGCGTAATACGCCGAGCCGAGCAGATTGCGCTCTTCACCACCCACAAACAGGACGAGGATCGAGCGACGCGGCCGCTCAGGAAGGGATGCGAACGCCCGCGCCATCGCAAGCACCTGGGAGCATCCCGACGCATTGTCCACAGCACCGTGGTAAACCCGGTCGCCGGTGGAGTCCGGCTCGCCGATCCCGAAATGGTCGTGATGGGCCGAATAGATCACCACTTCGTCCGCCAGCTTCGGATCCGATCCACGCAACAATCCACCCACGTTGCCCGTCTGCACGCGCGACAGCTTGTTGGTAAACGCCACTGATGTACGGATACCCAGCGGTACGGGTTTGAAGGAGCGGGACTTCGCGGCGGTCATCAACTTGTCCAGATTCTGACCTGCGGCTGTGAACAATTGGCGGCTGGCCGCTTCAGTGGTCCAACCCTTGATCTGCATGCGCGGCTCACCCGCGGGCGGCAATTCAAACTGCTCGCCGCCCCAGGAGCTCTGTACAACCTGCCAGGGATAGCCGGCCGACGGCGTCGTATGAATGATGATGGCACCCGCAGCCCCCTGACGAGCTGCGCTTTCATACTTGTAGACCCACCGTCCGTAATACAGCCGGCGCTTGCCGGCAAACAACTTCGGATCCCAGTCCGGATCGTTGTTCAGCATCACCAGGATCTTGCCCTTCAGGTTCACCCCCTTGAAGTCGTCCCACTTGTATTCCGGCGCCTGAATACCGTAACCGACGAAGACGAGCTCAGCGTCATCGACACTCACCTTATCGTTCTGCTGTCCGCTGACGGCGATGTAGTCATCGGACCATTTGAGATCCACGCGCGCATGAGACGCCTCAAAGCTCCACGTCCGGGGCATCTGCGCCTTGATGCCCACTACATCGAACGGCTGCTGCCACTGTCCATTCGCAAACGCGGGCTCGTAGCCGAGCCCTTCGAGCTGAGTGGCGAGATACAGCCGGGCCAACTGATCGCCGCGCGATCCGGGTCCGCGCCCCTCGAGCTCATCGGAAGCCAGAAACCTCACGGACGCGACCAACGCATCGCGGGTGATGTACGTTTTGGCCGCCTGCTCCATGGCCGGCGACACGGTTGCACCTTCAGCGCACACGACTGTTGTCGCAAGAGCACTGCAAAAACCCACAAATATGTTCAGAAATCGGAACACAGACACGCAACGACCTCCACCAAAGGGGGATTGAAACCGGACGTTAACATGGACGGTGATACAGCACCGGAGCCACCTCGCTCTGTTTCAGAGCCAAGCGTGCGGGCCTGTGCGATGGCGGTGCAGATTCAGGGGCAAACCAACTGCTTCAACCGCTGTAGAGCGCCCGAAGCAGTTGGCATCAGTTTTGCTTTATGAGTTACAGGAAAGGTTGCTAGCAACGCGGTGCGTGCTCGTCGTGACCCCCTCGCGAGGGGCACGCATCGCGGATTTTAATGTTAAGTCCAGGCGGCGCTGAGCAACCGATGCAATCCCGTCAGAGCATCACGGGGCCGCAGATACTGCGGCGCGGCCGCCTCCATCTGCAACGGCACACGCGCCGGCAAATTCGAGACTGACAGAATCCCCACGATATCCTCATCGTGCGGCGCGCTGATGCTGTCGTTCGCCGCCTCGCCAGGCTTGGTTGTGACGAGCGCCGTGGCCGCAGCCACCGAAGTCACCGTCACCGGCGCGAATGTCGCGGCGGGTGTTGGAGCGGACATCTTTGGTACCACTATCTGGGTCTTCTGAGTTTGAATCGGACCGTCGACGGCGGTCACCCCATCTGCCATCCGCTCCTCCAACGCAACCCACTCCGGCGGCGTGTTGGTCTCTTCCGGAGTGAGCAGCAAGCCCCAACGCCGCAGCGCTTTACCGACACTGGCACGACTCGTGAGCATGGTGAGCGGCACCGACAGGATCAATCCCGAGAGGATGGGCATCAGCCACCAGATGTAGCGCGGCGCCATCGACAGGATGGCTGCTCCCCAGACCAGGCCGAACAGGACGTGCCATTTGTGACGGCTCAGGGCATCCAGGAACGTGATACCCCGGTCACCCCGGTCCTGCGCATTCCAAGTCACCGTCTTGCCGATGATCGTAGTGAGCACGAACGAAGTGTGGAAGAGCATCATTGACGGCGCCAGTAGCGTGCTGAAGACCTGCTCCACCAACACGCTCATGATCAATCGGAATCCGCCGCCGTACGCGCGCCGCAGCTTCGAGCTCACCAGCGCCAGTGTCATGCCCAACACCTTGGGCATCAGCAGGATGGTCAGCGTGATGCTGAGGAGTGCCACGATCTCGGTGGCACGCGACTCCGGCCAGCTCGGGAACAGCGAATAGGTCCCCGGCTCGAAGTACTGGTAACCCTGCAGCGCCTCGATGCAGGCGATTACGGAGCTCAGCATCAGTACGACCAGCCAGATCGGCGAAGACGCGTACGACAGCACGCCGGTGATCAGGTGAATCCGGCTGAGCCAATGCAAGCCGCGCATGGGCAGCAGCCCCAGGTGCTGCATGTTGCCCTGGGCCCAGCGCCGGTCGCGCGCGGCATAGTCGATCGTGTTGGAAGGCACTTCTTCCCAGCTTCCCGTCACATCGGCTGCGAGCCAGACCTGGTAGCCGGCCCGGCGCATGAACGCGGCTTCCACAAAGTCGTGGCTCAGGATCTCGCCACCGAAGGGCGGCTTGCCCGGAAGCTTCGGCAGGTCACAGAACTCGGCGAACTGCCGCAGACGCAGGATGGCGTTGTGGCCCCAGTAGTTGCCTTCGCCGAGCTGCCAGTACACCAGCCCGTTCGCGAGCATCGAGCTGTTCAGGCGCGCGGCGAACTGGATCAGGCGGGCAAACAAGGTTTCGCGACCCGCCGGCATGGGCAGCGCCTGGATGATTCCGGCCTCGGGGTGTTTGTCCATGAGGCCGGCGAGCTTCACCAGCGACTCGCCGGTCATGATGCTGTCCGCGTCGAGCACCACGGCGTAGTCGTAGGCGCCGCCCCACGAACGTACGAAATCGGCAACGTTGCCGGCCTTGCGGCCGGTGTTCTGTTCGCGGCGCCGATAGAAAATCCGCCCCTTGGCCCCCTGGCGCTCCACGAACTTGCGCCAGGCAACTTCCTCGGCCGCGCCGATCTCAGGCTTACGGGTATCGGACAGAATGAACATATCAAACATGCCCTGCTGGGCCTCGGCCTTGAGCGACGACCAGATGGTGTCGAGGCCGGCAAACACGCGTTGCGTGTCTTCGTTATAGATGGGCATGCAGACGGCCGTGCGGCCCACGATCTGGTGGCCGTTCACCTCGTCCGAATGAATGACGGCCTCGTCACGGCCGCGCAGCAGGATCACGAAGCCGATGGCAGCCGTCCAGAACGCGCCGGTGATCCAGGTAATCAGGATAAAGAACAACCCGAGCCCGAGCTTCTCCAGCAAGGTAAAGCCATTCGCGCGCAGGATGTCCCACATCAACCCGGTGAGAAACGTGGACGTCAAGAACGTCAGGCCAAAGAACAGCGCGCGGCGTCTCCGCGCAACACGCTGCAGACGTTCAGGAGTCATGTCTACGCACCTCCGGGGGGCTTCCAAAGATAGGTCCAGGTCTCAGATAACGCCTCGCCGTACAGGGTCAGGTAGCACCGGAGGTCGGCCGGTTTCTCGCTCGTCGTCTTGAGCTTGAAAGACACCCGCCAGGTTGCCGATTGCGGCAGTCTTTGCACGGTGACCTCGTCCACTTCGCCGCCATTGGCACTGATCTGCGCCTGTACCGGTTGCGCTGCATACAGATCGTCGAGATCGCCACCGGCGAAATCAACCACCATTCTGCGCACATTCGGCAACGCTTGCCCATTTGGTCCAGCAAGAATCCCGCCCGTATGGGTGGCGATCACGCGCGCACCCGGAGGCCGCGCATTGGAATGTGAGTACGCGGACAGCAAGTACGAGAACGGAATCGGCTTATTGGGCTGAACCTTCGCTTCGGGGACCCAGTAGGCAACGATATTGTCGTGGATTTCCTCGTCGGTCGGAATCTCCACGAGCTCCACGCCACCCTTGCCCCAATCACCCAACGGCTCGATCCAATAGCTCGGGCGCAGGTGAAAGTACGCTTCAGCATCCTGGTAGTGAGTCGGATCCCGATCGCGCTGCACCAAGCCGAACCCACGCGGGTGCTCATCCATAAACCGGTTCACGCGCAACTGATGCGGATTCACGAGCGGTCGCCACGCCCACTCGCCAGTTCCCAACTGCTGCTCCAGGCCGTCGCTGTCGTGCACTTCGGGCCGGAAATCATCGAAGCGCCGTCCGTTTGAATTCTCGCCATACAGGTACATGGACGTCAGCGCCCCGATACCGATCTTCTCGATGGCACGCCGCGGATAGAGCTCACCCGACACCTGCACCTGGGTGGTAGAGCCGGGACGCACCTCAAACTGGTAAGCGCCGGCGACACTGGGGCTGTCCAGTACCGCGTAGATCGTCAGGGAGCGTTGTTGCGGGTCAGGACGTACCAGCCAGAAGTCGGTGAAGTACGGGAACTCCTCGCCGCCTTCACTGGCTGTGTTGATCGCGAGACCGCGTGCGGACATTCCATAAAGCTCGTTGCGGCCGAGCACGCGGAAATAGGAGGCACCCAGGAACACGAGCAGCTCGTCCTTATAGGTCGGCGTGTTCAGCGGGTAATGGACGCGAAAGCCCGCGAATCCCAGCTCGGCGGGCAGCTTGACCGGGGGCACCTGCTTGCCGAACTCGAACATGGCCGGGTTGTAGGGCACGGCACGCACCTGGTTGCCCACCAACTCAAAGATGTTCACCCGGCGATCAAACTGGAAGCCGCGATGGAAGAACTGAACTTCGAACATCGCGTGGTCGTACCAAAGGGCGCTCGTCCTTCGAAAACGGATGTCGCGGTACTGGTCGTAATTCAATTTCGCCAGGACGTCAGGGAGGGTCGTCGAGCGCTCGTGATAGGGCTTGGACGCGCGGTCCTGCGCCATCTTCTGAACCGTCTCGAACGTGAATGGCTCAACGGGCCGCGCGGTGGCTGGCGGATGCTGCACTGCAGGTTTCGGCGCCTGCTCCGGCACCGCCTGCTGCTTAGGAGGTGTCACGGGTTTGGGCGGTTGCACACGCGGCGCAACCGCTCGGGGCGCGACGGGTGGATTAGCCGGTGCTGGAGTCGGTTCCTGGCCTGCGGCAACCGTAGTGACCAGCGCCGCCAAAAACGCAAACATGTTCAATCGATAACGACTCAGCACCCAGTTCTCCGGCGTAAGCAACCAACAAGGTTGCCCGGCTCTTGGCAAAAAGAAAGCATGTCGCCACCTGGCGACAAACAGGTATCCAGACTCCGAGCGGATTGTCGCAGCGCGCGGCTGCGGCGAAACCTGAAAATACTGTCAGACAATTCCTTACACCGTATGACTTTTCGAACGCTGGCGCGCCGATCCAACAACCGGCCGCGCCGGCTGTACGGCGGCTTGCGCAGACCTTTCGCAACTCGTTGTCAGTGCGCACCGCTTTAGCGTCAAGGGCTGGTGCAGGCGCACCACCATAGTGCGAACCGCGACCTCCGGCACCCTCCCGTCCACCTTAATGCCCTAATTATTAACATAAATTTAACCTGGCATGCTTGATGCTTGGGCATGAAGGCTCGAGCAGCGTCAAGGGGCGTCGGAGGGGTCCGGGCGCATGCCTGTGTTGCAAAAACCCTACATTAAAAGAGACCAGGAGAGATCAATGAGCCGATACCGCTATCCAGCAGCAGTTGCCGTCGCCATGATTCTGGCCGGAGCATCCGGCGCAGCATTGGCAGATGACGCACCGGCCCCGAAGGCCGCGATGACCAAATTCGACGAACTGCTGGACTCAGCCGGGCTCACCGTTTCCGGCTACGTCGCGGCTTCCTACTACGCCTCGAACGGCTATCCGGTGAACATTCACCAGTTCGATACCCGTCACAACACGTTTCAACTCGACGAGGCCGGTTTCCAGGTGGCCTACCAGCCGAAGGAAGGCTTCGGCGCCCTGCTCGATGTGATCGCCGGTGAGGATGCCAAGATCCTGCACCAGGCCGAGTCCGGCAACCCCAACGCCGACAGCCAATTCGACCTGCGCCAGGCCTATCTGCAGTACGCCACCGGCAACCTCACGGTGATGGCGGGTAAGTTCGTGACACTGGCCGGCGCCGAGGTCATCAACCCAACCCTGAACACCAACTTCTCGCGCTCCATCCTGTTCTTCGACTCGGAGCCACTCACCCACACCGGTGTACGTGCCGCTTATGCACTCGGTGAATTCACGCTTACCGGTGGTGTCAACAACGGCTGGAATTCGACCTCCACCGACTTTGGCTCGAAGACCGGCGAGGCGAGCATCGCCTGGGCTCCGGCCAGCAAGCTGTTCGCGCTGTCCGTGAACGCCTATTTCGGCAAAAACGAGGGATACGACGCTGAGAAAACGCTGGTCGACGTCGTTGCTACCTACAACGCCACATCACAACTGTCCTTCGTCCTCAACTTTGACTGGGATCAACAGGACGATGGCCTGATCGATGCGACCGGCGGGCTGCACGATGCCTCCTGGAATGCGGCGGCTCTGTACGTGAACTACGCGATCAACGACCAATTCCGGGTTTCGCTGCGTGGCGAGTATCTCGATGACACCGACGGCTTTGTCACCGGTGCCCATCAGACCCTCAAGGAAGGAACCATCACGTTCGGCTATGCGCCGGTGAAGGCGTTCGAGTTGCGCGCTGAATTCCGTTACGACAAGTCGGGATCGGGTACACCGACCTTCTTCCGGTCACGGACGGCGGAAGCGCCGGACAGCGACAACCTGAGCCAGTTCGCGCTGCAGGCTATCTACAAGTTCTCCGCACCGCCGCCGGCGCCGTCTACCTAAGGTCACCCCGGATACAGTTGAGATACAACTGCTCAAAATCCTTCTCTGTGATGGGCACAGGGTTACCGCTGGTGGAAGGATCCGCCAGCGCCTGACCCGCGAATTCGCGGGCATGCTCCACCCGCACACCGATATCCGCCAGGGTGTTGGGAATTCCGATCCGCTTGCGCAGCTCCAGCACCCACTTCAACACGGCATCGAAGCCGGTCCCCGGCAGTGCCAGGTAGGCGGCGAGCCGCTGCATCTTCTCCTCGAGCACCGGACGATTCCACATCAACACATACGGCATCACGACGGCGTTGGTCAGGCCGTGATGCGTGTTGAGATTCGCGCCGCACGGATGACTGAGGCTGTGCATAGCACCGAGCCCCTTCTGGAACGCCGTGGCGCCCATCGACGAAGCGATCAACATGTGCGACCGCGCTTCGATATTGCGGCCGTTCTCCACTGCCGCCGGCAACCATTCCTTGACGAGGCGCATTCCCTCAACCGCTACGCCTTCTGCGAGCGGGTGATAGAACGGCGAGCAGAACGCCTCCAGGCTGTGTGATAAAGCATCCATACCCGTTGCCGCTGTGATGTTAGCCGGCAGGCCGACTGTCAGCTCGGGATCCTCGATGACCGCACCCGGCATCATCCGCGGATGGAAGATGATCTTCTTGATGTGATCGGACGTGTCGGTAATGACAGATGCGCGCCCCACTTCGGAGCCGGTGCCCGCGGTGGTCGGGACGGCCAACACCGGAGCCATTCCCGCGACATTGACCCGCATGAACCAATCTTCGCGATCCTCGAAATCAAACAGCGGCCGAGCCTGGCCAACCATCAGTCCAACAGCCTTGCCCACATCCAACGCGCTGCCACCGCCGAAGGCGATGACACCGTCGTGACCGCCGGCCTGGTAGGTTGCGACGCCAAACATCACGTTGTCGCCGACCGGGTTCGCCTGAATGCTCGAGTAGGCCACGCAGGCCATACCGGCGTCGGAACAGAGCTTGATGACGTCAGCGACCATCGGCAGCTTCGCCAGGCCGGGGTCAGTGACCAACAAGGGACGCGACATGCCGAGTGAGCGACAGACGTCGGGCAACTCGCGGATACGGCCTGCACCAAAGCGAATCGAGGTCGGATAGTTCCAATTGCCTTTGAGTTGCACGCGAAGACTCCTCAGCCCAGGCGCAAGTGAAACGACTTGGGCCGGGTCAAATGTTCGTAACCTACCCGTGACAACGTACAGCCACGCCCTGAATCCTTCACGCCCACCCACGCCAGGGCGGGGTCGAGATAGTCGCAGCGATTCATGAACCAGGTACCGGTCTGCACGCGATCACCCAGTGCTCGCGCGGCTTCGACATCGCGCGTCCACACCGCCGCCGTCAAGCCGAAATCACTGTCATTCATCAACCTGACAGCCTCGTCATCGCCGCTCACTCTCATCACACCGGCCACCGGTCCGAAAATCTCTTCCCGCATCACGCTCATGCCGTGATCGACATCGAGGAGGAGTTGTGGGGCAACGTATGCGCTGCCGGCGCGGCTCGCGGGAAACCGCCGCTCATCGATCGCAGCCCGCGCGCCCTTGGCTACGGAAGCCGCTATCTGTTTGCGGATGTGCTCAGCCGCTGCCGGACGCACGACCGGACCCAGCGTCGTCGTTGGATCTGTTGGATCGCCGAGAATGTAGTTCTCTGTCAGGGCAATCGCGCCGGCGACAAAGTCATCGTACAGGCGCTCGTGCACGTAGATGCGCTGGATGCCGCAACAGGATTGGCCGCTGTTGAAGAACGCGCCGTCCACGAGGTTTTCAACCGCATGGGCGAGATCCGCATCGTGACGCACGTACGCCGGATCGCAGCCACCGAGCTCGAGACCTGTTCCAACAAAGCGGGCCGCCGCGGCGCGCTGGATGGCGTGCCCACCTTCCACCGAGCCTGTGAAGGCAACAAAAGCAACACGCGGATCGCCCACGATTTTTTCAGTATCTTCGTGGCTCAGATGCAGGAACTGAAAAATCCCTTCCGGCAGGCCTGCCGCGCGCAAACATTCGGCGAAGCGCTCCGCGCACAACGGCGTCTGCGCCGAGTGCTTCAGGATGACGGCGTTGCCGGCCATGATGGCGGGGATCACGCTGTTCACGGCAATCAGGTAGGGATAATTCCAGGCAGCCACCGTGAAAACAACACCGAGCGGCTCCCTGCGAACGAAGCGGGCGAAGCCATCCCTGGGAGCTGGATCCACATCCGCGAGCGCTTCGGCCGCGATCGAAATCATGTGGCGCGCCCGATCGAGCGTGCCGTTGATTTCGCTGGCGGCATAGCGGATGGGCCGACCCATCTGCCAGGTCAGCTCGAGCGCGAACGCGTCGCGATGCGCTTCAAACTGATCGCAGAAGCGCGAGCAGATCGCGGCGCGCTCAGCGACGGGAACAGTGCGCCATGCGCGTTGGGCATGAGCCGCGCGACCGAGCACGGCATTGATCTCATCGGATCGCGCCAGGGCGCGCTCGCAATACAGCGAGCCATCCACCGGGCTAATGGTTTTTTGAGCAGCGGGCATGTGATTACCGGAAAAAGTCAGATGATTTCGAAGTAACGCGCCAATTCCCAATCGGTGACGTGCCGCCGGAACTCCCGTTCTTCCCACTCGCGGCTGGCGGCGAAGTGCTCAACAAACTCGTCTCCGAAACAGGCGCGCGCGGCCTGCGATGCCTTCAGACGCTGCGCGGCTTCCCAGAGCGTGCGCGGCAAGGCGAGCTCGGGCGGCAGCTTGCGGTCGTAGGCGTTGCCTTCAATCATGGGCTCGGGCTCGATCTTGTGCTCGATGCCCCACAGCCCCGAAGCAATGGCCGCCGCGAGACTGATGTACGGATTCGCATCCGCCGCGGCGACCCGAAACTCCACCCGCTGCGACTTCGGGCTGCCCGCAATCACACGCAGTGCGGTGGTGCGGTTATCCACGCTCCAGGCGGAATCCGTCGGCGCCCAGAAGCCGGGAATCAGGCGGGTGTAGGAGTTGACGGTCGGCGCGATCATCGCCAGGAATTCAGGCATCAGGCGCTGTTGGCCGCCTACAAACCAACGCATCACATCGCTCATGCCGTGCGGCGCATCCGCTTGGTGAAACACCGGCTTGCCGGCCTGGTCACGCAGCGACATGTGAATGTGACCACTCTGGCCCGGCCAGTCCATGGACCACTTCGCCATGAACGTCGCCATCAGGCCGCGCTTCTGCGCCACCACCTTGGCGAAGGTCTTGAACAACGCGGCCTTGTCAGCCGCGGCCAGGGCCGAATCCACGCCGATCGCCGCCTCGATGACGCCGGGGCCGGTTTCCTCATGCAGGCTCTCGAGCGGCAGGTCCATCCGTTCGCAGGTATCGAGCAAAGCGCGGTAGAAGTCGCTCCACACACTGTTGCGAATCACGCTGTAACCGAAGTTGCCGGGCGCGATCGGCTTCAGGTTCCGATAACCCTTCTCCCGTATGGAATCAGGCGTCTCGTTGAAGACGAAGAACTCGTACTCGAGGCCGGCGAACACCTGGTAACCGAGACCCTTCGCGCGATTCAATACGCGGCGCAGCAGGCCGCGCGGGCAGATCTTCTCGGCGGCTCCAGTGAACTCGGCCAGGAAGAACACAACAGGATCTTCCCAGGGCAGCGCCCGGCAGCTTTCCGGAATGACGCGCACCATCGCATCCGGATACCCGGTGTGCCAGCCCGTGTAGCGAACATTGTCATAGAGCTGGTCGCGACTGTCCCAGCCGAGGACGACATCGCAGAACCCGAAGCCGTTTTCCAGGGAGGATTCGAATTTCGCGCGGGACATGTACTTGCCGCGCAGGATGCCATCGATATCGAACGCACCGACCTTCACGTGGGAGAGCTGCAGCTGTTCCACGATCGCGCGTGCGTCGGCCGTTGTCTGAACTTCTCTGGGTTTAATCACCGCCCCAGTATAGCTTGGGGCGGTGAAATCACGCTCCCGGCTTGGCCGGGGCCAGCTCCAGCAGGGGAATCTGGTAGGAAATCAGGATCTGGTTGATCTGCTCGTGGTGGCTGCCGATCCACTGATCGAGCGTCTCTTTCCACTCTTTCTCGCCCTGGCGCAGGCCCATGGCCATTTCGTAGTCGAACCGGATCTTCGCATCCGGTTTGAAGGGAATCGAAGTCCATCCCGAGTGATCTCTTACGAGTTGCCCCGCGATGGGACCCCACACGACCGCCGCGTCGATCTTGCCGGAGGCCAGGTCGCGGGCGACGATCGTATTGGCCGTTTCCTTCGGGTCACCGCTTTGCGGTTGGTACATCTCGGCCCGCTCGATCAGGCCGGCCGCCAGCAGCCAGTCGGCCGCGGGCGAGTGACCGAAAATGCCGATGCGCATCTTTTGCAGCTTGTCCTGCGGCAACGCCAGCAGGTCTTCCGGCCCCTTGAAGGACTTGAACTCGGGGTGCTTCTCCGAAAAGACCAGCGCGAAGGTCGAGCGCATGTACGGCCTGGTCGTCGCGGTGAGGTCATACCCGGTCGGCACGCCGATGATGACATCGCATTTGAACTTCAGCGTGGTCTCATCGCGCGCGCGCAGTGTCATGCGCACAAAGCCCATACGCTGCGGGAAGTAGGTGTACTCCACCTTCTTGCCGAGATCCTTCCCCAGGGCTTCCGCAATCTTGTTCTCGTAGCCTTCGCCACGGTCGTTCGACTGCGGCAGCCCGCTCGGATCGGCGCATACGTGCAGCACCGGATCCGCCTTCTCATCCGGCGGCGGCGCCTGCGCGCCGGCCGGCTGCGAACAACTCAACACGGCGAGCAGCGCAACGGCGCCCGCCATGTTTGATTGTCGAAGTTGCATCATGACTTGGGCTTGTCCCAACCTGCCGGCGGCGCCGGCGCATCAGCCTGGCTCAACGGGTACAGGTGCCCCGGAGCAATCTTGCCTTCCGAACGGCCCTTCAGATAGTTGTAGAGATTTTCCCAGTTCTTCTGCACGAGATCCACGCCGCCGAAGTTGGGCATACCCTTCTCGGGGCGACCATTCTTGATGGTCGTGTGGAAATCGTCTTTCGACAGGGTCTTCAACGAATTCACCAGCGAAGGACCCACGAGCCCTTCCTGTTCCGGACCATGGCAGCGTTCGCACGCCATGGCACGCCAGGTCTTCCAACCTTCCAGCGTCTTGTCATCCACCTTGTTGCCATCCTTGACCGTATAAACACCCGGCGGCTGATCGGCGCTCGCAGGTACTGAAATCAACATGATCGCGGTCGCGCTGATCGAGAGTGCAATGGCCGCTGAGATGCTTTTCCGCATGATTTCCTCGTGTTTGGACGTGATTGCGCCACGCCCCGAAAAGGCGGCGTGGCGCAATCTTCAGGCTCTAACGATTAGACGCTCGAAGCTCCCTGAGGTTCCTCAGGTTCCTTCGGGCAGCGAGAACACGAACAGGGAGCCGCCCAGTGTCGTGTACTTCGCCAGGTCCTTGTAACCACCGACCGCGCCCAGGCCTGCGGTGGATTCGGTGAGACCGGCAGCCATGCCGATACCCGCCCATCCGCCGATACCCGAGTACACGCCCACATACTGCTTGCCGCCGTACGAGTACGTGAACACGTTGCCGATGATTCCCGAGGGCGTCTTGAACTTCCACAGTTCCTTGCCGTCCTTCGTGCTCACAGCCTTGATGTAGCCTTCCAACGTGCCGTAGAAAATCACATCGCCGGCAGTGGTCAGAGCGCCAGACCAGACCGAGAACTTCTCAGGCTTCGACCAGACGATCTTGCCCTGAGAGGCATCCCACGCAATGAAGTTACCCATGCCGCCATGGCTGCCCGGAGTGGGGAACATGGTCAGGGTGGCGCCGACGTACGGCTGCCCTGCTGTGTACTCCACCTGGAACGGCTCATACGTCATGCAAACGTGGTTGGTAGGAACGAAGAACAAGCCCGACTTCGGGTCGTAGCTCGAAGGCTGCTCGTCCTTGGAACCCAACGCTGCCGGACAGATGTCCTTCACGTTGACATCAGGACCCGTCGTGCCCGGCGAGTACTTCTTGTCGACGATCGGACGACCCGTCTTCATGTCGACCTTGGACGCCCAGTTGACCTGCGGATCGTACTTCTCGGCAACCAACAACTCGCCGGTCTGGCGATTCATTGTGTAGCCGAAGCCGTTACGATCGAAGTGCACGAGCGCCGGAACCGACTTGCCGCCCTTGTTGATGTCGGCGAGGACCATCTCGTTTACGCCGTCATAGTCCCACTCGTCGTGCGGGGTCATCTGGTAGACCCACTTCGCGACACCCGTATCGAGGTCACGTGCCCAGATCGTCATGGACCACTTGTTGTCGCCAGGACGCTGTGCCGGGTTCCACGTGCTCGGGTTGCCCGATCCGTAGTACACCAGGTTGAGCTTCGGATCGTAGGCATACCAGCCCCAGGTGGTGCCGCCGCCCAGTTTCCACTGCTCGCCCTGCCAGGTCTTCAACGAAGAGTCCTTGCCGACCGGAGCCATCTTGCCGTTGGTCCAGGTCATGGTCTTGGCCGGGTCCATCAGCATCTCGGCATCCGGACCTGTGCTGTAGCCCTTCCAGACCTGCTTGCCGGTCTTGATGTCATAGGCCACGACACGACCGCGCACGCCGAACTCACCACCGGAAATACCGGTCAGCACCTTGTCCTTGAAGACGTGCGGTGCATTGGTGTTGGTTTCGCCGATCTTCGGGTTGCCGTTCTTGGCGGTCCAGACGACCTTGCCAGACTTGGCATCGAGCGCTACGAGAGTGGTATCCGCCTGCTGCAGGAAGATCTTGCCGTCACCGTATGCCAGACCACGGTTGACCGTGTCGCAGCACATCACCGGAACGACGTCTGCGTCCTGCTTCGGCTCGTATTTCCACTTGTAGGTTTGGTCCTTCAGATTGATGGCATACACATTGTTTGGAAACGGTGTGTGTATGAACATCGTGTCGCCGATGACCAGCGGCGATCCTTCGTGGCCACGCAGCACGCCGGTGGACATCGTCCACGCAACCTGCAGCTTGCCCACGTTGCTCGCGTTGACCTGATTCAGCGTGCTGTAGCGGTGATTCGCATTGTCACCTGCCTGCGATGCCCAGTTGGACGAATCCGCAAACTTCGAATCAAGGTCCGCATCCGCGAGGGCTGAAGTCGATGTTGCCGCAGCTGCGGCCAGCACGGCGCCCCTCACTAGAATGGAACGTAACTCGTATCTCATATCTCCTCCAGCTTTTGGTTCTCGAGCAATACGACGGACCCCCTGCAGGCAAACAAGTACGAGTGATAGCAGGTGAACCCATCCGTGGCACTACACGCTGGCGGGCGCGCGTGTGACACGTTCTATTTTCGGCGCATATCAATACACCCGCTCAGACCGGGCTGCAACCGCAAACATTGGAGGAACATGGCAGTGCGGCGTAGGATGAGACGCCATGAGCCCGACACTGTGTCAGGAATGGGAATGTCATGGCCGAACGAACCGATACCGTGCGAAAAAGGGTCCCGCTGCTGATGAAAACCCGGACCCAGGTCCTGCGGGTCGCCCTCGGAGCGCTTTGTTGGTGCGCACTTCCGGCACACAGTGATCCATTGGCGAACGATTACCCCACCACCGCGCGCGTCGAGTACGTTCAGGATTGCATCGGCCGCCACGGCGGCAAGCTCGAGGACCTTTACAAGTGCTCGTGCGTCATCGACCGCCTGGCGCAAAAGCTGACCTACGATGAGTTCGTGGAGGCCGCCACGTTTGCCCACTATTCAACGTTGCCCGGCGAAGGCGGCGGCATATTCCGCGATACGGATACGGCTAAACAGAAGGCCAAACTCTATCGGACGCTGGAATCCGAGTCGCAGAAGGCATGCGGCTTAGGTCCGGCCATTAAGTAACCTGCCGACGGCTGCGGCTCAGCCGCAGCCGTCGATTGCAGCGCTTTTCAGCGACCGAGCACCACGCCCCAGGGTGACTTGCCCACCGGCACTTTCTTGACCACCTGCAGTGTTGCCGTATCGACGATAGTCACATCGTTCGATGAACCGTTGGCGCTGTAGAGCCGCTTGCCATCGTGTGACAGCGCAATGCCCCAGGGCCGCGCGCCCACCTGGATTTCCGTAACCAACTTTGGCGTGCCGCCGACGTCGATGACCGCGACCGTGCCGCCGCGCCCGGTGCTGACAAACAATCGCTTGTGCGCCGCATCGTAGATGACGCCCATGGGACGGGCTTCCTTGCGCAGTTGCAACAGCTGGGTAGCGCCGGCGGCCTCGGGCAGGGTCGTCGTATAGACCGAGCTATCAAACTCGCCGGAGATATAGGCGTTCTTGCCATCAGGAGTGAATGCGACATCGCGCGGTCGCTTTCCAACAGTCACGGACTTCGCGACTGTGAAGTTGTGTGGATCGACCACGTAGATTGCGTTGCCACCTTCACTCGTGACGACTATCCAGTGGCCGTCGGGGGTGACCCGCACACCTTCCGGCTCCTTTCCGACGGGTACCGACTTGTCGATCACGCCGGTTGCCACATTGACGACCGTGAGCGTTCCGGAATCCTCGTTGGCGATATAGAGCTTCTTGCCGTCATAGCTCAGGTCAAACTGTTCCGGATCGGATCCGGACTTCAGCAGACGGCTCAGCTTCAGAGTCGCGGTATCGATGACGGCAATGCCATCTGCGGACAGGTCGTGCTTGAGCTTCGCGCACTCCTCATCAGGGGTCGTGGGTGGGCACTTGGGCAATCCGCTGACCGCCACGTACAGCTCTTTCCCGTCATGGCTGAGCTTCAGACCCCGCGGACGCTTCCCGACGTTGACCGTGCTGACCACCTCAGCCTTATCGGTATCGAGGACTGAGATGCTCTCGCCATCCTCATTGGTGACATAAGCCCGCCCTGCCTGGGCGCATAAGGGGACGGCGAGGAGCAGGACCCCCGACATCAGCCATGCGGGAACCGAATATGAATGAGGGGCGGTCGGTAACATGAATTTTCCTGTAGGGGTTGAAAAACTGTTCCACGCAGTGCGCAAGTGTTCCATTCATGAACGAAGCGTAGTCAAAGTGGGTTGTGCGCACAGTCACATTGACGGGGTCGGCAGGGGGCACGCAAGGGAATTTCTCCCGCTCAGGGTGCATGGCGCACCAAAGCGGCGCCGGGGCGCTGGCATTGGCTTTGCTTGTACTTCCAGGAGTTTTCCCTCACCGAGGACCCATGATGAAACGCATCCCATCCAGCGCCAGAGTAGTAGCTGCGGCCCTCGCCGCGACTGTTCTTTCTCTCCTGGCTGTCTCTGCCGGAGCGGCAGAACCAACATCCCCCTATGTGACGCAGGTCGCACATGCTGTTGAAGTGCCCTTGGATTAGAGCGCGCCCTGGCCGTCGCAGGCCAGTTGCTGACTAGTTGGCGCGCAGTGCAACCTGATAGTCGCGGTGTACATGACGATGCCGGACGGACGGCTGCTTCGGTTCGACAAGACCACCAACGTGCCCTCCGAACAGCTCATGCACATGGCGTATTCGGCCACGCGCAGCGAGCGTGTCGAAGTCTCATGTAACGACGCTGGCGCCGCGGGCTACGAGACGCACGAACCGGTCTGATGAGGGATCCGACCCGGCCGTGTTGGCGGCTCTTGTTATTGCCTGTGGGAGCCGCGATATACACTGTGTTCGTAGCCTCAGGGGGTCCCTGACTTGTTGCGCATTAGCCAATCCGCAACAGGCTTGCCGTGCGGCGCATATACGACTGTGAACCGCTAAACGCGATTGATCCAAACGGCTACAAAAGCCCGGTGGACGTGCTACGTTACGGCCGCCTGACATTTCTATACACCGTCACACAGGTATTTCATGTCGAAAACGACGCCCGCAGCGGATGCCCAGCCCGCACCGGCCTTGCAGGCTGCACAGGCCTCGCCTGAACAGGCCTTCAAGAACGCCCCACGCATCTGGTCGACGACCTTGATGTTTGTGATCACCCTGGCTGTTGCCGCAGTGGCCGTGCCCTGGTACGGAATCGCCCACGGCTTTTCAGTCGGCGCCTGGATTCTGTTTGTGGTCTTCCTGTACGCGAACGGAATGTCGATAACCGGCGGATACCACCGCCTCTGGGCCCACAAGAGCTATGACGCCCATTGGTCGCTGCGGCTGATATATCTCATCTTCGGAACGATGGCGCTGCAGAACAGCGTCTTCATTTGGGCCAGCGGCCATCGCACCCACCACCTGAACGTGGATGACGAGTACAAGGACCCCTATTCCATCCGCCGCGGCTTCTGGTTCGCCCACATCGGCTGGATGATGCGCGAATACGAGAGCGGCAAGCCCAATCTCACCAATATTCCGGACCTGCGCCGGGACCCCATGCTGGCGTTCCAGCACCGTTATTATCTCCCGCTCGCGCTGGCCACCAATTTTGGAATTCCGCTGCTCGCCGGCTGGGCGATCGGCGATGTGTGGGGAACGTTCTGGCTGGCGGGCGTGTTGCGCCTGGTCGTGAGCCACCACGTCACCTTCTTCATCAATTCGCTTGCCCACATGTGGGGCAGCCGGCCGTACACAGAAGAGAACACCGCCCGCGACAACCCGGTGCTGGCGTTCTTCACCTACGGTGAGGGCTACCACAACTACCACCACATTTTTGCCCACGACTATCGCAATGGTGTTCGCTGGTGGCAGTGGGATCCGACCAAGTGGATGATCGCCGGCCTCTCGTTCATCGGAATGACCCGGCGCCTGAAGCGCACACCGGGGATTCAGATTCAGCGCGCGTTACTGTCCATGCAGTTCGCCCGCGCCCAGGAGAAGCTGGCCCAACATCACGAGGCCGGGCACTCGCACATTGAGCAGTTGCGAGCCCGCATCGCGCACGAGTACGAGACGTTCACTGCGGCCCTCTCCGAGTGGGCGAAGGTGAAGGAACAGTGGCTCGAAGAGAAAAAGCGCATGGTGGTTGAGCACTGGGAGCATTCGGCTCTTCAGCAGCGCCTGCTCGAGATTGAAGCCAGTCTGCGGACGCAGCGGCGGCGCATGCGGGTGATCAGCGCGCAATTGGCGTAGATTCAGTCTATCCCCTCGACAAGGCTGGCGCGGGTCTCCTGCGCCGGCCTTTTTTATTGGCACTGCTGTGGTGCTTCGGGCACCATTTGCGTCATGGGACGCATATTCGAAGTCAGAAAGCACACGATGTTCGCGCGGTGGAACCGCATGGCGAAGCAGTTCGCTCGGATCGCCAAGGACATCACCATGGCCGTGAAATCCGGCGGCCCCGATCCGTCGTCGAATCCAACCTTGCGGCGTGTGATCCAGAACGCGCGGGCCGTGAACATGCCGAAGGACAAAGTGGAGGCAGCGATCAAGCGCGCCTCGGGGCGTGATGCGGCCAACTACCACGAGGTCGTGTACGAAGGTTACGCACCGCACGGCGTGGCCCTGCTCGTCGAGACGGCGACTGACAATCCAACCCGCACCGTCGCCGGCGTGCGCAACATCATTACGAAACACGGCGGCAATCTCGCCACCAGCGGCAGTGTCAGCTTTCTCTTCAAGAAGATGGGCGTCTTCCGCCTCAACCCGCAAGGCATCGACCAGGATGACCTCGAGTTGTACCTGATCGATCACGGGTTGGAAGAGATGGGCGAGAGCTCTGGTGAGAAAGGCGAGCCGCAGCTCGTCATCCGCTGCGCGTTCTCCGACTTCGGCAACATGCAGGTTGCATTGGAACACCGCGGCCTCACACCGCTGTCAGCCGAGCACGAATATATCTGTACAGTGCCAACCGAGTTGCCGGAAGAGCAGGCCACGGAAGTGCTCACGGTCATCGACAAACTCGAACAGGACGATGACGTGCAGAAGGTCTTTCACACCCTCGCGTGACGGACTAACACTGCAGAATCGCCGCCGCGTTGCAAGATGTCGGGCGGATACGACAACCTGACTCCTGCAGGCAACGTTTGTTTGCGGCGCGAGCGGCGCGAGGTATGCTTGGGTCCGTGGACGAATACAGCCTGCAGCCCGCTCGTATCGCAGATGCCCGCCGCCTCGCGGTGATGTCGCAACAGTACGTTGAAGCGGGGCTGCGACCAGCCTGGTCCGCTTCGCGCATCACCTGGCACATGCGCCACCCGGAAAGTATCGTGTTGACTGCGCGTTGCGCCGGCACGACGGCCGGGTTTGCGATCATGCGTTATGGCGATGATGTCGCTCACCTCAATCTGCTCGCGGTGGACCCGGCACATCGGCGCCGTGGCGTGGCGCGCAAGATCATGATGTGGCTCGAAGAGACCGCCCTCACGGCGGGCACCTTCATCATCGGGCTGGAGTTGCGTGCCACCAATGAAGCGGCCTTGGTGTTTTATGCAGCTCTCGGGTATCGCGAGTTGGGACGCGTCACCGGTTACTACCAGGGTATCGAGAATGCGATTCGCATGGCCCGCGACGTCCGCACCAGCCGCGACGCCGTGCCAGTCTCAAAACAGCATCCCGCTCCTTAATCCGGCATCGGGGTCAACTGGCCCAATAGAACATCTTCGAATCCGAAGTTACGCATGTCACGGATGCGTTGCGGGTACAGAACTCCGTCGAGGTGATCGACTTCATGTTGCACCACCCGCGCATGAAACCCTTCAACCGTCCGATCGAGCGGCGCGCCGTTCTGATCGACCCCCTGGTAACGCAAGCGATGATAGCGCGGCACCAGCCCGCGCATCCCCGGCACTGACAGGCATCCCTCCCACCCTTCACTCATTTCGTCGCCGAGCGGCGTGAGCTGTGGGTTGATCAGTATCGTGTAGGGAACCGGCGTCACATGCGGGTAGCGCGGATTCTCCTTGAGCTCGAAGATGACGATGCGCTGGCTCACGCCGATCTGCGGAGCTGCAAGGCCCGCGCCATGCAGCGAGCGCATCGTTTCGTCCATATCGGCCAGCAATGTCTGCAACTCGGGGCCGAACTGAGTGACGGGCAGCGCGACCTGCCGCAGGATCGGATGCCCCATCTTCAAAACCGGTCGAATAGCCATGGGCCATTTTAGAACGTGATGGGCCTCGCGAGGAACTCCTCGGTACCGATCAGCATCTCGAATCCCAGCCCGATACCGAAGCTGGCGCTGCGCTGCTGATAGATGTAGTCACGCGGCCAATCCACGCTGGTACGCACTTCCATGATCAGCCAGCGCCGCAGAATCCCCTGCCGATACGCCAGTTTGAATCCATAGTCATGCAGTTGCACGGGCGCCTCGGTCTGACCATCCGAACCGACTTCGAATGCAACTGCGCGCCGTTCAGCGATGCCATGCAGGAGCAGGACGGAGGTATAGCCGCGCAAGCCTTGCGACTTCTGCGAGCGCGTTGCGGAGATGGTGTAGCGCGCCAGCCAGGTGGTGTCGAAGATACGCTCGAGATCCAGGCGAGTGGTCTCACCAGCGCCCTCGCTGTTCTGCCAGAACAGCGTCTCGCGGATGCTGAACAAACCCGTCTCGGACTTGCCGCGCTCAAAAATGTAACTCCCCTTGAAGTACGGATCCATGGGGAATCCGAGGCGGATACCGGCACCTGCATCAAAGCGGCTGCCCTGCTTGTCGGGCTGATGATAGCCGATACCGAGGAGAGTCTGGTCCTCGGTGGGAGGTCCGTAGGTGCGGGCGATTGCGCCCGAGGGCTCATCGCGCTCGGTAATGAATTCGTTGGGATCGAAACGGCCGACGAATGCATGCAGGCGGTCGTTGGCCAGCGGCAGCGGGAAGTTCATGTTGAATCGCACCTGCGTCCGCATCTGATCGTATTCGGTGTAGAGCATTGCGGGGGCGATACTGCCGTAGAACTTCTTGTAGACCGAGTCGTCCTTGGCGCCTCCAAAAAAACTGTCGACGTACCTCGAGCTCTTCCACAGAGTGTTGTAGAGAACGCGGCGCGTTGTATCGAGCCAGTGATACGGGAGGTCCTGGTTGTCAGAAGGCGGCGTGGTATCCGGAAGCGGCGCCGGCTGAGTTTTCGCGGTGGGATCACCGGAGCGGGCCGGAGCCTGGCCCGGGTCGATCGGCCTGGAGTTGGCGGCAGTGCCGGCCGGCGCGGTGATCGTCACGACGTTGGATCCAGGGTCGACCGGCGCGCTGGAATTCGTTGCCCATTCAGCGGATTCAACGGGCGTTACGGACTCGTCCCTAGCCTCGACCCCGGTCGCCGCGTTAGCTGTTGTCGCTGCGCATGACAGCGCTAACAGGCTCATCAGCGCTGGGCGTAGTTTCAATTCCATGGTCTTCCGCAAGCGTAGCCGAGACCCCCTAACTGTTATGTGCGCCCTCACCCAGGGCCGCAGAGGATTTAACGGCGGCGCGATGGCACAGCGTCAGCAACGTGACGCGTGTCTCACTAGCGGGGGGCCGGCTTGACGTGCTTGGCGAGGAGACGATCCAGCTGGTTGGCGAAGAGCTGGCGCTCACGCTGACTGAAAGCTCCCGGACCCCCGGTGTTCACACCGCCGCCACGTAACTCATCGAGGAAGTTACGAACCGACAGCCGCTCGCGGACGTTTTCCTTTGTATACAACTCGCCGCGAGGATTCAACGCTGTGCCGCCTTTTTCGATCGCGGCAGCCGCGAGCGGGACGTCGGCTGTGATGACCAGATCACCACCGGACATGAGCTCGACGATGCGCTTGTCAGCGGCATCGAAGCCGGGCGGCACCTGTATGAAATGGAGGTTCTGACCCAGCGGCAGGCGCACGGGCTTGTTTGCGACCAGGGTCATGGTCACGCCGGTGCGCTCGGCGGCCCGGAACAGGATGTCCCTGATCACCACCGGGCACGCATCGGCGTCGACCCAGATCTGCATCAATGTGGGCGGGGCGGCTTGCCGTCCACCCGGCTGATGCGCAGTTCCTGACCAACAACCCGCACCTTCTGCAGACTGCGGAAGATGTCGCGGGGCATTCCCTCGGGCAGGTCGATGAAGGTGTGATCGTCACGAATATCCACGTGGCCGATGTGCTTCCCTTCCAAACCGGCCTCGTTGGCAATCGCGCCGACGATGTTGCCCGGCTTCACGCCGTGAGTGTGGCCGACTTCGACACGGAAGGTTTCGAAGGCCACGTCGCCATCTTTGGTACGGCGTCGACCCTGACGTGCACCGCCCTCGCCTTCGGCAGCGTCCCCGCGACGGTGTGAGGGCCGGTCGTCCCGGCTGCGGTCACGTGCTGGGGCGGCGTCACCCCTTGAGCGTTCAGGAGAGCCATCGCTGGCGTGTTGGCCGGCATCGCCCTGTTGGTCATCGTTACCGCCCTCGCGGCTAGCACCGTCGGAGTTCTCGGCGCGGGCTTGCGTAGGTCGCTGGTCGTCAGGCTCACGGCTATCGCCGTGGGCATTCGGGCCGCGGCGGTCGTCGCGCCCACGTGCAGGGGCTTCGCCTCGCGAGCCCTCACCGAAGCCGTCCTGTGGTGCGTGTTGGCTCGCATCGCCAGCATCGCGGCTGGCGCCGTCGGAGTTTTCGGCGCGAGCTGGTGTGGGTCGGCGGTCGTCACGGTCACGGCTATCGCCGTGGGCAATCGGGCCGCGGCGGTCGTCGCGATCGCGGCTATCGCCGTGGGCATTGGGGCCACGGCGGTCGTCGCGGGCGGTGCCATTGGGGCGTCGATCGTCACGATCACGGAAGCGACCACGCGGAGGAGAATCGCTATGGCGATCGCGGCCGCGCGGGCCATCGACAGACCAACCGCGTGACTCTGGTTCCGGGCGGTCGGGCAGCAGCAAGGGCGTAGAGCCTTGGAGAAGGCTCGCCAACGCGGAGGCGATTTCGAGCGGTGATACGTCGTGCTCGGCTTGGAACTCTTCGACGATCCCGCGAAATGCCTGTGCCTCGCCTTCGGCGAGCGCGGCAGCGATGCGCTGTTTGAACTTGGCGACACGCTGCTCATTGACGGCCGCAACGGATGGCAAATTCATTTGCGCAATCTGCTGGCGAGTAGCGCGCTCAATAATGCGCAGCATGTTTCGCTCACGCGGAGCAATGAACAGGATCGCCTCACCGCTGCGGCCGGCACGGCCGGTTCGTCCGATGCGGTGGATGTACGACTCGCTGTCGTACGGCACGTCGTAATTCACAACGTGCGAAATGCGCTCAACATCCAATCCACGGGCTGCAACGTCTGTTGCAACCACGATGTCGACCTTCCCCGACTTCAGCGCCGCGATAGTCCGCTCGCGTTGCTGCTGCGGAATATCTCCATTCAGTGGAGCAGCTTCGAAACCACGTGCCTCGAGCCTCTCCGCCAACTCAACCGTCTCGAGCTTGGTCCGCACAAACACCAGCATCGCATCGAACGTTTCTACTTCCAGGATCCGAGTCAGCGCATCTAACTTGTGCATCCCGCTGACGAGCCAGAACCGCTGCCGAATATTCGGCGCAGTGCTCGTCTTGCTCCGAATGGTGATTTCCTTGGGGTCGCGAAGGTGACGCTGAGCGATCCGGCGAATGGCCGCGGGCACCGTCGCAGAGAACAGCGCGACCTGCCGCTTCGGAGGTGACTGCTCGAGGATCCACTCGATGTCGTCGATGAATCCCATCTGCAGCATCTCGTCCGCCTCATCGAGAACGAGGAAGGACATCTCATCCAGCGGCAAGGATCCGCGCTTCATGTGGTCCATAACGCGGCCCGGCGTACCGACGATCACATGCGCGCCGCGCTTCAGCCCCTTGAGCTGCGGGGTATAGCTCTGCCCGCCGTAGATGGGCAGCACATGAAAACCCTTCATGTGCGTCGCATAGCGTTGGAATGCCTCAGCAACCTGAATCGCGAGCTCGCGCGTAGGCACGAGAACCATCGCCTGAGTATGTGGCTTGGAAACGTCGATCTTCGCGAGGATCGGCAGGGCGAATGCGCCCGTCTTTCCAGTACCCGTCTGAGCCTGCCCCAGAACGTCGGAGCCGCTCAACAGAGGCGGAATCGTCGCTGCCTGGATCGGCGTAGGCGCCTCATATCCGACGTCACGAAGAGCCTGTACGAGCCCTTCATGAAGTCCTAAGTCGCTGAAGCCATTAGAATCGACCGCGGTTGCGGCTACCGTCGCATTCACTGAGACACCTCGGGGTGGCGGGCCTTGCAGCCTGCACAGGCCTGCTGCAAAGATGGCCGGTCGGCCGCAGAGGCTGAGCCGATTAATATATCAGTTTGCCGGGCACTCTGCTGCCATTGATTGGCCGCGGTGCAGCACAGGCAGGTCACTCGGGCGTCTTGCCCAGCGTATCGGCCACGTAGGCTCCGCGCTTCCCCATCGGCTTCGGGGGTCCCTCGGTCGTATCGACGGCTGTCTGATGTTCCATCTCGGCATTGATCTCCGCGCCGAGCACAATCGCGTAGCCGCCCAGGTAGAACCACATGATCAGAACGATCACGCCTCCGATCGCTCCATAGGTCGCGCCGTAGCTGCTGAAATGATTTACATACAACTCAAACAACGCGCTGCCCAACAGCCACAAGGTAGCGGCGACGGCGGAGCCCCATGTAACCCACCCCCACTGCGGCTTCCGGCGATCGGGCGCGTACCGGTATACGACCATCAACGCCCCGATTGCGAACAACCACAGCAGAACCCAGCGAACGATCAGAATTGCGGCCGCGGCCGCCGGCCCCAGCGGCAGCACTTGCACGATCAGCGGCACGGCGACACCCAAAACCAACATCATCAGGAAAGCGAGCACCGCTGACAGCGTGAAGCCGAGCGAGATGGCCACCTGAGTGAAAAAACCACGGCGCTCGCGTTCGTAGTAGGCGATGTTGGTGGCCGTCATGATTGCCGAGATGCCCTGGCGGGCACTCCAGAATGCCAGCAGTGCACTGATGAGCGCGCCGACACCCAACCTGACGTGCGTGGGAGCGACCAGGCTCTGGAGTTGATCCTGTAAAAGCTTCCCGGCATCCGGCGGCAGGATTGCGAAGAAGGGTTTCATGTCCTCCGCCACGCTGGCGGGAGAAGAGAACAGTCCGTAGATCAACACCGCAACCGCGAGGGCCGGGAAAATAGCCAACAGGGAGTTCAGGGCAATGCCGGCGGCGACCAGAGAGGCGTTGTCTTCCCCGATCTTGTGATAGACGCGCAGCAGGATGTCGCGCCACCCGGCCGCCGGAATCTGCCCGGGATGCTGAGCATGCCGACCGCGACCGGGCTCGAGGTGCCCACCGTGCGCCTCGGTCCGTTGCTCGGAAATTTCTCGTTCGGAGATGCCCACGAGGATTGCCAGAGCAACCCATATGCCCGCGCCTGGGGCCAGGCCTACCTCGGACGCTCGCCAACGACCGCGCGGTTAGCCGTGAGCGTCAGCGGGCCGCGCGGCCGTTGGCAGCGATCAGTGTTCGGCGTTTCTAGGGACGGCCACCCGGCGGGTGAGCCGTTCAATGGAGCGGCGGGCAGCGGCCTTGGCGATGTGCTTGCACCAGGGCGGCTCTTTGTGGGTCGTCCAGCGCCGGAACTTCTCGCAATCGCAGATCCACTGGATCCGGTCGTCCTCCATGAGGACCACCTGCACAGTGCGGGTCGGGAACGTGTACGTCCCGAGAACCGCTACCGGTGGCTGGGGCTTGGGTCGCCGTCGCAATCTGATTGCCATGCGACGAGCATAATCTCACTCGGTTGTGGATTGTCTGTGGATTACTTGTGGGTAGCGCTTTAGTTTTCGCCCGTCCGCACTGAATGGACCCCCACCCGGCTTTCCAGGCCCTTGCGGCCCGCCGCCATCAGCGCCCGGTGGTTCCACTTGAACAGCAGCCCGGCAATGGGCCCCAGGATTGGAAAGCGCGGAACGGGCACATTCACGATCCAATCGTGCTGGACCTGGGTGCCGGCGCCGGCCCGGGTCAGCTGCCACCGGCCGACCCCGGTCAATTGGCCGTCGGCCACCGACTCAATGAGCGCCCGGGGCTGCACTTTCACGGTCCGCATGTTGAAGGTGAACCTGGACGGCAACACTCCCTTCCACGTAATCCGCCGGTATGCGCCCATGCCGCTGCTGTCACCCTGCTCCAACAATCGAACGTCGCTCATCCCCTTCCACCACTGGGGCCACGCCTCCGGCCGCGCCAGCTCGGCCCACACGGACCCAACAGGGGCGTCCAATGACCAACGGGTCGTCAGGTGGAATTGGGTAACGTCAGTAGCCATTGGCCGGCGACTCTATCCTGCTAAGACCAAGGTCTCTAGGGATTTTGACTCATTGCAGCTGGAGATGGGACCAGATCGGAGGCAGTAACCGCGAGCAACAATCGGGCCGGGGTGGGAACAACTGTATAGACATCCCCGTCGAGGCCAACCCAGACATAACCCGCGGCCGCTGCCCGGATGGCGAATTTCCCGCCGGAAATGCGCGCCGGGCGGTCGAAATATAACAACATCACGGTCCGTCGGGTGTCGCCGTCGAGCCATTCTGTCCGACCAACCGGGTCGATGCCATCCGCCTGCAACACCATGGGGGCCAGACGGGCAACACGGGCATCGGCCGGCTCGATGTGCAGATAGGCGACACTGAAGTCAGTTGGCTGCAACGAAGCCAACAGCGCCTGGTGACTGCGATTCAGGTCGATCGTGAAGTGATAGTCGGGTTCCAGTGTCGGGTTGATGAAGTCGCCGGTGGTCGGCGAACCGTAGATGTCCCCGGCGATATACGGGAAAAACAGGCGAAATCCGGCTCGGTCGAGCGGCGTACGCTCAGTCTTCAGGTCCGCCGACAGAAACACGAGTTGCGAGTGGATGATCCAGTCGGCGTGCGGCGGCGGTGGGGATGGGTGACATGCGCTCAACGCCGCCAGGACGAGAACGAGCAGTGCCCTCACGAAGAGACGATCTTCGCCTTGATCGCCTCGTACTCCGCATCCGTAATCAGCCGCGCATCGAGCATCTGCTTGGCATCCTGCAGCCGCCGGACCGCATCGGATGCCCCGCCGGACCCCATGGAAGAGGTCGGACCCGAGCTGACCTGGATGCCCCCCGAGCGCGCGCGCAACTCCTCGAGCTCGCGGACGCGGCGTTTTTCGCGCCAGGCCTGATCCTGCGCCTGGCAGATCCGATACACCGCCTGGGCCTGGGATTTGACCAGCCCCGTGAAATCCAGTCGCCGCGAGCCGGTCGCCCCTTGCGAGGCGAGATCGGCCGCCTTGCCGGCGCGCACCGACAGATCGGCGCCGAAGATACCGACCCGCAAAGTCACTTCCTCGAGATCCTGCCAGCGGATGTCCGAAACATCGAAACCGCCGATCAGGTGGCGTGTGATCATAATCAGCCGGCCGCTGCTGGCGGCGACCAGCAGGCGCCGGTGAGTCAGTGCGAACAGCCGGTGCTGAACCGCCCAGGCTTCCAGGGTTTCCGCGGGAATGAGCACGGACCGCAGGTACTCGAGGGGGCGCTGCAAACCCGGCTCAATGGGTTCGAATGAATCGTGCATTGTTGTTCTCTCATGATTCTCAGTGCGTCACGGGCTCATCCGGCCGGTTCACGATCGCCTTACGAAACTCCCGCAGCTTGACCTTCATAGCGGCCTCGTTGGTCGGGCCCATGCGCAACAGCAGTTTCTGCCCGGCAGACAGGCCCTCGAGCTTGGGATCTGCGTACTCATAGAACACCTTCGGCTGCGTGAGCTCGATGGGTCCCTGGACATCCGGTGCCTTCAGCATGTCATCAATGACCTCGACCAGCCGGTCGTTGAAGTATTGGCCCGGGTAGCCCAGGTCCTCGTACGACTGCTGGAACAGCGGGTACAGCTTGAAGTAAACGTTCGCGAGAGTCTTCGTGTCCGTGTTCTGAACGACCTTGATAAAGGGCGCATAGCGCTCGAAGTTCGCCGAACCCAACGTCGTGACATCGCCCTGTGAGGCGATCGCTGTAGCACCCGGGGTTGGCTTGATGGGACGCAGCTCGATCGCCACCTTCTTCCGCGGCAGGTTGTCGACGGTCACGACGATGTGGCGGACCACGTTTTCAGGTACGAGGAATTGCGTGACCGCCTTCGCGCCGAATACATCAATCAGCGACTGGCGCACGTCCGGATCGCTTTCCTTCAGCGGCGGCAGCGGCTTTGTATCGTTCGTTTCGGGAATCGGGTTCCGGACAGCGGGCTCCGTGGCGGCCTGCGGTGCCTCCACGGGCGGCTTCGGAGCTTCCTGCTGCACAGGTATTTGAGGTGCGGCTCTGTGGTACTTGTAATAGTAAACAGCTCCCACGAGGCCGATCACCACAATGGCGGCCGAGCCCCAGATCACCTTTTTCCTGAACGATTCGTCGGCGTCGGATTCCGTATTCCACATTTATCGCGGTTCCCACGGCAGATGAGCGAACAGCTACTTTACTACCGCGCCGCAGCCAGCGGCGAGTCTCGTCCTTACGCTACACTGGCGCGCCTCCCGGAGGGACTGATGCTCGAGCGAAGTATCGAAAAACTGTTGTTCGCCAGCCGTTGGCTGCTGGCGCCCATGTACCTCGGCCTGTCACTCGCCCTCATCGCCCTGGGAGTGAAGTTCTTCATTGAAGTCGCCCACTCCCTGACACACGTCCTGGAGATCGCCGAAACCGATCTCGTCCTGTCCGTGCTGTCGCTCATCGACCTGGCGCTGGTCGGCAGCCTCCTGGTCATGGTGATGTTGTCAGGGTATGAGAATTTCATATCCAAGATCGACGCCACCACCGGGCAGGACACCCCCGAATGGCTGGGCAAGCTCGACTCGGGCACGTTGAAACTCAAGGTCGCCGCTTCGATCGTGGCCATTTCCTCCATCCACCTGCTGCGCATCTTCATGGCCGCGCAGGCGACGCCAAACGACAAGATTCTCTGGTATGTAGTGTTGCATCTGACCTTCGTCGTCTCGGCTGTATTGTTGGGCGTACTCGACCGCCTGGCATTCGCCTCGCACCGCGATTCCTGATCCTCGCCGGCTGCAAGCCCCTGCCGCGACGCGCCAAAAGCGATGTGCGTTTGCACTTGCGTAGCGCGTCTCACATCACATGTTGCATGTTTGACGCCGGCGCGTCTCTCGAGTATCCATGGTCATGTTTGTTGGATGCGACAGGGATTTGAAAATGAAGCTGCGGATACTCCATCTCGAAGACAACGCCACGGACGCGGACCTCGTGCGCGCGTCGCTTGCCCGAGGCGGACTCAACTGCGACATACTGCCCGTCCATTCTGGGGATGCGTTTCTGGCGGCACTGCAGCGCCCGGAGTTCGACGTCATTCTCTCGGACAGCGGCGTACCTGGTTACGATGGCCGCGACGCCCTTGCGGCGGCCCACGATCAATGCCCGAGCGTACCGTTCATCGTCGTGTCCGGTTCGCCGCGCCGCAACAACACCGAAGGCGCACTTCAACCAGCCGCGGCTGTTGCGAAGTCCGAGCTCGAACAACTCGCGCCCCTCATCCGGCAGACCCTCCACCGCCCCACGTCCTCCCAGGAGGAAGAGCTGGAAACGGCCTCCTACGTCTGGGGCATGCAGCAATTGGTGTCAGTCGTGCAGCGGCTGTCCCTCGCCCGCGACCTGCCAGCCATCATGGACATCGTCCGCCACGCAGCCCGCAACCTGGTTGGGGCCGACGGTGCAACGTTCATCCTACGCGATGGCGACAACGCCTTTTACGCGGAAGAAGACGCGATCGGCCCACTGTGGAAAAGCCGGCGTTTTCCCCTGAATACATGCGTGAGCGGCTGGTCAATGTTGAATCGGCAGCCGGCGGTGATCAAGGACATCTACCAGGACGCCCGCGTCGCCCCGGAAGCCTACCGACCCACCTTTGTTAAGAGCCTCGTCATGATGCCCATCCGGACCCTGGCGCCCATTGGCGCCATCGGGGTGTACTGGGCCCGGCAACATCGAGCCAGCAACGAAGAAGTTGAGCTTCTGCAGGCGCTGGCGGACAGCACCTCGGTCGCCATCGAGTCCGTCGAGGTGATCAATGCGCTGGAGCAGAAGGTGACGGAGCGGACCAGCGAGCTGCATCGGCGCTCGGCCGAGCTGGACGTCCTGAACCGCGAGCTGGAGGCGTTTTCGTACTCGGTTGCTCACGACCTGCGCTCACCTTTGATCAGCATCGACGGGTTCTCGCAGGTGTTGCTCGAAAGCTTTGGCGAGAAGCTGGACGACACAGGCCGGAGTCATCTCGAACGCATCACGGGCAGTGCGCGTCGCCTGCATCGACTCATCAACGATCTGTGCGAGTTGTCAAAGGTTGTACGCGCACCGATGCACCCCATCACAGTCGATCTGTCACGGATAGCGAACGAGATCGTGCGCGGCTCGCGGGAGAGTGCGCCTGAGCGGAATGTCGCCGTGGTGGTTGCCGATGGGATGGTGGTGGAGGGAGATTCCGCGTTGCTGCGGATTGCGTTGGAGAATTTGTTTTCCAATGCGTGGAAATTCACGTCCAAGACACCGAATGCGCGAATCGAATTCGGGTCGCGGATCGATCGCTCGGGACGGCGTGCCTACTTCCTGCGCGACAACGGCGCCGGATTCGATCCGCGACATGCGGCCAACCTGTTCAGTCCCTTCAAACGGCTGCATGCAGAATCGCAGTTCCCCGGCAGCGGAATCGGCTTGGCCACCGTTCAACGCATCGTCCATCGACACAGTGGTGAGATCTGGGCAGAAGCGGCCGTCGACCGAGGCGCCTGCTTTTATTTCACCCTTCCATAGCGTGCCCTCTTCCATAAGCGCGGCACTATCCCTAGCCAGGGACTAGCCGCGCGGAGCCCGGGTCCTCTTACGCCAGCAAAAGGCGTGACTTTTGCTGGCTGCGCCGTGCCCAAATGGGGCGAGGTCTCAACGCTGTCCCTGTGGTTGAATGGGCGGCATGCCTGCTCTCGATGCCTTTCATCCGGCTGTAGCCAATTGGTTTAACAGGACTTTTCAAGCGGCCACCCCGCCGCAGGAACAGGCGTGGCCGGCCATCCAGGCGCAGCGGCACGTACTGATTGCGGCTCCGACCGGGTCTGGAAAAACGTTAGCGGCCTTTCTCGCGGCCATTGATCGACTCGTCCGTGAAGGTCTCGAGCACGGACTGAGCGATGAAACGCGCATCGTCTATGTCTCACCGCTGAAAGCCCTGTCCAACGATATTCGCCGCAACCTCGAAGCCCCGCTCGCGGGAATACGCGAGGAATTGAAGGCGCTCGGTCTGCCTGATCTCGAGATCCGAACCTTCGTTCGCACCGGCGACACGCCGCAGAGCGAACGCACCAGCATGCGCAAGCGGCCGCCGCATATTGTCGTTACCACCCCGGAATCGCTCTACATCCTGTTGGGCTCAGAGTCCGGTCGCAAGATGTTAGGTACGACACGTACGGTCATCGTCGACGAGATTCATGCCATGGTCAGCGGGAAGCGCGGGCTGCACCTGGCGGTCTCGCTCGAGCGGCTCGAAGCCCTGACCGGCCGACGGCTGGCTCGCATCGGTTTGTCGGCAACACAAAAGCCCATTGAGGAAGTGGCACGCTTCCTCGTCGGAACGCGCAATGTGGGTCCGGATGGTGAAGCCGAGTGCACCGTCATCGACAGCGGCCACGTGCGCGATCGTGACCTCGCCATCGAAGTTCCAGGCTCTCCCCTGGAAGCAGTGATGTCAGGTGATGCCTGGACCGAGGTCTATGACCGCCTGGCCGAGCTCGTCAGCGAGCATCGCACAACTCTCGTGTTCGTCAACACTCGCCGACATGCGGAGCGCGTAGCCCGCCATCTGTCCGAGAGAATTGGCGAGAACAACGTTACGGCGCACCACGGCAGCATGGCGAAGGAATTGCGCTTCGACGCTGAAAGCCGGCTGAAGAGCGGTGCGCTCAAAGCCCTCATCGCAACGGCCTCTCTCGAGTTGGGAATCGACATCGGAGATGTCGACTTGGTCTGCCAACTCGGCTCACCCCGCTCCATCGCCGGATTTCTGCAGCGCGTCGGCCGATCCGGTCACTCTGTCGGCGGCACACCGAAAGGACGCTTGTTTCCGCTTTCGCGTGATGACCTCGTCGAGTGCGCCGCGCTGTTGGACGCGGTTCGCCGTCGCGAGCTCGATCGACTGCGGATGCCGGAGAAGCCGCTCGATCTGCTGGCTCAGCAGATTGTGGCTGAAGTGGCGGCCCGCGAGTGCAATGACGACGAGTTGTTCTCGTTGCTGCGGGGCGCTTATCCATACCGGACCCTGACACGCGAGGAGTTTGACGAAGTCCTCAAGATGCTCGCCGAGGGCTACAGCACACGTCGTGGCCGCCACGGCGCACTCATTTATCACGACACCGTCAATCACACGATCCGGCCCCGGCCCAGCGCTCGACTCACAGCCATCACGTCCGGCGGCACGATTCCTGACAACGCGGACTATCAGGTGATCCTCGAACCGCAGGCCACCTTTGTCGGCACGGTCAATGAAGACTTCGCGATCGAAAGCCTGCAAGGCGATATTTTCCAACTCGGGAATGTCTCGTATCGCATCCTGCGAGTTGAGCAGGGCAAGGTACGCGTCGCGGATGCGCACGGCGAGCCGCCAAGCATTCCGTTCTGGCTCGGCGAGGCCCCCGGCCGCTCCGATGAGCTCTCGCAGTCCGTTTCGCGTTTGCGACTGGAGATCGAAAAGCGGCTCAGTCCAGTACCCGAGGCCGCAGCGATGCGCCCCGACGTTGATTCGGACGTGACCGGGCGCGAGACCGCCGTGCGCTGGCTATCTGACGAGGTCGGCGTAACGGGGGCCGGCGCCATTCAACTCGTGAATTACCTGTCGGCAGCCCGAACCGCCCTGGGCGCATTGCCGACCCAGGAAACCCTGATTTTCGAGCGCTTCTTTGATGAAGCGGGCGGCATGCAGCTCGTCATTCATTCGCCCTTCGGCAGCCGCCTGAATCGCGCCTGGGGGCTCGCCCTGCGCAAGCGCTTTTGTCGCTCTTTCAATTTCGAGCTGCAGGCGGCGGCGACCGAAGACACCATCATCCTGTCGCTGACCACCGCTCACAGTTTCGAGTTGGCTGACGTCGCGCGCTACCTGCATTCCAACACCGTGCGGCCGATACTCGTGCAGGCGCTGTGCGCGGCACCGATGTTCACCGCCCGCTGGCGCTGGAGCGCGACCATTGCACTGGCGTTGCCTCGATTTCGGGGCGGAAAGAAAGTGGCAGCGCCGCTGGCGCGGATGGCGGCAGAGGATTTGCTGACATCGATTTTCCCGGACCAGGTGGCGTGCGCTGAAAACCTGCCCGGAGAGTTGGAGATTCCTGACCATCCGCTGGTCCGGCAGACAGTTCGAGACTGCCTGGAAGAAGCCATGGATGTGGAGGGTTTCGAGCAGTTACTGCGTAACCTCGAGGCCGGGAGAATCAAGGTGATCGCCCGGGATGTGGTGGAGCCTTCGCCGCTGGCGCTGGAGGTCTTGTCCGCGCGTCCATACGCTTTCCTCGATGACGCGCCGCTGGAAGAGCGCCGCACTCAGGCGGTGATGAGCCGACGATGGTTGGATCCGCAGACGGCTTCTGACATCGGGAAGCTCGATGCGGAAGCCATTCAGCGCGTTCGCGACGAGGCGTGGCCCGACGCCGCGAATACAGATGAGTTGCACGATGCGATGCTGTGGCTGACATTCCTCACGGATGAGGAAGTGGCCCGGCATCCGGGCTGGCATGACCTCCTCCAGGTACTAACCAATCAGAAACGCGTCACCACAATTGGGGATCTGTGGGTGCCCGCTGAGCGCGTGCCACTGCTTCGCGCGGTATTCCCCGACGGACGCCTGCATCCCGCGATCGAGGTGCCGGAGGCTTACGACAAGGCATGGGCCAGGGACGAGGCGCTGGTCGAGATCGTGCGGGGTCGGCTGGAAGGGCTGGGGCCTGTAACCGCGGCTGCCATCGCCGCCTCACTCAACCTCCCTCAATCTGACATCGACATCGCGCTCGCGGCGCTCCAGGCCGAAGGCTTTGCGATGCGCGGGCAATTCTCGACGAATGCCGAGGAATGGTGTGAACGTCGGCTCCTCGCCCGCATCCACCGTTATACGGTCAAACGGCTGCGTGCCGAAATCGAGCCCATCGCAGCCAGTGATTACCTGCGCTTTCTGTTTGAATGGCAGCGCGTGACTCCAGACGGTCGCATGGAGGGACCCGATGCTGTTGGGGCGGTGCTGGGGCAACTCGAGGGATTCGAAGCGCCTGCGAGCGCTTGGGAGACCGAGATCCTGCCTGCGCGCATCAGCGAGTACGAGCCTGCATGGCTCGATGAGCAATGCCTCGCTGGCAGGTTTGTCTGGACGCGGCTCGCCCATCGCACAGCCCGCAAGGGCGACGGCGAACGTGGCGCAGCGCCTGTGCGTTCGACGCCCATTTCGTTACTCGCACGCCGAAACCTGAAAGCGTGGTCGTCCCTGTCCGGTGAACCTGATACGAGCGGGTTATCCGTACGAGCTCGCGTAGTCGCTGAGTACATCCAGGAACACGGCGCGTCATTCTTCGACGAAATCGCGGATGCCGCCGGACTGCTACCGAGCCAGGCCGAAGAGGCCCTGGCGGAGTTGGTCGCGCTCGGCATCGTCAACTCGGATAGCTTCGGAGGTTTGCGGGCGCTGTTGGTCCCATCGGATCGCAGGCGTCCGTCAGCCGGCGGCAAACGACGGCGCCGCGCGGCCCTGTTCGGGATGGATACCGCGGGACGATGGGCATTGATTCGACGACAGCGGCTGGCTTTGGCCGACACCGGCGCCGGCGGCAACTCGGCGGGATCCTCGGCGGCTGCGGCTGCCCCGAATGGCAGCTTCGCCGACCGCGATGCCGCTGCCACGGCCGCGCGTCTCAACGAGCGCCGGCAGGACGATGAAACTATCGAGCAGGTTGCGCGGACGCTGTTGCGTCGTTGGGGTGTTGTCTTCTGGAGGCTGTTGGCCCGTGAAGCCGACTGGCTGCCGCCCTGGCGCGAGCTTCTCATGTGTTTCCGCCGCCTCGAGGCGCGCGGCGAAATCCGTGGTGGTCGGTTTGTAGCCGGGTTTACCGGCGAGCAGTACGCCGCGCCCGAAGCCATTGGCCTGCTACGCGATACGCGCCACAAACCCCATTCAAACAGTTACGTCTCATTGTCGGGTGCCGACCCACTCAACCTGGTCGGCATCGTCACACCCGGTGCGCGACTGCCAGCTCTGAGCTCAAATCGTCTCCTCTACAGAGACGGTGTACCGATCGCGCTGTTGGCCGGCGGCGAAGTGAAATTCCTGGTGCAGTTGGAACCGAAGGAACAGTGGGAGGCGCAGAACCTGCTCCTGCGCCGCCACGTTCCAGCGGTTCTATCGGACTTTGCTTAGCCTTTCTTGTGCTCGTCCTGCCACTTCTTCACGGCAGCCATGGTGTTCGCAACGTGGCCGTCAGGCTTGAGCTCGGTGTACGAATAAATAATGTCACCGGTCGGTGCGATGACATACGACGTACGATTGGCGTACTCCGGCTTGGCCGCAAGCACTGCGTCGTAGTTCTTCATGATGCTGCCGTCGGCATCGGAGGCCACCGCAAACTTGTTGCGGCACTCGCTCACTGAGAACTTGTTGAGCTTGTCGATGGGATCGTGCGAAACGCCGATCACCGTGGCGCCCAGCGCTTCGAATTTTGGCGTGGCTTCCGCGAACTCGTGAGCTTCAATCGTGCAACCCGGGGTGAATGCGGCCGGGTAGAAATACAGCACCACAGGGCCCTTTTTCAGAGCCTTCGCCAGCGAAAATTGGAATGCCTTGCCGGCCAGCGAAGCCTGCGTGGTGAAATCCGGGGCCTTCGTTCCGTCTGGAAGTGCAGCAAAGGTCGGCGCCGCAAAGAGCGCTGTCGCCATCACCGCGGTCATCAATGAGCGTCGCATGAATCGCCTCGTTCGTTTACTAGCCTTGCGGCCATCATCCGACAAGGCAGCGATATGCGCCAGCCGTGCGCCCCGCGGTGTCGTTCCCCGGACCTCGTCAGCCGTCGGACCAGGTCACCCCAGTAATGTCGCCCGTGATCACCGCAATGATCCAGCCCAGTACGAGGCCGCCGATCACAATGACCGCGGTGTAGCCCACGGCCCGCTCAGGCACCACTTTCATCGTGCCGGGCAAGCCGAGATACAGCAGATAGATGCTGTAAATGGCGCCGGCCAGGCCGATCAACCCGGCCAGGCCCGGCAGGATCAGCGCAGCGCCCGCAATCCAGCTCGCCGTATAGGAGTAGCCCACCAGCTTCAGCGCCTGCAGGCGGTTGGGTTGGCCGCCAAAATTCGCGGCTAATGCTTCGACAATGATGGCCAGCAGGTAAACGGCGGCCAGCGATGCAACATACTGGACAATGGCAGCGGTGAGACCGGGACCCATGCCGAGCCGGTAGACCCGGAAGCCATGCCATGCATAGCCGAGAATACATACCTTCACGAACTGCGCGACCGGCGGAATGGCCGCCAGGATCATGATGTACTCGCGATAGAGGTCCTGAACCGTCGTGGGTTCCGCCACGATCACGGGCCACTCGGTTCGCGGAGTCACGAGCACCGCCCGGGCACGCTGGATGATTTTGTTGAGATCCATTGTCCCTCCCGGTGACGGAATCTACTCGCCGTAGCCGACGAGTTCCACGTACCCGCGGCCCGCGACATCACGCCCGGACTCGGTTCGCCTCAAATCCACCGCTCCCTCCCAATAACGCGGTCGAGTGCCCAGCTCCTGATCCGCCAGCACAGGAATTACCTCCACATCCAGCCCCGCCGAGGGCACCCGAACTCTCCACCGTGACGGATAGCGACCGCCGCGCGGGCTGGTCCAGTGATCGCTGACATCGATCAATACCTGATCCGCGGCGAGGGGGCGGCCGTGGCCGCTCGCGTCAATCCAGGTGCCGGAGCTGTTGGGATCAGGCGTGCCACCCTGGTTGCGCAGGGAATAGAACATCAAGGCGCTGCCGTCCTGGAGTTGGAACGCAAACCAGTCCCAGCCCTGCTCCTTCGCCCCCAGCGAGCCGCTGCCCCATTCACGATCGAGCCAGGCGAGTCCGTGGACGTTCAACGAGACACCGTCGCGTACCAGTTTGCCGCGAACGCAGATTCGCGGGATGGAATAGTAATAGCTGGCGGCACCGGGCTCCGCGGACTTGCGGCTCAAACCCCGATCACCGTTGAGGACGGGTTCGCCGAGCGCACCGGTGTCGAGAGTCAACTCATAACCCTGGCCCCGAGCATGAATTGTTGAACCCAACTCCCAATCGTTGAGCCACACGTGAAACGGCTGTGCCTGGGCGCCGGCGAGCCCGAGAGCACCGCGCGAGTATTGATCGCTGAACTTGAACGCGCCCCGCGCGACATCGGTAATGGCGAAATGAGCGGCATACAACTCCCGCGTGCGCCAAGCGGACCTCGTTGGCGCGGCGACCAGTGCTCCCGCACCAACCGCCTCGGCAGGACCAACGCCAGTACCATCACCGGCGCCACGGGCCCCAGCACCAACGCCCGCACCGGCGCCAACGGCGTTAGTCGCCGGCGGCACCAGCCCCACTCTGAAGATAGTCAGCTCGAAGCCGAAGCGTTCGCCGGTGTCGGAATCCAAATTCCCCGTCACATACCACCACTCGTCGTGAAAGTCCGGGTGAGGGCCGTGGTCACGCGGAAACTCAAACGTCCGCGGCTCAACGGCGCGAGCAAACCCTGCGCTGGTATCGCGCAATATATCCAGGTCCGCCACTGCGGCGCGGGCGACCGAAAAACACAGTAAAAGAACCAGCCAACGCATCACTCTTCCCGTATATCCGCTGCAATGGTCGCACCCGCAACCCGTCGTGCCGGATACAACCCTGCGACCAACGCAGCCACAATAGCCAGCAGCAGCGCATTCGCGAATTGTTCCCATGACAGATGCACGTCGATCCGCCAACCGAAGGCGCGCCGATTGACGACATCGATCAACAGCACCGCCGTCAGCAACCCGGCCGGGATCGCAGCAATCAGGGCAACCAGACCCATGAAGCCGGTTTGCCCCTCAATCAACCATCCGGCGCCGCCCGGAGTGAGGCCGAGTGATCGCAGGATGGCAATCTCGTGCGAGCGCTCCAGCTCCCAGGCCAGCAGCGCACTGATGAGCCCGACGGCGGCCACTCCCGCCGCGAGCCAATACAACACGCGCGTGATCACAAACGTCCGCTCGAAAATCCGCATCGACAGGTTACGCAGATCCGCGTTGGAACGAATAAACAGCGACTGCTTGCCGCGAGCCGCCGCTCGAAAGCTCGACATGACATCGGGCAACGAGGCGCCCGGGTCGAGATAAAACCCCATGGCGGTAATACCCTCGTCGTGCCAAAACCGGCGATACACCGGCAAGCTGATCCGAACGGTGCCACGATCGTTGCCGTACTCCCGGTAAATGCCAGCGACCCGGAATGCGCGCGGTCCCGAGTCCGTCGGCAGCGTCAGGGAGTCGCCGATATGGAGTTGGCTTCGATACGCCAGCGGATCGGAGATGACAATGTCACCGCGCTCAAACGCTGGCCACGTCACGGCTGGATCGCCGGCAATCAACACTTCGGTGACACGAGCGTTGTGCGGAAGCTGCACGGCAGCCAGCGGAACGGGACCCTGGGGCAAATCCACGGTCACCGTCCTGTTCATTGCATAGTCGACGACGCCAGCCGTGGCGATCATCTTTGCCACCAGATCGTCGTCGATCTTACGTTCAGGCCGTCCCGCCCCGGGGCCGGGCGCTGTCACGTAAATATCAGCGCTCAAAGTCTGTCCGAGCCAGTCCCGCAGCGATTCACGGAAGCTCTCGACCATGATGGACACACCAATCATTGCGGCGAGCGCCATTCCAAGCGCCGCAACAGCGACCCCCGTCCGGCTCAAAGAGGCCGCGACGTCGCCAAACACCAAACGGGCAATGGGACTGAAGCGTCCAGCAAAACGCGCGGCAACCTGCGCCAGCATTCTGAGAACGGCTGGCGTCAAGGTGGCGGCGCTCAATAACAGCAGAAACAGTGCGGTGAACCCCGCGAACAAACTGCGGCCGGAGGTGACAGCCACAACACCGGAAGCCACTGCCAGTCCACCGCTGGCAAACAAAAGCTTTCGAGCCAGCGAGACCGCACGCGCCTCCAGGACCGAGCGCCGCAAGCCGAGCTGTGGGGCGCTCCCTGCGACTTCCAGCGCCGGTAGCCAGGCTCCCGCGAGCGCCGTTCCAAACCCGGCCAACAGCGCCTTGAGAATCGAGCTGGCCGGCAGAACCGTTGCGTTGACGGCGACTACAAAATACAAGTCATTGATGGTTTGCGAGACGAGCTGTACGAGTCCGCGCCCAATCACGGATCCCAGCAGCAGACCGACCCCGGCGCCTACGACTCCCAGCACCGCGGCTTCGGTGAGAACAATCGTAAACACATTGCCGCGGGTAGCGCCCAGAGCCCGCAGGATGCCAATGATCCGGCGCCGCTGGACCACCGCGAAACTGATGGCCCCGTAGATCAACAAAGTGCTCACCATCAACGCCAACAGGCTCATGGCCTGAAGGTTGGTGGTAAAGGCGGTCGTCATATCGAGGCTCTGCTGGGCACGACCTGTAGCCTTCTCGAGCCGGACGCCCGGCGGCAGCGTGGCGCGCAAATCCGCGGCCGCGGCATCGTCAGCCCGCACATCGATCCGTGCAAGCCTGCCGATCGATCCCAGCCATTCCTGCGCCTGGGCAATATCCGTCAGCACCAGCGCGTCATAGCCCGCCTGGTCCCCGGAAACAGTGCTGATCAGGACCGCCGGGTAACTTCGGCCCCCGACGTCCAGGGAAAATGTCTGATTCACGTGCAGACCGAGCTGCTGAGCCGTCGCCGCAGCCATCACGACGGCACCCGGCTGCGTGAACCAATTGAGCGAGGGCACGCCGCCGCCGCGCCCCGACCGATCCAGGCTCGCGCTGGCAAATGGATCGATGCCGACGAGCTGCAGCGTGCGCTCGCCGACGACGACGTATCCCTCCACGACCGGCGCAAGAGTCGTCAATCGCTTGCGCAAGCCAACATACAACTCCTCATCGATGCCCTGGGCACCGCCCGCGATGGAATGAGTGGCCGCACCGTTGACCGCCTGCATCGACAATTGAAAAGCACGCCCTGCGCTCGCGGTCGCAATATCAACGGCAATGATGGTCCCCACCCCCACCGACAGTCCCACGAGCGCCAAAATGAGCTGCGCAGGATGACGCAGCAGATGCCGAAGGCTGGCCGCCCACAGAAGCGGCATCAGGGCAGAACTTCCTGCAGCCGTCCGTCGCGCAGCTCGAGCATTCGGTCCGCCGAGCGTGCCAACGCCGTGTCATGGGTAACAATCACCAATGTCGCGCCGCGCTGGCGCGCCAGCGACAACAGGACAGGTAACACCTGGCGTGCCGTCTCTTCATCGAGGTTGCCAGTGGGCTCATCAGCCAACAGGACGGGCGGGCGATGCACGAGCGCGCGTGCAATTGCCACGCGCTGTTGTTCGCCGCCGGACAATGTATCCACGAGGCTGTGAAGGCGATTGCCGAGCCCCACTTCGTGAAGCATGCCAGCGCTGCGTTCGCGTGCTTCCGCGCCTCGCACACCATTGAGCTCCAGGACCAGCCGGACGTTTTCCTCCACATCGAGTGTCGGAACCAGGTTGAAGAACTGGTAGACGAAACCGATGTGCTTGCGGCGAAACAAGGTCAAATGCGGCTCGCTCAATGCCGTGACATCGAGGCCGTCGATGCTGACGGTCCCGCTATCGGCACGGTCGATGCCGCTGATCAGATTCAGCAGCGTGGATTTTCCCGAGCCGCTGCGACCAATGACCGCCACGACTTCGCCATCGGCAAATTCAGCGTCCGCGTGCTCGAGAACCCGATGCTCACGCGCGCCTTCACGAAAGCTGCGACACAAATTCTTCACGCTCAGCACCGACACTGCTCCAGCTAACGTCGCCGTTCCGCGACTCCCGAATGACGGGGCCAACAGTAAAAAAACGCAGCACGATGCGTGCTGATAGGCGAAACTGTCGCCCGCTGCGGTTTCACGCTGTGCTTGCCTGCACGGCCCGCGAGCCCGAGGTGCCTCATGAATGCTGCTGTTGGTCCCAGGAAGGTCATTGCGCAGGAGCGCTTCTTCCACAATACGGCAATTGCCGTCGTCGCGCTGCTCGGCTGCGCGCCCCTTGCCTGGTCACAGACTCCAGCCGACAAGGCAACCACTTCCGCGGCTGCTCCCGCTGCCGCGCCGAAAAAGCCAGCCGCCCCGGCGGCCGCTCCAGGAGGTGCATCTGACGTGAAAGCTCCTACCAACGCGAAAGCACAAGCCAGCTACAGCCTCGGCGTTTCGATGGGTGACCAGCTTCATCATCTCGGTCTCACGGCCGATTCCATCGCGACCGAGCGTCTGACCCAGGGACTGCGCGATGCCCTTTCCGGCAAGGTCGCCATGGGCGCCAGCGACCAGGAAAACATCGCCAATTACGTGAAGACTGCACGTAACGCTCTCGCCGATAACAACCGCACCGCCGCCAAGACGTTCCTCGCCACCAACGGGAAGAAGCCGGGCGTGGTGACCACTGCCAGCGGCCTCGAATATCACGTCGTTTCGGAAGGTAGCGGCGCGCCGCCGAAGTCCACCGACGAAGTGACGGTGAACTACAAGGGCACCCTGCTCGATGGAACCGAATTCGACAGTTCCTACAAGCGCGGCACTCCCGCGACCTTCCCGGTGAATGGCGTCATTCAGGGTTGGCAGGAAGCGTTGGTGCTCATGAAGCCGGGCTCGAAGTGGGAGCTGTTCATTCCCCCGAACCTGGCCTATGACGTCAACTCACCGCCGGCCATACCGCCGGGCTCCATGCTCAAATTTGAAGTGGAGCTGATCAAGGTGAAGCAGCCGGCGCCGGCCGCTCCGGGCGCGCAGGTTCCGAAGTCCCAATAGTTCCGTTTTACGCCGGCCCCGCCGGTCCCGCTCGTCCATTACCGGGCGGGGGGGCCGGCGTTGGCTCCGGGCATGAACCGCATGTGCTTGGTCACGCCCATGCGAGACAACTCTCGCAACAAGCCATCGGCCAGGTCCTTGTAGGCAGCCCGGTCAAACAACGGCGCTGCGCCCCAGTTGTATGACCACGGATGGTCTGCTCGATGCTTCTCCGGCTCATCGGCATAACGTGGGATGACGTGCGTATGCAACGCAGGCTCCTGATTGCCGAAAATCGCGTAGTTGATCCGCACCGCGCCTGTCAGCTTCAGGATGGCATCCCCCAATCGACTGACATCCGCCATGTAAGCCGCACGCTCCTGCGCACCCAGCGCATTCAGTGTTGGCACCACAGGGTCGGGTAATAAAAGCGCATATCCGCGCAGAAACTGGCGCTCCCCGAACAGGGCCCAACCGGAATACAGCCGCGCGATGACGCGTGGCTCGCGGCCGTCCCGCGCTGCGGCGACGAGTCGGTGAATCGCGGTTTCCGGCTCGAGAACGGATTCGTTTTTCATGGCTCGGCCACCTCACTCCTCCCAGGAGCGTACCCTGCCTGTATCTATGTGAACGAAATTCGAGCGTGGATAAAAACCAACCCCGCCGCGCTTCGCCGCCAACGCCAGCTCGCGCAGTCGCGCCAGGGGACAATCCTTCAGGCGCACATCGATTGCGTGCCCCTCCATGTGCTGACTCTTCTCCGCCACGGCATGTCCGGCAGCGCGCAGCTTCGCATTCGTCACGGGCGAGCGGAAGCCCGAAATGACCTCGTATTTCGCCGGCACACCACACCCGCGCGCCAGGTCGGTCAACTGCATGAACAGTCCGAAATCGATGTCGTGCTCTTCATTAACCCGGTAGTCGCGCAGCAGATGCCGCATCGCCGCCAACGCATCGGGCGCAATGTCGCGCTCGTTGTGGAACGTCACGGTCAGCTTCTCGCCGCCATGGAGGTTTGTGAGCTCGAGCCGGCGCTGACTCTCCAGTTCATCGGCTGCCGCGGCGTGCAGATCCAGCACCGGTAATGCCAACATTGCTGCAGCCGCGATCAGCGCCAGGCGGCATCTCATAGAGCGGTGACGCTCCCCTCATCCCCCGGCTTGGTGTTGACTGCAACGACAGTCGCCTTGGGGAAAAAGTTGAACTCCGACGCGCTGGCCCACGTGTAGGCGCCCATTGCACGCCCGACGATCAGGTCGCCTGCCTTCATTTCCGGCAACATCAGATTTTCAGCGATGACATCGATACTGTCACAGGTGGGACCTGCCAACACGGAAGGCAGCCGCTCAGGGCTGTCGCGCAACGGCTCAACCGGATAACGGGCGTGATCGTACATCTGACCGCTATAGGAACCGTACACACCATCATCCATGTAGTACCACCAATGACCCTCACGCTTGGCGCGCCCCATGACCGAGGCAACACCGATCGTTGAGGGACCGACGATAAAGCGCCCAGGTTCGGCGATGACTCGTACCCGCTTCGGCAACTTCGTCAACGCTTCACGGATCGGCTCACAGAAGCGGCTGATGTCCGTGACCGGATTTGCGTAGTCGATGGGAAACCCGCCACCGATGTCGAGCGTATCGAATGCTCCGAGCTTTTCGCGACGTGCGGCGGCCATCAACTTCACACAGGCATTCAAAGCCTCGACGTGCTTAGCCGAATCCGCGGCCTGTGAGCCGACGTGAAACGACAATCCGCGCACCTCGACGCCCACCTCGGCAGCCAGGCGCGCAAGACTCAACAGGTCTTCCGGATCGCAGCCAAATTTGCGGGACAGGTCGACCACCGCTCCAGGGCTACGGAACGACAAACGCAGCAGCAGCTCGGTGCTGTCCGTGTACTTGGCAAACTTCCGCACTTCGTCAGGATTGTCGGCGACGAACGTACGCACACCGAAATTCACGGCGTTGCGTATGTCCTGATCCCGTTTGATGGGATGTGTATGGATACAGCGCTTGGGGTCCGCACCCAGGCGATGGACCAGGTGGACCTCACCGGTGGTCGCGAGATCGAGCCACCCACCCTCCTCCATCACCGTCGTAACCACGGCGGGATGCGGCATCGGCTTCAAGGCATAGTGGAGGTCGACCCCGGGCAACGCCTTACGCAATTTTCGGTATTGCACACGGATGCGCTCACAGTCGACGATCAGTAACGGTGAGCCGAATTCCTTCACCAGGCGGCGAATGTGGGCAGGCTGAAAGGGATCGATGAAGCGGGGACGCTGTTTTCGGCTTGGCATAGTGTTCATTGTTAGAAAAACGTGACGGCGTGACAAGGGACAACGGCCAGTTCTGCTACATTCCGGCCACATGAGCCCCCCTACCGTGCCGCAAGATCCGCGCCGCGAGCTGGAAATGCTGCTCGCCTCGCGCTTTGCGCTCATCGTGATCGAGTCCCGCGAAGAGGCACGCGTGCTCGCGCTGGTGCGCGAGTCGAGCCTGAAGGCCCGCCGCGGACGTGGCTGGGGAGTATTTCAATGGACTGTGACGGAAGGGTTGCAGCGGATCGATGTCGACATGGGCGCTCCACAGCGCATGCTCGCCGAGCCGCCCCAGTTGCTGCGTCATCTCAAGGCGACCCCGATGCCGGGGATCTACGTGCTCCTCGACTTCCACCCCTATCTGTCCGATCCCATCAACGTCCGGATGTTGAAGGACGTGGCCCAGGGATACGGGCAGGTGGAACGGACCATCGTCCTCATGAGCCACGAGGTCACGCTGCCCGAGGAGCTCGAGAGCTTTGCCACGCGCATGCACCTCGCGCTTCCCACCGTCAACGAACGCCAGATGATTGTGAAACGCGTGGCCCAGGACTGGTCGAAAGCCAATCCGGGACGCCCGGCGGTCATCGAACCGGAGGCGCTGACCAAACTCGTTGACAACCTGGCCGGCCTCACCGCCGGCGATGCCGAGCGCCTCGTCCGCCAGGCGATCTTCGACGACGGCGCACTGACAATGTCGGACCTGCAGGGCGTGCTCGCCGCCAAGTACCAACTGCTCAACCGCGGGGGGACCCTGACATATGAGCCTGACACTGCAAAGTTCGCCGATGTCGGCGGGATGCAGAATCTGCGCACCTGGCTGACGAGCCGCAAGCCCGCCTTCGATGGCAAGGCACCCGAGTTGGATCCGCCCAAGGGCGTGCTGCTGCTCGGCGTACAGGGTTGCGGCAAAAGCCTGGCTGCGCGAGCCGCGGCGGGCATCTTCGGCGTGCCGCTGTTGCGACTGGACTTCGGCGCGCTTTACAGCAAGTGGCACGGCGAGTCCGAAAAGAATCTGCGCGAATCACTCGTCGCCGCCGAAGCACTCTCGCCGTGTGTGTTGTGGATCGACGAGATTGAGAAAGCGCTCGCGGATGGCGAAGGCGACAGTGGAACAACCCGACGCGTATTGGGCACGTTCCTCACGTGGCTCGCCGAACAACGCGCGCGCATATTCGTCGTCGCCACTGCCAACGACATTTCCGCCCTGCCACCGGAGTTGATTCGCAAAGGGCGGCTGGATGAGATTTTCTTCGTCGATCTGCCGGATGAGGCGGCGCGTGCCGCCATCCTGGCAATCCACGCACGCAGACGTTCGCTGCAGATCACACCCCAGGAAGTCCTGGCGCTCGCGAAACGCAGCGCGGGTTTCTCAGGAGCCGAGCTGGAACAGGCGATTGTGGCCGCACTCTACAGCGCACGGGCCGGTGGCCAACCAGTCACCGCGACCGCAATCGCCCAGGAATTGAAAACGACGAAGCCGTTGTCAGTGGTGATGGCGGAGAAGATAGACGCCTTGCGCGCTTGGGCGCAGGAGCGGACGGTCCCAGCGGACTAAGGCAACACGGCCATTGCGCCGGCGTCACCGCTCTCGCTGATGCTGGACGCTGCCCGCATCAGACGATCCCGGATCGCATCCCACTTCTCACCTTCCGGCACATCCTGCACGAGGATCTGCTGGCACCCAGCCTTATCCAGCGTACGCAGGTTCGCGTAAAGGTCGTGTCCATACTGCTCCGGACGGCGGCCGGCGTTGATCCACGTGACGTACTTGTGGGATTTCAGCGGCAGCCGTTGTGCGAGCACCGCGATTCGACGGCCTCCCTCCGAGAGCGAGCCGGCATGCGCATCGATCTCTCCAGCCGCCACGATCGTCATCTGAGTGGTTGGAGCGTAGTGGGATGAGGTGCTGCCCGGAACGCGCGGCGACTCAGTGTTCGCACCGATCACAAGCTCATCGCCGATGACCGTTCGGATCTGTCCCGCCGTGACCGCGCCCGGCCGCAGCAGCCGTACGCTCGCACCCTCAAACGTGATGATGGTGGACTCGAGACCGATCTGGGTCTCCCCCCCATCGAGAATCGTGTGCACGGCATCGCCCAACTCATCGCGAACGTGATCAGCACGAGTCGGTGACAACCTGCCGTAGCGATTCGCGGAAGGCGCTGCGATACCGCCGCCGAATGCGGTCAGTAACTGTTGAGCCATCGGGTGAGAAGGCACGCGGATAGCCACCGTATCCTGGCCGCCGGTCACAACATCGTGCACGTTGGCCGCGCGCGGCATCACCATTGTCAGTGGACCGGGCCAGAACCTTTCAGCGAGCTTATTCGCGGCCTCTGGAACCTCACGCACCCAACGATGCAGGAAGCGCGGGCTATCCAGGTGGACGATGACAGGATGGTCGGCAGGCCGCCCCTTCGCCGCAAAAATCTTGCGCACCGCCGCCGGATTCTGCGCATTGGCGCCCAGCCCATAGACGGTCTCGGTGGGAAAAGCCACGAGCTCACCGTCGCGCAAGGCCTGCACGGCAGTGTCGATCTCAACCTGGGTCGCTCGGACAACTCGAACCATAGTCGCGAATTCTACCAGCCATCCATGAACGGGTATGGTTAGTTGGGCCCTAAGGCGCGACGGCCATCGCAAGTTCTTGCAAAGTCAGGGGCGCAGACCCTTCCGCGTTGTTGGCCGCCAGTACATAGACGTCGCGGCCGGCCGACAGGCCCCGTTTGACGAGACCCGTTATACGGCTTCGGCTGAGCTTATCGGGCTCCAGGATCCGATTGAATGGAGCAAACCGCGCGCCCGCGCTCTCGTAGTCATCCCCCTGCTGGAGCATCCAGCGGATCATCAAAGGCCCCGCTCCCCCGTCGGGCACCTGGCTATCGACCGGCGGCATGCGCGAATGGACAGTGCAGCAGTGCACGGCGCCACTCGCAGCAAGCGCCTCTTCGTAGTGCGAACCGAGAATCTCCGGGTCGCGCAGCTCAATGGTGTACACCGGCCCGCGCGGCAGTGACAAAAGAAACTCACGCAGCCGGGCGACAAACGTCTCGGGACGCTGGGTATAGCGGAATCCCAACGGGGAGAATTGAAACAGGACGGCCCCGAGCTTCGATCCAAACGCCTGCATCAGGGGCCTGATCACCGCGCGCTGCGCAAATGAGGAATCCAGAAATACAGGCTCGATCCCCCGCTGGCGGGCTCGTGGGGTATCCGGAGCCGTGGTGAGACCTGTGTAGGCTTTCACCACAAACCGGAAATCTTCAGGTACGAGGGCCGCCTGTTGAGTCAGCAGGTCGACATCCGGCGGCTTGTAGAACGTGCTGTCGACGTTGAGGGCGTTGAGAATCGGATGTTGCGCATAGGCGCGTAGCCCATAGCGCGCCAGCACCGAGACCCGGTACTGCTCGGCGTACACGATGCCTGCCCAGCCGGGGAACGACAGGCTCGAAGTCCCCATGTGGAGGTTCTTGGGCAGCCGTTTGGCAACCTGCAGGACCTCCGGAGACGGCACCGCCGGACGCACAATGTCTGCGTCCGGCGGTGGGCTACCAAACAGATCCTGCTGGGACGTGCGGGCTCACTCCAAGGTTATTCGAGGGCCTTGCGCTCCCAGCCTGTCGTGGTGTGTGTCAGCTCGTAGGCCGGGAAGTAGTGCTTGTCGAGCTTCAAGGTGATCACTTCCGGGGCGTTGTTCCAAGTGATCGTCTTCAAGCGCACGGATGCGCGATCCGGGCGTCCTGTGACCGCCCTGAGGAAAGCATCGAGATCCGGTGTCGGCGTTCCATCGACCTCCACGATCCTCCGTCCGGGGTACAGGCCATAACGGGTCGCAGGAGAGCCGTACGAAAAGTAACCGACATACACACCGACGGGCGGAATGCCACGCTGTGCGCTCATTGCACGATGAGGCGACTGCAACGTAGCACCGGCCCACTCCACCAGCCTGTCGATATCGACACCGGGTAGCTGCATGGTGTCGACATCCAGCGTTTGGACGCTGTTTCCGCGCCAGACAGTAACCTTCACAACGTCCCGGTCGGCAGCTGCGCGCTCAACTTCCCTGAACTGCGTAACCGTCTCGCCGTCGATGGCGAGTACCAGGTCACCCTGTTGGAGCACCTGGGATGCCGGCGTGCCACCCACCATGCGCACAACAGTCAGCACCTGGCGCTGAGTGGGATTCTTTTGCGCGAGCTTCTGTGACCACTCATCTGACAGCCCGATCTCGCGTGCGCTGGCCAGAGGCTGCACGCCAAACTCCGCCTCCAGTGAGTGCAGAGGTTTATTGTTCCTGACACGATCGAGCATGTCGGCCACGAGATCGATCGGCACACCCCGATTGTCCTGAGCAATCTCGCGCCCACTCTCGTACGCAAAGCTCGACCACAGCCCGAGCACATTGCCCGACTTGTCAGTGAGCACACCATCGAAGTCGAGCGGCGGGTTGACCAGCTGTACCGCCTCGAGGTTGCTGTCGCGAAAACGCATGGTCCGGGACAACGGCAGCTCCAGCGGATCGATGCTCGCGATCTCGGTGTTGCGTGAGCGCAGTGCACTGTCCGTTCCGAGACCGACCACCCAGATCGATTCGCCGGCCGCCAAGGCTCGAACCGCGAGCTTCGCGGACTTCACCGGCGTGCTGCCGATCAACTTCGGGTCGTACGCAACCATCGCCAGGTTGTGCTGCGGATGGATGTACACAACCCTGCCGGGCACCTGGACGGTACCCGCGAGCGTGATCGTGACATCGCCAATGCCAACCGGAACCGTGTTGCGATCGACAACCACCAGCCCACGCTGGGCGTCCACGATCAGGCCCGTGCCGTGATAGTTGCGCTCAGTGATCCCGGAAACCGAATACGGCATGTCAAAAGCAACCATCGCGAGCGAGGGTGCCAAGGCTTCCAGCCGGGGATCCTTGTACTTCGGATATTCCGTGGACGACACCTTGATGGGCTTCGGTGCAGGTCCTGCAGCGAGATCCTTGCAATCCCACAGCCCTGCCCGATCGTCCCGCTCACAGTGGTGGGCCGGGAACCAGCGGCGGTCCATGCGGATCGAGCGCAGCTGACTGCCGTTCGGATCATCGATGGTGATGAAACGAACAGTCGAGCGATCCCCGTCGCCCAGTTGTGCAATGTGCTCCTCGACATCGGCCAGCGTGGAGACCTGCTTGGAGTCCATTGCGGTGATGACCGCACCGCGCGGAACCCCGGCCGCCGCAAACATGTAGCCGGGATTCGCGACATAGACACCGCGGACCGGAACATTGAAGTGACGCGCCTGCTGATACGACAGCGCATTCAGTACCGCATCGCCAAACTCCGCGTAGGCGCTCGGCGTGATGGAATGCAGATCACCCACTGGGAGCTTGGCGGAGATGGGCTTGCCGCCGCGTTCGAGATCCAACGTGACCTGGCCACCCACACTGCCGTCGACCACATCGTCCAGCGGCTCGAACTGGGTCACATACTTGCCGTTGACCTTGACGAGAACGTCCCCGGGTTGCAGCACGTTCTCGCTGGGCGAGCCCGGCAGCACTTCGGTCACGACCAACATGCCCGTGAACTGCGGGAAGGTCTTGCGAACCACCGTCTCGGTCGAAGCATTCAGGCCCAGGCGCGTCAGCTCGTCATAGGGCGTGTAGTTGAAAACCGTATACAGCGTGCCGCGGGTTACGGGCTTGCCCTGTTGTATCAACTCGAGGGCGCGGCGCACCCGGCCGAGGGGCAGGTAGAAACTGGAGGCATTGCCGTTGGCACCGCCCGCGTTCAGCGCCACGACCCGGCCGCGGATATCGATCACGGGAGAGCCCGAAGAGCCTCCCGAGGTGCCGGAGGCGGCCTGGTAGTAGAAGGTGTTGAAGTCGTTGTACTTCGCAATGCCGTATTCCGGCGCATCCCGGTCGAGGCGGGCCAGGGTGCCTGCCAGGATGGAGAGCTGCTCACCGGCGTTGTTGCCGACCACACGGATTTCGCGGCCGATCTGCGCGCCTTCAGGATAGAGCGCGAGCGCCTTCGGCTTGATGAAATGCAACTTGCTCGGATCGTAGCGATACAGTCCGAAGTCGTGCACGGGGTCGCGATAGACCGGAAAGAGCTGCACTTCCTCGCGGTTGAGAAAGGTGGCCTCGGCCGTCACGGGTCCCGGAGTCACGACATGCCGGTTGGTGAGGATCAAGCCGCGCTCGGCATCCACCACGAACCCGGTGGCCTGGGCCGTTGAATTCCACTCGGTGTCGAAGGCGCGGGTGGAGTCCACATCGATAGACACAACACTGCCGGCGATCCGCTCCAGGGTCACCGCCCAATCGGGATTGCCCTCAACGGCGGCCGCTTGCTGTGCAACCTGGGCGTTCTGCTCCGCGGCAGCAGGGGGTGGCGTCGGCGGAGCCTGGACGGGAAGCGGACCGGACGGTCCCTGCTTGGCGGGTTCCTGGACGGCCGCTGTGGTACTGGCAGGTGGATCGCGCGCTTCGCACAGAGGGGAAAGACAAAGGATGAGGGACAGCCAAAGCAGTCTCGACGAGCGCATAGGACTCCTGAAGTTGAGGGCCTACGGCGCCCCGGCCCCGTAGTTTAGCGGCCGAGCAGAACGAGCAGCCAGACCGTGCCCAGCAGAAACAGAGACATGAGGACCGCCGCCGAGCCAATATCCTTGGCCAGGCCGGCGAGGACGTGCCGCTCGAAGCCGATCCGGTCGACCGTCGCCTCAATGGCACTGTTGATGAGCTCCACCACGAGGGTCAGCAGCATCGGGGCGATCAGCAGGGCGCGTTCGACGCCCGTGTGGCCCAGCCACATTGCCAAGGGTATGACGACTACAGCCAAGGCAAGTTCCTGGCGGAAGGCGGCTTCCTCGCGGAAAGCCCCGCGCAGGCCGCGCATACTCGCGCCCATGGCGCGCCACATGCGAGTGGCGCCCCGGGGCTTGAATCGATCCAGGACTACGCTGTCGGCTTCCATCTCAAATCCAGTTGCTTCGCCGCCCGCACGTCGTCGAGCCGCCGCACCGGCATGGTATGCGGTGCGCTCGTCACCCGCTCGGGTTCCTGCTCTGCCTCCTGCTGGATCTGCGTCATCGCGCTCACGAATGCGTCCAGTATGTCCTTGCTCTCGGTTTCCGTCGGCTCGATCAACAGGCATTCCGGCACCAGCAGCGGGAAATAAGTGGTCGGGGCGTGGAACCCATGGTCGAGGAGACGCTTGGCGAAGTCCATGGCTGTCACATCAAGTTCACGCGCCTGGCGTTTGAGGGTGATGATGAACTCATGACTCGCCCGGCGGGAAGGGTACGCTGCATCAAAACCCGCATTTTTTAATCTCGACAGCAGATAGTTGGCATTGAGAGTCGCGTATTCGCCCACCTGGCTCATACCTTCACGGCCCAGCATCCGCATGTAGATGTATGCCCGCAGCAGTACGCCGGCATTGCCCATAAACCCTGACAAACGGCCGATGGACTGCGGGAAATCCTTCTCCGTGAGCCAACGGTAGCGGTTCCCCTCTTCCAACCCCACGATCGGAAGCGGCAGAAACGGCCGCAGACGCGCGCTCACACCGACGGCACCCGCACCAGGCCCTCCTCCGCCATGGGGCGTCGAGAAGGTCTTGTGGAGGTTCATGTGAATGACGTCGAAGCCCATGTCGCCGGGGCGGACTTTCCCGAGAATCGCATTGAGGTTGGCCCCGTCGTAGTACAGCAGGCCGCCGGCTGTGTGCACGATCCGGGCAACCTCCTCGATCCGCCGCTCAAACACACCCAAGGTTGATGGGTTGGTCAACATAATACCGGCGGTGTTCGGGCCGACCGCGGCCCTGAGCGCCTCCAGGTCGATATCACCCTCGTCATTCACGGGGATTTCCCGTACGACGCAACCGCACATGGTCGCAGTCGCCGGATTGGTGCCGTGTGCCGCTTCCGGAACAATGATCTCGTTGCGGGCGAGGTCGCCGCGCGAGCGATGGTAAGCGCGAATCATCGCCACCCCGGCGAACTCGCCGTGTGCACCTGCCATGGGGCTCAGTGCAACAGCCTGCATGCCCGTGACCTCCTTCAACATCTCCTGCAGCTCATACATACAGGTGAGGAAGCCCTGCCCGTGAGACTCCGGGGCCAGCGGGTGACGGCCCAGGAACTCCGGCAGCATCGCGTACTGGTTACAGGCTTTCGGGTTGTACTTCATCGTGCACGACCCGAGCGGGTAGAAGTGCGTGTCGATGGAAAAGTTGAGATGCGACAGACGTGTAAAATGCCGCACAGTCTCGAGCTCGCTCACCTCCGGCAACACCGGGCGACGGGTGCGCCGCAACTGTTGCGGCAGATCCGCAGTAGCGGATGCCGGCAACTCCTCCGGCCATTGATCCGTGGCACCGCGCCCCGGATGCGAATACTCGAAGATCACCTTTTCGTGGTTTCTCTCTTGGGCTCGCATTGGAATTCCTCAGGCGGCGCGTACGGCAGACTGCATCGCATCGCCGAGCGCGGTTACATAACTGTTGATATCGCTCAGTGACTTCGTCTCGGTCGCGCAGACGAGCAGCGCGTAGCCCAATTCGGGATACAGCTCCGAGAGATCGAGGCCGCCCAGGATTCCACGGCTGGCCAGTGATGTCAGGATGGGCGCAACAGGGCGATCGAACAACAGCACTACCTCGTGGAAGTACGGGCCCACGAACGCACGACGAACTCCCTTCACTGCAGTGAGTGCCGCCACGAGGTCCTTGGCACGCGCATGAGAAGCCGCGGCAGTCCGCTCCAAACCCACAGCACCCATCAAGGACATATAGATCGTCGCCGCTGTCACCAGCAGACCCTGGTTCGTACAGATGTTGGAGGTCGCCTTGGCACGCCGGATGTGCTGCTCGCGGGCCTGTAAAGTCAGGGTAAAGCCTTCACGACCATTCAGGTCGACCGTGCGGCCCACAATTCGGCCCGGCATCTGCCGGACATACTCCATGCGCGTCGTCATGAACCCGAAGTACGGACCACCGGAAGACAACGGCACGCCCAGAGGCTGGCCGTCACCCACGACGATGTCAGCTCCTTTACCGGTTGTGCCCCACTCACCGGGCGGGCGCAACAGCGCGAGCGAGGTAGGATTGACGACCGCGATAACAAAAATACCGTGGGCATGGGCCCAGTCGGTGAGCGCATCGACGTCCTCGAGCTGACCGAAGAAATTGGGCTGTTGGATGACCAGGGCCGTGATGTCCTCGCCCTCGTACTTCTTCAGCGCCTCGACCGGCGTGAGCCCGCTTTCGGGACTGTATGGAATATCCTCGAACCGCAGGCCCTGGTTGCCCGCGGTCGCCACCGCGACACGGCGGTACATCGAATTCACCGTGCGCGGAATGAGAATGCGCAGCGATTTCGATTTCCGATTCGCACGAACCGCCATGAGACTGGCTTCCGCTACGGCGGATGCGCCGTCGTACAGCGAGGCGTTGGACACATCCATGCCCGTCAGGCTCGCAATCATCGACTGATACTCATAGATGAGCTGCAGCGTGCCCTGGCTCGCCTCTGCCTGGTAAGGCGTGTAGGCGCTGTAGAACTCGCCACGAGTCGTGATGGCCCAGACGGCGGAAGGGATGTGATGCTCGTAGGCTCCGGCCCCGATGAAGCACAGAGGCCGTCCATCGGTGCGCGCGCGTTCGCTCATGAGCCGCCCGATCTGCATCTCGTTCAGCTCAACCGGCACGCCGGCAAGTGACTTCACGCGCAATGAAGCAGGGATTTCATCGAAGAGTTGTTCGATGCTGGACACGCCGATCGTCGCGAGCATGGCCTCGACGTCGGCGGGTGTATGTGGAATGAATGCCATCAGGCGGCCTCCGTCTGCAGCAACTTCTGATACTCGGGCGCTGACATGAGTTCGGCAGTCGCGCCACCGGGTGCGGGACGCAGGCGCATCAGCCAACCCTTGCCATAGGGATCGGTGTTGACAGCTTCGGGTTCGGCGGCCAGACCGGGATTTCCCTGCGTGACTTCACCTGAAACCGGGGCATACACATCGGATGCCGCTTTCACGGACTCAACCACGGCCGCGGGATCGCCGACCTTCAGGGCGCGCCCGGCCTCGGGCACATCAACAAAGACCAGGTCGCCCAGGGCGTGTTGGGCGTGATCGGTGATCCCGATTTCGACCGTGCCATCGGGCAAGCGGCGCACCCACTCGTGGGTCTTGGTGTACTGCAGATCGGGAGGAACATTGCTCATGCGAAAACACTCCGGTTGAATCGTACAAACGGGGGCTTCACCACCCGCGCGTTGAGAAGCTTTCCACGAATATCCACCTGCACCTGCTGCAGGGCGCCCGCGGGAACCCGGGCGAGCGCAATCGAGCGCTCGAGAGTTGGAGAGAACGTGCCACTGGTTATTTCGCCAGGCCCGGCGGGGGTGACTACACGTTGATGACCACGCAACACACCGCGATCCTCGAGCAGCAATCCCACCAGTTGTCGCGAGGGAGTTGTGTTTTCGAGTGCGGTGCGCCCGATGAAACGGCGGTCCGCGGGCTCCATCGCAACCGTCCAGGCAAGTCCCGACTCGAAGGGATGAGTCTTCTCATCCATATCGTTGCCATACAGGTTCATCCCAGCCTCGAGCCGAAGCGTGTCGCGCGCTCCGAGGCCGCACGATGCAACACCGGCGGCATTCAACTCGCGCCAGATACGCACGGCATCCTGCGCGGGAATCATGATTTCGAAGCCGTCCTCGCCGGTGTAGCCCGTACGAGCGACGAACCAGTTGTCGATTTCCCGACCGAAGAATGGACCGAGTGCCAGGGCCGCATCCGCGCCGGACGCTGACAACAAAGACGCTGTCCTGGCGCGCGCGTCGGGTCCTTGAATCGCCAGCACGGCGAGGTCGGTCAGCTCGGTGACCGTGACATCAAATCGGGTGCTCTGCTGTCGGATCCACACGAGGTCCTTGTCCCTCGTGCCCGCGTTGACGACGAGTCGGAACCAGGAGTCGGTGAGGAAATAGACGATGAGATCGTCCAGCACGCCTCCCGACTCATTGAGCATGCAGGAATACAGTGCCTTGCCGGGACTTTTGAGCTTCGCGACATCGTTCGCGAGCAGATGCCGAAGAAACTCGCGGACGCGTGTGCCTTTGATATCGATGGGGCACATGTGCGAGACATCGAACACACCGGAGGCGCGACGAACCGCGTGGTGCTCGGTGATCTGCGAGGAGTATTGAACGGGCATGTCCCAGCCGCCGAAGTCGACGATCCTGGCGCCAAGTTCCTGGTGAAGCTCAAAAAGAGGTGTTTTGCGTCCCATAGGTCCTCCAAGACAAAAGACAGCACTGCCATGCACGTGCCGCCCTTCTGTCCTTGGACCTGAGAGATCAGACGCGTTTTCAGCGCCGCTCCCCTTCGGTGGGTGCCTCGTTCGATAGAGACACCGCTCTCCAGAGCCCGCTGGAGGCGCCTCTTATGTCTATAGAAGCGCCCACTGAGGTCTGCCGTCCTGTTGCCTGAGCGTTTCCGGGCGGAAACTTGCGCCTTCGGCGTTCCGGTAGGTGCCGGACTCTCTCCGAACAGACCCCTGCAGCGAGCGGCGCGATCATAGCATGTAGAATAGGGAGCACTCATTCCCGACCCCCTACCTAATACTTATGGCATCTCCACGCAGAAAGTCCGTTCAGGTTTCCATTGGCGCCGTCCGAGTCGGCAGCACCGCCCCCATTGTCGTGCAGTCGATGACGAACACTGACACGGCCGATATCGAAGGAACCGCACAACAAGTGAAGGCACTCGCGAAAGCGGGTTCCGAGCTGGTGCGCATCACCGTCAACACGAGCGAAGCCGCCGCTGCAGTGGCCCCCATCAGGGATCGACTCGCACAGCTGGGAGTTAATGTTCCGTTGGTCGGTGATTTTCATTTCAACGGCCACAAGCTGCTGCGTGAGCATCCGTCGTGTGCGGAAGCGCTCGCGAAGTACCGCATCAACCCGGGCAACGTCGGTCGCGGGAGTAAGCGCGATCCGCAGTTCGTGGAAATGATCGAGATGGCTTGTCGCTACGAGAAGCCGGTGCGTATCGGCGTCAACTGGGGAAGTCTGGATCAGGACCTGCTGGCCCGGTTGATGGACGAGAACAATGCACGCCCCGAGCCGCTCAGTGCCCAGGAAGTGATGCGCAATGCGGTAGTGACATCCGCGATCGAGAGTGCGCAGCGCGCGGAAGAAGCGGGCATGCGTCACGATCGCATCATCCTGTCAGCGAAGGTTAGTGGAGTTCAGGACCTCATCGCGATCTATTCCGCGCTTGCTGCGCGCTGCGACTACCCGCTGCATCTGGGTCTCACTGAAGCGGGCATGGGCTCGAAGGGCATCGTTGCCTCGACAGCCGGCATGGCAGTGCTGCTGCAGCAGGGTATCGGTGACACGATTCGAGTGTCACTGACGCCGGAACCCAACGGAGACCGCACCAACGAGGTAATCGTTGCGCAGGAGATACTGCAGACGATGGGTTTGCGCTCCTTCACTCCGATGGTGGTCGCATGCCCGGGATGTGGTCGCACGACCAGCACCGTCTTCCAGGAACTGGCGAAGCAGATCCAATCTCACATCCGACACCGCATGCCCGAATGGCGTCGCCAGTACGAGGGTGTCGAGGATATGACGGTTGCAGTGATGGGTTGCGTGGTGAACGGCCCGGGAGAGAGCAAGCACGCCAACATCGGAATCAGCTTGCCTGGGACCGGTGAGCGACCGATCGCTCCGGTGTATGAAGACGGTGAGAAGACGGTGACGCTCAAAGGCGACCGCATCGCCGAGGAATTTCAGGACCTCGTCGAAAGGTATGTCGCTCGCAGCTTTGCGCGTAAGGACAGCGACGAGGTAACGGAGACGGACCTGGCGGTGGATGCATGAGCGATCTCGCTCTTGCGCAAAAGAAGTGCAAACCATGCGAGGGCGGCGTGGCGCCTTTGACACGGGATGCCGCGGAAAGGTTACTGGCGAGCCTCGAGGACGGCTGGCAGCTGACGGCGGACAACAAATCGATCCGCCGCGAGCTCGCCTTCAAGGACTTCTACCGGACGATGAGTTTTGTGAACGCCGTCGCACATGTGGCCAACATCGAGGACCATCACCCGGACCTCGAGGTCGGTTACAACTACTGCCGCATCCGCTTCACGACCCACGCCATCCAGGGATTGTCGGAGAACGACTTCATCTGCGCGGCGAAGATCGACCAGATACCGCGCGTCTGAAGCCGCACCGCGGCAATTGATTACTTCTGTGGCTTCACCGGCAGAACCTGGATGCCCTGCGCGGTTCCGAGGATCAGCACATCGGCAGGACGCCGGGCGAACAACCCCACCGTTACGACTCCCGCGATCTGATTCAGCTCGCACTCCATCGCGGGCGGGTCTTCGATTGTCAGTCCGTGGACGTCCAGGATGTGATTGCCATTGTCGGTCACAACACCCTGACGCCATACGGCACGGCCGCCATAGGTCGCGAGTCGCCGGGTCACGAGTGAGCGCGCCATGGGTATCACTTCGATGGGCAATGGGAACGTGCCCAACCGATCCACCACCTTGCTTTCATCCGCGATGCAGACGAACCGCGCCGCAGCGGCGGCAACAATCTTCTCGCGCGTCAGGGCGGCACCGCCGCCCTTGATGAGATGCAGTGACCGGGTGGCTTCATCGGCGCCGTCGACATACACACCCAGGTCATCGACGTCATTGAGGTCCAGGACGGGAATTCCGCCTGCGATCAGCCTCTGCGAGGATGCGTTGGAACTGGAAACAGCGGCTCGAACGCGGTTGCGGTACGGAATCAGCGCATCAATAAAGAAATTCACCGTCGAGCCGGTGCCGACACCGATCACCGCGCCGTCGATCACGTAATCCAGTGCGGCCTGGGCCGCCAACCGCTTCTTTGCGTCACCTTCAGCAGACATTGGGCACCTCCAGAAACGACTATGCCCGCTTACGCGGGCATAGTCTCTCGAAGAAGTCCTCGGCGGGCGGTTACCCGCGCCGCCGAGTTGAAACTACTTCTTCTTAGCGGCTTTCTTCTTCGCCTTTTTCTTTGCTTTCGCCATGTTGGCTCTCCAAGTGAATTAAGGTTAGTCCGGGGTCGGAGTATATAGATGCGAAATTAAATTACAAGCGAGCGCGAGTGTGGTAGGCGCGTGAGTGTGAACTGCATTCACTCCCTGTCACTCGAGCGAGAGGATGAATTTCCAATCAGCGGGCTCCACGGGCACTACTGACAACCGGTTGCCCGGACGCAGCAGCACCATGCCGCGCAGCTCCTTTGCAGCATGTTTGCGCAGCTCTTCGAGTGTGATGACGCGCGCCAGACGGCGCTTCAACCGCACATCCACCATGTACCAGCGCGGCTTCGCCGGGTCGCTATCCGGATCGTAGTGGTGATCCTTCTTATCGAATGCGGTTGTGTCGGGGTAACCCTCCTTCACGACCTCCATCACGGCGACGATGCCCGGCACCGCGGTGCTCGAGTGGTAGAGGAAGACCTGGTCCTTCAGCTTCATGTCGTCGCGCAGGGTGTTGCGAGCTTGGTAATTGCGCACGCCGTCCCATGACGTGGTGGCACGTGGAGCAGCGGCGAGATCATCGACACTGAAAGTGTCGGGCTCCGTCTTCATCAGCCAATAGCGCATCGTACGACCCCTTTTTCCGTGACCACCGCATCCATCAGTACGTCGTGTGCGGCGGAAGTGATGTGCTCGACCTGCTGAAACGAGTAGGCGAGACCGATGAGTTGCGGTGTGTGCCACACCTTGCGCCAATGTCGGAACGCGAAGGCCCGATCGTAAAATCCGCCGCCGGTTCCCAGTCGCACGCCACGTGAATCAAAGCCGACGAGCGGCAGGAACACCACATCGAGCCAGCGTGCACCGATGATGCGCGAGCCTTCGGGCTCGATGATGCCGAGTCGGTTGGATCGTTGCCGGGAGCTCATCTCGACGAACTGCATCTTGCGCCCGAGACTGTGGCGATCGATGCGCGGCAGATAGATCCGGCACCCGCGCCGACGCGCTATCTCGATGAGTGGTGTCGTATCCAGCTCTTCGGGCCGCGATGCATAGAGTGCGATACGCCAACTCGGTCGCAGATGCAGCCAGCAGTCAACGTTGTGAGCCAGGCGCTCGGCATAGAGATTTTTGTCTTTACCGGAGAGTGCGCGGCGTTTAGCCCGCAGTGACTTACGTAAGGACTTACGTTCAGCCGTCAGAGAATCATTCATAGAGAAGTGCGTCACCCGCAGATGCCGGTGCTGGCCGTTGCTCTCGGACCAGAGCAACAAGTGGGACGAACTGCAGCAGGTAAGGCTTTCCGCTCGAGGCGGACTTGCACAATTCTGACCGCAAGCCCTAGTGTCCCGGGGTTTACAAATTAAGGCCCGAGGTAACCCGGACAGCTGTCGAACACCGCAGGCGACGCCCGATCGACTCTACACTAGTCATGCATCGCCTGCTGCAGCCGCCGCCTCTACAATTCGAGCTGTTGACCTTTTTCGAGTGCGCCTTCGACGCGCTCGCGCATGGCGCGCAGGCGGGGTGTGACCTCGCCCTCGAGCTTCGCGTCACGATTCTTCAGCCGCAACAACTCATTCGCGAGGTTGAGCGCCACCATGACGGCGATGCGGTCGTGGCCCACGACCTTGCCGCTGTCGCGGATCTCGCGCATGCGGCTGTTCAGAAATTCGGCGGCATCCAGGAGTGCCGAGCGTTCCTCATACGGACACGCGACGACATATTCCTTTTCCATGATCCGCAGACTGATCTGCGCCCGATCCTGGGCAGAGGAATTCAAGCGCCGTGCTCCAGGGTCTTCAGGCGACCGATCATCGCCTCGACACGAGTGCGAACCTGCTCATTCTTGTGCAGCAGCGAGGCGCGCTCCGTGGACAGCGATTCGTGTCGATGCCGCAACGCGCGGTTCTCTTCCTTGAGGTGTTCGACCGTGGCAACGAGCTCTTCGATGCGCTTGGCAAGTCGACCCAGCTCGAGATCGAGCTGCGTTTTTGTTGTTTCGCTCATGCGGAAGGACTATAGAGCCGCAGTCTCAACGCGGTCAATCTGAGAGGAAGGCCATGAGGCATAATGAGCCGTACATGAGCTCCGAGAACTACACGGAAATACAGCGCGTCCTCACCGAGGAGCGCTCGCTTGCGGATGCCGCCGAGGCTCATGGAACCCTGGCCGGGTGTCTGTGCGCGGCTATCGGCTATCGCTTCGAAGACTGGCTGCTCGAGATTCTGCCGGAAGGTCATGCGGACCCGCTCTCCCGGGAAACGTTGCGCGAGCTGTTTGTCGATACCGCCGGCTCCCTGGAAGGGCGCGAGATGGAGTTTGAGCTGCTGTTGCCGGTGGACGAAGCGCCTCTCGATGCACGCACGGCGGCGCTGGCACAGTGGTGTCAGGGCTTTTTATATGGACTCGGAACGAGCGTCGTGCAGGACGAGTCGGGGCTGCCGGGTGACATTGGTGAGATCGTGCGCGACCTGACCGAGATCACACACGTTGCGGTGGACGACGAACAGACTCCCGAATCGAATGAGAGTGCCTACGCCGAGCTGGTCGAATTCGTCCGGGTCGGTGTGCAACTGGTGTTCGATGAGCTCGGTCCCCTGCGGGATCAACCGGGTCCGCCCAACGTACCATTGCATTGAAAACCATCCCGAAGACGGAATTCTCCCGACGGCGCCGCCAGTTGACCCGGCTCCTGGGTCGCGACTCCATTGCGATCCTGCCGGCCGCTCCGGTCCGGCATCGCAATAACGATGTGGAATATGCGTATCGTCAGGACAGCGACTTTTACTACATAACGGGCTTCTCCGAGCCGGAAGCCGTTGCTGTATTGATCCCGGGACGCGAGCAAGCCGAGTACGTCATGTTCGTGCGCGAACGCGATCCGACCCGCGAGACCTGGGATGGCCGGCGCGCCGGGCCCGCGGGCGCGCAGCGCGACTACGGGGCGGATGATGCGTTTCCGATCGGCGACATCGATGAAATCATTCCGGGGTTGTTGGAGAACCGCACCAAGGTGTTCTACACCATGGGCCTGTATCCGGAATTCGATCAGCGGGTCGTCAGTTGGGTGAATGGATTGCGCACGCAGGCGCGCAGCGGCCGCCATTCTCCGCAGGAGTTCGTGGCACTGGATCACGTCCTCCATGACATGCGTCTGTTCAAGTCACGCACCGAAATAGAGCTGATGCGCGAGTCAGCTCGCATCGCCGCCGGCGCGCACGTCAGAGCGATGCGCTTCACACAACCGGGACGCCAGGAATATGAGGTCATGGCGGAGCTCGTGCACGAGTTCCGGCGATATAACGCCGACATCTCGTATCACCCCATCGTGGGCGGCGGTCCGAACAGTTGCATCCTGCACTATCGGGATAACAACCAGACCCTGCAGGAAGGCGATCTGCTGCTGGTGGATGCGGGGTGCGAGTACGAGCTCTACGCCTCTGACATCACCCGGACCTATCCCGTCAACGGGCGTTTTTCACCCGAGCAACGCGCGGTGTATGAGGTAGTCCTCGAGGCCAACGAGGCCGCCATTGCCAAAGTGAAGCCCGGCAATCATTGGAACGACCCGCACCTCGCCGCCGTGCACGTGATCACCCAGGGCCTGGTCAAACTCGGTTTGCTGAAGGGCCGGGTCTCGAAGCTCGAGCGTGAAAACGCCTATCGGCGTTTTTTCATGCACAGAACGGGCCATTGGCTGGGAATGGATGTTCACGATGTCGGTGACTACAAGATCGGGGATGAATGGCGCGTGCTCGAACCTGGGATGGTGATGACCATCGAGCCGGGGATCTACATCCCATCGGGCTCGCGTGGTGTTCCCAAGCGGATGCATAACATTGGTGTGCGCATCGAGGACGATGTCGTGGTGACCAGGTCGGGCGTCGAAGTGCTCACCTCAAATGCACCGAAGACGGTTGAAGCCATCGAAGCCGTGATGGCATCCCATGCCTGACACGCAGGTCGACGTTGCCATTATTGGTGGCGGCATGGTGGGTGCCAGCCTCGCGGTTGGGTTGGCTGGGACCGGTGTCTCAACCCTGCTCGTCGAAGGAACCGCGCCCGGGTCTCATGCCCAACCCAGCTTCGATGACCGCACCACCGCACTCGGTAACGCCAGCCGGCGGATTTTCGAGCAGTTGGGCGTGTGGGATCGGCTCGCACCCGAGGCGGCCGCCATCACCACGATCCATGTTTCGGATGCGGGGCGTTTCGGTTTCGCACGACTGGTTGCGTCGGAGCAGGGAATCGATGCGTTTGGTTATGTCATACCCAACAGGGTCATCGGGACGGCCCTGTGGGAGAAGCTCCAGGACGCCTCGAAAGTGTCGCTGCGGGTGCCTGCGCGGCCTGAGCAGGTCGAGATTGGGGCGGATGCGGTGACCTTCCGTGTGGGCGAGGAATCCGTGTCAGCGCGGCTGGTGGTCGCCGCAGACGGGGCGCATTCGGTGGTCCGGGCTGTGGCGGGTATCGAAGCGGATGTTGAGGACTACGACCAAATTGCGATCGTAGCGAATGTCGCCGCGGACCGGCCGCACGATGGGACCGCTTACGAGCGGTTCACCCAGTCAGGGCCGCTCGCGGTGTTGCCGCTTCGGGATGGGAGTTACGGGGTTGTGTGGACGTGCACACCGGCCCGGGCGGCAGAGGTGTTGTCGTTTGACAACAACACTTACCTGCGGGAGTTGCAGGAACGGTTTGGGTGGCGGGCTGGGCGGTTTGTGCGGGCGGGTGTTCGGGCGTCCTATCCGCTGAAGCTGACGCGGGCTGCCACCACCGTAGGTGCCCGCACCGTGCTGATCGGAAATGCCGCGCAGGCATTGCACCCCGTCGCCGGGCAAGGCTTTAACCTAGGTTTACGTGACGCCGCGATGCTGGCAGAAGTCATTGTTGATGCCTGCGCCGGCACGCGAGGCAATGTTAGTCCGCGGGCTGCCGCGGCAGGGACCGCTGGGGCGCAACTTGCCTCGGGCGGCGCTGGCGGCGCATTGGGCGGCAAGGCGCACTTGAATGCCGCGGCAGATGGCGGTGCTGGCGTCGATGTTGGTTCACCTGAGCTGCTGCGCCAATTCGCCGCCTGGCGCGAAACCGACCGGCGCGGCGTGGTGGGATTTACGGATGGGCTGGTGAAGATGTTTGCCAGCACTCGGCCCGGCGTTGGGGTGCTGCGCAACCTCGGGTTGCTGTTGTTTGATCTGACGCCGCCTGCGAAAAGCGCGCTGGCGCGCGTGAGCGCGGGCTTTGGCGGGCCGACGCCGCGGCTTGCTCGGGGATTGGGGCTGATATGACCGACATGTTCGACGTGTTGATCGTTGGTGGCGGCCCTGTTGGTGCATGTGCCGGCGCACTCCTCGCCCATGGTTCCCTGCGTGTATGCATACTAGAACCCAAGCGCCCACCACCACCTACCGGTGGTTTGGACTCTCGCGTCGTCGCCATCTCGCGCGCAAGCGAACGCATTCTGAATTCGGCTGGCGCCTGGACTCGTGTTACGGGCCCCCGCGTTGAAGCCTACGAGCGGATGCGCATTTGGCACGAAAGCACCTCCCCCGCCAACGCCCTGGTATTTGACGCGGCAGAGGCTGGCGAACCCAACCTCGGCTACATCATCGAGAACCGCCTGCTCCAAACCGCACTGCTGGACGAGTTCACAGCGGCGGGTGGGCATCTGCAAGCTGCGGATTTTCAGCAGTTGCACGTTGGTGCAGATGCAGTGACCGTGGATACGAGCGCAGGCACATTGTCGGCGAAGCTGGTGATCGGCGCGGATGGTGCCAAGTCAGCTGTGCGAGAGTCCGTGGGGCTGACGGCCAGCGTGTCTGATTTCAACGAGACTGCGATAGTCGCCACTGTTGCTACGGAACGCTCGCACGAGAAAACCGCGTGGCAACGTTTCATGCGCAATGGAACGCTTGCGTTTCTACCGCTTGCCGATGGCACGAGCTCGATTGTCTGGTCTGCAGACAACGGCCTCGCAGCCGATCTCATTGCAATGTCCGTGGCCGATTTCAATACTGAGCTGACACGGGCATCAGATCTCGCGTTGGGAGCAACACGATTGGTTAGCGAACGCATCACTTTTCCGTTGAAGCGCGTCGGTGCCCATCGCTACGTGACTCAACGGTGTGCCCTCATTGGAGACGCAGCACATGTCGTTCACCCGCTGGCCGGCCAGGGTGTGAATCTCGGGCTGCTCGATGCAGCCACGATTGCGCAGTTAGTTTTGGACGCACGCGCAGAGCGCGAGGATCCAGGTGCGCTGCGGGTACTGCGACCGTATGAGCGCTGGCGCAAGAGTGAGGTTGCCTTCATGAGCACGGCGATCGATGCATTCGATCGCTTCCTCGCTCACGGCACCGGGCCTGTGTCCAAGCTGGCCCAACGGGGGCTGCAATGGGTCGATCGAAGCCAAGAGATCAAACGGGTGTTCGTGAATCGGGCGTTGGGCGTGGCGGGCGAGCTGCCGCGCGCGGCCAGGTAAGATTGAGCAGTCGCAGGGCTTGTGAGCCACGGCCCGGCTGGGGGACTAGGATTACTCGGCGCCGCTTCGCTGTGCGCCTCGCCCGTCCGGGCCGGCCTACCGGCCGTTATCCTAGTCCCACGCCAAAAAAGACAAGGCCCCGCAGTTGCGGGGCCTCTCTCTTTTTTGGCTGGGGGACTAGGATTCGAACCTAGGTAAACGGAGTCAGAGTCCGTTGTCCTACCACTAGACGATCCCCCACCTTTTTCAGGCGAGGGTGGAGAGAGCGGCGCTCTCCCCACCAAAGCATTAGCGCTTGGAGTACTGAGGTCCGCGACGGGCTTTGCGGCGGCCGACCTTTTTGCGCTCCACTTCGCGGGCGTCGCGGGTGACGAAACCGGCGTCGCGCAGGGGCTTACGCAGAGACTCGTCGTATTCCATCAGTGCACGGGTAATGCCGTGACGGATGGCGCCGGCCTGGCCGGTGATGCCGCCGCCGTCGACCTTGACCGTGAAATCGAACCGGCTGGTCAACTGCACCGTCTCGAGCGGCTGGCGGACGATCATGCGACCCGTCTCGCGGCCGAAAAACTGATCGAGGGGGCGGTCGTTCACCGTGATCTTGCCGGTGCCGGGCTTCATGTACACCCGTGCCGTTGCAGTCTTGCGGCGGCCGGTGCCGTAGTTGGTTTGCTGAGTGGCCATTTAGTCTTCGGGTCCTTACTTGATCTCGAGCGGCTTGGGTTGCTGCGCCTGGTGCGGATGCTCTGTTCCGGCGAACACGTGGAGCTTGCGAAACATCGCACGTCCCAGCGGGTTCTTCGGGAGCATGCCCTTCACGGCGATCTCAATGGCGCGCTCGGGGTGCTCGGCCAGCAGCTTTTCGAGGGCAATCGACTTGATGCCACCGATGAAGCCGGTGTGGTGATAGTAAATCTTGTCGGACAGCTTGCGTCCGGTCACGCGGATCTTCTCGGCATTGATGATGACGAGGTGATCGCCCATGTCCACGTGCGGGCTGTAATCAGGCTTGTGCTTGCCCTTCAGGCGATGGGCAATGGCCGTAGCCAGGCGACCAAGGGTCTGTCCCTCGGCATCAATGAGGTACCAATCGCCGCGAATGGCGCCCGCTTTGGCGAAAACCGTCTGGGGGCTCAGAGCCACGCGCGTTTGGGTTGACTGCTGGTTCATAGAAATCAGGCCGCTGAAAAGGGGGGTCGAAAAAAGGCCGGGAAGTGTAGTCGAGGAGGTCGCCCAATGCAAAGCCACGACGCAAACCCTCTGCAGGCTTGCTTATAATGACAATAATGGAGTCCGGACATCCTTTAGACCATCTCATTTCGGTAGCCGATCGGGCCCTGCGGGCGATGTTCGCCCCAGCTCACGCTTCCCGCCCCGTTCCCGATGCCCCGCGCCCGGCAGAGCCCTCTGCGGCCGGACCGGTGCCCGCGAAGACGCTCTCGGACGAAGAGCGACGCAAATCAGCCTCGCTGATGCGGGTCAATCACTCCGGCGAAGTAGCTGCTCAGGCGCTCTACCACGGCCAGGCCCTCGTCTCCCGGTCGACTGCAACACAGCAGTTGTTGCTAAAGGCCGCCCATGAAGAGGCCGATCACCTGGCGTGGTGCGAGACGCGGTTGAAGGAGCTGGATTCGCGCACGAGCCTGCTCAACCCCCTGTGGTATTGCGGCTCATTCGCTATCGGCGCCCTGGCTGCGGCCGCCGGCGATCGCACCAGCCTCGGCTTTGTTGTAGAGACGGAGCGGCAGGTTGAGGGCCACATCAATGAACATTTGGCGCGTTTACCTGCTGATGACGCACGCAGCCGTGCGATACTGAACGTAATGCGGACAGACGAGATCGGACATGGTGCAACCGCAAAATCGGCTGGTGCTTCCGAGCTTCCGGCGCCGATACGTATGGTCATGCGTCAGGTTGCACGGGTCATGACCAAAACAGCGTATTGGATTTGAGTCTCTCAGTTTCTAAAGCAACACCGCGGCGGGGGCAGCGCTTGCAGTTCTACAAACATATGTATAAAAAAGCGGGCGTTACAGCTGGCTGCCGCAAACAGCGGACATTCGGGGAGCCGTGATGGAAGAGAACATCAAACCGTTGAGTGACATCCCGGCTATCAACCGGTTCTTGAGTTATTGCCGGATCCGGACGGTTCCGTCCAAGACGGTCGTGATTCATGCCGGTGATTTGCCGGACGTCCTCTATTACATCATCAGCGGCTCGGTCGAGGTGATGATCGAAGATGAGGAAGGCAATGAGATGGTCCTCGCCTACCTCAACCGGGGTCAATTCTTCGGTGAAATGGGCCTTTTCTATGAGCAGCCCACTCGCAGCGCCTGGGTGCGTACGCGCAACCAGTGTGAGCTGGCGGAGATGACCTATCCGCGCTTCCGGCAGATTGCCGCGGAAAGCCCGGGTCTGATTTTCGAGCTGGCGACGCAGTTGGCTACCCGCCTCGACCGGACCAACCGCAAGCTGGGCGATTTGGCATTCGTCGACGTAACCGGTCGTGTTGCACACGCGATCATGGACCTTTGCGGCGAGCCGGACGCGATGACGCATCCGGAAGGCATGCAGATCAAGGTCAGCCGGCAGGAACTGTCGCGCCTGGTCGGCTGCTCGCGTGAGATGGCCGGTCGAGTGCTGAAGGTTCTCGAGGAACAGGGGCTGCTTCGCGCCACCGGCAAGACCATCGTGGTCTTCAATGCCCGGCCGAAGATGAAGACCCGTCCTGTCATCGTTCCGGCCAAGCCCGCCGCTGCTGGCGCGGCGAAGTCCACCGCCCATATGGACATGGACGATGATGAAGACGATGACGACGATGATGAGGATGACGAGGATTAACAAATAGGGGTGGGTTAACACCCACCCCTATTTTCGAGCTGCCTCGATCTCGTCGTGCATCTGGCGAATGGTCCTCGCGTAATCCTTACTGCCGAAGATGGCTGAACCTGCCACGAACGTGTCGGCGCCCGCCCGGGCGATTTCCCGGATATTCTCAACCTTCACTCCACCATCGATCTCCAGGCGCACTGGACGGTCTATGGCATCGATACGCTTGCGGGCTTCGGCAAGCTTGTGCAAAGCAGAAGGAATGAATTTCTGGCCGCCGAAGCCGGGGTTCACCGACATCAGCAGCACCAGGTCGAGCTTCTCCAGCGTGTAGTCCAGGTAATCCAGCGGCGTTGCGGGATTGAACACCATGCCGGCCTTACAGCCGTTTTCGTGGATGAGGCCGATGGTGCGGTCGATGTGCTCTGACGCTTCCGGATGGAAGGAAATGAACGTGGCACCCGCCGCGGCAAAGTCCGGGATGATCCGGTCCACAGGCTTAACCATGAGGTGCACGTCTATTGGCACCGTCACGCCGTGCTTTCTGAGGGCCTCGCATACCAACGGGCCGATCGTGAGGTTCGGGACGTAATGGTTGTCCATTACGTCGAAGTGGATGACCTGAGCGCCGGCTTTGACTACGGCATCAACCTCCTCACCCAGCCGAGCGAAATCGGCTGAGAGGATGGAGGGAGCGATCCATGGTGTTTGCATGGCGTCAGTCTACGCGGGGCAGCCCGCCGCGGGCGAGCCCGGCGGGCGGCCTGCGTTGGTGGCAGAGCGGGGGCGGCACACAGTTGTGCCAACGGCGGGCACCGTGCCACATGCCAGGTACATGCGGCGTGGCGGCAAATCGCCTTATGAAGTCAGGCGGCGCAAGGCCTCGAGGTAGTTCGCGCTCGTCTTGCGAATGATATCCGGGGGCAATGACGGGCCGGGGGCCTTCTTGTTCCAGTCCAGCGTTTCCAGGTAGTCACGCACAAACTGCTTGTCGAAGCTCGGGGGACTGGTTCCAACCTGGTAGGTGTCAGCAGGCCAGAAACGGGATGAATCCGGCGTCAACACCTCATCAATCAGCACCAACTGTCCGGCCGCATCCACTCCAAACTCGAATTTGGTGTCGGCGATGATGATGCCCCGGCTACGCGCGTGCTCCGCTGCAAAGTTGTAAATCGCAATCGCCGTAGCACGCACACGCGCCGCGAGATCCGCACCCACGAGCTTCGCAACGTCCGCGAATGAAATGTTCTCGTCGTGCTCGCCGGGCGCGGCTTTGGATGCTGGAGTAAACAACGGCGCGGCGAGGCGCTCAGCCTGCTTCAGGCCGGGAGGCAATGCGATTCCGCACAGCGCGCCGGTCTTCTGATAATCCTTCCAGCCCGACCCGATGAGAAACCCACGCACCACCGCTTCAATCGGCAACGCCTTCAGGCGCCGAACAACCATCGTGCGCCCACGCAGCAGCTCCCGCTCGTCAGCGTCTTTCACAATGCTGTCAACGGACCGGTCCGTGAGCTGATTCGGAACGATGTGTCGGGTACGCCCGAACCAGAAATTCGATATTTCGGTGAGTACCCGACCTTTCTCGGGGATCGGATCCGGCAGCACCACATCAAAAGCCGAAAGTCGGTCTGTGGTCACGATCAGCATCGTTTCCGCATCGACTGCGTAAATATCCCGGACTTTTCCCTCGTGAATCCGTTCCAGGCCACGCAGAGCGGTGCGGAACACCGGGGAATGTGCTCCGTTCGATGACATTGACGACGGCATGTTTGCTTTGTGCTTCAGCGCCTGAAGAGGTGCGCGGGGCTTGGTACTATAGCAGTGCATGAAGTTCGCTGGAAAAGTCGTCGGAGGCGCCATTGGGCTGCTCACGGGGGGACCCGTAGGCGCGGCCGTGGGCGTGCTCCTGGGTCATCAGTTCGACGAATTCACGGGCTCGCGCGCAGAGCCGCGCCTGCGCAGCGATCCCGACTCCCTGGCTGTCGGCGAGCACTTCTTCCGGTCCGCGTTCCGCGTCATGGGTCATGTTGCCAAGGCCGATGGGCGGGTGACCGAACAGGAGATCGCCGCCGCGCGCGCGGTGATGACCGACCTGCGGCTGAATGAATTCCAGGTGCGCACCGCCATCGAGCACTTCAACGGCGGCAAACAACCTGAGTTCAATCTCGCCAGCGAGCTGATGTCGCTGGCAACGGTCGCGCGCAACCGGCCGGCGTTGATGCGCACCTTCATGGAAATACAGGTCCGGGCCGCGCTCCTGGGCAACAACATGGAAGGGCCGGCCCGACAGTTGCTCGGCTACACGGCCAACCGGCTCAATGTGTCGATGGTGGAGTTGTCACAGATTGAAGCGGTGCTGCGCATCCGCAGCGGCACGTTCCGCCAACAAGGCCCACACAGCCAACAGGCACCCCGCAGCAATCCCGTCGAGCAGCTGCAACAGGCGTATGCCGTGCTCGAGTGCTCGGCCTCCAGCAGTGACAGCGAAGTCGTCAAGGCCTATCGCCGCCAGCTGAGCCGCAATCATCCTGACAAGCTGAAAGCCAACGGGCTGCCCGACTCGATGATTGAGCACGCCAAGCAGCGCACGCAGCAGATCATCGAAGCCTACGAAGTGATCAAGGTGAAGCGCGGGCTTTCGTAGCCGCGGCCCATCGCGACCTCGGCCATGGCCCAGCCCGCCATCGAGTCACGCGCGAAGGGCGTGGCTAACCGGGCGCCTTCTCAGCCCACTCAACAATAACTTCCTGGATCGCCCGCACTCCGTCGGTCAGCGCCGCGGGACCGGGCTGCAGGATGATGGGCGATTTGATCTCCCGTACGAATCCGCCACGGATTGCCGGAACATCCGCCCAACCCGGCCGGGCCGCCACTTGCGCCGGTTGAAACTTCTTCCCACACCACGATCCCAGGATGATGTCAGGCGCCCGCCGCGGCACTTCCAACGGATCGGCCATGATCCGGTTGCGCCCCAGAGATTCCACCGCCAACTCCGGAAACACATCGTCGCCGCCCGCGATGCCGATGAGCTCCGATACCCAGCGGATACAGGAAATCTGCGGCTCATCCCATTCTTCGAAATAAACACGCGGCCGCCGGGGAAGGCTGGCTGCGCGTTGCCTCACGGCTTGCAGGCCGACCGTCAACTGCTCAACCAGACGTTGGGTCTTCGACTCACAGCCGATCATTCCACCCAACGTACGAATCATGCGCAACGTCTCCGCGACGCTCCGGTGATTGAACACATGAACTTCGATACCCGTTCGCACCAGCTCGGCGGCAATGTCCGCCTGCAGATCCGAGAACCCCAGCACGAGGTCAGGTTGCAGATCGATGATGCGGCCGATCTTCGCGCTGGTGAACGCGGAGACACGCGGCTTTTCCTTGCGCGCCCTGGCTGGACGCACGGTAAAGCCTGAGATCCCCACGATCCGCCAGTCTTCCTCCAGCAGATACAGGGTCTCCGTCGTCTCTTCCGTCAAACAGACGATGCGCTGCGGATAGCCTGGGGAGGGGGGCGTCATCCCGGTAATGTTACTCTCTCTTCATGATGCAACGGATCTGGGCATTCCTCGATTGGTGCTTCTTCGGACCGGCCTCCTCCCGGGCCGATCTGTTCGGACTGCTCATCCGCACGTTGAGTTATCCATACGCCGTGATCCGCGATCTGTGGCACGGAGACATCAATCTGCGCGCCATGGGCCTGGTTTACACCACCCTGCTGTCGCTGATTCCCCTGCTCGCCTTCAGTTTCGCCATCCTGAAAGTCTTCGGCGCACACCGCGACCTCGAGCCGATTGTCTACGAGTTCTTCCGCCCGGTCGGCGCCGACTCGGCCACCCAACTCACGGCGCGGGTGATGCAATTCGCCGACCGTGTCAGCAGCGGCATCGTGGGCTCACTGGGATTTGCCCTGCTCGCCTGGACGCTGCTCGACACAGTCAAAAAAGTTGAAGACAGCTTCAACTACCTGTGGCGGGTCGAGCAGCCGCGCAGTTTCGGCCGCCGCGTCGTCGAGATTCTGTCGCTGCTGGTCGTAGGTCCTTTGGTCCTCGTGGCATTCATCGGGTTGTCGCATGCGACCATGAACAGCACGCCGGTCCAGGAAGTGGCCAGGATGCCCTTCCTCGACAGGTTGCCGGATGCGGCGATCGCAATCTCACCGTACGTCATGGTGACGGTGTTCTTCATGGGCATGTACATGTTTGTACCCAACACCCGGGTACATTGGCGGCCCGCCCTCATCGGCGCGCTGGCCGGCGGTTTTCTCTGGGCCGCCGTGGGCAAGATGTTCACCGCATTCGTCGTCCATGCAACACGGCTGACCATCGTGTATGCCGGCTTTGCCATCATCGTCGTCGCGCTGCTGTGGACTTATCTCGGCTGGCTGATTCTGCTCGCCGGCGCGCAATTGTCGTTCTACATCCAGAATCCCACCTACCTGCGGGTCGGAACCCAGGAGCTGCGACTCTCCTGCGTGGAGTTGGAACAACTGGCGCTGAAGATGATGTACCTGGTCGGCGAGATGCATCTGACCGGCGGCAGACGCTGGACCATCAATCGCATGGCACGCCAGTTGCAACTCCCGGGAATTGCAGTGGCGAAGATGGCTCGCGCGCTCGAGCGCGGCGGGCTCGTCAAAATATCCGACGATTCCGAGCTGCTATGCGCCCGCGACATCGGCCGGATTGCAATCAATGACATCCTGGAAATGGCGCGCAATCTGCGCAGCGGACACGTTCCCCCGCAAGACGCGTCGGTTCCCGCAGTTGACCGGTTGATTGCTCAAATCGAGGCCAAACGTCGCGAGCATTGCAGCGATCTGACGCTGCGGGAATTGATCGGCGACGCACCGTCCGAGCCGGTCACCGGTGGCATCGACACGTTCGCGCGGCGGATACCGCCGCGCTGAAGACTAGCGCGTAGCGCTAGTTGCCGGCGATCGTCATCTCGCCAATCAACACCGAGCCCGTGCGAATCCCACCCCGCACATCAACATCATTGCCGACGGCGACGATGTTTTTGTACATGTCCTTCAGATTACCGGCGATGGTGACTTCGTGTACGGGATACGCGATGACCCCGTCCTCGATCCAGAAGCCGCTGGCGCCGCGCGAATAATCGCCGGTCACTCCGTTCACGCCCTGCCCCATCATCTCCGTAACCAACAGACCCGTCTTCATCCGGGCCAGGAAGCTCGGCATGTCCAAAGCCTTGCCGGGAGCCGCAACAATCAGGTTGTGGATACCTCCGGCATTGCCTGTCGTCTTCAGTCCCAACTTGCGCGCCGAGTAACTTCCCAGCACATAGCCTTGCAGAACGCCGTCGCGAACGAGGTCGCGATCGTGGGTCGCAGCGCCCTCGCCATCGAAGGGAGCACTCGCGAGCCCTTTGAGAATGTGCGGCCGCTCCTGCATCTGCAGAAACGCGGGAAAAACTTCGTTGCCCGCCGCGTCCAACAGGAACGAGGCTTTACGATACTGGCTCGCACCCCGGATGGCGCCAATGAAGTGTCTGAACAGGCCCCGCGCCATGTCAGGCGAATATGCAATCGGAGCCTTGCGGGTAGTCAGTTTGCGCGACCCCAGGCGGGCAACTGCGCGCTCACCGGCACGACGTCCGATCGACTCGGGCGTCTCGAGCTCGGTCGCATCGCGCATGCTGCTGTACCAGTAATCGCGCTGCATCTCATCAGCGTGCTGTGCAATCAAAGAGCAACTGATTGAGTGGCTGGTACCCGCGGTCCCGGCGAGGAACCCTAGAGAGTTGCCGTATACGCCAATGTGACGCTGTGAATTGACCGTCGCACCTTCGGAATTGGTGATGCGAGAGTCGACGGCGCGACCTGCGGCCTCACAACGCAACGCGAGCTCGATGGCCTGCTCCGGCTGCAGCGCCCACGGATGATCGAGGTCCAGGTCGGGGATATCTCGCGCAAGCGCTTCCGGATCAACGAGTCCGGCGTAGGGATCTTCCGCAGTGTAGCGTGCGATCGTGCAGGCCTTTTCGACGGTATCCCGCACTGCTTGCATACCCAGGTCCGCAGTGCTCGCCGAGCCCTTCCGATGCCCGAAATACACGGTGACACCCAATCCGCGGTCACGCTGGTATTCGACGGTCTCTACTTCACCGAGACGTGCCGTAACGCCGAGTCCCTGGTTTATGCTGGCATCCGCCGCAGCCTGCGTCGCGCCCTGGCGCGCCGCCTCCTCCAGCACAAATTTGACTACGTCCTCGAGTTGCATCACGCCTGCTTGAGTTACCCGGTAGTGAGGCACAATTGTACCAGCCGCGGCCTACTGCAAGGCCGCAGCACTGATTTGTGGGGAGAAAACTTGGCCGACCGCGACGACGAAGACCGCTTCCACTACGACAAGCCCAGCAAGAGCATGCGCAAACGGGAGGCTCATGCGCTTCAGGACCTGGGCGAGGAGCTCATTGAATTGCGTGATTCGGAGCTGGTCGCGCTCGATCTTCCGGAAATCCTCGTTGAGGCCGTTCGCGAGGCGCGACGGACTCCATCCCGTGGCGGCGGAGCGCGCCAGCGCCAGTTCATTGGGAAACTGATGCGGGACATTGATCCCGAGCCCATTCGCGCAGCCCTCGCGGCCCGTACGGGAAGATCAGCCGTTGAGGCGGAGCGTTTTAAACGTTTGGAAGCGTGGCGGGAAAAACTCGTGCTCGATGGCGTTACCGCGCTCGACGAGCTCGAACGTTGGCGCCCAGGCCTCGAGCGCGCGGAGTGGTTGCGCTTGATCAGTGCAGCCCAGTCCGAGCGGGAACGAGGCGGCACAGGGACCGCAGGTCGCGAATTGTTTCGCGCGTTGCGCTCGCTGTTTGAGGCAGAGCCACCGCCCTGAGTACAATGCGTAGATGAAACCACTCGTCGGCATCATCATGGGCTCCACGTCCGACTGGGACACAATGCAGTCGGCTGCCGATCTGCTGGAAAAGTTGTCGATCCCACACGAGGTGCGCGTTGTGTCAGCGCACCGGACTCCCGACCTGCTCTTCGAATACGCCTCCACCGCACGCGAGCGCGGCATCGAAGTCATCATCGCCGGTGCCGGAGGAGCCGCCCATCTGCCGGGAATGACGGCCTCCAAGACCACCCTGCCGGTGTTGGGTGTCCCCGTTCAGTCAAAAACGTTGGGCGGCCTGGACTCGTTGTTATCGATCGTACAGATGCCAGCGGGTGTCCCGGTGGCCACGTTCGCGATAGGCGTTGCAGGAGCAACCAACGCGGCGCTTTGTGCTGCCTCCATCCTCGCGAACAAATACCCGAAGATCAGCGGCACGCTCGAAGCCTTTCGTGAGCGTCAGACCGCCGCTGTACTCGAAACTCCCGATCCGCGAACGATCAACAAAGTATGACGGTAGGTATCGTGGGCGCCGGCCAGCTCGGCCGGATGCTGGCTTTGGCAGGCTATCCGCTCGGACTGGATTTTCTGTTTCTGGATCCGGCGCAAGATGCACCGGCGGGACAGGTTGCGCCCGTGCTCAACGGCGCATTTACTGAAGCCCGACTGCTGGATGAGCTGGCGGAACGTTCCGAGGTTCTGACATTCGACTGGGAAAACATCTCAGTGGATGCATTGCGCGCACTGAAAGGCGACACGCGGATCGCGCCGCCGATTCCCGCACTCGCGACTGCGCAGGATCGTGTCAGCGAGAAAAAGCTGTTTGAACGCCTCGGGATCCCAACAACGCGCTGGATGGCTGTCAGCACACGAGCACAGCTCACACGTGCTTTGCGAGACATAGGTCTTCCGGGAGTGATCAAAACGCGACGACTGGGATACGACGGCAAAGGGCAAGCCGTAGTACGGACACAAGAGGATGCGCACGCGGCCTGGGAGCAATTGGGCACCGCACCGCTCTTGTACGAAGAGCTCATTCCCTTTGACTGTGAGGTTTCCATCATCGGGGCAAGAAGCCCTCGTGGCGAGGTCGTGGTCTACCCCTTGAACGGTAACGTTCACTCCGAGGGTATTCTGCGCCTCACGCGCGCGCCCTATGGACCACCCCGCTGGCAGAAGCTGGCAGCGGGCTACCTGGAGAAGGTGCTGAAGCACTTCCGGTATACCGGCATCCTGACAATCGAGTTCTTCGTCCGGGGCGGCAAGCTGCTCGCGAACGAGATGGCGCCCCGGGTGCACAATTCAGGGCACTGGACCATTGAGGGGGCGGTCACCAGCCAGTTTGAGAACCACCTGCGGGCGATCCTGGACCTGCCCCTGGGACCCACCTCGGCCCGCGGATACAGCGCCATGCTCAACCTGATAGGGACCATGCCCCCCCGGTCGAGCCTGCTCGCAGAAAGCGGCCTGCACTATCATGACTATGGTAAACAGCCGCGACCGGGCCGCAAGCTCGGTCATTGCACCCTGGTGGAGGCAACTGTCGCGGCGCGCGACCGGCGGGCACGACGGTTGCTCGCACAATTGGCGCCCGGGGTAGGCATCCCTTAAGATCACCGCAGGGCGCAGGGAAACGTGACTGCCGGATTTCCCGGTGATCGCACGCCAACAAACAAACGCGCCGGCTACCCGGCTCCCGACTACGAGCACGCATGTACCTCGATCCGTTTAAATTGAAGGAGCTGCCGTTCCGACTGAGTCCGGACCCGCAGTTTCTCTATCTCTCCAAGCAGCACGCCCGCGCCAAGGCGTACATGGAATCGACGATCTGGTTCACCGACGGCTTCGTCGTGATCACCGGAGAGATCGGCTCGGGCAAGACCACGCTGATCGAATCGTTTCTGAAGGAAATCCAATCGGACGTGGTGATCGCCCAGATCAACCAGACACAGGTGTCCGCCGTCGATTTCCTGCAGGCGGTACTCGTTCAGTTCGGCTTCTCGCCCTTCAAGATGAAGAAGGCGGAGCTGATTGCAACGCTCAACAATTTCCTGATTGAGCAGTACGCGGCCGGGCGCAAGGTGCTGCTCATCGTCGATGAGGCGCAAAACCTGTCGATGCGCGTCCTCGAGGAAATTCGCCTGCTCTCCGGTGTGGAGACCACCAAGGAGAAGGTGCTGCGAATCATCCTGGCCGGACAGCCCGAGCTCAATGAGAAGCTCGATGCGCCGGAGTTGATTCAGCTCACGCAGCGCATACGCTTGCGGTTCCACCTGACGACGTTGTCGGCCCAGGAAATGCGGGCTTATATCCAGCATCGCCTGGAAGTGGCGGGTGCTGCGGACCGGCAGATTTTCGCTGAAGATACCTTTCAGGAAATTTTCAAGTACACCGGCGGCGTGCCCCGTCTCGTCAACACGCTCTGTGACACCGCGCTGATGGCTGCATTCACCGCTGACCGTGACGTTGTCACGCTGTCGGACATCCAGCAGGCCATCGAAGAGTTGCAGTGGGTGGAGTACTCAGCGCGGAATGTGTTGCAGGTGAAAGCGTCCGAGCACCGTGCCGCTGCCGAGCGCGCGGGTACGGTCAGGGTCGGTGGAGCAGAGCCGGCGGACCCGGATCGAGAGGCTGCAGATGCCCACCCTGCCGACGATGACGCGCCCATACATGGCCGACTACTCGTTGCGACCGATGGTCGAACCGTTGAGGAACGGATGTTGCGCGTTGGACGGATCATTGTCGGGCGCACTCCGGACAATGACCTGCAGATCGACAGCCGGTTTGTGAGCCGGCATCACTGTCAGATTGTCACAACCATGCATTCGAGTGTGGTTGAAGATCTGAACAGTACCAACGGGATCTACGTGAAGTCCAAGCGCGTGCGACGTCACTACCTCAACGACGGCGACGTTGTTGTGATCGGCAAGCACGAGCTGATCTACGTGGACGAGAGAATGGCGCGGACCCGCGCCGCTATGACTGACACTGTGCCTGGCGTCCACGTGTCAACCGGGGTCGTGGACACCGGCGTCGTAGACGAAGAACAGCTCGAGTAGGCGGGAGGGCTGCGCGGGGCACGAGCTGCATCAGCTCAGGGCGGCCCTCAGTCCTCCCCGTCGAGATCCCGAAGCGTCGGATCAGCTTGGCCGTACTCGGAACGCATCGCCCGATAGTCGCGGCGGCGTAGCAGGACGACTACGCCTCCCAGAACGGCCAGCAGGCCTAAGAGACTGATTGTGACGCTCAGCGCCCTGAAGGGGCAGAAATAGCTGCCAGCCAGGGCGACAGCGCCTCCTGTCACGTAAATCCAGGGCAGCCCCTCATAAAGGGGCCGCGATAGGCGCTGCTTTCCGGTGCGCGTCATAGCTCACATCGTAGCCTGACGCGTACCTTGGCGGGAACTTACGCAATATATTAATTCTTGGGGCCGATCAGCTTTTCCAGCAGACGTCCGAAGAACGAGGGCTTCAGGGCCTCGATGCCGTAATCCGTCTTCGGCTTGTGCTGACCGAGGGCACTGACCAAGTCCTGGGGAATCTGTAGCTTCTGGGTCTCGGCGAGTCCGTCGGTTTGCATCATGAAATCCTCAACTGGAAGTAGAACGAAAACGTGCGAGCAAGCTACGGACCCGACGAGTTGCGCGGCGTGCAGCCCGTCACATTCCCAGAACGCCCACTCGGACAGACATCGAAAAAGGATGCACGTTCACGCCGTGTAGAAATTATGTTCGAAGGCACGTGCACAAACAATGCGCACGACTGACGCAAATGCATCACTTTAGACACTTGTTGCCAATGGTTGCGTATGCAGTGTGTCTGCGCTTACAGACAATGCCCGCCCTCACAGACGACGAGTGGTGGGAAGCCCACTCGCCGCCTGCTCGGTGCACGGACCGCGAGTCCATCGCGCGGGTAGATGCGTCCTGCTTTGTCCGCGCGTGAACTTTGAACCAACATGTTGGTTCTGACGAGAGGGTATTTCTGCTGAGTTTGCGGCTTTTCAGCCGGTTCCGCCGACGGTGAGTCCGTCGATTCGCAGTGTGGGCTGGCCGACACCTACGGGAACACTCTGTCCGTCCTTGCCGCAAGTACCAACACCATCATCCAGCTTCAGGTCGTTCCCGACCATGCTCACTCGCGTGAGCACATCGGGCCCGTTGCCGATGAGAGTTGCACCCTTGAGTGGCGCCCCGAGCTTGCCATTCTCAATGGCATAGGCCTCGCTTGCCGAGAACACGAATTTTCCTGAAGTGATGTCAACCTGGCCGCCGCCGAAGTTGACCGCGTAGATTCCGCGCTCAACGGAGCGAATGATCTCTTCAGGATCATGCGGACCCGGGCGCATGTAGGTGTTGGTCATTCGCGGCAGTGTCAAATGCGCGAACGACTCCCGACGGCCGTTGCCGGTCGGTTTCGCGCCCATGAGCCTGGCGTTGAGCTTGTCCTGAATGTAACCGCGCAGAATGCCGTCCTCTATGAGGGTCGTGCACTGGGTCGGCGTTCCTTCGTCATCGATGTTCAGAGACCCACGGCGACGGGACAGAGTGCCGTCGTCGACAATCGTGCAGCCGGGAGAGGCCACGCGCTCGCCGATGCGGTTGGCGAAGGCGGAAGTGCCCTTCCGGTTGAAGTCCCCTTCGAGCCCGTGCCCGATCGCCTCGTGCAGCAGAATTCCCGGCCAGCCTGGCCCGAGCACCACAGTCATCGAACCCGCGGGTGCGGGCTTCGCTTCGAGATTCACGAGCGCCTGCCGTACGGCCTCGCGCCCGAGCGCCAGCGGCTTGTCGCCCATCACGAGATCGGCCAGTGAGAAACGACCACCGGTTCCGCAGTACCCCTGCTCTCGCCGGCCATTCTGTTCGACGAGCACTGACACGTTGAAGCGCACGAGCGGACGCACGTCCGCGGCGAGCTCGCCGTCGCTGGTTGCGATCAGGACGACTTCGTGGACTGCAGTGACACTGGCAGTCACGTGGACGATGCGCGGGTCCAACTTGCGGGTCTCGCGATCGACGCGCTCCAGCCATTCAACCTTCTGCTGGTCGGTCAGACCAACACTGGGATCGCCCGGCAGATACAACGAGTGTCCGACCTTCGATTCCCAGGCCTTCACCTGCTTGTCACCGCCGTGCACGGCAATGGCGCGTGCGGCGCGGGAAGCTTCTTCCAACGCGGGCAGCACAATCTCATCGGAATACGCAAAGCCGGTCTTCTCGCCGGACAGTGCCCGCACGCCAACGCCCTGCTCGATGCTGGCGCTGCCGTCCTTGACGATGCCGTCCTCGAGAGACCAGGCCTCTTCGTGGGACAGTTGGAAATACAGGTCGGCATAGTCCACGGAATGCGTGAGGACCTCACCGAACACATGGTCCAGGCGGTTGTTGTCCAGGCCACTGGGCCGCAATATCAGGTCGCGGGCAATGGTCAACGGGTCGGAATTCTCACTCAACGTTTATTCTCCTGCGAAGACGCGATGTTGCAACGCCGGGAAGTTCTGGCGGGTATCCGCCTGGCGCTGCAGATCGACCTGCGCGACGATACAACCGCGGCCGCGCGGCAGTCGCTGCACGATGCGGCCCCAATAATCAACAATCATGCTGTCGCCGTAGGTTTCGCGTCCATTGGGATGGAAACCGGATTGCGCCGGCGCAATCACGTAACACAGATTTTCGATGGCGCGCGCGCACATCAGGGTTTCCCAATGGGCGCGGCCGGTTGGCGCCGTGAACGCAGACGGGACTGTCAGGATCTGCGCGCCCGCTGCGCTCAAGCGACGAAACAACTCCGGGAAGCGGATGTCATAACAGACGGACAGCCCGACCTTGCCAACGGGAGTGTCGACGACCGCGGTGCGCGAGCCTGGTTCCACGTTGGCAGACTCGCGATATTTCTCAGCCTTGCCCGGGATGTCGACATCAAAGAGATGGATCTTGTCGTAGCGAGCGACCCGGTTGCCGGAAGCGTCGTAGACGAGGGAGGCTGCGGCTACTCGACCGTCTCCAGCACCAGCCCTGATGGGGGTGGTTCCGGCGACGATCCACATCTTCAGCTTGCTGGCGGTTGCGGACAGGAAGTCCTGCACGGGGCCTGAGCCCTCGGCCTCAGCGACCTCGCGCTTATCGGTGTCCCTCAGGCCCAGGAAGGAGAAGTTTTCCGGCAGCACGGCCAATTGGGCACCGCGCCCAGCAGCGTCCTCCAGCAGAGGTCGAGCCTGCTCGAGATTGGCGGCCACATCCGGGCCGGACGTCATTTGGATCGCTGCGATGGCACTCATGGGCAAAAATGTACAGCAAGTAGCTTCGGACGGGTCGCTTCAGTTGGCTGTCACTACCATCGGGTCGTCCCACGTGCCTTGCAAGCGTAAGACGGCACGGGAGCGGTCTTGTGAGCCACCGCCGCCGAGGAGATCCCTAAGGGACAGCCAAGCGGCAGCGACCCTGGGCGTCGCTCCGAAGCGCCGAACGGCCGCTGGCAGGCGTTCCTCGCCGCGTAAGAGCCATACCTGCTGGTCGTAGTCGCGGGAGACGATGCCGATCCGGCCGCGCATCAGGATTTCGGCGTCGCCGTCGAAGTGCAGATTCGAAGTGGTGGCCTGGCCGTCAGCCAGGTCGAAGTCGGCCTCCAGGTGATCGAAGTGAAGAGCCGGCTGTTCCTTGGTGAGCGAGGCACCAGCTGCGCCTGGGGCGTCCAGGGCATTGACCAGCGCCGGCACAGCCAGCAACGCAAACGGCTGAGGGCTCGCCGTGTCGGTGTCCGCCGCGGTGCGCGCCCAAACGTCTGTGCCTGCGGCCGATCCTCCATCGGCGACGGTGCCATCCACACCAGAGTGCGCTTCAGCCGATTGCGCGGTGCCGGCGGGGCGGAGGGTGCCGTCGGCGAGGCGCATGTTGAGGGTGCCTTGCACGCCGGTGAGCCAGGGCTGGCCGGGGGTTGGGCGCCATTCGGCTTCGCCGCTGAGCGAGGCGGCGCTGGCGGTGAGGTCGGGCTTGAAGCCGAAATCTTCGAGTGTGGCTGCCGCGTCGGTGCTGTCGACTGTGAACGTCAGGCGGCACGTCGGCATGGCTGTCTGACAATGCAGCGTGCCTCGTGCAGCGTGGGTGCCGCTAACCAAGCGGGCGTCATCCACTGAGACCACCTTGTCCCGGGAATTCACAGTTGCAGTGAGTCGACCGAGGGATCGGCCACGCCAGTTCAACTCGTCCACTGCCAGCACGGCTGAAGGTGCAAGCGCCGCAACGAGACCAACGCCATCGCCCGGGAGGCTGCCGTCAGGCAGATCGAGCCGCGTGAAATGAAGCTCCGCTGACTGCGGCTCCATTGTCACTCCACGAGTACGTGCGGCCCTGTCGGGCGTTGGCCACCGCACGATGCCCGCCACTGCTGCCGAATCGAGCAACAAGTTGGTACCCGCGCTGGTTCGCTCCGCTTGCAGCGATACCTCGTCGTAGCGCCGATCACCGACCAACATCTCATTGGCGACTACCTGCGCGCGGACGGTCGGCAGCGAGTCTTGGCGCAGCCGCTGCCACGCGATGGCGTATGCCGGCAGATCCAGTTGGCTTACTCGGCCGCGCACCATCACGACCTGGTCCGCAGGCAGCATTGGCACGGCACTGTCAAATCGCACTGCGCCTTTGTCGACAGCCCATCCGACGGCGGGCTTTCTCTTCAAAGCCAACAGGGTGCGCATTCGATCGCCAAAACTCGCGCGCAGTTGCGCTGAGTCGTTTGAGCCTGTGACTTCGAGATGCACCGGGGTTGCCATGGTGGAGCGCTTTGCGAAAGGCTCAGGCAGCGAGCTGACAACGCCGAGCAAGTTGGAATCCGCCCGCATGCGCCACCGAGGGGATTGCGAACCCTCGGTTTGCAGATACGCCAACTCGCCGCTCCAGTCTGTGGTGCCATCTACGGTGCCAGTGGCGTTTGCCAGAGTGGCCAACTGGTGAGCGTTCAGCGTGCCTTGTGCCTGGACGGCCAGCACGCGAGTAGCTTTCTCACGGCGTTCGCCGACGTGGAGTGTAACGGGACCGCCCAGCCAGGAGCCCGTTAGCGTTGATCGCTGCAGGCGACCGGCGTCAAACACGAAAGAACCCGTAACGCCCTCCAGCGGCGGCAGACCCGAAACGGCCTGCACGGTGACGCCATCGAGGAATGTTGAGACCCGGGCCATCAGCTGAGGTTGGAGAGTGCCGCGCGCGGTGGGGGCTCCCGGCATGCCATTGGCGCTCGAGCCAGCAGGCAAGTCTCGCGAAGCTCGTGTCCCGCGGACCTCGCGCGTGCCGAGGGCGGCAACCGCTGGGGGCGGCGCCTCTACTTCGGGCGGCACCGACACGTTGAAATCGAATGAGGCATCGCCTTTAGCGTCGATTTCTCCAACGTCGGGGGCATACTGCTGTAGCTGTGGGTGATTGCGAACCCAGGCGATCGCGTCTTCCAAACGCCCGTTGACGTGACCAGTTAGGCGCGTCGCGCTCTGACCGTCGGCGCCCCATTGAGCTTTCGCGGAGGCGAGTTGGAAAGCGCCGGCGCGGCCCGCTTCGATCGTCGCTTGTATTTGCGGACCCCGCCATTCGACGTGGGCGTCGATGCCATTTGCGTCCGGCCAGAGATCGCCACCAGAGAGAATCGCGTCTCGGAGCGTCAGTGAACCTGTGAAGCCGTCACGGCGACCCCCGAATGGCAGATCGCTTACGGGTCCGCGCAACGCGAATTCGGCGTTTTGAATGCGGCCAGCGGTGAGGCGCGAAGCGGCGGCGCCGAACGCTTCTGCCGTGTTGTCACCGAGGAGCCGGACGACCAAAGGAATGTCGGCGCCCGTGAGCGTGCCTTTTGCGAGGATCTGCGGCTCCGATGAGCCACCCTGAAGGGAACCACTCAGGTTCAGGGTGGCGCGTTGATGTTCCAACACAAACGCGTCGGTTTCGAGTTTCCATCCGTCGCGATTGCTCCCGACGTGCAACGTGGAAGACACGTGCACATCAGCGAGAGGTTCCTGTTGAGATTGCGTCAGCTCCAATCGCGCCGTGCGTGATTGGACGTCGATCGTGAGGTCGCTTTCACTACCCTCAACTCGAGCGCTCAAGCCCCCGAGAACATAGTCCTTCGATCGCGGCGTCAGTGAGACGTCTTCCAATTTCGCAGAAGTTCGTAACCTTTGACCTTCGGCGCGCCCCGATGCCCAGTCGAATTTCAGGTTGCGAGCGGTGCCATCGAGACGGACACCCGCGAGATCGACATGAGGCGCCAGCCATTGGGTGATCGCCACGACGGATTCGAGCGGCGCCTGGTCCAGCGTGCCCCGAATCCAACGGCCTGGTGAGTCCGGCTGGGAAGATTCGCTGGTATCGACAATCAGCGAACCGAAATGATCGCCTTTCTCGAGATCCAGGGAGTCAACACGCACCCGCCAGCCCGGGCCCAGGCGACTGGCTTTCCAGTTGCCGATCAGGCGATCCAGGACCAACAAGTTGGGACGCGCCGGGGTGAGTGGGCCGTCCGCAGAGGCGCCAGTGCCTGCGCCAACTATAGTGTTACCACTGACGCTGGAATTTGTGCGCCCGGACATCGCGGGTGTGCCACCAGGACCAATCGGGGCGCCGCCCGTTTCGGCACGAGAATGAGCGGTGGCGCTGAAGCCGGCGCCGGGGGCATCGAACACGAGGCCTGCGGCCTGGACGTTGCCGTGCGCCTTCACCACTTCGCCCTGCGCGAAGCTCAGAGAGACCGTCATATCGCCGTGGCCGCCGCGCGGCAGGAAGCGAGCGATTTCGGGGAGGGCGGCGAGGAAGTCGCGCGTGCCGGGGAACAACAAGCGTCGGGCCTCCACGCGGAGCGATCCGCTCAAGGCCGACACTTGCCTGAGGTCACCTCGCACGTCCATCGTGACGCGGGCGCTGCGGCCGACACGGTCGGGCAGGTACAGAAGCCCAGCCACGTTCCACTCATCATCCGAGCGCCGCAGCGTTGCCCGACGTATTTGCACGCTCAACGGATTAGTACCACTGCTGGCAGGCAGACGCACCGTGCCACCTTCGATGTCAATGCGCCCGCCACGCCAGCGCTGCAACACCGCCACGCGCCCCAGCGTCGCCGATTCCAACGAAGGTGCGAACCCTGCGTGCGCAGTCGCGGGAGGTGTCCCCGCGACACTGAAACCAACACCCGGGCGCGAGGAGCGGCTGGAGAAATCGATCTCGGGGGCGATCAGCTCTATGCGTCCGGCTTCAGGGTGGCCGCTGCGGAGGGTGCGCCAGGCGTCGAAACCAACAACCAGTTCCGGGGCGCGGAGCAGCGCTTCCGAGGAACCCGGTTCGTCGAGCTCAACGTGGCGGAACACCGCTTCGGGGCCATACCAACCCCATCGCAAGCCCAGTTCGGTGAAGCGCACGTCGAGGCCCGTCTGGGCGCGGACGAGGCGCTCGAGCGCGGCGCGGTGCTGCGGCACTCGCGCAAGCGCCAGCTCGTACGCGAACAATAGGAAAGCGGAGATGGCGCCCACGCCGAGGGTGCCCAGCAGGGCCACTCGCAGCCAGCTCCTGGCCGGAGCGGCAGAATTGGGGCCGGTCTCCGCCACACATCCCCTTCTCATTCAACGCGAACTAAATCAGTACGACATCGTATTGGTCGACACCGTACAAAGCCTCTACCTGCATCCGAATCGGTCTGCCGACCTGAGCCTCGAGCTCGGCCAATGTGGCCGACTCGTCTTCGAGCAACCGATCCACCACATCCTGGTGAGCCAGTATCAGCAGCTCACGGCTCGTAAACTGCCGGCTTTGTCGCACAATCTCGCGAAAGATATCGTGGCACACGGTCTCCGCGGATTTTACGAACCCGCGACCCTCACAGGTTGGACACGCAACACAGAGCAGGTGTTCCAAGCTCTCCCGCGTCCGCTTACGCGTCATCTCGACCAAGCCGAGCGGCGAAAGGCTCACAATATGAGTCTGGGCCCGGTCGCCCGACAGCGCTCGTTCCAACGCCGCGAGCACCTGGCGTCGATGCGATTCATCGCGCATATCGATGAAGTCGATGATGATGATGCCGCCGAGGTTGCGCAGCCGGAGCTGGCGCGCGATGGCCACCGAAGCTTCCAGGTTCGTGCGAAAAATCGTCTCTTCGAGATTCCGGTGGCCGACGTAAGCGCCAGTGTTGACGTCAATCGTCGTCATGGCCTCCGTCTGATCGATCACCAGGTGACCGCCCGACTTCAGCGTGACCTTGCGATCGAGCGCCTTGGCGATTTCTTCCTCAATGCCGTGCAGATCAAAAATCGGCCGCGGGCCGACATACAACTCGATACGCGTGGCCGCATCCGGCATGAACGCCGCGGCAAACTCAACCATGTCCGCGTGGTCACGCTGCGAATCAACGAGAACGCGACTGACACCCCGCGACAGCTCGTCGCGTAATACTCGCAACGCCAGAGGCAAGTCCGCGTGAACGATTCCGCCAGGTTGCGTCTCGAGCGCTCGCACGCGGACGTGCCGCCACAGCTTGTCGAGATAAACCATGTCTTCCCGCAGGCTCTCCGACGTCACCCCCTGTGACGCGGTCCGCAAGATATAACCGCCCTCCGAATTCGGCGGAATAAAACCCGCGATCGCTTCTTTCAGGCGTAGTCGCTCACCCTCGTCATCAATGCGAGCTGAAACGCCAATACCTTCACCGCGAGGCATGTAAACCAGGTAGCGCGAAGGCAGAGCAATGAACGTTGTGAGCCGCGCGCCCTTGGTACCCAGCGGGTCTTTGATGACCTGAACGAGAATGTCGTCCCCAGGGCTGACCAGGCGACGGATGTCATCAACTGTAGGCAGAACGATAGTGTCGTCGTTCGGAGCATTGGCGATATCCGCAACGTGCAGGAAGGCCGTGCGCTCCAACCCGATCTCAACAAACGCCGCCTGCATACCAGGCAGCACGCGCGAGACGCGCCCCTTGTAGAGATTGCTAACCAGACCACGACGGCTCGTGCGCTCGACATACACTTCCTGGAGCACACCGTTCTCGACGATCGCGGCGCGCGTTTCGCGGAGCGCCACGTTGACGAGGATCTCGATGCTCAAGCGCGTTCCCTACCCTGGCTCGCGCCATTCCAGTACTGAATACCTGCTGCCTGCAAGAGCTCCCCCGTCTCAAACAACGGTAAACCCATCACAGCAGAATAACTGCCGTTCAGGGACTCGACGAATACAGCACCGAGTCCCTGGATCGCATATCCGCCCGCCTTGTCGCGCGGCTCGCCAGTTTCCCAGTACGCAGCGCACTCTTCCGCAGAAATCTTCCGGAAGCATACCGTGTTCGAGCTGAGACGCTCGCCCACACCATGCGCACCCACCAAGGCTACGGCAGTCAATACCTCGTGCGCGCGTCCGGCCAACTCACTGAGCATATAGATCGCATCCGCCCGATCGCGAGGTTTCCCGAAAATTTTCCCGTCCACAACAACCGTTGTATCGGCGGCCAGCACCGGTAATGGCTGGCCGGCTCCTCGGATCGCAAGGGCTTTGTCCCGCGCGAGCCGAACTACGTACGCGCTGGGCGGCTCACCGGGGAGAACCGATTCGTCGATGTCCGCTGCCAAGACAATGTGGGACACGCCGATCTGCGACAGGAGGTCACGCCGCCGGGGCGAATTCGAAGCAAGGCAAATTACGGGATGCATCAGTCCCGATGATACGGATGATTCGTCAGGACGCCATGCGCGCGATACAACTGCTCTGCCAACACGACCCTCACCAGTGCGTGTGGGAAAGTCAGCCGCGATAACGACCACTTGAAATCGCTTCGCTGCAGGACATCCGGAGCGAAGCCGTCGGGACCGCCGATCAGGAACGCGAGGTCACTGCCATCCTGCAAGCGCGCTGCCAGCCACGTGGCCAGCTCGCGGGTAGTCATCTCCTTCCCGCGCTCATCGAGCGCAACGACATACTCACTGGGGCGCAACGCCGCGAGAATTCGCTGCCCTTCAGCTTCAATGGCCTTCGCAGGCGGGCGGCCGGCGGCACGCGCTCCAGGTTCGATTTCGGTGAGAGTGACCTTCAAACCGGAACTGAGCCGGGTTACGTAGTCGTCGTACGGCTCCTGCACCCATTTCGGCATGCGCGAGCCGACGGCGACTATTCGCACCCGTCCCATTCGCTAGGTCAGGACGGCTGCCGTCCTCGCTTCACAGTACGAGGCTGCACTGCGGCGGGAGCAGGCGCTACTTCGCTGCCACCGTTATCCCACAGTCGCTCGAGTCCGTAGAACTCGCGTACGCGCGGCAACATGACGTGAAGGATGATGTCCTGGAGGTCGACGAGCACCCACTCGCCATCGCGCTCACCCTCTTTGCCGAGGGGGCGGAAACCCGATTTCTTGGCTTCTTCAATGACGCGGTCGGCGATGGACTTGACGTGTCGATCGGAGTTACCGGAGGCGATGATCATGGTGTCGGCTATGTCCGTCAGCCCCCGCACATCCAGCACCTTCACATTGACTGCCTTCATGTCGTCCAGCGCTGCGGTTACGACTTCCTGCAGTGGGGAGGCGCGCTCTGGCTCCGGGGAGCGGCGCGGTCTTGCACGAGTGATCATGTGTTTAAGCGGTATCTCCTGGTTGGCAGTTCAAATAGCCACAAATGCTCGTCAGCGTTGCTGCGGAGCATAGCACCTCGTCTCCCGGATGATCTGTCGGACTTCTTCGGGAACGAGATACTGCGGATCACGTCCGGCAATAATGAGGTGACGAAGCTCGGTAGACGAGATCTCGAGCTGGGTCACCGCATGTACGTAAATGCGCCCGCTCGGGTTCTGGTGCAAGTCACGAATCGTGCCCGTGCCGTGGTCCACCATCACTTCACCCAGCGGCCCCATCGTCGGGGCGCGCCAGCCGGGGCGATGCGCAACGACAATATGTGCGAGGTCGAGAAGCTCGCGCCACCGGTGCCAGTTCGGCAAACCCAGAAAAGCATCCATTCCCAGCAGCAGGCACAGCGAGCGATCCGGAAACTCCTTACGTACTTCCTCCAGGGTATCAACCGAATATGACACCCCGGTGCGCCGGATCTCGCGGTCGTCCACGACAAACGCCGGCTGGCTCGCCACCGCGGCCTTCACCATGCTCAGCCGCATCTCCGGAGTCGCAAACGGTTGCTCGCGATGGGGCGGGCTCCCCGTGGGCATGAAGCGCACTTCGGTCAGCCGAAGCTCCTGCCACAGCTCAAAGGCCGTGCGCAGGTGGCCGTAATGAATCGGATCGAAGGTGCCGCCGAAAAGACCTATGGGTTGCATCGTAAATGCCTGTGTAGACGCGGACTATTTCACCACGGATCGGGGTGCGCGTAATGCGGGATGACCACAGATGTCGGCGGCCAGAAGCGCCATCTCATCCCAGGCATCACCGAACAGGCGTCCCTTGATCATGCGGTCCGCACGGCCCGCGCGAATAGCAAGCGTCGAAAACGGCAGTCGCGAAGCGCGGCGCGCACCTTTTTCCAACGCAGCGGCCTGTCGACCCCAGACTCTGGGACGTGCCCCCGGAGCGGCCGACACTGCGCCCCAGAGGTCGCGCATCGCTTTCGTCAACGCCCACAGAACCAGTGTCGCTTCGACACCTTCGGCGCGCAGGCCACCCAACATCCGCAGCGCACGCCCAGTGTCGCCGGCCAACACTGACTCGCCGAGCTGAAAAACATCAAAGCGCGCGCTGTCGCCCACGCTCGCGAGAATCGTGTCCGCGGTGATCTGCCCGGGCTGCGCAACCAACTTCAGCTTCTCGAGCTCCTGGTGCGCCGCCAGCAGATTGCCTTCGGTGCGCTCAGCCAGAACCTCGATACCCTCCGCTGTAATGTCCAGGCCCAGGCGCTTCGCACGACCGCGCAGCCACGGCGTCATACGATCGGAGTCAATCGGCCAGACCTGCACGAAGGCGCCCTTGGCCTCCACCGCCTTCACCCAGTTTGCGCTCTGCACGTCCCGATCCAGGCGCGGAGTCATAATCAGATACACCGTATCCTGATCTTCGATCTCGAGCATCGCGACCAGAGCCGCGCCACCGGCCACGCCCGGCTTGCCCGTGGGCATGCGGATTTCCACCAGGCGCCGCGAGCCGAACAACGACATGTTCGATGAGGAGGCGCGCACATCATCCCAATCAGAGCCGCGCTCCATGAAGTGAACGTCGCGCTCCGTAAACCCTTTCGCGCGCGCACTGGCGCGGATGGCGTCCGCGGCTTCGCCGCTCAGCAGCGGGTCGTCCCCGGAAATGAGGTAAGCACGCAACAACTGTTGCTCGAGGTGTCCGGAAAGTGCGTCAGGGGTGAGCTTCAAGATGCGGTTTTGAACAACGTTATGTCTGAAAGCACGAATTATCCATCATGTGGCGATTTTCGTCCGGGGCAAGGTCGCGATAGGATCGCGCCCAAGATGAAAATGCGTCCTGCAGTGTTTGCGGTGCTCCTGACGATCACGGCCGTCGTGCCCCGTGCTGGGTGTGAGGCCATGGCGGCGAAGCCCGCGTCCACGACCGCGAAAGCCGCGCCACCCAAACCAGCTCGCGTCATCGACCTCGACTGGAAAGAACTGTTGCCTGAGGGCGAACGCTCGCACTTTACCGCGATCGCCCCGCCTCCCGTCCACGACTACCGCGGCGAAGGGGGACCTCCGGCCGTGCAGGCACAGGATTTCAACGTCAACAAATCGCTCGAAGGCACCACGGTGCGCCTGCCGGGATTCATTGTCCCACTCGACGACGCCAAAAGCGGCGCCGTGAGCGAATTTCTGCTGGTGCCCTATTTTGGGTCGTGTATTCACGTACCGCCGCCGCCGCCGAACCAGATCGTATACGTACATACCGGCAAGCGCGCCGGCATCGACTCGATCTACGATGCGTACTGGATCACCGGCAAGTTGCACGTGCAGACCAAATCCACCCGCCTCGGCGCCACGGCCTATGAGTTGAGTGCCGAGAAAATCGAAGTCTACAAATACTGATGACCCAGACCGAGCGCCGGGGGTTGTACGCCCCCATCGAGCCATTTCGCACAGGTTTCCTGCGCGTTTCCGACGTGCACGAAATTTACTTTGAAGAGAGCGGCAATCCGGACGGCAAGCCGGCGGTTTTCCTGCATGGCGGACCCGGCGGCGGCACCGATCCGAAGATGCGGACTTTCTTCAATCCACAGGTGTACCGCATCGTGCTGTTTGACCAGCGCGGCTGCGGCAAGAGCCGGCCTCATGCCAACCTGGTGGACAACACCACCTGGCATCTCGTCGCAGACATGGAGCGGCTGCGCGAGCACCTGGGCATCAAGCGATGGCAGGTGTTTGGAGGCTCCTGGGGTTCGACGCTTGCTCTGGCTTACGCGCAAACACATCCGGATCGGGTGAGCGAGTTGGTTCTGCGTGGCATCTTTCTGCTGCGCAAGTGGGAGATCGACTGGTTTTATCAAAGACCCGATGGGGCCGGTGCGCTCTATCCCGATCTCTGGGAGCAGTACGTTGCCACGATCCCGGCAGCCGAGCGCTCGGACATGGTCCGCGCTTACTACAGGCGACTGACGAGTGACGATCAGCAGGTTATGCGGCAGGCCGCAAAGACGTGGTCGATCTGGGAAGGGGCCACGAGCTTTCTGCGCCTGAACCCGGACTACATTGCGAGATTCCAGGAAGATGACTACGCGGCGGCATTCGCCCGCATCGAGTGTCACTACTTCATCAACAACGGCTTCTTCAAAACGGACAGCCACCTCATCGACAACGTGGGCAAGATCCGCAAGATCCCAACGGTGATCGTGCAAGGTCGTTACGACGTTGTTTGCCCGATGAAGAGCGCATGGGACTTGCACCGTGCGTGGCCCGAGGCAGATCTCAGGATTACGCCGGACGCCGGTCACTCAGCGTTCGAGCCAGGCAATATCCACGAGTTGATCAGTGCTACTGACCGATTCGGAGACGTCCTGTAAGCACACTGCGAGAATCAATCACGCCATGATCGATCAGCCAGATGCGCGCATCCTCCGCGTCTGAATCAAACCAGGCGCGGGTGTTACCCAGCCGGAAGCTGTAGCCCCAGGCGTCCATGTCGGACATCAGCCGCTGGCTGCCAACGCCAGGCAACTCGTTGGCAAGCAACACCTGCAGATAGCAAACACCGCACTCCTCCGGATCGTCACCGCCAGCATCGCGATCGAGGCCCGAGCGTCGCTCCGGAGTCATGCAGATATAGTGACTCGCTTCGTGCAATACCGAATGCACCGGCGTGTCCAGACGCGCGTACAACCGGTCACCCTTGAGCCCGGCTTCGCTCTCACCCCAGTAGGAACCGGGAATCACTTCTTCCGGGGCAGTCAGGCTCAACGTCAGCCCGTAGCGACTCAGGAGCATCGCCAGCTCGACGCGGTCGATGCCGCTCAACCGCAGCATTCAAAGGCTCGATAGCTGACGGATCACCCGATCGGCCAGGTCGTGTGCCATGGCCTGGCGCAGAATGGCTTCTTCGTGCTCTTTCGCGAGCAGGCGAGTCTCATCGAAGCTGTAGCTGCGAACCGCTGAGATGTCCTGCGGCGCCAGCAACTCCTTGTCGCCGGAGGACACCGAGAAGCGAATGTTGTAGGTAATCTCGTATTCGTTCGGCTTGTTCTGCGCGGATACGGAAAGCGTCCGGCGAACGACATCATCCTTGAGGATGTTGACGACGGATGAGGCAGTCTTTTTGTCGTTCGGTGGACGCGCGCCGGAAGTCAGGAGCGCCTTGCGCAAGCTTTGCGCAAAGTCGGTCTGCATGTCCGTCGCCTGCACGTAGGCCGTCTTCATGGACGCGGGCAGCGGAGTCCGGCCTTCGAGATGAAAGCCGCAACCCACCAGCGAGGTCGCCACGACTCCAATCAGCCACAGTCTGTTCATACGACGATGTTGACGAGCTTGCCCTTCACGTAGATGACTTTGCGGACCGGCTTGTCGACAAACTTCTGAACGTGTTCGTCCGCCAGGGCTGCGGCTTTGATCGCAGCCTCATCCGCGGTCGCCGCGACGAGCACACGACCACGCAACTTGCCGTTCACCTGCACTACCAGCTCGAGCTCATCCTGGCGCAGCGCATCTGCCGCCGGCTGTGCCATCGGTGCATCGAGCAGGTCGCCGAATTCCTTCGCGTAGCCCAACTCCACCCACAGCACGTGAGCAACGTGGGGTGTCATTGGGTACAACGTCCGCAGCAGAATACTCATGCCCTCGCGCAACACTGATGCCTCACCGACGGAATCCAGGGTGTTGAGCATCTTCATGGCCGCCGACACGACCGTGTTGTACTGGATCCGCTGAAAGTCGTTCAGCGCCTGCTGGAGAAATACATGCACGTCATGACGCGCTTTCTTGACCCCGCTATCCAACGAGCCAATAGGCGGCGCGGACGCAATCCGCTCGCGATTGTTATAGCAGAAAGACCACAAGCGCTTGAGGAAGCGATGCACGCCTTCAGCGCTGGCATCCGACCACGGCGCACTCTGATCCGGAGGGCCGGCAAACATGACGAACGCACGCGCGGTATCCGCCCCGAACCGTTGAATAAAGGTGCCGGGTTCCACGACGTTGTTCTTGCTCTTCGACATCTTTTCGATGCCGCCATAGATGACAGGTTGGCCGTCTTCCTTGGCCACAGCACTGATTGGCGTGCCGCGCTCATCGAACTGCTGTTCAACTTCCGCCGGATAGAACCAACGTTTCCTGCCGCTCGCATCCTCACGGTAATAACAGTGGGCCAGCAGCATTCCCTGAGTGAACAGGTGTTTGAACGGCTCACTGAACTTCACGAGCCCGAGGTCACGCATGACCTTCGTCCAGAAACGTGCATACAGCAGGTGCAGAACCGCATGCTCGATGCCGCCGATGTACTGATCCATCGGCATCCAGTAGTCATTGCGGCCGTCGACCATCGTCGAAGCATCGGGGCAGCAATACCGCATGTAGTACCACGATGAATCAACAAACGTATCCATCGTGTCAGTTTCGCGCCGCGCACCCTTGCCGCACTTGGGGCATTTGCAGGCGAGGAACCGCTCGTCCTTATTCAGTGGATTGCCGGAGCCATCCGGAACCAGGTCCTCCGGCAGCACCACCGGCAGATCTTCCTCCGGAACTGGAACGACACCGCACGCATCACAGTGGATGATGGGAATCGGCGTGCCCCAGTAACGCTGGCGGGAGATACCCCAATCGCGCAGGCGGTACTGAATACGCTTCTTGCCGAGCCCCTTCTTCTCCAACGCAGCCGAAATGCCATCCACGGCGGCCTGGAACTCCAGGCCCGAAAACTCGCCGGAGTTGACGGTGATCCCGTATTCAGTGAACGCAGCGTCCGGATTCAACACGGCAGGAGCCTTGGGCTCCACGACCTGGGCAATCGGCAATCCATTGCGCCGGGCAAACTCAAAGTCGCGTTCGTCATGAGCGGGCACGCCCATGACAGCGCCTTCGCCGTAGCCCATCAACACGTAGTTGGCGACCCAGATTGGAACGGGTTTGCCGGTGAGCGGATGCTGGGCGTACAACCCAGTCGCCACGCCCTTCTTTTCCTGCGTGGCGAGATCGGCCTCTGCAACACCGCCTTGCGTGCATTCTTCAATGAATGCAGCGATGCGCGGATCGCGCTCGCCCGCAGCCAGCGCAACGGGGTGCTCGGCGGCAATCGCCAGGAAGGTGGCACCGAACAGAGTGTCCGCACGCGTTGTGAAAACCTTCACCGCGCCGGACTCGAACGGAAACGAGATCTCGCAGCCTTCACTGCGTCCGATCCAGTTCTCCTGCATGGCGCGCACTTGTGTGGGCCAGCCGTCCAAACCGGTCTTGACCGTGTCGAGCAACTCTTCGGCGTACTTCGTGATGGCGAGGTAATAGCCTGGAATCTCGCGCTTCTCGACGATGGCACCGGAGCGCCACCCGCGGCCATCAACGACCTGCTCGTTGGCGAGCACGGTGTTGTCGACCGGATCCCAATTGACGATCTGCGTTTTCCGATAGGCCACGCCGCTCTTCAACATCCGCAGGAACAACCACTGGTTCCAGCGGTAGTAACTCGGATCGCAGGTGGCGACTTCACGCGACCAGTCAAACGCAAAGCCCATGGGCGCGAACTGCGCCTTCATGTCGGCGATGTTCTGGCGCGTCCACTTGGCCGGAGCGACCTTCTTGTCGATGGCGGCATTTTCGGCGGGCAGGCCAAACGCATCCCAACCCATGGGAGTCATCACGTTGTAGCCGGACGAGCGCATGAACCGATACACCACGTCATTCAACGTGTAGTTGCGCATGTGCCCCATATGCAGCTTGCCGCTGGGGTACGGCAGCATCGAGCAGACGTAGTACTTGCCCTTGGGAAAACGAGAATCGCTTTCCTTCGAGCGGTACGCATCGAGCGCGCGCCAGTGCTGCTGGGCCGCGGCTTCTACCGCAGCCGGATCATAAATTTCGTCCATCTATCGACTCAAGGAATCCGCAACGGTACGAAAATCTGCGCATCCTCGCGTTGAATCAACAGCGCCACATTCTTGCCGGACGACTTGGCCTCGTCCTGCAGCTCCTTGACGGTTTTGATGCGCTTGCCGTTGACACCCAGGATGATGTCCCCGGGCTGCACACCGGCCGATGCCGCAGGACCCGTCACTTCCTCGACCACGAGATTGCCCTGCGTCTCAGCCTGTTCCTTCTCCTGCGCATCGAGCTGACGCACGGTCAGGCCGAGCTGCGCCGCCTGGTTGGTGGCGTGCTCCTTCTGCTTGCCGCCACCGGACTTCGCCGTCTGCTGTTGTTCCTTCAGCTCGGTGACCTTCACATTGACCGAAATCTTCTTGCCGGCGCGCCAGACATCCAGCACCGCATCCGCTCCCGGCTTCATGGCCGCAATGTTGCCCGACAGCTCGCCGTAGCGCTCAATCGGCTTGTTGTTGACCGCCAGAATCACATCGCCCGGCTGCAGGCCCGCCTTCGCGGCCGGACCATCTTTCTCCACCGAGCTCACCAGGGCACCGCGCGGCCGGTCGAGCCCGAACGACTCGGCCAGTTGTGCATTCACGTCCTGGATGGTCACACCGATGCGGCCGCGGACCACCTTGCCGGTCTTGACGAGTTGGTCTTCAACATTGCGCGCGACGTCGATGGGAATCGCGAACGACACGCCCATGTAGCCGCCGGTGCGGCTGAAAATCTGCGAATTGATGCCGATGACTTCGCCCGCGAGATTGAAGAGCGGACCCCCGGAGTTACCTGGATTGACCGCCACGTCCGTCTGGATGAAGGGCACGTAGTTGTCACTGGGCAGCGAGCGCGAGGTGGCGCTGATGATGCCCGCGGTCGCGCTGTTCTCGAAACCAAACGGCGAGCCGATCGCCAGCACCCACTGGCCCGGCTTGATCTTCGCGGGGTCGCCCAGCTTGACGGTGGGTAGGTTGCTGGCCGTGATCTTGATGACCGCCACGTCAGTACGCTCATCGGCGCCCACAACCTTGGCCGGGAATTCGCGGCGGTCCGTGAGGCGCACTGTCACCTCGTCTGCATTTCCAACGACGTGGGTGTTGGTGAGAATGTAACCATCCGCACTGACGATAAACCCAGATCCGGCTCCCCGAACCGGCGGTGCATTGCCGCGCTGCCCCTGATCAGGCGTCGGGATGCCGAAACGGCGGAAGAAATCGTAGAAGGGATCGTTCGGCGACAGACCCTGCGGTCCCCCCTGGGGCTGCGCCTTCTCCACCACCTCGACGTTCACGACGGCGGGACCGTATTTCTCCACCAGGGGCGAAAAATCCGGCAGCGCACGAATCGTGCTCTCCACGGTGGGAGCGGTCGGGACGGCCGAAGAGACGACATTCGTGGTCGCCTGAACCGGCTGCGCCTGCGCACGGGCGCTCTGGGCGTTCGTATTGCCCGAGCAGGCGGCCAACGCTATGGAAACGCAGATGAGGACAGAACGGCAGCGCGACACACTCATGCTCGACTCCGAGGTTTGACGAAATAGAACAAAATACAACGAACGAGGGGATTCAAGGTTGCCGGGCCTTTGCAGGCTGCAAGGCCTGTGCAGGCTGCAAGCCCCTATGATTCCTCAGCCAGAGCCCAATCGCCAGCGCCACTGTGCAAAGGCTCACAATCAGCCAGTTGCCAACAGTCGCGTACGGCGTGAGTCCCCTGCGTGGCGTCACCGAAGACTTGAGTACATATGGCGTGAATTCCGGGGCCCGGGCGACGATTTCGCCATGGGGGCCGATGATGCCCGAGATGCCATCGTTCGCAGCCCGAATCAGGTACCGGCCGCCCTCCATGGCGCGCATCCGGGCAATCTGGAAGTGTTGGTGCCGAGCGGTCGAATGGCCGAACCAGGCGTCATTGGTCACATTGACGAGGGCATCCGCCGCAGGCAGCACCTTGATCATGGAGCTGCCGTAGGCGTCCTCATAACAGATTGTGGCGCCCAGACTCAGGCCGGCAGCCGGCAGGGGCGGCTGGTTGTCACCGCCGCGCGTGAAATCCGAGTACGGCAGGCTGTGCAGCCGCAGCCAGGAACGCACGAAGCTCGGTACGGGGAAGAACTCGGCAAACGGCACGAGGTGATCCTTGTTGTACCAGGAGAGCTTGTCGTCCAGCGCCAGGATCGAGTTGTATCCGATTTCGTCATCCACAAAGCGCACCACACCGGTAACGAGCGCGGAATGATGAGCGCGCGCCTCGCGGTAGATGTTGGTGATGTAGTCGACGATCTCGTTGACCGCCACGGGAGGCGCGGACTCCGGCCAGACAATCAGCCGTGTCCCCAACGTGGTTTCCGTGAGGCGCTGGTAGAGGTCCAGGGTGGTCTGTTTATTCGAATCGAGCCACTTCAGGTCCTGCGGAATCGCACCCTGGACCACGGCCACGGTCACGGGCGGACCTGAAGGATGCGTCCATTCGACCGGTCCCAACGCGGCGCCGGCGATCCAGGGCACGACAAACACGACCGCGGCAACGAGCCGCGTCTGCTTCGCCCCGAGCACCATTGCGAGCAGCGCGCCGGCGCAGACCAACAGGAGGGTACTGATGCCATACACGCCGGTGATGGGTGCGAAGCTCGACAGCCAGGTGTCAGTCTGTGAATAGCCCAGTGACAACCAGGAGAAGCCCGACAGGAACCAACCGCGCCACCATTCAACCAACAGCCAGGCGGCGGGCACCGCAACCATCCAGCGAATCGCACCGCGCTCCGGAAGCCAGCGCGCCACGGCATAGCCCAGAGCCGCGTGATACAGCGACATGATCGCAACAAGAGCGATCATCAGCGCGAAAGCTACGTAGACCGGCGCTTCGCCGAAGATGTGGAGACTGACGTAGAGCCAGTAAGTGCCTGCCGCGAACGTGCCGGCGTTGAAGCAGAAGCCGAGCCACGCGGCTTCGCGCGGCGTGCTCCCTTCCCACAAATACATGAGTACGGCGGGACAAATGATTGCCAACGGCCACCACTGAAGAGGCGCGAACGCACACGCGAGTATCGCGCCCGCAACCAGCGCGGTCAGGCGCCGTACTTTCACTTGAGTCAGGACTCGCTGCCGGGAAGCCGCTCCGCAAGCGGCACGAGATCATGCGGCGGGACCACCCGCAGCGCATCGATACGACGGCGGTCGGCACGAGCGACGCGAAATTCAAAGCCGGCAATCATCGCGGACTCACCGCGCCTCGGCAGCCGTCCGAGCTCTTTCATCAACAGGCCGGCGACGGTGTCGAAGCCCTCTTCCTCGGACAGGTCGGAGCCGAAATACTCATTGAACTCATCGATGCGCGTGACGCCACGAACCGTGTACTGCCGATCAGCGTCCTTGCGAATGTTGAGGTCTTCCTCGACATCGAACTCGTCGTCGATCTCTCCGACGATCTGTTCCATGACGTCTTCAATAGTAACGAGGCCCGACACGCCGCCATATTCGTCGACGACGATGGCCATGTGATTGCGGTTGCGCCGGAAATCCTTGAGCAGGACGTTGAGCCGCTTGGACTCGGGTACGAACACCGCCGTCCGCATGTACTCGCGGATATCGAAGCGCTCGTCTTCATCTGAAATGCTCAGGCGCAGCAGGTCCTTCGCCAACAGGATCCCGACGATGTCATCGCGGTCGCCATCCATAACAGGAAAGCGGGAATGCCCCGACTCCACGACAATCGGCATAATCGTGTTGGAGGGGTCCTCGCGCCGTACACACACCATCTGTGCGCGGGGGACCATGATGTCGCGCACCTGGAGATCGCCCACCTCGAGCACGCCCTCGAGCATGTTCAAGGCTTCCGAATCAATGAGCCCGCGCTCACCGGCTTCGCGCAACACGGCCAGCAACTCGGCGCGATCCTGGGGCTCGCCCGAGAAGCTCTGGGTGATTCTCTTCAGCCAACGACCGGTCGCATTGAGGTCCTTAGCCATCATGAGCTCCGGTACGGGTTGGAGAAGCCGAGACGGCGCAACACAGCAATCTCACGGCGCTCCATTCGATCCGCGTCAGCGGGATCCTCGTGATCATAACCAACCAGGTGCAGGGTTCCGTGCACCACCAGGTGAGCCCAATGGGCGCGCAGACTTTTGTGCTGCTCGCGCGCCTCGACACGCAACACATCCGGACAGATCACCAGGTCGCCCAGCGGACGCTCCGGACCGTCCGGCAGCTCCACGGCCGCAAATGACAACACATTGGTAGGTTTGTCCTTGCCGCGATACCGCGCGTTGAGGCGCCGGCTTTCGGCGGGCCCGACCACTCTCACACCCAGCTCACGACCCGTCGCCTTGCGACCCAGCGCCGTGCTGGCCCAGGTCGCAATGTCAGTGCGGGTTGGAGCCCACTTTCTGACCGTTCGCTGGACCTCCACGGACAAGGTCATTTGTTGCGGGCCTCGTAGGCTCGAACTATCCGTTGCACCAATGGGTGGCGCACGACGTCGTGAGCATCGAAGAAGGTGAATGCAACACCGTCGACACCGTCCAGGATATCGATCACCTGTGAAAGACCCGACAGTTTGCCAGCAGGCAGGTCAGTCTGGGTCACATCCCCGGTGACGACGGCCTTGGAGCCGAAGCCGATACGGGTGAGGAACATCTTCATCTGCTCCGGGGTCGTGTTCTGCGCCTCATCCAGGATGATGAAGGACTCGTTGAGCGAGCGGCCGCGCATGAATGCCAGCGGCGCCACTTCAATCACATTGCGCTCAATGAAACGCGCAACGCGGTCGAAGCCCATCATCTCGTAGAGTGCGTCATACATCGGACGCAGGTATGGATCGACTTTCTGAGTCAGATCGCCCGGCAGGAATCCCAACCGCTCACCGGCTTCCACGGCCGGCCGCACGAGAACGATTCGGCGCACGCGATCCTGAGTGAGTGCCTCGACCGCGCACGCCACTGCAAGGTAGGTTTTACCGGTTCCCGCGGGACCAATCCCGAAGGACAGATCCTCCTTGCGGATATGCGCGAGGTACTCGCGCTGATGAGTGCCACGCGCACGCAACAAACCGCGCGGCACACGTACCGCGTTGTCGTGTTGGTGCGGGTCGCCCACGACCTGTCCTGACTCGCGCTCCTGCAGAGTGAGGTGCACCCGCTCAGGAGTGATCTCCTCTTCCTTGGAGAGGTCAAACAACTCGCGCAACGCGTCCTCGGCATTCTCCGCCTGAGCACCGGTGACGCGAAAAGTATTGCCGCGCCGACTGATCTTCACGTTCAGCCGGGTCTCCAGCAAACGCAGATTTTCATCGAGCGGACCACAGAGATTCGCGAGCCGCGCGTTATCGGAGGGCTCTAACTCGAACTCCCTGTAGGGTTCAGCGGCGGTAGAGACGACTGGAGTTTTCAGGAGAGCAGCCTGCCGCGCAGCGTGTGCGCACGGAGCTCCGTGATCACGACGTCCACGAACTGATTGATCAAATGGGAAGGACCGGCAAAGTTGACCCACCGGTTGTTTTCGGTTCTCCCGGCGAGCTCGTGCGCATTCTTCCGGGCCGAGCGCTCTACGAGCACGCGTTGCACAGTGCCGACCATCCTTTCACTGATCGCACTGGCCTGCGCCTCGAGTTGCGCCTGCAGCCGGGTCAACCGTTCCTGTTTGACCTCGGGCTCAACTTCGTCGGGCAACGACGCCGCGGGAGTGCCGGGACGGCGGCTGTAGAGGAAGCTGAACGACTGGTCCAGGTCCATGTCGCGCACGAGTGCCAGCGTGGCATTGAAATCACGCTCGCTCTCGCCCGGGAAACCGATGATGAAGTCGGATGTGACACTGATATCCGGCCGCACCCGTCGTAACTTGCGGACTTTCTCTTTGAATTCAAGGGCTGTGTAGCCGCGCTTCATCAGGGAGAGGATCCGGTCGGAGCCGCTCTGCACCGGTAAATGCAGATGGTTCGCCAACTGCGGGACGTTCGAATACGCCTCGATCAGGCTGTCAGTGAACTCGAGCGGATGCGAAGTTGTGAACCGAATGCGTTCGATACCGGGTACAGCCGCCACGTGATGGATCAATGTTGCGAGGTCCACCACAGCGCCATCTGACATGGCACCTGCGTACGCATTGACGTTCTGTCCGAGGAGTGTGATTTCGCGGACGCCTTGCGGGGCGAGCTGCCGTATCTCCTCGAGCACCGAGTCGAACGGCCGGCTGACTTCATCGCCCCGTGTGTAGGGGACGATGCAGAAGCTGCAGTACTTGCTGCAGCCTTCCATGATGGACACAAATGCCGTCGCGCCTTCGGCACGCGGCGCCGGCAGGTGATCAAACTTTTCGATTTCCGGAAAGCTCACGTCGACCTGCGAACGACCGGTACGACGAAGCTCGGCAATCATCTCGGGAAGACGGTGCAGCGTTTGCGGTCCGAAAACGAGGTCCACAAACGGAGCCCGCTTCGTGATCGCGTCCCCTTCCTGGCTCGCAACGCAACCACCGACGCCGATGACCACGTGGGGGCGTTCGGCCTTCAATTTGCGCCATTCACCGAGCAGGGAGAACACCTTCTCCTGCGCTTTCTCGCGCACGGAGCACGTGTTCATCAGCAACACGTCAGCCTCAGCGGGGTTGTCCGTAGCCGAAAGGTCGCCGCCTGCGTGAAGCACGTCTGCCATACGAGCAGAATCGTACTCATTCATCTGGCAGCCAAAAGTCTTAATGAAGTAACGGCGGGCCATAGGGGAAGCCGCAAATTCTAAGGCCTCGGGGGCCCAGGCGCGAAGCTTTCGCACCTGCAGCGCGCCACGATTCGTCAAAAAATTAACGAAATTAGGTACTTAGAACGGAATGTCGTCGTCGAAATCTTCGGCCTTACCGCTACCGCCACTGCCGCCGCCACTGCCGCCGCCGGAATGGGCGTACTCATCCGGGTAGGGTTCGCCACCACCCCCGCTGCTGCGGCCACCCCGAGCGCCGCCTGAGCCACCGCTCGAGGCACGCTCAAAGTCGCCACCGCCGCCCGCTCCAGCGCCGCCGCCACCGCCACCGCCACCGCCGCGGCCGCCCAGCATCTGCATGTCGTTGCCGACAATCTCGGTCGAGTAGCGCTCCTGGCCCTGCTTGTCCTGCCACTTGCGTGTACGCAGGCTGCCCTCAATGTAGACCTGCGAGCCCTTCTTCAGGTACTCGGCGGCAATTTCGCCCAGCCGGCCGAAGAGTACGACCCGGTGCCACTCAGTGCGCTCCTGCTGCTCGCCGCTCTGCTTGTCGCGCCAGCTCTCGCTGGTGGCAATCCGCAGATTGGCGACGGTGGTGCCGGATGGCATGGCGCGGGTCTCGGGGTCCGCACCAAGATTGCCGACCAGGATGACTTTATTGATTCCGCGCGCCATAGACAGTCCTCAAAGTGAATGGGGACATTCTAAAGGACCGCGGGGAGTACACTAGATGGTTTTCTGGAAATAAAGACCCTGATGCAGCAGATACGCGTCCGCGGGGCGCGCACCCACAACCTCAAAGGCGTCGATCTGGATCTGCCGCGGGACCGGCTGATCGTGCTCACCGGCTTATCAGGCTCGGGTAAATCGTCACTGGCATTCGACACGCTGTACGCCGAGGGTCAGCGGCGCTACGTTGAATCTCTGTCCGCCTATGCGCGGCAGTTCCTGTCGATGATGGACAAGCCCGATGTCGATTCCATCGAGGGCTTGTCGCCGGCGATTGCCATCGAGCAGAAGGCGACGTCGCACAATCCGCGCTCGACAGTCGGGACAGTTACCGAGATCTACGACTATCTGCGGTTGCTGTTTGCACGGACAGGCATTCCGCGCTGTCCTGATCATCTCATCGATCTGACCGCGCAGACGGTGAGTCAGATGGTCGACCATGTGTTGAAATTGCCTGAGGGCAGCGCAGTTGCCCTGCTCGCTCCGTTGATCAGCGATCGCAAAGGTGAGCACGCGCAAGTGCTGGAGGACCTGGCCGCGCAGGGTTTCGTGCGCGTGCGCGTCGATGGCCGCATCTACGACATGGACGGCACTCCCAAGCTCGACCCGAAACGCAAGCACACGATCGAAGCAGTGGTCGACCGGACGCGGGTGCGCCCCGATTCCGGACAGCGGCTCGCGGAGTCTTTTGAAACCGCGCTGCGCCTGTCGAACGGACTGGCCCGTCTCACCTTCCTCGATGAGCCCGAGCGCGAAGAGTTGGTTTTCTCGAGCAAGCACGCCTGCCCGGTTTGCGGCTACAGCGTCCCGACCCTGGAGCCGAAGCTGTTTTCGTTCAACAACCCGGCCGGTGCCTGCCCCACCTGCGACGGCCTGGGCACCAAGGAGTTTTTCGATCCCAACCGGGTGGTCGTCAATCCGGATCTGTCGCTCGCGAGCGGTGCGGTGCGCGGCTGGGATCGGCGCAACGCACACTACTTCCAACTCATTCAGTCGCTCGCCAAGCACTATTCGTTCGACATCGAGACACCCTGGACCGAGCTCACGCCCGGCGTCCACCAGGTTTTGTTGTATGGAAGCGGTGCAGAGGCCATTGAATTCCGCTACACGGAAGGCAAGAAGACTTCCCGCAAGCGCCATCCGTTCGAAGGCATCATTCCCAATCTCGAGCGGCGGTACCGCGAGACCGAATCCGCCACCGTGCGCGAAGAGCTGGCGAAATATTTAGGTCTGCGGCCGTGCCCGGACTGCGGCGGCGCGCGACTGAACAAAGCCGCCCGGTTCGTGTTTGTTGCCGAGAAGAGCTTGCCCGAAACAGCGCACATGACTGTAGGCAATGCTCTCGCCTTTTTCGACTCGCTCAATCTTGCGGGTTGGCGCGGCGAGGTGGCCACGAAGATCACCAAAGATGTTGCGCAACGTTTGCAGTTCCTCGTCGACGTGGGCCTGGACTATCTGACGTTGGACCGAAGCGCGGAAACGCTCTCCGGCGGCGAGGCACAGCGCATTCGCCTGGCCAGTCAGGTTGGATCGGGCCTGACGGGTGTCATGTACATCCTGGACGAGCCGTCAATCGGCCTGCACCAGCGCGATAACCAGCGTTTGCTGGGCACGCTGAAACGTTTACGCGACATCGGCAACACGGTCATCGTCGTCGAACACGACGAAGAGGCGATTCTCGAAGCTGATTACGTGGTTGACCTCGGACCGGGAGCCGGGGTGCATGGCGGTGAGATAGTGGCGGAAGGCACGCCACGCGAAATTCAGGCGAACCCCGCATCTATCACCGGGCAGTACCTGAGCGGCAAGCGGCAGATTGCCCTGCCCCGTTTGCGAACGCCGCCGGACCGGGATAAACAGATCCGCATCGTGGGCGCGACCGGCAACAACCTGCGCAATGTCACTGCGGACATACCGGTGGGCTTGTTTACATGCGTCACCGGAGTATCGGGGTCGGGCAAGTCGACGCTGATCATTGATACGCTGTTTGGTCACGCCACCTCGAAACTCAACGGTTCCGTGTTGGAAGCGGCACCCTGCGAACGGGTCGAAGGCCTGGACAATATCGATCGGGTGATCGATATCGACCAGAGTCCGATCGGGCGTACGCCGCGCTCCAATCCGGCGACCTATACCGGATTGTTTGCGCCGCTTCGCGAGATATACGCGGCAGTGCCTGAGGCACGTGCCCGCGGTTATGACGCCGGCCGATTCAGCTTCAATGTGAAGGGCGGCCGGTGCGAAGCCTGTCAGGGCGACGGCGTCATCAAGGTCGAGATGCACTTCCTTCCGGATGTGTATGTGCCGTGCGATGTTTGTAAGGGCCAGCGTTACAACCGCGAGACACTCGAGATCCGGTATCGCGGCAAGAACATCAGCGAAGCGCTCGATATGACCGTTGAGGACGCGTTGCGCTTTTTCCAGAACATACCGGCTGTGGCGGGCAAGCTGCAGACGCTCACGGATGTTGGCTTGTCGTACGTGCGCCTCGGACAGAATGCGACGACGCTGTCGGGCGGCGAAGCGCAGCGCGTGAAGCTCGCCCGTGAATTGGCGAAACGGGCCACCGGCAGGACGCTGTATATCCTCGATGAGCCGACCACCGGGTTGCACTTCCAGGATGTCGCCCAGTTGCTCGACGTGCTGCATCGGTTGCGCGACGAGGGCAACACGATAGTCGTCATCGAGCACAACCTGGACGTCATCAAGACGGCCGATTGGGTCATCGATATGGGACCCGAGGGGGGCAGCTCAGGAGGCCAGATCGTGGCCAAGGGAACGCCCGAGGAGGTAGCCGCCACCAAGGGTTCCCACACGGGCGAGTACCTGCGGCCACTGCTGGAGCGCACGACGGCGAGACGTTCCGGCGCTGCGGGCGGGTAACGGCCGCCCCCAGCGCTCCCTCCGACGCTACGGGAACGTCGTTCGGCATGTGAACACCGTCGCCTCGTGTGACAGCTTCATTGCAAATGCGAACTGTTCTCATATACTGGGAGCTATGGACGCAGTCGCCGTGCCGGGCGGAGTCGTGCTGGAGCCCGGTCACATCAGCTTGAGTGCCTTATCACCCGGCGCCGCAGGGGTGATCGTCGGTGTGGGCTCCCGCTCGAAAGAGCTGAGCGCGCTCGACCGCCGCCTGCTCGAATTCGGTTTCTGCTCCGGCGAGCAGGTCGAGATCATCGCGGAGACCCGGCCGGGTCGTGACCCGTTCGTGGTCCGTGTAGGCAATACGACGCTGGCGCTGCGGCGCTGCGAAGCCGAAAACATCTGGGTGGAGATTTCCCGTCCCGGGAAGACCTTGTGAACGCCTCCGTGGCCCAGGCCCAGGCGCTTGCGCCAGCCACTATCCCCACCTTGTCGCTCATCGGGGTCCCGAATTGCGGCAAGACCGCCCTCTTCAACCGCATCACCGGCAGCCGCCAGAAGGTCGCGAACTACCCTGGAGTCACCGTAGAGCGCAAGGAGGGGCGATTTGTCGGCCCCCGCTCCGGGCGCACCTATCGGCTGGTCGACCTTCCTGGGGCCTATAGTCTCGAACCCACGAGTCTGGACGAAGCGATCGCCCGCGACGTGGTTCTGGGTCGCCATGCCTCGGAACACGCGCCGGATCTGCTGGTCTGCGTCGTCGACGCGACCAACCTCCGATTGAATCTCCGGCTCGTCCTCGAGCTGAAGCGGATCGGCCGCCCGATGCTCGTCGCCCTGAACATGAGCGATGTCGCCAAGGAGCGCGGTTACAAGGTCGACCGGGCAGCCCTGAGCCACGCGCTCGGGATTCCCGTCATTGAAACAGTGGCCATCCGCTCGGGTGGTGAGCGCGGACTCCTCGAGGCAATCGACGGCCACGATTTCTCGGTGCCGACGGGCCCGGTAACGATTCCCCCTGCCACTGCGACTGTTGCGGATATCGAAGCCACCCAACGTGAGGTGCGCCGAATTCTCGACGCCATCGGCTATCGGGTACCGGCCCGACTCGCGATGTTGTCTCGACTGGATTCCATCGTCCTCAATCCGGTCTCCGGTCCGATCCTGCTGGCCGTTGTCCTGTTCCTGATGTTCCAGGCGGTGTTCAGCTGGGCCAAGCTGCCGATGGACCTCATCCAGGGGGGCGTGGCCGCGTTGAGCGACTGGGTTGGAAGCCACATGCATGACGGTCCTCTGAGAGGACTGATCATGAGTGGCGTGCTCGCGGGGACCAGCAGTGTGCTCGTGTTCCTGCCGCAGATCCTGATCCTGTTTGCCTTCATCCTCGCCCTGGAGGATTCAGGCTATCTGCCCCGTGCCGCTTACATGCTCGACCGGCTGATGGGCAAGGTGGGGCTTTCGGGCCGCGCATTCATTCCGCTGCTTTCCAGCTTCGCATGTGCGATCCCGGGCATCATGGCCACGCGCACCATTCCCTCCAGCCGCGACCGCCTCGCGACCATCATGATCGCACCGTTGATGACGTGCTCGGCACGCCTGCCCGTCTATGCATTGTTGATTGGCGCATTCATGCCGGACCGTTCCGTTGGTCTCTTCAACCTCCGCGGACTGGTGCTGTTCGGGCTGTACTGTGCGGGTGTGTTCAGCGCGATGGCGGTCGCCTTCGTGTTGAAGAAGACTGTGATGCGCAGCGGCTATCAGCCGCTGCTGCTCGAGCTGCCGGAATACCGTATGCCCGTGTGGCGCAATCTCGCGCTCGGCCTGTGGGAGCGGGTACGGATTTTCCTCGGGCGCGTGGGAACCATCATTCTGTCGCTGATGGTCGTGTTGTGGTTCCTCGCCAGCTTCCCGGCTCCGCCCGCGGGGGCGACCGGTCCGGCGATTCAGTACAGCATTGCGGGAATGATTGGTCGGGGGTTGGAGGTTATTTTTGCGCCGTTGGGATTCAACTGGCAGATCTCCGTGGCCCTGGTGCCGGGACTCGCGGCGCGCGAAGTCGCAGTGAGCGCACTGGGGACGGTGTATTCGATGTCCGGTAGCAGTGGTGATCTGGAAGGCGCGCTTTCACCCGTCATCGCGGGTAGTTGGTCCCTCGCTACGGGTCTGTCCCTGCTTGCCTGGTACGTGTTCGCGCCTCAATGTCTGTCGACACTGTCAGTCGTCAAGCGCGAGACAAACTCCTGGCGCTATCCACTGCTGATGGCGGGGTACCTGTTCGCCATGGCGTACGCAGCGTCATTTATCACGTATCACGCTGCGGTGGCTCTGGGGGCAGGGTGACCGTGGAATCAGCGCTCGTCGGAATCATCGTCGCCTTTTGCGCAATGTTCAGCGCGTGGCGGATGATGTCGATACGGTTGAGGTTGAAGACTCTCGACGCCCTTTCAGGGCTTCCGGGCATCGCGGGGTTGCGTCGCAAAACACTAGCGAAAATGTCAGGGGGGTGCGGAGCCTGTCAAAGCGCAGTCAACGCGAACGCTCGACCCTCGAATCAAAAACCTGCCGCACCTCGCCGTTGATCACCCGCTCCTGGTAACTGCCGCGCGTGTAGCCGGCGACCACCCGCCTCCAGAAACTGACAGCATCCGGATTGCGCAGATACTCGGTAATTTCCCAACGACCCGCGAATCGATTCAGGATCAGGTTGACGGCCGTGCGGCCGACACCCAGACGCCGGCTGGCACGGGTGATGAAAAACTCCGCCATGCGGTATTCAACAACAGGGGGCCCGGCGGGCGCCTGGTGATGGGCCACCATCGCAAAACCCACGGGCTCGGCGGTCTTGAGAATGACGAGCGGGTAGGCGTTGCGATCACCGAACCAGCGGGCAATCTGGTCGGGCTCACGATGACCGACTTCGCCCAGCACCGGGAAAATGCCGGTGCTCAGGGCCGACAGGTCATCCAGGTATTCGCGATAAATATTACCGATCCAGAGCCGATCGCTCTTGGAAACACGGGCATCGCGGACACTGACACTCACGAAAGCGGATCCTGAAAAAGACACGGCCCGGACAGCTCGCGTATGCGATCCGTCCGGGCCGTCTCGAGCTAGTCGCTCTTAGAGAGTCATTCTATGAGTGAATGACTTACTGCTTCGGCGGGGCGGCGGGAGCATCGGCCGGAGGCGGAGCGGCAGAGCCAGCATCAGCCGGAGCGGCCGGAGCATCGGCAGCCGGAGCGGCCGGGGCAGCAGCGTCACCAGCAGGAGCAGCCGGAGCGGCTTCCGTGGTGGCAGGCGGCGTGGAAGAAGCTGCATCGGGGCTGGCGGCTTCCTGCTTCGCGCAGGCCGTCAGCATCAGCGCCGCAACGAGTGCGCTAAGAGCGAGTTTGGTGTTCATCGATCGGTACCCCAAAGAGAAGCAAGAGTGGTATGAAAACACTTCGAACGAGTTTTATATCGTTCCGCGAGTCCCTACGGATCGCTGACCCCAAATTCTATAGAGTCTACGGTCTTTTTGAAACAGCCGGGTAACTTGTCTGTCGCATACGACAATATGTGGCAAACCGACTAAAAAGCCCGAGGAGACGCGGAAGATGTCGGACGTTGTATCGCATGCTGTCCTTGAATCCTCGCTGAATGCCACATTCGGTCCGCATCTCGAGGCAGTTTGCCGGCGCACCGCCCAGGCCCTGAAGGCGTGCGGATACGGCGCCCTCCTGGTGCACTCCGGGTCACCGGTGATGATTTTCGAGGACGATCAGCCGCACTCCTTCCAGGTGAATGCGCCGTTCAAAGTCTGGGTGCCGCTCACGGATGTCCCGGACAGCTTCATTTATTTCGAGCCGGGGTCCCGACCGAAGCTGCTGTTCCATAGTCCACCTGACTATTGGTACCAACCTCCCGCATTGCCGCAGGGATATTGGACCCGTCACTTTGACATCATCCCGGTCGCCGACCGCGAGGCGGCGCGTACAGCCCTGCCGAAGATTGCGAGCACAACGGCCTACATCGGCACTGTCTTTGCGGAGCTCGCGAGTTGGGGCGTGGCTGCGGTCAATCCGCCGGATCTGACGCGGCGACTCGATTTTGTCCGGGCCGCGAAAACTCCGTATGAGCTGGAATGCATGCGCGAAGCGAGCCGGCTCGGCGCGTTGGGCCACTACGCGGCGGCCCGCGCATTCCAGGCAGGTGCCAGCGAATTTGAGACCGAGCTGGCGTTCCTGCGAGCGTGCGGCCTGCGTGAACAGGAGCTGCCGTACAACCCGATCATGGCTTTCAACTCGGGCGGCGCCGTCCTGCATTACCAGATGTTGGCAACGAAATCGCCGGCGCAGCGACACTCGATGCTCATTGATGCCGGCGCGGAGTTTGCCGGCTACGCCAGTGACATCACGCGGACCTACTCCTATTGCGATGCGGACTTCAGCGCGCTCATCCACAGCATGGACGAGCTTCAGCAAACACTTTGCGGGGGTATTCACGCGGGTGTCGATTGGCGCGACGTGCACATTCGCGCGCATCAACTGATTGCAACCTTGTTACGAGACGCCGATATAACTTCATGCAGTCCTGAAGAAGCCATGGCGACCGGCGTTTCCAGCGTTTTTCTGCCACACGGAATCGGACATCTGCTGGGATTGCAGGTACATGACGTCGGTGGATTCATGCTGGCGCCGGAAGGGGGCGACATTCCGCGGCCGCCGGGACATCCGTTCCTGCGCCTCACGCGCGTTCTCCACGAAGGGTTCGTGGTGACCATGGAGCCCGGGATCTATTTCAACGAGCAGTTGTTGAGTGCAGCGCAAGGTGACGCGCGAGGAGCCAGCATCAACTGGCGGCGTGTGGACGCACTGCGCAAATTCGGAGGGATTCGCGTGGAGGACAACCTCGCAGTGACCACCGGAGGCTGCGAAAACCTGACCCGCGCCGCTTTCACAGCGACCGCGGGTCAGTAGCTTTTCTAGGCTTTCTGCTTCAGCAGATCCCGGATCTCCGTCAAAAGGACTTCCTCGCGCGGCGGTGGCGGGGGAGCGGCCGGCGGCGCTTCGGGTGCCTGGCGCTTGAGCTTGTTGATGCCCTTGATGGCCATGAACAGCACGAACGCAATGATCACAAATTCAAACACGGTCTGGATGAATACACCGTATTTCAACAACACTTCCTTGCCCTTCGGGTCCGTGCCGATCTGCAGGGCCAGGTCGCTGAAGTTGACGTTGCCGATCAACTGGCCGATGGGCGGCATGATGACGTCGGCAACGAGTGAGCTGACAATCTTGCCGAACGCGGCACCGATCACGACACCGACCGCGAGGTCGATGACACTGCCCTTCATCGCAAATTCTTTGAATTCTGAAGCTAGGCTCATGGGTCTCCCCTGTCGTGGCGATTCTTGACTGTCCCCTACGCGGTCAGCCTACGAGAACGAGACCTAGGGCGCAAACAAAAAGGCCGCCTGGTGGCGGCCTTTTTGTGTCTTGTCATCTGCGCTTCAGGCAGCTGCGGCTTTCTTCTTGCGGGTCTTCTTCGGTGCAGCCTCGGCTTCCGGGGCGGCATCGTCAGAAGCAGCAGCCTTCTTCTTTCGAGAAGCTTTCTTCTTGGCGGCAGCCGGCTCCTCGCCAGCGGCGGCGGTTGCAGGACCGTCCACGAGCTGCATCAACGCCATCGGAGCGTTGTCTCCAGCGCGGGGCAACATGCGCAGAATGCGCGTGTATCCACCCGGACGAGCCTTGAAGCGCGGACCCAGGTCCTCGAACAGCTTCTCGACAACCGCGGCGTCGCGCAGCCGGGCAAACGCCAGGCGGCGGTTCGCATCACCGTCGATTTTCGCGAGGGTGATGAGAGGCTCGACGACCCGACGCAGCTCTTTCGCCTTCGGCAGAGTGGTCTTGATGGTCTCGTGGCGCAGGAGCGAAACGCTCATGTTCCGGAGCATCGCGTGCCGGTGAGGGCTGTTACGGGACAGCTGCCGGCCAGAAAGATGGTGACGCATAGAATTAAACCCTTAGATTACGTCGCGCTCTTCGTCGTGCTTGAGCCCAGCGGGCGGCCAGCCGTCGAGACGCATTCCGAGCATCAGGCCGTGGCTCTGCAGCACTTCCTTGATCTCAGTGAGTGACTTCTTGCCGAGGTTCGGCGTACGCAGCAGCTCCACTTCCGTGCGCTGTACGAGATCCCCGATGTAGTGAATGTTCTCAGCCTTGAGGCAGTTCGCACTGCGCACGGTGAGCTCCAACTCATCGACGGGACGCAGCAGAATCGGATCGAACTGCATCTCGGAGACCTTGGTGGCGGCCTCTTCCTCGCCCTGCAGATCGACAAACACTGACAGCTGATCCTTCAGGATGCTGCCGGCGCGCCGGATGGCTTCCTCGGCGTCGATCGTGCCGTTCGTCTCGATGTCGATGACGAGCTTGTCGAGGTCGGTGCGCTGCTCAACGCGAGCGGCATCGACCGAGTAGGTGACACGGCGGACCGGAGAGAACGAGGCGTCGAGCTGCAGACGGCCGATCGGGCGTGTCTGCTCTTCGAAAGCAACACGTGAAGCAGCCGGGCGATAGCCGCGACCACGTTCGACCCGCAGATTCATGCTCAACTCGCCGGCCTTCGTCAGGTTGGCGATGACGAGGTCAGGATTGACGACGTCGATGTCATGATCCGTCTGAATGTCACCCGCGGTGACCGGGCCCGGGCCCTTCTTGTGGAGGCGCAGCTCCGCGCTGTCGCGCGTGTGCATGCGGATGGCGACCTGCTTCAGGTTGAGCAGAATGTCGACCACATCCTCCTGGACGCCCTCAATGCTGGTGTACTCATGAAGTACGCCGTCGATCTCAACTTCCGTGATCGCACTGCCAGGCATAGAGGACAAAAGCACGCGCCGCAGCGCGTTGCCCAGGGTGTGGCCAAAGCCACGTTCGAACGGCTCAATGACTACACGTGCCTGACGAGGGGCAACGGGCTGCACCTTGACGACACGGGGCTTCAAGAACTCGGTGACTGATCCCTGCATAGCGGCTCACTTTGCCGGCGAACGATGCCGGCACCAAAAACAAACCAAAAACGAATACTTTTACTTTGAGTAGAGCTCGACGACGAGATTCTCGTTGATGTCGGGCAGGACATCGTCCCGCGCCGGTGGTGTCTTGAAGACGCCACGGAATTCCTTGTCGTTCAACTCGACCCAGTCCGGCAGACCGACCTGTTGGGCCACAGTCATCGCGGCCTGGATACGAAGCTGCTTACGTGACTTCTCACGTACCTGCACGACATCGCCCGCCTTGACCTGGTACGAGGCGATCGTGACCGGCTTCTCGTTCACGAGCATGGACTTGTGGCTGACGAGTTGGCGCGCTTCCGCGCGTGTCGCCGCAAAGCCCATCCGGTATACAACGTTGTCCAGACGGCACTCGAGCAGCTTCAACAGGTTCTCACCCGTGGCACCCGCGCGGCGCGCAGCCTCGGTGTAGTAGTTGGCAAACTGACGCTCGAGCACGCCGTACATGCGACGCAGCTTCTGCTTCTCGCGCAGCTGAGTGCCGTAATCCGACAACCGCTGACGGCGCTCGCCCTTGATGCCGCCCGGCGGCACCTGGAACTTGCACTTGCTCTCGAGCGGCTTGGCGCCACTCTTGAGGAAAAGATCCGTGCCTTCACGGCGTGCGAGCTTGCAGGTAGGACCCGTATAACGCGCCATTGATTAAACCCTTCGCTTCTTGGGAGGACGGCAGCCGTTGTGCGGAATCGGCGTGACGTCGGCAATGCTGGTGATCTTCAGACCGCAGTTGTTGAGAGCGCGGACAGCGGACTCGCGGCCAGGACCCGGGCCACCAACACGCACTTCCACGTTCTTCACGCCGTGTTCCTGCGCGGCAGTGCCGGCCTTTTCGGCGGCAACCTGCGCGGCGAACGGCGTGCTCTTGCGCGAGCCGCGGAAACCGCAGCCGCCGGAGGTCGCCCAGGACAACGTGTTGCCCTGACGATCGGTGATCGTGATGATGGTGTTGTTGAAGGACGCATGCACGTGAGCGATCGCATCGAGCACGTTCTTGCGAGCCTTCTTCGGCTTTTTCGCGGCATTCGCAGCGTTCTGCTGCTGCTGATTGCCACCGGATTTCTGATCGGCCATCTGTTCGGAGCCTCTTTATGCCTTGCCAGGAGGTGCGTTCAACTTCACCGCCTGTTTGCGCGGACCCTTGCGGGTACGAGCGTTGGTACGCGTGCGCTGACCACGGACCGGCAGTCCGCGGCGATGACGAATGCCCCGGTATGAGCCGAGGTCCATCAGGCGCTTGATGTTCATGGACACTTCGCGGCGCAGGTCGCCTTCGACCGCGAACTTCGCGATTTGGGAGCGGATCGCGTTCACCTCGGACTCGGTGAGATCCTTCACCTTGGTGGTCGGATTGACGCCCGCGCCCTCACAAGCAGCGCGCGACCGGGCAACGCCCACCCCATAAATATGGGTGAGTCCAACCCAGACGTGCTTGTTCATCGGTATGTTGATGCCAGCTATACGTGCCATATTCTATTACCCTTGCCGCTGTTTGTGGCGTGGATCCGACGTACAGATCACATGCACCACGCGGTGACGACGCACGATCTTGCAGTTCTTGCAGATCTTCTTCACTGAAGGACGGACTTTCATTTAACCACCTGATCCAGATCGGCCGTAGCCGAGCAGATTGGCCTTCTTGAGCAGGCCCGGATAGTGATGCGACATCATGTGAGCCTGTAGCTGCGACATGAAGTCCATCACGACCACCACCACAATCAACAGAGACGTGCCACCAAAGTGGAACGGCACACCCTGTGACGAAACCAGAATCTCCGGCAGCAGACACACCGCCGTGACATACAGAGCGCCCCACAACGTCAGGCGCGTCAGAACCTTGTCGATGTACTCGGCCGTCTGCTGCCCGGGGCGGATCCCAGGGATGAACGCGCCGGACTTCTTCAGATTGTCAGCCGTGTCCCGCGCGTTGAAGACCAGCGCGGTATAGAAGAAGCAGAAGAAGATGATGAGCAAAGCGTAAATTACAAGGTGCAGCGGCTGGCCGTAGCCCAACGCCTGCGCCACGTCTTGCATGAACCTGGCCACCGGCCCCTCGGCATTTTGCCCGAAGAAGCTCGCGAGCGTGGCCGGGAACAGCAGCAGGCTGGAGGCGAAAATCGGCGGAATCACACCCGACATGTTCAGCTTGAACGGCAGGTGGCTCTGCTGTCCGGCATACATGCGGCGGCCAACCTGGCGCTTCGCATAGTTCACCGAAATCCGACGCTGGGCGCGTTCCACAAAGACGACAAACGCCGTCGTACCCAGGACCAGAATCACGACCGCCAGCGCGACCGGAGGGTTCAACTCGCCGGTGCTCACAGACTCGGCTGTGTTGCCGATCGCGCCCGGGAGGCCCGCCACGATACCGGCCAGAATGATCATCGAGATGCCGTTACCGATGCCCCGCTCCGTGATCTGCTCACCGAGCCACATCAAAAACAGCGTCCCGGTTGTCATCGTGACCGTGGCCGTAAACAGAAACTGCCAACCGGAAATCAACGTCAAACCGCCCTTGGCGAGGGCGCCTGCTGCCGCGAACGACTGGAATGCGGCCAGAATGACTGTCGCGTAGCGCGTGTACTCGGTGATCTTCCGGCGGCCCGACTCGCCCTCTTTCCGCAGCTCCATCAGCGACGGAATCACCATCGACATCATCTGAATGATGATCGAGGCCGAGATGTAGGGCATGACGCCCATGGCGAAGATCGACAGGCGTGACAGCGCTCCACCGGAGAACATGTTCACGATGCCGAGGATGGTGTTCGACTGGTCCGTGAAGAACCGGGCGACTTCGCTCGGATTGATGCCGGGGACCGGGATGAACGTGCCGATCCGGTAGACCACCAGGGCGGCCACCAAAAACAGCAGGCGACCGCGTATCTCCCCGAAGCGGGCAGCGTCGCCTAGGCCGGCGGCCGGATTGCTGAATGGTGTGTTAGCCAAGAGTGTGCTGCTCTATATGGGGCTCGTTAATTCGATCTAAAGGCTCAGGCCTTTGCCTTCTTCGGCAGCTTCTTCGGCTTCGGTGCCTCGGGAGCCGCTTCCTCGATCTTGCCGCCCGCCGCTTCGATGGCCGCGCGCGCACCCTTGGTGGCGCCGATGCCCTTCAGAGTGACGACCTTCTTGATCTCGCCGGACAGCACAACCTTGGCGCGCTCGGCGAAGACCGGAATGATATTGGCCTTCTTCAGCGAGTCCAGGTCCACGACGTCGCCTTCGACCTTCGCCAGCTCGTCGAGTCGCACTTCGGCGCGCGTCCGCAGAATGCCGGAGATGAAGCCGAACTTCGGCAACCGACGGTCCAAAGGCGTCTGACCGCCCTCGAATCCGACCTTGTGGTAGCCACCCTTACGAGCGCGCTGTCCCTTGACGCCGCGGCCGCAGGTCTTGCCCTGGCCAGCGGATGCGCCACGTCCAACGCGAAGGCGCGGACGCTTGGATCCGACGCCGGGTTTCAGTGTGTTGAGTCGCATTTAGGCTTTTTCCACTTTCAACAGGTGCACGGCCGCGTTGATCATTCCCCGGTTCTCCGGGGTGTCAGCAACCGTTACCGTGTGACGAATCCGCCGCAGGCCGAGGCCACGGGCAGACGCCGCAATGTTGGCCAACTGACCATGGAGGCTCTTGATCAGCGTGACTTTGACTTTCTCGGCCATGATGGTTAGCCCGTAATCTCTTCGAGAGTCTTGCCGCGCTTCGCCGCGATATCGTCCGGGGAGCGAATGCTGCCCAACGCCTTGATCGTTGCGCGAACTACGTTGATCGGGTTGCGTGAGCCATAGCTCTTCGCGAGCACGTTGCGCACACCCGCGCACTCGAGCACCGCACGCATGCCACCACCAGCGATGACGCCAGTACCGTCCGAGGCAGGCTGCATGTAGACGCGAGTCGCGCCATGCGTGCCGTGGATCGCGTAGTGCAGCGAATCGTTGCGCAGCGAGACGTTGATCAGGCTCTTGCGGGCCTGGGCCATCGCCTTGGAAATGGCGACGGGCACTTCGCGCGCCTTGCCGAAGCCATAACCAACACGGCCCGATCCGTCACCCACCACGGTGAGCGCGGTGAAGCCGAATTGACGACCGCCCTTGACGACTTTCGCCGTACGGTTCACAGCGACGAGCTTCTCTACCAACTCATCGCCAGATTGGCTTTTCTCAGGTCTTGCCATTGTTAGAACTCCAGACCCGCTTCACGAGCGGCATCGGCAAGGGCTTTCACGCGCCCATGGAACTGAAACCCTGCACGATCAAATGCAACCTTGGTCACACCAGCCGCCTTGCTGCGCTCGGCGATCGCACGACCCACGGCCTTGGCCGCTTCGACATTGCCCGTGCCCTTCAAACCCTCGCGGACCTTCTCCTGGAGAGTCGAGGCAGCCGCGATCACCTTGGCGCCGTCGGCATTGGTGACCTGGGCGTAAATGTGCTGCGCCGAACGATGAATCGACAGGCGGGCAACACCCAGCTGACGAATGTGATCGCGCGTCTTGATGGCACGGCGCAGCCGCCGCTGCTTCTTCGTGATAATCACTTCTTCTTCCCCTCTTTGAGGGTGATCTTCTCGCCCGAATAACGCACGCCCTTGCCCTTGTACGGCTCGGGAGGACGAATATCGCGGATCTCAGAGGCGATCTGGCCCACCTTCTGGCGGTCGATGCCCTTGATGATCACTTCCGTCTGCGACGGCGTTTCCATCGTGATTCCTTCCGGAATCGGGATATTCACCGGGTGTGAGAAACCCAGGGTCAGGTTCAGAACCTTACCTTGGACCGCTGCGCGGAAACCAACGCCAACGAGCTCGAGTTTCTTTTCGTAGCCCTTGGTCACGCCGGTAACCATGTTTGCGAGATGAGCGCGCGTGGCACCCGCCTGCATGCGCGACAGCCCCGGGTCGACGTACTTCACTTCCAGGTGCTGATCCGCCTGCACGACCGTGACTCCACGGGAGAGCGGCGTGCTCAGGGTTCCCTTCGCGCCCTTGATGATCACCGCTTCCGGTGACACGGTCGCCGTCACGCCTTTCGGCAGATTGACCGGTGCTTTGGCAATTCTGGACATGTCTGTATCTCTACTAACGTCAGGCCACGATGCACAGGACTTCGCCGCCCTGTCCGATCGAACGGGCCTGCTTGTCCGTCATCACGCCCTTCGGCGTCGACACGATCACCGTGCCCATTCCACCGAGAACCTTCGGCAGCTCGTGCTTGCCGCGGTAGATCCGCAGGCCAGGACGGCTGACGCGCTCAATGCGGTCGATGACGGGACGTCCCTCGTAGTACTTCAGCCCGATGGTCAACGTCGGTTTGCCGCCGTCTGTCTCGGTGCGGAAGTCCCCGACGTAACCTTCGTCCTTCAATACCTTGACGATGGCCGTCTTCAGCTTCGACGACGCCAACTGTACTTCCGGTTTGCCAGCAGTCTGGGCGTTGCGGATGCGAGTCAACAGGTCGGCGACAGGATCGGTCATGCTCATAATGCGCCCCTCACCAGCTCGCCTTCGAGAGACCTGGGATTTCGCCTCGGAAGGCGACCTCGCGGATCTTCACGCGCGACAAACCGAACTTGCGATACACACCGCGTGAGCGGCCCGTAATCGCGCAGCGATTGCGCAGGCGCGAGGAGCTCGCGTCCCGGGGCATCGCCTGGAATTTTGCCTGTGCGGCGGCGCGCTCTTCCGGAGAAGTGCGGGGACTGCGGATCAGCTCCTTGAGCTGCGCCCGCTTGGCCGCGTACTGTTTTACGATCTTCTCGCGACGTCGCTCGCGCTCGACCATGCTCGTCTTAGCCATAGCCCTTACAAATCCTCTTACTTCCGGAACGGGAAGTTGAAAGCCTCGAGCAGTGCTCGGCCGTGGCGGTTGTCCACCGCCGTCGTCGTAATCGTGATATCCATACCCCGGATCTGATCGACCTGGTCGTATTGGATTTCAGGGAAAATGATCTGTTCTTTCACGCCCATGCTGTAGTTGCCCTGGCCGTCGAACGACCGCGGCGATACGCCACGGAAGTCACGGATGCGGGGCATCGCGATGTTGATCAGGCGATCGAGGAACTCGTACATGCGAGCTCCCCGCAGCGTGACCTTCGCGCCGACCGCGAGACCCGCGCGCAGCTTGAAGGACGCAATTGCCTTGCGTGACTTGGTGACGAGCGGCTTCTGTCCGGCAATCTTCGTGAGATCCGTGACAGCGGCGTCCATCACCTTACGGTCGGCAACGGCCTCACCCACACCCATGTTGATGGTGATCTTGGTGATGCGCGGCACCTGCATCGCGTTCTCAATCTTGAGCTCGCTTCGCAAGCGCGGTACGACCGTCGCGTTGTAAAAATCTTGCAGCCTGGCAGCCATAGTAGGGTTTCCGCTGACCGACGCTTACGCGTCGATCATTTCTCCATTCGACTTGAAGAAGCGCACCTTCTTGCCGTCGGTGAGCGTCTTGAATCCAATCCGGTCCGCCTTCTGGCTGGCCGGGTTGTAGATCGCCACTTTCGACAACGGCAGAGGCATCGACTTCTCGAGGATGCCGCCCTGCTTACCCGCCTGCGGGTTGGGCTTCTGATGCCGCTTCACCGTGTTGATGCCCTCGACCAGCACCTGGTCGTCCGGCAGCACTTCCAACACCGAGCCCTGCCGCCCCTTGTCGCGGCCCGAGAGCACGATGACCTGATCGCCCTTGCGAATCTTCCTGCTCATTCACAGCACCTCGGGGGCCAGTGAAATGATCTTCATGAACTGTACGGTGCGCAGCTCGCGCGTCACGGGCCCGAAGATACGGGTGCCGATGGGCTCGAGCTTGTTGGTCAACAACACCGCGGCGTTGCCGTCGAAGCGGATCAGCGATCCGTCCGGACGACGCACACCGTGCCGGGTGCGGACTACAACAGCGTCATACACCTCGCCCTTCTTCACCTTGCCGCGAGGAATGGCATCCTTGACGCTCACCTTGATGACATCGCCGACAGTCGCATAGCGACGCTTCGAGCCACCGAGCACCTTGATGCACTGGAGGGTGCGCGCGCCACTGTTGTCAGCGGCGTTGAGGAAAGTCTGTAACTGGATCATTTAGGTGCTCCAGCGGCCTTCTCGACAACCTCGATCAACTGCCACGACTTGCGGCGTGACAGCGGGCGGCACGGTGCAATCAACACGAGATCACCCTCGTGCGACTCACCCTTCTCGTCATGCGCCAGCAGCTTGGTCGTGCGGCGGATGAACTTGCCGTAGGGCATGTGACGGATCAGTCGCTCGATCTCGACGGTGATCGTCTTCTGCATCTTCGTGCTCACGACTCTGCCGGTGAGCGTACGCGCGCCCTTCGCTTCAACCGCGCCAGCGGTTGCGACGTTGGTTTCTTCAGCGCTCATTTCTTACTCCCACTGCCGGCGGTCGCAACCTGCTGCTCGCGCTGCACGGTCTTCAAGCGCGCTATGTTCCGGCGCACCTTCGTAAACTGGTCGGGCTTCGGAGCCTGACCCGTGGCGCGCTGCATACGCAGCGCGAACTGCTCTTTGCGGAGCTTCAGCAGCTCGTCTGTCAGCTCTGCGGCAGACTTGCTGCGCAATTCTTTGGCGTCCATTAGCGAACCTGCCGTTTGACGAACGACGTCGAAACCGACAACTTGGAGCCGGCGAGACGGAACGCTTCGCGCGCTGTCACCTCGTCCACTCCCTCCATCTCGAAGAGCACCTTGCCGGGAAGCACCTTGGCGACCCAGTACTCGACGTTACCCTTGCCGCTACCCATGCGAACCTCGAGCGGCTTCTTGCTGATCGGCACGTCCGGAAACACGCGGATCCAGATCTGGCCGCCGCGCTTCACGTAGCGAGCCATGGCGCGACGGGCTGCCTCGATCTCGCGGGCCGTCATGCGGGCCCGGCTGGTCGCCTTGAGGCCGAACTCGCCGAAAGAAACATCGCTGCCCCGCTGGGCAAGACCGGCCATCCGGCCCTTGAACATCTTGCGGTACTTGGTGCGTTTAGGCTGCATCATGACTCAGGTACTCCAGCTCAGGCCTGCACAGCCGCGTCGGCGGCAGGAGCGGCAGTGACTGGGGCGCCCGCGCCCTGAGCACCTTCGCCTTCAGCAGGCGGCTGCTCAGTCTGCACCTTGTCGAATACTTCGCCCTTGAAGATCCAGACCTTCACGCCGATCACACCGTAGGTGGTGTGCGACTCGGACAGACCGTAGTCGATGTCAGCACGGAACGTATGCAACGGAATTCGGCCCTCGCGGTACCACTCCGTGCGCGCGATCTCGCCACCGTTCAGACGACCTGACACGCGAACCTTCACGCCCAAGGCGCCGCTGCGCATCGTGCTCATAACGGCGCGCTTCATCGCGCGGCGGAACATCACGCGCTTTTCAATCTGCTGCGCAATGCTGTCGGCCACGAGCTGAGCATCCAACTCCGGCTTGCGGATCTCGGCGATGTTCAGGCGAACATCCACGACGGCCATGCCGAGCAGCTTCGCCGTTTCCTGGCGCAGCTTCTCGATGTCCTCGCCCTTCTTGCCGATCACGATGCCCGGACGCGCGGTCTGGATCGTGATGTTGACCTTCTTCGCCGCTCGCTCGATGTGGATGCGGCTCACCGAAGCCTCGGACAACCGGGCGCGCAGAAAGCGACGCACTCTGAAATCGGTGAAGACGTGCTGAGGAAACTGCTTCTTGCTGGCATACCACTTCGACGTCCAATCGCGAGTGATACCGAGGCGTATGCCAAGCGGATTGACCTTCTGACCCATGGTTAGTCCTTCTTCCCGTCGCTGACGCCAACGGTGATGTGACTGTTGCGCTTCACGATGCGAGCTCCGCGGCCCTTGGCGCGCGCAGCAAAGCGCTTCAACACCGGTGCGGCATCAACGTGAATCAATGAAACTTTCAGATCGTCGACATCGGCGCCGTGGTTGTGCTCGGCATTGGCGACAGCCGATTCCAACAACTTGCGCACGAGCTCCGCGCCCTTCTTGGGCATGAACTTCAAGGTTGCAATGGCGTTGCCGACCGGCTTGCCACGCACCACGTCGGCGACGAGCCGGCATTTCTGCGGCGAGATGCGCGCGTAACGCAATACTGAGGTGACTTGCATGTTGCGTACTCTGCCTTAACCCGCGGACTCGACCTTGCGGTCGCCCGAGTGAGTCTTGAACGTGCGCGTCGGTGCGAACTCACCGAGCTTGTGACCGACCATGTTCTCGGTGACGAGCACCGGGATGTGCTGGCGGCCGTTATGCACGGCAATCGTCAGTCCGACCATGTCAGGAATGACCATGGAACGACGCGACCAGGTCTTGATCGGCTTGCGATCGTGCTTGGCGGACGCCACCTGCACCTTCTTCGCAAGATGCAGATCGACGAACGGGCCTTTCTTCAATGAACGTGGCATGTCTGTCTAGGCTCCCGTTTAGCGCTTACGGTTCTTACGGCGCTGAACGATCATGTTGTCCGTGCGCTTGTTGTGGCGGGTCTTGAGGCCCTTGGTCTGCTGACCCCATGGCGACACGGGATGCGGGTTACCCTGACCTGACTTACCTTCACCACCACCGTGCGGGTGATCGACGGGGTTCATCGCGAGACCGCGGACCGTCGGACGAATTCCGAGCCAACGCTTCGCGCCGGCCTTGCCGTAGCTGCGCAGGTTGTGTTCGTCGTTACCCACTTCGCCGAGCGTCGCGCGGCAGTCGATGTGAACCTTGCGGGTCTCACCTGACTTCAACCGCAGGTAGGCATAGATGCCTTCGCGCGCGGTGAATGACACCGAGCTGCCGGCGCTGCGCGCCAACTGACCACCCTTGCCTGCCTTCATCTCGACGTTGTGCACGATCGAGCCAACAGGGATGTGGCGCAGCTGCATGGAGTTGCCGGGCTTGATCGGCGAATCCGCACCCGAGCGAATCTCGTCGCCCGGCTTCACACCCTTCGGCGCGAGAATGTAGCGACGTTCGCCGTCTGCATACTTGATCAGGGCGATGTGGCCCGTCCGATTCGGATCGTACTCAACGCGCTCGACAACACCGACGATGCCGTCCTTGTCGCGCTTGAAGTCGATGATGCGGTACTTCTGGCGCGAACCACCACCGACGTGGCGTGTGGTGATGCGGCCGGAGCTGTTGCGAGCACCCGTCTTGTTCTGGTGCCCGGTCAATGGCAGGTACGGACCGCCCTTGTACAGGTGCGAGCGATCAATCTTCACGACCGACCGGGTGCCCGGTGAGGTTGGCTTGTATTTGATCAACGCCATGATGCTTACCCTTTGGCCCTCGCCTCATAGTCGATCGCCTGGCCGGCGGCGAGGCTCACATACGCCTTCTTCCAGTCCTGGGTGCGGCCGACGGTCTTGCCGAAGCGGCGGGTCTTGCCCGGCTCGTTCACGACCTGCACGGCGCTCACCTTGACATCAAACATCAACTCAACGGCCTGCTTGATGTCGACCTTGGTGGCATCGCGCTGTACACGGAAGGTGTACTGGTTGTGGTTCTGCATCGCCAGCGAGGTCTTCTCGGTGACGTGCGGAGCGATCAACACATTCATCAGTTGCTCGCGGTTCATTGCAAGCGCTCCTCGAGCATCTTCACGGCTCCCCGCGTAACCAACACGTGCTCGTAGGCGGCGAGCGCCAGTGGGTTCAGGCCGGAGGCCTCGATCACTTCGACATACGGCAGGTTGCGGGCGGCCAGATACAACTTCTCATCCTGGGCTTCCACGATGATCAGTGCCTTTTCCAGGCCCCACTGCTTGAGCTGGTTGACCAGCAGGCGCGTCTTCGGCGCTTCGAGCTCGATGCCGTCCGTTACGCGCAGACGATCGGTGCGCGCCAGCTCGGAGAGCATCACGCGAATGGCACCGCGATACATCTTGCGGTTGACCTTCTGCTCGAAGCTGCGGGGCTTCGCGGCAAACGCCCGACCGCCACCCACCCAGATGGGGCTGCGGCTGGATCCTGCACGCGCCTGGCCGGTGCCCTTCTGGGACCACGGCTTCTTGCCACCGCCACGCACTTCCGCGCGGGTCTTCTGCGCCTTTGTGCCTGCGCGTCCGGCGTTGCGATACGCCGTGATGACCTGGTGCACCAGGGATTCATTGAACTGCTGGCCGAAGGCTGCATCGGAAACCTGCAGCTCACCGCCACCGTTGACGAGTTTGAGAGTAGGCATGGCTTACTTCTTTCCTGCCTTCGCGGGGTCCTTCGACGGCGCGTTGCCCACCTTGGTCGGCGCAACCTTGACGCGCTTCGCCAGACGGGCAGCCTTCAGGGAAGGACGGACGATGACCTGACCACCCTCGGCACCCGGAACAGCGCCGCGGATCAGGAGCAGGTTGCGCTCGAGATCGACCTCAACAACCTTGAGGTTCTCGGTGGTCACACGGTCGACACCCATGTGGCCCGACATGCGGCGGCCTTTGAAGACGCGACCGGGGGTCTGGCGCATACCGATAGAACCCGGCGAACGGTGCGAGACCGATACGCCGTGGGTCGCAGGCAGACCACCGAAGTTGTGGCGCTTCATCACGCCCGCGAAGCCCTTACCGATCGTGGTTCCCGTGACATCGACAGGCTCACCTGCCTTGAAAAGGTCCACCTTCAGCTCGGAGCCGGCCTTGAGATCAGCGCCTTCTTTCTCGGTCAGCCGGAACTCGACGAGCGCTTTGCCCGGAGCAACGGTTGCCTTGGCGTAGTGACCTGCAACAGCCTTGGAGTAGAGCTGCGGACGGCGATTCCCGTATGTGACCTGCACAGCACGGTAGCCATCCTTGTCCTGCGACTTCACCTGCGTGACGCGGTTCGGCAGAACCTCAATCACGGTGACGGGCACTGTCTCGCCGGCGTCCGTGAACACGCGCGTCATGCCAGCCTTGCGGCCGACCAGTCCGATAGCCATGTGTTATTTCCTCACCACACACCCAGGCGCTGCGATTGGCGCTGGGTCCTGAATTTCCGTGACACCGGAGAGGAGTTTCAAAGACAACTAAAGACGAGCGCAGCCACCAGGACGGTGTTGCGCGGGTCTCGAGTGGTCTTGGAATGTCCGAGAAATCCTCGGCTCCCAACCTCGCCCGATGCCGCTCAAACGAGCCGCGCAGTGTACGCGGCAGTTCACACTACTGCAATGGGGAAGCGAGGTTCCCCACGCAATTAATTGAGCTTGATCTGGACGTCCACGCCCGCGGGAAGCTCGAGCTTCATGAGGGCATCTACGGTCTTGTCCGTCGGGTTCAGGATGTCCATGAGCCGCTTGTGCGTGCGCAGCTCGAACTGGTCGCGCGCATCCTTATCGGAGTGCGGCGAAACCAGCAGAGTGAACCGCTCCATCTTGGTCGGCAGCGGCACCGGACCTTTTACCGTGGCGCCAGTGCGCTTGGCCGTCTCGACGATCTCGCGTGCCGAGCTGTCGATCAAACGGTGGTCAAACGCCTTCAGGCGGATACGAATGTTCTGGTTAGCCATGGCTTTACCTTACTTGAGGATCTTGGCGACGACGCCGGCGCCGACAGTCTTGCCACCCTCACGGATGGCGAAGCGCAGGCCTTCTTCCATCGCGATCGGGCTGATCAGCTCGACATTAATCTTGATGTTGTCCCCCGGCATGATCATCTCCGTGCCGGCCGGCAACTCGATCGCTCCAGTCACATCCGTCGTGCGGAAGTAAAACTGCGGGCGATACCCCTTGAAGAACGGCGTATGTCGGCCGCCCTCTTCCTTCGTCAGTACGTACACCTCGGCCTCGAAGTTCGTGTGCGGGGTGATCGAGCCGGGCTTCGCCAGCACCTGACCACGCTCCACGTCCTCACGCTTCGTGCCGCGCAGCAGCACGCCCACGTTGTCACCCGCACGGCCTTCGTCCAGCAGCTTGCGGAACATCTCCACGCCCGTGCAAATCGTCTTCACCGTGGCCTTCAACCCGATGATCTCGACTTCGTCGTTCACTTTGACGATGCCGCGCTCGATACGACCGGTCACCACCGTGCCACGACCCGAGATCGAGAATACGTCTTCCACCGGCATCAGGAACGGCTTGTCGATTTCACGCTTCGGCACCGGGATGTAACGGTCCATCTCGGCCACCAGCTTCACCACCGCAGGAACGCCGATGTCGCTCTTGTCACCTTCCAGTGCCTTCAGCGCCGACCCAATCACAATCGGAGTGTCGTCGCCGGGGAACTTGTAGACGGACAGCAGCTCACGCACTTCCATCTCCACCAGCTCGAGCAGCTCCTTGTCATCGACCATGTCCGCCTTGTTCATGAACACGACGATGTAGGGCACGCCTACCTGGCGGGCCAGCAGAATGTGCTCGCGCGTCTGCGGCATCGGACCATCCGCTGCGGATACGACGAGGATCGCCCCGTCCATCTGCGCCGCACCCGTGATCATGTTCTTCACATAGTCCGCGTGCCCGGGGCAGTCCACGTGCGCGTAGTGGCGCTCAGAGCTGTTGTATTCCACGTGGGCGGTCGAAATCGTGATTCCGCGCGCCTTCTCTTCCGGGGCCTTGTCAATCTGGTCATACGCCATGAACTGACCGCCGTTGGTCTCGGCCATCACCTTCGTCAGCGCCGCCGTCAGCGTCGTCTTGCCGTGGTCAACATGCCCTATCGTCCCCACGTTCACGTGCGGCTTGCTGCGTTCGAATTTCTCTTTCGACATGACCAGGTATCCTCGGAATATCTCTTTGAGTTAAGACTTGGCAGTTATTGCCTGATGATGGTGTCAGCAATGTTGGGAGGCACTTCCAGGTACTTCTCGAATTCCATGGTGAAGGTCGCCCGACCCTGACTCATGGAACGTACGGTGGTGGCGTAACCAAACATTGCGGAGAGAGGCACTTCGCCGGTAATCACTTTTCCCGACACGCTCTCGTCCATTCCCGTGATCTGTCCGCGGCGCCGGTTCAGGTCACCGATGACATCTCCCGAATACTCTTCCGGCGTCACCACCTCGACCTTCATGATGGGCTCGAGCAAAACCGGCTTGGCTTTGCGGAACCCGTCCTTGAAGCCCATCGAGCCGGCGATCTTGAATGCCATCTCGTTGGAATCGACATCGTGATAGGAGCCGTCGAATGCGGTGACCTTCACGTCCACCACCGGGTAACCGGCGATAACGCCTGTGTCCACCGCTTCCTTGATGCCCTTGTCCACGGCCGGAATGAACTCACGGGGCACCGCGCCGCCGACGATTCCATTCACAAACTCGTATCCTTTGCCGGGATTCGGCTCGATCTTCAGCCAGATGTGACCGTACTGACCCCGGCCACCGGACTGACGGACAAACTTGCCTTCAGACTCGACCGTGCCGCGAATCGTTTCGCGATAAGCGACCTGCGGCTTGCCGACATTGGCATCTACCTTGAACTCACGATGCATGCGATCGACGATGATTTCCAGATGCAGCTCGCCCATGCCGGAAATGATGGTCTGGCCCGACTCCTGGTCGGTGCTCATGCGGAACGAAGGGTCTTCCTTCGCCAGGCGCTGCAGCGCCAAACCCATCTTCTCCTGGTCGGCTTTCGTCTTCGGCTCCACGGCCACGGAAATGACCGGAACCGGAAAAACGATTTTCTCGAGCGTAATGTGCTTCTCGAGGTCGCACAGCGTGTCGCCGGTGATGACGTCCTTCAAACCAACCGCCGCAGCGATGTCACCCGCGCGGACTTCCTTGATTTCAGTACGCTCACTCGCGTGCATCTGCAGAAGGCGCCCGATGCGCTCCTTCTTGTCCTTTGACGGCACATACACCGTATCCCCCGAGCTCATCACGCCCGAGTAAACACGGAAGAAGGTCAGGTTGCCGACAAAGGGATCGTTCAGAATCTTGAATGCCAACGCCGCGAACGGCTGTTCGTCACTCGCCTTGCGAGTCGCGGGGGCGCCGGAATCGTTCGTGCCCTTGACGTCCGGCATCTCAGGAGGCGACGGCATGAACTCGATGACAGCATCGAGCAGCGCCTGCACACCCTTGTTCTTGAACGCGGTCCCGCACATCACCAGAACCAGATCGTTCCTGATCGCTCGCTGCCGCAGCCCGGCGCGAATTTCCGCCTCGCTCAGCTCGGTGCCTTCCAGGTACTTGTTGGAAAGCTCGTCGTTGGCCTCCGCGGCGGCCTCGATCATCTTCCCCCGATACTCTTCGGCTTGCGCCCGGAGATTCGCGGGGATCTCGCGATACTCGAACTTCATTCCCTGGGTTTCCATGTCCCAGTAGATGGCTTTCATGCGGATGAGGTCGACAACGCCCTCGAACGCTTCTTCCGCGCCGATCGGAATCTGGATCGGAACGGGATTGCCGCGCAGGCGGGTCCTGATCTGATCAATACAGCGGAAGAAATCCGCGCCGGCCCGATCCATCTTGTTCACAAAGGCGATGCGGGGCACCGCGTAGCGATTCATCTGCCGCCAGACTGTTTCCGACTGGGGCTGTACGCCGGAGACGGCGCAAAAAAGCGCCACGGCGCTATCGAGCACGCGCAGAGACCGTTCGACTTCAATCGTGAAGTCCACGTGGCCCGGCGTATCGATGATGTTGATCCGGTGCTCGGGGAAGCTGTTGTCCATCCCCTTCCAGAAACAGGTCGTGGCGGCAGCGGTAATGGTGATACCGCGTTCCTGCTCCTGCTCCATGTAGTCCATGACAGCGGCGCCGTCATGAACCTCACCGATCTTGTGCGAAACCCCTGTGTAAAACAGGATGCGTTCGGTCGTCGTCGTCTTACCCGCGTCTATATGCGCGGAGATTCCGATGTTCCGATACCGCTCGATTGGCGTCGCACGTGCCACAGTAGTAACTAAAAGATCCTTTGATAAAGGCTGGCAGAAACGCTTACCAGCGGTAGTGAGCGAAGGCCTTGTTAGCCTCAGCCATGCGGTGCGTGTCTTCGCGCTTGCGGACGGCGGCACCGCGGTTCTCCGCGGCGTCCATCAGCTCGTGAGCAAGGCGGAACGCCATGGACTTCTCGCTGCGGTCACGAGCAGCCTCGATGACCCAACGCATAGCCAGTGTTTGGCGGCGAGTGGAGCGAACTTCAACGGGTACCTGGTAGGTGGCACCACCGACGCGGCGCGACTTCACCTCGACGACCGGCTTTACGTTGTCCAGCGCAACCGACAGCACCTCGATGGAATCGGGACCCTTCTTGCCCGTCTTCTCACCGATACGGTCGAGAGCGCCGTAAATGATGCGCTCGGCAGCCGACTTCTTGCCGCTCTTCATGATGACGTTCATGAATTTGGCCAGCATGTCGTTGTTGAATTTCGGGTCCGGCAGAATCGTGCGGACGGGGGCAGCGGAACGACGAGACATATAAAATTACCCCTTACTTCTTCGGCCGCTTCGCGCCGTACTTCGAACGCGATTGCTTACGGTCGTTAACGCCGGCGGCATCCAATGTGCCGCGTACCGTGTGATAGCGAACGCCAGGGAGGTCCTTCACGCGGCCGCCGCGGATCAGGACAACCGAGTGCTCCTGGAGGTTGTGGCCTTCACCGCCAATGTAGCTGGTGACTTCGTAACCATTGGTCAGACGGACACGGCAGACCTTCCGGAGAGCCGAGTTAGGCTTCTTCGGGGTCGTGGTGTACACGCGCGTACACACGCCGCGTTTCTGCGGGGATGCGCCGAGAGCCGGAACTTTTGTCTTTTCCGACGGGGTCCGGCGCGGGTTCCGAATAAGCTGACCAGTGGTCGCCATACTGAGATTCTCTCCAAGATCCTGCGTCGAGCGTTTTCGCTCGTTAGACGACCGGGCCGCCTAGAGAGGCGGCCCGGTGTGGAAGTCGCTGCTTTCGACCCAGCGTGCAGTACGGGCTGGATCGATAAAGGCCGGCGATTCTAGGTACGAGGCGCTGGAGTGTCAACCGCCTGACGGGGCAGCAGCATAGAATTCGGGCGGTTTCGGAGGGTCACCATGAGTCTACTTGCTGCGCTGCTCTACACCTACGTGCACCATCCCGTCTCGACCGACGTGCCGGCAGCCCAGTTTGCCTTTGATCGCGGCCTAACGATGTTTTTCGCCTACCAGCCCGAGGAAGCCGAGGTGGCGTTCCGGGAGGCCGCTCGCCTGGACCCTGGCTTGGCCATGGCCTGGTGGGGCGTCGGGCTCGCAATCGGCCCGAATATTAACGAAGAGCCTACCCCCGAGAAGACGGTGAAGGCTGCCGAGGCCCTCGCCCGAGCCAGCCTGCTCGCAAAGACGCGCGCGACTGCGGCTGAGCTGGACTATGTCAATGCCCTGAGCGTCCGGTACACCACCGCTTCCGAACCTGATTTCGACGAGCTGGCCACCCGGTATCGCGATGACATGCGGGCGGTGGTCAAAAAGTATCCAGCCGACGCAGATGCCCGCGCCCTCTTCGCAGAGGCCATCATGGACCTCCATCCGTGGCGCCTATGGCATGCGTCGGGTGGTCCAGAAGTGGGGACTGAGGAGCTCGTAGAGACCCTGGAGCAGGGTTTGACGGCAGAGCCCAATCACATCGGGCTTCTGCACTTCTATATTCATGCGGTCGAGGCGAGCAGCGACCCGGGGCGGGCACTTCAAGTGGCCCACCGGCTGTCGGCCCTGCCCATGGAGCCGGCCGCCGCCCATCTCGTCCACATGCCTGCGCACATATATATGCGCGTTGGCGACTGGGAGGCCGCTGTCGAATCCAACGAGCACGCCACTCATTACGCGCTCGACTACCGTCTCAGCAATAACCCCACAGCCCAACGGGCGTGCGGTCACTGCGCCGACTTCCTGTCCTATGCCTACATGATGCAGGGCAACCTGGCACACGCGCGTGCGTCATCAGGGAGCTACGAGAAAATGACGCAGGATCCCACCAACACCATCGCTGTGCTGACCCGGTTCGGAAGATGGGATGAGGTGCTGGCGCTGCCGGAACCCGCCGACGACGGGAAGAACGACGTACACAACGCGCATGCCGTCCGGGGTTTCTGGCATTTCGCACGCGGAACGGCCTTCGTTGGGAAGCGTCAGTTCGACCAAGCCCGGGAAGAGTTGAAAGAACTGCAAGCCGAGACGGCATTGGCTCCGGGAGAGCCCAGTTTTGCGGGAGCGCCGGATGTCCGGCACGTCCTCGACAAGATCGGGCAGGCGGGGGATGCCTACAACCTGAAGATCGCCGCAGCGCTGCTGGGCTCACGGATCGCCGAAGCGAGGCGACAGACTCCTGAGTCGATTGACCTGATGCGCACTGCGGTCAAACTTCAGGATGAGGCTCCCTATGGGGAGCCTCCGCCGTGGTTTTATCCAGTGCGGGAGAGTTTGGGGGCGCTGCTGTTGCGCCACGGCTCGGCTGCCGAGTCGGTGGCGGTGTTCACGGAGAACCTGCGACTTTCGCCTAACGATCCGCGTGCGCTGGTGGGGCTCGCTGCCGCCTTGTCGGCCCAGGGGAAGAAAGCGGATGCCGCGGCGACCCGCGCTCGGTTTGAAGCCGTCAGGAGGTTTGCTGACGTCCCGCTCAGCGTGAAGGATCTTTAGGCCGCGCTGGTTGGCGGATTTCCCGATGTCGGGCGACCACATTGTGCCATCGGCGGCAACACCCTACGATGGCCTCTCAGGCTCGAATGAGGAATAGACATGTTCGCATCCGGTTCCAACATCCGCACATTGGGCGCAGCGTTCGCCCTGGCCGGCCTGGCACTGCTGGCCGCCCCGGTCTGCCGGGCTGCCGACATTTACGACGAAGCCGTTCAACATGCGGGGCGCCCGGCGGATGATCTGAAGCGCGATCCACTGGATCACCCGGCGGAGATTCTGCGTCTCACCGGCATCAAGCCCGGCATGCAGGTCGGCGACTTCATGGCCTCCGACGGTTACTACAGCGAGCTGTTGAGTTACATCGTGGGTCCCAAGGGGCACGTGCTGTTGATCAACAACCCGTCATTTGATCGTTGGGCCAACAACGCCTGGGAAGGCCGGCTCGCGCAGAACCGCCTGGCGAATGTCGAGCACAAAACCATCGATCTCAATCACATCGAGATTGCCGACGACTCCCTCGATGCCATGCTCGTTGTAAAGGTCTACCACGACCTGTACTGGGTCGATAAGAACAAAAACAATTGGCCGACGGTGGATACCAAGGCGGTGCTGGACAAGATCGTCAAAACGCTCAAGCCCCGCGGGATTCTGCTCGTCGTCGATCATTCATCGAAGCCGGAGGCCGGCAGCTCACAGGCCGGCTCGCTGCATCGGATCGAGGAGTCTTACGCTGAACGCGACTTTGAGTCGCGCGGCTTGAAGTTGATTGCAAAAAGCGACGCGTTACGGATGCCGGGTGATCCGCGCACCCAGGTGTCGTATAAGGAGCCCATACTGGGCAAAACTGACCGGTTTGTGCTGGTATTCCGCAAGGGTAACTAGGTCACACTCCCGGGAGCCGCTTCAGCGGTTCTCGCGGCAGTTGTGACACGCTAGCGTCACAGCTTTTCCGCGAGGCGGCGAATGGACTCTTTTTGGGGCGCGTTACGCCGCGCTATTGGTTTCCTGACACTGCGGCCGGGGAAGGCTGCTGCGGGCGCGCCGTCGGACTGGGCGGTGGCCGGATTCACAGTGGGCAGCCTCGTTCTGTGGCTCGTTCTCGATCGCCTCCGATACGGTAAGGAGGCCGAATTCGCTCCTTACGATGCGCCGGGATTTGCCTGGTACATGCTGCCCTTCCTGCTGGCAGCCTGGCTCGCCTCACGCCTCACCCGACCCCGCGTCGAGTTCCGGAACATTCTGTTCCTGCTCGTAGTTGCAGCCCCGCTGCTCATCGGTTGCGCGTTTCTTTTGGGACACAACGTGCCGGGAAGCCTGTTCACCGCAGCCACGGTGGCGCTGGTGGTCTACGCGATCGCTTACCTGCACGTGGGCCTCGGCGCGCTCGCCGGCCGGCGGCAGCACCCGGCGGTAACCGCAGTAATCGCCGTCGCTCTCGTGTTTGTGGCGCTGAACTCGGCGCTCTTCGATTCTCCAACACTGTGGACCGAACCCGAGCCGGACACGGCGGACGCTGAGAAGCAGACAGAAAAGGCCGAGGACCTGCTCATCTCGCAGGGTCCGCGCATCGAAGCGGAAGTGGGACGTGTTGCGGCGGCAGGACCGGACCGCCCCGGAGTCTATTTCGTTGGCTTTGCCGGTGTCGGCCGCCAGAGAGTGTTCGCTGACGAGATCAAACTCGCGGCGCAGCGCATCGCCGACCGCTACGACTCCGCGCAACGGCTGGTGTTCCTGTTGAATGACCGTCGGGACCTCGAGTCACACCCGCTCGCCACGGTCGAGGGATTGAAACTGGCTCTGAAGGATGTCGCGGCCAAGATGGATGTCGAGAAAGACGTTCTGTTTCTTTCCTTGTCCTCGCACGGCTCCGACGACCCTTCTCTTTCCGTATCCAACACGGGTGTCTCGTTGCGCGACTTGTACGGATCCGACTTGGCAGATGCGCTGCATGGATCCGGGATCAAGTGGAAGATCATTGTCATCTCGGCCTGCCACGCAGGCGCGTTCATTGATTCGCTTCGCGACGACAACTCGGTGATCTTCACAGCCGCGGCGGGTGACCGGACGTCCTTTGGTTGCAGCGATGACCGCGAGCTCACCTACTTCGGCGAGGCGTTCTACCGGGATGCCCTGCCGCGCTCGGCCACTCTGCAGGAGGCTTTTTCCCGGGCCCAGGCGGACATCGCGAGCCGCGAGGAGCGCGAGCACATCCGCGCCTCCAATCCTCAGGCATTCATCGGGCCGGCGATACGCAAGAAGCTGGACGAGATCGACAGTACCGCCCGCTGCAACACTGGCTGCAAACAATCTGTGCCAGAATCCCAGGCAACTCGCCCATAACGAGATCACACGCGATATGTCATCACGCCTGCTCCTGCTCGGCTTTCTGTTTGTCACCTCGCTCGCCACTGCAGCGCAGGATCCGGCGCCCGCCGTGCCGGCCAATGTCGAGAATGCCGTCGTCAAGGTGTTCTCCACGCTGCGCTATCCCGACCCGTTCAAACCCTGGACCAAGTCGGCTCCCAGCGAGGTAACGGGGTCGGGAGTGGTCATCGACGGCAAGCGCATCCTGACAAACGCACACGTGGTGCTGTACTCCAGCCAGGTGCAAATCCAGGCCAATCAGGCGGGTGACAAACTCTCGGCAACCGTGGTGGCCGTGGCCCCCGGCATCGACCTCGCCGTCCTGAAGCTGGACGATGAGTCGTTCTTCAAGACTCACGCACCGATCAACCGTGCGCAGGGCATTCCCGACATCAAGGATCCGGTGCTCGCCTATGGATACCCCACGGGTGGCAATGCGCTGTCGATTACCAAGGGCATCATTTCGCGTATCGAGTTTGTGCCGTACAACTTTCCGGTGTCCGGGTTGCGCATTCAGATTGATGCGGCCATCAATCCCGGCAACAGCGGCGGGCCCGCCATCGCCGGCGACAAGATGATCGGGTTGGCGTTCAGTCACCTCGACCAGGCGCAGAACATCGGCTACATCATTCCCAACGAGGAAATCGAGCTGTTCCTGAAAGATATCGCCGACGGCCGTTACGACGGCAAGCCTTTGATGCTCGATGAGCTGCAGACGCTGGAGAATCCGGCGCTGCGCGCATTCCTGAAGGTGGACAAGTCGGTTGAAGGAATCGTAGTACACCGCCCTGATCAGGCCTCGGGCAGCCCGCTGAAGGAGTGGGATGTCATCACCAAAATAGCCGGCACGCCGATCGATGATCAGGGCATGATCAAGCTCGGCACCGACAAGCGGGTCAGCTTCCAGTACCTGATCCAGAAGGTCGCGAAGAACAACAAGGTCGATCTGACAATCGTCCGCAACAACGAACCCATGAACGTGCAACTGCCGGTGTCCCCGGACCGCCACCCCCTGATTCCCGATCTGAAGGGTAGCTATCCTTCCTTCTTCGTGTACGGTCCGATCGTGTTTTCCCGCGCGACCATGCAGTTCCTGGGTTTCATGCGCAACAACTCCAACATCATGACGTCGCTGGGTTATATCGGCAGCCCGCTGATCACGCGCCTGGGCGACACACCCAGCGCGGACCGGGAAGAGTTGGTCGTGGTCTCATCGCCGTTCTTTCCTCACAAGCTGGCTTCCGGTTACAGCAGCCAATCCGCCGGCGTCGTCTACTCAGTCAACGGGACGCAGATTCACAGCTTGAAGCAGCTGGTTGCCGTGCTGCGTGACCTGCAGGATGAGTTTGTGGTGTTTCAATTCGACCATCGGGATGGCGAGGCGCTGGTGTTTCGTCGCAAGGAAATGGTCGATGCGACCGAGGACATCCTCACGGACAACGGCGTGCGGGCGCAGGGGTCGCCTGACATGCTGGAAGTGTGGAACGCCAAGGGCGGCACTGCCGTCGCTAAGTAACGTCCGTTTCCGACGCCTGAATCCAACGCGCTCCAATTCTGGGGCGCGTCATTTTTCCCCAAAAATCCGACTAATCACCCACTGACTTGCAGATTGTCGGCTCCTACACTGAGCCGACTGCTGTTGCATTCAGTGGAGATGTCGATGACCACCGTGGAAGAAATCAAACGCGCTATCCAGAGACTCAATTTCGATGGCAAACACGAAGTCCTGTCGTGGCTCGAAGAATTCGTTAACAGTCTGTATTGCGCTTCCAACGTCAAAGAACCGCAACCCGTCCACGCGATCCTGAATCCACCTCTCATGACATTCGAGGAGTTCCTCGAGTTCGCCGAACAAAGCGCGCTTCGGTATGAGTTCGTGAACGGTGTCGTGCACGCAATGACGGGAGGCAGCCTCGCCCACAACTGGGTCGCAGTGCGGCTTTTTTCTGCTGCCGATGCACACTTGAGAGGCGGACCTTGCAGGGTTTTCCCCGCCGGAACCAATCTGCGAATTCAGTCGGATACCGACGACATCGAGTACCTCCCGGACATGATGGTGGCGTGTAACCCCGAAGAGTGGACTGATCAATGGGTGCGCAATCCGACGCTGGTCGCCGAAGTGCTATCTCCTTCCACCCAACGCACCGACCGGCGTGAAAAGTCACTGATTTATCGGCAGGTCAAATCGATCGAAGAATACTTCCTCCTCGAGCAATCGGAGCCAAAAGTAACCGTGCTTCGGCGCGCCGACGAATGGCGGCCACAAATATACAACGGGACGGAGGCGGTACTGGAGCTTCGGTCAATCGGGCTATCAGTGCCCTTGGCACACATTTACGCGCCCACTCTGTCCGCTGGGTGAACTTGTTCGGGGTCCTGGTTATTGCGGCGTTATTTTTCGTCGCGTGACCACTTTATTTAACCTCGAGCGCCTCTTTCCAGGGGTGTCCGCCGACTCGATAATCATTCGCATTTCCACTGCGATCTGATGTTGGTTTGGAGGCGTATCATGAACATCGTCTGAACTAACAAGAGACCAACATGGACACCTGGTTGATGGATCTTTGGTACGCACACCCCCGTCTGATCCTGTTTGTTGCGTTCATTTTCCTGGTGCTCGCCTACCGGCCCATACTTTGGCTATGTGGCGTCATCATGGTTCCCGACGACAGCATTGGCGTCGTAACCAAGAAGTTTTCGTTTGGCACACATCGGCAATTGCCGGACGGCAGCATCATTGCCTTGAACGGCGAGGCCGGCTTTCAGGCCGACACGCTGACCCCCGGCCTGCATTTCGGCCTGTGGCCGCTGCAGTACCGGGTTGACCTGGTGAAATTCCTCACCGTGCCCCCGGGCAAGGTCGGCTGTGTGGAAGCGTGTGACGGCAAGCCGCTGGCGACCGGCCGCATCATCGCCCGCAGAGTTGCTTGCAACTCGTTTCAGGACGCACGTGCGTTTCTGACCGATGGCGGTGAACGCGGCCCGCAGATGGCGCTGGTCGGTCCAGGCACCTACCGGATCAATCCTCTGTTGTTTCGCGTGGAACTCGCCAACGTGATTGACATTCCGGACAACAAAGTCGGTGTTGTCACTACGCGCGAGGGTGCTCCCCTGGCCAAGGGCGAGATCGCGGGACTCACGGTCGATGGACACAATCTGTTCCAGGATCCTCAGGCCTTCATTGACCATCACGGCACCAAGGGACTGCAGGAACAGGTCCTGCTCTCGGGTCGTTATTTCATCAACCCGCGCTTCGCCACGATCGAGGTGGTCGATATGTTTGAAGTGCCGATTGCGCACGTCGGTGTGGTCATCGCCTTCGTGGGCAAGGAAGGCAAGGATGTGACCGGCGAACAGTTCCGGCACGGCAACCTCGTCAGCAAGGGTGAGAAGGGTGTCTGGATCGAGCCGCTCGATCCGGGCAAGTACCCGATCAATCCCTACACGCACAAGGTCTGTAATGTGCCCACCGCCAACGTCGTCCTGAACTGGGCGACCGGGAAAACCGAGGCGCACAAGCTCGATGCGAATCTGTCCACGATCACCGTGCGCTCGGCCGACGGGTTCAAATTCAACCTGGACGTGTCGCAGATCATTCACATTCCGCGCAACGATGCGCCGAAGGTGATTGCCCGATTCGGCGGTGTGTCGGCGCTGGTGACCCAGGTGCTGGAGCCGACGATCGGCAACTACTTCCGCAATGCAGCCCAGGGGTCGGACATCATCGACTTCCTGAAACACCGCTCCCTGAGACAAGAGGAAGCGAGGCATGCCATCTCGGGCGCGTTGAGGGAGTACAACGTCGGGGCGGTGGATACATTGATCGGCGACATCGTGCCGCCGGATGAGCTCATGAAGACACTCACCGACCGGAAAATCGCCGAGCAGGAGCGTGTGACCTACGAGACGCGGCGCCAGGCTCAGGAAGTGAAGCAGCAACTCGAGCAGGCGACAGCGCTAGCGGCTACGCAGGCGAAGGTTGTTGATGCTGAGCGGCAGGTGGCTATTGCTCAGTTTAACGCCGAGGCAAGCGTCAAGGCGGCGGAAGGACTGGGTCGTGCCAAGAAGATCAATGCCGAAGCCGACGCGCAGGCCAAGAAGATCAACGCCGAGGCGGATGCAACGGTGCTTCGCTCAGTGGGCGACGCGGAAGCCGCCAAGACAAACGCGGTGGGTAGCGCGGAAGCGGCCGTGATCAAGCTGAAAATCGCCTCCATGGAGTCAGGCAACTACGCAATGGTCCAAGTGGCAGAGGCGCTCGCCAAATCGGGTGTCAAACTGGTGCCCGACATCGTCGCCGGCGGCGGCGGTAATGCCGGTGGCACGTTAGTGGACGTTTTGCTGGCAAACATCATCCGCGACGGCCGTCCGCAGCGGGTGTTGGCGGATAGCAAAAGCTGAGCAAGGTGTTGGCGCTCGCCCAGGCGGTGGTTGAGCCGCCGCGGCGAGCGGTTCGGCGCATCCCCGTCCGATCGGCAAACGGGTTAAAATTCAACCCGGATGTGTCGCCGATCATTCATATCGGGAGCATCGAGTATGAGCGCTCTTCAGAAGGGTCCGTGTGATGACTTGGTGATCCGCTCGTCCGCGGTCGCTGCTGGGCCGCTCGATAAAACGCGGCAGACGTGGGTGTTGGCTGCGTGCGTGCTCGGGTCCAGCATGGCGTTTATCGACTCGTCGGTGGTGAACGTCGCGCTTCCGAAAATGGAATCGGAGCTCGAGACGACGCTGGCGCACATGACGTGGGTGATCAACGCCTACACGCTCTGCATGTCAGCGCTGCTGCTCATCGGTGGAGCAGCGGCGGATCAGATTGGGCGACGTCGGATATTCATCACCGGCATCACCATCTTCTCCATCGCTTCCATCGGCTGCGGATTCGCACCCAACGTAGAAATATTGATCCTGGCGCGCGCCGTACAGGGCGTAGGCGCGGCACTGCTGATCCCCTGTTCGCTCGCCATAATCGGTGCCGCATTCAGCGAGAAGGAGCGCGGTGCAGCGATTGGAGTGTGGTCAGGGGCGTCAGCGATTGCTGCTGGCGGTGCGCCTTTGATGGGTGGCTTGTTGGTCGACCATGTGTCGTGGCGGGCGATCTTCCTCATCAACCCGCTAATCGCGGTGCCGACTATCCTCATCGCCCTGAGGCACGTACCCGAAAGCGTCGACACTGAGGCGAAGAAGGGTTTGGACGGACCTGGCGCGACCCTGGCGTTCTTCGGGCTGGGCTTACTGGTTTTCGGCTTGATCGCCGCATCGGATCGCGGCTGGTCGAGTCCCCTCGTGCTCGGTTCGATTCTGCTCGGCGTGATCCTGCTGATCGTGTTCGTAGCGGCAGAGCGCCGCAGCCCGACACCCATGATGCCGCTGGGCGTGTTCGAGTCGCTGACCTTTAGTGGCGTCAACATCCTCACGCTGCTGCTGTACGGCGCATTAGGCGGGACAATGTTCTTCCTGCCGTTCCTGCTGATCCAGGTGCACGGCTATACCGCGACAGAGGCGGGCGCTTCCTTTCTTCCTTTCACCATCATCCTGGCGCTTCTCTCAAAATGGGGTGGTGGCCTCGTAGATCGCTTTGGTGCTCGGCTGCCGCTGATCGTCGGGCCCACGATCGTGGCCATCGGAATTGCGCTCCTGGCCGTACCGGACACGAGCGGGAGCTATTGGACGACCTTTTTTCCGCCCATGGTGGTGTTGGGTTTTGGCCTGGCAGTGACAGTCGCCCCGCTGACAACGACTGTCCTGAACTCAGTGGCACAGCACCAGACAGGCGTTGCCTCCGGAATCAACAACGCGGTAGCGCAGGTGGCGAGCCTGCTGCTGATTGCAATCCTGGGAACAGTCGGGATCGCGACGTTGAACAGCGCGCTCGATCGAAACCTTGCAAACGCCACAACTGAGGTCCGCAAGATCGGTGACATGGCTCGCCACGGATTCATATTGCCGGCGCCTCCGCCGGGCGCGTCTCAACAGACGAAGGACGCGGCACACGCCGTCGTCGTCAATTCCTTCCTGGACACCATCCGCCACGTGATGATGCTCACCGCCGCCCTCTCCCTGGCCAGCGCTGCAGCCGCCGCGTTGACTATCAAGCCTTCGACTGCTTCTCCCGGATCGCCTTCAGCTCCGTGACGGTCAGCAAGTCCTTCTGGCGGCCCAAAGCCTCTTTGGCGCGAATCAAATCGTCGAGAGAGAGGACCCGGCAGCGTCGCCCGAAGAGATCCACTTCAATTGCCCCCTTGCTTACTTCCGCAAAATCGCCGATTCCCAGAATCGAGCCGAGGACATCCACGGGACCGATCTGTGTCGAGAGATACAAGTTGTGCATCTGCACGCCTGGCTCCGGAATCTCCAGAAAAGAAAGCTTTTGCGGAGTCATTCGATGAGCGGGCCGTAGATCTCGCAGCGCGCCCCGCAGCTTCTCGACATTTTCACTGCTCAGAACGGCGCAGACGTCTAAATCCCTTGTGACCAGCGATGAGCCGTGCAACGTTGCTGCAAAGCCGCCGACGATGACGAACTCGATATCAGCGTCGCAGAGGCGCTGGAGTAATTGATTGAGATTGCTCACGCAGGTGCCGCCCGGCTCTCTCCATCTCCAAGGCTAATTCGAGCGCACGCTGATGTTGAATCGCACGTTGTTCGTACGATAGCGCGAGGCTTTCCTCGATCAGACTGGAATCGAAACCGGCGCGCTCGGCTTCGAGAATGGCGGTCAGCAGCTCACGCATGCCGGACAAAATATCCCTGCCGGGCACTCCGGGCAAGGCACGCAACAAAAAGGCCGGCGAGAGTGCGAACCCTCGCCGGCCCCATTTACAACGCTGACGCTGGATCAGCCTTCGGCGTTCTCGGATTCCGCTCCGACACTCGACTCCTCGGTGTCAGGCAGACCGCCGCCGACGTCCATGAAGCTCCGACGTCCCGGGTCCTCCGTCTTGCGACGGCGGGAGGCGTGGGCGGCGAAGCCCGTGCCTGCCGGGATCAGCCGGCCGACGATGACGTTTTCCTTCAGGCCGCGCAGGTCGTCCTTCAGACCGCGTACGGCTGCTTCTGTCAGCACGCGCGTGGTCTCCTGGAACGAGGCCGCCGAAATGAACGACTCCGTTGCCAGCGACGCCTTGGTGATGCCCAGCAGGACCGGCTGCAGGCGCGCAGGCGTCTTGCTGTCCTGCTTCGCCCGATCGTTGATGACGAGGGCACGGGCGCGGTCCAGTTGCTCGCCACGGAGCAGCGTGGTCTCACCGATGTCCTGCACCTCGGTCTTGCGCAGCATCTGGCGGATGATCACTTCAATGTGCTTGTCGTTGATCTTCACGCCCTGCAGACGGTAGACGTCCTGGATCTCGCGAACCAGGAAGTTCGCCAACGCCTCGATACCCTGCAGACGCAGGATGTCATGCGGATTCGGCTCACCGTCGGCAATAACCTCACCGCGCTCGACGGTTTCACCCTCGAACACGTTGAGCTGGCGCCACTTCGGAATCAGCTCCTCGTACTTCTCAGCACTGTCACCAGTGATGATCAGACGCCGCTTACCCTTAGTCTCCTTACCGAAGCTGACCGTACCGGAGGTCTCAGCCAGGATGGCCGGGTCCTTCGGCTTGCGAGCTTCGAACAGATCCGCGACACGCGGCAGACCGCCGGTGATGTCACGAGTCTTGGAAGACTCCTGCGGGATGCGCGCGATGACGTCACCGACGGACACCTTCGCACCGTCCTCGAGGCTGACCAACGCACCGGCCGGCAGTGTGTACACGGCCGGAATCTCGGTGTTGGCGAAGGTCACTTCCTTGCCCTTCGAGTTCAACAACTTGATGGTCGCGCGGACGTCCTTACCCTGACGCTGCTTCGTATCCAGCACCACGGTGCTGGACAGACCGGTCACTTCGTCCACCTGGGTCGTAACCGTCAGACCGTCCACGAAGTCCTGGAACTTCACCAGACCGGCCACCTCGGTGACGACCGGGTGAGTGTGCGGATCCCAGGTCGCGACGACCTGACCGCCCACGACCGCCTCGCCTTCCTTCGCGGTGATCAGGGCACCGTAAGGAATCTTGTAGCGCTCGCGCTCACGACCAAACTCGTCGATGACACCGATCTCCGCAGAGCGCGAGACCGCCACCAGGTGACCCTTCTCGTGCGTTACCGACTTGACGTGATGGAAGCGCAACACACCCTTGTTGCGGATCTCGACGCTGCTTGCAGCAGCGGCTCGGGATGCCGCACCACCGATGTGGAACGTACGCATCGTCAGCTGTGTGCCAGGCTCGCCGATCGACTGAGCGGCGATAACACCAACAGCCTCACCGATGCTGATCAACCGGCCACGGGCCAGATCGCGGCCATAGCAAGCCTTACAGACACCGTAGCGGGTCTCGCAGGTGATGGGCGAACGGACCAACATCTGGTCGACGCCTTCCTGCTCGAGGGTACGGACAGCCTTCTCATCGAGGAGCGTGTTCTTCTCGAACAACACCTCTTCGGTGCCCGGCTTCAGAATGTCTTCAGCGATGACACGACCGAGCACTCGCTCGCCCAACGCTTCGACCACGTCACCACCCTCAACGAGCGGGGACATGCTCAGGCCATAGTCGGTACCGCAATCATCCTCTGTGACCACGAGGTCCTGAGCCACGTCAACGAGGCGGCGTGTCAGATAGCCGGAGTTGGCCGTCTTCAATGCCGTGTCGGCGAGACCCTTACGAGCACCGTGGGTCGAGATGAAGTACTGCAGAACGTTGAGACCTTCACGGAAGTTAGCCGTGATGGGGGTCTCGATGATGGAGCCGTCAGGCTTGGCCATCAGGCCGCGCATTCCGGCGAGCTGACGAATCTGAGCCGCGGAACCGCGCGCGCCCGAGTCAGCCATCATGAAGATCGAGTTGAAGGACTTCTGCTTCTGTTGTACGCCGCGCGAGTCGATGGCGTCCTCAGTACCCAGCTTGTCCATCATGGCCTTCGCCACCTGGTCGTTGGCACGTGACCAGATATCGACGACCTTGTTGTAGCGCTCACCGTTGGTGACGAGACCGGACGAATACTGGTCCTGGATCTCCTTCACTTCACGGTCGGCTGCCGCCACGAGCTTGGTCTTCTGCTCCGGAATGACGATGTCGTCGATACCGAAGGAAACACCGGAACGGGTGGCGTACTGGAAGCCCGTGTACATCAACTGGTCGGCGAACACGACCGTCTCTTTCAGACCCAATGCGCGATAGCACGCATTGATCGTCGCGGAGATGGTCTTCTTCGTCATATCCGTGTTGATGATGTCGAAGGAAAGTCCCCTCGGCAGGATCTCGGACAACAGCGCACGACCGACCGATGTCTCGACGAGGCGCCGACGCTCGGTAAGCTGACCCGTTTCGCTGCGAATGTGCTCGCGCAACCGCACTTTGATCTTCGCCTGCAGGTCGATCGACCGGCTCTCGTACGCGCGGTGAACTTCACCGACATCCGAGAAGAACATGCCTTCGCCACGTGCGCCGACGCGCTGACGGGTCATGTAGTACAAGCCCAGAACGACGTCCTGCGACGGAACGATGATCGGATCACCATTCGCGGGCGACAGAATGTTGTTCGAGGACATCATCAACGCGCGTGCTTCGAGCTGAGACTCGAGAGACAGCGGCACGTGGACGGCCATCTGGTCACCGTCGAAGTCCGCGTTGAACGCAGTGCAGACGAGCGGGTGCAGTTGAATGGCCTTACCCTCAACCAGCAACGGCTCAAACGCCTGGATGCCCAGACGGTGCAGAGTCGGTGCGCGGTTGAGCAGCACGGGATGTTCGCGAATAACCTCTTCGAGGATATCCCACACCTCAGGACCTTCACGCTCGACCAACCGCTTCGCGGCCTTGATGGTCGACGCTTCGCCACGGAGCTGCAGCTTCTGGAAGATGAAGGGCTTGAACAGCTCCAACGCCATCTTCTTCGGCAATCCGCACTGGTGCAGGCGCAACTGCGGACCCACCACGATCACTGAACGACCGGAGTAGTCCACACGCTTGCCGAGCAGGTTCTGACGGAACCGGCCCTGCTTGCCCTTGATCATGTCGGCCAGCGACTTCAGCGGACGCTTGTTGGTGCCCGTGATGGCGCGACCGCGGCGACCGTTGTCCAGCAACGCATCGACCGCTTCCTGAAGCATGCGCTTCTCGTTACGCACGATGATGTCGGGAGCGTTGAGCTCCAACAGTCGGCGCAAGCGGTTGTTGCGGTTGATGACGCGGCGATACAGGTCGTTGAGGTCGGAAGTCGCGAAACGGCCACCATCCAGCGGTACCAACGGACGCAGGTCCGGCGGCAACACAGGCAGCACCGTCATCACCATCCACTCCGGCTTGTTGCCGGACTCGATGAACGACTCCACCAGCTTCAGACGCTTGGACAGCCTCTTCAGCTTCGTCTCCGAAGACGTCGCAGCCATCTCCTCGCGGATCTTGATCATCTCCTGCGCCAGGTCAATGGTCTGCAGGAGGTGGAACACGGCCTCGGCGCCCATGCGGGCATCGAACTCGTCACCGTGTTCCTCGATCGCCTCGAGATACATCTCGTCGGTCAGCAACTGACCTCGCTGCATCGGCGTCATACCTGGGTCGATGACGACAAAGGCTTCGAAGTAAAGCACGCGCTCAATCTCGCGCAGCGTCATGTCCAACATGAGGCCGATACGGGATGGCAGTGATTTCAGGAACCAGATGTGCGCCGTCGGGCTCGCGAGCTCAATGTGGCCCATGCGCTCACGACGAACTTTCGACTGCGTGACTTCAACGCCGCACTTCTCGCAGACCACGCCGCGATGCTTGAGACGCTTGTACTTGCCGCACAGGCACTCGTAATCCTTCACGGGCCCGAAGATCTTCGCGCAGAAGAGTCCGTCACGCTCAGGCTTGAACGTACGGTAGTTGATGGTCTCCGGCTTCTTTACTTCGCCGTAGGACCACGCACGGATCATCTCCGGCGAGGCGAGACCAATCTTGATCGAGTCAAAGTGCTCGACCGGAGCATGCTGCTTAAAAAGCTTCAGTAGGTCTTTCATAGATTAATCCTGCTCCAGTTCCATATTGATACCGAGTGAGCGGATTTCCTTCACGAGTACGTTGAAGGACTCCGGCATACCGGCATCCATCTGGTGATTGCCGTCCACGATGTTCTTGTACATCTTGGTGCGGCCGTTCACGTCGTCGGACTTGACCGTAAGCATCTCCTGCAGCGTGTACGCTGCTCCGTAAGCTTCCAACGCCCAAACTTCCATCTCGCCGAAGCGCTGACCACCGAATTGGGCTTTGCCTCCGAGCGGCTGCTGGGTGACGAGGCTGTAAGGTCCGGTTGAGCGGGCGTGCATCTTGTCGTCAACCAGGTGGTTGAGCTTCAACATGTACATGTAGCCCACCGTCACCTGACGCTCGAAGCGCTCGCCTGTGCGACCGTCAAACAGATGCGTCTGACCGTTCAGCGGCAGATCCGCAAGAGCCAACAGACGCTTGATCTCTTCTTCGCTTGCACCGTCGAACACCGGCGTCGCCATCGGCACACCGTTCGACAGGTTCTTCGCGAGGTTGATGAGGTCCACATCACTCAAACTGTCGGTGTCTTCCTTCTGACCGCCGGTCTCGTTGTAGATCCGCTTGATGAAGGCGCGCACATCGGCTACCGCCGCCTGTGCTTCCAACATCTTGCCGATCTTCAGACCAACGCCCTTCGCTGCCCAGCCCAGATGCGTCTCCAGCACCTGTCCGATGTTCATACGCGAAGGCACGCCCAGCGGATTCAACACGATGTCGACCGGAGTGCCGTCCGCGTTGTACGGCATATCCTCGACCGGGACGATCGTAGAGATAACACCCTTGTTACCGTGCCGACCGGCCATCTTGTCGCCAGGCTGTACGCGGCGCTTAACCGCCAGGTACACCTTGACCATCTTCAGAACGCCCGGAGCGAGGTCGTCACCCGCGGTGATCTTGGCCTTCTTGTCGTCCAGACGCTTCTCGAACGCCTTCTTCTGCAGCTTCAGACGCTCAGAGGTCTGTTCGAGCTGCGAGTTGGCTTCCTCGTCCTCGAGGCGGATCTCGAACCATTCCTCGCGGGGGACCTGGTCGAGGTATTCCTCGGTGACCTTGGTGCCGGTCTTCAGCTTGTGAGGACCACCCGCGGCCGACTGGCCCACGAGCATTCCACGGACGCGCTGGTAAAGATCGTCTTCCAGGATGCGCTGTTGATCCGCGAAGTCCTTACGCACACGCTCGATTTCCGCCTTCTCAATTGAGAGCGCGCGGGAGTCCTTGTCTACACCATCGCGGGTGAAGACGCGGACGTCGATGACCGTGCCGTCCATTCCAGGCGGAACGCGCAGGCTGGTATCCTTAACGTCGGACGCCTTCTCACCGAAGATCGCGCGCAGCAGCTTCTCTTCCGGAGTGAGCTGCGTCTCGCCCTTCGGCGTGACCTTGCCCACCAGAATATCGCCGGCCTTCACTTCGGCGCCGATGAACGCGATACCGGCTTCGTCCAGCTTGGCCAGCGCCGCATCCCCGACGTTCGGAATATCGGCAGTGATTTCCTCGGGTCCCAGCTTCGTATCGCGAGCGACGCAGGTCAGCTCCTCGATGTGAATCGTGGTGAACCGATCCTCCTGCACGACCCGCTCGGAGATCATGATGGAGTCTTCGAAGTTGTAGCCGTTCCAGGGCATGAACGCGACGAGCAGGTTCTGGCCCAGCGCGAGCTCACCCAGGTGAGTCGACGGACCGTCCGCCAACACGTCACCCCGAGCAATCTGATCACCGGCGTTCACCAGCGGACGCTGGTTGATACAGGTGTTCTGGTTCGAGCGCGTGTACTTCGTCAGGTTGTAGATGTCCACGCCCGGCTCACCGGCCGTCGTCTCATCGTCATTCACACGAACGACGATACGTGACGCATCGACGGAGTCGACCAGTCCGCCACGCTTGGCAACAACGGTGACACCTGAATCGATGGCAACGTTGCGTTCCATTCCAGTGCCGACGAGCGGCACTTCCGAACGCAATGTCGGAACGGCCTGGCGCTGCATGTTGGAGCCCATCAACGCGCGGTTCGCGTCATCGTGCTCCAGGAACGGGATCAGCGAAGCGGCCACCGAAACGATCTGCTTCGGGCTGACGTCCATGTAGTTGATGCGATCGCGCGGCATCAGCGTGAACTCGTTCTGGAACCGGCAGGCCACCAGCTCGTCCGAGAGCTCGCCGTTGGGACCGAGCTGCGCATTGGCCTGCGCAACCGCGAATTCGCCTTCCTCAATGGCCGACAGGAAATCGATGCGATCGGTCACACGACCCGCATCAACACGACGGTACGGCGTCTCGAGGAAGCCGTACTGGTTGGTACGGGCATAGACCGACAGCGAGTTGATCAGACCGATGTTCGGACCTTCAGGCGTTTCGATCGGGCACACACGACCGTAGTGGGTCGGGTGCACGTCGCGCACTTCGAATCCGGCACGCTCGCGCGTCAGACCGCCCGGGCCCAGTGCCGAGACGCGACGCTTGTGCGTAACTTCGGACAGCGGGTTGTTCTGGTCCATGAACTGCGAGAGCTGCGAGGAACCGAAGAACTCCTTGACGGCGGCGGCCACCGGCTTGGCGTTGATCATCTCCTGCGGCATCAGCGGCTCGGATTCGGCGATCGTCAGGCGCTCCTTCACGGCGCGCTCAACACGCACGAGACCGACGCGGAAGGCATTCTCGGCCATCTCACCGACGCTACGAACACGACGGTTGCCCAAGTGATCGATGTCATCCACCTGGCCGTTGCCGTTGCGGATATCGATCAGCACCTTGAGGACGTCGATGATGTCCGAAGTGTCACCATTCGCGGCGACGAGCCGCTTCGAGTTCTCATCCGAACGAGTGGAGAAGTAGTGCTTGTCGTACAGGATGCCGATGCCTGTGATCTCCTTACGACCGACGCGACGGTTGAACTTCATGCGGCCCACGGCCGAGAGGTCATATCGCTCAGCGTTGAAGAACAGGTTGCCGAACAGGTTTTCGGCGGCGTCCTTGGTCGGCGGCTCGCCGGGACGCATCATGCGATAGATCTCGACCAGCGCCTCGAGGCGGGTCTTGGTCGGATCGATGCGCAGGGTGTCAGAGATGTACGGACCGCGATCGAGATCGTTCGTGTAGAGCGTCTTGACCTCGGTGATATTGGCTTCGATCAGCTTTTCGACGGACGCGGCAGTCAGGACCTCGTTGGCCTTGGCAATGACTTCACCGGTCTCGGTGTTCACGACATCGTGCGACAGCACTTTGCCGTAAACGTACTCGCGCGGCACACGCAGGCGCGTGACCTTCGCATCCTCGAGCTGACGTACATGGCGCGCCGTGATGCGACGGCCCTCTTCAACGACAACCGTATCGCCGATACGGATTTCGAACGTCGCGGTCTCACCGCGCAGACGCTGTGGCACCAACTGAAGGGCCACTTCGTCGCGGCTGACGAAGAACGTGTTCGTGTCGAAGAACGTTGCCAGAATCTCGGCTTCGCTCATGCCGAGCGCGCGCAGGATGATGGTGACCGGCAGCTTGCGGCGGCGGTCGATACGCGCGAACACGCAGTCCTTCGGATCGAACTCGAAGTCCAACCACGAACCACGGTAAGGAATGATGCGGGCAGAAAACAGCAGCTTGCCCGATGAATGCGTCTTGCCGCGGTCGTGATCGAAGAACACGCCCGGGCTGCGATGTAGCTGGGAAACGATGACGCGCTCGGTACCGTTGATGACGAACGTACCGTTGTCCGTCATGAGTGGCAGCTCGCCGAGGTAAACCTCCTGCTCGCGCACGTCCTTCACGGGCTTCTTGGCGCCCGAGGCTTCCTTGTCCAGAACAATGAGGCGCACCTTGACGCGCAGTGGCGCGGCATAGGTCAAACCGCGGAGCTGACACTCTTTCACGTCAAATACCGGCTCTCCGAGTCGGTAGCTGACGTATTCGAGTGAAGCATTGCCGGAGTAGCTCGAAATCGGAAACACGCTCTTGAAGGCAGCGTGCAGCCCAACCTCGTTCCGCGATTCCTCAGGCTTGTCTGACTGCAGGAAGGAGCGGTAGGAGTCGAGCTGGATGGCGAGCAGGTACGGCACCTCGAGAATGCTCGGCTGTTTGCCGAAATTCTTGCGGATACGCTTCTTCTCGGTGAAGGAATATGCCATCGGGTCACCTCAAAACAGAATAGATGTACGGGGTCCGTGCATTCGCACGAACCCCGTAGACAGTTGCGCAAGCGCAAAGCAGATTTACTTGACCTCGACTTTCGCGCCGGCGTCCTCGAGCTTCTTCTTGAAGTTGTCGGAATCGGCCTTGTTCACGCCTTCCTTCACAGTGGAGGGCACGCCTTCGACCAGATCCTTCGCTTCCTTCAGGCCCAGGCCCGTGATCTCGCGAATAACCTTAATCACCGTTACCTTCTTGTCCGCCGGGTACTCCTTGAGAAGCACGGTGAATTCCGTCTTCTCTTCCACAGGAGCGGCAACCGCACCACCGCCCGCCGGGGCGGCAACGGCGACAGGGGCAGCGGCGGTAACGCCGAACTTTTTCTCAAAGTCAGAGATGAGCTCTACGACCTCGAGCAAGGTCAATTTGGAAATTGCATCGAGGATTTCGTCTTTGCTGACAGCCATATTTGGGTCCTTAATAATTAATTCAAGACAAGTGAGTTACGCAGCAGCGGCAGAGCCGCCCTTCTGGTCCCGATAAGCGGCGAGCGTGCGAGCGAGCTTGGCCGGCGGCTCGTTCAGCAGACTGGCGAGCTTCTGCATGGGGGCCTTGAGGGCACCCAGAAGCATCGACAGCGCCTGTTCGCGCGTCGGCAGGCTCGCGATCTGATCGAGAGCGGTGGCAGGAAGAACCTGTCCGCCGATCGATACGAGTGTCGCTACCAGCTTGTCGTTGGCCTTCGCAAAGTCCTTCACCACGCGCGCAGCCGCGCCCGGATCGTCCTTCGAGAAAGCGAGTACCAGGGGTCCCTTGAGCTTGGGTCCGACAGATTCGAACGACGTACCGGCGAGCGCCTTGCGAGCCAGCGTGTTTTTGACAACACGCATGTACACGCCCTGCGTACGCGCCTTGGTACGAAGCTCGGTCATCTGACTGACCGTCAACCCACGGTATTCGGCGGCAACCACGGAGTGTGCTTTCGCAGCTACCTCGGCTACCTCCGCCACCAGCGTTTTCTTGTCTTCCAGGTTGAGTGCCATTCCTACTTCTCCTTCAAGCCATAGAAGATCACTACAATGAAGTCCCGCGCTTCCTTGCCGGACTTCGCCCTTGACGGCGACCTCTACGCCTCGAGGAGATCCTCGATGCGAAAAGCGGTTCACCATCTGCGCAGGTTTACGCTCGATTAAGAGGAGCCGATCTCCTCACCTGCGGTCTTCGATGGAACCCCGGCTCACACCGGGGTCCGCACGAACTGTTAAAGAGTTGCCTGATCGATAATGACGCCAGGTCCCATCGTCGATGAGATGGCGACCCGCTTCAGATACTGGCCCTTGGATGCAGAGGGCTTCGCCTTCTGCAGGTCGGCGATCAACGCCGCCAGGTTTTCCTTGAGCTTGTCTGCGTCGAAGTTCGCCTTGCCGATGGTGCAATGGATGATCCCGGCCTTATCGACACGGTAGGTCACCTGACCGGCCTTGGCGTTCTTCACGGCAGTCGCGACGTCCGGGGTCACGGTGCCCACCTTCGGATTGGGCATCAAACCGCGGGGACCCAGGATCTGACCGAGCTGACCCACGACGCGCATGGCATCGGGACTGGCGATCACGCGATCAAAATTGATCTCGCCGGCCTTCACCTGGGCGGCCAGGTCTTCGAGGCCGACGATGTCGGCACCCGCAGCCTTGGCCAGCTCCTGGTTCTTGCCAGAAGTAAACACAGCGACGCGGACGGTCTTACCGGTGCCGTTCGGCATTACGGTTGAGCCGCGTACCTGCTGATCGGACTTGCTTGCGTCGATGCCGAGGTTCACAGAGGCATCCACGGTCTCGTTGAACTTCGCCGTAGCGAATTCCTTAACGAGCTTCAGTGCTTCGTCGACTGGATACTGCTTGCCGGGAGTCAGCTTCGACTTCCAGGCCTTTTCACGCTTCGTTTCGGCCATGATCAAACTCCTTCCACGTCGACGCCCATGCTGCGCGCTGTGCCCGAAATCGTACGCACAGCCGCCTCGAGATCAGCGGCGGTCAGGTCGGGAGTCTTGAGTTTGGCAATGTCCTCGAGCTGCTTGCGCGAGATCTTGCCCACCTTGGCGGTGTTGGGTGTGCCACTGCCTTTCTCAATACCAATGGCCTTGCGGATCAACACCGCGGCCGGCGGTGTCTTCATCACGAAGGTGAAGCTGCGGTCGCTGTACACGGTGATAATCACCGGGATCGGCAGACCTTTCTCCATCTTCTGAGTCTGCGCATTGAACTGCTTGCAGAACTCCATGATGTTCACGCCCTGTTGGCCCAGAGCAGGTCCAATAGGCGGCGAAGGGTTCGCCGAGCCTGCAGGAACCTGCAGCTTGACGTACCCGTTTACTTTCTTTGCCATGTCTCAAATCTCCTGGGTCCAAGCGCCCCTGCGGGCTCCCCGTCGGATGCCTCTTACGCCTTCTCTACCTGAGAGAAGTCCAACTCAACGGGCGTCGAGCGCCCGAGAATCTGTACGGCCACCTGCAGCCGATTTTTCTCGTAGTTGACACTTTCAACCACGCCATTGAAGTCGTTGAACGGTCCATCGACCACGCGCACGACCTCACCGGGCTCGAAGAGCACCTTGGGCCGCGGCTTGTCCACGCCTTCCTCGACACGACGCAGAATCTGCATCGCTTCCTTGTCCGTGATGGGCGCCGGCTTCTCCGGTGTGCCGCCGATGAATCCGAGAACCTTCGGAACATCGCGCACCAGGTGCCAGGTGTCCTCATCCATTTCCATCTGCACGAGCACGTAGCCCGGATAGAACTTGCGCTCGCTCTTGCGCTTTACACCATCCCGCATCTCGACCACTTCCTCGGTCGGGACCAGGATTTCGCCGAACTTCGGCTCGAGACCCGCACGGCGGATGCGCTCCTTGAGCGACTCCTGCACACGGTGCTCGAAGTTTGAGTAGGCATGAACCACGTACCATCTCAATGCCACGCTCAACCCCCTTGTCCGGTCAGTGCCCGCGTTGCCCAGGCGAGCGCGAGATCGAGACCCCAGAAGAAAACGCCGGCCACCAGCAGAAACACCATGACCACGAGGGTGGTCATGCCGGTTTCCTGCCGGGTCGGCCAGACGATTTTGCGCAGCTCGATGCGTGAGTCTGCCCAGAATTGCTTCAGGGCAGTGCCATAGCGTGAGAACGCTATGACCACACCCGCCAGAATGAGACCGGCGGCGACCGCCAGCCATCGCAACCAGGCAGGCTGGTTGTCGAGGACGTAGTAACCCGCCACGCCGCCGATCACCAACAGGATCGCGACTACGAGCTTGACCGTGTCCGCGGTACCCGCGTCCTGGACTTTTGTGTCGACTGAAGTTGTCATGGACTCTTGATCGTGGCAGGCCAGGAGGGAATCGAACCCCCAACCTGCGGTTTTGGAGACCGCCGCTCTGCCAATTGAGCTACTGGCCTGAATTCTCAACGGAGTGCAGGCCGTGAGACCTGCACTCCATAACACACTTACTTGAGGATCTTTGCTACCACGCCGGCGCCGACAGTCTTGCCACCCTCACGGATAGCGAAGCGCAGCCCGTCTTCCATCGCAATCGGGCTGATCAGCTCCACGTTAATCTTGATGTTGTCCCCCGGCATGATCATCTCTACGCCGGCCGGCAACTCGATCGCTCCGGTCACATCCGTCGTACGGAAGTAAAACTGCGGCCGGTAGCCCTTGAAGAACGGCGTGTGGCGGCCGCCCTCTTCCTTCGTCAGTACGTACACCTCGGCCTCGAACGCCGTGTGCGGGGTGATCGAGCCGGGCTTCGCCAGCACCTGACCACGCTCCACGTCCTCACGCTTCGTGCCGCGCAGCAGTACGCCCACGTTATCACCCGCCTGACCTTCGTCCAGCAGCTTGCGGAACATCTCAACGCCCGTGCAGATCGTCTTCACCGTCGGCTTCAAGCCCACGATCTCCACTTCATCGTTCACCTTGACGATGCCGCGCTCGATACGCCCGGTCACCACCGTGCCACGACCCGAGATCGAGAACACGTCTTCCACCGGCATCAGGAACGGCTTCTCCACTTCCCGCTTCGGAATCGGAATGTAGCGATCCATCTCCGCCACCAGCTTCACCACCGCCGGCACGCCGATCTCGCTCTTGTCACCTTCCAGCGCCTTCAGCGCCGACCCGATCACAATCGGGGTGTCATCGCCGGGAAACTTGTACAGCGACAGCAGCTCGCGCACTTCCATCTCCACCAGCTCGAGCAGCTCCTTGTCATCGACCATGTCCGCCTTGTTCATGAACACGACGATGTAGGGCACGCCTACCTGGCGGGCCAGCAGAATGTGCTCGCGCGTCTGCGGCATCGGGCCATCGGCCGCCGATACCACCAGAATCGCCCCGTCCATCTGCGCAGCACCTGTGATCATGTTCTTCACATAGTCCGCGTGCCCGGGGCAGTCCACGTGCGCGTAATGGCGCGCCTGGCTCTGGTACTCCACGTGAGCCGTCGAAATCGTGATTCCGCGTGCCTTCTCTTCCGGAGCCTTGTCAATCTGGTCATACGCCATGAATTGACCGCCGTACGTCTCGGCCATCACCTTCGTCAGCGCCGCCGTCAGCGTCGTCTTGCCGTGGTCAACGTGCCCTATCGTCCCCACGTTCACGTGCGGCTTGCTGCGTTCGAATTTCTCTTTCGACATGGTGTAGCTTTCCTCAGAAAATCAGGCACTCAACTACTAAACTAAGCACTCTACCCAACCGCTGCCGGCTGGAGCCCACGATCGGAATCGAACCGATGACCTCGTCCTTACCAAGGACGTGCTCTACCGACTGAGCTACGTGGGCGGACATTCACTGCGCGTTGGAGCGGGTAGTGGGAATCGAACCCACGTCATCAGCTTGGAAGGCTGAGGTTCTACCATTGAACTACACCCGCTGATGCACACACCCCGCCTTACCCACGGACTCGGGTTCGAGCCGACCCCGGCCGTTCGTGGTGGAGGGGGTAGGATTCGAACCTACGAAGGCGTAAGCCGGCAGATTTACAGTCTGCTCCCGTTGGCCGCTTGGGTACCCCTCCGCGAAAACGAGCCGCGTATTCTGATTTCGCGGGTCCGGGGTGTCAATGCATGTTGGCGCGCAAATTGCTGGGTGGGACAAATAAATCGCGTACCTGGCGATCCACCAGGCGCTCGAGCTGGCTGGCCGCCTCGTGAATGGCCTCCGGCAGGGTGGCGGCTCCGTGCTCGACGGTCACCGGCTCGCCGGCGGCCAGACGGGCTTCCAGGCTGCAGACCTTGTCCCGATCGCCCGCATTCTCACTATTGAGGTCCTTCAGCCATACCTCAACCCGGGACAGGTGCTCGCCGAAACGCTCCAGCGTTCCCGCGATGACTCCCTCAACTCGTTGAATCAGCTCATTGTCGCAGCAAATAGGGTCGTCGCAATTGACCAGGACCTGCATTCTCCTCAACTCCTCGATCCGCTCGCCCCTTACCCCGCAATTAGCATGCCGCAGTGCAGGCTGTGCTACATCGCCCACACGGCGGCAGCCGCATCGCTCTTATGCGGGAGCAGCGCGCCCACCAATGGCAGCCGGGCCTCGTCACTCCCCGGGCAGGTGAACCGCACGAGCCAGGCGCCCTGCCGTTTCCTGATCGGCGAGCCGCGCCGCCCCTGGACGAAGGTCGCGCGGAAGCTCGATCGGGCCGTAGCGGATCCGCATCAGCCGGCTCACCTCGAAGCCGATGGCGCTCCAGATCCGGCGCACCTCGCGATTGCGCCCCTCGTGCAGAACGACCCGGAACGTGGTGTGGCTGCCATCCGTCTCGTCCTGGACGATATCGTCGAATCGCGCCGGACCGTCCTCGAGGGTCACGCCATCGAGCAATTGCCGGATCGCGAACTCGGACGGGCGACCGCGAATCCGCACGAGGTACTCGCGGTCGATCTCGCTGGACGGATGCATCAACCGATGCGCGAGCTCGCCGTTTGTCGTGAAAAGCAGCAACCCGGAGGTATTTACGTCCAGTCGGCCCACCGTGATCCAGCGTCCTGCGCGCGGCTCGGGCAGCCTCTCAAAGACAGTAGGACGTCCCTGTGGATCGTTGCGCGTCGTCATCTCGCCGACGGGCTTGTGATAGAGCAACAACTCGCGCGCGGGCTCCCGCGTTGCGTCGAGATCGAGCTTGCGGCCATCCAGACACACTTCGTCCGTGGGACCGGCGCGATCGCCGAGTTGTGCGACGCGCCCGCCGACCGTTATGCGGCCGTCGCGAATCCATTGCTCGATGTTCCTGCGCGAGCCTAGCCCGGCCGCCGCCAACAACTTCTGCAGCCGGGTCATAGGTTAGAAGCAACTATTCTGGTCATGAGATCCGCGCAACTCTAATATAACGATCCGGCATTGGGCGCAGCCCATGAGGATTTATGATCTACGACAGCATTCTCGGCACGATCGGCCGCACGCCCATCGTGAAGATCCAGCGGCTCGCACCCAGGAACGTCACGATGTACGTGAAGTGCGAGTTCTTCAATCCGCTGAGCTCGGTGAAGGACCGGCTCGCGATCGCCATCATTGAAGATGCGGAACGCACCGGCGCGCTGAAGCCCGGCCAGACGGTCGTGGAAGCGACTTCAGGCAACACGGGGATTGCGCTGGCCATGGTGTGCGCGGCGAAAGGTTACCCGTTTGTCGCGGTCATGGCCGAGAGCTTTTCAATCGAGCGCCGCAAGGTCATCCGGATGCTCGGCGCCAAGGTCATTCTGACACCGGCCGCCGAGCGCGGCACCGGCATGGTGAAGAAGGCCGCTGAGCTCGCGCAGAAGCACGGTTGGTTCCTCGCGCGCCAGTTTGAAAACCCGGCCAACCCCGCCTATCACCGCAACACCACCGGTCCGGAAATTCTTCAGGATTTCGCCGGCAAGCGCCTCGACTTTTTTGTCACGGGTTGGGGAACGGGTGGCACTCTGACAGGTGCCGGTGAGGTGATTCGCCTGGCACGGCCCGACACTCAGATCATTGCAACCGAGCCCGCGGGTGCCGCGCTCCTGTCGGGCAACGAGTGGAAACCTCACAAGATCCAGGGCTGGACGCCGGACTTTGTACCCGCCGTGTTGAAAAAAGACGTGGCGCACAAGATCGTGCCGGTTACGGATGTGGAGGCCATCGAGACTTCTCGTTCGCTCGCGCGCAGTGAAGGAATTTTCTGCGGCATTTCTTCCGGTGGTACTTTCGCGGCTGCCCTGAAGGTGGCCAATGAAGCGCCGGCAGGGTCGGTTATTCTTGCGATGCTGCCCGACACCGCCGAGCGTTACCTCTCAACGCCGCTCTTTGAAGGTATCCCTGACGGCAGCGATCCCGAACCGTGAATGCAGCCGTGACCGCCCCCGAGGGCTCCTCTGTATTCGGCACTGGAGGCCGCGATGATTCGCGGCTGTTCGCACGCCTGCCCGATCCATTCCCCATGTATCGCGGCGGCCAACTGCATCGGGCGGTGGTGGCCTATGAAACCTGGGGCAAGTTGAACGAGGCCCGTGACAACGCAATCCTGTTGTTCACCGGACTTTCACCCTCGGCCCACGCCGCCGCCTCTGCCGGCAACCCCACCGAAGGGTGGTGGGAAGGCATGGTCGGCCCGGGACTGGCGATCGACTCGAATCGCTACTACGTGATTTGTGTCAACTCGCTCGGCAGTTGTTTCGGGTCCACGGGACCTGCTTCAATCAACCCGGCGACGGGATCGGCCTACCGGTTATCGTTTCCGGAGCTGTCGATCGAAGACGTCGCGCGCGCGGGCTATGAAACCCTGCGCTCGTTGAAAATCGAGCGGGCCAACACAGTCATCGGGCCGTCGTTGGGTGGTATGTCGGTGCTCGCCCTGGCGGCGCAGTTTCCCCGCGCAACCCGGCGCCTGATCAGTATTTCGGGCTCCGCGGCGGCCTCGCCGTTTGCCATCGCGCTGCGCTCCATTCAACGCGAAGCCATTTTGCGCGATCCTGACTGGCGCGGTGGCGCGTACGAGCATCCGCCGGCAACAGGCATGCGCATAGCGCGCAAGCTCGGCATGATGACGTATCGTTCGGCACACGAATGGCGGGAGCGTTTTGCCCGCCTGCCGGCCACTGCGATCGATCCCCCTGAAGTGGGGCCCTTCGCGCCCGAGTTTGCCATTCAAAGCTATCTCGAAGTGCACGCCCGGAAGTTTGTCAGCGCGTTTGATCCGAACTGCTACCTGTATCTGTCGCGCGCCATGGACCGCTTCGACCTGGCCGCCCATGGCGGCTCGCACGTCGCCGCCATCGAGCGCTCGGAAGTCGAGAAAGCGCTGATCATCGGCGTCGAGTCCGACATGTTGTTTGCCATCGATGAGCAGGAGCGGCTGGCGCAGGCGTTCGAGCAGGCGGGAGCGGCGACTACGTATGCGCCGTTGGATTGCATCGAAGGACACGATTCGTTCCTGATCGACATCGCGCGCTTCGGCAACGAGATGCGCAGATTCCTGGAAAAGGACTAGCTCAACAGCGGCGGTAATGGACAGTGGAGCAAGGCACACACTGTCCGCAGTAATTCCGACTCCGCCTCCGTCATCACATCATCGGTGGTGATGGTTTTCACCAGGCCGTCGATCAGGCGCTTCTTGGCAAGCGGCTCCAACTGCTCGAGCCGCGGCAGGGCCGCGCTCAACTGGCGAGCCCAATTGCTCAACGGGGTGTACTCGGGAGAGCGCATGGGCAATACCACCGTCATCCCCGCTTCGTAGGCGATCCGGGCATCGTGCTCATTCTGCGCCCCCAATTGCGCGAGCGAGGCGAATAGAACGTTGATCTCCTGCTCCGCGGCCTCGAGATTCAAAGTGCCATGCGGTACGCGAGCTTCCAACTCATCGCGTAGCAGCGTTTCCAACAGCTTCGCCAGAGAGAACTCGAAGGCATCGATGTGGGCGTCGGCGTAAATGAGCTCGGCTGCCAGCGCTGCCAGGGCTTTGCGCTGGGACACGGGAACCCGTCGCAAGGCGGGAAAGACCTGTTGGAGCGCCGGCAGGCGCTGCATCGGATCGATGGAGTCGACCGTCGGCGCAATCTGTTGGACGAAGGCGAAGTTGCCGGCACTCAGCTTCTGTTCCAACAGGGCAAACTGACGCTGACGTGCCGGCGGTTCCTTGCTCAATAGCAGCGCGACCACAAAGGCCTGGGCGCGGCCGGGCGATTGGAACTCGCGCACGCTTTCAGGGACAGCCTGTTGGGCCTGGTGTGCAGCCATGCTGCCCGTAAGCGCAGAAACACCGGCCAACGCAGCAACTGGGCCCGGGGCTGGCGCCGCGGGCGAGCCGAAGCCCGCCCTCGTCGTCGCAACATCAAGGGCCGCCGCGGCTCCAACCGCTGTTGGCACACCCGGAAAGGCAGCGCCCCACGGTGCCCCGGCAGCGCCCGTCACCTGCGCCTCGCCACCAACATCTGAGGTCATCGCGCTCTCCGCCTCCATCTGCGCCGCGACGCGCGCGATCTCGCCCTCATCGAACTGCGGATCCAGCTCCCGAATGCGCTCGAGCAACGGCGGATGAGTGGCGAAGGCCCGACTCAGCCCTGCGGCAAAAAACATGTGGGCCGCCTGCTCCGCCTGTGGCGTGGCCAGCGCCGAGCCTTCGGGCACGGCTGCGATTTTGACGAGCGCTTCCTTCAGTCCCTGTGGGTTGCGGGTGAACTGCACGCCGGAGGCATCCGCCAGCCGTTCGCGCTGGCGCGAGACGGCTGCCTGCAACAGGCGCCCGAAGAACATTCCAACATACCCCAGCACCATGACCGCAAGTCCGAGCACAACAATGGCATTGTTGTTGTTCCGCCGGTCGCGCGGACTGAAGTTGAGGATCAGCCGCCCGATCAGCCCGACGACAAACAACCCGAACACCCAGCCCATGAGCTGCACGTTCAGGCGCATGTCCCCGTTCAGAATGTGACTGAACTCGTGCCCGATCACACCCTGCAACTGATCGCGATTCAACCGGTCGAGCGCGCCCTGGGTCACTGTCACCGCGGCATTCGCAGCCGTGTGACCGGCCGCGAATGCATTGATCGCCGCCTCCTGCTCGAGCACATACACCTCGGGCATGGGCACGCCGGAGGCGATCGCCATCTCGGAAACGACATTCAACAGCCGCTTGCGCTTGATGTCCCGGGTATCCGGGTCGACCAGCACGCCGCCCAGGCTGCGGGCCACTACCCCGCCGCCGCCGCGCAGCTCCATGGACTTGTACAGGCTCGCCAGCCCCAACACGCCCATCACCAGCAACGTGGAAAAGATCGCGGCGCCGGGATTTTGGGCCGCGAACCCGAGAGGGTCGATATCGACTGCGTGCGCCCTGGAAGAAGCCAGGAAGGTGAACAGCACCAGGTCGAGAGCGAGCGCGACGGCCAGCAGTGCGAGAATGAAGCCGATGACCAGCCAGCGTGTCTGGCCGCGTGCGGCTGCCTGCCGTGAGAAGAAGTCCACGTGCGAGCAGCTCCGCCGCCGGATCAGGTAAAGCTGACCTTCGGAGCTTCCCGCGCTTCAGGCTTCGCGACATCCAGGGGGCTCGCCGGCTGGAAGTTGAACATGCCGGCCACGATGCTGCTCGGAAAGACTTCCCGCGCGTTGTTGTAAGCCATCACCGAATCGTTGTAGGCCTGGCGCGCAAACGCGACCTTGTTCTCGGTCGAGGTCAGCTCTTCCGACAGCTGCATCATGTTCTGGTTGGCTTTCAGGTCCGGATAGGCTTCGGCAACCGCCATCAGCCGTCCGAGCGCCCCCCCCAACTGCTGGTCGGCACCCGAAAGCTGTTGCACGGCCGCGGCATTGCCCGGATCGGCGGCCGCGGTCTTCAGCCCCGCATACGCGGCGTTACGGGCCTTGATGACCGCCTCCAGCGTCTCGCGCTCGTGCTTGATGTACCCCTTGACGGTCTCGACCAGGTTCGGAATCAGGTCATAGCGGCGGGTGAGCTGCACGTCGATCTGTGCAAACGCGTTCTTGAACGCATTGCGTGCGGTCACCAGCCGGTTATACGTCGAGATGAAGATCAGCACGATGCCGATGATGACGAGCAGAACGATCCAGCCCATGGCGACCTCTCGACCGAAACCCCTCCGGTGTCAGGACAGTACCGGGAACGGCGCTGAAGTCAATCTCAGTTCCAGCACGTGGAAGTAGCGACGGCGCCCGAGGAATCGGTCGCACTCTGGTTGCCCGTAGAGTCCACACTGAAAGTCCTGCACGGCAAGTCCTTGTCCTGACCTTTCCCGGTCACCGCCGTCGCCGTGATGGTGAAGGTTGCCGGCGCCAGCGGCGTGGAGGTGGCAGCCACGACGGTCGGCAAGTTGAGCTGATAGTAGCCGCTCCCGATCGCGATCGGAAAGGCAGTCCCATAACCCAGGTCCGACGGCGTGATTGAGTACGCCGAATTGGTGCTCATGAAGCGTTCTTCCCGGCTCGCGAGATCGAGCAGGGCCGTGCGTGCCTCGGTGCGGCGGGATTTACGCACCGAGTTGATATAGCCCGATATCGCAACCGTCCCGAGAATGGCTACGATCGCAACCACGATCATCAACTCGATCAGCGTGAACCCGGAGGCGCCGCTCATTCGCGGCATATGTTTGGGTTTCATAGTTTGAATCTCTCAACGTCTCTGGAGGTAATTCAGCCGTGCACCGGTCACGATGACGTGGCGGTTGACTGACATGGGGGGCGCAGCTCCAGAGCCGGTCTGCGTGATGAAGTACTCGGCGTTCTGGTCAGCGGTCTGTCCGGAGCTCATCAACGCAGGAATACCCACGCCGTTCAACTGCACCCCGTCCGCCGCTATTGTCGAGCTCACATTGAAGTAGGCGGTGGGACCAGTGCTGCTGGCGCTCGGCGCCAGTCCGCCGGAACCGGTGTCGGGCAACACACCCATGCTGAAACCGCTCGAGGTACTGGCCTTACAGTCGAGTGGCGTGCTGGTCGTGGGAATGAATGTATTCACCACGAGCTCGCCGTCCGGGCTCAGAACCGGGTCGAATATGATCTGCTCACCGGTCGCGGGGAGCTGCATGTACCAACCATACTGGGTGGCCGGGCTGCAGCCGCTGCCACCGCTCCAACAGACTGCGTTGCGGCTGACCGTGCGATAGGACGGGACTGAGCCGGCTGCGGCAATTGTAGTGATGGTCTGCGGCTGCAAGGTTGAGGTGCTGACACTCTGCGGGGCCTTGAGGCTCACAGCCTGTTGGACGGGCGAGATCTTGTTCCAGTTGTCCATGTCCCAGTCCCAGACGCCATATAGATACTGGGTACCACTCGCATACTGCGTGGGAGTGGTGACTGTCTGCGGAATCTGCCGGCCGGTGCCGAAGTTGACGATGACGCGCTCCGGCGCCGTGCTGATCGAGAGCCCGGCGAGGTTCTGCAGCGTGCTCACGGTCTTCAAGGTGCCAACCACGGGTCGGGTGGTGATGGGCTGACTCGAGCCGGCGCTGAACAGCGGTGAGTTGGCGGATACCTTCCACTTGGTCGGGTCCGGATCGGTCACATCGAAGCGCCAGACATTACCCTGCAGGTCGCCGCCATAGATGTAGTCGGTGATGTGATCCAGATCGATGTCGAGGGATGCGGGATTGGCGATGCCATTGCCGGTGGTGCTGTTGGTGCTGAGATAGTAGAAAGTGGGCGCACCGCTGCTCTTATCGAGCAGCGCAACGTAGATACCGGCGGTGCCCTTCGAGCTGCCATAGCCGTTGCCGAAGATCACGCCCCACTGACCGGTGTGGAAGCGCCGTACCTGCGGCGTACCGAAGGTGTTGCCGAGGAACTGCCCACAGCTGGAGACGTTCGCGCAGGTGATCGTCGAGGAATTCCACTCCCCGATCACGACCTTCTGAGCGGCAGTGGTCGTTTCCGCGAAAATGGAAGGATCGGTCACGTCGAGCGCGTAGAACGCGGCGCCACCGGCGCCCAGGCCGCCGACGATCCAGGTATGCCAGTTCCCGCCGTAGAACACATCGCCACTCGCCGGCGTGGCATCGACATAGTAACTGTGAGCGTACTGGGTGTTTGCGAAGTCCAGAGTCGAATCGGTGGAGTTGTGAATCGCGCTGAGCACCGTCGCCGGCATGTAAGCGAGCACCTCGTAGCCGTCATTGGGCGTGGCGGTGTTGTCCACCAGGTTACCGTTTACATCGAGCGAGCCGGCGCGAAACGCATGCAGGAAGCCGTCGTTGGAACCTGCGAACACGAGATTCAGGCGGCTGCCGGAGGCCTTCTGGTAGGCGGTGTACTTCTGCCCACTGTTCTCGGGCATGGTGGTTGACGGATAAAGCTGGTCGACCCAGGTCGTGATCAAGCTGTAGGAAAGCTGCGGCGGGCCACCCCAGGTCGGGCTCGCATCCACGATGTCGCCGAGTACGCTGTTGCGGGCCCGGAACAAGCCGACACCGCTCGAGTTGATTTCGTTCGTACGATCGCCGCGCAGCCAATTCAGCCGGTTGGCGTTGTAGGGCGTGGCATCGCCGGCGTCGAGCGCATTCTGCTGGGCCGTCGATAGGTTGGCCCATTGAAATGGCACGCCCTTCGTGCCGTTAAAGGTCAGGATCGTGCGCTGGGACGGGCCCTCGGCGGTCTGGGTGGTGACCCCTGTCGAGCAGGCGCCGGTCGTGGCATTGACACCCGTCAGGATGCAACGGGCATCCCAGTTGGGAACCGTTCCGATCACAACCTTGTTTTTGACGGTGTCGAACAGGACGTTCTGCGCAGTCAGCTGTCCCGACCAGTCGTTGGGAAAGTAGTACGCGAGGAATAATTGCGTACCGGTCTTGATGGTCGGGTTCTGATAGACGTTGATGCTGCCGGAGCTCGTGGAAGTTTCCGACGGAGCGGCCTGGAAGCACAGGATCTCGTGAATGTTCGTGCTACCACCGGTCGAGCCGGCGAAGCCGAAGCGGAACGAAGCCGGCAGCGCGCCGTTGGATGCCGTGATGCTCTGCTTGGTGATCACAGGCTGGTAGGCACCACCGTTGTAGCTGTAGGACAAACTCAGCAGGCCGTCCTGCGTAATCTTCAGGTTGTAGGTAATCGGCTGGGCATCCGGGCGCTTCTGTGCCGACTCGTTGGCGATCGTGACGCCTGAGAGCACCTTGTAGCCGCTGGGGACGGCCAGGTAGTCCGCAATCGCGGTGGTCGTTTGCTTGGGCGCTGTGGGAGTCGAATAGTCCCACAAGTAACCGGTTCTGCAGGTGTTGTACACCGCCTGGTCGGCCAGATACGACTGTGAGCCGTTCTTGCGCGTGGCACTGCCGTTCTTCGTGGTTGTGAGCGAGGACGGATACATGCTCGGGAAGTTCGTATTCAGATACACGAAGCTGACATTGCCTGCGCCGCGCAAGCCGATACGGCCCGGCACATAGTTGAAGCCGGTAGCCGTGTTGTCCCCCTGGTTGAGGAAGTTACCGTACTCGTCGATTCCCAGTCCGAGGTATCCGCCCGCGAGACCGTCATACATGCGGATGGTGCCATCCGCGCGCGGCGTCGGGTCGTCGTTGCTGTTGGAACAGGTGTATCCCAAGCTACCGCCGGTTGCGCCGGTATCGTATGGCGCTACTGCGCCATCCATGAGAAAGAAGCTCATTCCGTCGGCGCCGTCTTTACCGGTACCGCCGGAGTCGCCACGGTAGGTGACTGTCTTGAAAGTAACCTGCAGTCCCTGTCCGGTATTAAACGTGAAATTGGAGATGATGCTGCCCGCCTGGTTATAGCCACCGGGCTTGCCGTTGGTAAAGCGAAGAGCACCATTGCCCGCGGTGTCCGGGAGTGTGCCGGTATTGCCACCAACGAGTGCTTCAGATCCGTAGTACGGCAGCTTGTCGCACTTCGGAATCGTGCCGGTACCGTCACCCGCCGTGAGGCAGGCGCCGTTGAACGTCTTCCAGTTGAACGAGGACGCGACCCCGGTGAAATCGTCCTGGATGATGGTCTGCGCGCCAGCGATCGCAGCAACGGAAGTCGCCAGCGCCGCGACTAACAGTCGGGCAGAGAGACTCTTGAACATCACGGTGCTCCGAGGTTGATGTACCGGGCTTTCTGGCCCTGGGTGGTGTACATCTTGTTGACGATGTAGGAAGTTTCGACGACGGACACCGAAGTCGGTGTACCGCCCCAACCGGCCGCATCAATCAGGTAAGAGCTGCTCTGGACGCCGGTCTGCGAGTTGTAGAAGCCGCTGATGTAGGAAATGTACAAGCGCGGCGCCTGAAAATAAGAGTTCATCGTGCCTGCCGTCGTCACAAATCCCGTCGGCGTATAGGTAAATCCCACCTCGGTACCCGCGTTGGTCCAGGGAACGACGGAAACGTCGGTACCCGGCACCACGGTATTGAGCGGACTCGAGCAGACCTGGGTGGTTGATGGCCCTGCCGCCAGAAGACTGGTGCAAGCCACGCCCGCAGTCGCATTGATACCGCCCTGTGAGGACAACCACCACTCGGCGTACGCTTCCGCGCTGTCGGCCGTGTGAATCGCGCGCTGTTTCTCGCGCGTGTTACCGGCGATCTTCTCTTGCGTTCCGAAGGTCCGGAACATGGAGATCGCCAGGATGGTCATTACAATTAACAGTAACATGGCCGAGACCAACGCCATGCCGCGCTGTGAGTATCTGTTCATATGTAGTTGGCCACGTTGACGCCGGTGCGCGACTTGATGCTGATGATGCGGCTGAAGGTAATCGGCGGAGCCGCGGCCTGGCCTGCCTGCAAGGTGGCGCTCGCGGCGTTGATCACCAGCGGATTTTTGAATGTGAGAGTGACCTTAACGCTGTAAACGTTGGTCCAGCGGATCGGCACGGCATTCATATCGGCCGCGGTCAGGTAGGAGTCCGGAGTGCCCGCCGAGTTGGGCTGCCCAATCCCGCTGCCCACGCCATAACGGATACTCAGTGCAGTGACGCCGGATATCAGAGTCACCGGCACCCCGCCGTCAATTGAACATTGCAGGTTGCCGTTGGCATCCAGGCTGAAAGTGCTCGTGTGCGGGTTACCATCAATGGGAGAAGTACCCTGGCACGTCATCACGAACGCATCGGTCGGATCGGCCTGATAGCGCAGCGAGACAGTATCTCCCTGTGCGTTGGTACCCCCGACTACGACCTGGCCGGCAGTGGCGAATGATCCAACTACCGGGAAAGCACTCAACATCGTGCCGCTGGTCAGGGCGTTGGAGTAATAACCCGCAGATTCGATGACATTGGTAAACAGCGTCATCGCGATCCGCTCATCATCCTGCAACTGCGCGAGCAGCCGCTCGTTATCGGAGGTGTTATGTGTGTTCTGCAGGACGGTGAACAGACCCATGAGCAGGAACACGGAGACCGCCACGGCCACCATGAGCTCGACCATGCTGAAACCGCGCGCGCCGCGCCGCAGGGTGTGTGCAATTGCTTTGTGTTTGCTCATGGCTCGATGTACAGCGTGTATTGATTGGTCAGGGGTGTTGCAACCGCCTGCTTGGTGATTGCGACCCGGTTTTCGGCCCAATTCAACTGAACCGTGCAGGTGACGGGCACAGTGGTGGAACCGGCAGCGCACGCCAGCGTGGCCAGATGTTTCGGCATCTGCGTGACGAGGTCCGTATCCCATTTGCGCAGGTTGTACGCGACCATGTCAGTAATCGTGGTGCACGCACCCGCTGTCTCGCAAACGGCGGCACTCAGAAGCGCGCCGTCCGAGCTCGTCTTAACTGTGCCGTCCTGAAATGTGACAGTGGTGGCGACCGTGATATTCGACCAATACTGACGATCGGCGCGCAAGGCAGCAGCGAGGCTGGCGGCCTCCAGCGCGGCGAGCGATCTCATCTTCGCGCTGCCTGTGCTCGCCATCGCCAGCGCCTGCATCTTGGCGATGCCCAGCAGGCCCACCGAGATGATGACCACTGCCACCATGGCTTCAATCAGGTTGAAGCCCCTGGAACGTCGGATACTTCGATGTCTCATTTTGCTTACGCGGCTCATGAGCAATTCCCGTTGGCATCACCGGCTCGCTCGGTCCGGACCTTGCCGATCGTGTTGACCTCCACGCAGCGGGTCCACGATTTGTTGGCCGTCTTATCGTGCAGGGTGATGGTTATGTATCCCGCCGCAGGCGCCGGCAGGCCCGCGGCGAAGCCCTCGCGGTTGTAAGTAATGAACTTGACGTTGTTGTCGGAAACGAACGTATCGTTGTTGGCGGCGAAGCTCGGTTGATTCTTCAACACGATTTCGGTGGTCGAGTCGTCCATCGTGCCGTTGCCGTTGATGTCCATGAACACGATCCAGCCGTTCTGCCAGTTTGAGTTGCCGGCGCAGGTCAGCGTGCCGGTCGCCGGACAGATGGTGATGGCACGGCCCTGTTTGAGAGCCTCGGAGCGCGCGAACTGCAGATCCAACAGCAGGCCGTTCACTTCGGCGGACACCCGGTTGGAGGTGGTGATGTACCGGTACGAGGGGATGCCGACCGCCATCAGGATGGACATGACGGACACCGCGACCATCAGTTCGACCAGGGTCAGGCCGTGTTGTGGGTTTCTCATGGCTGCGCAGTCTGCTCGGTGAGCCGAAGGTCTGCCTACGCGGGCCGACCAATGGTTGGGGAGCACCGATCAGCGGTTGTGGGCTGTGACGGGGTTCACAGCGGCGGTCCACGCGAGTTCACTTAATGGGTGACGTACCGGACCTGGGGTTCTGAGGCAGTGCATCAGCCACTTGCCGACCGCTGGCGGCGGGCCCAAAATCTGTGTAGCGATATGTTGAAGCGTGCATGGTGCAAGGCCGGAACAACGGCATAATGGCTCCGGTCGCGACGCACAACTATTACAAAAGACGCGAGGTCCGATTTACGTGGAACGCCGCCTGCACACGAGGCACCGTGCAAGAACCGTTGTCTATATCACGATCCCGGGCGGCCGCAGAAAGCTCTGTAAAGCCGTCAATCTGAGTGCTACGGGCGTGTTCATTGAAACCACCAACCTCGGCCTGCGCAAGGGTCAGCAGGTGGTGCTGGCCTTTGCCATCAACCTGGGAACTGTTACGAAGCTCCATCGCCGGACGGCGGTCGTCGCCCACGTATCCAAGGGTGGCACCGGCCTGATGATGGAAAGCTACGGAGCCGCGCGCTCGAGCTGATTCAGCGGCCGGTGTCGTTGGAATGCTTCTACTGCGGCCCGGGCTGCCGGGCCCGCCAGCTCAGGGTTCACTAACACGAGATAAAGAGGTGCGTTTCGGGACGCTCCCGCCGCCAGCGGCAGCGGCTTCACCACGCCTTTTTCCAACGAGCTGCGGATGAGGTGTTCCGGCAGCCACGCATAAGCCAGGCCTGCTTCCACCGTCGCGAGCGAAGCCTCGGTGCTGCTCACCGTGCAGCGCAGCTCGGAGCCCAGCCATCCTTCATCTCTCGGATGCCTGATCCCCGAATCCCGCACCACCGCCTGAACGTGGCGCATGAGATCTTCGGCTGTCGGCGGATGATCCACGCTGAAAAGCGGGTGGCTGGATCGGGCGACGGCGACAAAAGTGACGTCGAGAAGCCAATCCCCGAGGTGACCGGAAGGAACCCGCGTAGTCACTACGACATCCGCTGCGCCATCCACAATCGCTTCCTCCGCACCTGACAGCACCGCATCGGAAAGCTGCATTTGAGTATTGGGGCATAGGCGCTGCAGCTCCGCGACGATATTCAGCAGGCGTTCCCGCGGAAAGGCGGCATCGACAACGAGTCGCAGATCGGGCTCCCAGCCCTGGCGCAGCGTGCGCGCCAGGGTCTCCAGGGTTCCCAGTTCGGCAATCAGCGAGCGGGCGCGTTTGAGAAGCACCTGGCCGTGAGCGGTGAGGACCGCCTTGCGCCCCTCGATTGCCATTAAGGGCACATCAACTGCCTCCTGCAGTCGCGCCACTGCATAGCTGACGGCTGACTGGCTCCGGTTCAGGGCGGTGGCGGCTTGGGCGAAGCCTCCCTCATCCACCACGGCGGCCAAGACCGCCCACTGCTCTACGGTCGTTCTATTCATTTTATTGATCGATAGTACTCAAATTTTGAGCTTTTTTATCTAATAAATGGACCTTACCTTACACCTCACTTAAGGAGGGTCCCATGACCGAAATCAGACGCAGTAACGAACGGGGCTATGCCGACCACGGCTGGCTCAAGTCCTTCCACACCTTTTCTTTCGCTGACTACTTCGACCCGGAGCACGTCCAGGTCGGTCCCCTGCGCGTGATCAACGAGGATCGCGTGGCAGCCGGCCAAGGGTTCGGCACCCATGGGCATCGGGACATGGAGATCATCAGCTATGTGCTCGATGGCGAGCTCGCTCACAAGGACTCGATGGGCAATGGCTCGACCATTCGCCCGGGTGATGTGCAACGGATGAGCGCCGGCAGCGGCGTTCGCCACAGCGAGTTCAACCCGTCGAGCACGAACCCGGTGCATTTCCTGCAGATCTGGATTCAGCCGAATGCGCAGGGTATCGAGCCGGGCTACGAGGAAAAGCGGTTTTCTGTTCAAGAGAAACGCGGTCGCCTGCGTATCATCGCCTCTCCGGACCAGGCTGACGGCTCGGTGCTGATCCACCAGGACGCACGCGTGTACGCGGGCTTGTTTGATGGAGAGGAAACCGCGACGTTGAACGTCGAGCCGGGTCGCACTCTCTACGTGCACGTGGCACGCGGCACTGTGACTGCCAACGGTACCGTGTTGAACGGCGGCGATGCCGTCACGCTGACTGACTCTGAGAAGCTCGAACTGAACCGAGGTCAGCAGGCCGAAGTCCTCGTCTTCGATCTGCCCGCTTAACAGGAGTACTCGCTATGGGCTTGTTCCCCGATACCGCGCCACCTGGATTGATCTCCCTCAAGAGTACGTTCCCGGTGAAGGAAACAGTGGACAAGCTCATACACCTGGTTGAATCGAAGGGGCTCACCGTGTTCTGCCGCGTCGACCACGCGGCAGGCGCGGTGGCAGCCGGGATGCAGCTCAGGCCGACGACCGTCGTCATCTTCGGGAACGCCAAGGGCGGCACCCCGCTCATGCAGGCATCGCAGACGATCGGCATCGATCTTCCGCTAAAGGTCCTGGCCTGGGAGGATGCCGGCGGACAGACGTGGCTCAGTTACAACGATCCGGTCTGGCTCACCGAGCGGCATGGCATCCAGGCGGCCGGAGCCACCCCAGCTAATGCAATGCGGACACTGCTTTCCGCCGTGACCCAAGGTGCGGCGATGCCTTAGACTGTAATAGAAATGTCATCTGCCGCTCACAAGGACTGCCGCGAGATTGAGTGGCAGCTTGCCTCCACTGACCTGGGCGCCGTACGCCGCTGGCTCGATCAGCAGGAAACGATTGAAGGCCTGGTGGTAGCGCCGCAATCAACACTCCAGATCTTTGACACTTATTTTGATACCCAGGACTGGCGGATCTTCCGGGCCGGCTACGCACTGCGCGTCCGGTCCGAAGCGGGCAAGGCGCAAGCCACGCTGAAGTCGTTGCATACCAACACCGGGGCCAAAGCCGATCGTCGCGAGCTGAACGAGTTGATCGACAGCGGTGCCGGCGACTGGAACGGCCAATCGGACGGCCCTGTTGGATCGCGCGTCCAGGCGGTAAGCGGCTCACTCCCGTTACAACCGCTGTTTGAAGTACGCACATCGCGGCAGCGCTACGCCGTACACGCGCCCGATAAAGAGCAGCAACTCGGGGAAATCGCCCTCGACGAGACCGTGATTTCCCGTCCGAATGGCCAACCACAAACGAGCCTGCAGCGGGTCGAAGTCGAAGCCAAGACCGATGCCCACGAGTCTCTGCAGACGCTCGTTGATGCACTGCGCAACAACTGCTCACTCGAGGCCGCCGCGGATAACAAGTATTCCCAGGGCCTGAAGTCGGTGGGTTTGGCGCCGGCGCCCGTGCCGGATTTTCAGCCGACCGCCGTTGACTCAACGATGCGGGTTGAAGAGGTTGCGCTCGCGAACCTGCGGCGCTTTCTGTCGGCCTGGCATCAGCATGAGCCCGCGGCCCGTTTCGGCGATGACCCTGAAGCACTGCATGATTTGCGGGTCGCCGGCCGCCGCATGGACGCCATCCTGCGTCAGTTCGAAGCGTTCCTGCCCGCGGCACTCGTGCGCGTCCGCCCAACCATCAAGAAAGTTATGCGTGCCTTGGGCCACGCGCGCGACCTGGATGTCGCGCTGCTCGAGTTGCAAGAGTTCAATGACACGCTCAGTGAAGACGACCGCGCGAAGCTGTTGCCTTTGCAGGAGCACTTGAACGCCGATCGGGTGCTCGCACGCCAGAAGATGTTGACCACCCTCGATTCGAGCGGGGTGCAGAAGGATTTCGACAAGCTGCGGGCGAACTTGGCCCACCCGGCATCCCTGCTCGAAGCACAGCCGCTCTCCCCGCTGGTCACGCTGTCTGAATTGATCCGGTCGCGCTACAAGAAGGTTCGCAAAGCCGCCGACCGTCTCACCGCTGAGTCATCCATGGACGAATACCATGCGGTCCGGGGACGCGTTAAAAAGCTGCGCTACGCCTTGGAAACCGCCGCAGTGCTGTTCGGAAAACCCGCCGACGAGATGGTGAAGGCTCTGCGGCGCTGGCAGGAGAAGCTCGGCGCCCAGCAGGATGCCGATGTTGCCGGCCGACGCCTGCGGGCTCTTGCAATGCAGCCACCCAGGGGACTGCCGTCCGAAACCCTGTTTCTGATGGGTCAACTGGCCGCTCACTACCACGACCGTGCCTGGAAAGCCCGCAAACGCCATCCGCGTGCCTATCGCAAAGTGCAGGAGCGCTGGAAGGCGCTAAAATCCAAGCTCCACCCGCCGCCGCAGGCACCGCTTGGACCTGTTGATAGTGAGACACGCGATCGCCTTTGATCGCGATCGAAATCGGTGGCGCGATGACGCCGACCGGCCGTTGTCACCGGCCGGAATCCGGCGCGCGCGCAAAGCCGCCGCCGGCCTGAAAAAATGGCTCGCGCGACCCGACCGCTTGTTGACCAGCCCGTTGGTGCGGGCCCGCCAGACCGCCCAGATTTTGACGGAAGTGGCCGGTTGGCCGCAGGCCGAAGCAACACCTGAGCTGTCACCGGGGGAGCCCGCGCTCGCCGTGCTGGCATTGCTCGGCAAGAGTCGCAGCAAACTGACAGCGGTTGTAGGTCACCAACCTGACCTGAGTCATCTGCTCGGGGCCTGTCTGCTCGGCGGGGGCGGCGCCTTGCCCATTGAAATGAAGAAAAACGCCGTGGCCTGCGTGTCATTTGCAGGCCGTGCCCGGGCCGGCCATGCGGCGCTGAGCTGGCTCGCCACACCGAAAATGCTGCGCGCGTTGCGCTAGGCAACCCGGACCTGCGTCACACCCGAGGCCGATTTTCGCGCGCCTGTCAACACTTTGTCGTTGGCATGTAACATGCACAACGCATCCTGCACCAAACAGTAGACAGGAATGTGGCTCATGAGTTTTGAAGCGACAGGTGATCGCTGGCAGGCTGCGGCAACCAGTGCCTCCAGCAGCACAATAGCCGATCGATGGCAGATTACGACCCGTCAGTGGCTGGAAGCCAAAGCTGAGTATCGGGCGCTGTACGATGCGGAAATCACGAATGTGTCCGCGCTACGCAAGGCCGCCCAGCGGCTGCACGACCTCGGCCAGCTCCGCAAGGTGCTCGCCAGCGGCGGGGCCGATTAATCAACTGGTGAGCGCGCGAATCCAGGCCAACGCCAACGGAACGAGCGCAAGCAGACCCGCGAGCCATTGAGGCACGCGGTCCAACACGCGGGCTGCAGCCTGCAGCGCTACAGCCGCGCCGGCCCCGAGTCCGACAACGAATCCCAACGCATGGGCGAGCACATCGACCGTCAGCCCGGCTCCCCCGCTGCCCGGTTGGTCGATTGACTCACCGCCCGTCCCGGTCCAACTAAGCAACACGGCACCTGCCACCAGCGGTGCCCAACGCAACGCCCAGCGCTGCGGATAGGCCAAACGCGTCCGCCACGAATAGCTCGACAACAGGCCGAGAGCGGTAAATACGGCCGTTGAGGCGCCCACAGACAGGTGCCCCGGCGGTCCGAAGTATCCTTCCACCCAATTCGCGAATCCGGCTCCCAGGACTATCAGCAGCCAGGCGTTGCCCACACCGATCAGGCGTGATGCCAGGTAACCAAACCACATGCCGAAAGCAATGTTCGACGTCAGGTGGAGGATGTCCAGGTGCAGCGTCAGCGCAGTCCAAACGCGCCACCATTGCCCTTGCTGCACGAGCCCTGCGTTGAGCTCACCTACATCAAATGCGTCGAGTCGCCACAGTCCATTGGAGATGGCGTAGGCAACAAAGTAGAGAACGAGCGCATAGGCGATACTGCCCTTCAGGGCGTGAGGATGGAGCTTCGGCGGTGGAGGTGGCGGCGGCGGCCTGACGAGGCGCTCCTGCTCGTACAGATGCAGATGCTCGCCCGCCGCCGGCGTGTCATCGACATCCACCAGCAAAATAAATTCGCTGCCATCTCTCGCAATGGCACTTGCAATGCCCACGGCATACAGCATGAATGCCCGCTCGTTGCATTCTGCAAGACGGAGCGAGCGGAAAATCTCGAACATGAGGAATCACCCGAGGCGAATGTCGACCCTGTTGCCCATTGTCCTGGTGCTCGCGGCCATGGCTTCGGTGCAGATGGGGGCGTCGATCGCGAAAACAATGTTCCCCGCCGTCGGCCCGATCGGCATGGTCGCGGTCCGCATTGCGCTGGGGACCCTCGTACTGTGTCTGCTGATGCGGCCCTGGCGCGCACGTGTGAATCGCAGCAACTGGCGCCCACTGGCTGTATATGGCGTCACGCTCGGCGTAATGAACATGTTCTATTATTTATCGCTGAGCCGCGTCCCGCTCGGAATCGCGGTGGCAATCGAATTTACCGGGCCGCTGGCCGTGGCGGTGTTTGCCTCGCGCCGCATCGTGGACTTCTGCTGGATCGTGCTGGCCGCGGCCGGCCTGCTGCTGTTGCTGCCGATTGCTCGTGTCGGTGTTGGTATCGACCCGCTGGGTGCGCTGTTTGCCCTCGCGGCGGGGGCCTGTTGGGCGATCTACATCCTGGTGGGACAGAAGGCAGGCGCGGATCACGGCACGCAGAGTGTGGCGCTCGGAAGCTTGATTTCAGCCCTGATCGTCGTTCCGATCGGGCTCGCCGAGCGCGGCACAGCCCTGCTGACCGGGGCGGTCCTGCTGCCGGGGCTCGCCGTTGGAATTCTCTCAACAGCGCTTCCCTACACGTTGGAGATGTACGCCCTCACCCGCCTGCCCGCCAGGACCTTCGGTATTCTGATGAGTATCGAGCCCGCCTTCGGCGCGCTGATCGGCGTCGTGTATCTGCATGAGATGCTCACGGCGATCCAGTGGACTGCGGTGGCGCTCATTATCGCGGCTTCCATTGGAGCCACGGCGTCTGCGCGGCAGGCCGTGGCTAACGTCGTACTGGAATGATTTCGATGGTTTCCGTGTTCGGATCGAACACGATCTGCGCTTCGCGGCGCTCGAGTTGGCGATAGACGTGGGCCAGCTTTTCATCGAGAGTGAAGTCGTGCGCGCCGTATTCAGTGCCCTCGCGCAGCACAAACGACTCGATGACACCGCGAAGCGCCTCAGGGGAGAGCTCCTGGTAGGGGACAAACACGGGTTCCGGATCACTCATCGTTACGTACAATAGCTCATGCAGCCGATCATCAGCGTTTCCAATCTTACCAAGACCTACGCTTCGGGCTTCCAGGCCCTGAAGAACATCAACCTGGAAATCCGCCAGGGCGAGATCTTTGCGCTGCTGGGACCCAATGGCGCGGGGAAGACGACCCTCATCAGCATCATCTGCGGGATCGTCAACCCGACGCAAGGCACCATCCTGGCGGACGGACACGACATCATTCGCGACTATCGTGCGGCGCGATCCAGGATCGGGCTCGTGCCCCAGGAACTGACGACCGATGCCTTCGAGAGCGTCTGGGCCACCGTCAAGTTCAGCCGTGGCCTGTTCGGCAAGCCCCCAAATCCCGCCCACCTGGAAAAGGTGCTCCGCGACCTGTCGCTATGGGAGAAACGCGATTCGCGCATCATGGCACTGTCCGGCGGCATGAAGCGCCGGGTGATGATCGCCAAGGCCCTGTCGCATGAGCCGCTCATTCTTTTTCTCGACGAACCCACGGCAGGGGTGGATGTAGAGCTGCGCAGATCCATGTGGGAAATGGTGCGCGGACTCCGCGAAAGCGGCGTAACCATCATCCTCACGACGCACTACATCGAGGAAGCGCAGGAGATGGCGGATCGGATCGGCGTCATCAACAAAGGCGAAATCATCCTGACCGAGGACAAAGCCGTGCTGATGAAAAAGCTCGGCAGCAAGAAGCTCACCCTGCAGTTGCGTCAGCCGCTGCAGAGCCTGCCCGCGGCGCTCGCCAACGCTCACCTCGAGTTGAGCAAAGACGGTACCGAAATCGTCTACACGTTTGACACGCAGGGCGAGCGTACTGGAATCGCCACGCTCTTGAGCAACCTGAGCGAGCATGGGATCACCATCAGGGACCTGCAGACCAGGGAAAGCTCGCTGGAGGATATTTTCGTCAGCCTCGTGAGCACACGCCGATGAACATACATGCCATCCGCGCGATCTACCTGTTTGAGATGCATAGAACCTGGCGGACACTCTTTCAGAGTATCGCCTCCCCTGTGATCTCCACTTCCCTGTACTTCATCGTCTTCGGCTCAGCCATCGGTTCACGGATGGCCCACATCGACGGCGTCAGTTACGGCGCGTTCATTGTGCCCGGTCTCATCCTGCTGTCGATCCTGACAGAAAGCGTCTCCAACGCCTCGTTCGGAATCTACATGCCGAAGTTCACGGGGACGATCTACGAGCTGCTGTCGGCTCCCATCTCGACACCCGAAGTCATTGCCGGTTATATAGGTGCGGCTGCAACCAAATCCGTCATCCTGGGGACCATCATCCTCGGCACGGCGCGGCTGTTTGTGAGTTTCAGCATCGTGCATCCGCTGTGGATGGTGGTGTCTCTCATCCTGATCGCGGTCACGTTCTGTTTCTTCGGATTCCTGATCGGCATCTGGGCCGACGGGTTTGAGAAGCTGCAGATCATTCCGTTGATGGTGGTCACCCCGCTCACTTTCCTGGGCGGCAGCTTCTATTCCATCGACATGTTGCCGCCGCTTTGGCAGAAGGTGGCTCTGTTCAACCCGATCGTGTACCTCATCAGCGGCTTTCGCTGGAGCTTCTACGGCATTTCCGACGTCAACATCGTTGTCAGTTTCGCCATGGTCGTGGTATTCCTGCTGGCGTGCTTCGCGGCGGTTTGGGCCATCTTTCGGACCGGATACAAACTCAAGGCGTGACAACAGAGACGGGGTGGACCGCATGGTCGCCCGCTGAACGGGAAAGCTTCTTTGCTGCCATCGCGCGCCACCGGCGCGCCGCGTGGCGAGTCACGTTTGTCAGCCGGGCGGTCAACCTCGTCGTTGCGTTGGTTGTCGCGGTGCTCATGTCCCCGCTTTTCTATGCCGCCGTGGCATTGGCGCTGGATGCGCTCAATCTGGTAGTTCCCGCGCCGAATCTCGTCCCTGTCGTGGCACATGGGCTCGACGAGGTCTTCAATGCGCCCGGCAAGATGAGCGTTGGGGACTGGATTCAGTTCTGCGTTTTGGCGGCGTTGCCCGGCCTCGCGTGGATGGCCTGGGTTCTGAATGCGTTGCGCCGGGTGTTGAGCCTGTCGATGTCGTTCGATTCGAGTGAGTTGGTTGCGCGCGCACCGGATCCAACGGTGCTCGCCGAGCAGCGCTTCAGCAATGTTGTCGGGGAAATGGCGATCGCTGCGGCGCTGCCGCCTCCACGGGTGTTCATAGTGGATAGTCCGATCATCGATGCCGTGGCGTTCGGGACCGATGACCGGCACTCCACCATTGTCATTTCACAGGGCTTGCTCGGCCTGTTGAATCGCGCGCAGATGGAAGGCGTGGCGGCCAGCCTGGTGGGGGCAATCGCCGACGGCGACATGAAGATTGGCGTGCAGGCGGCGCTGAGCCTGAATCTGTTCTCGCTCATTGCGAGGCTCGGAAGCCTCGTGACGCAGAAGAATGCGCGGCGGAATGTGAGTCAGATCGTGCTGGCCACGCTGCTGCCGACTACGCGGAGCGCGCGCAAGTTGTTGGCAGATCTCGCCGATCCGTTCGCCGACGAGCCCGACGCCGCTCCGGCCACGAGTGCGGGCGCCGCTCGCGGTGGACCGATCGGTGCTCTTATCGAACGCTGGGAGAAAATCCGGCCTTACTTATGGCTGCCGCTCGCCGGGCCGCTCGTGATGACGGGGTTCCTGGGAGCGATCGTCAATCTCTTCATGTTGGGTCCGCTGCTGTCGCTTGCGTGGCGGCAACGCAAGTTCATGGCTGACGCCACCGCGGTACGGCTCACTCGCGACCCCGACACACTGGCGGGCGCCTTGGAACAAATGACGAAACAGCGTAGCGCGCCACTGGCCCCGTGGGCCGCCCACATGTCAGTGACTGATCACAAGGGCCGACAGAGCGGTGTGTTTGGCGGCAGCGCCGTGCCGATGTTCCCATCGATTGAACGGAGGCTGCGTGCGCTAGGGACTATGGGGGCCCACGTCACGCTCGCAGCCAGTCCGAAGATCCCGCTGAAAATCTGGCTCATCGCCACACCGCTCGTCGTCATCCTGGTGGCGTGTGTCGGGATCATGTTGCCTTTGCTCGTCTGGTTATCCCTCGCCCTCACCGGACTGTTTGGCGGGATTCCATTCGGCATCGTACACATGATCCTCCGCGCCCTCGGCCATCACTGATGGGGCCGCTCGCTGTCCATGTGAGCCAATTGCGCCTCTGCATAGCGCGCACCTGCAGCAGCATCAGGCGGGATAGCGCGCTCGATCTCGGCAAGATCATCGGCTGACAGCGATACCTTCAGAGCACCGAGGGACTCGGTTAGACGTTCGCGACGTCGAGCTCCGATGATGGGCACGATTGAGGCTTTCCGGGCAGTTGCCTGTGCGTAGACCCAGGCGATGGCCACTTGCGCCACTGACACACCCATCCGCTCCGCGATGGCACGCAGCTGCTCAACCAACGCCAGGTTGGCATCGAGATTCGCACCTTGGAAGCGCGGCGCGCGGGCACGGAAATCAACGGTGTCGCGGTCCTTCGTCCAATGTCCGCTGATCAGGCCGCGCGACAGCACTCCGTAGGCCGTGATGCCAATTCCCAACTCTCGGCAGGTCGGCAGGATGTCCTTCTCGATACCGCGTGAGATCAACGAATACTCGATTTGCAGGTCGGCTATCGGATGCACTTTCTGGGCGCGTCGGATCGTCTGCGCACCAACTTCTGACAAACCTACGTATCGCACGTAACCCTGTTTGATGAGATCAGCGATGGCACCGACAGTGTCTTCGATGGGCACGTTGGGGTCGAGGCGTGCAGGACGATAGATGTCGATGTGGTCCACGCCCAGCCGGTTGAGTGTGTAGGCGAGGAAATTACGGACCGCAGCGGGACGTGCGTCATATCCCAGCCATTGCTGGTCAGGGCCGCGCAGCGCGCCAAACTTCACGCTGATCTGCACCTGGTCGCGCTTGCGACCTTTGAGTGCTTCACCGACCAGCAGCTCGTTGTTGCCCATGCCGTAGAAGTCGCCGGTATCGAGCAGCGTGATGCCCTGGTCGATGGCGGCGTGGATGGTGGCGATGCTTTCGGTGCGGTCCGTGGGACCGTACATGTCGGACATGCCCATGGTGCCCAGACCCATGACTGAAACGTGGGGGCCGTGCTTACCGAGTTGTGTGGAGTTCATGAGGTCTTCCTGTGAATGAGTCGCGTCTGGTATCGAATAGTGAAGAGTGGCAGACTATTCGATAAGACGGATTAATCAGGATGGGCTATTCGCCCAGTCGAACAATGGAACCCGACCTGCGTGATCTGGCGGCGTTCGCCACCGTAGCTCGCCATCGGAGCTTTCGCCGCGCCGCAGCCGAGCTCCAGGTCTCGCCTTCTGCGCTGAGCGAGAACCTTCGAGCGCTGGAAGAACGGCTGGGAGTTCGGCTGCTCAACCGAACCACCCGCAGCGTCGCACCCACCGAGGCAGGCGAGCGCTTGCTCGCAAGGCTTGCACCCGCGCTTCGGGACGTTCGCGATGCCGTAAGCGAGGTTCAAGGTCAGCGCGACGTCCCCGCAGGCCGGCTGCGGATCAACGCCCCACCGCCTGCAGTTCAACACGTGCTGACACGCATCATCGGTCCGTTCCTGGAACGGTACCCCGAGATTCGGATTGACCTGGCTGCCACATCCAACCTCGTCGACATTGTGGCGGAGGGCTTCGATGCGGGCGTCCGTTATGAAGAGAACCTCGCCCGCGACATGGTCGCTGTCTCGCTCGGCCCCCCGCAGCGCTTTGTGTTGGTTGCCTCGCCCCGATTTCTGGACAAACACGGGCGGCCGCGCACGCCGGAAGATGTTGTGGGCAAACCCTGCATCGTCACGAAATTCTCAACCGGCGTCGTGCTGCCCTGGGAATTTGAAAAGGCCGACCGGAAGGTGAAATTCGTACCCGAAGGCGTACTGACTTGCGCGCACGTCGGTCTGCAACTGCAAGCGGCAATCGATGGCGTAGGCTTCTGGATGGCGTTTGAGGATGACGCCGCGGAGCAGATTCGCAGCGGACTGTTGGAAACCTCGCTGGATGAGTGGTTACCGGCGTTTCCGGGACCGCTTCTTTATTATCCGAGCCGTAGGCAAGCGCCTCCGGCGCTCGCCGCGTTTGTCAGCTTCGTCAACGAGATTCGTCGTCGGGCGGCGGAAAGCCGAGCGAGGTTGCCGGGATCATGATGGTCGGCGAGTCGTCAACATCGAGCGGCCTCACGGCTACTGTCTCGTCGGAGGTGGTCGCGGGCGCCGCGACCGGCGCATAAGTGCCTGTCTGAGCCGCGGGCGGCTGGAACGGGTGTTGAGTTCTCAGGCGCTGCAGAGCCAGCTCGGCTTCAATCGGCTCGCTGAAATAAAAGCCCTGTCCGAAGTCGCAGCCCATTTCCTGCAAAGCGCGCGCCGCAGCCTCGGTTTCGATGATTTCGGCGATGGCCTTGAGATTGAGACTGCCGGCCATCTGCACCATTGCATTCATCATGCCGGTGTTGGCCGTGTCCTGCGGGCCCGTGTTCACAAATGGGCGATCGATCTTCACGAAATCGAACGGAAACAACTGCAGGTAGCTGAGCGAAGAGTAACCGGTGCCGAAATCATCGAGCATCAGACCGATGCCCATGGCATTCAACCGCTCCAGCGTCTCACGTGCCGCACCGACGTTGCTGATGAGCGCGGCTTCGGTGATCTCGAATTTGAGCACAGAGGGCGGTAACTGAGTCTCGCGCAACAGCGAGCCGATGTACTCCACCATGCCGGGATCACGTAGGGCCGTGGGTGACATGTTGACGCTGACGAAGAATTTCTGGCTCGCGGGTAGACGCCGCAGCCATTCGCCCGCCAACTTGACCACCCTCAGGATGACCCACCGGGTGATGGGCACCATGAGGCCCGCTTCCTCGGCAATGCGCAGGAACCTGTCCGGCGCCAGCACGCTCTCGACCGGATGGCGCCAGCGCAGGAGCGCCTCGGCCCCCACCATGCGGTAGGTCTTGAGATCGACAATCGGCTGAAACAACAGTCGCATCTCGTGTTTGTCCAGGGCCACGTGCAGGTCGGCCTCCAGGCTGACGAGGGTAGCCGCCTGCCCTGCCATATTCGGCGTGTACAGGACGATCTTGGCGCCTTCCTGCCGCTTGGCAACCGTCAACGCAATATCGGCCTCGCGAACCACATCCTCCGCTCGCTGCTGACCCGAATCGACCGCGGTGACCCCGATGGTGGCCGTCACCACCAGCCTGTGACGCCGCAGCTCGAAGGGAGTTCGCAACTCTTCCTGCAGCAATCCCGCAACCCCGAGCGCCGCTTCGGTCGAGGCCACATCGAGAATCAACACGGCGAATTGGTCACCGCCCCACCGGGCGAGCACGCCCTCGAACACCGAGGTCGATTTCTCAAACCGGCGGGCAGCCTGCACCATCAGCTCGTCACCGGCCGTATGTCCGAGCATGTCGTTGACGAGCTTGAATCGGGAGATATCGACGATGATGACGGCTACGCGCTGACGGCGCTTGGTACGCACATCGCGCAGTGCCCGGTCCAACTGATCCATGAAGTAGCGCCGATTGGGCAGGCCCGTGAAGGCGTCATGGAAGCGAGCATGATCAAATGTCTCCTGGAGACTGAGACGCTGTTGCATCTCGGTCGCCAGTTGTTTGTTGATGGTTCGCATGCGAGTGCGTGCCGCCGTCAATGCGGCACGAGAGCGCTGCAGGGCATGGCTCAGATCGTGTGTTCCAAAAGACAGGAGCCACGCGAGGAAAGCCAACAGGCCGATATCAGAGGCCAGCTCGGTTGCGGGATACCAACCGGTCCGCGGCAGAATCGCTACCTGCAGGTAGCTGCCCGGAGCGGCAGGTTGGAAGCCGCTCGGCAGGCGAAGGTTGATGGTCACAGCATCTGCCAGAGGGTCCGTGGCCGAGGTCACGAAGATACGGGTCCGCGCGCTTCGGGGCTCAACCTGGGAGACTTCGAAGTCATAACCCGCGTCAGTGACTCGGGCGAGATGCGCGCCGGAAATCAAGTCATCCAGGTCGACGTATGAAACTGCCCAACCGCGCGCTGGCGACTCGACTCCGGGAATAGCGGGAATAACCGGCACGCGCGCGGCCAACAGCCACTGGCTGCCCAACCGCAGGGGTCCCAGGACCGACGAGCCCGGCACGGGCCGTGAGGACTCAGCCGTATCCCACTCGCTGGCAATGCCATTGGCTGCGTTCGCCTCCTTCGGCCGCGCGCTCAGCACCCGGTCCTCGGTCGTCATCCAAAAGGTGTTGGCCACCAGCGGAACGGAATCGAGCGAGGTGAACGTGTTGGTATCCGCAACGGCCTTGCTCGCGGCCGCTGCCTGTTTCGAAGCGAGCGTTCCCAGCCTCTGCAGCGCCGGGTCGATCTTGTTCACGTAGCCATTGAGGACCTTACTCGCCTCGGCACGTGCCGCAGTGGCATGGTGTTGCACACTTAAATACATGAGGCGCGAGCCCGCGATGAGCACAACGGCCAGCACCACCAGCGTGGGTATCCAGCCGAGCTCGCGCCTTCTTTTGAGCAATGCCGCCACTGTTACGTACCGTGATGTCCTAAATGGAACACGTAGTTCAGATTTCCCTGGAAGCGATTACTGTCGACGGACGGATTGGAGAGCTTCTGATAGTCGACGACGAGGGTGATTTCACTTCGTGCGCTGGGTAGCGGCAGCGTCGCCCCGACATAACCCTCTTTAACCCGCAAGCCCGGAGCGAACGTGTCCACGCCTAAGTTGTTGCTCCCGGTCAGCACCGCGGCGGTGGCCTGCCCGAATGAGAAGCCGGCCAGCCAGTTCACGCCGGGCGAGTACAGGTCGATCTTCCCAGACGCCAACCGCGTGCCGAGATTCGATCCTATGGAGTAGGAATAGGACATCGTGGTCTGGACATGCGGATTCCAGAGGTACGACACGCCCAGCTTCGGCAGGTTGCCGGAGACGGTGTCGACGAAAAACTGGCGGTCTTCCAGGCTCACTGACAGCCTGCTGAAATAGGTTCCCACGAGGCCAACCGCCTCGATGTGGTAGTTGAGCGCGCGGTTGCCGCTGTTGCCGCCACCCTCGTGCGCCTCGCCGTAAACAGTGTAGCGCTGACTTCCCTCCCCCATTGTGTGAGAGGCATTGAGGGAGCCGAACGTCCAATGGGAATTCGCCAGCATTTGATACTCGACACCCACGCCGGCGAGCGTGGCTGCATCGAAGTTATGCAGCCAGCCGAGGGAGCCACCGCCACCACCGCTGGTGTTGGTCAGGCTTTCACCCTGGAGCCCGATCAGTATCCGATCATCAACAGCCGAGGGCGCGGCATGCAGAGCACACACGGGCACCAGCGAGCCGGCGGCGACAATGAGTGCGCGCCTCATCGCATCTGCCCGATCGTCGGAGTGACCACTGTCGAGCCGGTCGCAAACGGATCAGGGGTTCCGGCCCTGGCGACCGGTAGAAAGGCTACGGTGAAAATGCGCTCCTCCTCACCCGCCAACGAAATGGCGGAGCTCGTCACTTGATAAATTCTCGGTCCAATCTCGATGTGCATTTTTCTTCTGCCGGTCAGCCCCGGTTCCCACCAACGCGGCGGCGCATCCGGCTGGGCCAGTAGCTGCACGGCGTCGGCCCCCACTTCGGCTCCTGCGAACAAACCGCCGGCCGGCTTGTTGAAAGCCAGAACCAGGCCGCGGGCATCAATCACAAAGGCTGCGTATTCGGCGGTATCCAGTGCCGCCTTCAGACAGAAGACTTCAGTCGCATCCTCAATGGTGAGGAGCGCGAGCCTGCGACCCTTGTGGGCAACGTGGAGGACCCGGATCTGGGTCACTCGCAACTGATCACCCACACGGATCACCGTCGCAGGCGCGCCGCCGTCAGAGCCCACGATGAGCTCCTGCACGACATCAGGGAAAGAGAACTTCAACGCTTCCAGAAGCAGGCGCCCCTCGATCGGCAACTCGCCGGCGCGCAGGTAAATAGTTGCGTACTCACTCGAAGCCACGACGCGCATGGAGTCAGGATCAACGAGCAACGCCGGCATCGGCAGACGCTCGATGAGGCCCGCCCACATTTCCTGGCCGCGCTCAGCCTCGGTGCGCGCCATGATGATGTGCGCATTCAAGCGCTCGAAAATCGTACCAACGTACTCAGCGGCCACCGCACAGGCAAACAACAGGATGGCAAACACTTCCAACAGCACGATCAGGTAGTTGGAGGGCGCGAAGAACCCGGAGAATGACGGCTGTGGCACGGCGCTCTGATTGCCGAACAACCAGGTGAGCCACTTGTCCGTGCCCATCAGACCGCTCGCGTACCAACGCAGCTCGGGCGCCTGGCTGAGCGCTACGACACCCACAGCAATGACACTGACCGCGGCAATCAGGTACGGATGCCAGCGGGACAGGAAGATCGCGCCGATGACCGGCAGGGCAAACACCGTGAGGAACATCGGATTCTGCAGCGCGCCGACGTGCTGCCAGATGAATCCAATGAGGATCACACCCAGGATGTCGAGAAGCGTCAGCGTACGGTCACTCCACTTGCCACGCATCCTGGCCGGAGAGGCCAACATGGTGAACGCAACGTGAATGCCGCCCAGAGCCAGCAGGCCCCAGCTCGCCATGCCGACATTCACTTCGAAGCCGCTGGCAAACCAGGGCACACCGGTCGCGACCAGAATCGCGACGATGGTCATCAACCAGATGTCATCGAGCAGATGAACGCGCGGATTCTCCCAGACCGGGCGGGGAATCAGCTGCGTGCTTTCGACGTTCGGCCTCACTCGTGAATCACTATGGCTTCTGGGCAGCAACTGTCACGTTGCCCTTGGTACTGATGGGACTGTTGCCGAAGTTGTTGTTCTCGAGGAACGGTTGTGCCTGCACTTTCTGCCCGCTGGGTGGCTGGAAGTCCTCGACGTGCAAGGCAAACGCATGCGCGCGCAGGACCTGGTTGCGGCGCAGTATGGGCGAATCACCGATGACATCGATGCCGTTAAATTTCGCCTCAATGATCGTGTTGTCAACCGCGGTGCTGACCTTGGCCTTGTCTCCGAGCACGAAGGCGAGACCGTAGCCGCAGTTGTGCAGGCGATTTGAGCGTACGAGGATGTTGGACGAGTTGCGCACCATCACGCCATACGCCGTGAGACCCTCCAACTCGTTGTCGTCGATCGTCGCTCCGCTGGCGTTCTCGGCGACGATACCCATGGCAGCGCCGCCGTTGATGCGATTGCCACGGATCACGGCCCCGGCACCGACCACGTGTACATCCGACTCGTGCGCGTTGATGAAGTCATTGCGCTCAATCAACACCGGGATGTTCCCGGCCACGATGCTGGCGGTATCTTCCGTGAATTTGTTGTCGTGGACACCGATGACATCATCGTGCGAATCAGGCGCGCTGCGCACCGCCCACAAACCCGCGTCCTTGCTTTCCTTAAATTCGTTGTTGGCCACCGCGGTGTTGTGACCTGAAGCGGCGAAGCGGATGCCCACGCGATTCCGGGTGAAGTGATTCCGCTCCAACAACGTGTCGCTGGCATTCTCTGCAACCTCCACACCGACGTCACACGACTCTATAGTCGTGGTGGACAGCCGGAAATGGATGGAGCGCACCAGGATGGCCGCGGCCGGGCACTTGCTGATGGTGAGCTGCTCGATTGAAGTGTTGGGGCCGGAGATATCGAATACGGGGCCCGCATTCAGAGATTGTGCGTCGATCACGGTGCCGGTGGTCTGGCCGACCACCTTCACGCCCCGCCCGCTGACGAGAGCCGGCAGGGCCGTCTCCAGCTTGATGGAGGGGGTTTCGATCGAGATGGTTCTGGGACCGGTGGCACCCGCGACCAGGAAAAGCGCCTCACGCAGGGTTCCAGGTCCGCGGTCACCCGCGTTCGTTACGTGGACAGTCACGTCTTTTTCTGAAGTGTTACCCGGCTGTACGCGTTTGGTTTCGTACCATTGGCCGGCCGCGACCACGACCGCCAGCAGCACGAAGACGCCGATGGCTATGACGGAACGACGTTTGAGCGCCATGATCAGCTTCCCCCACGAATTGGCTCGAGCACGAACACTGCATGCCACGATTGGTTGACGGCGCGGCGACCCAACAGCGCATCAACGGGCAAGGACAGTGCTGTCGACAGTATTAGTAGACTCATTGAGGCCGTGCGGGGCAATTTGCGCAGATACGGCAACAGCCGTGTCCGGGTCGGCGCCGGATCGACGCCAGTCAGTGCCCGCAGCTCCAGGTTACATTCGCGAAACAGGTCCAGGTACACGTCTCGCTGACGCGCCCGGAAGACCGTGGAATCGCAACGCTGGATGATACCCGTCGGCGCGGCTTCGAGCAGGACCATTCGGCCACCGGGTGCGAGGTGGCCGCTCATGCGGCGCACAGCATCACGCAGCAGCTCGGGATCGAGGATGTGTTGCAGGACGGTCACGCCCAACACAACATCAAACTGGCCGTCGACCTCGAGGCGGGACAGGTCCTGTACGCGGAACTGACAGCGATCCTCGACACCCTCCGCGGCGGCGCGCTGTTGCGCCTGCGCAATCATGGTGGGACTGAGATCTACGCCTGTGACAATCGCACCCTTGGCTGCGAGCATTCGGCTCCAGCGGCCCACGCCGCAACCAACATCGAGCACACGGGTACCGGGCTTCACCTGCAGCCACGGACGCAGCGCCAGGCGCTGTTCCAACTGGATGGCCTGGTTATAGAACTCCGGCATGCCGTAAGCACAGACCGCGGCGAGCCCGGCCCCAAGTCCTGCAAACCGCTGCGCCCGATCTTCCCAATAGGCACTGGGTTGATAGAGCTGCGGGGCAGGAATTCCCCGTACCGTCATTCGAGCAGTCTCACTTTCTCAGCCGTCAGCGTCGGATTACCGGTCAGTGTCGGGTCGGTCGGACTCTCGTAGTGATCCTGGTAAATGCGCTTGCGGAAGATCTTGATCCAGAAGAAATTCAGGAAGCCCACCGACATCGGAATGATGTGGACGATCGCGTAGCACAGGTACAGCGGGACGATCGGCGCGCAATAGGCACGCTCTTGTGGCGGGACAACCGTGAACAAGGCGATGACACCGAGCGCCAGATAGCTCGATACCGCTGCCGTGAAATAGACAGGGTTGGTCACGCTTCCCTGCGGCACGAGATCATCGAGCAACAACGCATCGAGACCGGCGAGGAAGCTCAGGACGAGCAACGCTGCGCTCACGATCTTGACGAGGTGCATGGCGAGCGAAAGCCCGCCGACATAGATGATGTAGTGATAGGCTGCAAACGGCGAGCGGCGGGCGATCCGCGTGATTTCAGAGAATCGCTCGGTGTAGACCTTGATCAGGCCGTGGTACCAACCCACACGCTGAGAGAACCAACGCTGCAGCGATCCCGGACCTTCGGTGGCGACTACCAAACGTCCGTCGTAGTAGATCCGGCCGCCCTGACTGAGCAGGAGCACGGCGTTCTCGAAGTCTTCCGCGTAAACGGACAATGAGTGCTCGTTCAATGCACGGACCAGCGCGGCGCGCCTATAGAACGAAACTCCGCCCGAGGTAATACTGAAGTCAGCGAGGCTCTCGCGGCCGATGCGAAACGCCAGCGCATACTCAAACGACTGGAAGCGGGCGAGGAAGCCGTCCGGCTCGATCGCGATCCGCGGGCAGGCTGCCGTGGCACCGGACTGTTGGAAATCGCTGACGAACTGCTCGATATCGATCGTGCTGCCTTCATTCAGGCCGAGGATGCGCACGTCAGGATCGATCACCACCACAGTTTCGATGTGGGTGGGAATGCGCTCCAACAGCCGGCGGATCGCGCCCGGCTTGCGGCGGTTGACGCCGTCGTCAAAACAACGCCAGCCCGCCTGTCGCAACCGCAGGACCGTGTTGTCAGTTGAGCCGTCGCTGATCAGCCAGACACGATCGCGATACGCGCCGAAATTCTGCGCGAATTCATCGATGTGATCCTCGAGGTTGTACACGGAGGCAATGATCGCGAACGGCGATGCCGGCACCACCCGGCGGGCATCGGGCGGCAGGATCGCGGCGAGATTGATGGAGACATTGCCGAACTGACTGCTATCGGACAGGCCGCCGGCGGCCGCGGTATGCCGGCGCCGCATGTACAGGCGCAGCGCGAAATCGAGCGCGTCGGTGTACACGATCAGGTTGGCGACCGCGAACAGGAAGATTGAGAAGCCGACCGCCCGGGCGTTGAGCACGGACAACAGGATCCAACCGGCCAACAGGGAGCACACGGCCAGCGGTGCGAGGAATGACCAGGATCGCAGGATTCTCATGCGATCGCGGCTGCGAATCTGGCCGCCTCCTGCCGCAGCGTCGGTAACCGTGCATACAGCTCGGCGCGAACCTCACTTTCCTCCGCAATGAAATGCCCGTGCTCGGCCATGATGGACAGCGAGCTCAGGATCCACAGCAACGAGCGCACGCGCGACGGCAGGTGCGCCACCGCTTTTTCCAGCGGCGCGAGAGTAGCTTCGAAGGCGCGTTCCATACGCAGAATGACGTCTGTCACGACGGGGTCCATGGGTAATATCTTCGCTGGTTGTTGCCAGGAAACCTGGGTGCCCGCCACGTGCCGCTCAATGTAGTGCGTGTACGGGGCGAGCTTCGGATCCTTCGCGAACTGCGCTCCGGAGAACGGGATTACATACGGATACATCCCGATCTCGCAGCCTTCCCGCATCCAACGATACGCCTGACGCAGGGTCTCCGCGACATCCTCGAGTTGCGCGTGCGGCGAGCTCAGGATCAGGTCCAGAAACGGCGTGACGCCCGTGGCCAGTGCAGCGGTCAGCATCGGCTCGATGTGCCGATGAATCTGCGCCTTGTTGAATTCGCCCAGCACCCGCTGCGAGAAACTCTCGATGCCGAAGCCCAGCACGCGAAAGCCCGCGCGCCGCATGGCAGTCAGGCGCTCGGGTGTCATGGCATCGATGCGATTGGTGCTGATGAACTGCAGGTGCGCGGGAATGCGGCCGCTTTTCTTCGCCGCGACGATTGCCTCGCACAGCGGCAGAATCCGCCGGTCGCGCGTGAAGCTGAAGATATCGTCCTGGAAAATGATCGTGCGGGCCTTGGGATGGGCCGCCATGATCCGCTCGATCATGTGCAGACATTCGTCGGCTTCCAGGCGCGCGATCGAGGCAACACTGCCCTGCGCTTCGTGGAGGAAGTTGGTTGACGAGCAGAACGTGCAGCCCATTGGGCAATAGTTGAGCGTGATCAACCGGACCGAGCGGATCTCGGCCAGGTGCGCTTCGCGCGCCGCCTTACTGGGCAACGCGCCGACCCGATAGGCAGATTCGAGCCGCTCCCAATACGCCGTATACGGCATCTTGTCATAGGGGATGCTGTAGATCGCGTCGCGCAATTGATCGTGGGTCAGCGCGGTCTGCGGCATCTTGATCAGTCTGCCGTCACTGTTCCGCTCAGCCGTGCCGGTGATGCCGCCCAGCGGCATGCCTTTGCGCATGCGGGTCGCGAGCTCGACCAGCGGGTGCTCGCCTTCGCCCAGGACGACCAGATCGAACGGGCCCAATTCAAACATCAGCTCGGGCCGGAACGTTGCCTCCATACCACCCGCGACGAGCACGGCGCGCGGGGCCATGCGACGCGCGATGTACGCCAACTCCAGGTCGTAGCGCAGTGTCATCCCTGTTGTCGAAACGCCCACGATGTCCCAATTACCCGCGAGCAACTCGCGCTCCAGCGCCCGTTGCGGTGGCTCGCGACAGCAGTTGGGATCGAAAACCTTGGCCTCGATTCCGGCAGCCGTCAAAACGCCCGCGAGCCGCCAGACTCCCAGCGGAGGCGCAAGAAAGGTGTATTCACCACAGTGCGGATCGTAAGGTCCGATCAGCAGCACACTGGGCGAGCCTTCGGTATTCACTTCTTTTCGGCTCCTTCATCACTCGCTGCCGCAGCGGCTTACTCTTGGCTCGAGCTAGCAGTAAAAGCCGCAATAAATGTGCCCAGTCTACGCTGGCGCTCGTTGTGGGAGCGGCAGGCAAGTGTCGCCCCCGCTCGCGGTGAGGTCAATGCTGTGTGATTTTCGAAACAGTCGCTGAACGGGGAATTAACGACTGCCCGCAACCACAGACTATTTTTTGCCGCGCCGCGCCGCTGCTTCGGCCAGCTTACGATCCCAGTGCACTGCGAGATCCCGCTCGTGGCGGCGCTCGTAGTAGCTACGTAACAGCTCCGCCCCAGCCAGAAAAGCGTGTGTCTCTTTTTCAATCAGCGCTTCCATCAGCGGGACACCGTCTGAATCGCCGGAGCGCAGAAGTTGGCGGGCCAGTGAGAAGCGCGCGGAACCCGACTCCGGGTACTTGGCGACGAGGGCGCGCCGCATGCGCAGCGAAGCCACCGGCCCTTCGCCAACATCCTCCTCCAGGTCGGCCAGCTCCAGGGCTTTTGACTCATCGAGGCCGGTTTGCGCAGCCTGGGAGCGCAGCTCAGTCAGGCGCAGGCGCTGGGTGCGGGTGTTCTCATGCACCTGTTTCCAGGACTCCGCCACACGCTCGCGCCACTGCTCGTCGAATGCGCTCTCGAGGCGAACGCGCTCGGCGCCCAGCAGCTTCTCGGCACTGTCCCCTTTCAACGGGGGGGCGAACTCGGGTTCGGCGCCCATTGCCCGCAAGCGGTCGGCGAGTGACGGGTGGGTGTCGTCGTAGGAGGTCCTGGAGGCGAGCGCCGTCTCCTGCCAACTCAGCAGCTCATTGGCGGGCACGTCCTGGATGGCCGTGGCAATGAATTCGCTGTACGGCGCAAAGGCCGGCTGCGGCGACTCGCGCGCGGCCGAATGAATCCGCGGCCAATACTTCTCGCTCAGATAACTCCCAACGATGCTGACGGCCGTCAGCGCCTGGGCCGCGCTCCGTGCCGATGTCAGTTTGATCGCCGCGGTGTCAGCTTCGTACTCGTTGGCGCGGGCAAGCGGGAACGACGTCGCGCTGAAACGCGGGATGTACCACCTGAAGAACGTGGTGATCGGCAACGCGCCCCAGCGGGAAGTGTGCGCGAACGCGGCATCGAGTCGCTGCCAGATCAGTCGCAGCCGATAGATCCAGTTGCCGGCGCGCGCGTGGCCGCCGGACAGGTGACCCAACTCGTGCGCGAGCACGGCCTGGAACTGCTCGACCGTCAGGGACTTCATGAGCGGCAACCCGATGAACAGGTAGCTGCGATACCAACCCAACAGCCCGAGGCGCGGCACCTGCATGACGCCCGCATTGAAGTCCGGAGTGAGCAGGACACGGTGAATTCTCGGGGTCGCGAGGCGGCTGCGCAGGTTTTCCAGCATCCGGAACAGCTCGGGAACCCGGCTCGCCGTGAGCCGCTCGCCCGCCGGCGGCTCCAGCCGCACCCACATGGCTCGCAGCACCAACAGCAGCGGCCCGCCGATCACAAACAACAACTGCACGGCAATGACTTGGCCGTACACGATCCCGGTCAGGAGAATCGCGCTCAGCACAAGCAACACCGTGACTACGAGTAACAGGTACCCGTAGCCGAGAATGGCCATTCCAAACACCCGGCGTCGATACGCGCCCGGATTGCCGGCGGCCAGCGCTTCCATGCGTGTAATCAGCGTCTCGAACGCTGCCCGGTCCATAGACATAAGATGTCTCTTCAGCCCTTGTCTTGGGTCTTTCACCCCATCTTATGCGCAGCCGAGCGCTGCGTGCGACTTCACCTGATCAATATTTTTTCGCTGTCAGATTATGCAAAACCAACACCTGGACAGCGAGCGCGCGGGCGGTGGCGGCTGCGTTCCGATTACCGTCCAGGTAGGCGGAGGTCGTAGCGCCGTCGTAGAGAAGTACGAGTTGCTTTGCCAGCAAAACCGGGTCGGCGGCACCTGCCAAACGACAAAGGTCGGTAAATTTTTCCAGAACGAAGGCGCGCGATTCACTCACCGCACTCTTCACCTTGTCGCTCGCGCTCGCATCCGCGCTGGCCCGTACGAAGGCGCAGCCACGGTAGTCCGGCTCAGCCGATAACTCAGCGAGCAGATCGAATATGGCCAGGATCTGATCAATGGGATCCTCGAATCGCGCCAGACGCTCGTTGACACGCGCCCGGCGCACCTCGCCGCGCTCCTGAAGATAGGCGCGGACGAGCTCTTCCTTGCTGCCGAAGCAGTCATACAGCGACGCTTTAGCTACACCCGCATGCTCAATGATGCGGTCGATGCCGACCGTATTGATGCCGTTCTCGTAGAACAGCTCCCCGGCGGCGGCCAGGAGACGCTGCCGGGCGGAGGTGCGCGGGGGTTTGGCCGTATTCATGAGGGTTGACTGTACCAGACAGGTCTGTATGATGCCACATCCAGGCAGACAGATCTGTCTGGTTGGAGGACTCATGAATTGGCGCTTGCCGCCCACGGCGGCTTTTCTGCTTCTGGCTTCGCTTACGGTCTCGTTTCTGGCGGGATCCAGCGCGCCGACCCCTTTATATGGGGTGTACATGGCTGAGTGGGGTCTCACCCCGCTGATGGTCACAGTGATCTTCGGAATCTATGCGTTGGCTGTCCTGGTCGCGCTTCTGGTTGCCGGCCGCCTTTCGGACCATCTGGGCCGCCGACCGGTGCTTCTCGTCGCGACCCTCGCTCAGGCAGTCACGATGATCGTCTTCATGACAGCGACGAGCGTAACGGGACTTCTGGTTGCCCGGGTACTCCAGGGCCTGACTACGGGAGCGGCTCTCGGTGCAATCGGGGCGGGGATGATCGACCTGGACAAGACGCGGGGCACGGTTGCGAACGCGGTTGCTCCACCGTTCGGCACCGCGACAGGAGCGATTGTGGCGGGTGTGCTCGTCCAGTTCCTGCCCTTCCCGACGCATCTGGTCTACGTCGTGTTTGGCCTGGTCTTCATTCTGCAGTCGCTGGGGCTCGTCTTCATGACCGACTCCATCGCGCCGCGCGGCGGAGTGCTGGCTTCGCTGAAGCCTAAACTGGCTCTTCCTCGCGCGACACGCGAGCCGCTGCTGCTCGCCACGCCGGTGTTGATTGCTGTCTGGGCGCTCGCCGGATTCTACGGCGCGCTCAGCCCGCTGCTGGTCAAGGGAATGCTGGGGGTCAACACGCCGTTGATCGGCGGCCTGGCGTTGTTTGTCGTCGCGACCTTTGGCGGCCTGTCAGTGTTGGTGCTGCAGCATCGTGAGGCCAAGGACATGATGATGCTCGGTGCGGCCAGCCTGATCGTGGGTGTTGCGGTAACGGCGGTAGCGGTGTCCGAAGCTTCGATCGCGTTCTTCTTCGTGGGCTCAATGATCGCCGGAGTTGGGTTCGGTGCCGGGTTCCAGGGAGCGGTACGTACCGTGGTGCCGTTTGCAGCACCTCATGAGCGAGCGGGTGTGTTGTCGATCATATTCATCATCAGCTACATCGCCATGGGCGTACCGGCCGTCGCCGCGGGTTGGATGATTGCGCGTCACGGCAACGTCGTGGCGACCGCACAGTTGTTCGCGGCGGCCATCATGGCGTTGGCGGGCACTGCTCTGCTCGCCAGTGTGTTGCGAGCTGCAACACAGCGGGTCAGCCGGGTTGCCGGCTAACCCGCCGGGCTCATGGCTACGGCTGGAAGCGCAGGATTCCACCGTTCAGTTGGTTAGCTGTCCAGAAATCACAATGATGATTGGTGGACCATTGGGCCAACGTAAACGTCGAAAGCGCCGGCACATTCTCGGATAGAACGGCCGGCGCGCCCGGTGAATCCGTGTACTGCGGCCAGGGTGAGTTACCCTTGCCGTTCGGATTGCCGGTGGCTGCGAAGTGGGTCCATGCAGCGACGAGCTCATCGGACAGAGCGCTCTGCTGCCGGGACAACTCCGCGGGATGATTGACGCCCAATACACCGCCATGCCAGTTCTGGAACAGGAACTGGATATCGATGGTATGCGCGGCCAGCGGCGTGAACCCCGGCAGGACCGGAAAGTAGTACGGCGCCGACTGGTCGTTGAACTCGTACTCGTACACGGGCACCCACCTGGACCACAGGTGATCCACTATTACGTTGCGACACGCACCCGGGTGCGTTCCAACGAGGTCGTAAACTTCCTGCGGAGTCAGGTTGTTGTAGTTGGGTGGATACTGCGCCAGGACCTTGTCGACTGTGCCGGCCGGATAGTTCGGTCCTCCGGAATACTCCGCACCGGTATACACGGTCGTTACGTTTGCGATGTATTGGTCGGCGGTGATGGGCGCCTGCGGCTGCGCAAAGTATTCGGCGATACCGATGCTGAAGTTCTGCTCATCCTGCACGTTGCCGCCCATGATCGGCATATGGTTGAACCGTCCGGTCGTCCAGGCGGTGATCGGAGTGATCGGCAGGACGGTACCGTCCAACATCGGGCCGGTGATGTAGGCACTGTTGGCATTCGGCGTGCCGGCAAGTTGCAGCACCGCGGCGGCCGACAGTTTGCGCAGGCAGGCGGCCGTGGCCCGGGATGCATCCGTGCCGCAACCTGCTGCTTGTGCGAAAGCCTGACCGCGTTGCAGGCCGATCGATTTGACAGTGATCCCGGACAGTGGCGCGCTTTCATAGATCGCGCGGTTGAACAATCCGGCGCTCAGCGGCGAGATCTGATTGACGCCGGTGTCCTGCGCCCCCGCGGATTGGCCACCGAGGGCGACGCGGCCGGGATCGCCGCCGAACGCGCCGATGTTACGCTGGACCCAGCGCAACACGGCCTGCTGATCCATGATTCCGTAGTTGTCGGCCAGGTGGCCTTCGGCATCCAGCGCCGGATGCGCGAGGAAACCAAACAGGTTCAGGCGGTAGTTGAGCGTGACCACGACTGTTGGCTCACCGAGCGGGCCGCCCGTGGCGAGCTTGCCGGCATCATAGTCGTTCGACTCGCCGTCGACGTTGCCACCACCATGAATCCAGACGAGCACGGCGTTGCCCTTGTTACCTCCGTGGCGCGCTCCGATATTGGTTGTGAAGACGTTCAGATACAGACAATCTTCGTTGATATTGGGAGGACCTGCGAACACTCCGAGCTCCGTGACCTGCGCACAGGTGTTGGCGAACTTCGTCGCCTGTAACGGCTCACTCCAATGCGCCACCGGCTGCGGCGGCAGCCAGCGCAGATCCCCCACAGGTGGAGCTGCGTAAGGAATTCCCAAGAACTCATAAACACCGTCCTTGACGAGGCCGCGGACCGGCCCTTCGGCTGTTTGAACCCGCGCGCCGCCGGCCCGGGCGGCCGCCTCGTCCGCCTCGTCCGCCAGCGCCATCCCACTCAACAAGCTCGCTGCCAGCAGCGATCCCAGCACTAACTTCTTCATTTCCCAACTCCTCCTCAGCAAGCCAACCATTGGCACTCGATCCAAAGTGTTTTGTTGTGGGAGCACTCTCGAGCGACAGTTGCGCCGCGTATAGGACAATCCTCCGCCCTGAGCACGGCCTGAGCACAAATCCCGCTCACGCGGCGGCCGGGGTGTATGCTGTGTTGGTTCGCTTGGCTTCGAGGGAGGTGCACCGTGAGCAACGGTTGCATGGCTGTAGCGAGATCAAACCTGTCCGACGGGCAACTCGCCTGTGTTCGTGACCACATCAGGATGCACCTGGCGACCGAGATCGAGGTGGCCGAGCTCGCCGGGTTGGTTAGATTGAGTCCACACTACTTCTCGTTGGTATTCCGGCGGGCTGTGGGGGTGAGCCCACATCAATACATCCTGCAACAGCGGGTCGGCGAGGCGCGCAGGCTCCTGACCGCCGGCGGCATGACGCTGGCGGAGGTGGCCACTCACCTGGGGTTTTCGGATCAGAGTCACTTCTCGCGGGCCTTCCGCAAGGTCACCGGGACGACTCCGAGGTCGTTTCAGACTAGCCTGCGAAGCCCTTGGCTACCAGGTACACCTCGCGTGAGCGCGGCCGCGAAGCCGCGGGCTTGCGGATAAACACTTTGTCGAACGAGGTGCGCACGTCCTTGATGTAGGCATCGGCGCCCGCGCCCTGGAATACCTTGACCACGAAATCGCCCTTGGGCTCCAACGCCTGGCGGACGAAATCCAGCGCGAGCTCGACCAGGTACATTGAGGACGCCTGGTCGGCCGAATCGACTCCGCTGATGTTGGGCGCGATGTCGCAGATGACGAGATGAGGCTTGCGTCCGCCGAGACGCGCCAGGACCTGATTGAGGACGGCCTCTTCCGTGAAATCACCCTGGATGAAGTCGACGTTCTTCAGGGGGTCCATCGGCAGGATGTCCGTGGCAACCACCCTCGCCTGCTCGCCCGCCAGCCGCGTGGCCACCTGCGACCAGCCGCCCGGCGCCGAGCCGAGATCCACGATCAGCATGCCCGGCCGGATCAAGCGGTCTCGTTCGTTGAGCTGAATCAGCTTGTAGCTGGAACGCGATCGATAGCCGTCCCGCTGTGCCTGTTTGACGTACGGATCGTTTACGTGCTCCTGCAGCCAGGCGCCACTGCTTTTGGTACGTGCCATTTAAAGGGTATTCTAGCACCGTGATACGCATCACCGAGCTTTCGCTCCCCCTCGACTCAGATACGTCCTCGTTACGCAAAGCGCTCCTCGGAAGGCTGAGGCTCGCGGACGCCGATCTGTTGAATTTCTCTGTGTTCAAGCGCAGCTACGATGCTCGCAAGAAGAGCAGTGCGATCGTGTTCGTCTACATCATCGATGTGGAAGTGCGGGATGAGGCAGCCGTGCTGGCGCGCTTCGCCTCTGACCACAATGTGCGGCCGGCTCCGGACACCAGCTATCACCCTGTCGCGAAGGCTCCCGAGGATCTGAGCGAGCGGCCGTTGGTGGTGGGCTTTGGTCCGTGCGGTCTCTTCGCGGCGCTGGTTCTGGCCCAAATGGGGTTTAAACCCATCGTCCTGGAACGTGGCCGGGATGTGCGCCATCGCACCGCCGATACCTGGAAACTGTGGCGCAAGAACATCCTCACCCCGGAATCCAACGTGCAATTCGGCGAGGGCGGCGCCGGTCTGTTCTCGGACGGAAAGCTGTACAGCCAGATCAAGGATCCCAAATTTTATGGCCGCAAGGTCATGCACGAGTTTGTCCGAGCGGGTGCGCCCGCCGAAATCATGTATGTCAGCAAACCGCACATCGGGACCTTTCGCCTGACGGGTGTGGTGTCCACCATGCGGGAGGAAATCATCTCGCTGGGTGGCGAGGTGCGCTTCGAGAGCAAGTTGACTGACCTGCTGATTGAAGACGGCAGGGTCAAGGGGGTGGTGCTGGCTGACGGAACGACACTGCTCAGCAGATATGTGGTTCTGGCTCCGGGACACAGCTCCCGCGATACCTTCCGCATGCTCCACCGACGCGGCGTATTCATCGAGCCCAAATCCTTCTCGATTGGATTCCGTATCGAGCACCCACAATCGATGATCGACCGGGCGCGCCTGGGGAAATACGCGGGTCATCCGGAGTTGGGAGCCGCGGACTACAAGTTGGTCCATCACGCGAGCAATGGACGTTCTGTGTACAGCTTCTGCATGTGTCCCGGCGGGACGGTGGTGGCCGCGACCTCGGAGCCGCAGCGGGTGGTGACCAACGGGATGAGTCAATACTCCCGTAACGAGCGCAACGCCAACGCAGGCATCGTTGTTGGGATCCATCCGGAGCAGGACTTCCCGGGCAGTCCCCTGGCCGGCATCGAGTTGCAGGAGCAGTTGGAATCGCGGGCGTTTGAGTTGGGCGGCGGTGACTATTGCGCACCGGGACAGTTGGTGGGGGATTTTATCCAGGGGACGCCTTCGCGAGAGTGGGGTGAAGTGGAGCCGTCGTACAAGCCGGGCGTGCTGCTCGGCGACCTGCGCGAATCTCTGCCGGAATATGCGATTGCCGCGATTCGGGAGGCGTTGCCGGCGTTCGGACGTCAGATTCGCGGCTTCGATCGCGATGACGCGGTGTTGACTGGGATCGAGACGCGTACCTCCTCGCCGGTACGGATTACCCGTGATCGGGAGAGCCTGCAGAGCTTGAACGTGCGGGGCCTGTTTCCCGCCGGTGAGGGCGCGGGGTATGCGGGCGGCATCCTGTCGGCGGGCGTGGATGGGATCAAAGTCGCCGAGGCGGTTGCGCTTTCCATGTTGGCGAAATGAAGTTCGACGACGTCAAGAAGCTGCACCAGAAGCGCTATCGCGAGGAGCTCGGGCACTACCTCGTCGAAGGCGAGCATCTCGTCCTGGAGCTGCAAAAGGCTGCCGAGCGCAATCCCGAGCTGTTGACTTGCGAGTTGTATCTGACGAAGGAGCACGCCGACTGGCGCAGCCCGTTTGTGACGCATGTGGTCAAGGCCGGCCAGATGGCGCAGCTCTCCGATACGAAGACACCTCAGGGGATCGTGGCGCTCGTGCCCATCCTGCCGCCGCCGGTGCCGCGCAAGGACGAACAGGCAATCTATCTGCACGAGATCCAGGATCCGGGCAATCTCGGCACCATTCTTCGCACCCTGGCCTGGTTCGGCAACCTGCGTTGCCTGTTGAGTCCGGGCAGCGTGGACCCGCACAACTCCAAGGTGGTCCGGGCGAGCATGGGCGCGATCTTTCACGTGCCGATCGAGTTCGATGTGGAGTTGCTGTCGTTACCGGATCGCTACGCCCGGCTCGCCTGCCTGGACATGAGCGGCGCGCCGGTGCAGTCGCCGGAATTTGCCGCGTTCGATTGCTACCTGTTCGGCAATGAGGCGCGCGGCCTGCCGCGTGAGCCGCTGGCGGCACTCGAATTCCAGTCGTTCACGATCGCCGGAACCGGTGCGATCGAGTCGCTCAACCTGGCGGCGACGGTCAACATGTGTGTCTACGAGTTGAACCGCTGAACACGCCCATTGTAAGAGCCACGCTGCGGATGCTCGCCATCGGTTATCCACTGGCGTTGCTCATCTTTATAGTGTCCCTGCGCTTTGTGGGAGAAAAGTGGTGGGGAACGACCATCGCGTTATATCTGCCACGCTCGCCATTTGCTCTGCCATTGTTGCCGCTGATTGTGGCGATCGTCTGGCTCGGGCCGCGCAAATTGCTGTGGACGCAACTGCTGGCATTGGGACTGTTGCTCGGGCTGATGGGATTCCGGGTGGCATGGCCAACTGCGCCTACGCCCGGGGCACTCCATTTGCGGATCGCTTCCTGCAACACCAATGGGCTCGCGTTGGGTGTGGGCAGGATTCTGAAGCCGTTGCTGGACCGTGACCCGGACATCATCGTGCTGCAGGAAGTCAATCCTGACGGCTGGCCTCGGTTGCGAAAACTCGTCCCCGGCTACCAGGTCCACGAAAGCGGGCAGTTCTGGCTGGCGAGCCGGTTCCCGATTGCCGCGGTCTCCGCGCAGAGTCAGTTCGTGCGGTACCGCCTCAGCACGCCGGCCGGGCCGATCGAGCTCTTCAATGTGCACCCGATCTCGCCCCGCGATGGACTCGAAACGGTTCGGGGTGATGGGCTACGGCATCAGTTTCTGCGCGGCGATCTGTTCAACACGCGCGCCAGGACGGTGGTGGCGCAGAACACTGCGATTCGCTTGAGCCAACTGCAAAGCATCGCCGACACCGCGGTCAACTACTCCGCAGAACCGGTCGTCATTGTCGGAGACACCAACCTGCCGGATCTGAGCTGGGCGTTTGCACGCTTGCTGGGAGAGTACGGGGACGGATTCGCCTCTGCGGGGTCCGGTTTCGGCTACAGCTTTCCCTCGCCCCGCGATCCGTGGATGCGCATCGACCGCGTCCTCGCCGATAAAAAGCATTTCCGGTTCCGCAGCTTCGACGTGATCAACAAGTACATCTCGGATCACTTCGCGATTACGTCGGAGTTGGAGCTCGTTCCGTAGCCAACAGGAGGCTGCGGCGCGGATGCGGCAACAGGCCGCTGACGATGCCGAGCACCGGGAACGCGAGGCACGCGCCGATGGCCACGATCCATTCGTTCAGGCCGAGGGAATGCAGGCCCTCGAACACCAGGCCGGTACATGCCAGGGGCAACATCAGGCGGCCCAGCGAAAACAGGAACAGGCTGCCCGGGAGCTGCTTTTTGAGCCCCGTGATGCAGACGAGATCAACCAGTGCGGTGCTCAGCACCACCACCGCGATCGCTCCGTTGGCGCCGAATGCCGGAATCAGCCAGAAGTTGAGGGACACGATCAGGATCGTGCCGAACACCAGGGCCGCCAGGTAGGTGTTCTGCCGCTTGGTGGCGTACAGCAGGCGATAAACTGCGATCTCCAGGCCCTTGACGACGGCGAGCACCGAAAAGAGCGGCAACATCCTGGCAGCGGGATCAAATCGATCGCCGAACAGGAAGTCGATCACCAACGGCACGAGGAAGTACAAGCCGACAGCGAGCCAGCCGCTCACGAACAGGACGCTGCGCAGAAACTCTTCCGACAACTTGAGGAAACCGTTGCGATCCTGAAGTGCGGTGCGGCTCAACACCGGGTACGCCGCGGTACCGAGCAATATGAGGGGCATGACGCCGACTTCGACCATTTTCAGGTCAGCCGCATACCAGCCGACGGCTGCGGTACCGAGCAGATTCACGATGACCAACATGTCGGCGCGGATATAGAACTGGCCGAGCGCTTCACAGAGGGTGAACGGCAGCGTGCCGCGCGCGATGTGCGATATTTCCTTCCAATCCGTCCCGCAGCGCAGTGGTGCGCCGTTCAGTGTTGCGTTGCGCATGGAAAGGCCCATCAGGACCACACCGGCAATGGGGAAAGGTAACAACATGAGCGGCATCGACGGCACGCCCGCGAGCAGCAGCACCAGCGAGATGAGCGCGGCGATCGCCCGGCACCCGAGCTCGATGAAGGCCGGGATGGCCATGGCCTGCCGGGCCGAAGCCGGTATGAAGAAGGTGCGCGACAGGCCCCAGCCAACGAGGAACACCGTCAGCTCCAGGATCACCAGCGGATTGGCGTTGCGTCCGCCCAGGTAGGCGATCGCAAGACCGAGCAGGCCGAGGCCCATGACGAGTTGCAGCGCCTGAGCTACCAGCATGCTTCGCCAACACGAGGCTCGCTCCTCATCCGAGGTCAGTCGCATGTACTGGCGCACACCGTACTGGTCCAGGCCGGATGCGGCGAAGATTGCGATGAAGGCGCCTAGTGCGAACGCGTACGAATATTCACCTGTCGAAGCGGGACCGAGATCGCGCGAGATGAAGGTGAAGAGCACGAGGCTCGAGAAGTCCGCCGCGAATCGACAGACGGAAAGCCAGAAAGCATTCTTGATAACGATCATTAGCGCGAACACCAACCCGCGCACGCGATCCTGCGCGCGACTATGCACGCCTGGGGCTTCCGCCAGGCGCGAACGTGCCCGCCTGCCGCATTCGCGGACAGAAACTCATTGGCACGAGGAAAAAGCTCGAACAGCAGGCAGCACGGCAACGGGCGCGAGCCGCATCAACCGCAATGCAATCGGCTGCGAATCGGAGCTTTAGGTTGGAAGAGAGACCGAGGACTGACACGCGCTGCCGGAGCTGAGAGCACGGCCGCTCGTGTTGGAGACCATGGAGCTGCCCAGGAGGGCATAAGCGGATTTCTGCAGCCTGCGGACAGCACGCCGGACGTAGCCGTGCTTGCGCTTACGCCAGGAGGCGCGTTCTAACAAGCTAAAGCGGCTTTCGGATGGAAGGTGCATGTAGGCTCGGGGAAAGGTCGGGCCCGATGTTACCCTTTAACGCTTAAAAAGCAAGTTGGTTCCCAGGCGGCGCGCGCGCAAAAGCCGCGCTTCCTCCCGCGCGAGCACCGGGGTTGGGATGCGTGCCTGCACCAGGGAAATGCTGATCCACACGGCTGCACTGAAATACAGCGACATCCACACGACTTCCGTTTTCCAATCATCCCAGCGGTACGACACGACGCGCCGATGCGCGACATCCTCCAGGCCCTGGCCGATTGTTAAGTAGTGTTTGCCCGCCGCCTGGTCGGCTGCCCAACGCGATGCATACGTGGGCACGTCGAAACTGAACATGAATGCCACGTAGAGAGCACCCGCAACACACCACGCAATCATGGCGAGCCGGCGCTCAGCGGCACAACGGGGAATGATCGACACGATGGCCACGACACCGAGGGCGCCGGAGACGCCCCAGAGTGAGTTTTCAAAGATGTGGCCGAGATTGGAGGTGGTGAGGACCGCGGTCCAGGAGCAGATCTCGGCGGTCGCGATGAGGGGCATGATGAGTCGCGAGACGACGCGGGCCACCAGGCTTCCGGCTGATTGCGCGGTGGCATCGAGCATGACGGCCCATTGCGCCGCGAAAGACAGCTCGGCAATGGTCGCAACCGACCTGCCGACGAGCACGCTCGACAACCAGGTGTCGAACAGGCCCAGGCGCGGAATGTCGTACACCGGCAGGACCGACCGGAAGGCACAACCCAACACATACACCGCGGACAGGATCAACTGGATCTTGCAGCGGGCAAAGGCATCAACAGGCATGGCGGGCTGACGCCGCGCCACCGTATTCGCGGTCAGGCACCAGGCCGCGATGTTGAGCGTGGCCGCGCCGCAAAGAAAAAACCACCATCCAACGACACCGGCTGAAACCATGTTTTGCCTCGCCGTGACCGATCTCTATCACGGCGAGGATAGCCATCCTGTGGCCGGGGCGCTATCGCCATCGCCGGCGTGCTAGCGCCCTTGCCGGCGTGCTAGCGCCAGCTCACGGGGTCGCCGGTCATTTCGAGGTGCAGGTGGGAGCCGGTGTAAGGGAATTTCGCGATGACCGCTTCGTTCAGCTCGATTCCCAGGCCCGGTTCTGTGGGGGGAATGACGTAGCCGTCTTCCCAGCGCACGGGTTTCTTCAGGATCTGGGCATGGAAGCCGTCCCAGCGCTCGATGCTCTCCAGGATCAGGAAGTTGGGGCTGCAGGTAGCGAGTTGGATGTTGGCCGCGCCCACAACGGGGCCGCAGTACAGGTGCGGGGCGATCTGTACGTGATCGACTTCCGCCATGCCGGCGATCTTTTTGGCCTCCAGGATGCCGCCGACGCGGCCCAGGTTCATTTGCAGGATGGCGGCGCCGCCTGCGCGTAACAAACGGCCGAAGTCGTACTTGGTGGCGAGACGTTCGCCGGTCGCGATGGGGATGGAGGTGGCGCGAGCCACTTTCGCCATTTCTTCCGGTGCATCGGGCGGCACCGGCTCTTCGAACCACAGCGGATCGTAGGGCTCGAGTTGCTTTGCCAGTCGGATGGCACCGGCGGCAGTCATCTGGCCATGCGTGCCGAAAAGCAGATCGGCCTTCATACCCACCGCTTCGCGCAGCTGGCGGCAGAACCGGACGCTGCGGTCGATTTCCACCAGGCTCAGTTGCCGGCCATCGAAGGCACTGTAGGGACCGGCAGGGTCGAACTTGAGCGCAGTGAACCCCTGCCCCAGGTACTCCGCCGCGCGCTCGGCAGCGAGGTCCGGATCCCGATACACATCGGTCGTATCCCCGGGGCGGGCGTAAATGTAGGTGTAGGAACGGAGCTTCTCGTGCACCTGCCCGCCGAGGAGGTTGTAGACCGGCTGACCGGCCTCCTTCCCCACGATGTCCCAACACGCCATCTCGAGGGCGCTCAACACCGCCATCATCGTCACATCCGAATGTTGAGTGAACCCGGCTGAATACACACGCCGCCACATCTTCTCGATGTGATGCGGGTCGTGGCCGTGCAGATACCGTTGGAACACATCGACAATCAGCTTTTCGACGAGGTGCGGATCGAATGGGACGCAATACGCTTCCCCGATTCCGTCAACGCGGCTGTCGGTCGTCAGTTTGACGAACACGAAGTAGCGTCCGCCGTAATGCGGCGGCGGATTCCCGACGACGTAGGTCTTGATGTCGGTCAGTTTCATACCAGCTCCGCGGGGAAACCAGGGGCGCGCAAGTCTGTGTGCAGGGCATCCTCGAGGAGTTTGACGACCTGCGTGGATTGGGCGTTGCCGCCGTATTGCTCGCGTGCGCGGCGGAAAATCTGTTCGGTGAGGCCGGCGAGCTCCAGAGGAACGCCGAGCTCGCGTCCGAACCCATAGGCAAACCCCAGGTCCTTGCACGCGAGGTCCATTGTGAAACCGATGTTGTAGCTGCCGTTCAGGACGAGTTGGCTCTCGGTTTCATGCACGAAGCTGGTACCGGAGCTGGCCTTGATCGCCGCGAACGCCTGCGCGAGATCGAGACCCCCGCGCTTGGCCAGCATGAGCGCCTCCCCCGCTGCCACGAGATGGATGAAGGCGAGCATGTTGGTAATGACCTTGATGACGCAGGCCTTGCCCAGGTCGCCCATGTAGAAAATGGAGCCGCCCATCGCCTCTAGTGCAGGCACGTGCGTTTCGTATACGGCGCGATCACCGCCAATGAGAACCGTGATCTCACCGGCGGCAGCTCGGTGTACGCCGCCGGTCACAGGGGCCGCCAATGTTGCAATTCCACGCTCGGCCGCCAGCCGTGAGATGCGTTCGATCTCGTTCTGGTCGGTGGTGCTCATCTCAATCCAGGTACCGCCGGCCGGTAGTCCGTTGAGGACGCCATTCTCGGCGGTGAGAACGGCTGCTGAAGCTGCCGGCGAAGGGAGGCAAGTAATCACTGCGTCTACCGCAGCGGCGAGCTCCTTGGGTGATTGAGCCCATTTGGCCCCGCCTGCAATCAGGTCGGCCGCTGCATCGCGATTCAGATCATGGACCGTGAGGTCGAAGCCGGCGTGCAGCAGGCTCGCCGCCAGGTGCTTGCCGAGATTACCGAGACCGATATAGCCGTAGCGCACGAGACCTCCCCCGGAAAATGCCGGGGGATGATAACCGAGCGCGGCGGACTAACGTCTCTAAGTCGCGAGCTTCGGGCGATGGTCGCCGACGCCGAGTTTCGCGGCGACCACTTTGGGATGCAGGTGCTTCCGGAACCAACCGTAGGCGCCGAAGTGCAGGATCCAAGCCTTGCGCCAGGCATTGGTCTGGTTGGGACCGGTGTAATGGAGCGTCAGCGGGTGATGAACGGTCGCGCCACCCAACGGCAGCGGGCAAGCAACCGCCTTGGACTCATCGACGATCTTGGTCGCGAGGGTCACGGACGTCGTTTCCGAGAGCGGCCCGCTGAATCGGCGGCTTGCCACGTGGTGCGGCAGCAGGCCGTTCTGATTCGATCCCGGAACGAACCACATGCAGCCGTTCTCGATGGTCACCGGCTGTAAAGGAATCCAGAAGTGAACCGACCGCAGCGGAATCGGTTCATGCGAATACGCTTCGTCCTGATGCCACGCAGTGGCGGTCTGATTCATCGGCGGCTTGAAGATGGCGTGGTCGAATTGGTAGCCGACGGGAGTTCCCAACAACATGCTGGCGATGTCACGGCAACGTCGGTAGGTCAGTGTGGATCGCAGTCGCGGCTCGAGCCGTACGACTTCGTTAATCTCGGGGGAGCGCATCGGCACACCGGCCTCGCGCGGCCCGGCGAGATCCACGGCTCGATCACCGAGGGTGTCGAACTTGTCGAACAGCGGATCGAGCAACGAGCGAATCAACTCAATGTCGGCCGGCGTAGTCAGGGAATTCAGTGTCAGGCATCCGTCGCGCTCAAACACTTCGTTGGCGGATGCCACCATCGGGCTCGCCATCGACGGGCTCATCACACTAGACATTTTCCAGATCCCCCATCCATCCAGGATCGTTTTTATTGTTGGTTGACTATAGCACCGCGCTCGGCGCCGAACGCAATGTCGCAGCACAAAATCGGCTCGCCGAAAGCCGGTTGAAAGCTCCGGTAATTTAGTAAAAGATTGGTTCTGACATAACGTGACAAAAGGTGGCTGCGATGCGACTCTGGACTGCCGGCTTGGTCCTGCTGGGAGCGTTTTCCCAAGCGCAGGCCGAGGAATATTCGAAGTCATATTCCGTCTCCGGGCGCGCTGCGGTGCATGTGCATGTCGATGACAGCCGGGTGCGCGTCGTCACCTCCGACACGCAGCAAGTTGATTTCAATGTGAGACGCGAGGGCACGTCGGGCCTGTCACTGGGCAACGCCCTGAAGATCAATTCATTTCAGGACGGCGACAACGTCGAGATCAGCGTACTGCACCAGCCGGGAATCGCCATCGGATTCACCGAGCATCACCTGATCACAGAAGTGCACATGCCGCGCGACGCCGATTTACAGATCGAGACGCGCGACGGTCGCGTCGATCTGGCCTCTGTGAACGGCAACGTCACCGTTCACAGCACCGACGGCGCAATCACTGCTTCTCAGCTTACCGGCAAGATTGAGCTGCAAAGTGTTGATGGCGCGATCAATGCAGACACATTCAAGGGGGACGTGCGTCTGCACAGCACGGATGGTTCCATCACCGTGACTCACTTTGACGGTCAGTGCGAAGTTTCGAGCACGGACGGCGCGCTGCGTGCCGAGGGTCGATTCGACGCACTCAGGCTCGTGACGACAGACGGAAGCGTGGTTGCCAAGGTGGCCGAGGGCTCGAGGATGACTTCCGGCTGGACCATCCGGACTGTGGACGGCAGCCTGGAAGTGTCACTCCCGCAGGACTTCCAGGCCAACATCAATGCGAGCACCCAGGACGGGCGCATTCATCTCGGCGTGCCGGTGACGGTTCAGGGGGAGATCAGCAAGTCGAGGGTGCGCGGGACATTGAACGGCGGTGGACCTGAGCTCACGCTCAAATCCACCGACGGGTCTATCAAAATTTCCAACTGAAGCTGATACCGCCGCTGCTGGCGTCGACGCTGCCCGGGAAGTCGCCGCGGTACTTCATGTACGTGTATCGCACGCCCACCCAACGCCAGCCGAATCCGACCATGCCGCCGACCGAGTCGTCGAAATCGACATCAGGGATGTAGCCGTCGCCGTTCAGCTTGGTGGCGGTGTGCCACACGGGGCCTGCCGTCACCCAGAAGTGGTGGACCAGGGGCACCGTGCCCGTAAATTCAATGACGGCGCGATCAATGCCGAGGTCGGTGTTGTAGTCCGAGGTGCGCACAAACTTCCAACCGACCGTCGCCGCGAAATCAACCGGCAGGCCGACCGGACGATAGTGAATACCACCGCCTACCGTGACGCCCTGACCCGCCTTGATGTGCTGTGTATCGCCATGGCGGTAGACGACATCAATCAGGTTGTCACCGCCCCACTCCGCCGCGGCGTCGAGCACTACACCGAAATGGCCGGGCTCACCCGTTGCCTCGCCCCATTCAGCGTGGGCCCGATTGCTGGCAGTGAGTGCAACCGCGGTGACCATGGCCAGTGCGAGAGGAGAACTAACTTTCACAAAAAACGTCCATGCAGGTCGCCAGACCTTGCGAAGTGGGGAAGTGGTTACTGTAGACGGGGGCTCGGCAGTGGGCTGTGATAGGCCGCACACGGAGCGTGGCGGCTTCCCCGGCGACACCGCTAGAATGAACGGCGAATGAACACAACACGCGCGAAAGCTGAACGATGGGCGCTGGCGATTCTGCTGGCGACGCAGTTGCACACTGTACGGTCGGACGAAAGCCGCCCGCCGCCACCGGCGGGACCCTCGCAGGCTGCACAGCCCTCGCCGGCTGCACAGCCGCTCCCCCTCACTTGCGAGGCACCGGTCACCAAGGACTCCGGGTTGGCGCTGCGCGTTCAGCTCACGGCGGAGGCCTTCAAGAAGGTGGTGTTTGATCATCCGAAGCCGGACGTGCTGCCGGCTGAAGTGCTGGGTCAGACGAAGATTTGCACCTGCGTCGATAACGCAGGCAATCTCAAGAATCCCGTCAAGCTGGTGCGCGCCTCCGGCTCGCCGCAACTCGATGCCGAAGCCATGGAGATCGGCAAGAACATCTCGTATCCGGCGGGACATCCGGGCTGCATGCACCAGACCGTGAATTTCACCGCGCCTTAGAATGCTATTAGTAGATAGGGCTATAGAGTTTTCCGGTGACAGGTCGCACTGCGGACGCCTATCCTCCCCGGCACGAGGTGGCGCATGAGAGCTCGCAGAAGAGAAACGACGAGGGGGGGGGCGACTGCCGCTGGAGAGGGGACCCGATCATCCCGCTATCGAAACCTCCAGAATCCATTTGTTCCGACCAAAGTGTTTTCGGATGACCAGGTCGAGAGCCTGCACGAGATGGCGCTCGGCATGCTCGAGACACAGGGTATGCGTGTGTTGTCGCCGCGCGGGCGCGCGGCGTTCGCGGCCGCCGGCGCGCAGCTGGACGAGTCCACGCACATGGTGCGCCTCGATCGGGGACTGGTAGCCAAAGCGCTGGCCACGGTACCGTCCGAAGTCGAGCTGATCGCCCGCAACCCGTATCGCAATTGTCGTGTTGGTGGCCCGCACGTCGTGTTCGCGCCGGTCGCAGGCCCTCCGAACGTGCTCGAATCCGACGGCAAGAAACACTCGGGCTCCCTGGCGGACTTTCATGACTTCGTGAAGCTTTCGCAAGCCTACGACGTCATTCACGTGCTCGGCCAGATGGTCGAGCCTGTTGACTCCCCCATCCACGTGCGGCATCTCGATACCACGCTCGCCCAGTTGACGTTGGGTGACAAAGTCCCCTATTTCTACTGTCGTGGCGATGGCCAGCTCGAAGACAATTTCGCGATGTTGCGCATTGCGCTCGGCATCGACGAGGCGACCTTCGAGAGCCACGCGTATTGCTACTCCATCTGCAACACCAACTCGCCACTGCAGTTGGACCTGCCGATGACGGATGGGATTCTCAAGTTCGCCGAGCGCGGACAACTGGTGATTGTCACCCCGTTCACGCTTGCCGGAGCCATGGCGCCGATCACGATTGCGGGTGCACTGACGCTCGCGCACGCCGAAGCTCTGTTCGGAATTACGCTCTCGCAGATTGTGCGACCCGGCACACCAGTGATGTACGGCAGTTTCACTTCCAACGTCGACATGAAGTCAGGATCGCCGGCCTTTGGTACACCGGAGTACACCAAGGCGGCATTCGGCGCCGGCCAGCTCGCGAGGCACATCAATGTGCCGTGGCGGTGCTCGAGCGCGACAGCCTCCAACGCGCCGGACACACAATCGGTGTACGAGTCGCAGATGAGCTTGTGGGGCGCCCTGCTCGGCGGCTGCCACTTCATTCTGCACTCGGCCGGCTGGCTCGAGGGCGGACTGACGGCCTCGGCCGAGAAATTCGTCCTCGATGTTGAAATGCTGCAGATGTTTGCGGAGATCTTTCAGCCGGTGCTCGCGACTGCCGATGAGGTTGGCGTGGCCGCAGTGGCGGAGGCCGGTCCGGGCGGGCACTTCTTCGCAACCGCGCATACCATGGAACGCTACCGGGATGCCTTCTACACCCCGCTCGTATCAGACTGGCGCAATTACGGCGCCTGGGCGGCCGATGGCGCCAAGACATCGACGCAGCGTGCGGGGGAAATTGCCCGCAAGACCATTGCGAACTTTCAGGCGCCTGCGATGGACCCGGCGATCGCGCAGGCACTGACGGAGTTTGTGGAACGGCGTAAGAGCGAGGGTGGCGCGCCACCGGTCTCGTGACCCATGACCGAGAAGCAATTCATTTCCGCCGACTCCCTGTTGCGCGACTCCATGCAGCTTGCCATGCAGGTGCTACGCAGCGGCTTCCGACCCACATTCCTGGTCGCCATCTGGCGCGGCGGCGCGCCGATCGGCATCACTGTGCAGGAGGTGCTGGAATATCACGACGTGCACGTCGACCATATTTCCATCCGGACTTCCTCCTATTCCGGCATCGACCAACAGGAGAAGTCGGTGCGCGTGCATGCGGTCGACTACCTGGTGTCACGGCTGGAGGAACACGACCGGCTGTTGTTGATTGATGACGTATTCGACTCCGGAAGAAGCCTCGAGGCGGTCTTGAGCGAGTTGCGACACCGTTGTCGGCGCAACATGCCCAGCACCACCCGGATTGCGACGGTCTACTACAAACCGACCCGCAATCGCAGCAGCCTGAACCCGGACTATTTTGTAAATTCCACCGACAGGTGGCTGGTGTTTCCCCATGAAATCCAGGGGTTGAGCCGCGAGGAGATCCTGGCGAACAAGCCGGTGGACGCGAGCTTTTTCGACCCGGTGTGAGGCGGTTGCGTCCGCTTCGCTTCGGGTTCATATTGGTTCCATGATCACTACCGCCGGTCGCGGCCATCCGGAGCCGGCACCGCGATTGACCCCCCGCGGGTCCGGTGCTCCGCAATTTTCGGTCCAGTTTTCACGGTCACGTGCGGTGGCCGGCCGTTCGGATTCGCGGTCCGGATCCCACCGGGACGGATCCCAGCGGGACAACACATTCCGTTGGACGGGTCCCGGTACCATTCATGTCCTCGAGCGCGGGCTGCTCGTCATGACGCGACGAAGGTCGCCGTTGGGATTTCGCACGGCGGACGAGCGCTTTATCCCGGCTTCGGAGATTTGTGAGGTTTTCCGCGACGGCGACGCGGTTCGTGTTGACCTGCGCAGTGACTCCAGGACAGCGGCGTTTTTCCAGTTCTGGACCGGCAATCCCGCGATCGCCGGTACGATCGTGCGGCTGCTGCCAACAACACGGACGATTGAATACGAAGTTGCGCCGGCCGACCAGGCTGCGGTGCCCAGGCCTCCTCTGACATTGCAACGTCGGCGCCGGGCGCGGCGTCGATTCATACAGGCCGCATTGGCTGTTGGTCTCTTTGCTGTTGCGGCGTTGCTGACTGCTGACATTGTGATGCGGCAGTCAGCCCAGGTGGCACCGGAGATGATCAAAGTGCCGCTACCGGCAGCACTCGGCACGAAGCCCGGTGCCTTGCCTGCCACGCCGGCTCCTCACGCAACGGCCGCCGAGATTGCGAGCGCGTTGGCGGAAGTCCAACGGTTTGACGACCGCATGGAGGGATTGCGGGCTCAGTATCGAACCGCGTCGCTGGCGTTACAGTGGGGACAACTGTCGCGGGATGACTTCATTGACGGAATCAACAAATGGCTGATTCCGCAGTGGCGTTCGTTGTATAGCGAGCTGACGTTCAACCGGCCTGCGGATGGAACGCTGGCTTCGCTGGTGCACGGGCGACTGGTAAGCGCCGCGCTCCTCTGGGACAGAGGTCTGCAGGACTACGCTGAAGGCCTGAAGGCCAACAACTCCGACGCCGTGATGGCTGCGTTCGACCACATGTCGAACGGCAACGAATCACGGCGTGAAGCCTGGCGGCTGTTGGAACGCGCCGAGTTCAACTCGGCGACCCCGCCGATGACCAGCGGGGCGCACAGTCCCCGTTAACCCTACTTCGTCGACTCCGCGTAGATCTTGACCAGGTCGTTCACGAAGTCGCGACCCACAAACACGGACTTGATGGCACGCCGCTCGTTGAGTCCGTGCACACCGTTTCCGTCCGGATCACCCCAACCGCCCGGAATGCCATAGACCGGAATGCCAATGGCTTCTAGGTAGATGCCATCGGTCGCGCCTGTCGACATGGTCGGAACGAGTGGCACACCGGGGAAGTACTTCGCCACCAGCTTTTCGGCGGGACCCAGGATCTTCGGATCCAACGGCGGCGGGATTGCGATCGGCCGGATCGGCGGAATCTCCGTCACCTTGACGCCGGGATCGCCGATGACCTTCACGAGCGTCGCCTGCACTTCGTCCACGGTTTCGCCGGGGAAGATCCGACAGTTGACGTTCGCACTAGCGCGTTGCGGCAACGCATTGTTGGCATGTCCACCATCCAACAGGGTGGCAACACAGGTCGTCCGCAGCATGCTGTGATAGCTGCGGTCCTTCGAAACGATGGCCTCGGCCGCCGGGTCTGCGGGATTCTTTGAGAGCGCGACCATCGCATCCCCCAACGCATCCTTGCGGGATGCGCCGGCCTTTGCGAAGAAGGCCCGGGTCGTGTCAGTCAGCTTGACGGGAAACTCGTAGTCGCGAATTCTGGTCAGCGCGTCCGCGAGCTCGTAGATCGCGTTGTCGCGGATGGGAATAGAGCTGTGGCCACCGGCATTGGTGGTCTCCAGATGGTAGTTCTGGGCCGCTTTCTCACCCACCTGGATGGATTCCACCACCAGCTTGCCGTGACCGTCGGTGCGGCCACCACCGCCCTCGTTCAGGGCGAAAGCGGCGGAAATCAGGTCAGGCTTGTTCTTGGACAGCCACTCGGCGCCATTGAAGGCGTAGGTCGTTTCCTCGCCGCAGGTGAGGGCCATCTTGATGGTGCGCTTCGGGTGATAGCCCGTTTTCTTATAGCGCATCATCGCGTCCACCCAGGTGGCATCGAGCGCCTTCATATCGGAGGTACCGCGGCCGAAGTAATAGCCGTCCTCCTCAATGAACTTGAAGGGATCACGGACCCAGTCCGCCCGCTTGGCCTCGACGACATCCAGATGCCCCAGCAGCAACATCGGCTTCGCCGTCTTTGAGCTGCCCTGCAGAACGGCAACGACGCCGCCCTCCTTGGGATGATCGGGGACGGAGAACAGAGTGATGTCCTCATCCTTGAAGCCGGCCGATTTGAGGTGGCCGGCGATTTTCCCGGCCAGCTCAGTGCAACTGCCGGTCGTAACGGTGGTATTGGTTTCGACGAATTCCTTATAGAGGTCGAGGTAGGCTGTTTGATCCGGACGCAGGGTCAGGTCGTCGGCGTGAGCGATGGGTTGCACCATCGTGGACACGGCTGCGACCAAACTGAGCACGATTCTACTTCTGAGCATGTTGTTGAGCGCTCCCGAGGGTCATTTCAACAAAAGTATAATCGTCCGCGCGCTCTGCCGCCTCCTGGTTGAGGGAGGTGCCGAAATGCCCGGAGTCGGCATCGGTGCGAAAGATAATTAATCTCGAGCCCGTGTTGGCCGCCCGCAGGCGGGCGCCATACTTCCCGCTGTTCCAGGGGGCGACGCGATTGTCGTTGAGACCTACGTCGAGCAACACCGCGGGGTACGCAACCTTGTCTTTGATATTGACGTAGGCGTCCATTGCGGCAAGTTGTTTGAGGCCTTGCTCCGTATTCGGATCGCCGAACTCGGCGTACTGGTTGGCGCCGTTGGTATCCACCGCCAGGCGGGTGGGATTCAACATACCGGCGTGGATGATGGCGGCGCCGAAGTGGCCGGGGAAGCGATCGATCGCGCCGCCGACAATCATTCCGCCGGCACTGGCGCTGTACAGGGCTATGTGTTCGCGGGTGACATAGTGTTGAGTAGCCAGCATGTCCGCGGCCGCCACAACGTCCTCAATGCCTTTGTGCTTGTTTGCGCCTTTGCCGGCCAGGCGCCAGGCGTCGCCTTTCTCGCCGCCACCCCGGATTCCCGCGTACACAAATAGATTGCCCGCGGTGACCCACTCGAGCCGCAAGGGACTGAAGGTGGGCTGTGTGACGACCAGGCCGTAGGCACCGTAGGCCATCACAATCGCCAGCGTGTCCGGGCTGACCTCGACGCCCTTCGGCTTCAGAATAGTGACCGGAATCGAGGTGCCATCCAGGCTGCGCGCCTCGGTGTTGATTGCCTCGACGAGCCGGGTGTAGTCCTTGGGCGAGTTGGCGCCGATTCCGAGGTCCGTGAGCGCTTTGCGCTTCGAGTCATAGCTGTAGAGCGTGCGCGGCTGTGTCCAGCCCTGGAGTGTGAAGACCGCCCCGTCTTCATTGCCGTTGGTATCCAACAGCGCAACCTGGCCGTCATAGGGCATCTTGATGGGTTCAATCACAGCCGGCGCGCCATACGACAGGCGCGAGATGGAATCGATGCCTACGCGCATGCGCTTGATGTAAACCCCGTCGAGCGCCGGCGCCACGCCGGTCACGACCGCCTCTGGATCTTCGGGAATCACTACCTTGGCGTCCGCCAGCGTAGCGTTGGGCTTGCTGACATCCAACGCCAGCACCTTGCCGTTGGGCGAGCCTTTGACCGACTGCAGATACAACACTGAGCCGTGGATCGCCGCGCCCTGAATGGAGTCGTCGTAATTGATGATGCAGCGGTAACGCGGGTTTGGCGCAAGTAACTCGGCTACCTTCAGGACACAAAGACGAGTTTCGGCGCGTGCTCCGGAGGCGAAGGCCATCGCCCATTCGGACGCCGGGTCGGTGATGACGAACGGGAATTCCTGCGGGGCGAGCGGCAATGTAGGATTGAGACCCACTGCACCGACCGTCAGATCACTTGCGGTGGGTGTGCCCAGCTCGTGATAGCGGGATCGCATTCCCAACATCTTGTCCGTCTGCCCGGGCGCATCGGACATCTGGGTGTAGAAGACCGCATCGTTGCCATACCAGTCGGCGGCGAACTCACCCCAGATGTGCTCCAGCTCATCAGGGAGCTTGCGGCCGCTGTCGACATCGAAAAATTCGAGCCGGGTGATTTCGTTCCCGCCCCGGTCAATATTGATGGCGACTTTCCTGCCGTCGGGAGACGCCGTATAGCGCGTGATCGAAGCATGTGCCTGACCCGCCAGCGTGTTGGGGTCGAACACGACTTTCTGCGCTCCGTTCCCTAGGCGAACCCGCAGCACGCCCTGCTTGCCCGACTCGAGATGCAGGAAGAAAATCCGGTCGCCGACCCGGTGTTGATCCCGATTGAGGGTGGTGGCGGCACTGACTTCGGTCAGCCGGGTGCGCCACTTCTTCAATGCAGGTGAGGAGTCGAGAGCCGCCCGGCCTTCTTTGGCCTGTGCATGCAGCCAATCTGTAAATTTCGGGTTTGCGGGACCTTCCATCCAGCGGTAGGGGTCGGTCTGTGCGTATACGAGGGTAAACGCGAGCAGACCGAGCAGCGCAGCAAAGCGTTTCATTGAGGCTCTCTCCTTCCGTTGCCCGGGTCAGGTTTGCGCTGGCGATGCATTGTTGGTTTCAGTGTTCCTGGGAACTTCTATTAGCGGAACCGCGTCAACCTCGCAGGAGTCTTTCACGTTATCCACTCGACTCGGACAGGGAGAGCTGCGATGCGTGTTTCAGGTCTCTTGTGTACAGCGGCCGTGGTTGCTTGCCTCAGTCCTCGACCCTCATTGGCCGAACCCCCTGCGCCCCATCGCGCGGCCGTCAGTGCGGCCGCCGAGGAACAGACCGAACCGTTCCACAAACATCACGATAGCCGGCACGGTCACGATCACTATTATCCGGATCGCGGCGCAATTGTGCGCGATTTACCGGTGGGAACGATTGGGACCAGCTATGCGGGCGTGTCGTACCGGTATCACGATGGCATCTGGCTCGAGCCGCGGGGGCCCGCTTACATGGTTGTAGCACCCCCCATCGGACTGGTTGCACCAACACTGCCGCTGTATTCGACCGTGGTGACGCGCGGTCCGGACTCTTATCTTTATTTGAACGATACCTACTACCGCCCGAGGCCGGACCTGGGCGGTTATGAGGTCGTGAATGATCCAACCTTGGAGCCGGCACCGCCGGCGGCGCCGGATGCGCTGGTGGGTGGGGCTATGCCGAGCGCTCCCGCCGTAGGGGCCGGCGCTGTGGTGGCATCACCGAGCCTTGCAGCGGCAGCGACAACTCCCGCAGCCGCGGTGGTTCCTGCTGCGGCGGTGGTCCGGGAGCCTGCTCTTGCTGGAGGAGCGATGCCGGGCGCTGGTGCTGCCGGTGCGGTGGCGCCGGGAGCACTGGCCGTTCCAGCGGCTGCCACTTCAACCACTCCGGCGGCGGCGACCACTGTGGCTGTAGCAGGCGCTACGGCTGGAACACAGAAGGTGCCGAAAGTGTTTCTGTATCCGAAGAGCGGCCAATCGGCCGATCAACAGGCCCATGACCGGTATGACTGCTACCGATTCGCGGTGGCCCAGAGCGGGTTCGATCCCATGCGCACGGGAGCGGCCGCGCCCACCCCCGGCTCGGAGCAACAGTCTGACTTTGACCGGGCCCAGGGCGCCTGTTTTGAGGGACGCGGGTATTCCAACCGCTGAATGAGGAGTCTGCCGATGGTCAGGAAGTCTTTAGGGGCCGGTATTTTTGTCGCGTTGTCCATGTCAGTGCCTGCGTTTGCCCAGTACATGTCGACACCGCCACCGCCCGACCGCTCCGCGCCGGCGCCTGCCCAGCCGCCGGGCGCTGTACGCTCCGACAGTCTCAACATTACTGCCAAAAACGGCCAGTCGGACCAGCAACAATGGGCTGACCGCTATGAGTGCCACAAGTGGGCGAAGGACCAGAGTGGGTTTGACCCGACTCTGCGGCCGCCGACTGAGCTGAGCGGCGAAGAAATCAACTCCCGGCGTGATCAGTATCGACGGGCGTTCACCGCCTGCCTCGAAGGACGCGGTTACACCGTGCAGTACGGTCATCCGGCATCCCCTGCGGTTGCACCAGCAGCCGCTGCGGCACCGGTCACTGCCAACCACTGGGTTCGGTCGACGCCCGAGCTGGGATACCACCCCATCCAAGGCCAGATTTCGGGTGGCTACACGGCTACGGTGGGGAAGGCGGACCACGAGCTCGACGATGGCTCGAATGTTGGATTCGGCCTCGCCTTCTTCCCCATTCCAGCGCTGCCTGTGGGGATACGCGTCGATGGCAGCTACAGCTCGTTCCGCGCCAGAGACCGCTTTCTCGCGCAATTTGGGCCTAACGTCTATCACGGCTGGGACGACGTCTACGGCGGTGATGTCGACCTGCAGTTGGACCTGGCTCACTCTTCATCGCGCTCAAAGCTGTATCTGGTGGGTGGAGCAGGTTGGTACCGTGAACGCGCCACCCTGCGCGAAGTAGTGTTTCAGTCCGGCACGTTCTGCGGTTACTACCACTGCGAGACCGGAACCTTTCCCTTCAGAGCGACCGATCACGAGACCACCTCGTGGCGCAGCTCGTGGAATGCCGGACTCGGTTGGGAAATTGCGTATGCCGACGGCGCTTCGTTTTTTGTAGAGGCGCGTTATCGGCAGATCGCCCCGTCGCAGGACAAGTTGCAGCTCGTGCCGATCAACGTAGGACTGAGGTTTTAATGATGCGTGAGAATGGCGGCATAGATATCGATGCCGTCCCACAGGTTGGTGAGCCGCAGATTCTCGTTGGCTGAGTGCTGGTTGTTGTCGTAGTTGGCAATGCCCACCACAATGGATTTCGTGCCCAGCGCCTCGCTGATGACCGACAGCGGCAGGCTGCCGCCCGAGGTGGGCAACTCCACGATCGGTTGCGCCGAAGTTGAGCGCACCGCCGCTGCAATCGCGCGCGCGAATGGATCATCCATGGGAGTGCGCGCGGCGGCGTAACTTCCTGGCCTGGGCTGCAGGGTGGCGATCAGGGGATGCGCCAGGCGCTCTTCGGAGGTGGGCACGCGATCGATGACGTAATAGCCCTGGGAGCGGACATGGGCCAGGAGCTTGTCGTACTGCCGCTGGGGATCGTTGCCGACGACGAGCCGCAGATCCAGAACAGCGGCCGCGGTCTCCGCAATCATGTTGGTCGCCTGATCCCCGACATTGCCGCTGCGCATGCCGTTGATGTTGAGTGAGGGAAGCGCAATGGCTTCGTTCAGGGGCAGATCCGTTTCGGTCGCGCCGAGCCCCAACTGCTGCTTCAAGGTCGCGTCGTAACCCGCTGCGGCCGCTACGGCCTGCTTCTCCGTCTGACCCAGGGGGACTACATCGTCGTACCAGCCGGGGACGATGACCTTGCCCTGGTCATCCTTCATGGAGGCCAGGAGCTTGGCGAGCCTCAGCGCCGGGTTGGGAGCCCAATTGCCATAGTGACCGCTGTGCAGGGGTCGGTTGGGGCCGTAGACCGTCAGATTTACATTCATGTCGCCGCGCGCGCCGTAGATGACCTGGCGCTGGCCGGACTGGTGCACGGGGCCATCACAGACCACCCAGAGCTGCGCATCAAACAATGCGCGATTCTCTTTGAGAATCTCACCGAGGTGCGGCGAGCCGGCCTCTTCCTCGCCCTCGAAGACGACTCTGAGATTGTCAGTCGGATGCCGATGGAGTGAGCGAAGGGCATCGATGGCAGTCAGAATGACTACCACGCCCGCTTTATCGTCGGACGCGCTACGGGCGTAGATGCGTCCATCACGCAAAGTTGGAGTAAACGGGCCGGTGGTCCACTCGGCGGGATTGATCGGTTGGCCGTCGTAGTGCGCGTAAACAACCAGGGTGCGCTTGGCCTTCGGAACTTTCCACTCACCGTAAATGACCGGAGGTGCATCGGGCGTCCCGGCCGGTGTGAGTAATCGCGGGTTGAGATTCAGGCGCTGCATCATGGCTGTGATGGCGTCTGCGTTGCGCCGGATTCCTTCCTTGTCACTCGCTATGTTGGGGATCTTCAATAGCTCCGTGAACTGATCCAGGATGGCCTGCTGGTGCGCCGTGGTGAATGCACGGATGTCTGATTCCGGGGTGGCAGCGAAACTGCTGGCGGCGAGTAGACAGGAGAGCCAGATTATTTTTTTCATGCCCTATTGAACAACACGGGTTTCCTCGCTGCAACGATCACGAACTCTCCGGGGATGTGGTACCCGTTCTGGTGCCGCCACGGCTCGATTGCACTCGCATAGCGCTGGCAGACCCGTAACTTGGTTTCCTCGCTGAAGCGCGACCATGCCAGGGCGACGGGGCCACCCAGGAAGGCCGCATCGCACGCCTGACTGGCGTTGGCGTACGCCAGCGTCGATTTGAGTCGGCGGTGGTCGAACACCTCGAGGCCTGCCCGAGCACACAGGTCGGCAAGTTGATCCGGCTGGCCCAGGCTGAAAAACAATGGGCAGACGTCGCTCGAGACCTCGGCTTCGACTATCTCAAACAGGGGTGCCCAGCCACACTGCGAGCGCTCGCCCCAGACGGCCAAGGCTAATCGACCGCCGGGACGCAGAACGCGCAGCATTTCACTGACGGCCGCTGCAGGGTCGGGCACGTACATCAGCCCGAGGCTACAGAGGACGGCATCGAAACTCGCCGCCCGGAGATCCAACTTCTGGGCGTCCATACGTTGGAAGCTCACGTTTGCGGGTGCCATGCGGCGCGCCGCGTCGATCATACGGCCGGACAGATCGGTTCCTACAACTCGACCTGCCGTAGTCACGAGACGGGCTGCCTCGAAAGTCAGCAATCCCGTCCCACAGGCTACATCGAGGACCCGCTCACCCGGAGTCAACGCGGCAGCGGCAAACAAGGCGGCGCGGGCGGGCGCCAATTGCTGCTGCCACAGAGGCTCGTAGTCTTCGGAGGCGAGGTCCCAACCATATCGTTGGACCCGTGTCTGTACCTTCGGATCCACGCTTCAGCGCCGGATGACCACTTCCAGGTATTCACTCGGCACGACCAGCGAATCAGGCCCGGCCCGATTGAGGCTGTTCAACAGGTCGGTCAGATCGCTTTCGAAGCCGGCCGCGTCCGCGGGCGACAGAACCTTGAAGGCCTGGTGCAACGGGCCATACCAGTTGCGGAACACTTCAATGAAGTGCGCAGCCGAGCGATACCTGAAGTTGAAATAGCGGCGCGCGACGCTGACTGAGCTGGATCGGTCGATGAAAAGGGCCTGCACGTGCGTTTCAACTCCCCACAGGGCGGGAGACTGCAGACCGGCCGGCGGCGGCAGGCGGCGTCCCAACGTTTTGAACAACTGGCCGATGAAACCCTCGGGTGTCCAATTGGCCAGTCCGATCCGGCCACCGGGACGACAGACGCGCGCCATTTCAGCGGCGACACGATTGTGATCTGGAGAAAACATGGCTCCGAACGTTGACAGGACAACATCGAAACTCTGGTCCGCGAACGGCAGCGCCTCGGCGTCGGCGGGTTTGAACGTTACATTGAGGCGTTCGGCGCGCGCCCGCTCGGCTCCACGCTCGAGGAGTGCAGGCACATAGTCTGTTGAGGTGACCTGCCCTCCACGGCGCGCGGCTGCCAGAGTTGCATTGCCGTTGCCCGCTGCAATATCGAGGACTCGCTCGTCCCATTTGACATCACAGGACTCGGCCAGTGTTTCGCCGACGATCTGCAGGGTTGTGCCGACGACTGAGTAGTCTCCACTGGACCAGGTGGCCATCTGACGTTGTTTGACTGCGCCCAGGTCGGGTTGAAGGGGCGTGTTCAGTGCTGCATTCATGGTTGTTCTCCATTGGTGAGTGAGAGGGCGCGCACTGTCGGTGTTTTGGCCAACCAGGTCCTACCCGGCAGTCGGTAATCCTTATCCGATCGTCCAGCACACTAGGAAACGCGGCGGATTCCGCCCACAATGGCTGCAGATCGGCCACGCAAGAGCGGCACACGTGACAGACATTGCGGCAGCGCTGCAACGGGTGGAGAAAATCCTGCTCCGGAGTCCGAAAACAGGGCTCCATGTGGATGCGCCCGCAACCGCCCGTTGGAACGGGGGCACCCAGGTGACCACGAGCCACGCGAACGGCACCCGGTTGGCAACGGACCTTCCAACGCAGATGGGGGGTGGAGGAACGGCTGTCACGCCCGGCTGGCTACTGCGTGCTGGATTGGCTTCCTGTGTCACAACTCGAATTGCCATGGCTGCCGCGCTAGCAGGCATCGAGTTGACTGAGCTGGAAGTGGTTGCGACCAGTCAGTCTGATGCTCGCGGGCTGCTCGGGATGGCAGACGCTGACGGACAGCCGGTGCCGGCGGGACCGCGGGACCTGCAGTTGCATGTGAAGATCACTGCGACGGACGGCACTTCCGCGCAGCGCCTGCGCTCGTTGGTCGAACAATCCCATGGCTGCTCGCCGGTTTCCTGCGCAGTTGAAGATGCCACTGCGATTGAGCTGCTCATAGAGGTTGGATGATGGACGCTCTGTCGGAAACGCTGCGCGTCGTTCAACTGGTTGGGGCGATCTTTATTAATGCGCGGTTTACTGCGCCGTGGTGTTACAGGTCGCCCAGCGCTGCGGCGGCAGCTCCGATCCTGGAACCAGGAGCAGAACGTGTAGTCATCTTCCATCTGGTGACGGAAGGGGAATGTTACGTTGAGATGGGAAGTCAGCCGCCGGTCAAATTGATGGCGGGTGATGTTGCCGTGTTTCCCGCGGGCGATGCTCACACCATGACATCTCAGCCGGGGTTGCCGCCGGCTAAGGGAGCCAGGCTCGATGCGGTGTTGGCGCGACGACCGAGGCAACTATCCTATGGCGGCGGAGGCGCAACAACTCGGTTGGTTTGCGGGTATCTCGCGTGCGACGCGCGATTGGCGCGCATTCTGTTGGCAGGCCTTCCGCCTCTCGTGAAGGTGAATGTACGCGGATCTAACGCGGGCATTTGGCTCGAAGCCTCGGTTCGCTATGCGCTGGCAGAGGCGCGTTCGCCACGCCCGGGAGGAGCCGGTGTGCTGGCCAAGCTGGCCGAGGTGTTGTTCATCGAGGTCCTGCGCCTTTACATGAACGAACAACGCGAGGGTGACAAAGGATGGCTCGCGGGCGTTCGTGACCGCATCGTGGGAGTCGCACTGACAGCCCTGCATGAGCGACCGGCACACGATTGGACCGTCGAAGAGCTCGCCCGCGTGGCGGGAACATCCCGGTCCGTTCTGGCAGACCGCTTTCAGCAGCTCGTGGGAAGCTCGCCGATCCAGTATCTGACGCAATGGCGAATGCTGCTGGCGTCGAATCTTTTGAGCCGCAGTAATGCTTCGCTGGCTTCGATTGCGGAAACGGTCGGATACCAGACTGATACGGCGTTCAGCCGCGCGTTCCGGCGTGAGTTCGGCGCGCCGCCCGCTGCATGGAGACGCGCGCGCGGGACTGGACCTACGCAGGACGCATCGGCAAGCTGCAGCCCTCCTTCGGCGGAATGAACGGAAGCAACCATGAGAATGAAGCTTGCCCTGGCACTACTCGCGAGCGCTTCAGCCTGCAGCGCCGCGACTCGGCCGCTCGACATCTACTTCATTGACGTCGAGGGCGGCCAGTCGACACTGCTGGTCACACCGGACAAGCAGTCCTATCTCATAGATACGGGATATGCGGGGGACGGGGCGCGGGATGCCAATCGCATCGTCGCGGCCGCCCGTGATGCGGGGGTCAAACAGATCGACTACCTGATGATCACTCACTTCCACCCGGATCACGATGGCGGGGTGGTCGAGTTGTCGAAGCGGATGCCTATACGGCATTTCATTGATCATGACACGTTGTTGCCTGAGGCTCAGAAGGATGCCGGTACCCATGAGGCGTATGAGCGCTACGTGGAGGTGCGCAAAGGGAAGCCGCATATTGTGGCTAAACCCGGTGATCATCTGCCGCTCACGGGCATTGAGGCTGTTGTTGTTTCTTCCGCCGGGTCTGTTCTAACGCAACCACTGCCTGGCGCGGGGGCTGCCAACCCGTTGTGTGGACCCGAGGCGGTCAAGCCCAATGATGCGCTCGAGAACCCGCGCTCGACCGGGGTGCTCGTGACGTTGGGGAAATTCCGCTTCCTGGATGTGGGTGACCTGACGGGTGAGCCGCTTTTCAAACTCGCTTGTCCCCGGAGTTTGATCGGGCCTGTCGATGTCTTCCTGGCGGCTCATCACGGCGGCAGCGACACGGCAGACCCGGCAATTTTTGCCGCTTTCCAACCTCGCGTCGTGGTTATGAACAACGGCCTCGAGAAAGGCGGCGCGAAGAACACGTATGAAACACTGCATCACGTCGCAAGTCTCGCCGATGTCTGGCAGATCCACAGATCGGAAGCGGCCGGGGAGCAGAATTTTTCAGCGGATCACATCGCGAACCTCGATGAGAGCACCGGCTACTGGATCAAGCTCAGCGCCCAGGCCGACGGCTCGTTCAAAGTGGTGAACGGCCGAACCGGACAGGGGGCGAGTTACTGAAGCTGTGCAGCGGAAGCGGAACGGGCGGCCGTCGGAACTCGCATGCTAGACTTCGACCGGCATGCACAACTCTAACTCTATCGCTGCCAACAGCACCTCTGTGACGCTACCGGCCGCGGCGGGCCGTTTTGCCATAATGCTCGATGCCATCGTGGCATTCCTCGTCACCGCCGTGTGCTCGTTTTTGGTTTACAAGGACTTGGGTAAGCCGGTGCTCACGGGCATCGACGATGAAAACATCACTCAGGTGTACGGACAAAACCTCGCGCACGGTTTTGGGTTTGTGTATACGCCTCATTTCGAGCATGTCGAGGGTGCAACGTCCACTCTTTGGGTGGCGATCCATTGGCTGTTCTACTCAATCACGGCCCAGCCTGAACCATTCATCCTCATATTCTGCGCCCTCGTCACCGGCCTGACACTCTACTGGTCGCTGGGAATCGCTCGATTCGTGGCCAACGCGCTGGCACTGCCCGGTTGGACCATCTGGATTGCGATGTTGGCCACGGCGGCACAGCCGAACTTCTTCCACTGGACGGTCGTCACGATGATGGACCAGGGAATCTGGGGCACCATCGTCCTGGGCCTGGTGTATGTGCTCGTCCGGGAAACGAGCAATCCGGACACCCCGCCGCGCAGCTCCTTTCTGGGTCTCGCGCTGTGTGCGCTCAGCGTGCTGGCGCGACCGGAATCCATGTTGTTGATGCCGGCGATGTTGGCGATTGCCGCTGCGGTGATCGCGGTCAACAAAGGTGTCGGCTCAGCCATTCGATATGCGGCGCCTTACTTTGCGTCCGTGTTTGTGACATTGGCGGGGCTGACTGTGTTTCGCCTGCGGTACTTCGGATATCCCTTCCCAAACACCTACTACGCCAAGGTGTCGAGCAACCCGGTCGACAACATCGCCACGGGCTTTCACTACGTTGTGGGGTTCCTGAGCTCCAACGTCCTGGCGATACCCTGTGTTCTCGCCGTGGCGCTGGCTGTGTTGATCGGCCTGCAGGCGTTGTGGTCGAGCGTCAGATCGAAGACCGCATTGAGCCAGGCGCACACGATCATGCTGTTGGTGGGCGGAACCCTGGCGGTCGTTTTCGCTACGCTGATTCTGGAAGGCGGCGACCACTTTCCGGGCTTCAGAATGTTGCAGCCGTATGTGCCGCTGCTGTCTGTGATGCTGCTGCTGTACGTTCCTTTGTTGGCTGGCTGGAAGAAGCTGTCACTCAGCCCCGCCGCCGGCGTGCTCTGGTGTGCGGGCTTGGTCGTGATCACTTTATTCGCCAGCTACTCTCAATTCGCTACGTCCAATAAAAGCCTCAAAGAGGATTTCTCGCTTGCCCGCGACGGTCGACGGATCGGGAATCTGCTCAGCGAGCTGGGCGACGCGCACGCGGATGTGGGCGTGTTACCGGCCGGTGGGATTGCCGTCACATATCAGGGTCGCGTCGTCGACCTGTTGGGGCTCAACTGGACGGAGATGGCTCATGCCTCGGGACGCCGCACAGGAATGGTCGGGCACAGCGCATTCAACCTGGATGTGTTCTGGAAGCATCCGCCGGAGCTGATGTTGCCGGAGTTGTCCAAGCCTGCCGGCATGCCCAATGAGAAGGGCATACCCGCCAACTTCGAGCTATGGGTATTGCATGGGCTGCTGAATCAGCCGCAGTTTCGCGCTGAATACAGCCCTGTGCTGGTTCACGTGGGCGGCGGCACCGTGTTTGCGTACGCCCATGAAAGCTTCGTCAGCAGGTACACGGGTGATTCGCGAGTTGAGGTGCTGCCCTGGACGCGGTTCAGGGATGCCCCGACAGAGACTGCGGTCGCGGTGAATTGAGCGCTGGCTTTCGCGCCACATTCAGCTCGTAGAGCGGACCACCCGCAACCTTGCGAACTCAGCCTGGTGCTGTTCTGCCCAGGTCCACACGCCGCAGAACGCTCCGCACAGGCTGCTGCCCAACTCGGTCAGGTGATACTCCACCTTGGGCGGGACCTCGGGGTAAACCTTGCGCACAACAAACCCGTCCTGCTCCATCTGGCGGAGCGTTTTGGTCAACATTCGCTGACTGATGCTGCCCACGAGCTGGGCAATGCGCGTGAAGCGCAACGTGCCGTTCTGGTTCAGGACCTCCAACACGCACATGGTCCACTTGTCGGCAACCCGTCCGATGACCTGCAGCACGATCTCATCGATCTCGGCAGTTGAAGGGGCTCCCGCGAGTGTCACGAACGCGACTTTCCGTGTAGCTTTCTTCCTGCGGGCCATGGTTACTCCTGTGTAAGTATGGCACGGGCGTGTGCCTACTTCCGAATCGTAACTGACCGCACTATTCTGACACTCTGTTCGGTCACCAGGGAGATCCCCCATGAAAGTTGCGCAGATTCCCAAACCCAATGCCGCTTTTGAAATTGTCGAGCGCGACGTGCCGGAGCCGAAGGCGCGGCAGGTGCGCATCAAGGTGCAGGCCTGCGGTGTTTGTCACAGCGACATGCTGACGGTCGTAGGTGCGATTCCCGGCATTCAATATCCCCGCGTGCCCGGCCACGAGGTGGTGGGCCTCATCGACGCTGTGGGCCCGGACGTGCCGGATTGGAAGAAAGGGATGCGTGTCGGCGTGGGTTGGCATGGCGGTCATTGCGGCCATTGCATCTCGTGCCGGCGCGGCGATTTTCTTACCTGCAAGGAAGGGAAGATTCCAGGGATCTCCTATGACGGTGGCTACGCGGAATACATGATCGCCCCGTTTGAGGCGCTCGCCTCCATACCTGATGAATTGAAGTCGGAGGATGCGGCACCGCTGCTGTGCGCGGGAATTACAACATTCAACTCATTGCGCCACAGCGGCGCGCAGGCTGGGGATCTGGTCGCAGTACTGGGCATCGGCGGACTCGGCCACCTCGGCGTGCAGTTCGCGCGCAAGATGGGATTCAAGACCGTGGCGATTGCGCGTGGGGCGGATAAGGCACCGTTGGCCAGGAAGCTGGGCGCACACGTCTACCTCGACAGCACCCAACAGAATGTGGCGGAGGAACTGACCAAGCTGGGCGGAGCGAAAGTGATCCTCGCGACCGTGACTGACGCAAAGAGCATGAGCTCGGTGGTTGCGGGACTCGGGGTGGACGGCAAACTCGTGGTGCTGGGTGTCAGTACCGAGCCGATTGAGGCCTCGCCGCTGCTGCTGATTTCGGCGCGCCGCTCCATCTCCGGATGGCCTTCTGGCACTGCAACAGACTCCGAAGACACGTTGAAATTCAGTGTGATGGCGGATGTGCGGCCTGCAGTGGAGACCTTCCCGCTGGCGAAGGCTGCCGAAGCTTATCAGCACATGATGAGCGGCAAGGCGCGCTTCCGGGTGGTGCTGACGCCTTAATCCTGCGTTAAGCGACAGTGTGGTCTAATGGGATCGTATTGCGAGGAGGTGTCAATGCGATCCCGATTTCATTCTGCTTTACTGTTGGCGACGGCTACGGCGCTGTTGATCTGCGGCGCATTCGTGGCCCAAAAGGTTCACCCCCAAACGCTAGTCTCTGAGCCGGGCGCACCAGCGGTACATCAGCAATACGAGTAACGCGAAGCCCGCGCTACCCAGGACCATAGCGCCCCCGTTAGCGAAACTATCGCTGACCAACTGCAGCGGAAAGTCCTTGCCTGAGAAGGCAACGACGCCCGCGATCACGACGCCCACGAGCCCCTCGCCAACGATCAGGCCTGACGCCAGCAATACTCCCAATCCCTTTATTCGCGTCGAGTTGGGACGTCGATCGGCCCGCCGATCGAAATACCAGCCGACCACTGAGCCCACCACGACCATCAGCGTGCTCTGGGTTGGAAGGTACATGCCCAGACCCACCGCCAGCGGAGACAGGTGGGCGCCCGGGACGGCGCGGCGCAGGACCGCATCGACGATGACCATCGCGAAGCCGATACCGATTCCGATCCCGATCAGGCTCCAGTCAACATTGTTCTCGAGCACGCCCTGCGCCAGCGCGGCCATGAGGCCGGCCTGCGGCGCGGGCAGTGCATTCTCGCGATGCGGGCCGGGTGCTCCTGCAAATCCATAGGCATGGTTCACCAGGTCGAGAACCGGAGGAATGATGGCAGCGCCGGCGATGACGCCGATGATGAGCGCAACCTGCTGCTTCCAGGGTGTGGCTTCGACGAGTTGACCGGTCTTCAGATCCTGCAGGTTGTTGTTGGCGATACAGGCCACCGCGAAGATCACCGCGGTTACAAACAGAGCAAATGCCACGAGCGCATGACCGCCGCCTTCCGGCAGACTCGAACGCACACCGAACACCAGCAGCAGCGACGCTCCGAGCACTGCAAGGATGCCGATCCCGGACAGCGGGCTGTTGGATGAGCCGATGAGCCCGGCCATATAACCGCAGACCGAGGACACGAAGAAGCTCATCAACACGACATAGATCAAGCCGCAAATGACCAGCGTGACCATATGGTCACGCAGGACACCGCCGGAATCGAAGTTGTTGAGCAGGAAGGCGATCGGTACCACACACAGCAGTGCCAACAATCCGATGACCCGGACCGAAATGTCCTGGTCGGTGCGGGGGAAAGTGTCTTGGGTCGGGGTGCGGCGTGCCTTTGACGCAGCGAGGGTTGATCTCAGCCCGCCCACCACGGGACCGATCAACTTGCCGAGCGTCCAGAGGGAGGCCACGAGGATGGTGCCTGCGCCGACGAAACGAACCTGGTGGCGCCAGGTGTCGGTTGCGAGCTTTGCCACCGCTACGGTGCCGTCGTCAACGAGCGCCGTGAAATGAGGGACGCCCCACGCCCAGGCGATCAGCGCTCCCACGAGCATCGCAATGCCGACCCACAGACCGATGAGGTGACCGATCCCGAACAACGCAAACGACAGGAGGAAGTCGAAACCGGTGACCCCGCGGGTGCCCACACGGAAATAGGAGACGAGATCGCCTGCGAACGTCCGCGTCCCCACCACGATTGCGAAGAAACCTGAAACCAGGGACCCCCACAGCAGGGCTTTGAGCCCGGCGCGCGCGTCCTCAATGGCATCCTTGTGGGCGCCCGCCCCACCGCCGACTTTGAGGACCTCGGCGCAAGCGACTCCCTCCGGGTACGGCAGATCCGAGTGCGTGACGAGAGCGCGTCGCAATGGAATTGAATACAGCACGCCGAGCACTCCACCCAGCGCGCAGATCAACGCGGACGTCCAGTAGGGGAAACCGGTCCACCAGCCCACGATCACGAGACTCGGCAGGACGAAAATGACCGACGACAGCGTTCCGGCCGCGGAGGCGACCGTCTGGACGATATTGTTCTCCTGGATGGTCATGCCCTTGAAACCGCGTAGGACGGCCATGGAGATGACGGCCGCCGGGATGGAGGTCGAGAAGGTCAACCCGGCCTTGAGACCAAAGAACACGTTGGCGGCGGTAAAAACGAGCGTGATCAGCACCCCGAGGACGATGCCCCGGAACGTCAGTTCTGTCGGCTCTGCCGGTGTCGAGCTCATGCGGTGCGCACCCCCAGGAAGTCTTGTTGGCGGCGATTGTCCACTACCGAGGCCGGGTTTTGCAACGAAAGTCCGTTTTTGTGTCCAACCTGAAGGCCCTCTGAAAGATAACCAACACCAACAGGCTGTTGGTAGATCCTCGGCAACCTTGACCCCCGCGCGCAGCGCGTGTGAGGATCGCGACGCTCTAACAACTAACGGTCTCATCAAGGAGTGATCATGACACCAACTCGTACCTTGGATTGGCGCGTCCTGTTGCCTTTGGCGGCCTGCCTGGTGCAACCGGCGTTCGCAGCGCCGGATGCGCAAGTCGTTGCGCGGGACAACTGGCGCGAATTCATGTCGCGCAACCCTGCAGCGGAGCCTGGCTGCTTTCACGCGTCCTATCCAAACTATCTGTGGGAGAAGGCCGAGTGTCAGACTCTAGCCCAACCGCACGTGCATCCGGTCCGCAGGCAACCCGCTGGCGGCCCGGCGGCGGAAGTCACGGGCAACGGCAACGACTATGTCGCCCAGGCAGCGGGCTTGATCAGTGCAACCCTGGGGACGTTTCCGACGGTCACGGGGGTCACATCGGAACGCGGGGTCGGCGTTGCGGCATTCGGCGGAGGTGGAATCCTCGGCGCGAATGAGTACACGCTGCAAATCAACACTAATTTCACCGGCACCACTTCAACCTGTGCGGGGCACAGCGGCTGCACGGTGTGGCAGCAATTCATCTATTCTCCCGACTACAACGTACGGGGTCAGGCCGCCGTGTTCATGCAGTATTGGCTGATCGGCTGGGGATCATCAGCCTGTCCGAGAAACTGGATGAGTGCCGGTGGCGGCGATTGCTTCCGCAACAGCAACTTTGTGGCCGCGCCCGACATGCCGATTACTTCGCTCCACAGCCTGACCCTCTCAGGCAGCGCCGTGGCCGGCGGCAATGACACTGTTGTATTCAACAACGGAACTCAGGCTTACTCCATCAGTGGCGCTGACAGTGTGGTCAATATCGCCTCTGTCTGGAGACAGTCTGAATTCAACGTGGTCGGTAATGCCGGCGGCTCGCGCGCCAACTTCAACAGCGGTTCTTCGGTCACTGTGAAGATCGCGCTGAGCGACGGTTCCACTGCAGCGCCGAGCTGTGTGGCGGGCGCCGGATCCACGGGCGAAACCAATAACCTGAACCTGGGGCCCTGCACAGCTTCGGCTGGGTCGACGCCGTCGGTTCAATTCACCGAATCGAACTGAGGCTCGATTTTCCGCGACGAGGTAACATGCACAGCTCCTTTCTTCGGGAGCTGTGCATGCCTAAAGTGGATCCGGCGGCCGTGCCGCTGCGTAAGGGCTCGGGATATCCGGCGCCGTTCGATGCGCCTTGTGCCTCCCGCACACGGCAGCGCCTGGGCGATGGCGGTGGGCTGAAGGATTTCGGCGTGAATCGCATGACTCTGCCCCCGGGCGGCTGGTCGAGCCAGCGTCACTGGCACAGTCACGAGGATGAATTTGTATATGTCCTCGAAGGCGAGCTGACACTCATCGAGGATGGCGGCGAGACGGTGCTGCGCGCGGGTGACTGCGCGGCCTTTCCCAAGGGAACCGGCAACGGACATCACCTGATCAATCGATCCGGGGGAGTTGCGATTTATCTCGAAGTGGGGTCGCGCAATCCGCTGGATCTGACCACGTGCTCGGATATCGATATGAAGAGCGCCAATTCGGATGGCCGGTTTGTGCACAAAGATGGCACGCCCTACCCGACATCCCGCTAGAGTTGGTACGTGCGCTCTTCTGCCTACATTCCCGCGATCGATTCGCTCCGCGCCCTCGCTGTTATATCCGTAATCATCTATCACCTGCGCGGCGCGTGGCTGCCGGGGGGCTTTGCAGGCGTCGATGTCTTCTTTGTGATTTCGGGTTATGTGATCAGCCGTTCGCTGGTCACGCTGCCCAGCTCAGGGTTCCTGGGATTTACCGGTGCCTTTTACGGCCGGCGCATCCGCCGCATCGTGCCGGCGCTGATGGTTTGCCTGCTCGCAATCTCCCTGCTGTCGGCGCTGTTCATACCCAATGCCTGGCTGAGTGATGCCAACCAGCGAACCGGGCGGTTCGCATTCTGGGGGTTGAGTAACTTTGCGCTCATGGACATGGGCGACACGTACTTCGCGCCGCGCGTGGAATTCAATCCGTACGTTCACACCTGGTCGCTGGGAGTCGAGGAACAGTTCTACCTGGTGTTTCCTGCGATCCTCTACTGTTGGCTTCGGTATCGAAACAGCGAAGTCCGTTGGCGACGCGTCGCTTCGAGCTCACTGCTGTCGGCCATCCTGGTCGTCTCGCTGGGCTATTCGGCGTACGTCACATTCAATGCGCCGGCGATTGCCTACTACAGCCTGCCCAGCCGCTTCTGGGAGCTGGCGGCCGGCGCTGCACTGATGCAACTGCACGTCACCGGTGGCGGCCTCGGCCGGGTTGGGGAAAAGACGCAACTGGTACTGTCGGTGGTGCTGATCGCCGCCTGTCTTTGTTTCGCGAACGAAGCGGCATTCCCGTTTCCCTGGGCTATTGCAGCGGTGCTCGGCAGCGTGGGCGTGATCGATCTGGTCACGCGGTCGGAGCGAATGAACTCGGCCCTGAGCTGGGGTCCCGCGGTCTGGGTGGGCAAGATCTCTTATTCGCTGTACCTGTGGCACTGGCCAGTGTTTGTTCTGTGCCGATGGACTGTCGGGCTCGATTCGTGGGGAACACGCGTTGCGGCAGTCGCCGCCACCTTCGCGCTCGCCTGGGCCTCCTACACGTGGGTCGAGAATCCATTTCGAAAGGGGACTTTGGTCCGCAATCGGGCGCCACGCTGGATTGTTGTGGGCGGGATTTGCTGTGTGCTGGTGGCGTGGCTCGCGGATCAACTGATTGATCGCGGCCATCGGCGGCTGACGCTGAGCGTGACCCGCGACATGGCGAGCTGGTATCCGGTCTCTGCACCGGGCCACGACCAGGGTGCGGGAAACACCCAGTGTGTGTCACCTGATCGCACCGCTGCCGGCTGCGATATCCAGGGACACGAGCGGCACCTCTTCATGAGCGGGAATTCGCACGCCATTGCGTATGAAGTCATGCTGGGGATGTTGGAGCATCGCGCGCCGATCGATGTCAGTGACTATCGGCACCCGGGTTGTGCCCTGTTGTTGCTCGATGCTCCCATGAGCGACGGGACGCCCGAGTGCAGAAAGTTTTACCAGAGCACGCTCACGGACATCGAGTCGCAGTTGAAGCCCGGGGACATTGTGTTTCTGCCGTCGCTGCGGCTGCCGCGATTCGCGGATCAGTTTGCGCGATATTCGGATGAGGAGGCTGTTGCGCAGGTCGACGGAGAATCAGCACGGCGCGCGCGTCAACGGGCGGTAGCGGAAGCTGATGGCGTGCTCGATGGGCTCGTACGACGGGGAGCCACAGTGATTCTCGAAGCACCCAAACCCATTTTCAAGGCACCGGCATTCCGCTGCTCGGATTGGTTCAATCGGCACAATCCGATCTGCCGCTCGGGGTTGACGATGTCGCGCGACTATCTGCTGCACTATCGGCAACCGGTGCTGGATGCCGAGGTTGCACTCAGCAAGCGGCACGAGCACGTCTATGTTTGGGATCCGTTCGATGTGCTGTGCCCCAAGGCGACCTGCGAAGCGGTCGTCGATCGCAAGCCGCTCTTCTTCGATGCGGATCACCTGAGCGCCGCCGGCAACCGCGCGGTGTACCCGGACTTTGTGGCCTTCCTGAAGAGCCACCTGGATAATTGACAACCGGTTTGACCGGCTCGAGAATCCCTGACATGAATGCTTGCGAAAAGATTACACAGGCGTGAAACGCCGGCATGTGATCGCCGGCCTCTTTGCGGGGGTGGGCGGACTCGAACGCGGTCTGGCGCGTGCGGGACATGAGACGGCCCTGCTCTGCGAAAATGACCCGGGCGCCGTGGCCGTTCTGGAGAGTCGTTTCGAAGAGACTGACTTTCATAAGGATGTATGCACGTTGCGGCGCTTGCCTCGTGGGACGACGTTGCTCGCGGCTGGATTCCCATGCCAGGACCTCTCGCAAGCGGGCCGGACAGTTGGCATTGCCGGCGCACGTTCGGGACTGGTGGCAGAGGTATTCCGGCTGATCGAGCAGCACCGGACACCTTGGGTGTTGCTCGAGAACGTGCCGTTCATGTTGCAACTGGGACGCGGTGAGGCGATGAACGTCATCACCACTACCCTGGAAGCGCTCAACTATCGATGGGCCTATCGCGTTGTCGACACCCGATCGTTCGGATTGCCACAGCGACGCCGACGGGTCTATCTCGTTGCCGCGTTGGAGGAAGATCCGCGGGGTGTGTTGTTTGCTGATGAAGCGGGTTCGGCTTCTCAAACCACTGCGAAGGTCGGTGATGCGTGTGCTTTTGGATTCTATTGGACGGAAGGCACCCGTGGGCTCGGGTGGGCCGTCGATGCGATCCCGACCCTGAAGGGCGGTTCGTCGCTCGGCATACCGTCACCTCCGGCCATCTTGCTGGATACGGGCGAGATTGTGACACCGAGCATTCGCGATGCGGAGCGGCTGCAGGGCTTTCCCACCGATTGGACCAAGCCTGCCGAAGAGGTTACGCGCAAGGGACAGCGGTGGAAGCTGGTGGGCAATGCGGTCAGTGTCCCGGTCGCTGAATGGATCGGGCGCCGCCTGCGTGAGCCGGGCAAAGTGTTGGATTTCGAGGTGGCCGCACTGAAACCGCATACTCCTTGGCCGACCGCGGCCTGGAATGTGGGACCGGGTCGGGTGCGGGTCGCGGCGAGTGAATGGCCTGTGCGCCGCAAACAGCAGTCGCTGAGTACGTTCTTACGTTATCCAACCGCGCCGTTGTCGGCGAAGGCCACCGCGGGTTTTTTGAGCCGGGCGGAAGTGGCGCCGCTCAAATTTGATGATGGATTCCTCGACGCCATTCGCGCGCATTTGCAGCGGATGGGCCTATCGGCTGATAAGAGAGGCGATTTTCTGCCTCGCCTCTAGGGTGATCGGGTTGTAGACCACCATACTGAGGTCCGGCCGGACGTCGATTGCGAAGACGGAATATTCAAACTCGAAGTGACCGAGATCCGGATGGCGGATGCTTTTGACGATCTCGCCGTGGGTGCGCACATCGTTGTCGCGCCACATTTCCTGGAACTCGGGGCTGACACGACACAGATCTTCGACGAGCGGCTCCACTTCCGCCGCGGCCCCTGCCCTCGCAGCATCCACTCGGAATGCGCCGACTACAAACTTCGCCACGCTCTGCCAATCGTATTGGATGGCGCGAGCGCGAGGATCGAGAAACATGTAGCGCAGAATGTTGCGTTGCTCCGGCGGCAGTGAGCCGTAGTCACACAACATCACGCTCGCCGCCCTGTTCCACGCAACGACGTTCCAAATCGCCGTTCTGATGATGGCGGGACTCGGCTCCAATGCATCGAGTACTCGTTGCAGGCGCGGAGTCACCCCTCCACTATTCTGGTAACGAACTTCAGGGGTGCGGCCGAGACCGAGCAGGAACAGGTGTTCACGCTCGACGTCTGTCAGCATGAGCGCGCGGGAGATCCGATCGAGTACATCGGCCGAGGGCGCGCCGCCGCGACCTTGTTCCAGCCACGTGTACCAGGTCGGGCTGATGTGGGCGCGCTGCGCAACTTCCTCACGGCGCAACCCGGGCGTGCGCCTGCGGCCCGCGGGGAAACCGAAGGCCGAGGGGTCCAGCTTCGTACGGCGGTCCTTGAGGTAGGTGCCTAACGGATTGTCCTGCACTGCGATACCCAGTTAGTGACTTTAATAGGATAAGGTCACTATTTTACTGGGATAGCTCGTCAGGTTTGCGGCTTTTGGGGCCGGATTGCGACCGTCGTGCCGTCGATCTCGTTGGCGACCAGGCCGGTGCCTTCCAGCATCGACTGCAGGGCGGCCGAAGGGGTCAACATCCCGTCAACGGCGTGGGTCTTGCGGTCGCGCAGTGCCTGGAAATCGAACAGCACTTTCTTGTCAGCCTGGATGGAATACTCGCTCAAGGCCCTGGTGGCCGCTTCGGCCGTGATTTTGAACTGTCGCACGGACTCCCCGGCGGCGGGCTCGGGCGGTGAAGCGAAGGCGGGAAATGAGAACAGGACACAGGTGAGCAGGATTGCACGGCTCATGTTTATCTCCCCTTCCGATGGAGAGCCCAGTATCCGCCTGGGGCGAGGTCAGAGTCGAGTTTGCGTGGCCGCTGTTACGCGATAATGTGAATGGGCCATGAGGCAGAACTTCACAGGCAGGCAGGGTGCGATGACATACGGGCGATTTTGCGTTACCGCGGGGTTGTTGATGGTCAGTCTCGCTGTGTTTGGAGATGAGCGTCCCACACCTCCAACCCGATCCTATACCGACGCGGGCGCTCCGCCTTTTACGGTGCTCAAAGGGGCCGTCCCGATGAATGCCGAGGGCAACTTTGTGATCGGGCCTGACTACCCTGCCCCGTCCATTGCGGATGCGCCCGAGGGGAAGTTGCAGCAGTTCACCATGGACTCCAAGGATAGTCACTTCTATCCGGGGGTTGGGCGCGACGTGTTTGGTACTGTCGACCCCGCGAACCCCAAGACGTTGATTGTCAACACGCACCCGCAGCCCTATCAGCGCACGATCACGGTCTACATTCCGAAGCAATACAAGGCCGGCTCGAAGGCGCCGTTTATTGTTATTCATGATGGGCCGAAGCTGGGGGAAAGCGACACGACGGTGCCGCGCATCCTGGACCATCTCATTGCGCAGAAGCGTGTGCCGGTGATGATTGCAATCATGATTCAGAACGGCGGCGGGGATGCTCAAGGCAGCGAGCGGGGCCTGGAATACGACACGGTGTCGGGTGAGTTTGCCGAGTTTATTGAGGCTGAGGTGTTGCCGGCGGTTGAGAAAAACTACTCGGTCGAGCTGACCCGTGACCCCGAGGGCCGCGCGGTTATGGGATGCAGCTCGGGTGCGGCGGCTGCGTTCACCATGGCCTGGTTTCACCCTGAATGGTATTACCGGGTGATCAGCTACTCGGGGACGTTCGTCAATCAACAGTGGCCGTTCAATCCTGACACGCCGGGCGGCGCCTGGGAATATCACCACAAGTTGATTGCGCAAAGCCCACGCAAACCGATTCGCATCTGGATGCAGGTAGGCGATCGGGACCTGTTGAATCCGAATGTCATGCGCGATGACATGCATGACTGGGTCGCCGCCAATCACGGCATGGCCACGGCGCTCAAGGGCAGGCAGTACCACTATCAGTATGTGTTCACACTGAACTCGGGTCATTGCGACCGGGCTGTGCGCCTCAACACGCTGCAGGAGGCGCTGGAGTGGATCTGGAAAGGGTATCTCTAGAGCGGACCCGACTCCTCTTCGCGCAGGTCATAGATTTTAAAGCCGGCCCGCTCGTAGACGTTGACGGCGGACGCGTGATCCCAATTGTCGGTGTGCAACCAGATCCGCTGCGGGTTGGATTGCCACGCCTCGTGTAAGACGACGCGCAGCAGCCAGGACCCCAGCCCTTGCCCCTGGGCTTCGGGGACGAGACCGAAATTCTTGATTTCGATTTCTTCCGGCGTGTGACGGTCCAACTCGCAGAAGCCCAGTGCGGACCCGTGTTCGCTGCGCAGCACGTAGATGCTCAGAGACCCACTGTTGAGCAGCGCCGCAAGGTCTGCCTCAGGCATTTGGAGCCGCTGATCCCAACCCAGGGGTGCGCCGACCTTCCGATAGAGTGCGAGATATTCCTGGAGGTTGGGGTTTTCCAGCGTAATGTGCTCGGGACCCGGGCGTTCCGCTGGCGGCGGATGCGGCGGCCGCTCGCGAAGCTCCATGTAAGTTACCCGTAGTAGAGTCATAGTCGGCTCAACCGTTTCAGGCCTTCCGTGATGGATCGTTCCGCGATGGCGCCGTAGCCGAACACCAGGCCCTGCAGATCTAGTTTGCCGACGGAATATCTGCCGACGGTACCTAATCCGACCCCAACATCCCGTGCTCGCTCCACGAGGTCTTCTGCGCTCTTGGAGTTTTTGACGAGAGCCGCGATGTGGAGCCCGGCAAACGACGGAATCGGATGGAGCCAACCAGGCAGGCCGTCGAGGATTAGACGACGGCGTTGGTTGTAGATTGAGCGCATTCTTCGAATGTGTCTCGCGAGATGCCCGTCCGCTATGAACGCTGCGAGCGCGTATTGGTTGATGAAGGGACTGAGCGCGTCAGAGTGCTGCTTGGCAGCGATGAGAGCGTCCATGGCCCAGGGCGGCGCGACTATGAATCCGAGGCGCAGCTCAGGGAACATGGACTTGGAGAACGTCCCTACATAGAACACGGACTCGTAGCGGTCGATGGTCTGCAGGGCATCGAGGGGACGGCCGTCATAACGAAACTCGCAGTCATAGTCATCTTCGATGACGACCGCGTCGTTCTTTCGCGCGAACTCCAGGAGTGCCATACGACGCGCCATCGACATTGCCGAGCCGAGTGGGAACTGGTGGGACGGTGTTACGCAGACAATGCGGGCCTGGGACGGCAGCCGGTCGACGTGCAGGCCCTCGTCGTCCACTGGGATGGGGATCAGTTTTGCGCCGGTGGCTTCAAATACTGCGCGCATCGGCGGGTAGCTGGGGTTCTCTACAGCGACAGGAGTCTGTCGACCGCTGGCCAGCACTCTTGCGAGGAGGTCGAATGCCTGCTGTGCGCCACTCGTTACCAACACATCATGAGGGCGACAGGCGACGGCACGGGACACTGACACGTGTTTTGCAATGGCATCCCGCAAAGCCGGCAGGCCCTGGGCATCACGGCTTGCATCCGGCTTTGACAGTGCTCGCATAGCCCGGTTGGACAAGCGCCGCCAGATATCGAACGGGAATGAACCTGTTTCGGGGATTCCGCATCTGAACCAGTAGCGGACGGGCTCGGGAGCTGTCATCGGTCGGCGTGGCTGCCGGTTGCTCCAGAAATTGATTGGGAGACGGTCGTTCTTGCCGTTCCCCGCCCGGCGCACGGTGGGGCGCGTCAGTACGTCGGCCACGTAGCAGCCGGAGCCTTGGCGCATTGACACGTAACCTTCGCTCAGGAGTAGGTCGTAAGCGGCTACTGCCGTGTTGCGCGATATTCTCTGGGCCGATGCCAGCGCGCGCGTAGACGGTAAACGCAGTCCGGGTCTCAGGCGACCATCAACAATCGCCGCTCTGAGTTGCTGATGCAGGGCCCGCAGGATCTGATGCGAGCCGCGGGTCGGCAGGCGCAGTGGGAGCTCGAAAAGTGGTTCCATAAGAACGGCCTGAAGTGGATCCCTTTTGGAACCAATCTGGGCGCAATCTTAGGCTCATGAACACTTATTTCAAAATGAGCCTGCCGGCGACGGCAGCGTGGCTGCTGTGGGCGACTGCAAGCGCGGATCCAGCGGCCCCGCTGATGACCCGCGACCTCGCCGGGATTGCGGGCAAGGAAGCAGTCATGTTGACTGTTGAAATGGGACCGGGTCAGGCGTCAAAGCCGCATCGGCACGATGCGAATGTGTTTGTCTACGTGCTGCAGGGGACGCTCATCATGCAGGTGAAGGGCGGTCCTTCGGTCACGTTGCACCCGGGGGATACTTACTACGAGAATCCGGGCGACATTCATACGGTCTCGCAGAATGCGAGCAAGACTGAACCGGCCAAGTTTCTGGTTTTCATTGTCAAGGACAAGGGCGCGCCGGTGACGCGGCCTGTGACGGCGGAGGAACTGCGATGACACGTTGGTTGCTGGTTGTCTTTCTGTTGATTGGCGGTGCTGCCTTCGCCCAGGAAGGTCAGCAAAGGGCCGAAGCCGTGGGGCACACTTTGATCGGGTCGCCCGCGCCCCGGATGGTGTTGAAGACGATTGACGGGGAAACCATTGATCTGGGCAAGTTGTATGGGAAGAAGGCGGTTTATCTGAAGTTCTGGGCCACGTGGTGTGTGCCGTGCCGCGAGCAGATGCCGCACTTTGAGAAGACGTTTGAATCGCGAGGGTCGGACCTGGAGGTTATTGCGGTCAACGCGGGGTTCAATGACTCTGTTGAGGATGTCCGGGAGTATCGGAAGCGGCTGGGTATCAAGATGCCCATTGTTATTGATGATGGCACGTTGGGCGCGGCGTTGAATCTGCGGGTAACGCCACAGCATGTGGTCATTGGGCGGGATGGACGGGTTCAGTATGTGGGGCATCTGGCCAATGAGCCGTTGGAGGCTGCGTTGATCGCAGCCCGGGGCGCCACCACTGGAGCTGCCGCCGGGAAGTTGGTGGTGGCCGCCGGCGCGGGCCGCGGGGTGGGAGATCCGGCGCCTGCATTCTCGGCTGCGGCATTGGACGGAACGCAGTTTGGGAACAAGGGGCCGGTGGTGATGGTGTTTCTGTCGCCCTGGTGTGAGTCCTATCTGGAGAAGAGCCGAGCAGCGATGTCGGCGCGTTGCCGTGATGTGCGGTCTCAGGTGGAGGAACTGGCGCGGCAGCATCCTGACACGCGATGGTTGGGGGTGGCTTCCGGGCTCTGGGCTTCTCCGGAAGACCTGAAAGCGTACGTGACCAAGTACAAGGTAACTATTCCGCTCACGCTGGATGAGTCGGGGGCGCTATTCAACTCATTCCACGTGAGGAATGTGCCCACCGTGATTGCCATCAACGGGCACGGCGTGATTGAGCAGCGGATCGAAGGGAGTGACTCGGAGCTCGCAGCGGATTTATCACGCGTTGCGTTTCTTCGGTGAGCGTTGATGCTAATCTGCCAAAGAGGGATCGAGGAGAACAGCCGTGGGACGAGTGCTAGTTGCGTTGCTGTGTTTATTGGCTGGGGCCGGCGTACATGCGGGTCCGGTACGCGAGCCTGTGACGTTCACCTATCTGGGGAATGCGGGCTGGCAGATTGAAGCAGCCCACAAGATCATCCTGGTGGATCCGTATCTATCGGAATTCGGGCCTGAGCCCGATCCAAACGAAACCGACCCGATCGTGAAGCCCGATCAGGCGCAGATTGATGCGCACATTCGCAAGGCCGACTATATCCTGATCACGCACGGTCACCCCGACCACATGCTGGATGCGCCTTACATTTCCAACAAGGCCGGCGCCGTCATCATCTGCACTCAAAGTCACGCGAATATCGCGCGTGCCTATGCAGTTCCGGAGGAACGGCTGATTGTGGTGTTGGGCGGGGAGGATTATCAGTTCGACGGCTTTTCGCTGCGCATTTTCCCGAGCATCCACTCGCCGTTGTGGAACAAACGTTATAACAACCATACTGAATACACAGGCAACACTCCAGCTGGACTGAAGGCGCCCTTACATGAATCGGTGTACATGGAAGGCGGCAGCCTCGCCTACCTGCTGCGCATCGGGGGGCACGAGATTTTCATCCATGGGTCCATGAACTACATTGAGAACGAGATAACAGGGCTCAGGCCCGACATTGCGGTGATTGGCGCCAACAAGTCGCGGACGGAGAATTACGACTATGAAGGTCGCATCATGCGCGCGCTGGGCCATCCGGCCGTAGTTCTGCCGCAGCATTGGACTGTACGTAGTCCGATCACCGCCGAGGCATTGGACAACGTCAATCAGTTCGCTGCCTCGATCAAGGCGGCGTCGCCTACAACCAGGGTAGTTATTCCGAAGTATTTCGAGCCGATGCAGTTTCGTTAGCTAGAAGCCGAGGGTCATTTGCGCACGGTTGGCCGCGGGCGGGCGGAACAGATCGGTGCGCAGGTGGAAACGCTCGTCTGGAGCATCGAAGCCTAATTTTCGCTTGGCCACCTGGAAACGTTTTCTCAGAAGCTCGGCGAAGACGCCGGTGCCGACCATGCGTGTGCCGAATTCGGACTGGTAGTCCTTGCCGCCGCGTGACTGGTTGATGATGGACATCACGTGCTGTGCTCTATCGGGATAGTGCTCTGCGAGCCATTCGCGGAATAGATCCTTCACTTCGTGTGGTAGCCGCAGGAGTGTGTAGGCGGCGCGGGTGGCGCCTGCGTTTTTTGAAGCCTCGAGAATGTGCTCCATTTCGTGATCGGTGAGCGACGGAATGACCGGCGCTACCATGACGCCAACAGGTACACCGGCGGCTGACAGCTGCTCCAGCACCTTGAGACGCGCTTGTGGAGAGGCTGTGCGAGGCTCCAACGTGCGTTTGATGTCATTGTCGAGCGTCGTGATGCTGAGCATCACAGAAACGAGACGATCGCGGGCCATGTCCTGTAGAAGATCGATGTCGCGCACAATGAGTGCGCTTTTGGTCACGATTGAAATCGGATGGCGGGTCTCGGCCAGGACGGCGAGCACGCTGCGCGTAACCTCCATCTGCTTTTCCAGAGGTTGCCAACCATCGGTGTTGATTCCGAGCGCAATCGTCTTGGCCTGGTAATTGCGAGCGCTCAGCTCAGCACGTAACAACTCCACTGCGTTGTCCTTGTAAAACAGCTTCGACTCGAAGTCGAGGCCAGGCGACAAGCCGAGGTAAGCGTGGGTTGGGCGAGCGAAGCAGTACACGCACCCGTGACTGCAGCCACGATAAGGGTTGATGGACTGATCAAAGCCCACGTCGGGTGAGTTGTTGGTGGTGATGACGCTTTTAGCATGATCGGGGAGCACCGTCTGCGACAGCGAAGCGGTGCCCTCTTCTTCCTGATACCAGCCATCATCGGTTTTTTCGACGACAGTCGACTCAAAGCGGACGGGTGGATTCGAGAGGGCCCCTCGACCTTTGAGGTGCTGAGAGCCCAGGATACGGCGGGTCATGACCGGAGTTTACGGGCGGTGGGAGGGCGCGTAAATCCAGTGGGCTGAATGGGTGGGTACTGTATAGAGCGGCGGCCGCGGACTCAGGCGTGCGCTAGCGGGAGTCGGACCCGGGGCGGTTTACAGGGAGGTGGGGCCTTCGGTGATGATGACGAGGGCGGTGCTGGTGGGGGTGAGGTGGTGGTTGGAGCGGTGGGTTGGGTCGGTGGCTGCGTGAAGGAGGCCTGCTAGGCCGGCTGCGCCGGAGGGGGTGGTTCGAGGGCCACCGGCATTGTGTAGGAGTGTGGGGCTGGTTTGAAGTTGGTCTTCGTTGACCAGGATCGAGTGGGCGTCGTGTTGCTTCAGGATTTTGATGGCGGATGCGGAGGCGAGGCCGCAGGAGAGCATTTCTGCGCAAGTTTCCAAAGCGCCTGGGATGAGGATGGGGTGGCCAGCGGTTAGTGCCGCGGACACGCAGGCGGCGGATTCGGGTTCGACGATTACGAGGCGCCGCGGGTCGGACAGAAAATCGCGGAGGCCCTGGGCCATTGCGGCCGCGAGGCCGCCGACGCCTGCTTGAACAAACAGGTGAGTTGGATGGACCGGCAGTTGGTTTCGGAGCTCCTGCGTGATGATTCCGTAACCGGCCATAACATCCTCAACGACGGAGTCGTTTGGGTCGGGACTGGTGTCGGGGATCAGGAGACCTTCGCCACGCTCTGCTGCCGTGGCGGCGGCGCTGACAGCGTCGTCGTAGGTTCCATTGACCCAGTGGATTTCGCCCCCAACGGACTCGATGCGATCAGCGCGGATGGGGCTGGCGCTGGTGGGTAGATAGATCGTGGCTTTCGCCCCGGCCTTCGCGGCGGCAGCGGCGACTGACAGGCCGTGGTTACCATCGCTCGCGCAGATCAGCCTCGGTAACGAGGGAAGTTTTGCGACCGCTCTGGAGACGGCAACCCTCCCACCCAGGGCTTTGAAATTCCCCAGGGGGCGCTCGTTTTCCAACTTGGCGAACACGCGCCCGATGCCCATCTGGCGGGCCAGGATCGGTAGCTCGACGAGGCTCGTCGGGCGGTAATTGTCCCAAAGGGTGGCCGGATTCATGTCATCCAGTGTGCACCCTCGCAGTGCGGCCCGGCCGCGTAAAACAAGCCGAAGCGGCGGGAAAAAATAGTGCGGTGCCCCAGCGGGCAAGGCGTCTTACATTTGAAGTTCAGATCTGCAGAATTCTCGAGCGTTCAGGGTCAATTCAGATAGGGGGTCGAGCGTTGAATAGGGGAGATGCAGTGAAAAAGTCGAGGAGCCCCCATGCTATTGGTGAACGAAGAACAGTTGCCTCATGTGACGTCCAGTGTTGAGCGGTTTCTGGTGAATCCGGACGGGGATGCGGATGGGATGATTCTGCTCAATGGCGTGGAGGTTTATTTCGCGCCGTATTTGTCGGATGCAGTGTTGATGGCGGTGCATGTTGGTGACCGCATCACGGTGTACGGTGAGTTGCCGATGGCGGAGCCGTTGATTGTGGCTGCGGTGATCGAGGCGGAGGACGGGTCCCGGATTGAGGATGCGCGTGCAGTTGAGGGGTATCGAACGTCCGCGCCAAGCATTGGGCTACACAGGGGCCGTGAGCGCAGCATGCTTCAGGTTGAGGCACTAGTCCGACGGGCTTTGCATGGGCCGTCGGGGGAACTGCGCGGGGTTTTGCTGGATGACGGGACTACGGTGTCCTTTTCGGTGCGGGATGGAGAGGACCTGGAGGAGCTGTTGAGCCCGGCGTCCTGGGTGACAGTGCGGGGAGCGGGATTGGTTACGGAGATGGGGACCGCGATCGAGGCCGATGAAATTGGGCAATCCGCCGAGGCGATGAGGGTTCTGCAACATTGAGGCTTCGATCCCGAACCGCTGCGATCGGGTGTGCCGGTCAGGGACCGGTACAGTGGGCGGGTGAAGTGGCGGCGCGTATCTGGGGTGCCATCGATTCCATTGTCAGTATTTAGGTACGATCCTAAAGACAGGAGGAGTACCCCATGACAATGACGCTCGAGGAGCTCGACCGGGCCGCCGGCCTGGTGTACCAGGTGATGGCGCCTACGCCGCAATACGCGTGGCCTAAACTGCGTACTCGAATTGGCTGCAACGTGTGGGTAAAACATGAGAACCACACCCCCACAGGCGCCTTCAAGGTGCGCGGCGGTCTCGTGTACATGGACCGACTCAAAAGAGCCCAACCCCGTGTTCCCGGAATCGTCACCGCGACACGCGGCAACCACGGGCAGTCGATCTCTTTTTCGGCCGGGCGCGCGGGGATTCCTGCGACGATCTATGTCCCGCATGGCAACTCCCCGGACCAGAACGCGTCCATGAGCACTTTCGGGGCTCGGGTTGTCGAGTTCGGCAAGGACTTCGATGAGGCCAAGCACGAGGCGCATCGCGTTGCTACAGCGGAGAACCTGCATTTCATTCCCTCCTTCCATTGGGACCTCGTCGCCGGCGTCGCCAGCTACGCGTTGGAGTTGTTTCGCGCTGTTGCGAAACTCGACGCGGTCTATGTTGGGGTCGGCATGGGATCCGGTATCTGCGGCCTGATCACTGTCAGGGACCTGCTCGGGTTGAAAACCGAGATCATCGGAGTTGGAGCCGTGAACGCGCCGGCAACCGCCCTCTCGTTCGAGGCCGGCAAACCCGTGACAACTCCAACCGCCCGGACATTTGCGGACGGCATTGCTACACGCGAGCCACTGGCCGAAGTCATAGACACCATCCGCCGGGGCGCCGCGCGATTCGTCAAGGTGACCGAGGACGAGATGGCTCACGCCATGCGTGTTTACTTTGACGACACCCACCATGTGGCAGAAGGAGCCGGGGCAGCGCCGCTGGCTGCCCTGTGGCAGGAGCGGGAACGCATGGCCGGAAAGACCGTGGGTGTCATTCTGAGTGGGGGCAATATCGAACGCGCCCGCTTCTCGCAAGTGCTGGCCGGGAGCACGCCGGGATAGTACTCTCGAGCCGCGCCCCCCGAGGAGCAGGCTCAAATGCAGACGTCGTTGCTGAACACATCCCGGTCAACGACTCACGAAGTCTTTGAAACCGTTAGGACTATTTCCCGGGAGACACCCCTACTCACGTCCGCCGCGCTCGATGAGATCGCCGGGTGTCACCTGTTCATCAAGGCCGAATCGCTGCAGCACACAGGCTCGTTCAAGCTTCGGGGCGCGTTCTACCGCCTGAAGAACCTCGAGCCCGCCGAGCGCCAGAACGGGGTGGTCGCGTTCTCGTCCGGCAACTTTGCGCAGGGGTTGGCCCGCGCCGGGCAGATACTGGGCGTGCCGGTCACGATCGTCATGCCTCACGACGTCCCGCAAATGAAGGTTCTCGGCACCAGGCGATACGGCGCGCGGGTCGTGTTCAGCGAACCCGATGGACGTCCCCGGGAGATGGTGGCCGCGGAAACGGCCGCGAATCTTGCCGAAAGCGAACATCTCACTTTGCTTCATCCGTTCAATGACTCGGATGTGGTGCTCGGACATTCGAGCCTGGGCACCGAGCTGCTCCAACAGTTTGAAGCCCTGCACGACGATCAACCGCTGGACGCACTGTTGGTACCTGCGGGCGGCGGCGGCCTGGCCGCGGGCATAGCACTGGCACTGCGATCGAACGGATCCACCACGCGACTGATTGCAGTGGAACCGAGCGGTTATGATGATCTGGCCCGCTCATTGGCCGCGGGCGAGCGCCATCGGAATGAAACGGCCTCCCGAACTCTTTGTGATGCGCTGCAAGCGGTGTCACCTGGCCCGGTCCCCTTCGCCGTTCTGTTGGAAACACTCAGTGGCGCACTGAGCGTGACAGATGAGGATGTGAGAGCCGGGATGCGCGCGGCGCTGGAGCATTTGAAGCTGGTCCTGGAACCCAGTGGCGCCAGTGCGTTGGCTGCGGCCCTCGTGGCCAGGCAACGGGGTGTGGACCTGGGGAGCCGCGTTTGCGTGGTCTGTTCGGGTGGCAACATTGCCGCCGAGGACTTTGCCCGGCTGGTGTCGGAGGGCGCGCGCCACTGAGATCGCGCGTCATGATACATTTTGACCGGTGCGGCAAACCTCCAAGAACGAAGATATCGAGGCGCTGCGGGCGATAGCCGTCGCGTTGGTGGTGTTATGTCACGCTGGGGAGCTGTTCCGGCCTCCAGGGGCATTCAATGCGCTCCTCAACTATGTTGACTTCTGGGGCGGCGTCGACATTTTCTTTTGTGTGAGCGGCTTTGTCATCGCCGGCTCATTGTTGCGCAAGGACAACCCGAGCTCGTTCCGGGCGCTCGCGGTGCCTTTCTATATCCGGCGGATTTTTCGTATCTGGCCGGCCGCATTTCTGTGGCTCGCCGTGGCCGTCGCAGCCGCCAAGGTGGCGAACACCAGCGGTGCGTTCGGACCCTTCCGGGCCGATTTCCGTGAAGCCATCGCGGCGGTTCTGCAGGTCCACAACATTTACCTGGGCTTATGTCACGCCGGGACACTGGCCTTGCAGGCTGCACAGCCCCCCTGCGGGAAGGAGACGATCTACTGGAGTTTGTCGTTGGAAGAGCAGTTTTATGTGCTCTTCCCGTTGCTGCTGTACTTCGTGGGGCCCGCCCGGCTGCGTTGGATACTGGGCGCTGCGATCCTGATTCAGTTCCCGTTGCACCGGGAAGCGCCCGAGATGCTGTGGCTGACTCGCACTGATTCGATCTCCTACGGTGTGTTGATAGCAATTGCAGCCGCGCGCGGGAACTTGCAGGCGGTGCAGGCAGCGGTGGATCGGCACCCGGTATGGGCCCGATGGCTCGGTGTCCTGTTGGTTGCGGCCGTGGCGGGTCTCTCCCTGGTCCCACAGCTCAGAATTGAAGTGGGACTGATTGCTCTGGCGTCCGCGGGGTTGGTATTGCTCGCGAGCGGCGACCGCGGGGTCATCATTCCCCGCAGCAACGCTTTACGGGCGGTCTTTCTGTGGACCGGCTCGAGGTCATTTGGGATCTACCTGGTTCACCATCTGTGCTTCTGGGCGACCCGGGAGATTTTTTATCGCCTGCATCACGGGGCGCATTTTGACAATTCGGTTACGTTGGGGCTGACGGGGTTGGGACTGACGGTCCTGACTGCAGAAGTGTCCTATCGGCTGCTGGAAACGCCGATCCGGGAGTATGGGCATCGCCTGGCCTCGGCCTATACTCAAAGGACTGACAGGGCAGGATCAGCAATGAAAACAATAGGGACTGTGGCACGCGGCCTGTGGCCGGTGTTGGCTCTTCTGGTTTGCACCCGGGCGTTCGCGGATCTGCCCTCGGCCGAGACCGCGTACACCCGGGGGGATTTCACAAAAGCGTTCCACGACTTCCGGGAACTGGCGGAGATCGGGTCGCCGATTGCGCAGCTCAATCTGGCCATCCTGTATGCCCGGGGCGAGGGGACTCGGCAGAGCGATATCTACGCGTACGCGTGGGCCTCGCTGGCTGCGGATAACGGATCGGAGAAGGCGAAAGCGCTTGCCGATCGGTTGCGTCCGGGGCTGGCACCCGGATCGGAGAAGATTGCTACTGATATCCGCAACGAGTTTGGTAGCGCGGAGCTGGATGCGCGCCTGAATCCAAAGATTGTGGAAAATGCCGAGCAGGAAGACCGGAGTCGCTGCCATCACGGTGTCAAAACGTATTTTCCGGAATACCCGCCTGAAGCCGACTCGCACGGGGTACAAGGGGCGGTTTACGCAGAGTTTTCGGTCATGCCCGACGGGCACGTCCGCAATCCGCGCATCATCTACGCCCTGCCCACGGGATATTTTGAAGCCGCCGTTCGACAATCTCTGCTGCGCAGCGAATACACCGGCGCGGCACCCGCGTCGGGACCGATCCAGTGCACGCAGTTTTATAACTTTGTGTCGCGCCGTAACACGGCCTCGCAGTATCCCCAGTTGCAATCGCTCGTAAAAGAGACGCTCTCGAAGGCTGAACGCGGCGACCCGAGTGCGCAGATGGTGTATGGCATGCTGCTGGTGGGGTTGCCCCAACTCAATGCGCCGCGCAGCAAGGCAATTCCGTGGTTTCTCAAGGCCGCTCAGGGCGGGATCCCGTCGGCGCAATACCAGATCGGCTTCAGCCTGCTGAAGGGCTGGGGGTGCGACTGTGAGGAGAATAAGGGACTCGACTGGTTGCGACGCGCTGCGCAATCAGGACAACCGGATGCTGAAGTCACGTTGGCTATGTATGCACTGAAGGGTCACCCTGACGAGGAACGCTACAGGCAGGCGAAGCTTTGGCTCGAACAGGCCGCAGCGAGCGGCAGCCACGACGGCAAGCTCTATCTCTCGGCGTTGCTCGCAACGGCGCCGGCCGCCGACGGTGGCGATCCTAAGCGGGCGATCAGCCTGATCGATGATGTGTTCAAGGGCGTCAAGGACGATCCAACAGCGCACGAGATCCGTGCCGCTGCGTTAGCCAACATGGGTGACTATATCGGTGCCATGGCCAGCGAGCACCAGGCGATCAAGAAGGCCGAATGGCTCAGGTGGGATTTGACTCCGCTCAACGAGCGCATGGCTGCGTACAAGGCACTGCAGCCGTGGACCGGGACACTGTTGACCTTCTGAACGTCAACGCTTGGGCAACTGTGGAGTAGGAACAACGGCCAGGCTGCGATGCCCCGCCGCATCGACCGATCGCACGCCGAAGATGACGTTGTCCTTTGATACAGGGAGTGTCGCCTTCCGGTCGGCGACACTCAGCGAGCGCTGCCATTGCGGAGCTGACAGCTCACGCCAGACCACTTCGTAGTGGGCGGCCTCACCTTCCCACTCCAGGGTGGTGTTGTTATCCAGATTGGTGGTGATGAGTTGCGGGTTGGTGGGCGGCGGGGGCGCGGCCGCGAGCGTTGCCAGGGTTGCGGCATTGAGCCGGGCAACCTGAGTGACGTATCCGAGATCGACGAATTTCAGCAGGTCACCGTATTCCACGCCGTTCTCGGTGCGCAGGTTCTGGTGTTGGTGATCAAAGTCTTCGCGCCATTCCGTGAAGCGGACCGCGGCGAAGCCTTCCTGATTGAACGACGTGTGGTCGCCGCTGCGCAGGAAGCGATCGCGACGGAATTCCAGCACCGGATGGAATTTAGCGCCGTACGTGGCACTCACCTCGAGCACCGCACGAGCCAACTCCCGCGAGGCTGAATCGCTGGAGTAGCCCAGGGAGTCGAGTTGCCTGGCCTGCTCGGGAGTCGCTGTCGCGGGGATGCCTTCGGAAAACACCCGCACGGCTGATTTGTCCTGCTGGCGATCACCGGGTGTGGTGTTGCCGCCGACGATGTCATTGTTCAACACGGCCTCGAGCTGCCAGCCATTGGACTTCGCCAGCTTGGCGAGGTGATGACTGCCCAGGAGGCCCTGCTCTTCACCGGCGACTGCCACGAACACGAGAGTCGCAGCGGGCTTCAGCTTCAGAAGCGCGTGGGCGCACGCAAGACTCACTGCGACACCCGAAGCGTCGTCATTTGCGCCGGGAGCTTCTCCGCGCGCGTCGAGAACGTCCGTGTTGCGGGAGTCGTAGTGGCCTGTGACCAGGTACATCCGCTTTGCCTGCGTCGGGTCGGAGCCGCGCAGGATGGCGTACACGTTGGTCAGGGTTGTGGGTTTGGGAATGCGGTTTTGCGGCGCCTCGGTGAAGACATCGCGCGCCACTTCGAGGCAGCCGCCACATTCGGCGGAGTAGCGTTTGAATTCGCTTTCGATCCAATCAGCCGCGGCGTTGATGCCCTTGCCGGCCGCCAGGCCCTGTCCCGCCGGGAGGTCCTGCTCCATGCTGGACAGCGTGCTGCGGGTGTGGAAAGCGACCAAGGTCTTTATGGTGTGTTCGATTTCGCTCGTGGAGATTGCGGCGAGGGCTTTGGATATCGCCGGATCCGGTTTGGCGGGGCGGATGGGAGCGCCTGCGGTGTCGAGATCGCGTGCTGACGCAAACGATGCCGCGGCTGCCAGCAGTGCCAACACGACCTTTCCCGGCAAGCGATTCCGTGACATCTGAGCTTTCCCGTTCGCGCATGGATGCGCTGAGCGGAACATCGTAGCGGAAATGCTGTTATGTTGCGGGGCGAGTCTTCGGCAACAGGATGGCCACGATGCCTAACAACGGCAGGTAGGCGATGGTCTGATAGACGACGGCGATGCTGGTCTGGTCAGCGAACAGGCCGAGGACCGCGGCGCCCAGCCCGCCCATGCCGAAGGCGAAACCAAAGAACAGGCCGGAGATCATGCCTACTTTGCCCGGCACCAATTCCTGTGCATACACGAGGATGGCTGAGAACGCCGAGGACAACACGAAACCGATCACTACGGTGAGCATGGTTGTGAAGGACAGGTTTGCGTGCGGCAGCAGTAAGGCGAACGGGGCTACGCCGAGAATGGACACCCAGATGACCGGCTTGCGGCCGATCCGGTCACCGATGGGACCGCCGAGCACGGTGCCCACTGCTGAGGCCGACAGGAAATAGAACAGGTGTGTTTGTGCGTTCTGCACTGTCAGGCCGAAGCGGTCCATCAGGTAGAAGGTGTAGAAGCTGCTGATGCCTGCCAGGTAGAAATATTTGGAGAAGATCAACACCAACAGGACGATGATCGCGTTGGTGACCACTTTGCGTGGATAGGGGGATGCGGCCGCTGGCTTTTTGCGGGTGGCTGCGGACACGTGGTGAGTGGAGTACCAGCGACTCACTTGCAGCAACAGAACGATGCCCAACAGGGCGGCCAGGCCGAACCAGGCTACGCTGCGTTGGCCGAAGGGCACGATCACGGCGGCAGCCAACAGGGGACCGATGGCCGTGCCGGCGTTGCCGCCCAACTGGAAGATGGATTGCGCGAAACCATGTTTGCCACCGGAGGCCAGGCGCGCGATGCGCGATGACTCGGGGTGGAAGATGGAGGATCCGATGCCTACGAAGGCGGCGGCCAGCAGAACGAAGCCGAAGGTGGGGGCAAACGCCAGCAGCATCAGGCCGGTGAGCGTGGAGACCATTCCAACGGGCAGCGAATACGGCTGCGGGCGCCGGTCGGTAAACAGCCCTACCAGCGGCTGCAGAAGCGAAGCGGTGAGCTGATAGGTCAGGGAAATCAGGCCAATCTGGCTGAAGCTCAGGGAGAACTCGCCCTTGAGGACGGGGTACATCGCGAGAATCAGCGACTGCATCATGTCGTTGACCATGTGCGAGCTGCTGAGGGCGGTGAGGATCCCGAGCGCGGGCCGGGCCTGCTGCTGGGGCATAGCCGCAGGGCTGCTGACGGCGAGGGTGCCGTTGCTGCCGAGGGCGGCGTTGGTGCTGGGGTCTCCCAGGTTGGCGATGGTGCCGGAGTTAGTGCGGGCGACGGCGCCAGCGCTGGCGGCGGCAGTGCTGAGGTTGGCGCCGATGGCGGCCGGGCTGGTGCCCCCGATGGTGCCGGGGGCGGTGCTGGTGGTGCCGCTGGTGGCGAGGGTTGCTGCGGAAGTCGTCATGGAATGGCTCGAAATGCGTTGTCCGGGCCGGCGGAGGCTGGCCTGCGGGGGTGAATCATCGCTAAAATCGGGGTTCCTGTCTCGCGCTATTCCACCAGGAACCTTCGCAAAAAGGACATGGACCCGCGCCGCCGCCCCAGGGCCTTGCCGCAGATACTCAAAGAGATCGCTGAGACCTCTTCACCTATCTTTTGCCGGGCCACCGACTACCCGGCCGGCTGGCACGTGGAGCCGCACAGTCACCGGCAGCATCAACTGATCTACGCCGTGCGCGGTGTGATGGTGGTGCAGGCTGAGATCGGTCGTTGGGTTGTCCCACCCACGCGGGGGATCTGGATGGTGGCGGGCATGACTCATGAGATACGGTGCATCGAGGAGGTGCACATGCGCAGCCTGTTGGTCGACCCGGATGCGGCGACCAAACTGCCCGGTGAGACGCAGACTGTGGGAATATCGCCACTGTTGCGCGAGTTGATTCGCGCTGCTGTGGACATGCGGCAGCCTTATGTGGCGGGAACCCGTGATGGGCGCGTTATGCGACTGATACTGGATGAGTTGCGGGCTTTGCCAGTGTTGCCGCTGCATCTGCAGATGCCGTCGGATTCGCGACTGTTGCAAATCTGTGAACGGCTGCAGCAGCGTTTGAATGACTCCTCCACCATGGCGGATTGGGCGAAGCGCCTGGCGGTGGACGTGAAGACCATTCAGCGGTTATTTGTGAAAGAAACCGGGATGACGTTTGGTCAATGGCGACAGCAGGCCCGGTTGCTGCGCGCCCTGGAGCTGTTGGCAACGGGCGAGAAAGTCATCGACGTTGCGTTGGCGCTGGGTTACGAAAGCCCCGGGGCGTTCGCTACGATGTTTCGCAAGCAGTTCGGGCAAACGCCCAGCCAGTTTTTCGCGGCAGCCTGACCTGTGAGCCGCACTTCCCGCCTCTTCATGCTGTTGGATGCCCTGCGAGGCCACCGCAGGCCCGTTACGGCGACGCAGTTGTCGCAGACTCTTTCGGTTTCGTTGCGCACGATCTATCGGGACATCGGTACGTTGATCGAGCTGGGTGCGCCCATTGATGGGGAGGCGGGTGTTGGTTATGTGCTGCGGGCGGGATTCTTTCTGCCACCGCTGATGTTCAGCGAGGATGAGCTCGAAGCGCTCCTGCTCGGTGCCCGCTGGGTGGAGCATCAGGGAGATGCGGGGCTCGCGCGCGCGGCCGGCAGCGCGCTCGCCAAGATCGCAACGGCTTCGCCGCGGGACTTGCGCGATGGACTCGCCGAGGCGGGACTTTGGGCTCCGATCTTCAAGGAGCCGGCCACAGTGGAGCTGCCCTTGCAGCCGATCCGCGAGGCGATTCGACGCGAGCACAAAGTCCGGATCGCCTATGTGAATGAATCCGGCGAATCCAGCGATCGGGTGGTTTGGCCGATCGCACTGGCCTTCCTGGAGAAGGTGCAGGTGATGGCGGCCTGGTGCGAGCTGCGCCATGGATTCCGGCATTTTCGGGCGGACCGGATCCGGCAGCTCACGTCGCTGAAATTGCGCTACCCCACCCGGCGAGCGGTGCTGGTCAAACAGTGGCGGGTGCAGGAGAAGATTACTTTGACGCCGAAGCCGGGCTCCTGACAGAAACTGTCAGCGGCGTGGCTCAGAATCTGCCTCATCCGCTCCTGAGGTATTTTTATGCGCCTTTATCATCATCCGTTTTCCTCCAACGCCCGGCGTGCTGTCATGACGTCCATCGAGCTCGGCACTCCGATCGAGCTGGTGTTGGTTGATCTGCCGAAGCGCGAGCAGCGGCAACCTGCGTTTCTCGCACGCAATCCGATGGGACGAGTGCCGGTACTGGAAGACGGCTCGGTCATCCTTCCGGAATCGCATGCGATCATGCTGTATCTGGCGGCGCAGTCTGCCGGTCAAACACTCTACCCTTCCGACCTGGCGGGACAGGCGCAGGTGAATCGTTGGATGTTCTGGTGCTCGGCGCATTTCCAGCCTGCCATCTCGGTGTTGAACTGGGAGCTCTTTGTCAAAAAGGTCGCGGGACTCGGGGAGCCGGACCCGGCGGAGATTGCCCGGGGGGAGAGGCTGGTGCAGGAGGTTGCGTCGTTGCTCGATTCGCATCTGGCCAGCCGCGAGTGGGTCGCAGGTAACAACATGACTCTGGCGGATCTTTCGATTGCCACGCCGCTGATGACTATGAAGCAGGCAAAGCTGCCGGTCGCACAGTTCAAGCACCTGCAGAGCTGGTTTGCGCGAATGCAGGGGCGGGAGTCGTGGCAGAGGACAAACCCGCCGGTTGCCTGAGGGGTGTTTTCGGTACACTCAGCAGGTGGCCCTACCCGGAAGCACTCCTCCTGATTCGCCGTCTGTGCTGGCTGCCGCCTGGCAGTTGCAGCACAGTGGCAATTTTGTAGCGGCCTTCGACCTCGCGCAGGAGGGGCTGCAGCAGTGGCCCGACTCCCAACCGTTACAACATTTGTCGATTCTGGCGTTGGCCTCGTGCGGGTCGACGCAGGCTGCTCTGGCTGCACTGAGAGCGAGCACGCTGGTTGAGACCGACAATGAGGACTTCCTGGCGCTCGAGGCCCGGCTGCTGAAGGATCTGGCGTTCAAGAGCCTCGCTTTGCAAGCGCCGCCACAACTGGCCGCGGCCGCCGCGGCTTATGAGCGGATTGCGCAGCGGACCGGGGGTAACTACACACGGCAGAATGCTGCGTTGTTGTGGATGTTGGCCGGTGATGATGAACGGGCTGTCGGGTTGGCCTCTTCCGTCGCTGCCAGCGTGAGTGGGCTCGCCGTGCCTGCCGATGCTCAGGCGGCTTATTTTCATTGGGCGACGCTGGCCGAGGCTGCCCTGGTCCTCGGCGACCGTAGAACGCTTGAGGATGCGGTGAGTCGAGCGAATCCCTTGTGCCGGGGGAATTTGTGGGCTCGGGCGCGAACGTTTGCGCAGATGCGGCGGTTGTTGGGGGTGCGGGCGGACTGCACGGAGTTGGTTGAACGGTGGTACCGGCCGGCGGTTGGACTCGTGCTCATGCGGGAACAAGCGCAACTAGTTGCAACCGGGCCCTGCGTCGAGGCCGGCGAGAGCCCTGCCCTTGCGTACGCAGTAGGCGCAGATCCAACTGGTGATTGGCAACGACTGCGTGCGGACGGCATCGCGCTGCATGTCATATTAGCCAGGTCGGCCGATCGCCAGTCGTCAGGTCATGGTGACGGGTACACGTGGTCGAGCTTGCTGCTGGATGACGGTGATGACATCCAACGTGAGTGCGCTGAGACGGCGCTCGGATTGTCGCTTGGGCACGCGGATGCCATGCAGGCGCCCTGGGTTTTATTGGATTGGGAGACGGGGCGTTGGGTGCATTGTCAGGATTGCGACCGTGGCGCCTGGGGAGCGGTTCAGGACCGGACGCGGTACGGGATTCTGTTTGCTGATGCGGTGGGGTACTCCCACCTGAGCCTGGGGGATACGCGCCGCTATTGGACGAAGCTGCTTCCTGAGGCGACTGCGGCTGTGTTGCAGCGTCATTCCGCGGAGATTCTGTTTCGCAAGACGTGGGGTGATGCGATCCATGTTGTATTCCGGAGCGCTTCGGCCGCGGCGCGCGCGGCATTGGAGATGAATGCGGCGACGGCACGGCTCGCTGAGGAGCTGGAGTTCGGGCGGCGGCTGGAATTTCGTACAGCGGTGCACTTTGGCACGGCTGTCTTTGGTATTGATTCCATTGAAGAGGCGCCTACGTTTTATGGGCCGCAGTTGTCACTTGCGGCGCGGATCGTACCGGTGGCACCACCGGGGGGTGTGTTTGTCACGGAGCCGTGCGCGGCGCAGTTGAGCCTCGAGGGCGATGCCAACATTGAGTGCACTTATGTTGGGACGACCAGCCTGGCGAAGGGGTACGGGCGCGTTCGGTTGCTCACGCTTTCGTCACGGTGAGGCCATTGTCTGCAGGGCGGACTCGTCGAGCACGGTGACTTTGCCACGACCTACGTCAACCCACCCCTTCGTTCGCCACTCCTGCAGGTACTGATTGACCGCCTGACGGGAGATCCCCAGGAAACGACCCATTTCCTCCTGGGAGATGATGAGCTGGACGCCCTTGGGGGAATGTTGTCCATGAAGCTTGGCGAGACTCAAAAGCCGACGGGCGAGCCGGTTGGGGACCGTGAGTAGCGCTGAGTCCTCTGCCTGAGCGCTCGTCCAGCGAATGCGCTGGCAAAGCAACTGCAGCAGATGAATGGCCACGGTCGGTTCGCGCTGTAACAAGGCGAGGAATTGGGCCCTCGGGATGATCATGAGCTCGCAGGGCGCCGTAGTCGTGGCGGTGGCAGTTCGCGGATTGCCGTCCAGGAGCGCGATCTCACCGAACGTGTCGCCGGGCTCCATGATGTTGAGAAACATCTCTTTGCCCTCGCGGGTACTGGCACTGATGCGGACCTTGCCGGTGACCACGCCGTAAAGCGAATCGCCGGGGTCGCCCTGGGAAAAGACGAGGGCGTCCGGCTCGTAGGGACGCCGGATCGCCAGGGCGGCAATCTGCTGGATGGTGGCGGCGGAAAGCCCCCGAAACAGGCGGTTACGCTCCAAAATCGTCTGTACGGACAAGGCCATGCACCGGCTCCCCGGAAGCTGCGAATGGGTAAGGATAACTGCTTGTGTCAGGTACCTGACAGAAGCCGCGACGCCCTGCGCGCACCCTAGCTCCCAGATAGAGGTTCAACGAAGAGAAAGGAGCTGGTCATGAACACGCAAGTCACAGGTGTAACGAATCTTCTGGTAGTGGCCGCTGCCCTGGCAGTCGGGATGTTGGCCGGAGTCACGCACGCCGCTGAAGCCGAAGTACCGGCACAGACCGTCCGCTTCCAGGACCTCAACTTGAATACGGATGCCGGTGTGCAGGTGCTCTACAAGCGGATCCAGGGCGCTGCGAATCAGGTATGTGGGGATGTTGACGGGCGGGACCTGGTTGTCGCTCGGGCTCACAAAGTCTGTGTGGAGCGAGCGGTGGCCGATGCGGTGGCTACCGTTAACAACCAGATGCTGACGAAGACGGTAACGGTCGCTCAGGTACGCTGAGATGACCCCAAGTGGCAGCTGGCACCGCTCGAGCGGTGTCAGCTGTATTTGCGCTCCAGCTCCGCTTCAATCTGCTCCAGGCTGCGATGGGAGGTCTCAGGCGCCCACTTGGTTGCAAAGACAAGGGATGCCAACCCCAGGGCAACAAAGCCGAGGAAGGTGACTGAGATGCCCAATCGGGCCACCATCGGGGGGAAGACCAGGGCAATTGCGAAGTTGGCCAGCCACAGGACCAACGTGGCTGATCCCATGCTCAGGCCGCGAGCCTTCAACGGAAACATCTCGGACAGGAGAACCCAGGTCACCGGGGAGGTGAACCCCTGTTGAAAGGTCAGGAACAGCACCATGCAGAACAGGACCAGATAGGCGAGTGATTGCGAGGGGCCGAACAGCGCCGAGACGAGCGCCAGCGACAGCAACGCGACGGTGGTACCGCACAAGCCGATGGTCAACATCTTTCTGCGGCTGATCCTGCCGATGAGGTAGATACCCACGAAGGTGGCCAGCACCGACACCACACCGTTCAGTACATTCGCCACCAAAGCGCCCCGATCGCCGAGTCCGGACTGGGACAGGATCTGCGTACCGTAGTACATGATCGAGTTGACCCCACTCACCTGTTGCACGACACCGATACCGATTCCAACGAACAGCAGGGTGCGTGTCCAACGTGTACTGAGAATCGCGGTGGCGCTCATTCGCGCCGACTGCTCCCGTTCGGCCAGTTTCTCAATCTCCATGAGCTCGGCCTGAACCGCGCCACTGGGTCGAATCCGGCGCAGCACGTCCATGGCCTCCTGCAGGCGCCCTTTCGCAACGAGCCAGCGGGGGCTTTGTGGCATGAATATCATGCCGACGAGCAACACAATCGCCGGCAGCACTGCTACACCCAACATCCAACGCCATACGCCCGCGTGGTCGCCCAGGGCGCCCCCGATCGCGGCATTGATGGCGAAGGCCAGGAGCTGACCCGACACGATCATGAGCTCGTTGAGCGTGATAATGCGGCCGCGGCGTTCTGCGGGCGCCATTTCCGCCAGGTAGGTCGGAACCACGACGGATGCGCCACCGACTGCGAGACCCAGAATGAACCTGCAAACACACAACGTAGTCGTATCGGGCGCGACACTGCATGTCACCGTGCCCACAATGAAAACGCACGCAATCAGGATAATCGCCTGGCGGCGCCCCAGGGCATCAGAGATGCGACCGCCGAGCAACGCGCCCAGCGCAGCGCCGAACAGCAGCGTGCTGGTGATGAGGCCCTGATCGGCCGCCGTGAGATGTAACTCGCGGCTCATGTACAACAGGGCGCCGTTGATGACGCCGGTGTCATATCCAAACAGCAGGCCGCCGAAGGTTGAAATGATCGTCACCAGCGCCAACTTTGAAGTGGCGCCGGTGGCGGCGGCCGGTTGCATATCGGCGACTTCTCTCACTGTTACCCCCTCGATTGTCGACCTCAGCGCACTGCGGACACCTTGACGGCCTTGCCGGTACGCAGACTCTCCTCCGCGGCTGCGGCAAGCTCCAGCGCCGCCAGGCCGTCGGAATAATCCGGACTCATGGGCGATCCCTTCTCGAACGCCTCCACGAATGAGTTGATTTCAGCATCGTAGGCCCGGCGATAACGCTCGATGAAAAAATGCAACACCGGCTCCATGGCCGCCGTGCGCCCGGAAGACCATGCTTCCACGGACGTGTCACGATGGTTTCCGGCCTTCAACATTCCGTCAGCGCCGAATACTTCCACGCGCTGGTCATAGCCGTACGCACAGCGCCGGCTGTTGCTGATCTGCACGAGCGCGCCTGACTTCGACCTGAGCGCCAGCGTGCAGGTGTCTATGTCACCCAGCTTGCCGATCTCGGGGTCAACCACATTGGAACCGAACGCAAACACTTCCTCGATATCGCCTGCCAGAAAGCGGGCCATGTCAAAGTCGTGGATGGTCATGTCACGGAACAGTCCGCCGGAGACTTTGATGTACGCAGGCGGCGGCGGCGCGGGATCGCGGCTCGTGATGGCGGCCAACTCGAGCTTGCCGATTTCACCGGCCTGCAGCCGATCCCGCAACGAGCGAAACGAGGGGTCGAAACGGCGATTGAAGCCGATCATGATCACCGGATTGAGCTTCTCAATCTGCTGCCAGCCCTGGCGAGCCCGCTGCAGGTCCAGATCGATGGGCTTTTCACACAACACCGCCTTGCCGGCCATCACGCTCGCTGTGATGAGCGGCACATGGGTGTCGGTGGAGGTTGCAATCAGGACCGCCTGCACTTTCGGGTCCGCGAGAATCTCATCCACACTGGGCGATGCTTTAACGCCCAGCTCGGCGGCTGTATCCGCAGCGCTCCGGGCAACTATGTCGAAGACTGAGATGAGCTCGACGCGTGGATGCTGTGCGAGATTGCGCGCATGCATGCGTCCGATCCGACCGCAGCCCAGTACCGCCATACCAACCATTGATGCCTCCGATCAGCGTCGAGTTGTCAGGGATTCATAGCCGGGCGCGTTGCGAAACTGCCAACGCCGCTCTGGACCGGCCATCGTATTCAGATAGTAGAGGTCGATGCCGTGTGGGGCACCGACGGGATGATAGCCCCGGGGAACCAGCACTACATCGCCATCCTCAACGGCAATGCTTTCGTCCAGTGACCGATCGTCTGTATAGACACGCTGGAAGGCGAATCCACCGGTGTTCGCCAAGCGGTGGTAGTAGGTCTCTTCCAACTGCGTCTCGCCGTCACCACTGGTATCGTGTTTGTGCGGCGGGTAGCTCGACCAATGACCGCCCGGCGTCAAGACTTCCGCAATCAACAGGCGTTCGGCTTCACGAGTCTCGGGGAGGATGTTCCTCACATAGCGGGTGTTGGTCCCTGAGCCACGGACTTCCTCATCCATGTCCGAGGGTCGAATCACTCGCGGCTGGAAACGACCCACGGCCGGTGCCGCGCACACAGCCACCTCGAGATCGGTTTGTGCCTGCAACGATACGTCTGCCTCGGGGGGAACATAGACAGCGAAAGGCTTGCCTTCGAAGGGGTTGCGCCGCTCGCCGATCACGCCGAAAGACTTCCCATTGATATCGACTGTAGTCGAGCCTCCCAGCAGCACGATGCACAGCTCGCGACCGTGTGTGTCGGGCTTCAGCACTTGGCCGGGAAGCAGTTTGAAGACCTCGAACCCGACGTATTTCCAACCGACCGACTCAGGGGTGATGCGCAGAATGCAGCCGCTCGGATCACTCTGTTGCGGTCTGACGAGCAACTTTGACTTCATGTCAGATCCCTGGCGATGAGCTTGCTCAGTTCCGCGAAGCCCTTGGCGGCGTATTCCCGGGGATTGGCTTTTTCCGGATCCTGCTCTGCCTCCAGGACCACCCAACCCGAATACCCCCGCAGCTCGCGAAACACTCGATCGAAGGGTACATCGCCGTCACCAGGTACTGTGAATACACCGTCAACGACCGCGTGGAGAAAGCTCGAGTCCTCTTTCAGTACCCGGTCGCGCACAGCGATGCGAACGTCTTTGGTGTGAATGTGCCGAATCCTGTCGCGGTAGCGTTTGGCGAGTGCAACTGGATCGGCACCCGCGAAGGTGGCGTGACCTGTATCCAACAATAGTCCGACCTCGGGTCCGGTCGCTGCCATCAACTCGTGTATGTCTGCCTCGCTCTGCACTACCGTTCCCATGTGATGGTGGTAGGCGAGCTGGACACCTTCAGATGCGGTCAGCTTTGCGACTTCGGTCATGCGTCGGCCGAATTCACGCCACTGCGACGACTGAAGAACAGGTCGTTTCGACAAAGGCGTATCCAGGTTGCCGTGGACGGCGCCGCTGACTTCCGCAAAGACCAGCACCGGACTTCCCATTGCTTTCAGCAGATCCAGATGCGGCCGCAGGCTGTCCATTTCCGCAGCGACATCCCGGCTGAGGAGCTCGGCAGAGTACCAGCCGGAGACGCAACTCAGGTTGTAGCGGCCGAGGACCGCGCCCAGCGTCTGGGCCACACGGGGAAACTTGTGGCCCAACTCCATGCCTTCGAATCCGATGGCACGCGCCTCGCTCAGACAGGTCTCGAGCGGGGTGGCGCCTCCGAGCTCACGCAGGTCGTCGTTGGACCAGATGATGGGATTGGCGCCGATGCGAATGGTCATCTTTTCCTCCGGGATTCATAGGCCTCGCGTGCCTGCTGCACCTCAGCTCTTGGTGACACTTCGGGGACCGGAACGTCCCACCAGGTCCCGCCGGCTGTCGTGCTCTTGCGCGGATCTGTCTGGATTACGAGCACCGAGGTGCGATCCGACTGGCGGGCTGCGGCGATGGCCGCGGGCACCTGATCCAGGGAGTCGAGGCGCGATGAATGAGCGCCCAGGCTGCGGGCATGCGCCACAAAATCCACCCGGGGCGCGGCGTCGGTGAGCAGATTGTTGAAACTGGCGTTGCCGGTGGCATTCTGTAGTCGCTCGATGCAACCGAACCCGCGGTTGTCCAACAGGATGATGATCAACCTGCGACCGAGTTGGATGGAGGTGGCTATTTCGGAATTCATCATGAGATAGGAGCCATCGCCCACCATCACGAAGACTTCCCGATCCGGCTGTGCGAGCTTCACACCCAGACCGCCGGCGATTTCGTATCCCATGCAGGAGTATCCGTACTCCAGGTGATAGCCGCCGGGAGCGCCGGCGCGCCACAGCTTGTGGAGCTCACCCGGAAGCCCGCCCGCTGCGCAAACTACTATGTCGGTTGGCTGCGAGCTGCGTTGGACTGCGCCGATTACCTGGGCGTCCGACGGGAGTCCATTTACGGTGTCTTTTACGAAATCCCGTGCGGTATCGTTCCATTGCCGAAGCTGAATTTCGGCCTGCTCGCGCCAGGCGGGCGCGCTGGTCCAGTCACCCAATGCAGCGCTCAGTTGACGTAGCCCTACATCCGCATCCGCAATGAGCGGCAACGCGTCGAACTTGTATGCGTCAAACGGCTGGACATTGAGTCCTACCAAGGTCCGACCGGGTCTGCGAATCAACTGCCCGGAACCGGTCGTAAAATCCTGCAGGCGTGTGCCCACTGCGAGAACCACATCCGCCTGGTCCATGAGGCTGTTGGCTGCCGCTGTGCCTGTGACACCCACGGCACCCAGATTCAGCGGATGACTGGATGGCAGCGCCGACTTTCCTGCCTGGGTTTCGACGACGGGTACGCCGTGACGTTCCGCAAACTTCTTCAGCGACTCTTCGGCGCCGGAATACAGCACGCCGCCGCCACAGACGATGATGGGCTGTTTTGCCTGTGATATTTCGCGTGTGGCGTGGGTCAGGTCAGTTTCGGCCGGCGGCTGCCTGCGGGGCAACCACTCTCGGTCGCGAAAAAATTCGCTCGGCCAGTCGTAGGCTTCCGTTTGGACATCCTGGCAGAGTGCGAGCGTGACGGGACCGCAGTCGGCGGGATCGGTTAGTACCTGCAGCGCTCGCTCGAAGGCGCTGAGCAGTTGCTCAGGACGGGTGATTCGATCGAAGTAGCGGGACACCGGGCGCAAACAGTCATTGGCGCTGATGAGCCCATCGCCGAAGTCCTCCACCTGCTGCAGGACCGGATCGGGTCGGCGGGAAGCAAACACATCACCGGGAAGCAACAACACCGGTAATCGATTGACGTGGGCCAGGGCGGCCGCTGTTGTCAGGTTAGTGGCTCCCGGCCCGATGGATGTGGTGCACGCCATGATCCTTCTGCGGCGACATGCTTTGCTGAACGCGATCGCTGCGTGCGCCATCGCCTGCTCATTGTGAGCACGCAAAGTCGGGAGTGACTCACTCGCCGACTGCAGTGCCTCGCCCAGACCTGCGACGTTACCGTGGCCGAAGATGGCCCACACGCCCGCGAACAGTCGCTGCCGCCGCCCTTCAAACTGCGTCCACTGGGCCGACATCGCCTTCACGAGGGCCTGTGCCATCGTCAAACGTTCACTGCTCATTTGCTATTCCAGGCTGTGACCAGCGCCGCGAAGCGATCACTCATGTCGGCAATGGCCTGTTCCTCGGACATCTGGCCTGACAGGAAGCCTTCGGCGGCTCGCCCGAATATCGTACGACCGACTGCGAAGCCGCGCACGCGAGGCGCAGATGCGGCGAGCCGCAGTGACCCGATCATCTGCTCGAGAGGGGCATCCATACCCAGCACTACGATCCCACGGCACAGGTCATCTTCACGAGCGATGACATCGGCACACGCTTGCCATGCCGCGGCGGTCGACTGAGCCTCGAGCTTCCACCAGTCCGGGTAGATCCCGATCTCGTACATCCGCGACATGACCCGGGCCACCGTGTCGTCTTCGATGGAGCCATGCCTGCTGGCGATGATCTCGAGCAGAAGCTCGCGCCTTTGACGGCGGCACACGGCTGCCAGCCGCAACAGTTCGCGCTCCTGCGCCCGGCGCAGCTCAGGCGGGTCGTCCGGGTGATACAAACACAAGCACTTCGCCGTCACCGCGGTCGGCCACTCGATCAGGTCCGTGGCCAGACTGTCCATGTGATCAAACTCCAGGGGCCGCGATCCGGGCAACTCGACCGGACAGGCCAGCCAGAGATTTTCCTTCGAGGCCAACTCGAGGGCGCTCGCGCCAAAGGTTCCATCCAACAGCATGCCGAATCCATCACGACGGCACGCGACGTTGACGGCTGCTTGCACGGCAAGCTCCTTCAGGCGCTCGATTTTCTCGTGCTTTACCTGCAGACGATTTGCCAACTCCGCGAGCTGGGATCGATGGTCGATTGCCAGAGCCAGAAGTTGCTCAGGCTGGCGCCGGCGGGTCGTCGCCCAATGCAGGTGGTTGAGGCGCTCATCCTTGCGCAACGCTTCCTGCGGGCTGCCGTGCTCGAGGTACCAATTGAGCTCGCGCGTAGTGGGATATTCGGTTGAGCACAGAAGACGCGATACAGCGAACGCACCGCACGCGTTCGCGTAACGGATACAGTTCTGAAACGATTCATTGCGCAGGTAGCCGCTCAGGAAACCGGCGAGAAAGGCATCGCCCGCGCCGAGCACGTTGTAAACCTTCACAGGCATTCCGTGGCCGACGATCCCGTCATCCAGACTGTTGGGTATGTCGCCTGAGATTACCACACAGCCCATGGCTCCCCGCTTGCAGACGATGACCGCTTTGGAGAGTTTGCGAATGTTCCGGCACGCCTGGAGGGTGTCCTCGTCGCCTCCGGCAATATGTAACTCTTCTTCCGTTCCAACAATCAGATCACACAGGCTCAAATGCGGAGTCAACGCGGCGGTGACCCGGCCCGAGCGGGCATAGCGACTTTCGCCGGCCCCATGGCCACCGATGCCCCAGAGGTTGGGCCTGTAATCCACATCCAGAATGATTTTTCTGTTGGCGCGCCGGGCAATGGCCATGGCTGCGGCCTGCGCGGCAGCGGATGCTGCGCGGGAGAAGTGAGTACCGGTGACGAGGATCGCATTTGCCGAAGCGATAAAGCTCGCATCGATGTCAGCTTCGGACAACGCGGAATCCGCACAATTGTCACGGTAGAAGACGAGCGGAAAGCTGGACTCACTGCGGATGGCCAGCAGGACCAGCGAGGTCAGCCGTTCAGGATCAACCGTGACGCCGCGCGTGCTCACTCCTTCGCGGCTCAGTTGCTCGAGCACGAAACGGCCCATGGGCTCGTCTCCCACCCGACTGATGAGCCCGCTTTTGAGGCCGAGTCGCGCGACGCCGATCGCGATGTTCGCCGGGCAACCACCCACGCCCTTGGCCAGGGTCGAGACGTCTTCGAGGCGGCTTCCGACCTGTTCGCCATAGAGATCGACGCTTACGCGCCCGATGGTGATCAGGTCGAGCTGTGTGCTCACGTCAAAGGTCCCCTCGAGAGCCGGCCGTTCCGAATCATAGGCCGAATGGAAAAAATATTCTATTCTTCGCGGCAACCAGCCACGGCGACCGCGAGCGTCATCGCCAGCGCGAAGGTTCCCGCCAGGGACCTGAAGCCGCCGAAATCGGCCTCGGCCACCTCCAACCAACAACTGGAGATCAGAACGAGCGGCGACAACGGCGAGTCTGTTATCGCGACAATGGGAATTTCGGCCCGGTGGGCTGCTTCGGCCAGTTGTTGCGTGGCTTGCGCATAGGGGGCGAAGCTGACCACCAGCAGGGCATCCTGCGCAGACAGTTGCGAAATTTGCTCAGGTGCCAACCCGGCGATCTGGTCTACCAACTCGCAGCGAATCTTCATCCGTCGCAAGGCGTAGCCGAGATAGCTCGTGACCGGGAAGGAACGGCGCGTGGCCAGGAGATAGATGATCTGGGCGTCGGCCAGTATCTGCACCGCCTGGCTCAACGATGCGGGATTTACGCTGTCGCTCACCTGCTCGAGCGACTCAACCGAGGTTTGGGCGAAACTCTTCAGCAGATGCATGGGATCGCGGTGCCCTTCCTCCGTCGACCGGACCCGCTCCAACCGCTCCGGGTAACCGGGCCAGCGCTTGCGAGCATGGGCGCGGAATACGTCCTGCATATCTGTAAAGCCCTCGTAGCCGAGGGCCCGGGCAAATCGCACTAATGTGGAGGGCTGCACATTGGCATGTTTGGCGATCTCGACCACGGTCCCGAAGGCCACTTCCTGAGGGTGCGTCATCGCAAAATCGGCCACCTGAATGAGCCGCTTCGGCAGATCGGACCGCCGCGACGCAATCAACGCACCCATCGACTTGAGGTCGCGCGGCAGCTTGGGCTCTGTGGTTTTTTTCAAGTGCGAGTGGCTCCCCAATGACCGGCCATTATTAACGGATCGCGTGACTTGTGTCAGGTGCCTGACAGAAGGCGCGACGGCGGCGGCGCACGATAGCTCCCAGATGAGAGGTTAAACGAATTCTGTGAAGGAGCTGATCATGAACGAGCAAATCAAAAATGTAGTGATGGGTGCCGCGGTGGCCGCTGCGATGTTGGTTGGAGTTGCGCAGGGCGCCGAGGTGGCAGTCCGCTACCAGGACCTCAATCTGAACGCAGAAGCGGGTGTGCAGGCGCTCTACCACCGGATCCAGGGTGCTGCGAATGAGGTGTGTGGGTATGTTGACGGACGGGACCTCGTTGTCGCTCGGGCACACAAGGCGTGTGTGGACCGCGCGGTGGCGGATGCGGTGGCTGCCGTTAACCACCAGGGGTTGACGAACACGGTTGCGGTTGCTCAGGTACGCTGAGATGGCCGCGGATAGCAGCCGCTCCGGTGTTGGGCCGGGGCGGCTGGTCCTTTTTTGCACGCTGCCCATAGGGCTGCTGCTACTTGCGGCGGGCGCTATGTGCGCTCATGCCTACTATACGTTTCATCCTGCCCGCGCCGTTCGCGAAACCCGAACCGGGCTTTGGTTGTGTCAGGTGCCTGACAGAAGGTGCAGCGATTTGCGCGCACCATAGCTCCCAGATGAGAAGTTAAACGAATTCTGTGAAGGAGCTGATCATGAACAGGCAGATCAAAAATGTAGTGATGGGTGTCGCGGTGGCGGCTGCGATGTTGGTTGGGGTTGCGCAGGGTGCCGAGGTTGCTGCGAAGACGGTCCGCTATCAGGACCTCAACTTGAACACCGAGGCGGGTGTGCAGGTGCTCTACAAGCGGATCCACGGTGCTGCCAATCAGGTGTGTGGGAATTTCGACGTCCGGGATCTGCAGGTTGGTCGGGCCCACAAGGCTTGCGTTGACCGAGCAGTGGCGGATGCGGTGGCTACTGTTAACAACCAGATGCTGACGAAGACGGTGGCGGTTGCTCAGGTGCGCTGAGATGACCGCGGTTTGAGGCCGCTCCGGTGTTGCGCCGGGGCGGCTGGGATTTGAGCCCAGGACGGGTATAGACTCACCGAATACGCTCTGGACGAGAGGAACTCGCGATGTGGCGGATTCTCGCACTGGCTATTGCCCTACCCTGCGGCCTGGCGACGGCGGCCCCTCCGCCAACCTCGAACGACCAGAGCACGCCGGCTGAAGTGACCGTCGAGGCGCAGCGCAAGGCTATCGAGCATCAGGCGTACGACTTTGTCCGCGAGGCGACGCGAAATCCTCGATTTGAGAATGAGTCGCTGCCGCGATGGAATGCGCCGGTGTGCTTTGCTGTCGCTGGACTGCCCACGGAACAAGGGTTGTTCGCGCTCGGAAGACTCTCCGAGATTGCGCGTGCCGCGGGCGTGCGCGTGGCGCCCCGGGGGTGCAAATACAATTTCTATGTAGTGTTTGCGCCTCAGCCGGGCAACCTGCTCAAAAAGGCATTTCTAGGGGCCTCAAAGGCACTCGATCGGTGCGAGGGATTGCCGATGGTCAGAGAGTTTCTCAGTCCAACCAAACCGCGGGCTGTGCGTGTGTGGCACAACGTGAGGCCGTTTACGCGCGATGGGATGCCGATCGATGTTTCGGGTCGATGCATGGGCGCTTTGGCAGATAGCACGGATTTCCCGGTGAGCCTGCAGTACTGGCCATCGCACCTCCAGCGTTACGATGTGACGGCCTTCTCGCTGGCGCTGGTGATTATTGATACAGCGTATCCAAAGCCGGTCAAACTGGGGCAACTCGTCGACTTCGCCGCGCTCGTGGGACTTGCGGATATTTCCGTGGATGCGAACGTAGGCGACACGCCGAGCATCCTGCGGATATTCGACCAGGCAGCCGATGAGCAGGCCCCCGGCTTGACGCAGTGGGATTCAGCCTTTCTCAACTCCCTCTATCAGTCCGATCAGGCCGCTGTTGTGCAGCGCTCGCAGATGGCTCTCAAGATTTCGCATAACATCGCGGTCGAGCGCCCTCATGAGAAGGACGCTGGAGGTCGTTAAACGGCCATCACGTCCTGCGACAGTTGCCCTTCCCCAAACAATCGCCCCTGGCCACAGTCACATCCCAGCGCCTGCAGGATCGCCACCTGCGCCGGATCCTCCACGCCATCCGCCACACTCAATCTGCCGAGATTGCGAATGAGATTCAACGCAGCGCCGATGATGGCCAGACCGGCGTGCCCCGCGCGCAGATCCCGCATAAACGCACCATCGATCTTGATGGTGTCAAAAGGAAACTCTCGCAAGACCGACAACGAGCAGTGGCCGGCCCCAAAATCGCGCAAGGCCAGCTTGACGCCTTGCCGCTGCAACTGCGCGAGCAGCCGCCGGACACTTTCACCATCACGCATCACTTCGCGCTCTGACACCTCGATCTGCAGACACTCAGCCGGCAATGCCGCCGAACGTAATGTACCGAGGATCTGCTCAATCAACCTGTCGACGCGGGCGAGCTCGGAATGCGAGATCCCCAGACTGATTCTGGCTGGTGCGCGTTCGCCGTCCCGCCTGCGCCAACTCACCATGGATCGAACGGCTTCCTCCAACATCCACTGACCGAGTGCCAGCATCAGGCCGGACTCCTCGGCGATCGGCAGGAACTCGTGCGGCTCGATGACCCCGAGGGTGGGATGGTTCCAGCGCAGGCTCGCTTCGATATAGCGCCGCCGGCCGGATTGAAGGTCAATCACCGGCTCGTAGGCCAGAGATAACTCGTCAGATCCGATGGCCCGCCGCAGTGAAGTCTCGATGGCCAGATGGCGGGTCATCCGCGCATGCATGGCCTCGCTGAATACAACCGAGCAGCCGCGGCCGGCTCGCTTCGCCTCGTACATGGCGACGTCGGCGTTGCGAACCGCTTCTTCCGCACTCGCGCCGCATTGCTCACCGGTGACGATTCCAACGCTGGCCATCGAGTGCACTTCGTGGTCGAAAATGCTGTAACCCGGCGCAAGGGAATTGAGCAACCGCTCAGCCACCCGCACCGCATCGGCGGGGGCGCGCAGATCATTGATCAAAATCAGGAACTCGTCGCCGCCGAAGCGACTGATCAGATTGGCTCCGACCTCATCCGGAGACTGATCCCCGACTCTGAGGGCCGCTTTCAGACGGCGCGTAATCTGACGCAACAGCTCATCCCCGGCATCGTGGCCGAGCGTATCGTTGATGACCTTGAAGCGATCGAAGTCAAAGAACAGCACGGCGCAGTCAGGCTGGCGGCCACTGCGTACCCGCGTGAGCGCAGCCTCCAGATGCTGCATGAACACGGTTCGATTCGGCAATCCAGTCAGCCGGTCAATCTGTGCAGCGCGGATGAAGGCAGTCTCCATCTCCTTGCGCGCGGACACGTCCATCATGATGCCGGCAATCAACTGGGGCCGGCGGTCACCGCGGGCTCGCAGCACCCGGCCGCGAGCGAGAATCCAGGTCCACTGTCCAAATGCGTGCCGGATTCGAAACTCGTGCGAAAAGAAGGTCCCCGAGCTCCTGAGGCTCTCCCCGATCACGCGCTTCAGCCGACCATAGTCTTCGGCATGAATCAGAGTCCGCAGGCGCGCCGAATTGAGTTGACGCAGCTCACCCGGTGCATAACCGAGGAGTGCCTCCGTCCGATCGCTGACGGAAACAACACGGCTGTGAGAATCCCATTCCCAGGTGCCAACATTGGTACCTTCGATCACTTCTCTCAATCGCCGCCGTTCCGTGTCCAACACCTCCGCTGATCTTGTCGCCGCTTTGGCAGCCTCCAGAGCCGCATCAGCGTCAGCCAGGCCACGACATCGCACACGATAGAAAAGGAATCCGAGGATCGCTATCAGAACGCCGGCCGGCACCAGGCCGAACAAGGCTCGATTGCGAAAGCCAGCCAGGCGAGCGGCCAACACACTGGCGTCTACATCCAACCCAACAGCACCGATCTGGTGTCCCTGCAGATCGCGGATCGGTGCGAGGCCTGACATGAAGGTACCCCATGCGTCTGAACTGACCTCGTTGCCGGCGGCTGCAATCCCTTCCGTTTGCCCGTCGCCGAGTGCCTGTGCCATGGTCTCCGTTCGATATGGGTAGACTTCCCACACCCCCGATTGATCGGGTTGACCCGAGGGGGTACGCGCGTGAGGGTCGGCGGCATCGAGAACGAAATGAATCGTGCCTCCAACCTGGACAACCGTGTAGATGTAGTGAACCGTCGGCAGGGCCTGCCGTAACCGACGCAGGGGGGCAACGGCTCGGGTGTAGTCCGCATCATTGAGCTGCTCGGGTCTTCGGATCCGCTCATGGAGCACGGGGTCGATCGTGCTCGCGGCCGCTTTCGCCAACTCGATCAGGTGATGGCGAAAGCCCTGGAACTCCGCCTCGCGGGAGCTCCTCCACAGCCCGAAAATGCCCGCACCCACGACCAGCAACATGAGAGCCGACAAGGCCATGGCCTCCCAGCGCGCGCGCTGCCGTTGCCGAACAGCGACGCTCGACGCCTCGCTGGGCAATGCTTCAGGCCGGGTGGATGTCCGCTCCCGCGTTGCCAACACAGTCCCCTCATAACCTCTTGTTGTATCTTCACACGGATCCTCCGCGCTGCCACTCGACTGAACCCCTAAAATCCGCGGATATGAGGATTTGGGAGTCGGATCACACCCTCCGGCGCTGTGCCCGCCGATATATTCGAAGATATGCTTCCCCTGCGCACAGCAAACGGTCTGCTCGGACGTTCGGCCATTCTCGAAGCGGCTGCTGCTCTGCGCATGGCCGAGGCGGGAACTACTTCACCCGCGCGTCTGATCACCCTGCTTTGTGACGAGAGCCTCACCGCTGACCAGTTGGCCACCAAGATTGAAGCGCATCCCGTCCTGACCGCCCGAGTGCTCCAGGTTGCCAACTCTCCGTATTACGGGCAGGTCAAGTCGGTAGGCACGGTCAAGCGAGCCCTGCAACTTCTCGGCCTCAACGCCGTCCGCGGCGTCGCGGCAGCCGCCTTCATTGACCAATTGATACCGCGCCGCATTCCTGCCGTCCCGGATCTGCCGGCTCTCCTGCGTCATAGCCTGGCAACTGCAATTGCGTGTGAGATGCTGGTCACGCGTGCCCACCCCGTACTGGCCCCAGAGGCGTTTATAGCCGGTCTCATTCACAATCTGGGTACGGTGATCCAGGCGAGTCTGGATCCGGCCGGCACCGCCGGCATGATGGCGGCACGAAGCTCGGACCCATGCGGAGCCGTTCGAGCCTTGGAGGAACAGCACTGTCAGTACCATCATGAGATGTGCGGTGCGGTCCTGTTTGATGCGTGGCAACTTCCCGACTCGCTCGTGAGTGTTGCAATGCATCATCACGAACCGGAGGGAGCGCCGGACCCGCAGCGCCAGCTCGTGGGCCTCGTCTGGGCGAGCGCAAGCGTAGCTCTGAGCTGTGGAAATACCTTCTCACTGGAACCCGCGGTCATACCGCTCGACTACCCGAAAATGCTTGCGCTCGGTCTGCGTCAGCCCGACATCGACCGCGTGGCTGCCGAACTACCCAACCGGGTCGAGATGCTGAGTCGCGCTTTGAGCTGACGGGCGGATCAGCCCAGGATGACCTTCAGGCGCTGCGAGCGCGATGAGGTGTCTGCTTCGGCCAGGCGCTGCAACAGGGCATCCGCATCATCAGCCAACATCGGCCGGCTGAGCAGATATCCCTGCGCTTCCTGACATTCCTGTTCCTGGAGGAACATCAGCTGCGGCAACGTCTCCACACCTTCTGCGGTCACGTTGATACGTAGGGAACGTGCCATTGCGATGATGGCCGCCGCGATGGCCCGATCATCGTGACAATCGTTGATCCGGGTGACGAAGGTCCGGTCGATTTTGAGCCGGTCGACGGCCAGGTGGCGCAGGCGCGCAAAGCTCGAATAGCCGATACCGAAGTCATCGATTGCCAACGTGACACCGAGGCTTTTCAACTCCCGCAGCGCCTGCTCGGCCCATCTTTCATCCGACATGATGACGGACTCGGTGATTTCCAGCTCCAATTGCGATGCGCGCAAGCCGGACTCTTTCAGAATGGCCGCGACCCGCGCGGGGAACTCCGGCATGGTGAACTGCCTTCCCGAGACGTTCACCGCCACACGTCCCACAGGCAGTCCCCGGTCGTGCCAACTCTTCGCCCGCGCGCAGGCTACCCGCAGCACCCAGTCGCCTATATCGAGAATGAGGCCGGTTTCTTCCGCCACGGGAATGAATTCTGAGGGCGGCACGTTGCCCAGCGCTCCACTGCGCCAACGCAGGAGCGCTTCCACTCCTGAAATGGACCCGGTGCGCACATCAAACTGCGGCTGATAGACGAGTGACAGCTCGTCGCGTTCGAGAGCGCCCCGCAGTTGTTCTTCGATGGTGAATCGCTGCAGGGCAGCGACATTCATAGGCCCGTCAAACACCGCATGAGTTCCGGGACACTTGCGCTTCGCGAAGTACATGGCGAGATCGGCGTTGCGCAACAAGGATTGTGCATCCGTGCCGTGGCCCGGATGCGCAGCTATGCCGATACTCGGGGTGACGACGAGGGATTTCCCGCCGACACAGATCGGTTCGCGCAGCGCGGCGATCAGCCGATCCGCCACGGCCTGTGCTGTTTCGATAGCCGCAATTCGAGGTAACACGATCAGGAATTCGTCGCCGCCCAGACGAGCCAGATCCGCGCTGCCGAGGCTCTGCATTTCGGTATCGACGCCCTCCTGTTCGAAAGTGCGCAGTGTATTTTGCAGACGCTGGGCAACCACACATAACAGCTCGTCGCCGGCCGCATGGCCCAGGGTATCGTTGACTCGCTTGAAGTTGTCCAGGTCCAGATACAACACCGCCAGTGTGTAACCGCGCTCGCGCGACATCTCGAGGGCGCCGGCCAGGCGGGTTCGGGACTGCTCCCGATTCGGGAGGCCGGTGAGGGTGTCGAAGTAAGCGAGGCGCACGATGTGCCGCTCGGCCTGCCACTTGGCCGCCAGAGCGATCGCCGACTGACGCACTTCTCGCGGGTGAAAGGGCTTTTGCAGATAGGAGAGCTTTTCCTCCGGCGGAACTATCGCGCTCACATCTGCCGGATCAATGTCCGAGTACGCAGTGCAGATGACGATCTCAATCGCGGGATCCAACTCCCGGATGCGCGCTGCAGCCCAGACTCCGTCTTTACCCGGCGGCATACGCATGTCGAGGAACACCAGCGCAAAAGGCTGATTGTCCGCCAGCGCCCGGCGTACTTCGGTGACTGCCGATTCCGCCTGATCGCAGAAGACAACATCGAAAGTGCGCGAGTCCTTACGCGAAGCGGCTTTGGCCGGAGTGCCTCGCGAAGCTCCAAACAGCCGCGTTCGCAGCTCGCGCAAGGCCGCGCCTTCGCGGGAGCTCACGGGCTCGCACAGGGTCTGTCGGTACGCGGTGCGGATGACCTCCTCATCGTCGACCACCAGGACGCGAATCGTTGTATTGGGTTCCCCAGTCATCAATCTCTCACGCTGCCTCTGTTATGCGTTCAGAGGATGTTTTTAAAGGCACCAACACATGAATTGCGGCGCCGCGCCCCGGGCCGTCGCTGGTTGCCCACACGCTGCCGCCCAATGCGGCGACTGCATTCGCACACCAGTGCAGCCCGATTCCAAAATTCGTCTGTCTGGACTTGGTTGAGAAGCCCTTATCGAAAATGCGAGCCAGACGATCCGCGGCGATCCCTACTCCGTCATCGGTGCAATGCAACACCAACTGCTCGTGGCCGACGGCGTAGCTGACCTGAGCAGTGACCTTCAAGGAGCCCTGCGGCCGGCCCGTTTCGCCGACTGAATCGGCCGCATTGATGATGATGTTCTGCAGTACCAGGCGCAACACGGTTCTCGGCACGGACAGCGGCCCTGCCTGCTCCAACGAGTGATCTCGCTCAATCCGCAGACGCTGCAAGGACTCATCCGGAACGACTTCCAGCGCCTGATTCAGCAGGTCGGCGAGCCTGACGACCTCCCAGACGTGCTCGTTGCCGTGAGTGGCACGCAACTGCTCCGCCAGGGCGGATTGAACCACCGCACTCTGTCGAGAGATGAGCTCTACATCGTTCCTGGCCTCGGCCATTGTCGTTGTCAGAGCGCTGCCGGCCAGGCTCAGCAGCTCGGCAAGTGCGATTCGCCGCTCCGGGTCGAGCTCCGGCCCGGAGATCTCATGCGCGACCAGTTGGAAATCCTCGTCACTGATGGATTGCAGCCGCTCCTGCAGCAGCGCCAGCCGCACACCGATGGGCGTCATCGCATTACCCAGGTTGTGCAAAACGCCTTTGGCCAGCTCCGCGAACCCGGCTTCAAAAGACTGATCCACGAGTTGACTGCGTGACTCGGCTATGCGGCCTACCATCCGGTCGAACTCTCGAGCCAGGATGCCGATTTCGTCGGCGCGGTCGAAGTCGAGCTTGGTCGTGAGATCGGAGCCCGCTCCTACCTGCTTCGCATGTCGGATGACCCGTGCCAACGGGCTCAAGACGACCTTGTTCAAAGTGAGTATCAAGAGGATGACGACGGCCACCGCCATACCCATCTGGACGGCGGTCGCGTAATAGACTGCCGACCGGCCGCGCCGAGTGAATTCCCGCGGAACATCGACCCGCAGCGTGAGGACCGGCTTGCCATAGATGTCGCTCATCGATTCAAACACTGCGGTGTTGCTTTCGGTCTCGGCGATGCTGCTCGCGCCGGGGACGCTCGAGGGTGGCAGGAGTGAAAGCGCGACCTGGGCCTGAGAGCCCAGACGAGTGATCTCGCCCGCCGAAAGGTACCTTCCCATGATGACGAGGCCGCGAGAAGGCCCCCGCCCGAAACCATCGAGGATGGGCGCAGCCGCCACCAACATCGGACCGTGCGCGGTCTGAAGCAAGCCGCGAGCCGCACGGCCATCAATCAGGTGGATGCGCCAGGGAAAATCCTCCCGAGCCACGACCCGGCCCAACACATTCAGATCCGCAGACTGATCCACGAGATCGAGAGCCGCGGAGGCGATGATATGACCGTTGAGATCCATCACGACCACCGAATTGATGTCGAGCTGCTGGAGGCCGATGACTGTCAGATTCTCGTTCACGAACGCCCGATCGTGATCCCGGGCGAAGCGCCACGTGTCGGCCCAGTTGCCCCACCCGGTTGCCGACAGGCCCAACTGTTCCAAAGCGCGGTCTGTAGCGTAGCGGACCCGGCGCATGGCGACGGCCGCTTCGGAGCGCTCGAGATCAGCGAAGCTGGGGATCAGAACACGACTGGCAACAAACCACTCGGAAACGCCGAGGACCCCGAGCAGGGTCGCAATCAAGGCTCCGACCTTCCAGCGGATATTCATGCCCCAACTTATGAAAAATCGGGCGGCGCTACTGGCCCGGATGTCTCAATTCAGGTGAGGTGTCGGCGTGCATGCGCCAATGCGTGAAGTCTTTCGCATTTGTCGCAGTGCAACGAAGAGCGCTGTCGTTACAGGCCCGATTTGCTGCGCTGAGGCGAGTCCTCGCGTGGGACGGGACTGAGGGTCGTCGCGGTCGGTTTGTTGATCTGATTCCCGCCCGCCACGTACCGCACCTCAGTACTCGGGACATATCCCTCGGACACCAACGAGCGCTCCGTTTCAAAAACATTGTGGCTGCGGAATACTTTGGCCGCGTTGCTCTCTAACGCATGTACGCGCGCCGGGTACCTGGCACGGTAATCCCTGTTGACCCACACGAACGCAGGGATATCAAAAGCATGGTCGGTGTAAGCCGGCGCTCCATGCCCCGCGGTGCCATCCAGAAGCTGCAGATCCTCCCCGTGATCGGAGACGAACATCACCGTTGCCGGCACCGACAAACCTCGGGCGCTCTCACGTTGGATCGCAGGCAGAAGCACCTCGTCGAGCGTGTGCCGACCCATACTGTCAGCGTGCAAGTCAATTGGATTAGTCGTATGAGTGGCACTCATGCCGACAGCGGTCGCCGTTTGGATGTCCTGATTGTCGACCCATGCCGTCGAATACCCGGCTTCTTTTGCCAGGTCGACCAGGTTGCCTCTGATCTTGTCGAGCGCGAACTCCTCGGGCGACATGCCGGTCAGGATGATCGGCACAGCCCAGGACGTCTGCCAGCCGCCAATATAACCCCGTAGCCGCCACCCAAACGCCCACCGGCATCGCGCCTTACTCTACGCGGATGAACCCAACGATCTCCTCCATCGAGGTGTTGACGACTATCATCGACAGCGTATGCGCCGGCGGCATACCGAAGTTCAGTGTGTATCCAACAAAGACGATCTCGAGGGCGAAGAGCGGCCACTGCCAGACAAAGAATCGGCGCCAGGTGCGTGCAACCACAGCCAGCGTTGGCAATGAATACAGCAGCGCAGCCAATACAAAGCAAATTCGACTCGTCGAAGCGCGTGTCGGTGACAATTTAGTTAAATCCAGGAGGGATCTGCCGGCTGAGGGATTCGAACCCCCGACCCCCTGATTACAAATCAGGTGCACTACCAGCTGTGCTAAGCCGGCACAGAGGGGTCGCGAGTATAGACTATCGGGAGAGAGACCGGGTAGCGGGCTTTCCGGGAGCCTGGCTGGCCATGCGCCACGGCGGCAGGCAATTGCGGGAGAAAAGGACTGTGTCCGTCACGGGCACCGTAGCAATAGGCACGCCGACCGTGCGAGAAAGATGAGCGCGTCGGATAAACAGTGCGCGATCCAATACGCTATACGGAGCATTCGTTACAAACAGATACTCCGATTTGAAGACCGGGCTCTCAATCAGCCCTTGCAGCATGGCGGGTCGAAAAGGGTAGGTGATGTCTGTTCCGCAAACACCGTCGCGCAGGGCCATTCCACTGATGTAGCCGTCGATGAGGTCGGGATGTTTTGCCAGCACGTAAGCCATATCCGTCTTGCTATCCACCGGCCCCCCAGGATCGAAGTGGCCTTCGTGTGCGATATGGCTGTCGTTCAATCCCAGGACATCTATCTCGTCTCCCGACACGTACCACCCCCACTTTCCCGCAAGCGCCGCGGCAGAAACCGTGTGGTTGTCGCTGATGCGCTGAACCCAGGCGAAGTAAGGGTCCAGGGCTTCCATGTGCAATAGTCCATCGCGCTCAATGAGCCGGGCTGGATCGGCCGCCACCCACTTCCAATTCTGTCGTGCAATCGCTGCATCACACAGGACGACAGCCAGGACAATGGTTGCGACTCGCGCCATGGACGGCAGCGGTAGACGGACCGTGAGAAGTGCCAAAAGCAACGCCCAAACCGGCGCGATGTGGACAAAATGGCGCCACATCGGGAAGGCGCTGTCAGGATCGCCGCCCACCTTGGCTACGTAGGTGGTGTAGATCATTAAAAGCAGCGCGAGCGCCACGATCACCGCCGAGATCTTTCTGTGCCTGATGCTCCATACCAAACCGACTATGCCGAGCAATAACATCGGGGCCGCCGCTCGGGCGAACAGCGCTACGTATTTCAGACCAAACATAACATGATGCCAGCCGCCGGCCGCTTTCGCATAATAGGTATTCGGGAACGGTGCGCCGAAATAAAACCAACGAAAGGCGGTCATGGCCAGGAACGTCGAGGCTGTTGCAACGAGAGGCACAGCACTGAGCATCCACCCGTCGCGCTCGCGCGCCCTCCGCCAATGAAACCCGCCGATCAGGAGGGCCAGAAGCACACCCTCGGGGCGAGTCAATACAGCGGCAATCGACAGGCAAGTGCTCGCAGCAATCCGCAACCGCCGCGTTCGAAACATCGAGGGAGCCAACAATAGACCCGCAACGAGAGCTGCGAAAAACGTGGTCTCCATGCCCGTATCGGCGTACCAGCCCAGCGGCAGAAAGAGTGCCAGCAGGAGAGCTGCGAGCACTGGAGCCTCCCCGCGGACCTCGCCGGCGGCCTCCTGATTTGATCGCGAGGCGATATAAAACATCACAATGATCGCCAGCAGTGAGGCCACACCCAGAATCTTCGCCATCAAGAACGGTGATAGGCCGATTCGCATCGCGCCCGCAAGCAACATCATCCACGCAGGAGACGAGAAGCCTTCGACGGGGGGCTCATCGATGTTCCACAGACCAAAGCCGTGCCCTTCAGCCAGGTTCCGTGCATAGCGGAACGTGATATGGGCGTCCTCCAGGGTCGAATTGAAGAACACAACGCACCAACCAAGGGCAATGATGAGACACGCAATGGTGATCAGCGCAGAATTCGCTGATTTCAGCGTCTCATCCCGCACGGTCTTCGTCATACCTGACCCTCAGTAGATTCCGCCCTGACGCGGCATCATGGAGCTTTGTGCGTTGCACATGAAGCTTGACCGGCGTCGCACATCCTCGGCTCCCAGGACAATACAATGGCGAGCCTGACTGTTGGTGTTTTTGCGAAGGTGCCAATGAAGAACGCTACACTCGTCTTGTGTGCAGGGACCCTGGCAACCCTGGCGCAGCCATGCCTGGCACAGACAACCGACTCGCCGGTATCCAGCCCACCCTACACTGCAGAGCAACTCTATACCGAGCGACACAGTGCAGCCGTGGCTTCTGTGGGAACAATGAACTTCGTTGTGGGGAGGTTGGCGACGCAGTGCCGTGACTCACTCGGTAAACCGGACGCGTGGGTAAAAGAATTCGTCGGAAGTTGGCAGAGTCGGAACGAACAGTATGTCAGGGCCGCAACCACGTATTCCGCCAATATGATGTCGTATCTGGAGCGGACCCAGGGTTCGGCGGCGAAGGAGGCAGCCATGCGTGAGCTCACCACCGCCGTGCGCGGTCAGGGAGCTGGCACGGTTTCTGACCTGATTGGCGCCGGCGACAACAAGGAGAAGTGTGCCCGCGCTGTTGGAATTGTCGAAGCCGGACGACTGGACGTTAAACCCAACTTCCCAGGTTATGAAGCAATTTCGGAGGTCCTCATGATCCTTCAGTCCATGCAGGCGACGAAGTAGCTGCGCAAACGGCACGAGACGATCGAACTCCTCGTTCAGACCCGCCATCGATTATGTAAGATCCTGGACGCCTGCAACGTCAAGCTGCAGCGAGACGATAAAGCCCGTGCGGACAACTTTCACGGGCATGTGCCAACATGATGTCGTACGATCGAATAAAACCAACTAATAAGGTCGGGGATACATGCGGCCCGCAATTCCATTCCTGGCGCTGGGCGCCTGTGTGGTGTTGTTTGGTTGCGGCGGCTCCTCCAGCCCACCCGCGCCTACTGCCACGCTCGCTGCAGCCAAGCCAGCGGTCAATCACGGCGAAGACACGACGCTGACCTGGAGCTCGACGAATGCAACTGCCTGCACGGCCTCAGGAGGATGGAGCGGCTCGCTGGCCTCCAGCGGCAGTCAGAGTACCGGCGCGCTGAATGCGGTCACTGACTTCACATTGACGTGTACGGGTCCGGGAGGGACGAGTCAGCCGGCCACCACCACAGTACATATGATTCCGACTGCGACCCTGGCCGCGAGCCCCACGTTGGTTGCAGCCGGAACTACTTCAACGTTAACCTGGAGCTCGACAGATTCGACGAGCTGTACCGCATCGGGCGGCTGGAGCGGGACGCTGGCAACCTCCGGCTCCCAGGCAACGGCGGCTCTCAGTTCCAACACCACTTTCTCGCTCACCTGCGCCGGCGATGGCGGCAGCAGCCAGGCAGCGACGGCCACCGTCGAGGTCACCACCATCCCTGTTGCCACACTCACCGCCAACCCATCCGTTGTGGCTCCCGGCGGCACGTCGGTCCTAACGTGGAGCTCGCTGAACTCCACCTCCTGCACGGCCTCAGGAGGATGGAGTGGACAGGTAGCGCCCAGCGGCACACAAGACACCGGCTCACTCAGCACCACCACCGGTTATTCGCTCGTTTGCGGTGGACCCGCGGGCACAAGCACTGCCGCGACTGCAACAGTGACTGTTTCAAACACAGCAATGAGCCTCGCGCCGGCAACCGCGGCAATCACTTTGAGCCAGACGCAACAATTCACGCCGACGGTACCTGGCGGAGGGTCAGTCACCTGGACGGTGGACGGTGTCGCGAACGGGAATGGCACTGTAGGTACCATCAGCACGTCCGGCCTCTATACGGCGGGCACTGCTCCGGGGGCGCACACCGTAGCTGCCACCAGCGCGGCCGACACTACTCAGACAGCGACGTCGGTCGTTGCTGTCACCGATCTTGCCGGTGTGTTCACATACCGTAACGATCTCTCCCGCGATGGTGTGAACACTCAGGAATACGCCCTGACAAAAGCCACGGTAGGGACGGCACGCTTCGGCAAGCGCACATCGTGTGCGGCCGACGGCGCCATCTACACCCAACCGCTCTGGGTTCCGCTCCTAACAGTCGGCGGCGCAAAGCATAATGTTGTCTTCGTCGCCACTCAACACGATGGGCTGTTTGCCTTCGATGCTGATGCAGTCCCCTGTGTGAAGCTTTGGTCAGTCAATTTGATCGACTCCAATCATGGAGGCACGAGCGGAGAGACCTCGGTACCGTCCGCCCTGGTAGGCATGGGATACGGCGACATCCAACCCGAAATCGGCGTGACCGGTACGCCGGTCATCGACCCTTCGACCCAGATTCTGTACGTCGTTTCGAAGTCGGTTGACTCGGCGCAAACGACGTATTACCAGCGATTGCACGCGATCGACATCACCACCGGCAACGAAAAGACCGGCTCCCCCGTGACCATTACGGGCAGCTACCCCGGCGGCGGATCGGGAGGAACCTCGGTTGCTTTCGACCCTCATCTGGAACATCAGAAGCCGGGACTCGCCTTCGCGAATGGAGCGGTTTACATCACCTGGGCATCTCATGAAGACAAGGGACCCTGGTATGGCTGGGTAATGGCATACCAATACGCCACCAACACGCTCACCCAGAAGAACGCCATCAACCTCGCCCCCAACGCGCAGAAAGCCGGGATCTGGATGGGTGGCGGCGCGCCCGCGGTCGACGCAAGCAACAGACTCTACGTCGTCACGGGAAACGGAACTTACGACACTTCCACTCACGACTACGGTGACTCGCTCGTCCAACTGACGTCGACTCTGACGGTTTCACAGACATTCACACCGTCCGATCAGGACACCGACGACGCGCTTGACAAGGACTTCGGCTCCGGTGGTGCAGCGCTCCTCGCCGACCTACCCGCCGGCAACACCGTGACGCACGCATTGATCTGCGGCGGCAAGGATACGTCTTTGTATGTGATCAACCGCGACACACTGGGTGGGTTCGGCGATTCGGCGGCCGTGCAGAAATTCAACTTCGGGGCAGCCATCTTCGGAACGGGTGCGCTCTGGAATAACGTGTTTTATCTAGCGGGCCTGCATGGGGTACTGCAAGGTTATTCACTGAACCCGCAGACGGTCCAATTGACTCACGCCGCATCATCTTCCCACACCTACGGATTCCCGGGCTCGAGCCCTTCCATCTCTGCGTCTTCGGCAACACAAAACGGGATCGTCTGGACTCTCGACCAAGGCCAATACTGCACACAGCGCTCGCCTGGGTGCGGCCCCGCAGTGCTGATCGCCAGCGACGCGGCCAATGTAGCAACCGAGCTGTGGAACAGCTCGCAGGTCGCAGCCGACGCTGCGGGCAATGCCGTGAAGTTCACGGTACCCACCGTTGCCAATGGACACGTCTACGTGGGCACGCGCGGCAATAACGCCGGAGGCGCGAACAGCTCGACGACGGTTCCGGGGGAACTGGAGATCTACGGGCTGAAGCCGTGAAATCGATGGACAGTGATGTTGGTCCTTGAATTACGTTATCGGGACCAGGCTACCTGCATCGGGGTCACGCGCCGAATGCCTGCGTGACCCAGGGCTCTGGGCGCCTCTCCGATCAGGCACAGATTCGGAAGCCGTTCCAGCAGGACAGCGAGTCCTTCCTCCAGCTCCGCGCGTGCGAGGACTTCTCCAAGACACCGATGGACTCCTCCCCCGAAGACCAAATGACGACGCGGGTGATCGGTTCGCCGGACGTTGAAGTAGTCAGGCTCCGTGTAAAGGGCCGGATCGCGCATCGCCGACATTGTGGACAAAGACAGTATTTTTCCCTCGGGAACCACGAATCCGTCGACCTCAATATCGGCAAGCGTAACGCGCGGCGTCGATGCCACGGCAGGCTCAAAGCGGAGCGCTTCGGCCACGGCTCCACCAACGAGCGAGGAATCCTGGCGCAGCAACTCGTACTGTTCTGTGTGTTGCAGAAGCAATGCCACCAACAGCGCCATCGAAACGCCCATAACCTCACTGGCGGACACGATTACCGTCACAACCTGACTCAGCATTTCCGAGGTCGACAGGTTTGCTTCGTTTTCCGCCTGCACGGCATACAGGCTGAGGAAATCATCTGCGGGTGCCGCTCGCCGTTGCGAGATGAGTTCGCCAACGTAAGCGGTCAAGTTGCCCGCCGCCGTCTCTATCTCCGGGATCTCGTTTGCTTCGAAAGAGAAGCCGATTGCGTGAGCAATTTGGTAGACCCAGCGCGTGAAAGCCGGGATGTCGCGATCCGGTAGACCGAGAATCTCGCTGATGATCTGTGCCGGCATCAATGTCGCAAAATCGCCCAGCAGATCCATCTGGCCGCATCCTTCGACGCGGTCGATCAGCCGATGAACCGCGGCTCGTATTTTCGGCCGTAGCGAATCGATCAGGCTGAAAGTAAACGCGCGCGACATCGGCAATCGGCGCCGCCGGTGGGCTATGCCGTTCGAATACACCATGGTGTTTTCGAACAGCTCGAACAGCGCGCCCGAACAAATACCCCGGTTGCGCAACCGCTCGGTCTCCATCTGTCGCGTCCGAGCGTCTGTGGCGAGACGCTCGACATCTCCGCAGCGGATCGCGATGTAGCTGTCGTCTTCCTGGCGCAGAAAGGGAGTAGCGAGCCGATAGCGGCGGTATGTTCCGTGGGGGTCCTGGCCGAGTTGAAGTGCGGGAACGGTCGGCGGCTGGGACCGTAGCCCGAGCCGTGTTGTGGTGGCTGAATTCATTGCTCTGCGTGCATTCCTTTACTGGTGCCATCGTAGATGGCCGTCAGGGTCCTTGTCATCCATGTTGAATACTAGCAACACCTGTCAGACTGGTTCGGGGAAGAGGTGCGGGCATTACATCTGTAACGACTCGGCAAGGTGCGGAAACAGGAGGGTAACGTGGGGGCGCCAGACTGGCGCGCGCAGGTTGTTGTGGAGTTGGTGCCGGCTGAGGGATTCGAACCCCCGACCCCCTGATTACAAATCAGGTGCACTACCAGCTGTGCTAAGCCGGCACACGAAGCCGGATATTGTAGACTATTGGGAGAGAGACGGGGCAGCGGGCTTTCTGGGAGCCTAAGCGAATGAAAATCCTCGGACTGGCGGCTGTGGCCATCGTGCTTTGCTCGGGCGCGTTCGCGCAGGAGCCTGCGACGCCCGAGACGGTCACTATCGAGGCGCAGCGACAGCGCCAAGTGATTGAGAATCAGATCAGTACCTTCGTCACGGCCATCACGATGCCGAACCGCGAGGAGGCGCTGCTGCGCTGGCACCGGCCGGTGTGCCCGGCGATCGTCGGTCTGACCAAGGCGCAGGGTGAATTCATGCTGGCGCGGCTGTCCCAGGCCGTGATTGATACGAAGGCGCCCCTGGCGCCGGAGGATTGCGCGCCCAACTTTGTCGTGGTGGCGACTCAACATCCCGAAGCGCTGTTGCAGAAATGGTGGGACGGAAACCCGCGACTGTTCAACTCGGATCACGGGATCGGCGGTATCAAGCACTTTCTCGCCGGCAAAACACCCATCCGGGCCTGGTACAACGCGGAGCTGGGTTGTGAGGAAGGGGCGTCCCGCGTGCGGGGTGGCAAGACCTATACACCGGCTCATTGCGCCGGCGGAATGATCTCCGGGGGTTCCAGACTGACCTATGTCGAAGTCCGGGCCATCACATCGGTGATCGTGGTTGTGGATCTCGAGAAGGTGCCTGAGCTGACCATCGGACAGGTCACGGACTATGCGACCCTCATCGGGCTCGCGCAGATCCGCGAGGGCGCGGATCCGGGGCCGGCGCCAACCATTCTGCACTTGTTTGCCAACAGCGGCGGCGCGCTACCGGATGGGTTGAGCAGTTGGGACCGGGACTTCCTCAAAGCGCTTTACGACACGAACGTGGATGGCGTGATGCAGATCGCGCAGATCAAGGTGCGACTGGATCAGGAGCTCGCACGCTGAATCGCAGCGACCGGCGCAGTCAACTTCGCGAGGAACTGCTCTTCGAGCTGTTGAGCGGATAAGGGACGGGCGAGCAGGAAGCCCTGTACCTCGTCGCAACCGCGAGAACGCAGCCACTCGAGCTGCCCCTGCCGCTCGACCCCCTCGGCTGTAACGGTGATTTTGAGGCTGGCACCGAGGGAGAGAATGGCCATGGCAATCGCGGCATCACCCGCAGTCTGATCGACATCGCGTACGAACGCCTTGTCGATCTTGATTCGATCCGGGGGGAAGCGGGTTATATACGCGAGTGAGGAATAACCCGTGCCGAAGTCATCCAATGCGATGCGGCAGCCGAGGTTGCGAAGGCGCTGGAGCGCGCTCTGCACCGTGGAGGTATCCTCGGCGAGCAGCGACTCGGTGATTTCAATTTCAATCAGTGAAGGCGGCACGCCGGCGGCGGCGGCCTCAACCTCGACGACCTTGGCGGGGTCGCCGTGGAGCAACTCCTTCGGCGACACGTTGATTGCAATTGGAACGGCGTAACCCGCGTCCATCCACTTACGCAGGTGGCGGCAGGCAGCGCGCGCCACCCAACTGCCAATATCGAGAATGAGGCCGCTGTCTTCAGCAATTTCAATGAAACGCGCCGGCGAGATGTCACCGTGCTCGGCATCGTGCCAGCGCAACAGTGCTTCGACCCCTGCCACACTATTGTCGCTCAACCTGAATTTCGGCTGGAAATGCAGGCCGAGGACGCCTTCCTGTACGGCGCGGCGCAGGCGCGCCTCCAGATCCAACCAGTCGCGCAGGCGGCTGCTCATAGCGGCTGTGTAAACAGCTATCTGGCCTGAGGTGCCGCCTTTCGCATGGTACATCGCCGTGTCGGCGTGTTTGAACACGGTGGTGACGTCGTCGCCGTCGTCGGGAAACAAGGCGAGGCCGATGCTCGGCGCGGCGTAGAACTCCAGACTGTTGTATTCGATTGCCTTTTCGAAGGCCGTGCAAATTGTTTGAGCCAGGCGACCGGCGATCGAGCGCGCAGCGCGGCTCCTGAGGAGCACCACAAACTCGTCGCCGCCAAAGCGCGCCAGCGAAAGATGGGAAATCATGAGCTTGGTGGGCTCCAAGGCCCGCTCGAGGTTCGTGGCAACATTGCGCAGGACCGCGTCGCCGACTGAATGGCCGAACGTGTCATTGACACGTTTGAAGCCGTTCAGATCCAGGTACATAACCGCAACGGTATCACCGGCGTCCCGCGCATCGGCGAACATCGCGGTGGCCGTCTCAATACACCGCTGGCGATTCGGGAGTCCGGTCAGAACATCCATGTACGCCAGTCGCTCGATGTGCTCTGCGGCTGCGGTACGTTCAGTGGTGTCCTGGCGAACGATTACGACATCGCCGCCTTCACGGCGTGTAAACCGAAGCTCGTAAGAATGTCGAATGCCGTCAATCTCGGTGTCGCGATAGTCGAGACTGCGTTGTTTGCCGTCTGCCGCCGTTTGGCCTATCGAGTACAACGCGTCCGGCAGTAGTTCCGGGGGTGTCAGGGCTGATGTTGCATCGGCGTTCGGACTCCACTGGATGCGGCCCTCCGCGTCGACCACCCAGAGTCGGTCCGGAAGTGCCTCGACCAGGGTGTTGACCTGTACGATGCGTTCTGTCAGAGCCTTGTGACCCGCCTCCAAGCGCTGTTGCTCACGGAGTACCGTTTGGAAACGCTCTCGTTGCGAGCGGAGCCGATGCATGACGATCACCATGATCGCAACAATATACGCAGCGTAGGCCCACCACGACCGCCAGGGGGCCGGATCGCGATGGATGACGAGGTGGAAGGGGGTTGGGGTCCATACGGAGTCGGCGTTTGCGGCTCGGACTTCGAGGAGATGGTCACCGGCCTCGAGGTTGGTCAGAGTCACCCGGCGTTGCGCTCCGACGTCGATCCAGCGATCGGTCAAACCGCTCATGCGATAGGCGATGCGGTTGCGCTTGGGAGATGTGAAATCGAGCGCGCCGAAATCAAAGGTCACGATGTTGGCGCGGAAATTCAGGTTCAGTCGCTCCAGCAGCCACGGCGGCGTGTCGGTTGACAACGGCGCGCCCATGACAGCGACACCGGTCAATGCCAGGCGCGGCGGAGTGTGGTTCTCGGTGATGCGGGCCGGATTGAAAATATTGAACCCACCCGGGCCGCCGAAACAGATGCGCCCATCGGGCAGGCGGAAGTAGGCGTTGAAATCGAACTCTTCGCCCTGCAGGCCATGTTGCCGGTGATAGGTCTTCATGGCGCGGGTGTTGGGATCCAAACGGACCAGGCCGGCATTGCCACTCAGCCAAAGCTGCCCGTTGTCGTCGGGTACGACGCCGTAGATTGTGTCGCTCGACAGGCCGGTGCGACGGGTAATCGCCTCAAAGCGAATGGCACCCGGGTTGTCCGGCGTGCCCACGACTTTGGCGAGGCCCGCGCCGTCGGTCCCTATCCAGACTCGATCCTGCGAATCCACGGCAATGGCGAAGATGGTATTGGCGGGCAGTGACTGACGGTCGTGCGGATCAAATCGGAACGACTCGACGACGGTGCCATCCGGCTTCGCAAGGTGCAGCCCACCGCCATCGGTTCCAATCCAGATGTTGCCCCGGGAGTCTTCGGCGAAGGCACTGACATGAGGGAAGCCTGTGCCGCCGGGTTGCGATGGATCGAAGGGAACCTGCCGGACCTGCCGGGTTTCGGGGTTGAGTATGTTTGCGCCGCCGCCGTGCGTACCGATCCAGATATTGCCACTGCGCGACTCGAACAGCGTCATGATCCCGGCGGCACTAACGCTGTGGGCGTCCCCCGCTTTGACCGGAATAGACTCCAGCTTCCCCGCCGCGGTAAGGACCTGAAGTCCCTGCGCCATCGTGCCAATCCACAGGTTGTTGTGGTGATCACTCACGAGCGACATGACGCGCTTGTCGCTCAGAGAGTTGGTTTTGTGCAGGAGCGTGTCGAGGTCTGTAGCCTTGCCGGTTGCGCCGTCGAACAGGGTCAGGCCGCCACCGAGCGAGCTGATCCAGACCTTGTTGTCGGGAGCGTCCGCGAAGGAGGTGACGAGCTTGCCACCCAACCAGTCGGGGCGATGGCCGCCCAGCTCCCAGCTGCGGGGATTCCAGCGACTGACACCCCCTGAGCGCGTGCCGATCCATAGCAGCCCGGACTCATCCTCAAACAGTGACATGATGTACGAGTCGCGCAGTGATTCGGGATCGGTCAGGTCCCGGCGGTAGTGAACGAACTGCCCGGTGATGCGATCCAGCAGGTCCAGGCCTTCGGGCGTGCCAACCCAGAGGTGCCCTGCCTGATCCTCGAGCACGGCGCGAATATCATCACTGGCGATTGAGGTGGGCTGCTGGGGGTTGTGTCGATAGACCTGCCCCGGACGACCATCACGGCCGAGTCGAACGAGGCCGCCGTCGAAACTGCCGATCCACAGCGCGCCACCGCTATCCTCCCGGATGACGGTGATCTGACTGCCACTGACCGCGCCGTAGTGAACAAACACTTCATGGGCCGCGTCCCACCGATCGAGTCCCTTCTCTGTTCCCACCCACATCTGCCCGGATCGATCCAGCGTCAGGGCCAATATGTGATCATCGACCAGCGACGCTGAATTGCCGTCGTCGTGGCGCAGATGTTTGAGGGAGTGGGATTTCGAGTCGAGGATGTTGATGCCGGCATCACTCGTGCCGACCCAGATCTGACCTCGTGGGGTCGCGGCAAGGGCTCGAACGGCATCACTCGACAGGGAATCCGGGTTGTTACCCTGGTGCCGCCAGACCGTAAAGTCATCGGTCGAGCGGTTCCAGCGGGCCAGTCCTGCGTCCTTCAGAGCAACCCACAGATCGTGGTGGCTGTCTTCGAGGAGCTCGTAGACAAAGTTTCCGGGGAGCGTTTTTCGCGCGTCGCGCGAATAGGCGTAGCGCACGAGCTCGTGGCCGTCGTAACGAACCAGCCCATCCTCGGTGCCGAGCCAGATGAATCCCCTCGAGTCCTGAAGCGTTTCATAGACGGTGCCCTGGGGTAAACCGTCCGCTGTCGTCAGATGCTCAAGGATGAGCGGCGGGGCATCCGTAGCCATCGTGGCCGCAGTTACCCCGGACATCATGAACGCGCTGACGAGTGCCAGGCATCGCCAGGCTGTTATGAGAGCCCCCGGACGCATATGCAAAGGATTGCATTATGTTGGCATTGGAGCTTTGACGTAATTCCTGCACCGCGGCAGGGTGTGGGAGCTACGTCACAGTTTGAAGTTCGTCGGGCGCGGCCAGGCGATGGTGCGGCCGGGATGATACCCGGCACACCGTTGTTCTCGTTGTTATTCGTTCGGAACCCAGGACTCGATGGAGGCCGGCGTCGCCTGCGATGCGCCCGGGCTCGAGTTGGTCCACCAGGGCACGGACTTGCTCCAGGTGTAACCCTTGCTCCAGGTATACCCCTTCGACCACGTGTAGCCCTTGGACCAGGTGTAACCTTTCGACCACGTGTAACCCTTGGACCAGGTATAACCGTTGGTCCAGGTGTAGCCCTTCGACCAGGTGTAGCCTTGCGACCAGGACATCCCATCGCCGGCCTGGGCGGCGCCCCACGCGGAGCCGTTGAGATCCATCACGTAGTAGTTGCCGTTGGCATCCTGGTTCGCGGGACCGCCGAAGTGGGTGGTTCCGGCGAGGTCCGCAGCGATGTCCAGACCGCCGTTGGCGCAACCGGTCGCGCTGCTGTTGACAGCGGCCACGGCGTTGATCAAACCAGCGCCCTGCTGGAACACGCTATAGGCAAGTGTGCCGTTGGAGTTGACTGCCGGACGAGCGGAGCTCATCAAGCGACACTTCACCGTGTCGGGCGTCAAGGTCGGGTCTTCCTGAATCATCAGGGCGACCACGCCTGTGGTCACAGCTGCGGCCATTGACGTGCCGGACATCGTAAACATCGCCTGGCTGGGCTTCATCGAATTCTTGTCGATGTTGGCCAGATAACTGCTGGAGGACATCGACGCAACGATGTGCCCGCCCGGAGCCACCAGTTCCGGCTTCACGAAGCCTTCAAAAGTCGGGCCTGTTGAGGAGAACGAGGCGAGACGATCATCCGAGCCGTCGTACGGAGTGTAGTTGTCCGTGAGGGCACCAACGGTTACGACGTAGGGCACGTTGCCGGGGACGTCGACCGTCATCGGACTCGGGCCTTCGTTGCCCGACGCTGCGACAACTACGATGCCGGCTTTCCAGGCGGCCATAACAGCCTGGTTGAGCGGGTCATCCCAGTAGTAAGACTCGGGCTGCGCGCCGAACGACAAGTTGACGACGCGGATGTTGTACTGCTTCTGGTGCGCGACGATCCAGTTCATTCCTGAGATGACGTCGACGTACCGACCACCGCCATTGCCGTCGAATGCTCGCACGACAACGACGTTGGCCTTCGGGGCGATACCGAGGTATCCGCCTCCCAAATTCTGGGCGCCACCGGTGGCAATCGAAGTGATATGGGTGCCGTGGCCGTAAGGATCGGCAGTGACGGCGCCTGTGCCACCGTTGGTTACGTCAATGGAGGCCAGGATGCGGCCGCCGTAATTCTGAGCGAGATCCTGCCAGAGTCCGGAGTCGAGAATGGCAACCGTGACGCCTTTGCCGGTGATTCCTGCCTTTTGCAGCGAGTCCGCACCTACCAGAGCCGGATAGTCGGTCTGATAGAGAGCTGTCGAGGCCTGCACGCCCGTGCCGTCCTGCAGGGTGGTGCGAGTGGATATGTTGCTGACCGCGGGCGAGGTGAGTCCGCTCACCAGCGTGTTTGTCAGAACCGTAGAGGTTACGGGAGCTACGACCTGGCTCGTTACCGCACCAACAACCGAGGATGCCACCGCGTTGTTGGTCGTGCTGGAAATCGTGTTCAGGGTCGATGTTACGTTTGAAAAAAGCCCGCGCTCGCTGACACTGCGGTTCGCATAGACGCGAAGCCCGGGCGTACCGCGCAGAGCCGATACCTGCCGCGGTGTGAGATACGCCGAAACAGAGTGGATGATCTCGAATTCCTGTTCTACTTTTGCGTTGACGCGGACCACGCTCTTGTCTGCCGTGTTCAACGAGTCCGCCTGGACGATATACAGAGCGGGGGTCAGTGCGCTCTGTCTATCATCCGGCGAAACCGAGTCAGCAGCGGATGAAACCGCCGCTACCGAACCCAACGCAATCGAAATTGCCGAGACCAATCGTTTCAAGCTCATCGCATCATCTTCCAGTGACCGGAGTGTGTGTGGCTCCGTCTGGGGATGCATTTGACTGGATTTGGTCCGGCCTTACGGCGGTCACCCCCTCAGAGACCTTGGCCTCGGATGTGACGCGGTTCAAATAATGTCGGTGTCAACGAAGTTGAGACCCGATTACACCCGCGCTTTGGGGGATTTGCGGGTGCTGCGGGCTTTGAGAGCGGCAACCGCTTCGGAGGTCGATTCGAGGTACAGGTCACCGGAACCCTGCACGCAACCGAGAGCCGTGAGGAGGTTGCGCTGCTCCGAGTCATCAATGCCGGTCGCCATGGGTATTAAGTCCAATGCCTTGGCCACTGCGATGCTGGCGCGACAGACCTTGAGCGCAACCGAGTCTTTGCGCGCGGCCATGGCCCACGCGCGATCCAGTTGGATGGCGCGAATGGGAGCCCGGGCCAGCCACTCGGGTGACATGGTGCCCCGCCCTACTTCGTCGACTATGAGTTGCACCCCGGCCGCTGCCAGGGAATTCAAATCCGAGGGGGGGCGCACACCGACGTTGCGCTCGGGGATACGCAGCTCGAGACGCTGAGGAGGAATGCACCCGGCACTGAGCAACCGGTTGAAATCCTCCACAAACTCCTCATGCGAGAGGTGGTGCCGCAGCGCTCCAAACGAGATCCTGACATCGGGAGGACCGCGCCGGCTGAGCGCCTGGAAATCATCCTGCAACCATTTCATGGCTGCACGCGACAAGGTCGTTCCGAGGCCGGTAGTCTCGGCAACGCGCAGGAAATCGAGTGGCCGGATCTCGCCGCGCAACGGATGCTGCCACCGCAGATACCCCACCCACGCAACCAACCGACCGGTCGCCAGGTCATGACGACCGACATACCGAAGTTGAATCTCACCGTTGGTTATTGCGTTTTGCAGCTCGCGCGAGATGTCCATTCGCGCCAGCGATTTCAGGCGCAGGGTATCGGTGAAGAAACAGATGCGGCCGCCACTACCGCGGCGGGCCTCATTCACGGCCGCCCGCGCGTGATCCAAGAGCGCTTTTGCGGATGAGGCATCCTGCCCGAGCAGCGCAACACCCGCACTGGGAGTGAGTTGGTAAACATCGTCGGCCAGCCGGACCGGCTCATGCAAGCTCGCACAAATGTGCTCTACGCACGTTTCGATGTTCGCGCGGTCGGCGGAGTCCAGCACGAGGGCCAGGAGGCTGTCGCTGAGCTGGCCCAGATACCATGTTGGTAGGCCATCCGCTACGAGCGACGCGGAGGAGAGTCGCAGGACGGCAGTGGTCATGATTTGCTCGGAGAGCTTCGGGGCAATGGCCTGCGCGATGTCGGCAAGGCCCTCTATGTGGATGATGGCGACGGCCAGCGGCTTCTCCCGCAGGGACGCCATCGCCGTCGATTCCTTGAATCGTTTCAGGAACCCACGACGGTCGATCTGCGGTGCCAGGCGCTCCGCGGTGGCGTCAACGGTGTCATTGAGGTCGTCCTGCAAGACCTGCCGGATGATGCAGATCGCGCGATCCGGACCCTGGGCACTGGCCCGCGCCTCGTAGTCGCAACCGCGATCCTTGAAGCGGGCTTCGGCCGTATCCCGGGTGGAAATTGCCTTGCGGGTCAACTGTTTGACCAGATCGGCGACGGATTCGGGCCAGATTTCGGCGAGGTGCTTGCCGATGCTGTCGCCCGCCGGTTTCAGCTCGCCGACGCCGTGACCGGCGTTTACCGCCAGGATCACTCCGTCGCGGCGCACGCCGATGACCAGATCCGGCAGGGCGCGGATCAGCGAGTCAGACATCGGAGGCCACTTGGGAGATGGGCATGATCGCAGCGAAGACGAAAGGGTCACATGGGGCCGCATGGTAAGAGAAAGGAATATGGAAAACTGAGAGGGGGTGCGCGGGTGCACAAGCCCAAGAGCGCGTCCCGGCCTTCGACTCTTGTCCGTTGAAAGGAGATCGTTTTATTGCGAATTATGGATGACCTATAATTATTGGAATTGGCTATATAGGCCTAAATCATTGATCAGCCGTATCTTTCGCCGCGCCCGCCTCGCCGCTTCGATGGCGCATCAGCTCCTCAGCCCAGGAGTACTGGACGAGGGCTTGCGCTCCGGTCTCTTCCTTACGGGTATCCGGCGCACCGGAAAGACCACATTTCTGATAAATGACCTGATACCCGCTCTCGAGGATGCGGGCGCAATCGTTGTGTACGTCGACCTATGGTCAGACGTTCAAGCCAGTCCCTCCGAGCTGGTCCGCAGAGCGATACGGAAGACTCTGGAGGATCTGCAGACACCGGCCTCCGCCCTGTTGACCAAGCTCAAGAAAATCGCCGCCGCTGAAGTGGCCGCGCATGGCTTCAAGTTCAACTTTTCCCTGGAGAAGCTCGGGGAAAAGAACGGCACCACTTTGGCGGATGCCCTCATAGAAGTTGTCGATCAGGCCGAAGCAGATGTGGTCCTCATTGTCGACGAGGTCCAGCACGCGCTATCCAACGATGACGGCGCCGCGACGCTGTTGGCGCTCAAAGCAGCCCGCGATGCGATCAATTCACGACCCAACACACCCGGACACTTTCTTTTTATTGGAACCGGATCGCATCGAGCCCTGGTCAACGAGTTGGTCACACGCCGCAATCAGGCATTTGCCGGGGCGACTTCGGTTGCATATCCGGTCCTCAATGGGGAATTTGTCGAGTACCTTCTGCAGCGGCTCGCTCTCGAAGACCCAGCGGCGTTGCCCTCCGTGACTGCAGTCACCCAGGCTTTCAACGTGATCGGTAACCGTCCTGAAGAGCTCATCAAGGCCTTGCGAATACTCCGGGGCCAGCACACCCCCGGAACCGATCCGGACATCCAGATCGCCGTCATTGCCGCTACCTTGCGGACCTCAGCGGCGGACGCTGAGCTGATGCGATTGGATCAAATGGGCGGACTGGCGACCGCTATTTTCGATCGTATCGCCACCGCTGCAGAAAATGCGCGCGGCTTGTTTTCTGCCGACGCAGCAGCCGAATACTCGCGAGCGCTGGGGCGCGAAGTGCGCATCGACGAAATTCAGCCTGCCGTGAATGAGCTGCTTGCAACGAATCTCATCATGCGCCGCTCTCACGGTGTCTACAGCATCAGCGACCCATTCGTCCAGGACGCATGGCTGGAAAAGAAACAGCTCACGCGCGCTCCATGAGCTGAGCATGACGTGCTGCCATGCCGCATGGTCGCCTCGGTGTTGACACACATGTGATCCTTTCACGCAGCTCTCCAACACCAGCAGCTTGTTAGTTCTAAGGAAAACTGGTTGGTAATTGACAGCGGTACGCGTGGCTGTTTGAGGACTCCAGATGAAATCTAACACGCTGGTGCGTTCGAAATGTTTATGCATGCTGACCCTGCTGAGCGTCGGCGGCGCGCTTGCCGAGCGGGCCGAAGCCCCCGACGGCGCGCCGGTCGACGGCGGCAATACGGTGTGGTTTGCGGATGGCAACGAGATTACCTACTCAGGGGTTCGGGATCAGCTTGGGCCGGATGGAAAGACGCTGGCGTTGCCTGGCGTGATTACGGGGAAGATTCAGGCTACGCGGGTGACCATGAATACTACGACTCAGGTCCCTTGACGGAACGCGGCGCTTCCTGGATGGGAAGCGCCATTTCGGTGAAACGACGGAATTCGCGCGTCGAGGCGCAGCGTCTGCCGGGCTGAATGCAGCGATACTATCGGTCGGGAAATCCAAACCGACAGGCTGAACAAAAATGAGGACACGCTTCCTCCTCGCTGCCATGTTGTTTGTGAATTGCGCGGTGGGCGGAAATTCGCCATTTCCGTTGCAGATTGAAATGCGAACGCCGACCGCGGCGACGGTGTTTCCGAGCGCGGGGCACCAGTACGCGGTTTACGAGTTGTATCTCACCAACTTCTCGGGCGGTCCTCAGAAAATCCGCAGCATCGAGGTCCTGGATGCCGATGACGCGGCGGCAAAACCTCTGGCCACGTTTGAAGGCAAACAGCTCGATGAGATTCTGGAGCGGGGAGCTGTCAGGCTGCCTGCAGATCGGTCGGACCTATATCAACTGAATGCAGGTGTCACCGTTGTTGCCTATATGTGGGTACCCTTTGACGCCAACGCACGAGTACCGGGACGGTTGCGGCATCGTGTGCTGACCGATGACTCCTCAGGTGAAGGAGCCGTTGTCAGTACCCATGGTGGCGAATTGCATGTGCTCTCGCCTCCCATGCGGGGAGCTGGATGGTTGGCATCTGATGGGCCGAGCAACCTACCTGACAACCATCACCGGCGAGGAATCTGGATCAGCAATGGTCAGTTGACGATCTCGCGGCGGTTTGCCACCGACTGGATACTGACGAAAAAGGGTCAAGGCTCATCAGGCGATCCGAAGGACAGGCGCTCATATTGGGGATATGGGCAGGAAGTGTTTGCTGTTGGAGATGCGACTGTTGTGACAGCGCGGGATGGGCAGCCTGAGAACGTCCCTGGGTTCGGTGAGGACTTCCATCCGGCTGTACCGGTTACCCTGGAGACAGTCGGTGGGAACCACATCGCCCTGGATCTGGGTGGGGGTCAATACGCGTGGTATTTCCACCTGCAGCCGGGGAGTGTTCGGGTCGAGGCGGGAGAGCATGTCCGACGGGGTCAGCTTCTGGGGAAAATCGGCTGCTCCGGGGATGCGCGAATGCCGCACCTGCATTTTGAGGTGACGACGTCGGGGACTGTGCTGGCGGGCGAGGGAGTGCCCTATCTCATTGATCACTACCGCATTTGGACTCAGGACAAGACGTGGGACGCTCGGACCGCGGAGCTTCCGTTGGATACAATGCTGGTCGATTTCGGTCGGTGATCTCGGTGTCCGTGATTGGGCAGCGGCGTACAGTGGTAATTAATTGGGTTTGCTGAGGTATGGGTCGGGTGCGCCATGATTCGTGAATGGGCACACGGCGCGGGAGACCTGATCCACTGGAGTACACTGGCGAGCCTCGCTGGTTGGTTGTGCGGGATCGGGTGAGCCGTGCTCTGGAATATCGAGCCCTGCCGGCGGGCGCCGATCTGCGTGCTGCCATGGTCGCGAAGCAGGCGGAGTTGGTTGCCAAAGGGTGGCGGCCGGGGACGATTCCCAAAAAGTGCTCATTCTTTTTTGCTGATCGGGATAACGAACGGGTGTGTGTATCGGTGGAATGTTTTGAGCCTGCCTCCAGCGCGGATCAGGGATTCAGGCGTTGATTCGTCGTTGCGCACGGCGGCCGCGACGGCGCTGTGGATTGTCCATGCGGCGGTTGGATTCCAACCGACCGCAGAGATTGCCTTGCTCCGCTGTGCGGCGTGAGTCAGCGCGGCGCTCGTGGGTCATTCTCAATACCCACTGATGCGCCTTCAGTCGGTGCGGCCGTAGAAGCCCATGCGCTCTTTCTCGCTGAACAGGACACCCGGGCGCTCGTAGTAGGAATACACGGCGACCAACCGTGAGAATGGACCTTCCACGGTGGAGACGCGATGCAACGAGTTTTTGCCGGCAAAGACGTTCAGGGTGCCGGCCGCCAGGGGGTTGACCTGGATGCGGTTTGTTTGACCACTGAGGACGCGACCCACTTCATCGTAATTGGGCTGGCCGTCGGCGCGCAGCTCGGTGCAGTACTGAAACTCACCGCCCTGTTGCGCAGCTCGAATCAACAGGGTGGTTGTGTAGCGGGCGCGATCGAAGTGCCAGTTGAGCGCCTCGCCCGGGCGATATTCCATTACGTTGACGCGCGCCAGCGGATCGTCCATCAGATATAACTTGGGCAGGTTGAGGACCCGCGCAATGAAATCCGCGAGCGGTTGCCACTCGTAGAGCCGATGTATGAATGTGTTCGCCAACTGATCATCACAGAGTGTGTGATGGATGGTCTGGAACTTCTGCAGCGCCGGATGGGTGTCGTTGATTCCCTCGACGCGATCCAGGAAGTACACGTTGTGCGTGCGAGCATGAGTGTATGAGCTGGATGTGGCCATCCTGGCGAGCTCCGCGGCGGCTGCACCAATGGTTTCGGGCCGGACGAGCCCTTCCAGGTTGAACATCCCTCCCCGCTCGAGCTCGGAGCGACACCGCGCAACGAGCGCTTCATAGCGAGCGGATCCAGGCTGATCGAGCGGATAGCGCTCGAGATCGAGTAAATCGTGCACGTCAGCCTCCATCAGCGGAAATCGTAAACAATCGTGGCGCCCAGGACCCGGGGACGATTGATCTGGTAGTCATTGGTCAGGTTGTTCAGGAAACCGACCCGGTTGGGCGGTGCCAGGATGGCACGCTTGTCGAGCAGGTTGTTGGCTGTGAGCCGCAAGGTAAAGGGACCGTGAGCGATCGAGGCCGCCAGGTTCCACAGACCATACGCCGATGTATTACCCAGCGTATTGCTTCCATCCGACGCCGACAGACCCATGGGCGCATGACTGTGATAGGTATGATTCAAAGTCAGCGTCGCGAGATAGTCGGGAATGATTTCGCGCACGTAGTTCACCGCCTCGGAGGTACTGAACTTGGGACTGCCGGGAAGCTGTTGACCCGCAAAGCCTTTGACCGCCCCGTCGACAATCTGTCCGGTGCCGTCATTGGCCGTCAGGGAGAAGTCCTTCGTCAACTCCGCGTGCGCCACGGCGACCCCCACGTTGTAGCTGAGCCCCTGAACAAACAGCGGTCCCGAGGTATCCAGCTCGAAGCCGCGGGACCGGGCGTGATCGCCGTTGTACACCGCGAGATTGCCGGACGGGAGACTCGCTGAGATCTGCGGGTTTTCCCATTCAACATCAAAAACAGCCAGGGTGTAGGTGAGGCCGTCGGCGAAGCGGCCTTTAAACCCGACCTCGTAGTTGTTCACCGTGTCGGGCTTGTACTGCTGCAAGGTGGGACTTTCCGCATAGACGCCCACCAGCGGCACAGAGTTGGCACCGCCGCGTCTGAATCCCTGCGACCACGTCGCATAAACGTATTGCTTGTCCGCGTACTCGTATGAAGGGTTGATCTTCCAGGTGTTCTTGGAAGCCGGTGAGCTATGCGGCACAGCCGGGAGGAGAATGGCAAACGGGTAGTCCAGGTAGGACTGCGCGTCGGTGAAATCCTGCTTGAAGTGACGGCCGCCGAAGGTGATCTGGGCCTGTGGCGTTACGTGCCAGGTCAGCTCGCCGAAAATCGACTTGTCAATGAAGTCCTGGTGGTCGCCCTGGAAGAACGAGGTGCTGTTGGGACCAAAATTCAGCAGGCAGTTGGGGAATTCGGCGCCGAGATAGTATTGGGCCGTGCAACCTTGCGCCACTGCGCGTTCATAGGTGCCTGGCTCTACGACATCCCAGGTGCCGTTGCGGATCTGGTGCTCGAAATATACGCCGACGGCGTAGTCGAACATCTTACCGGGAGCCGTGTTGGATACCAGGCGCACTTCCTGGGAGAACGTGCGCGCGTCGTCGTCAAACTCCTGGATTTCCAGATAACGCGGATTGATCGGGTTGCCGGCATAGTAGTTGAGGTATGCCGGGCGGCTCGCGAAATGATAGGTGTCGTCGCCGCTGGTGGCTCCTCCGGTGTGATAGTAGGACGTCGTGGACGACAGGGTCGCGAAGCCAACATCTAAAGAAAGATCAAGAGACAGTAACCCTGTTGATCGCTTATAGGGTTGCTCGCTGGGCGAGAAGTCCGTATACGGACCGCCCGCCGGGAAGTTGACGCGCGGGTCGAGCGCGTAAGGACCGGCAGGAACATCAGGGTTCGCCTGAGGTCCGCCATCGCCTTTGAGGTGCGAATATAAGTAGGCCACTTCGGCGCTGAATGCGCTGGTGGGCTTCCACAAGAGAGCCGCGCGGCCGGTCAGGGTTTTCTGCCCGTTCCAGTCGTCCTTCTGATAGAAGTTGGCGGGGCTGTCGACTGGATCCGAAGGATCGGCAAGTGTCGGAACTCCGGTGAGATACGGCGCGTCACGTTGTATGAGGCCCTGGACACGGATAAAGCCGGGCTCGTATTCATACTTCGCCGAGGCGCGCACGGCGAGAGTATCGCCCAGCGGCAGATTGACCAGTCCGTTGACCGAGTAGCCGGTGCCGCTCGAATGGGCGGTGGTCGTGGCTCCAGCGCCGACCTGGGCCGAGAATTTATTGAGCACGGGATCGTTCGGTATGAAACGTAACGCACCACCGAGAGCGCCCGCACCGTAGAGCGTGCCCTGCGGGCCGCGCAGGACTTCCACCTGCTTGAGATCATCGAGTTGGAAATAGCCGCTCATCGGCGAATTCCCGACATAAGTCCCGACAGGATCCTGCTCAAAAGTGCGAAAGCCGCGGGGCTCGCCCGTTGCGTTCAGGCCACGGATGATGGGCGCGACGGCGCCGGCATAACGAGCGCCGAAATCGAACATGCTCAGACCCGGGACCTGTAGGGCCAGCGACTGAGTATCAACGACGCCGAGCTGATTTAGCGTGTCACCGCTGATGACGCTGAGACTGTACGGCACCTCTTCGGTGGTCTGCGTGCGGCGGCTGGCCGTCACAGTGACTTCATCCAGTCGCGACGGCTCGTCGGCGTCCGCGGCATGCAACTGCAGCGGCAACCCGTAAAGCACTGCAAAAACCGCGGCGCCAACAGTGAGATCGGCCCGAGCCTTACCGCCTGCCAGGACCTTGCCGCCTGCCGAGGCCCGGGCGGCACGTCGCATCGAATGAGTGCGTTCGGATTTCTTGTGCATCAAAATGATCCCCATCCGGCTACGTGTGTTTGATTGGCTCCGGGTGACAGCGAATGTAGCGCAGTTATGTGACTCAACACTAGTTGAAGTAGCATTCGAACCAAACGGGAGACTCGACATGACTGAAACGCGGCGGTCTTTTCTTGCGATAATGGCTGTTAGCACAGCGGCACTGCGTGCGGCAGCCGTAGGTGCGCACGTCGATAAGAAAAACTGGAGCCTGCCGAAGAAAAACTCATTCCGCGTCGTGGAGAATGAGTGGATCTCCATGAAGGATGGCGTGCGTCTCGGTGCACGGCTGTGGATTCCAACAACCGCCGACCGCGAGCCGGTACCGGTGGTACTCGAATACATTCCCTACCGTAAACGGGACCTCGAGCGACCGCGCGATGATGGGTGGGCGAATCAATTTGCCGCGTATGGGTTTGCATTTGCGCGCGTGGATATTCGTGGGTCGGGAGACTCAGAAGGGGTGCTCGTGGATGAGTACCTGCAACAGGAGCAGGACGACGCAGTCGAGATCATCGCCTGGCTCGCGCGCCAACCTTGGTGTTCTGGTGCTGTTGGAATGCGCGGTATCTCGTGGGGCGGTTTTGCGTGCTTCCAGGTAGCGGCACAACATCCGCCCGCCTTGAAGGCGATCATGCCTCAGTGCGCCACTGATAACAGATACACGGATGATGCCCACTACGTCGGCGGTGCGCTGACACTCGACATGTATGACTGGGGCACTGAGTTCAAGAATGTCATGGTGGCGAGCCCGGACCCGGCCACCTCGGGCCCGCGCTGGCGTGAGATGTGGCTGGCAAGACTCAATGCAACACCCCCGATCCTCGCGACCTGGCTGTCACACCAACGCTTTGATTCCTATTGGCAGCACGGATCGATTGCGACCAACTACGCCAACATCAGGATCCCGACCTATGTGGTCGGCGGCCAGATCGATTCGTATCGGGACTTCCTGCCGCGGACGCTGTCGAATCTCACGGTGCCGCGCAAGGGATTGATGGGGCCCTGGGGGCACAAGTATCCGCAGATTGCGGATCCGGGACCGGGGCTCGACTGGGTCACCGAGGAAGTCCGCTGGTGGACGCAGTGGCTCAAAGGTGTTGATACGGGAATCATGGCGGAGCCGATGTTCCGCGCTTACATGGAGTATCAGACTGCCTCAGAGGTTTGGCCGCACGACACACCGGGACGTTGGGTCAGCGAGGCCCGATGGCCACCCAGGAAACCCAGCGAGCTGAAGTTCCATCTGAATGCGGATGGGCTCGGTCAGGCGGCGGGGCCGGAGCAGGTGTTCGTGGTGAAATCACAGGAGACACTGGGACTGACTAAGCGCGAGTGGTTTCCGTGGAACATGTCCATTGATCTGCCGCCTGATCAGACACCGGATGATGCGCGGTCGGTTTGCTTCGAATCCGCGCCGTTGACTGAGGACCTGGAGGTCCTGGGCAATCCGCGGCTCCAGGTGCGCTTGAGCTCGAACCGACCGGTGGCGAAGTTGGTTGCTCGCATCAACGAAGTCACACCGGATGGGAAATCATGGTCTGTGAGCTATGGGGTATTGAACCTGACTCACCGCAGTGGTCACGAGAAACCGGCTGCGCTCGAACCGGGGCGGTCGTATGACATCGATCTGCCCTGTTACTTCACGGCGCATCGGTTCAAGAAGGGAAGCCGGATCCGGGTGGCGCTCTCCGAGTCGCTGTGGCCGATGTTGTGGCCATCGCCGCTGCCCGTGGAGTTGAGTATTGTCACAGGCGTTTCGACGTTCACGCTTCCGGTCCGGAGCCGGGATACTCCCGATGCGCCTATGAGTGTTGAGATGTTGACCGACCGGATCAAGAAAGACGCTCAATCGGACAGCCAATATGAGATTACGCAGATGGGGCCCGACGTGCATGGGCGCGTGACTCTGCATAAACGTCTGCGGGATCTTCCGGAGACGGTCGAGGAGATCGGCACTACGGTGTCGGGTGGCAGCGATTGGTTCCTGAGTATCCAGGAAGGCGATCCGAACAGCTGTGTCTGGCAACTCGAGTGGTGGAGCGCCCTCTCACGCGGCGACTGGGTGACGCGCACTCGCTCGACTGTGGAGTTGAGCTCGACTCCCGAGGAATTCCGGGTCAAGGAGTCCATGACCGCGTGGGAAGGCGAGAAGCCGATCTTCCAGAAAAGCTGGGATCAGAAGATTCCCCGCGATCTACTATAGGCGGCATGGAAAGTCGGCAGTCGCTCAGCGCCGCCGCGCTGCAACTGATGAATGCGGGCCGCCTCGAGGAGGCTCGCGAGGCAGCCGTGCGTGCGGTTGATGGACTGGATGTGTGCTCGCCGGCGCATGGACTTCTTGCGATGATCCTCTTGCAGATGGATCAACGCGCAGAGGCCGAGTCGGTGATCTCACAGGCGACGGCGTTGCCGAGCGGAGTCGCCGATGCTTATGACGCCCTCGCTTTTGTGAGCCTGCAGTTGGGACTGTACGAGCGGTCCAATGGGCTGTATCGACGCGCGGCTGAGGTTGCGCCTGGGGAAGCCCGTTTCTGGTACAACCTGGCGACCAGTGAGCGCAGTTTTGGCCGGTTGACCGACGCGGAGAACGCTTGTCAGCGGGCGATTGAGGTCAACAAGGGGAGTTACCAGAGCTACCTGCTGCGCTCGGAACTGTGTGTTCAGTCTGTTGCATCCAATCACGTCGAGGAATTGCTGAAGCTCGCGAACGATCCGCGGCTCGATGACCGGGGGCGGATGTTTCTTGCGTACGCTGTTGCGAAGGAGCTCGACGATCTCGGGCGGTACGATGAGGCGTTCGGGTGGTTTCAGGTGGGAGCGAGCACTCGCCGGCGGCACCTTTCTTATGATGTTGCTGTTGATGAAGGGAAGCTGCAGCGGATCGCTGAGACGTTTACTGCTGAGGTGGTCCGCTCCGGGAGCCCGGATGCCGCGGCTTCGAGTGCATACGTGTTTGTCATCGGGCTGCCGCGCAGTGGGACGACGCTGGTTGAGCGGATTCTGACCGGGCATGCAGGGGTTCGCTCCAACGGGGAGACGGACCACTTTGCCAAGGCCCTGTTGGGAAACCTGGTTTCCCCGGGTGACGTATTTGCCCGGGCGGCGGCTACTGATCCTGTTGGTGTAGGCGCGCGATATGCGGCCCTGGCCGGACCGGGCTTCAAGGTCATCGAGAAGCTGCCGATGAACTATCTGTATCTCGGCGCGATCCATCGTGCGTTGCCGGGAGCCAAGGTGGTGCTGCTGCGGAGGGATCCGCTCGACAGTTGCTTCGCGATGTATCGGACGCTGTTTGCGGCGGCTTATCCTTTCAGCTATGACCTCCGGGAGCTCGCTCGTTACTACGCTGCGTATGAGCGGTTGATGGAGCATTGGCGGCAATGCCTCGGCGAGAGTTTGTTTGAGATACGGTATGAGGAGCTCGTTACCCGACCCGACTCTGTGGGGTCGCAACTGGCTCGTTACTGCGGGATTGAGTGGGATCCGCGTGCGCTGGCGGTTGAGCGGAACTCGGGTGTTTCATTGACGGCTAGCGCGGCGCAGGTGCGGCGGCCGATCTATGGGACTTCGTCGGGGCGGTGGCGGCACTATCGGGCGGCGCTGGCGCCGCTCATCTCGGCGTTGAGGGAGTGCGGGGTTGCTTTGCCCGCGGACGCTGCATAATGGCCTGAAAATACTCGATATTCAGACTATCAACGCCGCCACGGGGTGTGACTATTAACGCTTGACGTTAATAACGCTCAGGGTTAATAATGATCCGCTCATTCAAGACCAGGGACACCCAGGAAGTCTTTCAGGGGCGGTTTGTGAAGAGCGTTGACGGTCGGGTCCAGCAGCGGGCACGTGAAAAGCTCAAATTCCTGGACAGCGCTGCCAACTTGCGCGACCTGTTGATTCCTCCCTCCAATATGCTGGAGGCGCTGAAGGGAGATCGCAAAGGTCAATACAGCATCAGGATCAACAGGCAGTGGCGTGTCTGTTTTAGATGGAAGGACAACGATGCATTCGATGTAGAGATCGTCGACTACCATTGATGCATCGAGGAATGAATATGGCGACAAAGAAGTTGCGCCCCGTACATCCGGGCGACATTCTGCGGCACGACTTCATGGAGCCGTTGAACCTGAGTGCGTACAAATTGGCCAGGGAATTGGGAGTTTCGATTCCAACGGTGAATGAAATTGTGCGGCGGCGCCGGGCGGTCACCGCAGAAATGGCGTTGCGGCTGTCCCGATATTTCGGAACAACAGCGCAGCTCTGGCAGAACCTGCAGTCTCAATATGACCTGGAAATCGCCAGTGCAAAAATAGGAAAGCAGGTTGAGCGGGCGATTCAACCACTGCGCCGAGCAGACTTACCTGAGGCGCCTCTCCCGTAGGTCTCGCTGAGTTTTAGTGCGGGCACGGACCCCTCATCAGTCCTGTGATCTTGCGTCCTCGTCCTGATCGTTCGCTCTGGATTGGGAACCGAGATTGAGGCCCAGGATGTCGCGCAGATGAGCGGGGTCGACGGCGAGATCGCCTGTGAACGATCCGCCGAGGGTTCTGTAAGCGGAGATCAGCGTCCGCAAGCGTTCGTTGATCTGCCGGTTCTCGCGTTCACGCCGCTGCTGCACGGATTGCATGACGAGCAGGCGAATGCCCACTCCCAACAGTGTGATGAACGCGAGACCGAGCACCGTGGAAAGCAGGCCCGACCAGGAACTGAAATCCAGGCTACGCATAGGCGCATTCTACCGGGGTGGGACGTCGCACCCCTTCGCCACCTCGACACAATTGCGCCCTTCCCTCTTGGCTGCATACAGGGCGCCGTCTGCCTTCTGCATGAATTGATCTATGTTAATGATCGCGGCGCTGTGAGCCACACCCACACTGATGCTGACCTGGCCAATCTGTTCATCGCTGCCGGTTCTACGTAAACGGGCCTGGAACAGCGTTGAGCGAATCTTCTCGGCCAACGCGCGCGCGCCGGTCACGGCGGTATCGGGCAACAGAATGGCGAACTCATCCCCACCCACGCGGGCAGCGATGTCCGCTCCCTTGATCCGGGCACGCAGAATCTGGGCAACTCCGCGAAGAACCTGATCACCCACTGCATGTCCGTAGGCGTCATTGATCTCCTTGAAGCGATCCACATCGACCAGCAGCAACGAGGTTCCCTCCTGACTCGCCATCCGCGGACCCAGGTCCGCAAACGCCTTTTCCAACCCTCGCCGGTTCAGGAGCCCGGTCAGTGAATCGTTGAATGCGGCCGCTTCCGCGCGCTCGAGACGCGCGGTTAACGTCTGCACTTCCTTCGCGCGCGTGTCGAGCTGGCGCGTCAAAGTAAGGCTGACGGAAGACATTTTCTGCGTCTCGACGAGAAGCTCGCCCAGCACCAAGTGAATGGCGTTGGCCGCGTCGGGCTTCCGCAAGCGTTCGGTGTGAGTTTCCAATGACTTACCGAACTGGGTCGCATGAGTGCCGCTCTGGGTGATGACCTCAGATGTCTCCGCCATGAGTACGCGCAACCGTTCATGAATCCGCGCGACAGCCTGCGCCTCTCGGGAGGCAATGTAAGTGGCGTACAGATGGGCGACATCCGCATCTGTTAAAGGATGCTGCGCGGTGAGACGTTGCTCGAGAATCTGGCTCAGCGGCGGATTGAGCCCCGCGACGTGCTCATACCAGAGCGTATAGCTCGCGGGATCCAGAGCGGCCTCCTGACGCCCCATGTGCCCCACTGCCACGCGCAGGAATTCAGCGCTCTGCGTTCGAGTTTGTTGATATTGCATTGCGTCAGTCAGCCCTCGTTTGGTTTTTAGCCCATCCCGGGGCGGCATCACGCGATCGTGGATCGGGTGGCGCAATCTAGCTAAATGGGCGCATATGCAGCAATGGGTCTGCATCTGGCGTCAGCCATATCCTGCTACGGCGCCCGTGCTCCCACCACAACGGCGCCTGCCTCTCTCCAAAAATTCTTAGGTCAGTTACCTGGTGAAGCCCCGGTGGTTTTGGGGGTCGCTCCTTTTCGGGATTGCCGTTGATCAGACCGGCTGCAGAGCTCCATGTTCATCACGTGGGTGCGGTTGAATGCGCGCCGCGTGCTTCGCCACCCGATCCCTCGCGTTCTCGAGGTCATAGTACGCTTGCAAGTTGATCCAATAGCCATCGGACGTGCCGAAGTAAATCGACAGCAGAACCGCCATTTCCGGAGAAATCGCGCGCTTTTCGCGAACGATATCGTTTACGCGTGGCAGGGGCACACCCAATGCTTTTGCGAGCGCATAAGCTGACAATCCAACAGGCTCCATGAACTCTTCCCGGAGAATCTTGCCCGGATGGGTCAGCTTGATCTTTTTGGTTGGCAAGTGCGCTTCCCGCTCAATGGTAATCGGTAATTTGAACATCCGATGCATGACCCGCAGTCCATTTGAAGCAGATTCGCCACTGCTCATTGATGCGGATGCTGTACTGACCCTTCCGGTCGCCACGGAGGGCTGCCAATCGATTCGATACCGGGATCGAAAGATCCTTCAAACTTTCCGCGGCGTGGAGCTGCTGTAATTTCATCACCGCCCGCTCCTGGATGTCGGGTGGAAACCTACGTGCGTACTCGCGCTGCCAGAGCTTTTCGGTATCTCTGTCCCTGAAGGACCTTATCACCTGGCCCTCATAGTAACGTCTCGCGTTAGTAACGTCAAACGTTACCGTACTCCCGCTGTCGGGCGACGGACAGGGTGAATTTCTGGGGATTTTCGGCTATTTCAACGATCTGGTGAGATCGCCCGCGCAGTCTCACCAGGCAACTTAGCCGAGCGGGGATCGCGCGGAGTGCCGTGGGTGGAGAAGCGGCGGAGCAGAGGTTTTTCGACGTAGCGGTAGACGATGTAGCCCGCGGCAGTTGCGACTACCAGGCCGAAGGCGATGAAGAGGATGAACTGGGGGAGGCCCGTCACGGGAACGTGGGCGAAAATCTTTGAGGCAACATTGAGCGCGACGACCTGGAACAAGTAGATCGAGTAGCTCGCATCGCCCACGGCTGACAGCAATGGGACTTTGGCGATCGGGTTGCGGATGTCCAGAGCGACGAGGCCGGCGACCATGCAGGCGCAAGGCAGGCCCCAGGTCAACAGGCGGGTGGACTTCAGACCCAACATTTCGAATGTGGTGAGCGCGGCTACGCCAACACACAACAGCCCAACGGCGGCGAACAAACTCGGGCGCTGCAGAGTGGCTGCAATCAACATCCCCAGCAGGAACTCCAGAATGACCGGATCGGTGTAGGTCCTCCACGGAGCCAGGGTGCTCTCGAACACGAGGCCAAACGCCACGAAAGCGAAGAGGCAGATGGCGGTCACCAGCAACGGGCGCCGGCTCGCGATTCCAACTGCGAACAGCCCATAGAAGAACATTTCGTAGTTGAGCGTCCAGCCGGGAATGAGGTAAGGCCAGATACCTGGCACATCAGGACTGTAATGCGGGATGAACAACAGCGACTCGAGAATGTGGCCCACCGGGATGGCGAGCAACTTCGCGAAGTGCGTGTTGACGTTGACAGCGAACAGGACCGCGGTGGCGATCCAGTACATGGGCACGACGCGGACGACTCGGCGGCGCAGAAACTCGGCCGGCTGCTCTTTCCTGCCAACCGAATACATGATGAATCCGCTGATGACAAAGAATATGTCAACGCCGATCTGACCGAGGCCGAAGTGTTCCAGCGGGTTATAGAGCCAGTCCTGCGGATTGCGGGCGTGATGGAAAACCACCAGCAAAGCGGCAATGCCGCGCAGACATTGCACCGACTGGAGATTTCGCATGCCGCCCTCGCTGTACCTGCACAATGCTAGCACAGCGTGCAAAAGCGACTGCCGTGCTTCCGCAGTCCTACGCCGTGCGTCCCACTTCCGGCTTCCAACGCCGGATCAGTTTCTTGGCCGCATTGAACAGCACCGGAGGTGTTACTTGACGGGCAAGCGCCAGCACCCTCGGGACCTTGCGAAGCGCAGTCTGAGCGAAGATCGAACTATGAGGGATGACGTCGACTTTTCCGCCGGCACCGACGGTATGGTAGTAGACGATGAAGGATTTCCGGCTGCGGCCAACCGGGCAGGCGACCGGTGTCGGCACACCGTGAAAATTCGGCGTGGCGACCTCGAAGATCACCGTTCTATTAAAGAGGGGATCAATCGAGACTTCGCAACGCGTGGCCTTTGCATCCCACAACTCGAGTTGGCCGTGGTAACCGGGACTCCACTCTTTGTTGAGGAAGACGATCATTGCGAGGCGGCGCGTGAGGCCCGTATCGTATGCAACACTTCTGTCAGTGTGAACCTTGAAGAAGTCCCCGGGGCGCATCGAGGCATAACCCGCTCCCTGCAGATACGGGTCGGGAAGCAACTGCTGGATACCCGTGATCCCGGACAGCAGGCGCAGAAATGAAGCGGAGTGCAGCAGGTTGACCAGATCGGTGCCCGCGATCCCCAGCTCCTCAACGGAGCGCATGCGACGCACTCTCTCGAGCGACTGGGATTCGACCAGCCGCCATTGCTGCTCGTGCAGGCCGGTCATTTCCTCGATCAGGCGCTCGAGCATATCGGACTGAAAAAGGTGATCGAGAACGAGGTGCGGGAAGGGGGACGCTGCGCGGTAGATTCCGCTCGAGGCGCCGATGTCTGCGGGCAGATCGAGCATCCGAGCGCTCGACGAGAATGGGGTTGCCGTTGCTTCCATGGAAATCGGGGCCGCGACAGATCCTCATTGCTGTGCTGCAGGCTAACGTACTCCCCTCAGTTGTTGTCATGCAAGCGCGGCGCGTGGCGCGATGCGGTAAGCGCCTACCCAACAGGCAGCGGAAACGGCTATCTTCCGCAGCATGAGAACAGAGCCATCCGCGTCGACCGGTCGAAAGTGAAATCGCTGTTTCTGCGCATGCTGATTGCGGGACCCGCAGCACTCCTGCCCTGGGCGCCCTCGATCGGGGCCGAGGAGCAGCCGCCCAGGAAACTCGACTTCTTCGTCGGGGCCGGCGCCTTGTACGACGACAACCTGTTTCGACAGCCGACGGGCGCCGATCTGTCCGCCGTGGCGGCGAACCTGCATCGCGATGACCTGATCGAGCGACTTTCCGCGGGCGTCGAGGGAGCCTGGACGCTCGGTCGACAAACCTTCGAGCTCAAAGGGCACGGCGATGACAATCGCTTTGAGCACAACGACCAACTGAACAACGTGTCCGGCAAGGCCCTGGGGAGCTGGGACTGGCGACTCGGCAGCCGTTGGTCGGGACGCCTGGGAGCCGATTACGCGCGCTCGCTGGCGGATTTTGCGAATAACCTCGTCCTGGTAAAGGATCTGTTGACGCAGAAGAGCTCGTTTGCGAGCGGCACCTATCTGCTCGGAAATCGCTGGACGATCAGTGCCGACGTGCGCTGGTCATCGACCTCCCACGGGGCCGAGATCCGCCAGGTCGACGATGACAATATTCGCACGCAGAAATTTGGCATCGGGTTCAGCCTGTCACCCAGTGCAAGCATCGGCTGGAATTATCGGCACGCAAACGCCAACTTCGCCGGCGACCAACAGGTGCCGACCACCGGCCAGTACAATCGGAATTACGACGAGAGCGCCTCGGTTTTCTGGTTGAAATACGCCTTGGGAAGCATGACCGACTTCAATCTCGAAGGGGGTTACCTGCGTCGCAACTACCCGAATGCGGCGATCGGCAACTATACCGGCGGGACGGGTCGAGCGAAACTGACCTGGCATCCGGGCCCGAAAACCGCGTTGGAGGTCACGGGATGGCGCGATCTCACGGCCTATATTGATGCAGAATCCAACTACTTTGTTACGACGGGTGCACGGATTGCACCAACATGGGTCCCTTCAGAACGGATCACGACGTCATTAGCCGCGTCCTGGGAAAGCCAGAAATACATTGGATCCGAACCGTCCGTGCTGGGCGATCCGTTCCGGCGCGACACGGTGCGATCCGTACAGGCCAACGCGAGCTATCTTCCCAGGGACCCGCTCGAGCTCGACCTTACGCTACGCCACGAGCAACGCGGCTCCAACCGGTCGTCGCTGTCATACAGGGATAACTTGGCAATACTCGGCGTGCGCTTCACGTTTTGAGCAACGGGCGCCGTGCCTCCAACCTGATAACATCCCGGATGGTGGCAGGTTACCGCTGGACGCAGAACATGTTGGCGCGAATCACCGACAGATGGCTCATCGCTTCGCTCGCAACGCTGACGTTGATGAATTCGGGCTGCATCGCAGCAGATGCTGCGCAGAAGCAGCCGGTCGGACAAACCGGCAAATTCAAACTGTTGAAGGACTGGACGTTCGGATCCAGCCGTGCCGATGCAACCATTCGCTCGCGCGCGGATTTGGATAAAAATTTCTACTACCGCTACATTTTCGCCGGCGGCACCCTGGATGGTATCAATACCTATTGGTCCTACCATCGTGACTATCCCGACGGGGATCCTCGCTCGCTCCATGTCTTCACACCCACGGCACTCGTGCTCAAAGGACGCATCCCGCCCAACGGTGGACTGCATCCGCGCGGCATCGAGTCCGGCATGTTGCGCGCAAAATTCCCCGTCACCGCGGGAATGTACGTCGAGATGCGCGCGAAGCTGACGACCGGCATCGGAGCGTGGCCCGCATTCTGGCTGGAGCCGGGTGTCGAGAATGACAACGGCACTTTTTCCGACCTGCCCTGGCCCCCGGAGCTCGATATCTTCGAGTTCTTCAACTGGAAGTGGCGACCGCACACGACCGCCATGACCGGCAATTACCAGACCAATCACCACCCGGAGAACTTCGGCAAACCGCACGATCTGTGGACGAAATTCAACAGCAAGGGCGAATATTCTCCGGGCAGCGATTTCTCGGCGGACTATCACGTGTTCGCCCTGGACTGGCGGGAGAATCAGCCCATCTGGGTCGTCGACGGCCAGCCGGTCAAGCAGACCTACTATGAATGGCACGCGCCACCGGCACACATACTCGTGACCAACCAGATCGGCATTGCCTTTGATGACATGAGCGGCATGTCAGCCGATGAGTCCCAGTGGGACTACAGCATCGACTACATCCGCGTCTGGCAGGAAGTCAGCGTACCCAATCCGCCGTCGAATCTAGCGACACATTGAGCGCCGCTGCGCATAATGCGCGGGATGACCTCAACCCACAGCACGAAACAGGCTGCATCCGGCATTCTGTGGTCGGGCGTTTCCCAGGCGGGTCGCGTACTGATCCAGACTGCGGCGCTGGTCGTCCTGTCCAGGTTGTTGCCGCCGACGGATTTCGGCCTGCTGGCGATGGCAGGCGTCGTGACGACCTTCGTCAATCTGCTTCGGGACATGGGCACTGCATCCGCTGTGATCCAACGTGAGGTGCTGGGACAGGAGCTGCTCGATACCGTCTTCTGGTTCAACATCGGACTGGGGATTGCACTCGGTGTCCTGGTTACTCTTCTGGCGCTTCCCATCGCGACGGCTTTCGACCAGCCGCGGCTTGCGGGGGTGCTCACCACGCTGGCCGTGAGTTTTCCGATAGCGAGCTCCGCGGCCGTACACCAGGCGTTGATGGAACGGGAGCTGAAATTCCGCACGTTGGCACGGATCGAGATCAGCTCTGCATTGATATCGCTGGCGGTCGCAACTATCGCTGCGCTGAATGGATTGGGTGTCTACAGCCTGGTGCTGAATGCTCTGAGCGCGACGGTGATCTCCTCAGCGCAGTTGTGGTTGGCCTCGCCGTGGCGCCCGACTCTGCGCTGGGACCGGGAACAATTTCGACAGCTGTGGGGATTCAGCGGCAACCTGGCGTCTTTCCAGGTACTGAACTACTTCGCACGCAACGCGGATACCATGCTGATCGGCCGCTTTTTGGGGGCAACGGATCTTGCCTGGTACAACATGGGGTACAAACTCATGCTGTTCCCCCTGACCAACCTGTCGGCCGTGGTGTTTCGCTCCCTGTTTCCCGTTTTTTCGCGTAAACAGAGTGATGTGTCGTCATTCGGCGCGCTTTATCTGAAGGCGACCGGCGCGATTGCGTTGTTTACAGCCCCCCTCATGGCCGGCGTCTGGTTACTGCGAAAGCCGTTCGTCGAGGTTTTCTTCGGCGAGAAATGGCTACCGGTGGCCGACGTTCTCGGATGGCTCGCGCCAATCGGTTTCATGCAATCGGTGCTGTCCACCGTCGGGCTCATCTACCTGGGCGTGGGCAAAACCCAGACGATGATGAGATGGGGCGTTTTTTCAAGCACGCTGACGCTGGTTGGGTTGGTGGTAGGACTGCAATGGGGTTACCTGGGCGTTGCGCGCTCGTACGCACTCGTCAATCTGCTGCTCTTTTACCCGGGATTTGCCATTCCCTTGCGGCTGCTCGGGCTGCACTTTACGGATCTGATGAAGTCCATCGCGCCGCAGTTGCTGACGGCTTTCCTGATGATGGCGCTGGTTGGCGGCATCGACCAGGTATTCACGGCCGGCGAGAGCTCCCTGTTTCGCCTGAGCGTCCTGACGGCGGCGGGAGTATGCATCTACGTGAGTGCGGCGTATCTGTTCATGAGATCAAACCTGCAGGCGCTGCTGGGCACCGTGCATGGCATAGCTCGATGAGAAACGGCGCTTCGTGAAAGACCCGAACAGTTGGAAACCGAGCAAATTTGTGCTGGCGCGCGGCCGGCTGCGCAGCTCCAGAGATACGAACGAGGTGTCGCTCAGCTCACGATTGGTCACCGACCTGACAGCCCGGTGGTACCAGGCTCACATCGCACAACATGCGCGCGGACGGTTGCTCGACCTGGGCTGCGGGAAAATCCCCCTGTTCGAGGCTTACCGGGATTACGTGAGCGAGAATGTCTGTGTCGACTGGGGGAATTCCCTGCACCGGAACAACCACCTCGACATCGAATGCGATCTGACTCAACCGCTGCCGTTTGCCGCCGGCGAGTTTGACACCATCATCCTGTCGGATGTCCTGGAACACATTCCTGAACCGCAGCAGCTGTGGCAGGAAATGGCGCGGGTGTTGTCGGCTCAGGGCCGGATTCTAATGAACGTCCCCTTCTTCTATTGGCTGCACGAGCAACCGCACGACTACTATCGGTACACTGCACACGCCCTCGAGCGCTTTGCCACGCTGGCGGGTCTGAAGATCGCGCATTTATCGGCCCTGGGTGGCGCGCCGGAAGTGCTCGCCGATATCCTGGCCAAAAATCTGGTCCACGTGCCGTTGATTGGTCGGCCGTTGGCGGCGGTCACCCAGGCGGCCACCCGCTCGTTTGTCGACACCGCCCCGGGCCGCAGGATTTCCGCCCGAACTTCGCAGCAGTTCCCGTTGGCTTACGCGTTGGTCGCGGAAAAAGGAACCGCTGCGCCGGGCACGCCCTCCGTCACCTCCTCATAGAGGTCCTCGAGCTGATGGGTGCATTTGCGGATATCGAAGGTCCGGACCGCAAACTCTCGGGCAGCGTGTGACATCGCGAGTGCACGGTCGTCGTCCTCCAACACGGCACACAGGCGAGCACTGAGCTCGTCTACATCGCCTTCAGAAAAGGCGAACCCCGTAACGCCATCAATGATGCCCTCAGTCGCCCCACCCCGGGCCGAGGTGACCACGGGAACGCCACAGGCCTGGGCTTCCAGAAGTGCGATCCCCAAGCCCTCGGCATCCCCATTAGCGGCAGTCAGGCTCGGAAGACACAGCACCCGAGCTTCGTTCAACAGAGTGAGCACGACGTCCGAAGGCTGTTTGCCTTCGAAGCTGACTGGAACGTTGAGATCGACCGCGAGTTGTTTTGCGGCCGCCAGGTCGGGCCCTTCGCCTATCATGATCAGCTCTGCATCGCTCAACCGGCTGCGCACCTGCGCAAAGGCCCGGATGAGCACGCGGGCACCCTTCTTCTCCACCATGCGGCCGACAAACAGGATCTTGCGCTTACGTTGCGAAATCGGCAGAGCCGCAGGGGTGAATCGAGCCACGTCCACGCCGATGTATCTGACCCAGATCTTCTCAGAAGGGATTCCGTACTCGATGGCCCGTGCCTGGATTGCTTTGCTGACGGCAATGAAGTGCACTCGCGGATCACGAGCAATCTGCCGCAGTCGCGCGGGATATCGGCGACCCGCATACCCTTGCCCGTGCCAAAATTCCTCGTAGATGTTGATGTCGTAGCCGTGCAGCGTCACCAGGATCGGCGCCTGAACACTCTTCAGCAATGGCCAGACTGCGACCAGGTCGGTCGCAAAGTGCACGTGCAGAAGTGCGGGAGCGAGGTCGCGAAGCTGGCGGCACATGCCAACAGGGACCCGCTCCAACTCCCGCAACGGAGGCACCAGTTTTCTCGCCACCCGCCGTGGCAGCCACCCGGACAGCAGGCGGCAGTTGAGATCCCGCAGATCCAGCCCCTCCACGAAACGAAAACCCGTCAACAGGGGCGCCCATCGCTTCAGCGCGACGACCTGCTCCTTGATGAAGGTTTGGGAGATGGGGAGCAGGTCCTCCCGGAATACCACGACCCGTTTCATTCAGCTGCGAGCCCTGGCCACGGCCCGGCCCACTTCCTCGCGAAACCGCCTGGAGAGCGCGTGAGACGTTGACTGCAGAGAGCGCAGGTCCCGGGTCGCCAGTCGACCGATCACCTTCAGCGCCTCTGTCGTCCGGGCGCGCAGATGGCGCGGAAAGTAGAGATAGGAATACAGATACGCCGCACCCGCGGATGAAACGTTGTCGCCCGATATGTTGAACCAGTGCAGCGTCGGGGCCGGATCGCGCTGGCGCGAGATTCGCGAGACATCGAGGTCATCGCAATACACAGCGAGCGGCTCATCGCAGTATTCGTAGTTGAAGCCGGCACGCACGAGGTTGAGCACGAGATCCCAGTCCTGGTGACGTTTGAGTGTTTCGTTGAACTTCACCGTGCGCAAGGCCTGAGCGGGCACAACGAGAGCGGAGGTCTGAAAACTGTTGCCTGCAATCAGAAAGTACTCGCTCAGATCCTCCCCCTGACGGGGCGGCCGGTTGTTATAAAGCGATTCCGAGCCGTCCGCCTTGCGCGAGAGGACATTGCCGCAGAGAAAGAAATCAGCCGTCGCTCGCCGGCCCACCGCTTCGCGCTGACGTTGCAGCTTATTGGGAAGCCAGACGTCATCGGAATCGAGGAATGCGATCCAGTTGCCCACGGCGCATTGGACACCCTTGTTCCTCGATACGGCCCCGCCGAGATTCACTTCGCTGCGAAGGTAGCGGATACGCGAGCTCATCGCGGCGAAATCTATCTGCGCCGTCCCGTCGGTCGATGCGTCATCGACAACTATAATCTCCGCGGGCGCAACGCTCTGCGCGAGCACGCTATTCAGCGCTCTGACGAGCTTCTCAGCCCGGTTGTAGGTCGGGATGACTACCGAAACCTGGAAGTCGACATCAGGTGCGCTGGCGTTCACTCAGGTTTCCCTGTCGTGGCAACAACGAGAGCTGGCGCAGGATCTTCGTCATCAATGAATCGTTTCGCGAGCGCTCGTGCTGAAAAATGTAGCTCCAGGTGGCCGGTTTCAACCTGTAGGCGGCCGCCTCGCCGGCGCAGTTGCGAAACTCGCGACTGAGACCGCGGCTCGCCGCAATCGCGCGCAGCGCATGCAGGAACACGCCGTTGCGGATCCCCTTGACCAGGAAGGCAATCCCGGCCAGCACGCGGCGCGACCGCGGTATTTCAAACTTGTACATGGAGTAGAGCGCATTGCGCACGGTGTAGAAGAACCGGCCCCGCTCCCAGAAAACGCGATGCTCGGGCGACACCTTGTGTCGAATCACGACTTCAGGATCGTATTGGATGCGCAACCCGAGGTTGAGCATGCGATAACACAGGTCCAACTCCTCGCCGCAAAAGAACAACCGGGCGTCGTATCCACCCACTGCCTCGAACGAGCTGCGCCGGATGGCGTGACCGGCACCCACGAAACGCGTGGTCGTAAATCGCTCCGACGGTGAGCAGCCGGCCGGGTAGTCCCAGGAGGTCGCATCGTCTTCACCGGTGAAGTAGTTCTGGATGCGAAAGCCGATCGCGCACAGGTTTTCGTCGCGCGACAGACGCGCCACCGCCCGCGCCAACATGCCTTCATCTGCAAAAATGGCGTCGCTGTCCAAAGCGACCACAAACGGTGCATCGCCCATCGCTGTGGCTATGTTGCGCCCACCCGCAACACCGGAATTGGCGGACAGCTTCTGCAACTGAGCATTCGGCAGGGATGACACGAGGGCTTCCAACTGCGCCAGACACTCCGGTTCGCTGCCTTGGTCGACAATGAGAATACGGGCGTCCACATCCTTCTGTGAGGCTGCACTGTTGACTGCCGCTATTGTGTCATCGACACGGTTCCACGAGAGGATGATGACATCAACGGCTGATGGAACGCTCATGTACCCACCTCCCCCGGCGCAAGCTGTTGCTGACGGCGCAGGTACCACTTCGCCAATCGATACAGAGGCGGCCGTAGCGTCTCGCGATAGAAACAAAATGCGGTGAAGATCGCCATGGCGGCCCACCGAGGGGTCCTGATGCCCGCCCGCTGCGCATACTGCTGATAATATTTGCCGAAGAAATAGTTTGTGTAGTGGAGTGCCCAGCGCACGCGCGCCGCAGCGCTCGCTCTCTGCCCACCCGTGCGCACCTGAGAAAGCGGCAGATGAAAGCTGTGACGCTCATTGGTTACATAGATGTCGTAACCGTGCGTGAACAGATTCATCTGGAAGTCCGATTCTTCGCGATAGCCATTGCCCCGGGCGTAGTGCGCATCGAATGGGAACTGTTGCAACAGGGCTTTGTGCGTCAGGATGATTGCGTTGGTGATGGGGAGTCGAATGTCTCCCGAATACCTGGCGGCATTCACGTACTCGCAGATCACGAACCGGAACGGCCTGGATCTGCGTATTCCGTTGCCAAAGCGGCGCAACGCGTGCGTCTGCGATTCTCCGGGCTCGAGGTATATGCGCCGACCCGATACGGCTGCCGCGTTCAGCTCGATCAGCTTGTGCAGGCAGACCCGCGCGTAGCCGGCCTCGAGGTATTCATCGTCATCGCAAAAAAGGATGTAGGAATTGCTCGACTCGCGCACGCCCACATTGCGGGATTCGCTGGCACCGAGGCGCTGGGCATTGGTGAGCAGACGAGTCTTTACACCTGGGTATTCTCTGCTGAGCTGATCTATGACTGCCGGCGTTTCGTCGCTGCCGGCATCATTCACGAAAATGATCTCCGAGATACCGACCTGCTGAAAATAACTCGGCCCGACGACGCGAAGGGTGTGCGCCCGGTTGCAGGTGGGGACAATCAAGGTGATCACGGCCTGACCTCCAGGACGCAATACCAGGCGAAGTGCTTCACAAAGGGAATACGGCAAACCAACCTATCTATCCACCACACGAAACGAGTGACGGGGTTGCCGGCCCTGGCCTGCCGCCACACGAGCCCCAAGGCCGGTGCGATCAGGCCGAAGAAGGTGATGCGGCTCGAAGTGAATCCGCGCGCCACCGCTCGTAAGTCGGCGATTGTCAGCGGATGTTCATCGGGAGTGCGCAGTTCGGGGGTTCGCTGCCGATACCACTTCACAATGGGGTTGTGGTCGAGGGGCTCTGCGAAGATGGCCACGCCACCCGGGGCGAGTACGCGACGGACTTCCTGCATCGCTTTGGGTATGTCGAGGTGGTGCACTATTCCGCTGCCGGCTACTACGTCGAACTGATGTCCGGGCAGCTTCATTGCCTCGGCATTTTCAACGCGGAAATCAACGTTGGTCAGGCCTCGCTGATCTGCGTACTCGTGAGCATGCTGGATGGCGACATCTGAGATATCGATTCCTACGACGTGATTCGCGTCACCGGCCAGATCGAAGGCCAGACTGCCGGTACCGCAGCCGTATTCCAGCACGCGATGACCCTTTGCGGCTTCGCTTACACGCTGCCGGTAAAGATCGAAGCCGTAGCTGATGGCGCAGTAGAACCGCCCGACGCGCTCCTCCCGCTCAGAGTCATCTGCGAAGCGTTGATTGTGGTACTCACGTTCCCGCTCGATGCGGTCGCCGTCAAGCATGTTGTTGCCTCGAAAGTGCGTCTAACAGGTTACGACCGCGGTCGGGCCACCTGAACCGGGCGCTGCTCAGGGTGAAACAATTCGCCTGCATCCGGTTCAGCTCGTCGAGTCGATCAATGTTGGACACCATGGATTCCACGAGTTGGCCGAGCGTCGCGGCTGAGAAAGTCTCCTGGCGCAGCTGCGCGGGCAGACCGGCAATCGCCTGGGTCAACGTGGCCACGGGCACACGCGCGAAGAAGTAATCCAGGAACTTCAGCTTGAAGCCGCCGCCGATCGCCTCTGGAACGACCGCCATGCGCGCATTGGCCAGCAACCGCGACGGATCCTGTACGAATCCATGAAAACGAGTGGCCCGCACCTGCCGCTGCAATGTGGCCAGCAGCGGGTCCGGAACATCGCCCACCACATCCAATTCGATCCCGTGTTGCAGGAAGATCGGGTCGGCGATCTCAATGAAGCGCCGGAGATTCTCTTGTTTCACCACCCAACGGAATGACCCCATCAGAATGACCCGACGGGGAGTGTTCGCGCTCAAGTGGCGTTCGGGGACCACCGGGCCGTCATATCCGGGAGTCAGAGTCAACCTGCGGGCTGCGCCTAAAGACACTCCATCCTCGTCGGTGATGGTAGTGAGCAGGTCAGCCGAGCCCACCACGCGCCGCTCGAGCCAGCGGACTTTTCGATAGTTCTGCCACAGTGCCAACTTGCGCAACGGCGAAGCGCGGCTGTCTCGTGCCATCGACCGCCAAAGGTTCTCTTCGTGATTGTGGGATACGTGAACCAGTCGGACGCTGCCTTTAGCGCGCCTGGCACGATAGCTCGTGCACAGGTCGAGGGCCCACCCGGTGCCGTACCCATCCAACACGATCACATCCCAGTTCTGCTGCAACTGCCGCTTCAGAGCGCGCGTATAGGCATCACTAGCGTCGATGGCTGCGGCATTAGGTAGTCGACTGAACAACGCGCGAACGTTACTGCGCCTGATGTTGCCGACAGAAGTCCAATCAACCTGCCGGCTGGTGGCCGGAATGTCGTCGGGTTGACCGATGCCGAGGAAGCGGACCTGCGCGCCGTTGGCAGCCAGCGACTCCGCCAGTTTGGCCGAATAGACCTTCGCGCCGGCATCCAACGGATATGGAATGTATCGTGCGATCCACAGGATCGAGGCGCCGGCTGTCGAATCAAACGGCACGCGCAGCCTCCTCCAGCATCGGCCGTGGCGCAAGACGACGGCGCACATACCGTGCCAACGCGGTCTCGAAGACCCTCCACGAGGCCCAGGCCAGTGGCAGCGATACGACCAGGCATCCGACCACAAACAACAGGAATCCTGCCCAGGTATGTGCGGGGGCGATCTCGTTGCTCACCACCCGTTTCACGGCCGCCATGACCAGCCCGTGCCACAGATAGAAGCTGTAGGAGATGTTGCCCAGAAATTGAAACACGCGGGAGTTCAACAGGCTGAACTCGCCGCGGGCGTTGAAACAGGCGCACGCGAACATATGCAGTGAGGCCACGAAAGCCACGCATGCCGCCAACCAGCGGCCATCGCGTGCCCAATCGAAAAAGGTGTCGCTCAACTGCGCGAGATTCGCCTCGGTCAGCTTCCAAGACACCAGGAACACGAGGAGGCTCACCACAGGAAAGCGCAACCACCGGGTGTGACGCAGAAACCAGTGCCGTTGCGCAAAGACGAGAACGCCCGTGAGAAAGAACAGCGCACGGGGAAACAGACACACGAATCCGACAGTCGCCATCAGCCACAGCAGCGCTACCAGGCGACGGGGCGATTTGCCGCGCAATACGCGAGCGCCGCTGGCAGCGGCAAAATAGAACAGCCATTCGTATGTCAGGCTCCACGATCCGAAGTGGATCATGGGCACAGGCACCAGGGGCGGAAGGAGCAGCAGATTGGCGATGAAGAGCCACACGCGCTCCAGAAATCCCAGGTCTGCCAGCATCTTCATGTTCAAGGCGCTGCAGACCACCGTTACCGCAATCAGCGCCGGTACCCAGGCGGAGAATATCCGGATGAATCGATCCTTGAGAAATTCCACGACGCTGGCATGGCGCAACAGGCTGCCAAGAATGACAAACCCACTGATCATGAAGAACATCTCAACGCCATAGGCAAGAGAGGTCCAGAGGTATGTCAGCCCGTCACTGATCGGATCACCGTGAGGCAGCGTGATGACCCCAGCGCTGCCGACGTGATAGATGAACACCAGAGAAGCGCAAAGCCCACGGTAGCCGTTCAGTGCGGTGTTATATCCGGCTTTCTCGGTTCGCGCAGCTTGCTGCGTGACTTGCATCACTGTCGGCTACCTTCGGATCGACGCCGCCGGCGTCCAGGTCTGATAACGCTCACCGCACAGCGAGCGCCAAACGCCCCAGCCAGTGCCGGCGAAAGCAGCCAGAATGTCGATTAGTTGTACGAGCGGCCGCGCCACACCAAACCATCCAAGCGCGAAAACAACAACCGCGAGCGCAGGCAGCACTGCTGCAAGAGTGGGGAAGCCGGCGAGCAGCAACGCGCCATCGAGCGCCAGCGCCCCCAGCATGAGAAAATAGATGGTGAACCAGCGGATCAACTTGTGTGAAATGTACTTGTACACATTCAGCGCATCGAGCCGCCGCAGTTGCGGCCAGATCAGTCGATGCACGTTGAAGGCCTGACAGGCGATCCGGATCTTGCGCCGGAATTCTTCGCGGCCCGACGGCACGGACTCCTCGAATGCCCGCGCATCGTTGGCCTGAACTACACGCGAGCCCTGTACCAGGACCATCAGTGAGACATACATGTCATCGATGATGTGATCGGGTGGCGGAATGCGCAGCGAGCGCCTGACGGCAAACATCGAGCCGTCGGCGCCCATCATCGAGCCGGTCTGCGCTTCCAGCCGCTTGAGGGATTCTTCGAGCTTCCAGTACAACGAGCCCGAGGAGGCCGTCACGGACTCGCCCTGGTTGGTGTAAATCAGGCTGCCGCATACGCAGCCGATTTGCGGGTCGCGGAAATACGCCTGCAACTGAGCCACACAGCCGAGGTCCATGGTCACATTGGCGTCGGTGAAGATGAGAATCGGTGCCGTGGCCTTGGATGCCAGCAGATTCATGCCATGCGTCTTGCCGTGTCGTTCGGTCGAGAAATGAACATCGAGCTGATCCGTGTAGCGGCGGAGGATCTCCGCGGTCCGGTCAGTGGACGCATCGACGTACACGAGCAGCTCGAGATCGGGATGCCGGGCGCGAAGCGCGAGCAGATTGCGAATTTTGGCTTCAATGGCGCGTTCTTCGTTGTACGCGCAGACACAGATTGCGCAGCGCAGGTCTTCCCGGGGCGCCGGGCCGGCCGTTTGCAATCGTTTGCCGGCGAACAGTCGCAGCAGCCACAGCGACAACGGATAAGTGGTGAACGGATGAAGGGCCACCGCGAAACTCAACAGACCGATGACCGCCAGCACCTGGATCATAGGCGCTGCCCCCGTGCTGGAGAAAAAGGCCAGATGAGCAATCCCAGGGCCAGCGCCTGAGCGAAGACGGCGTAGATCCCGTTGAGCAGAAACGCCACCAGAATCGCCAGGACGAGGATCCTGGGAGCCGGGGATGAGAACAGGAAATAACCGAGCACGAGAAAGTAGGACAGCGCGCCCAACAGACCGAACTCGAGCACCATCTTGAACAAGGGCATCTCGGCCACGGAATAATGAGCGTGCGCGGCGTACTCGCTGAACGAGCCGGCTCCGAATCCAAATAGCGTGCGCATGGGGTCGTCCCAGAGGAACTGATCGAACAGGTAGAAGCCGCCAATGAAGCGCGCGAAGGCGCTGGACCCCACCGCATCGAACTCACCTGCCCTGGAGACGAGATGACCTACATAGGTGCTGCTTCCGAATGCAACCACGGCCGCGAGAGCGGCCACGCCGAGCAGAAGGAAATCCCAGCGGCCGCGGCGGATGAGCAGCAGCGGTACACAAACAGCCACAATCATGACCCCGGTACCGGCGCCCGCGGTGAGGAGCGCGACACCGTAGAGCGCAAGCCGCAGCCAACGGCCCAGAGTGCACAGCTCGAGTACGATGGCGATGCCCATCAATTGACTGAAATAAGAGGGCTCGGGGAGGAACACGCCGGTGGCCCGATAGGTGCTCGATCCATACTCCAACACGCCCTGGCTGTTGAAGTGCTGCATGAGGAATGCCGGCGGAATGAAGCTCTCCATCGGGAACAGCCAGCGCACCGGCACCACGGATTGCAGAAAGAACTGGGCCATTCCGCACACGCCGATGATCAGGGCCAGATTCAGGAAGAACTCATGGATGCTGGGGATCTCGTGCACGCGGGCTGCGGGATTGCGGGCAAAGACAAATGGCAGATGCAGCACGACAAACATGGCCATGGAGCTGATCGAAAATTCCGCGACGCCGAACAGCGAGGTGATGCTCAGCGCACCCGCCAGCATCAGAAAGAGCGCTAGGCGGACGGGGTGAATCTGCAGCAGCCCGGCCGCAAATCCAACGCAAGCGGTCAGGGGCAACAAGAACAGGGCAATGCCGATCCCACGTTCGCCGAACGGCGGGACCGATACTTTCGACAACACACTGGCGCAGAACAGCGCCATCGCGCAAACCAACGTGACACCGTTGCGCTCCAACCAACTGTCGGCGCGCCCGCTGAGTACCCAGGCGGGTACAGGGCTGTCGAGGGGAACTGCGGGAACGGTTTGCATTCTTCAGTGGCAGCTCAACCCACGATGGCCGTGCCCAGGATCGCCGCCCGGGTCGGCGCAAACTTCTCTCTGGCGCGCTCGATGTCAGCCACTCGCGTTTTGTGCCGACGCGCGGCCAACAGACAGCCGCCGGTGACGGAGGCGACAATCTGCGCATCGGAGTATTCGAGTATGGGCGGAGTGTCGATGATGACTACGTCAAAGTTGCTGGCGCTCGTCTCCAGCAGGTAGCGGAAGGTCACCCGGCTCAGCAATTCCTGCGGATTGGGGGGCTGCGTGCCTGCAAACAGGACTTTCAGGTCAGCAAAGGGAGCAATGGGAACGAGCGCCTCGTCCAGTCCGCACCGTCCGATCAGCAGATGAGACAAGCCTACCGCCGGCGTGGCGTTGAACCAGTTGTGTTGCGAGGGTTTGCGGAAATTGGCGTCAATGAGCAGCGTGCGCTCGCCGAGTTGAGCGAATGAGATGGCCAGGTTCGCGGCTAAATGGCTGGCACCGGAGCGCTTCCGAGGTGCGCAGATCGCAAGCGTGTGCTCCTTTTCATTGAACCACCGGAGCTGCAATTGGCTGCGCAGCTCGCGCAAAGCTTCTGCCGCTGCACCGAAGGGCTGATGAGCCGCGACGAGCGTCGGGTCCAGGCCCGAATCTACAGTGACATACGGATACCCGAACTGCTGCGCGAGGGCCTGCTCCACATCCTCTCGGGTGACCAGGCCCAGACGCATGGCGGCCTCACCGAAGCGCACATTCTTCTTACGCTGCGCGACAACGACTCGATTAACATCGATCTCGGTGAGCTTGCCGGCGTCGAACAACAGTCTACCGAGCAGAACGCCGCCACGTTCACCGACACCCGAATCATTTTCGGGCACGGGCTCCGCGCGAGCACGTCGGCTGAAAACGCTATTCATATTGCATCAATCCCATGTTGGATTTACGTGGCATGCTGAAGCGTGGACACCGCCGTCGGCTTGCGGTCGATGTGGCGCGAATGGCTGGGCCTGGACAGGTTCAGGCCGCGAATCTCCGCCAGCACCGGCAGAGCGGTGCCGCCCGCGAGGTCGAGAAGATCGGCGCTGGAGCGCACCCGGCGATCAAACAACTCCAGGGTCAATGCACTGCCCACGGCCAGCAGCGCCGCCGCAATCACCGACAGGATCAGATTCCTCAACAACTTGGGACCTGCCGCCTTGGCGGGAGGGGTGGCCGTTGTGAGGATCGCTATATTGGTCTGATTCAGGCGACTGGTCAGCGACACCTCGTTGTTGCGCTGCATGGCGGCGTCGTAGGCGCGCTGGGCGCTTTCGACTTCCCGGTTGAGCACATCCAGCCCGTCGCGCTGCTGCCGCAACTCCAGGATCTTGCGCTTCTGGGCATCCAGCGCCTTCTGTTCCTCGACGGCCCGCTGCCGTGCCAACTGGGCGGTCTGATCGATGGACCCTTTGACGGTCGCCACTTCCACGGACAGCTTGTTCCGGAGCGTCTGCACTTCGGCTGCGGCACTGACATTCTGGGGGTGATTCTTTCCGTAGCGTTGCTCCACCTGGGCCAGCTTTCCCTCCGCCCGCACGAGGTCCGCCTTCATGGACTGCAGCAACGCATTGCCGAGAATGTCCGGCAACTCCTCCAACTGGTGCTTCTGCAGTGCCTGAGTCATCTGCTTCTGGCGACTGTCAGCGTCGTTTACGGCCGTCTGGGCGGTTACCAGTTGACTGGAGATTTCATTGAGCTTCGCGGTCTCGACATCGAGCTTGTCGTCCGTGCCGACGATCTTGCGTTGCTGCTGGTACTGGGACAGGCGCTGTTGGGCGTTTTGCAGCGCCACGCGCAGCGATTGCACCTGATCGTCGAACCACTGGTTCTGGCGCTTGGCCGGGTCGGTATGCAACTCGAGGGTGGTTTGAATGTACCCGTCGGCGAAAGCGTTCGCGATCCGCGCGGCCGCCTGCGGTGTACCGGCCTCGACATCGATATTGATCACATTACTGTCGTGCGTGGATCGGACCGTGACTTTCTTCAGCAACCGATCTGCCAGCCAATCCTCAATGGTACCCGTCGCATCTCCATCCTCCGCGAAGTCCTGCTGTGCAGCAGGGTCGGCGGCCAGTCGCAGCCGGTCGACCACTTTGCGCGCGACGGTGTGACTGGAGATGACATCGGCCTGCGTCGCCTGGACTGAGGACTGCATCTGCTGCGGAAGCGCGTTGCCGGTCACCGGATCGGTGTTCTTGGCATCCACCAGCACCGAGGTTTCCGCGACATACGTCTTCGACTTCAGCAGGCTGTAAGCGGCTGTACCCCCGACGACCGCGAGCAGAATGAGTGCAATGAGCGCGCGACGGGCCCAGCAGACTTCAAACATTTGCGTCAAATTCATGGGTTCCTCATGCGCGTCAGATCCAACCTTGCTTAACGTAGATGACATCGTCCGGCAGGATCGCCGAGCTGCCATCGAGTGAAAGGGTCCGCTCTTTACCGCCCGCCTCCCGACGCTTCACGACAACCCGACGTTCCGAGCCTTTCGGAGTGAGGCCGCCTCCGGCTGAGATGGCGCGCGACAGAGTCATGTTGCGCTCGAGGCGGTACATGCCCGGCTTCTGCACCTCGCCATAGATATAGAACTGCGGCGCTCTGGGCACATAGATCGTGTCGCCGCCACTGACAGTGGGGTTTTGAGTTGGATCGCCCTCGAACAGGGATTGCAGGTCAATGGTCGCCTTGCTCCCGTCCTTGCGTATCAGGGTGGCCTGGTCAGCGGCCGCGAGGGGCACGGCTCCGCCTGCCGCCGCCAACAGATCCAGCACCTTCGCGCTGGAGGTGAGCGGATATTGACCCGGCTTGGCCACCTGCCCCATGACCGATATCTTTTGCCCCTGGTATTCCGACACGAGCACGGTGACCTGGGCGTCCTTGATGAACCCTCCATCCCCCAGACGCTTGGAGATGATCCCTTCGAGCTGCTGAGTCGACAGGTTGGCCGCCTTCACCTCGCCAATGAAGGGATAGGTGATACTGCCACTTTCGCTGACACGGACATCCGTGATCATCTCCGTGTATCCGGAGACGGTGATGTGCAGGAGGTCGCCTGCTCCGAGGCGATAGTCCCCGGGAGCGCTCGCAGGAGCGGCGAACGCTCCGGTCGCCGCGGACCCCACCAACAGCAGGATTACCAGCCAGAGTCTGCTCAGTAGGAGGGGCACCTGACTAGTCAAAGGCGGCTGCCTGTAACTTGGAGGAGCCGACCGGGCCTGCGTATGAGACATTGCCTACCGACCTTGCGCGGTGCAGATATTGAGCCAGAATTTCGTGATTGCGAGCATCCGTCAGGTATTGCCGGATCTGCTGTTGGGCATGGTTGAAATCGATCGGGCTGTCCTTGACGTCAACCACGCAGATCAGCAGTGCACGCGACCCTTGGGGGGGCGCAGCGACGAGCACATCGCCGCGAGCAGCCTGTATCAGTTGCGGAAGCAGGTTGGCCGGGATTTCTTCAGCCGCACGTGTCATCTCCACCGCTTCAAATGAAATTGAGCGCCGGTCGAGCAACTGCCGCACGCTCATCGCCGATCCGGTGTGGTCGAGCGCGCCACGCAAAGTCTGGGTCAAATCCTCCTTCGCGATGTTGAAGGTCAGCGTCCGGTAGACGCGCCGATGTGCAAACAGCGCCGGGTGGGAGCGGTAGTACGCCTGGGTTGCAGGCTCGCTCACCTCGATCTGAGGCAACACGCTGCGCTCATAGGCGCGCGCCAGGATCTCGCGCCGCGCATGTTCCATTTCGTCCATGACGGTCGGATCCTGGTCGAGATGCTTCGACAGCGCGCTCTGCATGAGCAGCTCCTGGTCGATCAGGGACTCGAGCAGCGTTCTGGAATCGGTGCCCATCTCGTTGGCGGCTGCTTCGACCTGGCCGACCGTGATCTCGTGGCCGTTGACCACCGCAATAACGTCGTTGGTGTGACTGGCCGACGCATGACGGCTGCACCCGGTCAACAGGACAACGAGCGCACCTAACGAGGCACAGCAGGCCGCCTTTGCTCTCAATATGCGCTCTGGTCGCGCCATACAATCGCCACTGTTCTGAAGAGAATGGAAAAATCGAGCGCCAGTGACCAGTTGCGCAGGTAGTCGAGATCGAACTCGACGCGCTTCTTCATGAGCTCGAGATCATCGCCGCCCCGATAGCCATGCACCTGGGCCCAGCCGGTGATTCCCGGCTTGACCTTGTGACGGATCATGTAGCTGGGGATCAGCCTGCGATACTGCTCGTTCACCGCGATGGCGTGCGGACGGGGCCCGACGATGCTCATGCTACCTTCCAATACATTAAAGAGTTGAGGCAGCTCATCGAGTGACATGCGCCGCAGGAAGCCACCGATGGGCGTCACGCGGGAGTCGCCCCGCGACACCTGGGTGTAGTCGCGCTGTCCATCCTCGGTGACGGTCATGGACCTGAACTTGTAAACGATGATTTCCTTACCATCGAGCCCGTAGCGCTTTTGCCTGAAGATGACGGGACCCGGGGACGTCACCTTGACGCCAATTGCGATGAGGGCAAGTAGCGGTGACAACAGCGCGGTCACCGAGCCCGCGATCCCGATATCGAAGAGACGCTTCGCCGCGCCTCGCATTCCATAGAAGGGCGACTCCCGCACGGCCACGAGCGGAATGCCATGGATCTGATCAAAGCGAGCCTGGATCAGATTGCAGAAGAACAGATCGGGGACGAAGTACACCGAGGCCGTGCAGTCCCGCAACGAGTCCAACAACCCGACAATGCGCGCATCGCGCGACATGGGCAGAGTTATGTAAACAACGCCGACCTCCTGTCGGGAGATGTACTCGGCTGCATCGGCGGACCGGCCGAGAATCGAGCTGACCTCGTGGGCGGCCACCCGGCTCGGGTCCCGGTCTTCGAAAAAGCCGAGCATGTCGGTGCGCAACAGCGGATCCTCTCGCAGGTTGCGCGCGAGGCTCGCACCGAGATCGGTCAAACCGATGATCACGGCCCTGCGCCGCGGGATGCCGCGCTCACCGGCATGCATCAGCAGCCAACCGGCTCCTATCTGACCCGCCCACAATACGACAGGCGTTAGAAGCGCCCAGCTCACGATCACCGCCTCGTGATACCGGCCGGAGAAACCTGACACGCACAACAAAACCCACAGAAAAGCGACGATCAGGCCCCAGCGCAGCGCGATATCAAACAGGAGACGCAGCAACGCCCAGGCTGTGGTCCGACCGCCGCGCAACGGCACGATCTCGAAAAATTCCGATGAGGTGATGAAAGCCAGGACCCCGAGCAGGAAATACGGCCCCCGATGAGCCTCCTCCCACCCCAACACGCAGGCGTACAGCGAGACGACGGCGACCAACGGGTAAAGCAGCGATTTGACTACAAATACAGCGGACGGATCGTTCGCCGTGACGCTGGGCGCAGCTTCACTGTGCTTAGGCTTGTAAAGCATCCGAACCTGTCCTTGCGAAACGCGCGAGCCCCCGAGCAAACACCGAGCGCAAGCTCACCCCGCAATCAGGGATTGCTTCAATGAGCGATGTTTGCGCCTGAGTTGCAGGGCGACCAGGATCGCGCCGACGCCGAGCATCGCCCGAAAGTCGTCCTGCTTCACCAGATCGACGGCAAAACGATCCGCGGGCGGGGAGGTTGAATCCGGAACCTGAAGTTCCTCGAGCGCGAGGCGGCGCCCCTTTCTGTAGAGCTCGGTCAGAGCACCGGGCACCTGAATCCGACTGCGAGCCGGATTGGCGTAGCGGCTTTTTGCGGAATCCTCGGCACTGTCGATGAGATATTGGCCGTGCTCGGCGAACACACCCGCATCGTACGAGCTGACATCGATGGTCCTTGCACCCACCGGGCACACGACCCCAGTGGCCGCGAACAGACCGAACACAACAATTGAGCGACGCACGCTGAGCTTCATAGGCCTCCCTGGAGACCGGCCACTTCAAACAATCTCGGCGCGCTCGGTCTTTACGGAGTAAAGGGGAGTGCAAATACCATTCCAGTCCGCACCAACATCCGCAGTCGGCGGAAATGGCGCGCAGTCAGTGCCGTCCGTTCCAACAGAGCGGCAGCACTCGCTCGCCAATGAAGTTGCAGATAAAACAGAGCTTTCGCGATTCAAAAACGACCCGAACGGCACCTCGCACGCAGCGGCGACACGCGCCCCGAACATCTCGCTGCAAAGCACGAAGTTCCCGATTTAACCTATGGATTCTGCACCAGATTATCACAGTCGCGGGGATTGTGAACTACGTTAGTGCGCCTGTCACGCCCGAATGCCGGGTCCGTGGGGTGTAAAACGGTCCGCGCCGACGCCGCAGCCGGAAGTTGTGTTTGAAAAGTTAGCTTGGAGGGGGCGCAGGCCGCGGATGTTGATACGCGGAACCGCGGGAGGCGCACCAGCACACGGCTAATGCTGTAGCTTGGTCATCGCCGTGGGTGTATCCGGGGCAGTGGCGATGGTGGTCCGCTGACTCGCCGAGGAACCTGAGTTGCCGGGTGTCAAACTTACCGGACAGGGCGGCATTTCTATGCGCGTATTTCCTATGTCGGTAAACAGATACAGCGGTGGCGGCTTCTGGTCGGGGGCGCTCAACGCAACATCGACCCAATATATGGTGCCGGGAAACTTCCGCTCCCCTACCTCTGGTGAGAGGCCCATGGCTTTGACGGCGGCGGCACGCTTGTCGGCGCGGTCGCGGGTGCTGAACATGCCGACGGAGATGCGCCTGTTGGTGGAGAAGTTCTTCATGACGTGGGCGTCGGTGAAGCCGTTCTTCTCGAGGCGACCGACAACCTCATTGACGTCCTGGTCGGAGGTCAGGCCACCAACAAATACCCAGTAGCCCTCAATAGTTTCGCCCTCTTCGGCACGCTGCTGGAGCTCGAAGCCGCGTTGGGTCAGCAGGCCGGCTGCGCGGGCGGCGTGGGCGATGTCGTTGAAGGGGCCGATTGAGGTGCAGCGCGGGACCTGGGGGAGGTTGGGGATCTGGAGAGAGACCTTTTCCACTTCAACGGGCGATGCCAGCGCGGCGGGTGGGGCTGCGGGTGGCGGCGCCGAGTTGGCTGCGGAAGGTTTGGGTGCTTGATTCTCGTCGATGAGCTGCAGGCGCGGGAGGCGGGACAAGGCATCGTGCGCGCCAGTGTCGCGCGGGCCGTCGATCCACTGCGCCCAGGCCAGGAAGAGTAGATTCGCCACCAGTAATATTAAGAATACGGCTCTCACAGACTGATTCTAGACCAGGGGGCGGCGCTTGCGGGATGTCTGAGACCGGGGAGTCTGGTGGGCCCAGACCGCCAGGCCGTGCAACACGAGGTCGGGGAGGCTGACGCAGGTGCTTCTGATGAGGGGCTTGATGTCGGCTGCACCGCCGCCTGTCAGGAGCACCAAAGGCTTGTTTCCCAGGAGAATTCGAGCTTCTTCGAGCGCGCGGTCGATGACGCCTGCGGCTGCGTAACGGGCGCCCTCGCCGATCGCGTTTCGGGTCGACTTGGCGAACATGCCAGTGGCGCCGTTGGAGCCGCCCTGGGCGCGGCGGCGGATGCCGTTGGTCTGTGTGAGAAGGCTGCTGACCATGAGAGCTGGACCGGGGACGATGGCGCCGCCGTGGTGACGGCCGGAGCCGTCGACAAGGTCGACGGTCATTGCGGTTCCGATGCTCACGACGCAAACCGGCTGGCCGGAGGAGAGATGGTGAGCGCCGATCGCGGAGACGAAGCGATCAACACCTAGACGCCAGGGGTCGATGTAGTCGGTGGTGATGCCGGCGGCCTTGCGTTCGGAGGCCACAAACTCAGGGGTTGGGGCGCCAGCTTTGCGCGCGGCCTCGGTGAGCGCGCGGTTGACCTCGTCGCCCGCGACGCTGGAGACGACGATTCGGTCGGGGGACGTGGCTGAGGTGTCGGCGTCAACACGGTGGGCCCGGCGAACGCTGGTGGCGCCAGTATCGACGTGAGCGGCCCGGCCGGCGCTCGTCACGCCAGTATCAACATGGGTGGCCCGACGGACGCTCGCTGTGCCAGCCTCGACGCCGGCGGACCGACGCCGACTTGCGGCCGGACCGTCAGAGACGGACGCTCGGCGGGCGCTCATGGCGCCGGTGTCAACGTCAGAAGCCCCGCGGGGGCTGATGGATGCGGCCTTCTTCCATCCCTTGCCGATAACGCGGCGGGCGTAGTCGTCGGCGGTCCAGCCGGCGTTGGCGGACGCTTGTTGCTTGCCCATCTTCCCATCGACCAACCGCGCCCATTTGACGCGGGTATTGCCAATATCGATCAGCAACAGGGTCACGTGTCGGCCCTCACTGAGACATCTCCTGAAATGAAACGCAGCAGGCCCTGGGGCGTCTCGACCAACAGCGCGCCCTCGAGGTCGATGCCCCGGGCGACACCCTTAGTGAAGCCGTTCGCACCCGTCACCGTAACCGGCCGCCCGTGCAAAACATCCGCGGCCATCCACCGCTGCACAAACCCTTTCAGCCCATCCCGCTCGAATTCGAGCAAGCCCTCAACAAATGAGCTGATCAATCCGGCGGCCACGGCGTTGCGTTGGGCTCCTTTCAACCCGGCGCTGACGAGATCGATGGGGGCAAGGCCGGTGGCGGCGATTTGCTCCAGCAACGGGGCGCCGAGGGCGACGTTGAGGCCAATGCCGATGACCACGCAGGCAGGGCCTGAGGATTCGGCGCGAAGCTCGATGAGGATGCCACCCAACTTGCGGTCTTCGATCAAGAGGTCGTTGGGCCATTTCAGGCCCACGCCACCGACGCCGAGGCGCTGGAGGGCCTGCAAGGCGCACACGCCGATCACTAAGCCGAGCGCGCCGAGGTCGCGGGGGACTTCGCCAAACACCCAACTGAAGGACAAACAGATCGCGCCACCGGGGGGAGCGAGCCAGGTGCGGCCTCTGCGGCCGCGGCCGGCGGTTTGGTATTCGGCTAGCAGGGCCTCACCAGTGCCGACGCGCGGATACGGGCGCTCCATGAGGGCGGTGTTGGTGGAGCCGAGGGTCCAGGCGGTGTCGACGCGGGCTACGTGAGAGCTGGCTGCTTGTGAGAGCGACTCGAGTATGCGGGTGGCGTCGAGGGGCTCGGCGGTGCCGGGGAGGCGATAGCCGCGATTGCGGACCGCGTGGACGGTGGCGCCGAGGTCCCTCAGCGCGCTGGCGGCCTTCCAGATAGCACTACGGCTGACAGCCAGCTCCGCCGCCAGCGTCTCGCCGGAGTGAAACGCGCCGTCGGCGAGCTTAGCGAACAGGCGCGCCACCAACGGGCTGCCCGACTCGGCAGCCGCATCAACTCCGCCAGAGTCGTCGTGCGGCTCGCTCATGAGACGTGCCGCTCGCTAAATTGGCTCATCGTCCCCGCCCAAACAGCCACAGTTTGCGCGCGCGCGGCTCGGTGTGAGCGCGCATCCGGGCGATATTGCTGCGATGCGTGTAAACGAGGAGCGCCGTGGCGATCACGCCGAAACACGTCAGTGACAGCCCGGGCTCGAGGCCGGTCAGTGCCACGTAGACGGGGATGGAGGCTGACGCCAGCATGGACGCGAGGCCGACGTACCCAAACACCATGACAGCCAAAAACCAGGTCAACAGCATCGGCAGCATCAACATCGGGTCGAGGGCGAGGACAACACCGACCAGCGTGGCTACGCCTTTGCCACCCCGCAGGCCGTGCCAAATGGGATAGACGTGGCCGATGATGGCCATGAGTCCGCACACAACCGGCTCCCACGTAGCGATGTACAACGGGGGTGGTTCCAGGACCGGCATGAGCAGCGGCGCGACCACGCGGACGGCAATCACTCCTTTGCAGAGGTCGATCAAGAGGACCGCGAATGCGAACGACTTGCCCTGAGTTCGGAGGGCGTTGGTGGCACCGGCGTTCCCGCTACCCATCTTGCGGATGTCGACGCCTTTGATGCGTCCAACCAACTGGCTGCCCACGAGGGAGCCGAGCAGGTAGCTCAGCAGAACTTTCAGCAGCAGATCACTCACGTCGCGCGTGCCGGTGGCATATTTGCCCGTACCGGCAAAAAGACTTCGGCGAGCATGCAGCGAACGCTGCCCCCACCCAACCGCTCGATCGTCGGCAAGGGCACCGACAGTGTGTAGTCCGTGCTCGCGGAAAGTCTCGCGTACACTTCGGGCCGGATGGCCCGACGGGCTGCCTCTGACATGACGAGCAGGCGGGCATCGCCAAGGGCCTCGTCCCAGACGGCCAACTCGAGCATGTTGCCGGCGAACTGCTCGATCTCGTCGTATTCAATCTCCACGACATCGTGGCCGCTCATTTCGAGCTTTTCGATAACACGACCCCTATCTTCGGGTGACATGGCGCAAGTGCCCAACACGGCCATACGGGCGCCAACACACATCATGACATTGGTGTGGTAGTAGGGGACGCCGTTGCGATCCAGGGCATCGAACAACACCCAGTGGTATCCCATCTGACGAGCCCAGTCATCGAGCACGTCGGGATGGGTCCGTGGCGACGCGCACGCGTAGGCGACACGATTGCAGCGATCGAGGACCAGGCTGCCCGTGCCTTCGAGGAATCGGCCCGACGCTTCATAGTGAGTCAGGTCGACCGTTCGCGTCACCTTGAAGCCGAGCTGCTTGACGACGGCGTCGATGACTTCCGGCCGGCGCTCGCGGCGACGGCTTTCGGCTTGCATGGGATACAACACGAGGGTGCCGTCTTCGTGGAAGCTCACCCAGTTGTTGGGAAAGATTGCATCCGGCTTGGGCGGCTGCGGCGTGTCATCGGCCGCGAGTACCGTGACGCCTTCGCTGCGCAACGCTTGCGCGCAGGCGTCGAACTCCGACAGGGCCGCCGACTGCCCCGCGCCCGGCTTCTGCATCTTGTTGGTGACGGCGGTTTCCGGGTTGTAATCGAATGCCGCCGGCCTAATCATCAGCACCGCAGTGGCGCATTGCTGAAGCGTAACCTCTTCGTTACTCATGAGCTCAGATTCCGAACAACTCGTTGTCGTCACCGCAAACGGGCTGTATTGCCCGCCCGGGGATTTTTACATCGATCCCTGGAAACCAGTCCAAAACGCCGTGATCACGCACGCGCATGGGGACCATCTGCGCCATGGAAGCGCAAGGTACATTGTCGCACGTCCCGGCGCCTCAATAGCAAAGTTGAGGCTAGGAGGGGACCGAGAGCTCACCCCCGTCGAATATGGTGCACGGCTTTCGCTGGGTGCGACGAACGTGTCGCTGCATTCGGCTGGGCACATCCTCGGGTCTTCGCAGGTGCGGATCGAGTACGGCGGGAAGGTCTGGATCGTCTCCGGGGACTACAAGCGTCAGCACGACCCTACCTGCGTTCCCTTTGAACAGCTCGAATGCGATGTATTTATCAGCGAGGCGACTTTCGCCTTGCCGGTGTACCGGTGGCCGCAGACGTCCCAGGTCGTCGGAGAGATCTTCCGTTGGTGGCGCTCCAATCGGGATCGCGGGCTGGCTTCGGCGCTGTTCTGCTACTCGTTGGGCAAGTCGCAGCGGGTGCTGTCGGAACTGCTCGCCTATACCAATGAGCCGGTGTACCTGCATGGGGCCGTCGACTCTCTCACTGGGGTTTATCGTCGTGCGGGTGTGGAGATGGTGCCGACGCTGACCATCCCTCAGGACCGGAAACATGACTTCAAGGGTGCGTTGATCATGGCCCCGCCCAGTGCAGCGGGGACGCCGTGGATGCGGCGGTTTGGGGATCACGCCAGTGGGTTTTGCTCTGGATGGATGCGGGTGCGCGGTGACCGGCGACGTCGGGGTTATGACCGGGGGTTTGTTATCTCCGACCACGCGGATTGGCCGGGGCTGATCCAGACGTGCAGGGCGACGAAGGCTCGACGCGTGCTGCTGACGCACGGGTACTCAGATGCGCTCACACGGCATCTGACAGAGTCGGGGCTCGAGTCCAGCGCGCTCAAGACTGACTTCGGTGCCGAAGAATGACAGCGCTCCACGCCAGCTGTGGCGCTCGAGTGGAATTCCGCGGCGGCTGTGCCGACGCCAGTAAACCATGAGGGCGTTCAGCGAGCTGTACGAAGAGCTGGACACGACGACTTCAACCAACCTGAAAGTCGCCGCGATGGTCCGTTACTTCAATGCGGCGCCGCCGGCGGATGCGGCTTGGGCTACCTACATCCTCTCAGGTCACCGGATGAAGCGGTTCATCGGGCCTGCCCTCCTCTATCGCTGGTTGATTGAAGAATGCGGGCTGCCGGAGTGGTTGGTGGAGGAGTCGCGTGCCACGGTGGGCGATCTGGCGGAAACGATCGCCTTGCTCACGGAGAGCGAGCAGGCGCGCCAGGCCCCTGAGATTCCACTGGCGGAGTGGATTGAAGGCCGACTTCTTCCGCTGCGCTCCGCCGATGAGCCGCGACAACGGGAAGCCGTGGTCGAGTGGTGGAGGACCCTGCCTTACCGCGATAGTTTCCTGGTGAACAAGTTTCTGACCGGGTCACTGCGGGTGGGCGTTTCGGAGCTGCTCGTCACGCGCGCGCTGTCTGAAGTGCTGTCGATGGCGAGGCCTGACGTGTCGCGTCGGCTGATGGGGGATTGGTTTCCGAGCGCGGAGCTCTGGGAATCGCTGCGATCCGGCGAGGCACCTGTTGAGGATGCCTCTGCGCCCTACCCCTTTTTCCTCGCCTCGCCGCTCGAAGGCGAGCCTTCGGCGCTGGGTGATCGCGACCAGTGGCAGGCGGAGTGGAAGTGGGATGGGATCCGCAGCCAACTCATCAAACGCCGCGGGGAGTGTTTTATCTGGTCGCGGGGCGAGGATCTGATCACTGACCGGTTCCCTGAAATCACGTCGGCGGCCAGCCGGCTGCCGGAGGGTGTGGTCCTCGATGGGGAGCTGGTGGCCTGGCGGGATGGTGCGATTCGGCCCTTCGCGGATCTGCAGCAGCGCATCGGGCGCAAGAAGGTGACGGCGGAGATATTGAAGTCCGTGCCCGTACGCTTCCTCGCGTATGACCTCCTGGAGGAGGACTACGAAGATCTACGGCTGTTGTCGCTTAGGGAGCGGCGTGCGCGGCTGGAAAAGATTGTGGCTGCGGCCCCGGAGGCAATCGACATTTCCGAGGTGATCACGGGTGAGAGTTGGGAAGAGCTGGCTGAACTGCGGGCACAGTCCCGCACCCGCAGCGTCGAGGGGCTGATGTTGAAGGCGCTGGAGGCGCCTTACGCTACGGGCCGTCAGCGCGGCTCCTGGTGGAAGTGGAAGATCGAGCCGTACTCGTTCGATGCGGTCATGTTGTATGCCCAACCGGGCCATGGGCGCCGGTCGAACCAGTACACGGACTACACGTTTGGTGTCTGGAAGGGCGAGGAGCTCGTACCCGTCGCCAAGGCCTATTCGGGATTGAGCAATGCGCAGATCACCGAGCTGGATCGCTGGATCCGCGGCCATACGACGGAGAAGTTTGGGCCGGTGCGATCGGTGGAACCGACTCAGGTGTTTGAGCTGGCTTATGAGGGGATTGCGGCGTCAACCAGACACAAGTCAGGGATCGCGCTGCGATTTCCGCGAATTGCACGCCGCCGGCCCGACAAGCCCGCCTCGGAGGCCAACACGCTGGCTGACCTCGAGGAGGTGCTCCTCAGGTGTTCGCCACCCGAAGATTCCCCGTCGTAGCGGCGAAGTCGTTGATCTGCCGATCCTGCTCCTGCGTCAGGTCCAGTGCCTCGCCGGTCAGGTAGCGGTGGCACTGATCTTCGGGTGCAGGCTTGGCGAACAGGAAGCCCTGCCCCAGGCCGCAACCGAGCTGACGGACCTTTTCGAGTTGCTGCCAACCCTCGATACCCTCGGCGACCACCTTGATATTCAAATGCCGCGCCATCGCAATGATGGCACTGACAATGGCGAGGTCGCTCGCATCCGTCACCAGGTCGCGAATGAAGCTGCGATCAATCTTGAGGCAATCCACGCGCCAGCGCTTCAGATAGGACAGGCTCGAATAGCCGGTGCCGAAGTCATCAATGGCAACCCGCACGCCCAGCTCGCGCAGCTTGGAAACAGCATCCTCATTTGTCTCGCCGCTGCGGCTTTCGCGCCGCTCAAACACGGCGCTCTCGGTGAGCTCCAACTGCAGCATGGAGGGCCGAATGCTGTATTGTCGGGCCAGCTTGACGATGGCCGCCGGCAGGTTGCTCCGCTGCAACTGCACCGCCGAAATATTCACGGCCACCGGCACAGGCGTATGCCCGCCGTCCCGCCACTTGGCCATATCTGCAAAGGCGCGTGCCAACACGATATCACCGACGGGCACAATCAGGCCGGTGTCTTCGGCAACGGCAATGAACTTCTCCGGTGAGATGTATCCCTGCCCGGGGACTTTCCAACGCAACAGCGACTCCAGGCCCACCACGCGGTTGGTCTGAAGATCGATGATCGGCTGGTAAAACACGTCGAGCTGTTGCCGCTGCAACGCATTGCGCAAACTGGTCTCGATGGCCATGCGCTCCTTGAGCTTGCGATCCATGCCCGGGCTGAACAACTGGAAGTTGTTGCGACCGCGATCCTTGGCCTGATACATCGCGGTGTCGGAATGACGCAGCAGCTCACCCAGGTTCGCACCATCACGCGGATACAAACTGACTCCGATGCTGACCGTGGTGACCAGGGGCCGGCCATCCACCGGCACCGGTACTGACAGGGCCTCGTTGATCCGCCCTGCGGTCTCATTCACCTGCTCGGAGCTGCGCACACTCTTTAATACAACGATGAACTCGTCACCGCCCATGCGCACGACGACGTCTTCGACGCGAACGGTCGAGCGGATTCGCTGGGCGACGGCCTTCAGCAACTTGTCGCCGGTTTCATGCCCACGCGTGTCGTTGATGTGCTTGAACCGATCGAGGTCCAGGAACAGCACCGCCATGATGGTGGAGGTGTTGCGCGCCTCTTCGATCGCGATCGGCAGATGGGCCTGGAGGAAATGGCGATTGGGCAAACCGGTCAGTTGGTCGTGGTGCGCCAGGTGGTCGAGGTGCTGTTGTTTCTCCAGGAGTTGCGCCTCTACCTTGCGTCGGACGGTGATGTCGTCTGTCGTGAAGGCGAGGATCTGGCCGCGGGCCAGGTCGAGACGATGGCCGCGGATTTCGACATTGAGCAGGGTGCCGCTCTTGTGGCGCTGGCTGACCTGGAAAGGCAGGCGCGGGTTGGGATCGCGAAGTTTTCTCAATAACGTTTCGCTGTTATCGCTCTGATCGGTGAATACTCGAGACAGGTCCAGCGGGAGAATTTCCTCCAGCGTGTAGCCGAGCGTCCGCAGCAGGGAGGGATTGGCATCGACGATGCGCAGGGTCTCGGCATCGACCAATAGCATCCCGTTCGGGGACTGCTCAAAGGCAGCCCGACAAGCATCGACAGTCGTGCCGGTAGACTCCCCGTTTCCCCGAATTCGCCGCCAGATCCATGGCGACACAACTGCTATTAGAAGCGCCCCGGCGACGGCCGCCAGGGCTAATTCGACCTGATTCACTCATCTCTCCGTGCGATGCGGCAAGTCTGGCAAATCGAGACTTTGGGTTGAGGGGTGCCGTGCACACTTTCGGGCAGGGGGCAGGACAAAAGTCCGGTATGGCCAAGCTTGGCGATCGGACGCCGGCGTAAATACAGGTGTTTCCAAGCTTTATTGTGCTGGGACAACCGGTTACCGTGCGCGTTCCGGGGCCGTCAGGAGGCCGTAAGGACAAGAATCATGGGGAATGTAGCGCTAACACTTAAGAAGCTTTTGGTTCTGGCGGCCGTGGCTGTGCTGACGCTTGCGACTGGGCAGCCCGTTGCCGCGAAGACCCAGAAGCCGTCTTTGCACGGGCGCCATTGGATGGCTGTCACCGGCAAGCCGCTGGCTGCGACCGCGGGTGCGATGATCTTCCAGAAGGGCGGCAACGCAGTCGACGCCGCATGCGCAATGATCGCCGCCACTTCCACCATGTGGGACACCCTGTCCTGGGGTGGCGAGACGCAGGCGCTGATCTACAACCCCAACACCGGCAAAGTGATCGGCATCAACGCCCTGGGTGTTGCACCAACCGGCGCGACACCCGAGTTCTTTCACAGCAAGGGCATGCAGTTTCCTCCCGAGTTTGGACCGCTCGCGGCCGTCACTCCCGGCACGCCCGGGGGACTGATGACCATGTTGGCCGAGTACGGCACGATGAGCCTGGCCGAGGTGTTGGCCCCTGCCATCGAGATGGCGGATGGCTATCCGATGGAAGCCGAGCTCTCCAACACGATTGAGAAGTACAAGGACAAGATCGCTCAGTGGCCTTACTCCAAAAAAACGATCCTGATTCACCCGGGCGAGGCCCGCGAGGGGCCGCAGCCCGGGGAGATATTCCATCAGCCGGAGTTGGCGGCGACGTTGCGCAAGCTCGTTGAAGCGGAGAAAAACGCCAAGGCGCACGGCAAGGATCGCAAGGCGGCGATCTATGCGGCGTATGACCGCTTCTACAAGGGTGACATCGCGAAGGAGCTGGTGCGCGGGACCCGCGAACAGGGCGGGTTGTTCACAATGGAGGATCTGGCCAACTGGAAGGTCAAGATTGAAGAGCCCGTCCATACCAACTACAAGGGCATCGAGGTCTACAAGCTGACCACCTGGGTACAGGGCCCGGTCATGCTGCAGGCGCTCAACATCCTCGAGAACTTCGACCTGAAGTCCATGGGATATGACAGCGCACGTTATATTCATACGCTGTATCAGGCGATGAATCTGTCGTTTGCGGATCGAGACTTCTATTACGGCGATCCGGCATTCCCACCGGCCTCACCCATTCAAGGCTTGTTGTCGAAAGACTACGCTCGCGAGCGGGCGAATCTCGTGAGGCCTGACCACAATGATCCTGACATCCGCCCGGGCGATCCTTATCCGTTCCAGGGTGGCACGAATCCGTTCGCGAATGTCTTGCAGGGCTGGCACAGCAAAATGCCGTCGACCGGCAAGGCGAACGAGTGGAGTCCCACTGCGCTCGCCGAGTACGACCGCAGCTTCCGGCTGGGGACGACGAGTGTTGAAGCCACGGATGAGAAAGGCTGGGCAGTATCGGTAACGCCCAGTGGCGGCTGGACACCTGCAGTGATTGCAGGGCACACCGGCGTCGGTTTGAGCCAGCGCATGCAGAGCTTTGTCCTCGACGCCAATGAGAATCCATTCAATGTGTTACAGCCGGGCAAGCGACCGCGGGCGACTTTGACGCCCTCGCTTGCACTGAAAGATGGCAAGCCGTTTCTGGTGTTCTCGGTGCAGGGCGGCGATACCCAGGACCAAAACCTGCTGCAGTTCTTCCTGAATGTGGTCGAGTTCGGCATGACACCCCAGGAGGCGACCGAAGCGGCCAATATCACCAGCTATCAGATGCGTGACTCCTTCGGGGCGCACGAGTCGATACCTGGACGCCTCACACTGAGCTCATCCACGCCTAATTGGGTTCGAGATGAGCTGGTGAAGATGGGGTATAAACTGGATTTCGTGGAACGCAGCTCGGGGCCGATCAATGCGATCGAGCTCGATCGTGCGCACGGCACCATGTGGGGTGGTTCCAGCAACCACGGCGAGGATTACGGGATTGGATGGTGAGTATTGAATCCACGTCAATGGGATACCGCGGCCACCGCACTGTTGTGGGTGGCCATCGCCGGGCTGGCGATTGCCTGCATATCGGTTGCAGCGCCGCCGTCCTACACCCTCTTCCGTTGGATTCCCAACGGATACAACGAAGGTTGGAATGCCTACTGGGCTGAAGTGGCCTGGCACGGCGGGCAACTTTACCCGGCCGTTGATAGCCCGATCTCCAACAACTATCCACCGCTGTCGTTTTACCTCGTAGGCGCATTGGGCAGGGTTGTCGGAGACAACATTTTCGCAGGTAGGCTGCTGGCCCTGGCCAGCCTGGGCGTCATTGCGGTGGATGTGTTTGTCTGGCTGCGCATCAATCGAGTGTCGCGCGCGACGGCAGCGTTCGGCTCAGTGCTGTTTCTTGCAGCCTTTGCGGCGTATGCGCCAGCGTACATTGCCATGAACGACCCGCAGTTGCTGGCGCATGCGTTCATGATGACCAGCGCGGTGGTTTTGTGGCGGTTCGAATTCAGTCGCAAGGCCCTCGTAGGCGCCGCCGTGTTGATGGTTCTGGCGGGGACCGTCAAGCATTTGTTGATTGCGTTGCCGCTCGCGGTGACCGTGTGGATTGCTCTGTATCGCCGCCAGGTGCTCGTGACCTGGTTGATCTCGGGGGCGGCCGTGCTCGGTGTTGGGGTGGCACTGCTTTATTTCACCCAGGGCGCCGTCTTTTTCCATGACATGGCTTCCAGCCGGCTGTACTCGCGACTGCTGGTGGAATCGGGCATCGCCCGTGTGTGGCAGAGCTTCGGCTTTCTCGTGGTGCTGAGCGGCGCAGCCGTGGTTGCTTTGATTTCTCGGCTCAGCAGTCGGGGGATGCGGGAGCAGGCGGCCTTCGTGGTGCTTTATTTTGTGATCGCTGCTGGAATTGGCGCCCTGGCTGCTGGGGGTAAAGGCGTCGATCGCAATGCGTTCTTTGAATTTCTGATCGCTGCGGTGCTGGCAGTGACTGTCGGTGTTGAACACATGCGAACCCGGGTGGCCCACATGGGATCGCCTTCGAACGGCTACCAGCCTGCGGTGGCGACGACGCCGGCCTGGTTCTATCCCCTACTCGGATCTGTTGTGGCGGCGGGTTGTTGCGCCATGTTTTTGTTTGAAGCAGTGGGGCAGTGGCCCGCGCGGTGGCGTCTGCTCGAGCAAACTGACCTGCGGGAGGCTGCGGCGAAGCGGGTCATCGGCGATATCCGACGCCTGGGTGGCGGCGCTGCTGCGTGCGAAGAACTGTCGCTGTGCTACTGGGCCGGCAGCGCGTTCAAAGTAGATTTCTTCAACTACGGACAGAAGCTGGCGACGTCCGCCCTACCGGCGGCGGACTGCGCGGAAACATTTTCCGCGCAGTCGATTTCGCTCGTGCAGGTCAATTCGCCGCAAGGCGAGCCGCGTCTGTCGTTTCGGCTGCCGCCCTCGTGTAATGCGGCGATTGCGCAGAAGTACTCGTTAGCGTTCGCGAGCTCCCATGGGCGGCTGATGCTGCCCGCTGCCGATTAATCGTGGGCCGGGATGGACAAACAAAACACCGCACCACCCTGCGCGGCGTTTTGAACCCAGACACGGCCGCCGTGTTTTTCGGCGACCACGCGCACGAATGCCAGTCCTAACCCGGCACCGCCCGGATCCTTCGCACCCCTATGCAACCCGCGGGTGAAACGTTGGAAGAGCAACGCCTGGTTTTGGGGATCGATGCCAGGGCCGTTATCGGTAATGCAGATCACCGCTGTCGCGGCCTTTACCTGACATTCCAACAGGATGGTGGAGCGGTCGGGCGAGAATTTGACCGCATTGCTGAGCAGGTTGACGATCGCTCGGGCCAGCAGTTGACGATCGCCGTCGACCAGCACCAGGGCGGTGGGGGCGATGGACGAAATGGTGATTTCCCGGGCTCGGGCGGCTGCCCATACTTCGTCGTATGCGTCCTGCATGGCGTCACGGACGTCGAGCTCGTCGAACTTGTTGGGGTCACTCGACTCTGCGCGGGCCAACGCTACGAAACCATCAACCAGGGTGAGGGTGCGTTGGGCCAGGACATCCAGCCGGTTCGACAGTTCGAGGGGCGGGAGAGCCCGTTGGGGGTCGCGTTGTAGTTGTGCGAGGCCCATGAGGGAGGACGCGGGACTCTTCATGTCATGCGAGAGGAAGCGGATGATGTCGTCGCGTTCTCGCTGGGCTTTGCGTAGTTGGGTGATGTCGGTGAGGGTCAATATCATGCCGACGTTGCGCTGTTCGCTGTCGATGAAAGTGGCGGTTCGTACCAGGTAGCAGCGAATGGGATCGGGGAGATTGATCTCCACGGTGCCGGGGCCTCGCTCGCGCAGGGCGGCGAATTTCACATCGGTATCGCGAGCGGTTGCGTACAGGGAGTCATCGACGAGCATGCCTGCCTTGGCGTTGAACAGAGCGGCGGCGGCTGGGTTGGCTAACACGACACGGCCTTCGGTGTCGGCTACCAGGGTGGCATCGGGGAGGCCGTTGATTGTGTCGGCCAGGTGTTGGCGCGCGTCGCGCAGGGATTGCGTGGCTGAGCGCAGAAGGTCGATGCGGCGATCCGTTGGATCCAGCCGGGTGCCAACGCTGGCGTCTAACGCGGCCTGAGATCGGGACGCTGGGAGCAGGCGTTCTACGCCGGCTAGGCGTGCGAATTCTTCGTCCATGAATGACTGCGTTGCCACCAGGCGGCGCCAGCTCCATAGCGGATAAAGCGCCAGGATTGTCAACAAGGCGGCACTGGGGGACCACCACCAGTGGGCGAGTTGTAAGGCGAGGTACGAGCCGCCGAGCGTTGCCAGCCAGATTGCTATGCCGGACATCATTGACCAGCGGGGAGTCAACAGTCGCAACGCCACTCCGAGCAGGTAGACGGGGAGCAGCGTGAGAATGATGGTTGGGATCAGCGGGACTTTTCGGATCAGGGTGCCGTTTCGCTGGGCCGCCAGTACGTTGGCCATGATCTCGACACCGGGCATGGCCAGGGCACCACCCGATACGGGAGTGGACCAGGCATCTCCCATGCCTTGCGCTGTGGCGCCGACCAGCACGATCTTGCCGCGGATGGCGGAGTCGCTCACGCGGCCTGCCAGCACATCGGCGTAGGAGACTCGAGTGAAGTACCCGGGAGGACCTGAATACGGAATCAGGGTCTGGCAGTCACGGACCCAGACATCGTCAGGGGCGTGCTGCAAGTCAGGATGGCTGGCTGCGCATTTCAGTTGCACCATTCCGCTGGCCAGCTTCCCCAACAGCGCGTCCGCCAGATAAGGACGTGTTGGAGATCCCAGGCCTTCCTTCAGGAAGAGGCTGCGGACCATGCCATCGGGGTCCACTTCGACGTTGACATGGCCGATCGCGGCGGCCGACTTTGCCAAAGGGGGGACGGGTAACTCCTCGCGGATTGCGCCACCGAAGCGGACCATCAAAGGGAGCACGGTTGGGAGGCCTTGCCTCATGGCTGAAGCTAACAGGGCATCGTCCTGGTCGGCTTCGGTCATGAGAACGTCCAGGGCGACAATGCGGGCGCCCATGGTGCGCAGGCGCTCGAGGAGCGCGGCGTGTACGGCTCGGCGCCAGGGCCAACGGCCGATTGATTCGATACTCGCGTCGTCGATTGCGACTATGACAATGTCGGTTGGAGCGGGCCGTCGCGGAAGGCTGGCGTCGTAGACCGAGTAGTCGAGGCGCCAGAACCAGCGGTAGATGCAGGCGAACACGAGCACGAGCGAAATGACCGCGAGCAGCCCGAGCCACTGCCGGGTCCAGGGAGATCGGCCGCGCAGGGACGGGGCCGGCATCAGAGTAGCAATGGAGTCAGGATCACAATGGGCACGGCGATGCGCATCCACAATGGGACCGGCACGTCGAATGGAGTGCCCTCGGCGGGCACGGAGGTGGCGTCGGCTGACGCGGGGCTACCGTTGGTTGATGACGAGGTACCTGTGGCCGACGCGGTGGTGGCGCTGGCGGGCGCGGAGTTGGCTGTGGCTAACACAGAGGTGCACGTGGCTGACGCCGGGGTACCATTGGCTGACGCCGAGGTGTCGGTGGTTGAGGCCGGAGTGCACGTGGCTGACACCGGCGTTCCGGCGGCGGGGAGCGGTGCGACGCGGATGTAGTATCGGCCGGGCCAGGGGCGGCGCCAGGCCAGGTTACCGTCGGAGAGGGTTTGGTCGGTCAGGATGCGGCGGAACTTGGCGTCGCGGGCTATCTGCACGCGATATTGTTGGCCGGGCTCGGCCGACCACTCGAAATGTAAGTCGTGGCGAGTCACTTTGACGAGATGGGGACTCGGCGGCGGCGGTTTGGGGGGCTCGGGCGCCAGTTGCTGTGCGAATGACTGCACTGCATCGTGACCCTCGATTTCGAGAGAGTCGATGGCCCGCGCGCGCACCCAATACGCTCCATCAGCGGGAGCCGGCAAATCGAAACTGGGTTGGTCGGAACGGACATCGGCTACCAATGTCTGGAATTGGGGGTCATCCGAGACCTGCAGGTGGTAGGACTTCGCTCCGGTGACCGCTGGGAACTCGAGATGCAGCTGTGGCCGCACGTTCGTCCCTGGCACTGCTGACAACTCCGGCGCCGGCAGCAGGGGCACCGGTTTCAATGGCGGTGCGCCTCGCTCAACACGAGTGCCGAAGTCAGCCTCCGTAGTCACTGTTTGCCCGCTCGCCGATACAGCGACGACACCCTCGAGCGTCTCGGTGGTTACCGCTCCCTCCGTCAATGCGCTCGCGCGGAAAATGGTCCCGCGCACCGCCAATGCCGCTGTCGGCGTGACGATTTCAAACCGGCCGACGTCCCGATGCGGCTTTACGTGCGTTTCAGCATGCCCGGCCGGGAGTTGAACCTGGATGTCGTGGGCGTTGGGAACGCCGTCGACGCGCTGCATTTCCGACAGGCGCAATGAGCTCGATTTGTGCAGGACGATTTGCGAGCCGTCCGCCAGGTCGATCGCCACGGAACCGTCGGGCCCCGTTTCCACCTGCGAGCCCTGGTCCAAACTTTGGCCGGCCGTAACCGGCTGGCCCGAGCGGGTGACCGCGCCGGCGACCTTGGTGACCGAAGCCGTCTCGGCACTGACCTTCAGCCAACCGTACGGAATCCGAATGGTGCTGCCGGGTTTGATCCGGTATTCATTGCCGATATGGTTGCGCTGTTGGACCTCGGGCCAGCGTTTCGGCTCGCGCAGCAAGCGCCGACCCAGGCCGATCAAGGTATCCCCGGGACGGGCGATGTAAGCAAACTCGTCAGCGTCGGCGGTTTGTGCCTGCGAGTTGAGTGGGGCCCCGAGTATCAACAGCGGTAGCAATGCCCATCCTGGCGCCCTGCTCCGCCGCGAGGTCATCCCGGATCCGTCCCAGTCCGCTCGAGCCGATAGCCGTATCCATAGACGGCGGCCAGCCGCAACCCGATGGCGGCTGAGAGTCCCAAAAGCTTGCGCACACGACTCACGTGCATATCGACAGTCCGGGTGGTCGTCGTGTCGCCCCGCCCCCAGACCGTATCTAAAATGAACCCGCGCGAGACGACCGAGCCGACATGTTGGAAGAGAACCGCAGCCACCTCGAATTCGCGCCGGGTCAGCTCGATGACCTCACCGTTGCGCTCGATCTGCCGGCGTTCCAGGTCCAGCCGGTAGGGAGGCACGTCCAGGACCGTGGCCGCGGCCGGCTCGCGGGCCCGCCGGCCCAACGCTTCCACGCGGGCCAACAGCTCGCGATCACGCGGCGGTTTGATCAGGAAATCATCCGCCCCCGCCTCGAGCGCCTGCACGACATCCGATTCGCTGTCGCGCAGGGTGAGGAACAGGACCGGCGTGCGATCCTTCAGCCGGCCGCGCAGGGACTGCAAAACTTCGTAGCCCGACAGGTCAGGGACTTCCCAGTCCAGCATGATCAGCTCGTAGTTCTCGCTCTGCAGGTTGGACAACAGTGCGCGGCCTCGCTGAAACAGGTGCGCTACGTGGCCAGCACTCTGCAGCAGCGACAGGATGCGATCCGCTTGCTCCGGATCGTCTTCCAGGAAAGCGATACGCATGGCCTGCATCTTAACCGCCGCTGGCTCGGGAAGCATCCGCAATCGCCATGTCCGACCCCTCTTCTTGAAACGTTGAGTTCCATGATCGGTCGGGCTGGGGAATTCAACTGTAAAAATCTGTCAACGGATCCGCGCCGCTGACTTGACACATTATTACAGTCTCGTGATTGCGTGCCGCTGATACTGCCGCCCCGTTGGTTGGACCTGCGAAGAAGATGAACCCGACAGCGCACTCAGATACTTCGAATCGAGCAATCCTGTGGCTGGATGATGACCCGGGCCTGATCCTGTTGGTTCAGTGGGCACTCGGTCGACGCGGCTACAAAGTGACCGGATATGTTGATGTGCCGTCGGCCGTCGCGGCATTCAGTGCAGAGCCCGATGCGTACGATGTCGTCGTGACGGATCTGTCGATGCCGGCGGATGGCGGACTCGATACGGCTCAACAGCTCATGAAGATCAAACCGGGGATCCCGGTGGTGCTGTCGGGCAGCTACATCAAACCAGAAGTGGAGAGGCAGGCATTCGCATGCGGAATACGCGCGGTGATCGAAAAAACGGCGTCGGTGAGAGAGCTTTGCGCGGCGTTGGATCGGGCGATGCGGCCGGCGTGACGGCGCAGACCCCGCTCGTGAAGAGACTTCCGAGCTTCAGCGGCGCCGCGTGCAGATTACGCCGTGCGGCGCAACTGCCAGGCATCCGCCGCATAGGCAATGCCGGCGGGCAACAACATCGACAGGTCAATCGCCCGAAGAACCAGTGCTACCGCGAGTCCCTGAGCTGGGGCCACGTGCGCAAGCGAAAGTGCAATCACCTGTGAGCCTTCCGCAACGCCCAGTCCCGCGGGGACCGGCATGAGCTGAACAAAGGCCTTGCTGAGCGGCAGCACGGCCAGCAGCGTCAACAGCTCGACCGGCACATCCAGTGAGATCAACACTGGAACAAACATCAGTACCTGGATGAGCTGGTTTACAATCGATAACGAGAAAAATACGGCCAGGGTGCGCCCGCCTTTGCCCAGAGATACATATTCATTGTGCAGGGCGTGCAAAGTTTTCACGACCTTGTTGTCGCCGAATCGCGCCGTCATACGGCGAAGCATCTGGTAGAGCCGCGTGCTCATCGAGATCCCGGTGAGCACTGTACCGATGCACAACGCCGCGCTCACCGCACCTAAAAGAGGCAGCAGGTCGGTGCGACCCCGCAGCACAACTAACACCAAACCAACAGTCGAGAGCGCGAGAATGGCCAGGAGGCCCAGCACTCGCTCGAGGACTATGGTCGCGGATACGCTGGATCCGGACCGCCCGGCCATCGACAGGCGCGCCGCCCGAAACACATCGCTGCCGACGGATGCCGGAATCACATAGCCAACGAAGCCCGAGGCCAGATAGATGCGGAAGGCGGCCCAGTTCGACAGCCAGCAGTTGCGGGCGCGCAGCAGGAAGTTCCACTTGTAGGCCATGCTGAACCGGTCCAGCAGGAACAGTGCGACCGTGAGCACGACAGCGATCGGCTCAATGTCATTGAATGCTGCCAAGGTAGCGTGCAAGTCCAGGAAATGCACCATGAGCGCCACGACCAGAGCCATGAGGATCCACGGCGCCCAGCGCTTGAGGAGGGCGGGCCATGCGGCCTGCAAGGCCTTTGAGACTGTCACTGAGAGGAGCTCCTTGCGGACTTTCGGTCGGCTTTCTGAACCTTTCTGCCACCTTTCTACAAGCAATGGGGATGCCTAGTTAAGTCAAAGATTGATTTGAATCCAAAGAAATCTCGAGGACATAGGTTAAATGGGATGACGAAGCGGATTGGGCGGGGTGGCTCTCATGGCCTGGACGGCGCGCGGGGTGGGCCTATGCGGAGGTGATTCGAAGTGTTTCACTGCCTGGCTTCGGCTTCGGGACGGTGTCGCACCAAGGCACAATTCCCGCCTGACACGGCCGCGGAGTTTCGCAAGGAGTTGGCCCAATCCTTTGAGGGCTCCCCTGCCCTGGTTTGCGCAGGGTTTGATTGCTGGGGCGTATGGGGATGTTGAGTCCGCGGCGCAGCGCCGGCTCGAGAAGCTCAGTTCTTTGCATGAGTGAACAGCAGGGAGGTTTTTATGAGTGACAGTCTGTCTGATCTGGTGATGAGCTCGCAGCAGCGCGTGAAGGAGTTGCGAGCGAGCGCAGACCTCGCCGCCCTGCTGGCGGCTGCTGAGGCAGCGGCGGATGCGATTGAGCGTCGTGTTGGAGAGGGCTCGGGCGATTTGGATCGGGAGGCACTGATTGCGGTCAAGCGCTTTACTTACAATGCGGCGGCTGACTGCTGGCCGGGATGGAGTGTGCCCGCTGCGGCGCCGGACCTGCAGCTTCTTGCGGCGGGGTTGAATATGGCGCGACGCTCGCACGGACTGGTCGTGAAGTTGGGACTCGGGCCGATTCAGGAGGGCACGGGTACCTGGCTGGTGGGGGCGTTTGAGCTCGCGCTGGGTCGGTATGCAGAGGCTCGTGAGGCGTTCGCTCGTGCGCGCGAAAGTTATCTTGCCGCCAAGGCGCCCGGGTTGGTGTTGTTGACTGAGGGCTATCTGGCGATCGTGGACGGGGATGTAGAGGCTGTGTGCGCGAGGATTAACATAGGTGGATTTGAGGATGGGTCAGACTGGATCGAGCAGTTGCGGACGGCGGCGCAGGTGTTCGGGCGGCGGGGTTCGGGGATATAGGTTGCGCTTGCAACGGCCATGATGCTGCGCAGCGCATTTAAGTCTTGCGCGAGCGACTGAGCGCGTTATATTTGCCCCTCATTAATAACAAAGATGCAGCGCCTATGATCGCGCCCTCGCTCCGTGTAATTTTCAAGCTGCTCGCGCTACTGGCGCCCGTAGCGTTGCTGTCGGTTTTCCTGGCACCGCACGCCCTGTACACCTAATCAATCGGCGTTCACGGCTCCCGGTCAGAGGTCTTTGACCAATCTCAGTGCGTCGTAGATGGCGGCGTGAGTGTTGCGCGCGGCGACGGCGTCGCCGATGCGGAAGAGTTGGAAGGTGGACTCGGGGTTTGTGAGGGATGACTGGGGAGCTCCGGTCAGGAGTTGGTTGTAGTCAACGGCGCCGCCGTTGCGGGACAGGGGTTTGAGAGCGAAGTAGAGGTCATCCAGCGGCAGGGTGCCGTGGTTTACGATGACCTGGTCGAGCAGACGCTCCTGTCCGGGCATGTCGTAGTCGCTGCCGATGTGAGCCCGGAGCTGACCGGCGATTTTGTCGACCTTTTGCAATCTCATGGTGACGGTGAAAGTCACATTCGGGCGCTGCAGGGCGCGGATGTAGGGCACGAGATTCATGGCCATCACTTCGGGAGCGAAGGTGCGGTCCGGAGTCATGATCTCGAGGCGTGCACCGCTGGCACAGATGATTTCAGCAGCTTGCAGGGCTGCGTGATCGCCGGCGTCGTCGAACAACAGTACGTTGGATCCGGGCTTCACACTGCCTGAGAGAATATCCCAGGTTGATATAACGTGCTCATTGCCTGATTCGAGCACTTCGGTGTGGGGAAGTCCGCCGGTGGCAATGATGACGACGTCGGGTTTTTCGGCGCGGACTTCGTCAGATTCGGCGAAGGTTTCGAAGCGGAATACGACACCCCGCGCGTTGCATTGAGCCATCCGCCAATCGATGATGCCGAGCATCTCTTTGCGGCGCGGACTTTGCGCCGTGAGGCGAATCTGGCCACCTGGCTGGCTGGCGGCCTCAAACACTACAACATGGTGGCCCCGTTCGGATGCAACGCGGGCGGCCTCCAGACCGGCAGGTCCTGCACCTACCACGACGACTTTGCGTTGTGTCGGAGCGCGCGAGATCTCCTGCGGCATCTTCAGCTCGCGACCGGTAGCGGCGTTGTGGATGCAGTAGGCGGAGCCGCCCTGATAAATGCGATCCAGACAGTAGTTGGCACCTACACACGGACGAATGTCGTCTTCGCGACCTTCGATGATCTTGCGGACGATGTGCGGGTCGGCCATGTGAGCGCGAGTGAGGCCGACCATGTCGAGCTTGCCGGATGCGATGGCATGCCGGGCAGTGGCGACATCTTGAATCCTCGCAGCGTGAAATGTTGGAAGCTGGGTTGCTGCGCGGATTTCGCCGGCAAAATCCAGGTGGGGTGCGCTACGCATGCCCTGGATGGGAATGACATCTGTCAGGCCTGGGTCGGTGTCGATGTGGCCGCGGATGATGTTGAGGAAGTCGACGAGGCCGCTGGATTTCAAGCGCTGGGATATTTCCATTCCGTCGGCGCGGGACAGACCCCCTGCCAACACTTCGTCCGCGACGTAACGAATACCCAGCAAAAAGCCCGGGCCTACCCGTTCGCGGATTGCGGCAAGAACTTCGAATGCGAACCGCAGACGATTGTCGAGTGAGCCGCCGTATTGGTTATCGAGCGTATTCGTCAGCGGCGACCAGAACTGATCCATGAGATGGCCGTAGGCCTCGATCTCCAGACCGTCGAATCCGGCCGCGTGGACGCGCTCCGCTGCGCCAATAAAATCCTGCTCGATGCGCTCAATGTCCCAGTCTTCGGCTCTCTTGGGAAACGCACGATGCGCGGCTTCGCGGCGATGAGAAGCTGACACGACAGGCAACCAGTCCGCCCTGTCCCACCGGGTACGCCGCCCGAGATGAGTCAACTGGATCATGATCGCAGCGCCCTCTGCGTGCACAGCGTCTGCAAGATCCTTCAGCCACGAGACGGCCTCGTCTTTGTAGAGCAGGATGTTGTTGAAGGCGGGCGGGCTGTCGCGCGATACGGAGGCGGAACCAGCAGTCATCGTCATTCCGATGCCAGCCCGCGCACGCTCTACGTGGTAGGCGCGATACCGGTGCTTCGGCATCCCATCCTCAGCATAGGCGGGTTCGTGCGCTGTCGTGATGATTCGATTGCGCAGCGTCAGGTGTTTGAGCTGATAGGGCTGTAGCAGCGGATCCGCGGGCATGCTGCTCATGCTAGCAGGACTAGCGTACCATCGGCGGCTCCAAAAACGACCCGGGGGCTCGCCTTGAGAACGCATCGTATTGTGGCTGGATTGCTCGGTGTCTGCGGAATGCTGACCGCGACTGCACTGTGGTCCCAGGTGCCCCCGCAGAGTGATGCGGCGACCAAAAAGCTGGCGCGCGACGTCCTCCAGGAGCTCATCGAGATCAACACCACGGATTCGATCGGCAGCACCACGCTCGCCGCCAATGCCATGGCGAAGCGCTTCGAGGCGGCGGGGTTCGCGGACGCGGATATGACGATCGCAGGTCCAAACGACCGCAAGGGCAATCTGGTCGTGAGGCTGCGGGGGAAGGCGGGTTCGAAGCTCAAACCCATCCTCATCATTGCGCATACTGACGTCGTGGAGGCGAAGCGCGAAGACTGGACGACGGATCCATTCGCGTTCGTCGAGAAGGACGGCTACTTCTATGGGCGTGGCACGCAGGACATGAAGGGCAGCGACGCCATCGCGGTCGCCGACCTGATCCGGCTCAAGAAGGAAGGTTTCGTGCCCAATCGCGACATCATCCTCGCCCTGACCGCTGACGAGGAGAGTGGCAAGTCGAATGGTGTCGAGTGGCTACTCAAAAACAAGCGAGAGCTGGTTGACGCGGAATATGTGCTCAACCCCGACAGCGGACAGGTGCACACTGACAAACCGCTGACCGTCGAATTTGAGGCAACCGAAAAACTCTACGCCGACTACCAGGTGATGGCGACCAACGCCGGCGGCCACAGCTCACTGCCTGTGCCGGATAATGCGATCTATCACGTGGCGAATGCGTTGACGGCACTTCAACACTACGCTTTTCCAACGGAGCTGAATGCGGTCACGCGTGGATATTTCGAGGCGATGGCCAAGATCGAATCCGGGCAGACTGCTGCCGACATGCGTGCGGTGTTGCAGACTCCGCCGGATCCGAAGGCGGTAGAGCGCTTGTCGAAGGATGCTCGATACAACTCGACTCTGCGGACGACCTGCGTCGCTACCATGCTTGCCGGTGGACACGCGCTGAATGCGCTTCCGCAGCGGGCACTCGCCAATATCAACTGCCGCATATTCCCGGGCCACCCGCCGGAGGAGATCCGCCAGCAACTCGCCAAGTTATTCAACGACCCCGGTGTTTCGGTCGGCTACAAGAGCGCGGATGGAACGGTTTCAGATCACGCACCGGATGCCAAGGCGATGGCCGTGCCGCCGTTGCGCGATGATGTCATGAGGTCGCTCAACAAGGTGTCGCAGGCCATGTGGCCCGGAGCCACCGTGGTACCGCGGATGGAAGTGGGGGCTTCGGATAGCGTGCATACCATGGCAGCCGGGATTCCGAGCTACGGGATCTGCGGCCTGGATATCAATCGTCACGATGACCGGATGCACGGCCGTGATGAGCGCATCGGGGTCGAGTCGTACTACAACGGGCTCACCTTCTACTATCTGTTGCTGAAGGATTTGACCGGCAAGTGACCCCCGCATAGAGCCCCGACATTAACCTATGTTGGTAAGCTCGATTTGCGAACCTCATTTCACCTTTGCGAGTATGCGGCCTCACGCGGGCGCCTGACATACCGATGTCGCGCGCCCTTTTTTGTAGCCATAGCGGCGACACGGGAGGGTCAGAAGGCGCTCATGGTGAATGCGGCTCGCTTTATGCTTCATCGACCCGAACTGATCGGCTCGCTGGTGCGCGGTGATGAGAAGTTGTCCGAGCTCATGAAAGGCTCCGTACAGTCGCTACCCGCGGGTCGCGTGCTGGTTCAAGCGGATTCGAATCATGAGTATATCTACCGGTTACGATCGGGCTGGGCGTACCGCAACCGGGCGATCGCCGATGGTCGCGATCAGTTCATTCTCATTTTTCTGCCCGGCGACCTGTTCGCGGTCAAGAGCCTGTTCGTGACGCACCACCCCGACCGGGTGCAAACCTTGTCAAATGCCGTCATCGAACGGATCCATCACACACAACTGCAAGAGGCCTACTCACGCGACGTCGACATCGCGAACCGCTGTCTCTGGCAGGTCATCGAGGAAGAACGGCGGTTGCATAGCTGGGTGTTCGGCCTGGGGCAAGGGAGTGCCGAAGAACGGTTGGCACTGCTGTTGATTGACCTGCGTGGCCGGCTCACCTTGTCGGGCAACGTGCCTGAAGGCGCGCTCACTTTCGAGTTCCCGCTGACCCAGGTGCAGGTCAGCGAACACCTGGGGATCACGCCGGTCCATGCCAACCGGGTCGTCAAGTCATTCCGGGAGCGAGGCATTGCTGTCTTCCGTAACGGCGAGGCCAGCATTCAAAACTTTGCCGAGCTGCGCCGGCTGGCCGATCCGCTGATGGACAGCTACGAACGCAACACTTCGCAGTATGGTCCGCCGGGCGGAAACAATGTCCCGTCGACTAACCTACGTTAAGCACCGGAGCTGAGCGATGCGGCGTGTTGACGAAGTAACGCGCAATGCCGAGCGCGATGGCGCAGATCTTCAGAATGGGTTCGCGGCGCGATTGGTCCACGAGATTCGTAATCCCCTCGCACCCATTCGCATGGCTCTACACATCATGCAGATGTCGGATAGCGATGCCGGCACACTGCAGGCCGCACGGGTCATCATCGAGCGGCAGCTCGGGCAACTCACGCGGCTGCTCGATGACATCGATGATGTTACACAGTCGCGGCAGGACACCCTGCCACTGCGCAAGGAGCCTACGAGCCTGCGAGCGCTGGTGGAGCTGGCCCTCGATCTGTCGCGTTCGCAGCGCGAACACCGACGCAACATTCTTCAGCTCCACCTCGATAATGATGGCGAGGTGTTGAACGTCGATGCCGGACGCATGGCGCAGGCCGTGGCCAATGTGTTGGTCAACGCCTCGAAGTATTCGCCGATCGGCTCGGTAGTCGACGTGTCTACAACCAGTCACGCCGAATCGGCCGAGATCACCATTTCAGATCGGGGAATCGGTATCCCGGCCGCCTGGCTCGGCCGGATTTTTGAGCCCTTTGTGCGGATCGATCGCGCGGGTGATGGCGTCTACGACGGTCTCGGTATCGGGCTCACGCTGACCCGGAAAATTATCGAGGCACACGCGGGCACCATTCGAGCGGCCAACCGGGAGGATGGATCCGGGCTGTGCGTGCAGATTTGCATCCCCAGGGCGCAGCCGGATGTTGAATCTGAGCGGGCAGCAGCTACCCGCGTGCATCGCGACACGGAGCGGGGCTTGCGCATCCTGGTTGCCGATGACAACCGGGACGCGGCACATACCCTGGCCATGATGTTGGATCTCGAAGGGCACGACGTCAGAACGGCCCACGATGGTCTCGAGACCCTCGCCATCGGCCAATTGTTCAAACCCGAGCTCGTGTTGCTGGACATTGCCATGCCGGTGTTGAATGGCTACCAGACGGCACGGCAGATCCGGGATCGGCCGTGGGGACAGGGCGCCTACCTGGTGGCGCTCACGGCCTGGGGCCATGACAGTGATCGCCGCACTGCGCTCGAAAACGGCTTCCAGGACCATATCGTCAAGCCCGCTGCACTCGACCGCTTACGCTCCGTGGTGAATGTTGCGCGCGATGTGACCGAGCGCGAGGGGCCGTAAACACCAATCGAATTGGATGGAATGGTTATTGCGAAGACGAGGGCATGCATACCGATCACTTCGTCACTGTCAGGCCCCCGCTTGCGACTTCCCTGAAGCGCGGTGATGAAAAGCTGGAGGCGCTCCTGCAGCAGTCCAGCCGCTCGGTTCCCTCAGGACACGTACTTTTCCGCACCGGCAGTGAGCACGACTATGTGTACCGACTGCGATCCGGGTGGGCCTGCCGCAATCGCGCTATTGCGGATGGTCGCGAGCAGATCATCCTGATCTTTGTGCCCGGCGATGTATTCGCAGTCAAGAGTTTGTTCCTGGCGCGCCATCCTGACAGCGTGCAGATGTTGTCGGCTGCGGTTGTAGAGCGAGTGCACTACGATGAGTTGCGCAGGGCGTTCGCCGAGGATGCGGATATCGCCAACCGGTGCATGTGGCAGGTGGTCGAGGAGGAGCGCCGGCTGCATAGTTGGGTGTTTGGTCTGGGCCAGGGCAGCGCCGAGGAGCGCCTCGCCATGTTGGTTCTGGATCTGCGCGGACGGTTGGCGCTGGCCGCGGCCATCCCGCCCGCTGCGTATTCGTTCGAGTTTCCCCTGACGCAGGTACAGATTTCGCAATATCTCGGGATTACGCCGGTGCACGCGAACCGCATCATCAAGGCATTCCGCGAGCGGGAAATCGTGGTGTTTCAGAATGGCCGGGCGGTCATCCAGGATTTTGCGGAGCTGCGCCGGATCGCCGAGCCGCTGATGGATGTGTTTGAGCGCAGCGTACCGCAATACGATGTGCCGGCGACGCTGGCCAGTGTCGCCCAGAGCTAAAGCATGCGCGCATGAGGCCTGCGACGGGAACTCGATCGGATCCCGACTCGTTGGTGGTCACAACCCGCGAAAAGTTGGAGAGTGCCATGAAGAATGGATGGTTGAGCTGTGCAGTATTGGCGACGCCGTTGCTGACCTCGCCGGTATGGGCGGGCGATGCAAACTCGGCGGATTCAACGGGTGGAACTCATAAGCAGATGATGAAGGACTGCATGGCGCGGCAGAAAGCGAAAGACAGCACCCTGTCGACGGACGAGTTGAAACAGGCCTGCCAGGACGAGATCAAGATGAAGGCGGATACGCCGAATCAGACGACACCGACGACCAAGGGTGATCCTGCTCCGCAGACCGGCAGCCCTACCAACCCGCCTCAATAGAGCCTGTCAACAGGGGCTTGGTCTGCGCCGCGCGTAACTGACTGTGGCGCTATTTGAGAATCTGATTCTCCTGCTCTTTATCGCCGCGCTGCTGCTGAGTGCGGCGCGGCGTGTCGGCATTCCCTACCCGACTTTGCTTGCGGTGGCGGGGATATTGGTGGCGGTGTCGCCCTTTGCGCCCAGCTTCGGGATTGACCCGCATCTGGCATTGGCGATCTTTATCGCTCCTGCGCTGCTCGATGCGGCTTTCGATACGTCTCCCAGGGATCTGCGCCGGCTGTGGGTTCCGCTCCTCGTTCTGGCTGTTGGGGTCGTTCTGGCAACTACCCTGGCGGTAGCGTGGCTCGGCGTTTTCCTTGCAGGGGTGCCTATCGCTGCGGCTATCGCCCTCGGAGCCATCGTTGCGCCTACCGACGCGGTGGCAATCAACGCAATCATGCGGGAAGTGGGGCTGCCACGGCACAGCTCGTTGGTTATTCGCGGCGAGAGCCTGTTGAATGATGCTACGGCGCTGTTGCTGTTCGGCGCGGCTACCGCAGCTGTCTCGGAAGCCGCGTTGAACGGGGGGATGACCGGGCTGGCGATTGCGGCGCCCGGCGGAATCGTCTTTGGTTTTGTGTTGGGCAGGGCCTACGTGGCCATCGCCCATTGGTTTGCCGGAACCCTGTCGAGCATCATCATGCAGTTCGCCGGCACGTTCGGGGTGTGGCTGCTGGCGGACCGGCTGGCGCTTTCTCCGGTGCTTGCGGTGGTCGCATACGCGATGGTCATCGGTCAGATGATGCCCGGGAGAGTGTCGGCTCGCGATCGTGTGCAGTCCTACTCTGTCTGGGCGGCGGTTGTTTTCGTTTTGAACGTCCTGGCGTTTCTGTTCATGGGACTGCAGACCCGAGCTGTCGTGGCCGCGCTTCCAGCACAGGAGCGTTGGCCCGCAGCCCGGTTTGCATTAGCAGTCCTGGCGGCCGTCGTCATCGTCCGCATCGTTGTGATTTGCTTCTACCATGCGGTCAGTGTTCGCGTCTGGAATGCGCGCAAGCCCCGCTGGCTGCCCAAGCCCGGAAGTTGGCAGACTGCGTTGGTGCTGTCCTGGTGTGGCACCCGGGGGCTTCTGACACTGGCTACCTCGTTCGCTTTGCCTCGCGACTTTCCGGCGCGCAACCTGATCATCCTGAGTGCCATGGCGGTTGTCATGGGCACGCTGATCATCCAGGGGCTGACACTCGGACCCGTCATTCGCTGGTTGGGTGTTGCCGATGACGATGGGGAGACAAACGCAAATATCAGCCGAGCGCGTACCCAGGTCCTCGAAGCCGGGGTCGCGGCGGCGGAGCGCGAGCCGCCTGCGGTGGCGGCGGTCCTCAAAAAGCAACTGCAGGCGTCCATGAACGTGGCCCTGTCGAGGCACGACCCGCAGGCGCCAACGCATTTTGATTCGGCTCATTCCCGCGCGATCGCGGCACAGCGTTCGAAGCTCCACGACCTGCGGGGCGCCGGCGAGATCGATGACGATGTGTTCCACATACTCGAGGAGGAGCTCGATTGGCTGGAGCTGGCGGCCCTGCCGAGCAGCGAAATCGAGGTGGTGGAGGGCTGAGCCCGGCGGGGCGCCCCGTCCCGTTAACTTAGGTTGGGGAGCCGAATTTCCCGGCACGCATCCTGCTGATGTTGATTCAACTCACAGCAATCAAGCGCGTGCTCGATGAAATTCTCAGATTGGACGGTGGGCGTGGTCGTTCCGGCGCGTGACGAGGAGGATCATATCGGCGAGTGCCTGGCGTCTATCCGGGCGTCGCTCGAGAATGGCTCCGGTATCAGATCGTCGTGGATTGTGGTGGTGGCAGATTCCTGCCGTGATCGCACGGCAGCCTGTGCACGCGCAGCGCTGGGCAACACAGGTGAGGTAATCGAGTGTGAGGTGCGGTCACCGGGCACTGCCCGGCGCATGGGAGTTGATGCCCTCTTGCGCAGATACCCGACAGCGGGCCTGTCTCAGGTTTGGATTGCGAACACCGACGCGGATTCCTTGCCCGCCCCCAATTGGATTCATCGTCAATTGAGCTTTGCAGCGCAGGCGTATGCTGGCGTTGCGGGGGTCGTCCATGTGAGTTCGATTGATGGTTTGGGGACTGACGACGTGACCGCACTGTTGGAACACTATGTGGTGAACGAGGACGGCTCGCATCCGCATGTCCATGGTGCGAACCTGGGAATTCGCGGGGATGCGTACGTGGATGCAGGCGGTTGGAGCGATCTACCGGTTGCCGAGGACCACTGTCTGTGGTCTCGGGTGAAAGCCCGTAACTGGCCGACTATCTCGTCGGCAGCCAGTGTTGTAGTCACCAGCGGGAGACTGGTTGGTCGGGCGACGGGAGGCTTCGCCGACAATCTGCGGCGCCGCCTGGAGCTGAGATATGCCTGACCTCATCGAACGTCTGCGGGCGCTCGACGCGCAAGCGGCGCTGAGCTTGCCCGCTCCGGGATCAGGGAAGACACCTGCTCGGCACCTTGCTCTCCTGGAGTTTGGACGGGCCGACCTGAGCCTCGCGCGTTTGGTGGAAGCACATGTCGATGCCTTGGCAATCCTGACGGAGGCTGAGCGAACTACCGCCGCTAACGAGCTTTACGGCGTCTGGGCTTCCGATGGGCCGTCCAGCCGGCTGGAATTGCATCGGCTGCCGGGTGGCCCGCTGTTGCTCAATGGGATCAAGAAATATTGCACCGGGGCCAGTTTGCTCGACAGCAGTCTCGTGACTGCACACGATGGCACGCATCGGGTGCTGGTGAAAGTATCGCTGCGAGCGAAGGGGCTGTCAGTGGAGCACGGTGAATGGGCCGCGCCGGCATTCTCCGCGACCAACACCGCGACTGTGCGATTTGATGGTGTGGTATTGGAGCCGGGCGCCGTGATCGGCGGCCCCAACTGGTATCTCGACAGGCCGGGTTTCTGGCACGGTGCGCTCGGGCCGGCGGCCTGTTGGGCCGGGGGCGCCATCGGGTTGGTGGATGCAGCCCGGCGTGTGAGCCGGGAGGATCCGCACTTCAGGGCGCACATGGGGGCGCTCGAGGCGAATGAGTGGGCTCTGCAGGCGATTCTGACCGAGGCGGGACGCCAGATTGATGCCGATCCCGGCGATTCGGCTGGAGTTGGGCGCAAGCGTGCGCTGATGGCGCGGCATTTGATTGAGCGGAGCTGCACGGAGGTGTTGGATCATTTCGGGCGCGCCACAGGGCCCACCCTGTTGGCGTTTGATGCTGCTGTTGCACAGCGGTATGCGGAGCTGACTTTGTACATCCGGCAGTGTCATGCCGAGCGGGATCTGGCGGAGATTCCCGGGCACAGCTAGGACTCAGTGAGTGAAGTAGCGGCGCTCGAGCAGTGTGGTCACTTTGTCGTAGCGGGAATCCAGATCGAAGCGGGTCTTTTCCAGGAAATCCTTCAGGGCCGGAACGTTTTCCCGTTCCAACATCACGCGCACGAGGTGCCGCTCCTCGTTGAGCGAGTCCTGGAAGGTGAGCAGGGCCTCGCGCTCGAATTCGACTCCGGACTTGCCGATGACGGGGGCAATGTCCTTGGCCAGGTCCGCGCCGATCGCTTTGCGGGTGTCGCCGATGATCTCGGGCATGGTGCGCACGTCGAGGCGCACCGCGGGGAATTGCTTCGACAGGTTCTGCAGTGTGTCGGCCAGTTGTTGGTAGTAACTCACGAGGTCGTGGGTGACCTGGGCCATGTCGTCGGATTTGTCCTTGAAACGGATCAGCCATTTGAGCTTGGGAATGCCATCGGCCTCCTGGTACAGGAGGCTGTAGCCGACGGACAGTTGGCCGCGCGAGCCTTTATCGGGGGTGGCCTGTGCGGAGCGGCCAAAATGACTGCAGGCCGTGAGCGTCAACAACAGCGCTGCGGCAATGATGCGGATCCCTGTGCGTTGCAATCTATTGTTTCTCATAGCGCAGCCGGTGTCCGTTCTCGGTCAGGGATTCGAGGGCGAGCCACTCACCGCTTTTTGAGTACCACAGATCGATACTGAACCTGGGTGTCTGTAGCAGGAAGTGTTCCGCTTCGATCGGCTGGTTGACCACCTGGATCTGCTCCACGCCGATGCGCGTGGTGTTGATTGTGGTGAACTCACCTGTTTGCGAATTCAGCAGGTGGGACTGTTGCAGGAAGCTTTTGTCCCAGTAGGCAAATGTCTGAACGCAGGCCGGGAGCGTGGTCCCGCTGGCCAGGTGAAATCCCTGCGAGTCGGAATAGCCATGCACCGGGTAGACTTTGCCGTTGTCATCGGTGTCGGCATCGATTTTCTGCAGGCAGCCGGCCTTCCAGGACTCACTGTCGTGGTGCTCGTAGTGATAGATCGGGATGAGCAGCGCCTTGGCTTTGAAGGTGGCCGTGGTTTCCACGCTGCGACTTTGCGCATCGCCGCTGACTTTGAAGGTGTGCGTGCCGATTGAGCGGCCATCGGCGGTCACGTGGAAGTTCCATTCCTGCGAGAACGCGCCGGTTGCTGTTGATACCAGCAACCAAAACGCGCTCATGCGCCTGGCGTGAACAAAAGAGGGCATACCCTTCACTCCCGACCGTTGTCATCGCCGCAGGCCACTTTTCGATGCAAAGTGGGCTGCGCGCCCGCTACTGACCACCCTGCGCCGCAGGTATAGTGATTGCTGCATGTGGGTACAGCAGTCCCACTTCCAGGTGAAATGTCTCCGAATGATGACAAGAAGGAGAGTCCGGCCGCGGCGGTCGGGCGGTCACGCAACTTGCCACCCAAGGGGCAGGGACGCATCTATGGCGGCCGTGGCCAAGGGACTCTGTGCGCGTTGTGCGGTGATCCCATCGATCCCTCACAGATAGAATACGAAATAGAATGGAACAGCGCAGAGGGTCCGCAACTCTCACATTTTCATCTGGCCTGCTACGAGTCTCTGCGCTCGCGGCCTGAGGATTGAGCCACGATGGCATCCGCTTCCCGGCAGCAAGTGCTGCAGTCGACCCGCCAGTGGCTCGAGCCGCTGGTTCACATCCTGCTCGTCTGCGGAATCACCTGGCGTGAGTTCGCGGACCTGAGCAAAACATCCTATGTGGATGTCGCCAGCAAACAGTTTGGCAAGCGAGGTCGACCGACCAACGTGTCGCGGACCGCCGTCATGACAGGTCTGCCGCGCAGGGAGGTGAGGCGGCAACGCGACAAGCTGCAAGGCACCCCGGGCCCACAGTCAGGTTATGTCACAAAAGCGTGCCTGGTGCTGGCCTCCTGGCACCTGGATCCCGAGTTTCTCGATAAGCGCGGCAAACCCGCCCTGCTGAAAATCGCAGGGGTCGGTCGCTCCTTCGAGGCGCTGGTCGCCAAATGTGGCGGCGGCGATGTCCGACCCTCGACGTTGCTGAAGGAACTGACGAGCGCCGGCGCTGTGAGCCAACGGCGTGACGGGAAGATTCAAGCGCTGATGCGTGACTACATCCCGCACCCGATGGATGAGCACCTCATCCGGCTGTGGGGCAGCGTCATGGCGGATGTAGCCCGGACTTACGCCCATAACATGACCCGGTCTGCGAAGACGGCCGCCCGATTCGAGCGGGCCGCAGTCAACGATCGGATTGCGGCGACGGCCGTGCCCGCATTCCTGCAACTTTTGAACAAGGAAGGCCAGGCATTCCTGGAGCGAATGGATCAATGGCTCACCGCACACCAGGTCGGCGACTCGCCGCCCTCAGCCGGTGAGTCCGTGCGGCTCGGCATCGGACTGTACCAGGTACAGGACTAACTACTTTTCAAGAGAGCATTGCAATGAAAACCCCCTCTTCCAGACTCACGACCGCGGCGGGTGCGTTGCTCGCGATGGGCCTGCCATTTGCCGGGCTCGCGGGCATTCAAGGGTCCGGTTTCCGCAGTCTTGCCATCGTCGAACCGGTCACCGGCACTGCAGGAGGCACGGTATCGGTGGGCGGCGTACCGTATAGCGACTCGGGGGCGACGCTCGAAGTCGATGGGCAAACCGGCTCACCCTCGCAGATCAAGGTGGGCGATGTAGTCACCGCCTATGGACACTCGGGCAACGGTGACAATCCCGATGTGATTGAGCGCCTGATTCTCAATCATTCAGTCCGCGCCACCGTGCAATCCGTGGACGCGGCCAGCAGCACGTTTTCGGCCGCGGGGCAGACGATTCACGTAAACGCACAGACGGCTCTGGACCCAACGCTGGCGTTGGTCGGGCTGTCAGCGCTGGTTCCGGGCGTGAAAGTCCAGGTGAGCGGCTGGGCCGACGCCACAGGCGAGATCGTCGCTTCGCGAGTCGACGTGTTGGCGTCGGGATCCACGCAAGTGACGGGGCGGCTGTCGTCCCTGGACTCCAGTCGCCATCGCTTCAAGATCAATCAACTCACGGTTGATTTCACCGGCTCGCAGGTCGAGGGCATCATCCAGGAAGGAAGTAATGTCATTGTAGCGGGCACCGGGTTTGACAGCACGGGAGCCCTGTTGGCGCAGCAGGTGGATCTCGTGCAGCCGCTGCAGGTTGCAGCGGGAGAGTCTGGACGCCTGCAAGGCATCGTCACCTTTGTGACTTCGACTACGAGCTTTGAAATAAACGGTCAACCCGTGCAGGTCACTGCTGCCACAAAGCTGAACCTCCATGGGCCTGTGGCCTTGAATGCCGACGTGAAGGTGGAGGGTGTGTTCGACTCCAACGCAGTGCTGGTCGCCAGCAAGTTGCAAACCAAGAAGAAGTAAGATCCGTGAGCAGGGGGCGGGGTGCCCCCTGCTCGCGGACGTCCGCTAGCAAACCTGCGGAATGGCCACGACTCCACAGCAGATCTGCGACGGATCCCAGGCGAGCGGGAAGCTCAGAAACTCTTCGACTCCAAAGCCTGCAAGCGTGAGCTCCCGCTCCAACACGTGCTGGTCCAACAGGTGCGGGCGGCGTGAATCGGCCGCCCCGGGCCAGGTCTCATTGAACGCACAGCGACGCTCGTAGTCCTGCCTGAATTTCGCCCAGTATTCGCCCTCGGGCGTGAGAACACTGATGAACAGCTTGCCGTCCTTGCGCAGGTACTCGGAGAACCGCTGCAGGGAGTCGCGAATCTCGCGGCCATCCAACAAGTGGAAGACCCGGGCGACGTGAATGGAGGTGAGACTTCCGGGCGCGAGCTGCAAAGTCGGAAGCTCACCACTGCGCAGGTCGATGCGGGCATGATCCTGCACTGCAAGCTGCGCCAACAGGGGTTGGATCTGGGTCGTGTCAGGATCAACCGCAATGACCCGCGCACCGCGCATGAGAGCCGCCGCAGTGGCAATGCCGGCGCCACAGCCGATGTCCGCACAAGTTGTGCCATAGCGGCGGCCCGCCCACATCGCAAAGCGATGCGTGAGCGGATCCAACCGAGGGCTCATTCCCAGGCCCGAGGGCTGATTGCCTGCCGACCAATGCCAATCAGGCTGCACACGTCGCGTGGCTGGAAAGCTCAAAGGCATCCTTCGATCTCCGTAGCCATCCCTGGCGCGCTTTAGTGGATCTGTTTGTCCCACTTGCAGCAAGGGGTATGCCCATGCTGCAGGTGCTGTCAGCGCTTTGCAGTGGAAAGCGGCGGGGTTCGTTGGCAGGCCTGAACGTGTCCGGGGGCGCTGAACGGCTCAGCTCGAGCCGAGATATTTTGCTCTGCGGCCGCAGATGAATTGGAATGTGTGTGCGTAGTTTGCGGATGGGGGGAGCGCCATGGTGGGAAATCGCCTGAAGCTGGCCACGGAGGCCCGCAAGGCGGTGCAGAGCCGGATTGCGGGCTGGGTGCGCGAGCAGCCGGGAACTCAACAGGCCCTGTGCCGTCGATTGAACGTCAGCCCCTCGCAGCTCACGGTGCTGCTGAACGAGGGGGTTGAGCGCTGCTCTTTGGAGTATCTGCTCGATGTATGGCAGCGCTGCGGCGGGAATTACTCGTTGGAACTAACCTATGTTGGCAGCTCAGGCGTGGCACCCAGACAGCAATCGCAGGCGAAATAGCCGGACTCGCGATTACTGTCGAGGCTGTGCTCGCAGCACGGCGCTTCGGTTTTGCCCGGCTGAGACCGGCGTCACATCATTTCCGTGTCGCACCTAATCATGATCCTCCTTGTGACAGGGCATAAACCACGCGACTGATGAGCCATGAAACCAGCTTCTGCCATTGATCTCGAAGACGTCCTGGCCAAGACGGCCGAGGACGCTGCCGCCAAGCCTGTTACGAACTATGTCACGGTGTATACCTTCTACGTGTATGACCACGACCTGGGGAAGACGGTTGTCTATCCGCGCATGGCCACGCCAGCGGCTATCGCCAAGATGCGCGGCAAGATGAATGAGGAAACTGCCTGGGTCGTGGACGCAGCCACCCTGGATGTTGAGGGCTTTTATTCGGGGACCGTTTCCGGCTGAGTGAGAATGACAGGCGCCATTGGCTTGCCCTACCTGTTTTGTCACAGTGTTGGCACCCGGTAGCACTTCGTTTCTTACACGCCGGCACTACCCTTCATGCATTATCCCACGCATGAGAACAAGAACGGGCAAGCTCGTGGCTTGCGCAACGGCACTACTGGGATTGATTGCATGTGGACAAAGCCGCGCACCCGAGTTGGAAGGGCCGCGTGAGTCTGCTGCTCGCCAACTGTTGTTGAGCACGGCGCCCGTTGAACAGCGCCTTGCGGGCCTGTTCGAATACTTCTCACAGGGGTTTGTTGAACACGTCGCTCCCACCGGCTCGCAGGTGCGCTTTGCAGGCGCCCGCAGCGTCAATGGGCGCGCGACTGATGACCTGGATGGGTTCGCCCGCACGGGTTCGCTGCTGGCTGCATGGGTTTATTCACAACGAGAGGGACACGCCCGTTGGGCGCAGATGTTGCGCGCGGGGATTCTGAGTGGAGTCGACCCTAGTTCCTCCGGATACTGGGGCAACGTCGGCGAATACGACCAGCGCATCGTTGAGGCGACCGACATCGCACGAATCCTGTGGCTCACCCGGACCGAGATCTGGGACCAGCTCAGCCGCGAGCAGCGACACATGATCAGCAACTGGCTCCTGACGGCTGCGACCAGGCACACCCCTCCCGATAACTGGATGTTGTTTCCGGTGGTGATCAGTGTAGTGCTCGTACACTTGAACGCTGAAGTGCCCGCGACAGAACTGCTCGCGAAGGCGCGGGCACAGTTCACCGATTACAAGCGCTACTACCTGGACCATGGATGGTTCACCGATCCACCCAATGGGGTCGATCTCTACAACACCTGGGGAATCCCCTACGATTTGTTCTGGATTCATTGGGTGGATCCGACCTTCGAGCCCGACTTCATTGTCACGGCGCTCCGCCAGTCCGCCGAGTTGACTCAACACCTGATCAGCCCACAGGGAATTCCAATCATGGGGCGCAGCATCTGTTATCGAACCGCCGTTCCGGTGCCGCTGTTGGCCGCCAATCTGATGGGAGCCGAACAGTTCTCGTCAGGTCGCGCGGTACGCGGATTGGATGTTGTGTGGCGTTACTTTGTTGCCCACGGCAGCTTGCGCGGGGGCGCGCTGACGCAGGGGTATTTCGGAACGGATCTGCGCTGGCTCGACAAGTATTCAGGAGCGGGCAGTTGTCATTGGGGGTTGCGGTCGCTAGTGCTCGCTTTCATGCACCCGGCCAATGATCCGTTTTGGAACGCGGTGGAAGAGCCTCTGCCGGTGGAGGTTGCCGACTATCGGCTGGAGTTGCCGCGACTGGGTTGGATCGTCGAGGGCCGTCACGAGACCGGGGAAATCACCATCACCATCCCGAAGAATCCGGTCGACATTGTGGGGGCGGAACCTTATTCCTGGATCAGACGGACACAAGACACATTCAGCCGCCGCCCGCACCGGCCCAGTAATCACGAGATCAAGTACGAGTCGCGGCACTATTCGTCCGCGACGCCTTTTCCACTCAAAGACTGATCAGGGCGGCCAATTACAAATAGCGACTTACATTGGCGACGAGCGAATCCCAGTTGATGGTCACTCCGGGGACAGCGGTGAGCCGTGTCTTACCTCGGATGCTGAGGAGGGTTGGGGGTCCGTACTTGCCCCCTGAGAGGCGATAGATCGCCACGGTGCGAGCCTTGAAGTTGATCAGCCAGACCTCCGGCACGCCGGCGCGCTCGTAGACCGGTATCTTTACTCTCTCGTCATATCGGGCGGTGCTGGGTGAGAGAACCTCGGCGAGCCACTCGGGTGCGCCTCGTACGCCGAGTGCATCGATTTTCTTTCGACCGCGCATGATGAAAACGTCGGGTTGGACAACGGTATCGACGTCCGCATCGATCTCTGTGGATTTGGGCAAACGAATATCGAGCGGCGCGATAAATACACACCACTTCGGTCCCTTGATGGCCTCTCGTATTTGCCCATGAAGCTCACCGGCGATCAGTTGATGCGACGGGAGAGGCGACGGTTCCCTGACATAGGCTACTCCGTCAATCAACTCATCGCCTGAGGTTCTGGACCAGGTGAGATAGTCGCTGTAGGTGTGATACTGAGTATCGCGTTTCAACACTGTCATGATCCGCTGAACATACTCTCGTGTGTGATTTTAGTCGAGAGTTTGAACGCCTCGCGCGGTGACACAGCGTAGGGCCACCGACGTCCAATTCGACGTCGGTGCGGACGCCGAGAACCGTGGGTAGATCACGCGTAGTTCATTCGTTCCAGGTCGGCGAGCAAACCCTGGCCGGTTGGTTGCCAACCGAGTCGTCGCCTCGTGAGGGCGCTCGAAGCGGGACCGTCGAAGCCTGCGAACAGGCTCAGCCAGCCGAAATGGGACTGTGCCTCCTGCGGGGTAATGGACCTGACAGGGATTTTGAGGCCTCTGCCGATTGCTTCGGCGATATCGCGAAGCTTCACACCTTCTTCGGCTACGGCGTGATACCTCAGACCTGCCTGATGTTTCTCCAGCGCGAGTCTATAAAGACGCGCGGCATCATCGACAGGAACTGCGGGCCAGCGATTGAGCCCTTCTCCAACATAGGCGGAGACGCCCTTTTCCCGAGCCACCTGAATGGCATAACTGACCAGCCCCTGTTTGAAGGGATCGTGCACTTGCGGAAGGCGCATGACTGCCGCACTGACGCCTGGCAGTGCGAGCGCTGTCTGTTCTGAAACGCGGGGTAAATGGGAATCCGGGGATATGACATGATCTTCAGTCGACACTTGCCCCGGTGCGGCGATTCCTGCCAACCCCCCGGTCACAATCAAAGGCCGGCTCGAGCCGGCTAAAACGGAGCCGAGCGCCTCGATGGCGCGCCCGTCGATCGCGCAATTCTCCTGGAACCGGGAGAAGTCATGAATGAAAGCGAGATGGATGACGGCATCCGCTCTATCGGCTCCCGAACGCAGGCTGTCGAGATCGTCCAGAGAACCGCGGTGCGCCTGTACGCCCTCGGCCTTCAAAGACCTGGCGCCCTCCTCCGAGCGCGCCATGCCAAGAACCTCATGGCCGTTGGCAATCAGCTCCTTGACGACAGCGGTACCAATAAACCCCGTGGCGCCTGTTACGAATACACGCATGGAATACTCTCCGACCGTTGAGGTCTTTGATGCTATTGCGCGCGGTGCATCCGATTAAAGTAGTGACTGTATACCGGTATAATGACTACCATAATTCATCACAATTGGTCATTGCTGCGCCAGAAAGCCAGCGCACGATCCTCGTGACGTTGTCGGGAGGTCGAGATCGTGCGCAAGTTTGTCCTCGTGATCTTCTTATTCGCCTGTGTACCTGCCCATTCACAGGTGCCGATCTGGCCGAGTACACCGCCTGACGCGCAGTCAGCCCCGGGGCCGCAGACGGAGTGGAGCAACATTGTGCGGCCCACTATGACCGTGTATTCGCCCGAGCGAGCAAATACCGGGGTCGCAATTGTTGTATTTCCCGGCGGCGGGTTCGAAGGGTTGGCTATCAAGGGAGAGGGCACAGACATCTGTGACTGGTTGACGTCAAAGGGAATCACCTGCGTGCTGCTGCGGTATCGCGTACCGAGCCTTCCGTATGACTGGCACTGCAAGTGTCGGCCCGACAATCGCGTGACACCGAAGCTGGCTCTGGAGGATGCGCAGAGGACACTGGGATTAGTGCGATATCACGCCGCGGAGTGGCACGTTGATCCGCATAAGATCGGAGTAATGGGTTTTTCGGCGGGCGGCTATCTCGTAGCGGAGGCCAGCACGAGGTACGAGAATCGGCTTTATACGCCCGCTGATGGAGCCGATGAGGTCAGCTGTCGCCCGGATTTTGCCGTGGCGATTTATCCAGGCCATCTGTGGATCGTCGGCAAGGGTTACAAACTGAATCCTAACGTTCCGGTCGATCACCAGACGCCGCCCACGTTTTTGGTGCAGGCGGAAAATGACAACGTGGACAACGTGAATCACTCCATTGCGTATTACCTGGCGCTGAAAGACGCCGGAGTACCTGTTGAGATGCATTTGTATGCACAGGGAGGACATGCCTTTGGGCTGCACTCCACCGACCTGCCGATCGGCCATTGGCCCGAGTTGGTCGAGCAGTGGCTGCACACCCTCGGCATGCTTCCGAGTGTCTAGCGCGCCTGCTTGGAATTTTCTTCAGTTGAGCAAAGTTTTTGCAGTCACTCGGATGTCGCGGTGACCGTGCTACTTTGATGCACCGGTTCATAGGTCACTTCAGTGGATACGCAGGTCGGTTCGCTCATCATCGTCGACGACTTTCTGCCGCGCGACCTGGCGGAAGCCATGCGTGCGGACATCGACGGACACTTCTCCACACCGTTCAAGCATCTTCCGAACACTCATCAGGTGTGGAATTACTGGTTCGTACCACAAGTGTATACATTTTTGCGTACACAGCCGGAAAAGGTAATACAACCTGCCAGAGTTGATAGCTTCATGGGTGCGCTACGCACGTGGTCCACCGAGACGCTGGGTCTTGCCAGGATCAGTTGGCCCTACCTCAGCTTGTACATTGATGGGTGCCGACAGGAGTTGCACAACGACGCGAAGAATGGCCGCTTCGCCTTTGTATTTTCGCTGACGCGCAACGAGCGCCGCTCAACCGGGGGCGAAACTCTCGTCTTCCGACGCGGTGATCCCTTCTTGCGCAACTTGCGCACAGCGAGCGCACATACAAATTTTTACGAGCTCGTCGAGCCGCGCTTCAATCGCCTGGTCATCTTCGACGACCGCATGGTCCATGGGGTGCACCTCGTCGAGGGATCGATGGATCCGGTTCAAGGCCGCATCGTCATGCACGGGCACATCGAGGAATCGGGCCCGGTCGTGTCGGGACCGCTGCGACCGGAGCAGGTGCTGCAGGGCCTGCGTCCCGCGCTGGAGCTCTTCTATAAGAAGTATGGTGAGAAAGCAAAACAATACGACGGTCCGTTCGTGTTGCGCTTCGCCATCTCCGGCGCGGGCCGCGTCTGTGGGCTACGCGTGATTCTCGATCGGGTTTTCACGGCGCAGGAAGCTGAAGAAGACTGGAGTTCGATCGCGAACGAGCTCACCGACATGTTAGGTTCCGCTGTGTTTCCTGCAAGCACCGGCGAGACCGGCGTGACTCTGCCTCTGCGGTTCGATGGGCGATGAAGCTGACACGTCAGACCAACTCCGCGCGGAATGAGAATCTAATCATCTAACCGTCACAAAATCGTCACCGCGTCTCCCCAGTATCCGGCGGCGGTGATGTCTTCGGCGCTTCCCAACACGCAGCGCCTCGAAGCGTGACCTCAAAAAGTCTGTAGATTCTCAAGAGGTTCCTAACATGAAATTTCTCATCAAAGCGGCTGTCCTCGCCGCGGCTCTCGGTGCCAGCACCCTGGCCAGCGCTACCACATTCGACTTCTCCTACTCCTTCACGGACGGACAGGAGCTCACCGGTTCCCTGGAAGGGACGCTGAACGGCACGACGATCAGCAACATCAGCGACATTTCCATGGCGCTGAATGGCACATCCATGAGCGGTGGCGTCGGCCCGCTGCAGGTCGTCTCGTGGAACACCTCGAAGACCGCCTTTGATGACACGGTTCCCGCCACGATCTCCACAGTCGGCGCGCAGAACAACTTTGGGATTGCCGACGTCGATATGGCGACGTCGACTTCCTCTGATTACTTCTTCTCGTACGTGAATGATCCAAAAGTCGGCGGCGTGAACGCGCTGGCGGCCAACTTTCTGGTGACCGATGCCAAGGGAAACAATCCCCAGGCGTTCGATTTCACCGGCGAAGGCGCCTGGAAGATCGCTCCAGTACCGCTGCCGGCCGCGCTGCCTCTGCTGCTGTCGGGCCTCGGCCTGTTCAGCATCGGCCGCCGCCGTCTCGCCAAATAAGCATTCACATCGATCGCGGGAGTAATTGAATCCATGCAAGCTAAACTCAACACGCTGCGTCCTAGCGGCGTTGCACTCGCAGTGGCCAGCACGCTGGCACTTTGCACAACTGACGCATTCGCCGCACAGTCGGTCGTGCGCGGAACGGTGGGCGGCGCCTATTTCACCTCTCCGGTATTTGCCGATATCGCCGCTGCCTCTTCGGGGTCCAGTACGGTCGCTTCCGTTTACAGCGGGGCTAAGGTCTGCTTCGACCTGAACGACAACGGCGTATGCGATAGCGGCGAGCCGTTCACAACCACGGGGGCCGATGGCAGCTTCGCGCTGACCAGCAAGAGCATCGCGCCGTTGGTGGCCGAGATCAGCACCAGCGCCACGAATAACGGCAAGCCCGTCACGAGCCGCAACGTGTTCCGCGTCAAGCAGGACCAGATCGCGTCCTCGACCGTCAGCCCGTTCCTGCCGGCCGCCGTCGATATCACTCCGCTATCCACAGAGGTGGCGCGTGCAGTCGAGAATGACGGTGTGAGCTTCACTCAGGCGGTGAACAATCTCGCCCAACGCATCGGCGTGTCATCCGCTGATGTGCTGAAAGCCCCCACGAATGTTACCAACCCGAGCGAGCTGACGGCCGTTCTGAAGGAATCCGTCATTGATACCGGCCGCTTCGAGCTGGCGGCCAAGTTTGTCGATCGCGGCGATACGGTCGGTGAGCTCCGTGGCAACTTCGATTGCCCGAACGTCGCCAGCTTCGATGCCACGAACGCGAATAGCTGCCCCGCCAGCGATCAGGCGACGGTCGGCATCAAGGCCGCACAGAATTGGGCCATGAACCTGGAAGGCATTCCTCGCTATGACTACGTCTTCCTGATCATCGAAGAGAACGAGTCGCTCAACAGCCTCAAAGATAACGCCGACATCCCGTACATCAACGCCCTCCTGGATAACGGTAGCCAGTTCTATAACTACTACTCGACCGGCCACCCGAGCGAGCCTAACTACCTGGCACTGGGCAGTGCGGATGACTGGGGTCAGACCGGCGACGAAGCCATTCCGTATCCAGCGATCACCGGCGTGCGCGCGAACTTGTCCAACGCCGTCGACGCGAAGGGCCTGGGATGGCGCCACTACGAGGGTTCCCTCTGGCCCTCCCCGGCCGGCACCATGGCGAACACCGGAGCCAGCAGCTGGAACGCGAAGACCGGCGGCGCCTTCTTCGACAATCCTGCCGAAACCTCCATCCTTGGAAACGACAGCTCCACTTACGGCAGCTCGCTGGTCGCCAAGAAGCACAACACGGTCGTCTGGTTTGCCGACGTGACTGCGCAGCCCAACTTCCTCGCCAATGAGCGCAGCATCGCGGGCACCGGCACCGACCTGGACGGTAACCCCATTCCATACGGCTTCACCACCTCCACCAGCCCGCTCACCGACGGTAACGGCGCCGTCAGCACGGGCAACTGGGACAACGCGCTGCAGAACTACGCGACTTCAAACAACATCAAGTCGTGGTGGACCAACAACACGCAGCCCTGGACTCAGGACCAGTTCAAGCTGGACCTGGCGAGCGGGGACATCGGCAACTACAACGTCATCGTTCCGGACCAGGACGACGACATGCACAACCTGAAACCCAACGCACGCGCCGACTACTGGGCGAAGAATGTGATCGCGAAGATTCAGTCCTCGGCCATCTGGAAGGACCCGACCAAGCGGGTCGCAATCGTCGTGACCTTCGATGAAGGTGAGTCGGCGACGACGGCGTGCTGCGGCTGGAACCCACAGCGAAGCGGTAATGCGGCGTCCCAGCCGGTTCAGGTTGCGGCCGATGGTACGGTTTCAACCGTCTCCGGCGTCACGGGTAATGAGTCCTTTAACGGCGCTGCCTATAGCTCCCCCTATGCCAACGGCAACCACGGCCACGGCGTGACGTTGTTTGGCGTGACCACGAACCAACAGGTCCTGGGTACCGCTCCGCACGGTCACTACGATACCGACTACTACAGCCACTTCTCGTTCGTACGTACGGTGCAGGACATGTTCGGCCTGGCCGATCCGGGCCAGCCGAGCACGTACATGAACCGCTCCAAGTACACGGAAACCTTCATTCAGCAGAATGCAACATTGCTGCCGGAATTCGCGAACACCGCAAATCCGCACTTCGATGGCGTCCGCGCTATGAACCACGTGTACCAGTTCCCGGCGGGTGTGAGCCGGGTAGTGGCCGCTGGTGGCGTGACGGCTCCGGTATCGACCGGACCGGACTCGGACCAGGTGAACCTCTGGGCTACCAAGTAAGTTCTGAAGTTTGAAAATGAGTTGAGGGCCGGCCATGGGGCCGGCCCGCACTGTTTGACAGGAGCGCGAAATGTCAGAACGTTTTAGCGAACGGGGTTGGGTGCGCCTCGCACTTGCCGTGGTGGTCTGCATTCTTGGAGGCACGCTGACCCCCATTCCGACCCACGCTCAATCCGGTGCGCCTCAGTGTCAGGCACCGAGCACAGGCATGAGTCCGTGTGCACAGGTGGGAGCCAGGCTCTTCGTCGACCCCAATCTGTCGGCCTCCAAGCAGATGTCGTGCGCCAGCTGCCACGACCCGAATAACCATTACGCGCAAACGAACACAACGCCAGTGCAATTCGGTGGCGCGAAGTTACAGACACCGGGATTCCGGGCCGTGCCCACTCTGACTTACAAGGAGTTCACGCCCGCCTACTCCAACGATGCCGACAACCCGGACGGGGTGAGCGCGAACGCGCCCGGCGGCGGTTTTACCTGGGACGGCCGCGCCAACACGCTCGCGGAGCAGGTTGTGATACCGTTGCTGTCCTCTTTTGAGATGGCCAATACGAACGCCGCCGCGGTGGTCGATGCGGTCAAGAGCTCGAGTTACGCCGCTCAGTTCATGCAGACCTGGGGCAGCAACGTATTCGATGACCCGGACACGGCATTCAAGGATATCGGGCTCTCCCTGCAGGCGTACCAGTTGGAGGATCCGGACTTTCATCCCTTCACCGCCAAATACGACTATGTTGCGACCGTAGCGCTCAGCAACGGCCAACCGGTGCAATTCACGGCTGCCGAGATTCGGGGCTTCAATGTTGCGCAGAATCCGAACGGCGGGAATTGCTTCGCCTGCCACTACAATGGGCAATTGGTCGGTGGGGGTGGTGCCATCTTCACCGACTTCACCTTCGAGGCCATCGGTGTACCGCGAAACAACAACATTCCCGCGAACGTCACTCGCCCGGGTCTGCCGCCGCTCTACTACGATTTGGGATTGTGCACCGCTCAGAATCCTGTGACTCCGCACACTCTGCCGGCTTCGGCGCAATACTGCGGAATGTACAAGACGCCGACGCTGCGTAACGTGGCCGCCCGGAAGGTGTACTTTCACAATGGCGTATTCAACAGTCTCACGGACGTGATCAACTGGTACAACACGCGCGACACGAATCCATCAGCGTGGTATCCGACCGTCAACGGCGTGGTTCAGAAATTCAATGATCTGCCTCCTGCTTACCGCACCAATCTCGACAGCGCAGATGTGCCATTCGATGGCCTGCCCGTTGGGGGTACGCCGCACATGAGTGCGCAGGACGTGGCGGACTTGAAGTGCTTCCTGGAGACCCTGACCGATGGCTATGTGCAGGGAGTAACTCAACAAGACCCTAACTGCGTCAACTGAGAGCTACGATTGTGAATGCGATATTGAGATTGAGTGTAGGGAGTGTCCTTGCGGCCGCCCTGACATGCGTGGCCCACGCGAGCATCGCCGAGCCCAACCAGCAGGAGTTGTCTCACGCGGTCACGCAGTTTCTGGTGGATCATGGCGATCTGTGTATGGCCAAATACACTTGGCCACGAGACGTCACTCAGGAGGATCAGCAGGCCCAGACCAATGACGCCCTGCAACTGCCGGTTCTCGAACGGTTGGGATTGGTCAGATCGAAGGACGTCCCCTCCGGCAAGCGGTATTGGCTGACGCAGAAAGGTCAGAAGTACTACTCGAAAAAGAAGCGGACAACCCTCGGGATCCACGGCGACGCGGAGGAGCACGTTGGCGACTTCTGCATCGCGAGCCTGACACTGGACAAAGTCATCAAGTGGACTCCACCGGATGATCCGAAACTCCAGGCAGAACGGATCGTTTCCTATACTTATCGAATCAAGGCGGCCGACTGGATGTCGGATTCCGGGGCTCGCAAGGTCTTTCCCATCGTGGACAGGATCATTCGTGGGGAGGGCAAACTGCAGATGACTGCGACCGTGCAGTTGCAGGACGGTCAGTGGATGCCGGTGTTGCCCGGGAAATAACGCTAGCGGTCTATACTGGGGGTCTGCAACGGGAAAGGATTGCCATGTTGAGACCCCTATCGCTCGGAATCTGCCTCGCCATCGCGCTCACTGGATGCATCACTGAGCCTCGCAATCCCACGACGAAGGCTATAAATACCGCCATGACCGGGGCGTGCCTCGCGGCGCGGCTTTCGCCCTGTACTATCGCGCCCACTGCGGCCGAAAAGTCCCAGGCAACCGAGACTAAGGCAGCGGCCGTTCGGGCCAATGCGCAACGCGACTCGACAACCGCCGACCAAGATTCCGCGCGCCGTTCGTCTTGCCTGACCGATACCGGACCGCGGCTGCCGGTTAGCTCGGATCAGTGCGCGACCTATGGCACGAAGGGCCCCGGCAACAACCTCCGGTGATGGCAGCGCAGCTCAAGATTTGGCTATTGATTGTGACGTCGCGCGATATACTTAAGACTTCTAAAGACTCATCAGGGGCGGATGATCAAAGTCTTGATCGTCGAGGACGACATCGCTTTGCGCGAGGCGCTGACGTCCTTGTTGCGGCAGTCGGGATATGACGTAGTGAGCTGCTCTTCCGCTTCCACGGCGCTGCAGGCGTTGGGGACGGAGGAATTCCACCTGACGGTCATTGACTGGATGTTGCCGGGGATGAGCGGACTCGACCTGGTGAAACGCATTCGGCGACTGCCGAAGCCACCGCCGATTCTCATGGTGACGGCGCGCGATGCGCTGTCAGATCGGGTCGAGGGACTGGATGCGGGCGCGGATGACTACCTGGTTAAGCCCTTCAAGATGCCGGAGCTGGAAGCGCGGGTTCGGGCGCTCATTCGGCGCAGCAGGCGGGGTCTGCCGACGTCGATCACCTTCGGACCTCTGACACTGACACCGGGCAACCCCCGAGTTGATTTCAAGGGAACCACTGTTGACTTGCCCTCCAGCGAATTCATATTGCTGGAGGCATTGGCGCAGAACGAAGGTCGGCCTCTGAGCAAAGAGAAGATCGCCGCGCAGTTGGCGCGGGACGGTGAGTTTCCTACGGATACGGCGATCGAAGTGTGTGTTCATCGCCTGCGGCGCCGGCTGGGACCGTTCGGACTGACCATCCGAACCCTGCGCGGGTTTGGTTATTTGTTGGAACCGCCCAAGAGCTAGGAATCCGAATCCCGGCGCTTCAGGAACTTCGCGACTCTGCGAACGGCATCGGGCGCCAGACCCTCGTTCTTGAACAGGTCGAGGGCATACGCGTCACGCAATGTCAGACCTTCAGTTTCAATGAGTGCCCGTTTGACCACCTGGTTGGCAAACCAGGAATTGGCGAGGATGTCGGCACACAATGTAGCCAACTCCGCCTCAAAGCGATCATCGGGGAAACAGAAGTTGGCCAGGTGCATGCCCTGGGCTTCACGACCGGAGTAGGTACGGGAAGTCAGCATCATCTCGCTTGCCTTGGCAGTGCCGATGCGATGGGGTAACCGCAGTGTGAGTCCCCAGATCGGAGTCAGGCCCCAGCGCGCATAGACATCGGAGAATCGGGCCGACTCGCTCGCCACGATCAGATCAGCCGCCAGCGCCAGCTCCAGGGCGCCTGTAGAGCAATGCCCCTGCACCGCCGAAATGACCGGCTGCGGCAGGTTCGCCAGCTTGTCGATGACTTCCGAGTCGTAATGCGGCTTCGTGTGTGAACGCACGTACTGATGCACTTCGTGCATGTCATAACCCGCCGAGAAGTTGGCCTGCGCTCCGCGCAGCACAACCAGGCCAATGGTCTTGGTCTCGCGGACGAGGTCGTCGGCATGCTCCTCCAGCGCCTCGAACATGTGCTTGGAAAGCGCATTCAGCTTGTCGGGACGATTCAATGTGAGCGTCGCGACCCCGCCGGCATTTTCACGCAGTACCAGATCGGTCCCAGATAAATCAGTCATAGCGTTTGTCCGTCAGTGCGGTTCCACCAGCCGCCGCCGAGCGCCTGGAAAAGAGCGGCCGTGTCCGAGTATCGATTGGCCTGGGCTTGTATGAACTCGGTCTCGGCCTGCTGATAGATGCTCTCCGCATTCAGTACGGCAACGAAACTGATTGAGCCGAGCTCCTGCTGTTGTCTTGCGAGATCAAAGGCTGCTTTCGCGGCACGCTGACTTTGCGCGTTTGCCTGCAAAGCCTGCGCATCGGCCTGTAACGCGTGCAGTGTGTCTGCGACATTCTGACACGCGACGATGACAGCCGATTGATATTGCGCACCGGCCTGGTCCAGGGCGGCATCGGCCGCCCGGTGTTTGTGCAACAGAGCGCCTGCATCGAACAGCGTCTGGGTCAGGGAGGCGCCGACGTCCCAGAATCCAGTGCCCGTCTTGAACAGATCGTTGAGCTTCAGTGACTGCGAGCCGAGATCGCCGGTAATAGTGAACTGGGGGAACATGTCGGCTAACGCCACGCCCGCCTCCGCCGAGGCGACATGCAGGTTGGCTTCGGCCTGCCTGACATCGGGACGCTGTTCGACGAGCTTGGAGGGCAGGCTCACCGGGACTTCGGGCGGCAGAACCAGCTCGTCCAGCCGGAACGTCTCCTGCGGCTCATCGGAGGGAAGCTTGCCCAGCAAAGCGGTGAGCGCATCGCGCGTCTGCGATAACTGCTTCTGTAGGGGGGCGAGGGTGGCTGCGGTTTGAGCTTCGGCGGCCTGTTGTGTCAACAGGTCGAGGTTGCTGGCTACACCGAGCGACTGCTGACCCTTCACTCTCTGCGTCAGTTGCTGTTGGACCTCGAGAAGGCGCTCGGTTGCGGCGATCTGGGCACGCAGCGAGGCTTCCTGGATCGCCATGACGACAACATTGCTGCTGAGCGTGAGGTACGTAGCTTCCAGCTGGAATCGCGTGCTTTCCTCTTGCGCCCTCGCAGCTTCGACTGCGCGACGCGTGCCGCCAAAGATATCCGGCACGTAGGTCATGCTGAGTTGAGCAGTATAGAGGCCGTAGGTGGTGTCGTTGTTCGTGATCGGGCTGCTGAGCGTGCTGGGGGCGAACCTCAAGCGGGTTGCATCAAAGCTGCCCTGGACAGTCGGCCAGTATGTGGTTCTCTGCGCAAGGTACAGCTCATGCGCCTGGCGCAATGCCGCCTGGGCCGCCTTCATGTCCGTGTTGGAATGGATTGCCTGATCAATCAGTTGATTGAGCTTGGGCGATTGGAAGACGGTCCACCATTGGGCGGGGATGTCCTGGCCGACGATCAACCGTTGCGCGTCGGTGGGCGGAACCTGCGCGTCGGTGCCAGCAGGCTGTGCGGAGGCAGTGCCGTAATCCGAAGCTGTTGGAGGCGTCGGGCGCTTGAAGTTGGGGCCCACTGCACAGCCGGTAAGCAATGCCATTGTCAGTGCAAGTGCGCGTTTCATGTTGCGTGCCAGCCGCGGCGACCGTGGCGCTCTTCGGCCCAATGTTCGGTCACGTGGTACATCGACGGAAGCACGAACAACGTCAGGGCCGTTGCGACTGCCAGGCCACCAACAACAACCGTGGCAATGCCGCGCTGAACGTCACTGCCAACACCGGTGTGTATCGCGGCCGGCAACATGCCGAGAGTCGCTACCGTGGCCGTCATTAAGACGGGGCGCAGGCGCTCGGTTGCACCGGTCATGACTGCCTCGTGTAGATCGAGTCCCGACTTCCTCATTCGGTTGAGATTGGCCACCATGATGATGCCATTCTGGACCGCGACACCGAAGAGTGCGATGAAGCCGACACCGCTCGCAACGTTGAGCGTCTGTCCCGTCAGGTGAAGGGAAATGAGGCCGCCCAAAGTGGCCAGCGGCACGACACCGAGAATGAGCGCCGCCTGGCGCAGGGAATGGGTCCCCACGGTCAGCAGGATCAACATCAGCCCCATCACCATTCCCAGGATGATGAGCAGTCGCGACTCGGCGCGGCGTTGATTCTCGAACTGACCACCCCACTCCAGACGCACCTTGTCCGGGTCGTAGTGCACCTTGGATGCGATTTTGGCCTGGGCTTCCTTCAGGTACGAGGTCAGATCCGGATCGCGATTGTCGATCCGGATCGTGAGATTGCGCTGGCCGTTCTCGCGCGTAATGGTGCTCTCACCGGAACGGACCCGGATATCGGCAATCTGTGCCAGCGGGACCTGCATGCCGCTGTTGGTATTTACAAACAGGTTGGCCAGCGCCTCGGGTTGATTGCGTGCCGCGGGAATGAAGCGCGCGGTGAGAGGATAAGTGCGCTCACCCACGTACACCGTGGAGACAGGCGCCTGCCCCACGCCGGTCTGGATCACATTCTGCACGTCGGTCATGTTGATGCCGTAACGAGCCGCTTTCTCGTGGTCGAGTTTGATCTCGATCTGCGGAATCGGCGGCTCCTGGAACAGCGAGGCGCTGGAGGTTCCGGGGATCGAGTCCAACACGGCGACGATCTGGCGGCCGACGTCACGCAGAACGCTCAGATCATTGCCATAGAGCTTGCATACCAGGGGGCTGTGGGCGCCGCCGATCAAATCGTTGACACCGTCGATGATCGGCTGGCTGATGCCGATATCGTAACCCGGGAGCTGTTTCGACAGGTCGGTGGAGAGCCTGGCGACAAACTCTCTCTTGCTCTCGCCGTTTGGCCAGGTGTCGTAAGGCCTCAGGCCCACAGGGGCTTCAATATGGGACATGGTCCAGGGATCGGTGCCGTCGTCATTGCGACCGGTCTGGGTGACGATGAAGGAGATCTCCGGGTATTTGCGGACGGCGCGGCGCAGGTCACTGGCCATGTCGCTGGCCTGGTCGAGGGCCAGGCCTGTTGGCATTTGCACCTGGAGCCACAGTGAGCCTTCGTCGAGATCCGGGAGGAATTCACGTCCCACGCTGGCTCCGAGACCCACAACGGCGAACAAGGCAAACAGCGTGACGCCGTAAATGATTCGCGGCTCTTTGATGCAGGCGCCGAGAATCTGCTCATAACGTTGGGTGAGACGCTCCAACCAGCGGTTGTGATACACGCGGCCCGGCTTGCGGAAGGCGTAGTAGGCAAGTCCCGGGACCAGCGCCAGGCTCGTCAACAGCGCACCGAGCAATGCATAGCCCATCGTGTAGGCCATGGGAGTAAAGAGCTTGGCTTCCGCCCGCTCGAAAGCAAACAGAGGCAGATAGGTCGTGATGATGATCACGCTGGCAAAGAAGATCGGCCGTGTGACCTGAACAGCCGCGGCCTTTACTTCGCTCTCACTCAACTCTTCCTCTGGTGTTGCTTCGCGACGCCGCAGGATGGCTTCGGTGACGACGATGGCGCCGTCTACCAAGATGCCGAAGTCGATTGCGCCCAGGGACAGCAGGTTGGCTGAGACCTTGGTTAGATTCAGGAACGCAAATACTGAGACGAGGGCCATCGGAATGGCCACGACGACCACGAATGCGCTGCGCGGGCTACCCAGGAAGAGGACCAGCACCAGGCAGACCAGGCCAACACCCTCGGCGATGGTCCGGCCTACCTTGCTCACGGTGGCGTGCACGAGATCGTCACGATCGATGTATGGAACGAGGCGCACACCGGACTTGGCCATCTGCGAGTTGAGCTGAGCCACCTTGGCGTGCAGGCCTGCGAGGGTTTTTGAGGGATTCTGGTATTTCAGCATCAGCACGATGCCTTCAATCGTGTCGGGATTGCTGTCCTTCCCGACGATGCCCTCGCGCTCCTGGTGACTGAGCTCGGTGCGGCCGAGATCGCGCACCAGCACCGGGGCGCCGTTGAACTGGGTGACTACAATCGAGCTGATGTCCTCGAGTGAGTGGATCAGGCCCACGCCGCGGATCACGTAGCTTTGATCTCCACGAGATACCCGGCCACCGCCGGCGTTCGTATTGTTGCTATTGATCGCGTTGATGACGTCGGTAATGCCCAGCCCATAGTGCTGCAACTGTCGCGGATCCAGCTCCAACTGGTACTCCGTCGTAAAACCACCGAAATTCGTGACCTGCACCACGCCAGGCACTGATTGCAGAGCAGGAATCACCGTCCAACGTTGTATCTCTGAGAGCTCCTGCAGGTTCTTTACGTCGGACTCCAACGTGTAGCGGAAGATCTCTCCGCCTGGGCCGGCCACCGGGCCGAGCGAGGGCGACGCCCCCGCGGGCAGAGTTGCCTGACTGATGCGCTCTATCAGCCGTTGACGCGCCCAGTAGTCTTCATAGCCATCGCGAAACAGAACGGTGATCAGCGAGAGCCCGAACGTACTCGTTGAGCGCATCAACAACAGTCCGGGAGTGCCATTGATCTGCCGCTCCAGCGGCACGGTGATCAATTGCTCCACTTCCTCGGCGGCGAGGCCCGGCATTTGGGTGGTGACCTGCGCGGCCACATCACCCAGCTCGGGATACGCTTCCACGGACAGCGTCTCCCAGGCATAGACTCCAAATCCCAGCAGCAGCGCGGCGACGACGATGACGGCAACCCGCCGCCGCAGACAGAAGTCGACGAGTTGGTCAATCATTGAGAAGGATTCCGCCTTTGATGACCACCTGCTCCCCGGCTTTGACACCCGATTGCAGTGCCACGGTCGTGCCTTCGTCCAACTGTGTCTCCACGGTTCGACGCTCGAACGTCCAGGGCTCCACCGCCACGAAGATGGTCGTGCGGTCGTTATTCATCAGAAGCGCCGAGGTCGGGACAGTGACCCGTGTCTGTGGGGTCCCTACCAGCGTCACCGTTGCGAACATATTCGGCTTGAGGGTGGTGTCCGCGTTCGGGAACGCAATTCGCAGCTTGTTGCGGCGGGAATCAGCCTCGATGACGTCGCTGACGAATAACACCTTGCCATGCAGGACTTTGTCGGGATAGGCGCCGATCTGCACCTCCGCATCCTGGCCTTTAGCAACTTGCGCGACATCTTTCTCTGGTGCCAGCGCTGTAACCCATACGGTGCTGAGATCAGCTACCGTCATGAGAGGCTGTGTTGGGTCGTTGAGCATGTTGCCGCGGGCGATGTTGAGCGCGGTGACGCTGCCACTCACGGGCGCAGTCACCGAGAGGCCTCTGGAATGAGTCTTTGAGTCTGTAGGAGCACCCAACACCCTCAGCCGCGTCTGCGTCCGCGCGTACTCGGAAGCAGCTTGGGTATGGTCGCTGCGGGCCTGATCCAGATCACGAGTGGAGGCCGTTCCCAGCTTGACCTGCCCCTCCTGACGCTCCAGGTTTTTGTCCGCGAGCTGTAAGGCATCCGCGGCTCTGTCGTTGTCATCGAACGCTTGCGCGAGATCCGGGGAGTCGATGACGGCCAGCACCTGGCCCCGGCGGACCCGGTCCCCCAACGCGACTTTGATTTCGAGAACGCGCCCTGCCACTGGACTCAACACGACCGCGGTGGCGGCGGGATCCGACTCCACGATGCCGGGCAACACGAGCTTCTCGGCAGTGGCTTCTGCACGGGCCGGCGCTACGGCCAGGCGGTCCCGCAGGGGCGAATGCTCCGGCACGATGATGCGGTTGCCCTGGCGGACCATCGGCTCATCGCCCGCCGCGGCGGCCACTCCTTTGCTGAACAGGCCAAAGCCGCCGGTGACGAGCAGGAGCATGAGAATCACCCCGAGCACGATTCCGCCCCAAAGGAAAGCGCGACCCAACGGGGTCGCTTCGTGGTCGTGGAGTTTCATGACAGTCCCGTTACGCCCGAGGCAAGGCCTTGCAAGGAGGCCGCCGCATTCTCTTACGTCCGGGATGGGAAGTTAAACCCCGCCGGAGATCAAATTGTGGGGTTTCTGCCGATTAGAAAGGGAGCCGAAAGGTTTGCGGTGCTGCCGCAACTCGGTCAGCATAGGAAAATAACAACAATCCGGGGTGCGGCGTGTTTGTGATTTAAGCGGTGCGCCCTCCGTTGTAGCTCGAGACCTCGTATGTCAGTTGCACCACGCCGTGCTCGAGCACGTTGGCGGCTTTCATTCGAAACTCTACGCGCCCGGCCAGGCCGTCCCGATGAGACACGATGCCCTCGAGATTTTGCGGGCCCTCGACTGCCGGCGCGACGAGCACGTGAAACTCATCGACCACTCCGGCGGCCAGAAACGCGCCGTTGGTCGCCGCCCCACCTTCAACGATCAGATGTCTGACTCCAAAGTCCCGGGCGAGCACTTCGAGCGCAGCCGGGATATCGACCGAAGCGCCCTGCGAGACAATGTATGAAACGCCGTCGGCTGCGAGCTCGGCCAAATGACTATCTGGAACATGGGGACCCAACAGAACGATGACGTCGTCGCCGGCGACCTTGCCGCCCTGGAAATGAACCTTTCCGCCTGGATCCAACGCGATGCCGAATGTGTGACCGCCGGATTTGGCAATGTGGATGGGCCTTTGGACCTTCCACGGCTCCGGCGGCACATGCGCAGCCGACTTGCTCATTTCGGCCATCGTGACCCGACCTACGAGCCAGGCATTGCCGTGAAGCGAGGCATGCACCTTCTCGTATTGCGCTGACCAGTCGCGCCGCGTCCCTTCGGGGCTCGTCGTAAAGCGACTGGGATGCAGGCTGCCATCAGCCGAGGTCAACATGAGGATCGAAACATGAGGCTTCATTTGCGTTCTCCAGTGATCCAGGCCCTGCCGCCTGCAAGGGCCACGAGCGCGGCAGCAAATCCAGATGCCGCGCCGACGCCGAGCGCCCAGCGCGGACCGTAGTGATTGGCAATCCATCCGACGATTGGCGCGCCGACCGGGGTGCCGCCCAGTGCAACGCCGACCCGCAACGCCATCACCCGCCCCCGCATCGCCGGTTCGGTTGAGAGTTGCATCAGGCTGTTGGTTGTGTTTGTGAAGGTCAATGCAGCGATGCCGATGATGACGAGCGCGGCCGCGAAGAGCCAGTAGTTCGGCGCGATTGCGGCCAACGAGCAACCGATTCCGAAGACGGCCGCTCCGATCAGCAGCAAGCTGAACCGCGGTCTTTCGCGCCGGGCACCCAGGAGGGCTCCGGACACTGTGCCGATGGCCATGATCGAAGACAAGAGGCCGTAACCGCGTGCGTCAACATGGAAGACACTGGCGGCCATTGTCGAGGTGAAGATGGGAAAGTTCAGGCCGAATGTTCCTATCAGGAACAGCATGAGCAGGATCGCCCGCAGGTCGCGGCGGGCCCAGACATAGCGGAATCCCTCGGTGAAGCTGCCTTTGGTGCGCTTTGCGCGGCTGTTTGGACGCAGCTCGGCTGTACGCAGGAATGCAATGGAGACCAGAACCGCAAAGAAGGAAACACCGTTGATGACAAAGGCCCAGCCTGTCCCGATCGCGGCAATGACCAATCCGGACACGGCTGGGCCGATCAGGCGGGCTGCGTTGAACGAGGTGGAGTTGAGTGACACTGCGTTATGCAGGTCTTCATCGCCCACTAACGCGGCGACAAACGTCTGACGTACCGGTGCATCGAAGGCGGCGGCGCTGCCGAACAGGAAGGCAAAAATGCAGACGTGCCAAAGCTGCACGCTGCCGGTGACTGTGAGGAGGCCAAGCGCCAGGGCCAGGCAACCCAGCGCTGATTGGGTGGCGATCAGCAGCTTGCGTTGGTCGAAGTGATCCGCGGCGAAGCCGGTCCAGGGCAGCAGGAGCAACTGAGGCGCGAACTGCAGCGCCATGACGAGTCCGACGGCTGAGGCGTCGTGATGGGTGAGCTCGGTGAGCACCAGCCAGTCCTGGGCTGTCCGCTGGACCCAGGTGCCAATGTTGGAAACGAACGCGCCTGCTATCCAGAGGCGGTAGTTGAAACCGCGCAAGGAACGGAAGGCACCGGCAGCTGAGGACATTTTGAATACGCGGGGGCGGGATTCGACGGGACGCGAAGGCTCAATCGTCGACGAGTCGCTCGAGCAACTCGACGGCCTTCGCTACTTCGTCGAGCTCATTCGGGGAGAGCTTTGCCTGAAGCGTGCTGGTCAGCCAGTCCTGGCGGGCGGCACGGCCTTTTTCCAGCCACTTGCGGCAGGCGCTCGTGAGAGCGAGGAGCGTTTGGCGGCCATCGGCTGGATCGGGCGTGCCGGCGATCATACCGGCGCCTTCCAGCGCGGCTATGACGGGGGCCATTGATTGGGGACGCATTCCTTCCGCGCGGGCGAGATTGGATGTAGTGGCTGGGCCTGCCTTTTCCAGCCGCAGCAGCACGGATACCTGGGAAGGGGCCAGATCGCCGACCTGGGCCTGGTCGCGGAGGCGGCGCTTGAGCTTGCCCAGGAGGGCGCGCAGGTCTTGCGCCAGGATTGCGGCGGTGGTCATCGTGGCCGCGATTATATACAGATAGACTTAGAAGTCTATCTGCCCAGATTAGCTGTAGATGTGCGGCCTCTAGTGAGCGGTGGGGAGGTCCACTGAGTAGATGTGGAAAGGGAGGTTGGGTTTTTGGGACTTTTTGGAGGGGTCGAAGATGTAGGAGAGTTGGCCTTCGCTGATCCAGGCGGTGTGGCCGACTACGGTGACGCCTGTTGGAGTTACGAAACCGTCTTTCAAGGTTTCTACCGCGACGGTGTCGCCCTTGGGGGTGAATGAGGAGAGGCGGCCGCCGCCTTCGACGAGGAGGAAACGGTCTTTGCCGACGCGGCGGATGGCATCGGCGAGAACGAGTTGGCGGGAGGGTGTCAGTTTCGTAAAGCCCGTGGCTTTTCCGGATTTCACGTTGACACGATAGAGGTCGCCGGGAGTATAGCGGTCAACATACAGGTTGCCGTCGGGGCCGAAGGCGAGGCCGTCCAGGCCCGCGCCGCCGTTGGGAGGCTGTAGGGAGGGGTCGGTGAACCAGACTTCAAACTCCTTGGCGCCCGGGGCGAGACGCAGGATCTGGGGTGCCATTGTGTTGGTCACGTAAGCAGCGCCGTCCGGCCCGATTGTGATGTCATTGCACAGCGCGGGCTTGCCCGCCAATGCAACACTCAGCTTGCCCTCCCCTGTGTTCAGATCGAAGCCCTTCAGGGCGCTGACGCCATCGGAACCGCCGATGGTGACGCCGGGGCCGGCGGTCAAGTCGTTGGAGCATGCCCACAAGGTGTTGGTCTTGTCATCGACCAGCAGGCCAAAGATGGAGTGGGTGCCGAACGCGCCCGGTTTGATCCACTGCCTGGCCTCTTTCCCGTTCGGCTCCACGCGGTAGACACCACCGGTGCCCAGGCTGCCGATATAAATCGTCCCGTCCGCAGAGGACGCGATGTTTTCCGGGAACGCGCGCTCACCCGGCAGCGGAATGGACGTCTGCGCAACAGCCGTACCGATACCCAAACCCGCAAGCAGCCAAGCTTTCAACATCGTCGTGACCCGGAATCGGTATATTGTCCCGAATATAGCGCACTTTGGATCTGCGGAAGCGGGATTGAGCTGAAATGGTGATTGTCCGGTACCTGGAATACCTGGCCGTATTAGCCAAGGAGCGGCATTTCGCACGGGCTGCCGCGGTGTGCAACGTGACTCAGCCCGCGTTGTCCGCGGGGATCAAGCAGCTCGAGGAAAGTCTCGGTGTTCTGATCGTCGAACGGCGCCAGCGGTTCGCGGGACTGACGCCCGAAGGTGAGCGGGTGCTGGGGTGGGCGCAGCGGGTCTTGGCGGACTACTCCAATCTCGAGCAGGAATTGAGTGAGCTGCGGGACGGACAGGGGGGCCTGATCCGGTTGGGCGCGATTCCGGTCAGTTTGCCGGTGGTTGCGCTGATTACCGCTCCGCTGACTGCGCGCCATCCGCGCGTGCATTTCAAAGTGACCTCGCTCACCTCTGTTGAGATCCAACGGGGAGTGGATGACTTTAGTCTGGATGCGGCACTGACTTATCTCGACAACGAGCGATTGACCAACGTACGGACGCAGCCGCTGTACCGGGAGCGCTATGTCCTCGTCAGTTACCGACGACCCGAATTGCGGGATCGGCAGCAGATGAGTTGGTCGGAGGCCGTGTCATTGCCACTGTGCCTCCTCACACCTGAGATGCAAAATCGTCGCATCATTGACATGCACTTTCAGGAGGCCGGGGTCAAACCACAACCGATCCTGGAGACCAACTCACTGATCGCGCTCTGGTCGCATATCCGACTGGGAGGCTATGCGAGCATTGTTCCCCACACATTCCTGTTGTTTCTGACGGAGCGGGATGAGCTGACCTGTATTCCAATGGTCGAGCCCGCCGCAAGTCATCTGCTCGGTCTCGTAGCCACTGACAGGGACCCGCTGCCTCCATTGACTCAATCGCTACTCACGCTTGCGAGCGGATGGGATCTGTCCGCCGAGATAGAGCGACGAGTCGGCTATCGCACACTGTAGGAGTGCGCGCCCACGCCTGCGAGCTTGCCCCCCTGTACGATCAGATATTCATTGCGGATAGGACGGTTCTCGAAGTAACACTCGAGAATCTCCCGGGTCCCGGCCGCGTACCGCGTCTGAGCGGAAAGGCTCGTGCCTGAAATATGCGGCGTCATGCCATGGTGTTGCATGGTGCGCCACGGATGATCCTTCGGCGGCGGCTGCGGAAACCAGACATCGCCGGCATAACCGGCAAGCTGACCGCTCTCCAACGCAGCGGCGATATCCTCAGCAACGCACAACTTGCCGCGTGCGGTGTTGACGAGGTAGGCGCCGCGCTTGAAGTTCTTCAGCGACTGCTTGTTGATCATGTGCTCCGTTTCCGGGTGCAACGGGCAATTCAGTGTCACGACATCGCACACCCGGGTCAGGCTCTCGAGACTGGTGTGGTGAGTGAGGTTGAGCTCCTTTTCCACCGAGTCGGGCAAACGATGGCGGTCCAGGTAGTGCAGTTTTACGTCGAACGGCTTCAGCAGGCGCAACGCTCTGAGGCCGATGCGACCTGCGGCCACTGTGCCCACTTCCATGCCTTCCAGGTCGTAGGACCGGGCGACACAGTCGGCGATGTTCCAACCGCCCTTGATGACCCACTGGTAGGACGGGATGTAGTTGCGCACCAGCCCCAGGATCATCATCACGATATGCTCTGCCACACTGTTGCTGTTGCAATAGGTGACCTCCGCAACCGTGACATTGTGTTGAATCGCGGCTTGCAGATCGGTGTGATCGGAACCGATGCCGGCGGTGACCACCATCTTCAGCTTTTTGGCCTTCGCGAAGCGCTCCGCCGTCATGTAGGCGGGCCAGAACGGCTGGGAAATTACGATTTCGGCATCGGGCAGCTCCCGGTCGAGAACGCTGTCGGGGCCCTCTTTGCTGGAGGTGACCACGTACTGATGGCCATGAGACTCGAGATATTTGCGCAGGCCCAATTCGCCGGAAACGCTGCCCAACAGGGTGCCTGGAGTGAAATCGATGCCTTCCGGTGTGGGAAGGGTCTGGCCGTCCGTATATCGCTCGATCCTGGGCAGCCCATCGCGCGCATACGATTTTGGATAGCCGGTGACCGGGTCGTCATACAGAACACACAGTACTTTCGCCATCGCACACGCTCCGTTGCTTTTGAGGTGCGAGAGCGTGCGCAGTGCACTGGGATGAAGCAAATCAAAGATTTCGTTCAGGTCATAAAGAGCTTGAATCACCAGGACCCGGGAACAGCCAACACACTCGCGATGATGGGAGCCCAGCGAACAGTAATGCCGGGTACGGACGTGAGCGTTGTTTTCCCTCGGAGTTTGACAACGGTCGGTGGGCCGTATTTGCCATCCGAAAGTCGGTGAATCGCCACTGTCCGGGCGTTGAAATCGATCAGCCACACCTCCGGCACGCCTGCTCGCTCGTATACCGGGATCTTGATGTTTTTGTCGTACCGTGCGGTACTGGGCGATAGGATCTCGGCGAGCCAGTCAGGCGCACCGCGCATTCCGCGGGCGTCGAGCTTATTGAGATCGCACGTGATTAAAACGTCGGGTTGCACAACTGTATCGATGCGCCCGTCTTGCTCAGTGGACTTGGGCAGTCGTACATCGACTGGGGCCAGGAAGACCCGCCACTTCGTTCCTTTGATGGCGCCTCGTATCTGGCTATGAAGCTCCTCTGCGAGGATTTGATGCGACAAAAGGGGCGCCGGTGGCTCTCGTACATAGGCCGCTCCGTCGATCAGCTCATCGCCTGAAGTCCTGGACCAGGCGAGGTAGTCGCTATAGGTGTGGTAGCTTGTGTCGCGCTTCGATATCGTCATAAGAGTCCACACTGCGACGCGACGAGCGACCGGGCAACGGACTATCGTCAGTGCGAGGACAGGAACGAGCTGACTATTGTCGCGAAACGCTCGGGTTGGTCGTAGGTAAGGCCGTGGCCGGCGTTTTGGATCTGTTCGATGCGAACCCGCGGATTGAGGCTTTGTAGATGTCGGGCGGTTTCGATCGAGACAACCGGCGTATCACCGAGGACCATGAGAATCGGGACGCGAATGGCGCTCACCAGGGTCTCATAGTCGGGATTGGGTGGCGTCAGGACGTCAAAGGCGTGCAGGCTGGTTTGTAATCTGGCTTCGGCCAGGAGCTCGAGCATCTCGGACGAGCGATGCGGGTGGCGGATACGTAAGTCGGCCAGCAGCTCGTCCTTGTTGCGAGTCAGGAGTCGGCGATGTTGGTCGGTGACATCGCTGTCGTGAACTTCGCGCTGACGCTGTGGGGTCAGGAAGGTGGGATCGGCGAGGATGACTCCGCCGATGAGCCCGCCCAGTTGACTAGCCACCACGGCCGCAGTCATACCTCCCATTGAGTGCCCTACCAGAGTGGGGTTAGTCAGTCCGAGGCCGCGGATGAGACCCACCATGTCGCCCGCATGATCGTCGTAGCGATATCCCTGCAGCGGTGCACTCGACCGGCCGTGCCCTCGTGCATCGGGCATGAGTACATCGAAAGCACCTTGGAGGAAACGGGCCACGGGAGTCCAGCAGGCACCGTTACCGGTCAGCCCATGCAGGAAAATCAAGGGAGGTCCGGATCCTCCGGTTCTCAGGTAGTGTATGGAGACGCCACCTGTGTCGCAGATCATTTCGCCCAGACTTGGGATGCGACGCGCATGAAGTTGCCACCCATGATGTCGCGGACGGCCTGCTCTTTGTAGCCGCGCGAGCGTAGTTGTTGGGCGACCTGAGGCAGGACGCTGGGAGCGAGGAAGGTTGTGTCGATGCCGCCGGGGTATTGGCGCGGGGGCCAATATTTATTACTCGTCGGCTGGTCGAGTCCGGGCGAGTTGCCGGGGGGATCGTAGTCGAGGCCAATTCCAACGTGCTCGGGACCGACCAACTTGCTCATGTAGTCGATGTGGGCCACCAGGCCTTCGACCGTCGCGGGTCCGTCGCCGAGAAAGAATCCAACTCCGTTGACGCCGATCACGCCGCCGGTGGCAGCGACGGCTTTGATCTGTTCGTCGGTGATATTCCGCTCGTGCTCGTGCAGCGCACGGGCGTTCGCGTGGCTGAAGATGCAGGGCTTGGTCGACAGCTTCATGGCCTCCAGGCCTGACTTGATCCCGCTGTGAGCGCAGTCGACGACCATGCCGACTCGATTCATCTCGCGTATCACGGACCGCCCAAAGTCAGTAAGGCCGTGGTCGGTGTCGTGACATCCACCGCCTGCGTCGTTGTTGAGGTTGTAGGCAATCAACATCTGTCTGACGCCCAGGCGGTAGTACAGCTCGACCATTGACAGGTCGCCGTTCAACGCGCCCATGCCTTCCAGGTCGTATGTTACGGCCATTTTCCCACTGCGCCAGGCGCGCTGGACATCGGCGTACGTCGGGCAGATGACTATGTCGCGGCGGCCCTCGATGCCCTTGGTGTAGTCCGCGATGGCACGGACGGCCGTACTCCAGGGGACGGGATCGTAGCCTACGTTGATAGACAGGTAGTTCACGCCAGCGGATCGCCAGTGGTCGAGCAGCGCGACATCCTGGGGGCCCGCGTAGCCGTAACCGGCATGGTTATCCCAATAGCGTAGGGTTTCGGGCTTTTCGTCGGCGAATACCCTGTGACCCAACGCCGCTACACTGGCAGCGAGGGTAGCCTGTAGAAAAATTCTTCGTGACTGCATGCCGGATAGTTTGCCATGTCAGGGGGTCGATGAGGCGGTGAAGACGGCCAGTTGAGCGGCGAAGGCACGCTTATAGGCGGGGCGCGCTTCGCCGCGGGCTACGTAGGCGGCGAGGTTCGGAAATTCGTCTACCATCTGCAATGCTTTTGCGCGCAGCAGGACCGACACCATCATCAGGTCACCCGCGCTGAATTCGCCATCGAGCCACTCGCGATCGGCGAGGCAGGTGGAGAGTTGGCGCAGCCGGTCGTGCACGCTTTCGTCGAGCATAGGCAGGCGCTGCTCATACCAGGGCTTGTCGCGCTCCAGGATTTTGGCCAGGGAGCGCTCGACGATTGGGGGCTCCACCGTGTTGACGGCGGCAAACATCCAGGTGATTGCGCGTGCCCGGGCATTCGCATCCGCAGGCAGCAGGCCGGCATGGCGCTCAGCGAGATGGAACACGATTGCGCCTGACTCGAACAGGGCAAGATCGCCCTCTTCGTACGTCGGGATTTGCCCGAAGGGATGAAGCTCGAGATGCGCGGGCTCCTTCATCTCGCTGAATGAAAGGAGACGCTCGTTGTAGGGCTGACCTACTTCTTCGAGGGCCCAGCGGACGCGCATGTCGCGCCCGAGGCCCCTGCCACGATCGGGTGACCGCGCAAAGGCTGTGATGGTGGGGGTCACGTGAACGCTCCGGGTCGATGATTGCACAGTGTCTCCTGTGGCAGCCTCGAGGGCCAGCCGGTTACCTGTCCGTCAATGCATGGACGAACTCGTTGACCGGGCTTCGACAGATCGCTCGAAATAAAAAGCGCTATCTCGTGACCGCGGCCGCGCGATCGGCAGCCTGGTCGACCAGGCTGGCCAGGCCGGAGCTTTGGGCGAATCGCCGCCCCCCTGCGGGACTCAGATGCATCTGGTCGCTATAGAGGACCTGACCACCGCGGCTGGTCTGTGAGCAGGCGTTGGCACCGCAGAGCGCGGGTATCGGGTCGACAACGACCATGTGTGGATGTTGGGCCCGGATGTCCGCCACGCTCTGCTCGTACACCGCGCGGGACGCAACGAGTGAATGGCGCGAAATTGTTTTGGAGCACGGACTACCAGGTAGCTTCACCGGGCGTAGGAAACACGCGGGCGGTTTATCGAATGTAGGAATTTCCATGACGTAGGCCACCGTTGTATACCGCTGTAGATCGGTGATCAACGCAGCCAGCCCTGCTTTGAAGGCCTGCGGTCGGTTATCGATGTCAGGCGGGTCTTCATCCTCCGGCAGCGGCATGAAGAAGCGCTCCCCGTCGCCAACCAGAACCACCAACGCGGGGCGTGTCTGGCGAACGTAGTCGACGAAGGAGGTCCAGGTTCTGTTGCAAACCTCACGGCGGTCGTCCGATTCATACACGGCGGGGGAAGGAACTACATTGAGGCCGGGCGGACAGCCACCGCGCCCCAGGAGCAGCATTGAATGTTTGTCCCCCAGCGTGGCGACCGTGCCTGCGTAGACTCCTTGCGCCTGAGAATCGCCGAGGAAAATGATCTCCGGTTGGTCGGGGCTGGTTCGTTTGCAATAGTTGAATTCTGTGTTGATGCTCACGCTGTCGCGGCAGTGATCATCCTCGCGTGGCGCCTGGTGCATCGCTGACACCGTCGGCGGGAAACGACCCGGAAGTCCTCGATGAAGAACAACGGCGATGCCGACAACACCGATAGCAGCGACACTGCCCGCGAGCGCAAGCCCCACGAAGTTGTTGCGCCGATGTCGAATCGGCAACTCGAGGTACTGGTAGGTCAGGGTTGCAAATAGCAGGCTCAACAGCACGGCCCCAATGCGGTAAATGGGGTGCGGCGTTCCTGAGTGCAGGATTGCCTCGAATGAAAGGATGGGCCAGTGCCACAGATACAGGGGATAACTGATGAGTCCGATGAAGACCAGCGGCCGGCTGGCCAGTACGCGGTTGCGAAACCAGGAGTCTTCGCCCGGTATCAGGATCGCCAACGCACCCAGCGTGGGAACGACTGCAGCAACGCCGGGAAATGCTGTCTTACGGTCGAAGAGAAACAGGGACAGCGCGATGAGCGCGGCTCCGATTGCAGGGGCGTAACGAGAAACTCGCGGCGGCAGCATGGGACGGCCGTGGGAGGCGGATGCCAGGACGGCCAGGGAGCAGCCCAATCCGAGCTCCCAGAAGCGCGACAGCGGAAAGTAGAACGCCGCGGTCGCATCCACGTGGGTGAGCACCAGATTCGCGGCGAACGAGGCTGCGGTCAGAAATACGACTATGTGCAGGACGTTGTGCTTGCGCCGCCATGCGAAATACAACACCCACGGCCAGACGAGGTAGAACTGCTCTTCAATCCCCAATGACCACAAGTGCAGGAGCGGCTGAAATTCCGAGGCCGGAGCGAAGTAGCCGCTCTCCTGCCAGAACGAGAGGTTGGCGGCAAACGCCGCAGCCGCCGCCATATGGCGGCCGAGGTTGGCAAACTCATCCGGCAGAAGCGCGACGGCGCCGAACGCGAGGCATGCCAACAGCACCAGGCACAGCGCCGGAAGAATGCGACGCGCGCGGCGACTGTAAAAGTCGGCAAACGAGAATCTCGATGCCTGGTGCTGTTGGATGAGGATGGATGTGATCAGAAATCCGGAGATGACGAAGAAGACGTCAACGCCGACGAAACCGCCGGTTATCCAGGCCGGGAATGCGTGGAATGCAACGACTGACAGGACGGCGATGGCCCGCAAGCCATCAATTTCGGGGCGATATCGCAACGGATCGCGTGTCGACCCGGCGTCGGCGTTGAGGTCTGCCGTGACTACCTGCCCGCAATGATGTAGCAACAGATCATGGCGAACAGGGTGAGCAAAGCGCGTACCTGAACGTCAGGTTCAGGTTTCGCGCTGTTGCGCTTTAGCCCGTTGCGTCGATATCGATTCCGCGTGTCGTTGCTCGTGGGTCGGGCGTCAATCGCAGATAAGGCTTGGCCGCGTACCACCCGAGCGGGAAGCGGCCTTCCGCGTCGGCATCGCTCACGGATGGCACGATGATGACATCCTGGCCTGCCTGCCAGTTGACAGGAGTCGATACTGAATGAGCGTCCGTCAACTGCAGCGAATCGATGACGCGCAGGATCTCGTCGAAATTGCGACCCGCGGTCTGAGGATACGTCAGGGTCAGGCGGATCTTCTTTTTCGGGTCGATAACAAACACGGTGCGGACCGTGTACAGCTCATCGTGTTGCGGATGAATCATGTCGTAGAGGCGGGCCACTTTGCGGTCCGAATCGGCGATCAGCGGGAAATTCAGGGCGTAGCCCTGGGTTTCGCGGATGTCGTCGGCCCATTGCCGATGTGAATCCACGGCATCCACCGATAAGCCGATGGCCTTGACATTGCGTTGGTCGAACTGCGGTTTGAGCTTCGCTACATAACCCAGCTCAGTAGTACAGACGGGGGTGAAGTCCTTGGGATGCGAGAACAGGATGACCCAACTTTTGCCGGCCCATTGGTGGAAGTTGATTTCACCGTTATGGGTTGCCGCAGTGAAGTCCGGGGCGGTATCGCCGAGATGCAGTGCCATGTCAGCTCCTCATGATGAGGCTATTAATTTATTCAATGTGAAGTGACATTGGGGTTAAGAAGTGCTGCGGCGCATTTGGAATGAGGACCTGACCAAACGGTGTTTCGCACGGGCGGGAACGCCAGCTAAGGTACTCAGTCGTCGAAACGCCTGAGGTAAGTGGGTGAAGAAAAGACTGTTCCTGTTTGGACTGCTGGTCTCATGGGCGGTGCCGGCTGCGGCGGCCGAAACGACCGAACTTCTAAACGCATCTTACGACGTGTCGCGTGAGTTGTTCGCCCAGATAAATCCTGCGTTTGCGTCAGCGTGGCAGGCCAAGACCGGCCGGACGATAGCCATTCGTCAGTCGCACGGAGGATCATCGAAGCAGGCTCGCGCCGTGGCGGACGGCTTACAGGCTGACGTGGTGACGTTCAACCAGGCGACTGATATCCAGTTTCTCGTTAAATCGGGATTGGTGCAGCCGGACTGGTCCACTCGCCTGCCAAACGGGGGCTCTCCCTATTATTCGTTTCCCGTCTTGCTGGTGCGCGCCGGCAATCCCAAGCAGATCCGCGACTGGGACGACCTGGCGAAGCCGGGAGTGGGTGTCATTTTCGCGAACCCAAAGACCTCGGGGAACGGCCGATACACGTACCTCGCAGCGTACGCTTACGCGCTCGGCCGCAATGGCAAGGACGACGCCAAAGCGCGGGCATTTGTCGGCAAGGTCCTCGGTAACGTGCCCGTGTTTGATACCGGCGGACGCGGCGCGACCACAACTTTCGTCGAGAGGCACCTTGGCGATGTGTTGGTCACGTTCGAATCGGAGATCGGTACGATCCGACGCGAATACCAACAGGCGCAGTTGCAGGTGGTCTATCCGACTACCAGTCTCAGAGCCGATTTTCCCGTGGCGGTTGTGGACGCCGTGGTCAACAGACACGGCACGCGGGCGGCCGCGGAGGCTTACCTTCAATATCTATACAGCGAGCCGGGGCAGGAGATTCTGGCCCAGAACTTCAACCGGGTACGCAACGAGGCGGTGTTGGCGCGGCACCGCAGTGAGTTCCCGGCCATTCAGTTGAGCTCCGTGGAGGAGACGTTCGGGGGCTGGGACCAGGTGGGAAAGGTGCACTTCGCCGATGGCGGCGTGTTGGACCAGCTCCTGGGCGATCGGCGCTAGATCGGACTCACTCGTTCGACGCTGATGTTCCTGAGCCTCCGGCGCGCCTCGGGGTCGTAAGCCTGGGCATTGGCACGCGCTTCGTGCGTGCCGTCGAAATATCGACCTGTTGTGTCCGACAGATTCACGAGTGCAACGACGGCCTCTGCCGCGGTGTCGACTGAGGTAATGGGTTTGATGCCCGCATCACGAACCATCGCGGTGTCGATGTAGGTGCCGGGGTGGAGGTAGTTGACGCTGACATTCCTGCCTCGCAACTCCTCAGCCAGGTCGAACGTGAACATCACCTGGGCGAGCTTGCTTTGGCCGTAGGCGCGGATGCTGTTGTAACCGCGCTCGAGCATCACGTCGTCGAATTTGATCGGACTCTGGCCTGCGGAGACGACATTGACGACGGTGGCTGCGAGCTGCGGACTGAGCAGATGCGTCAGGAGGAAGGGGGCCAGATAGTTGACCGCGAAATGCAATTCGAATCCGTCAGTGCTCAGTTGGCGTGGACTGCGGATCCTGGCGATGCCGGCATTGTTGATCAGCACGTCCAACCGTGCGTGTTCGGCCTGAACCGCCTGTGCCAAGCGACGCACCGCGGCCAGGGAGGCTAAGTCGGCCGCGAAAAATTGGGCGGTGCCGCCGGCGCGCTCGATGGAATCAACCACTGCCTGGCCGCGAGCGGTGTCGCGGCCGTGCACCAGGAGGTGGATGCCAGGTGCTGCCAGCTTCTCGGCAACCCTTTTGCCGAGGCCGTCGGTAGATCCGGTGATGAGGATAGTGCGATCTGTAGCCATCCCCCCAGCATATCTACTTCCCTCAGGCATGGGCACCAGGACGCGGGCTGGGGGTGGTTGACCCCAGCCCGTGGGTTGTGTCGACTCAGTTGGCGGCCACCCGGGTTGAATGGGCGCTACCCGCGTCGGCTGATTTCACGGAGACTTTCTCCGCGAGTAGCTTTTCGATCCTGGCGGTGAATTCTTCCTTCAATTGACGGTTGAAATCGCCGCTGGCCGGAGATGCGAAGCCGGAGTGGATGGACTTCACCAGGCCATCACGCCCCACGAACACCGTGGCCGGCCATGTGTTGAGGTTAACGAGTTGGGGGACCTTCTCCCACATCTCGGCGGGTGCACCGGCAATGAGATAAGTGTATTCAACTCCATACTGCTTCACGAATGCGCGCTCGCGCAGCAGCGTGCCCTGTTGCTCGGGCTCCTCGAAATCGAGTGCCACGATCTCGAGCCCCTTGCTGCGATATTTCTTGTCGAGTTGCACGAGGAATTGCGCCTCGTCGTGGCAGTTCGGGCACCAGGTCCCGGTTACGATGGCAAGGACGACCTTGCCTTTGAATCGGGAATCCTCGTTCGATACCAACTTGCCATCGGCGTCGGGGAATTTGAACGCGAACTTCTCGTTCGGATCGCGAACAGTCGTGTGTGTCTCATAGTTCTCAGGAGCCGGGAGATTCTTCGCACGAGCGACTTCCGAACGGTAGGCAACATACTGAGCCGTGCCTGCGTAGCGGGTCTCGGCGTAGGCGTTGTTGCCCTCGCCCCCCTTCGCACTGTCCTTGCCTTCGATGGCGCGCTTGAATGCTTCGTTATGCGCAATGACCTGCAGCGTGCCGTCCTGACCCGGGCTCACTTCGATGACGCCGGGGCGATGGCCGTCGAAGTGACTGAGAATCCACTTGCCGTTTTCGAAGCGGCCGCTGTAGGCGCCTGTGTCGCCGTCCACACGCAAGATCGAGGCTTCTGCGTCCGCTCCGCTCTGTTTCACGATCAGGCGGAAGGCCTTCTCTCCCTTGGGACTCGGCGTGTCGAGCGGAATTTCCCAGGAGCCTGCGATGGCCGGGATATTCGCCGCTGCTTTTGCTGGTTCAATGTGACGCACAGCGTGGAAGTCATATTTGAGTGTGTAGCTGGGCCCACCCAAGGCGCTGGTGCCCGTCAGCTCACCGTCCTTCAGGGTTGCAGTGATGGTGGTGAGATAATGGTCGATGTTGAGGACGAGTCTGCCGTCCTTGAAGGATGCGCTCGTCGTGGATTCATACGGGCGCGAGCCGTCGTAAAAAGTGGCCTTCAGCGTCGGGCCGGAGCCGGAGATATCCAGACGGAATGGGACTGCGGGGCCGTTGTTGAGCAGGGCCGCGTCCCAGCGTCCATCGAGAGTCTCTGCGGAGGCGGTACCGGCAAGGAGGGCGCCTATGGTGGTTATGACTAGCGAGGTTCTCATGTTGGATCCTAAGTGGAGTGACTGTGGCTGAATGTGTTTGGACTGGGCGTATTGCTGCCACTCGGCGGGTAAGCCCGGCTTGGTGGCCAGCAGGATTTCGAGGACGGCCTGGCGGTCCGAGGGGGTGAGCCTGGCGAAGTCCGCGCTCTGATCCTCTCCGCTCAGGACCTGCAGCAGGCGGTGATAGACATAGCCTTTCCCCGGCTCCGGCAGGGAGTCGAACGCATCCGAATAGATGAGATAGCTGCAGGGATATCGGAAAATATGGGTATGCAGATCGAAGTCGCGCAGTGAACGGCCCTTGGCATCGCGCACGCCGCGAGCCTGGAAATCACGTACGAAAGGCGATGGAGCGACATCGGTCCCCGCGAGCGAGGCCTCGTTGGCGAACAGGAGGTAGCGTAGGAGTTGCTCCGCAGGGCGCTCGTAGGGTTGCCCCAGACGGGTCTTGTAGTTGGTGAGGGTAATCAGGTTGTGCATCTGGGTCTGGTGGGCCAACACCAGGTGGGCCACTACATCGCTGCTGTTGGTCAGATAGCTCGAGGCGTTGAAGCGCTGGGGTAGCGGCGCGAGCTGGGTTTCGGTGGCACTGACTTTTTGCGCGGGGACTGCCGCATTGGCCATACTGGGCAGCGCGCCGGTTACATACCAACCACCCCAGCGCTCACTGAAGGGACTCTCCTGGTCGGTGATGTAGGAGCGGGTGCCGGGAACCTGTGTACCTGCATCGGTTGCGTAGATCGATCGCAGCAGAACGCCGGGTACACCGCGCGTGCCGGCTGCGATGTGGCACTGGGTACAATCCAGCTCGGCGCGCTGGAACCGAGGTTGGTCGGACTTACGCTCATCCAGTAGATAGAAGATCGCGCCCTGCATCGGATCGAAGGAGACGATCTCCACCGCCTTGCCTTCGTGAACCGAGCCGACATAGACGTCGTCGTTGTAGTAGAGCGCCCGGGGATGCTCGGGGGAAATCTTCGGGTACTGGAAGCTCGTCTTGGAGAAGACGAGTGTCTGCGAGTTGACGGGTACCTGCAGCAGCGCCAGCACGGCGGGCAGATAGCCGTGCTCGGGGTCGTACTGCAGTTTGGCTGTGCCCTTTTCCAACTTCTGCTCGAGCTTCGCGACCGGGTCGTGCAGATCATCGGAGCGATAGTTGATCGGTGGATCGCTGAAGGGGATGTAGCCCTGGTTACGAACGGCGATCTGTGCGCCGGCCTGCATCGAGATCGCGCCGAGGACCGCCAGGATTGTGATGGCCCGGATCACGAGTGCACCTCGACGGGCACTGACAGGTGAATGGTCTTTGGAGGCTTGCATTCGCGGGCACTGCATGTCTGGAAGCGGATACTCAGAGGGATCAGTTGGTTGCTGGTCGTGATGCCGGGCTTCAATGCGACGGGCACATGCACGGCGAACGAGCTGGTGTAGAACTCGGTTTGTAGATTGAAGCTCGGATCGAGTCGGGTTTCGGGCGTTGAGCCTGAGGGCGCGCCCGCAAGACTGGCCACTGGGTTGTCATCGATGCTGACACGCAAAGGGATTGGGCCACCGGGGCGCTGAGTCAGGGCATACACGTGCCAGCCATCCTCAACATGGCCTGACAACTCCAGGGTGGTCGGATTCGTCCAGGAGGCAACCCAGTCCACCTGTGGGTCCGGCGTTTGCGCGTGGGCCGTAGTAGCGCAGACCAGCAACAGGAGCCAGCGATTCATGGCTTTGCCTCGTAGACGGGCGGCGTGGTCTGTCCCTGGTGGCAGTTGCCACACGTGAGCGGCACGGCGTAGCGCCGGTCGCTGACTTGCGCGAGGTACTTCGTGTTGATGTCGTTCAACATGCCGATCATCACGCGCGCCGTCAGCTTGGCCGGACTCTCGTCCGAGGCGAAGTCGATGCCCTGCGGGCCCTCTGTGTGGCAGAACTGACATTGCACGTTCAACTCGCGTGAGTAGCGCACCATCAGCCCTGCCAGCTCGCCGGCGGGGATATCCTTCGGGAGCACCTTCAGATTTCTCTGTGGCGTCGGGTTTGAGGCACCTGCCAACATCGAACAACCTAGGAGCAGCAACAGTGAGTGACGGGGCATTGAGGGATTCTATAGGCGGTTTTTAGGCAACGAGCCGCTGCCGGGTATGACATTTCGTCGGCCTGTTATGACGTTTTGTAATTCAGCGGCCGCCTGCGGCGGCTGAAAAACGGGGATCGTCACCCGTTCAAATATTGCATCCACCGCGCCCTGAGTGTCGCTGGAGCGGGCCTGGGTCAGCAGGTGACGGGTCAGGTGGGGGGCCAGCATCTGCAGGAAGTCATTGGTGTAACGGCCCAACAATGCGCCGCGGCGAAAGCCGATCCAGGTGGTATGGTCCGGAAACAGGTGGGCGGCATCGATGGCGGCCAGGTCCTCGACGTCCTCCTGCTCGAGAGCCGGATCGGCGATGACTCCGACACCCAGTCCCAGCCGGACATAAGTCTTGATGACATCCGAGTCCTGGGCCGTGATGGCTACATCCGGATGCAGTTTCTCGCTCGTGAACAACTCATACAACGAAGAGGGGCCACTGAAGCTGAATACGTAGGTGATCAGCGGATAGGCCGCGAGCTGCCGCAAGGTCGGCCTGGCAATCCGTGTCAGCGGATGATCTTTGGGCGCAATGATCCGGCGATGCCACCGGTAACAGGACAACAGGATATGGTCTGAAAACAGCTCGCGCGAGCCGCTCGCCATGGCGAGATCAATTCGATCGAGCAGCGCCATCTCCGCTATTTGCTCAACCGTCCCCTGATGCAGATGAACCTCAACCTCGGGGTACTGGGCCCGGAAACGTTGAATGACCGCTGGCAGAACGTAACGCGCCTGCGTGTGTGTTGTACCGATCGACAGCACGCCACTCTTTGCATCGCGCGATTCTGCTGAAACCTCGCGAATGGATTGGACTTCCCGCAGCAGGCGGTACGCGTGTTTCAGGACGCGCTCGCCGAGGGAGGTAATGCTCGAGAAGGCGCGTCCGTTGCGCACGAACAGGGTGAATCCCAACCCCTCCTCGAGGAGCTTTAATTGCCGGCTCAAAGCGGGCTGCGTGGCGCCGAGTTTCGCGCCGGCCGCCGTGATGTTGAGATCATTCTGCGCTACCGCGACCAGAAAGCGCAGTTGTTGAAGCGTCATTGCTGCCCAGGGGACCTGTTCCTGGCGCGACAGTAGTGTTCCGTCAGTTGCGGCGTCTAATGGCGAAAGCAGGTCGCGCCATGAGTGATAGTTATGTCACCGTTGTGTGACCGCCGCAGATTACACATCGGAAACTGCGGCGGATGAATGGGAATTAGACGCTTTGCAGCTGCTGCGAATACGCTGCGTCGCGTTTTCCCCACAAACAACACCAACACCATGACACAGATTCATTTGACAGTCAGGGCGGTGCTCGCCGCTGCGTTCATTGCTGCCGTCGCACCGGCAGCAGGCGCCGACGTGAGTCCCGCGAGCGATTCCGCCCCGGCGGCAGCGGATGCGGACTCAGGAGACTCCCTCGAGTCCGTTATTGTCACGGGTACCCGTGAGACCAACGTCAAGGCGCGAGACAGTGCGGCTCCGATCGATGTGCTGCCGGCTACAGCACTCCAGGCAACAGGCGCTACGGACCTGAGAGATGCGCTGGAACGTGTGCTTCCCTCCTTGAATCATGCCGCTTTCGCAGGAGACTACGGCGCGCTGACAGACACGGTGCAGTTGCGCGGGTTGAGCCCGGATCACGTGCTGATCCTGATCAACGGTAAACGACGGCATACCACTGCTAACATTTATACAGCGGGCGGACCGCTGCAGGGGTCCGCGCCGGTTGACCTCGACTTGATTCCACTGAGTGCCATCGACCATATCGAGGTTCTACGTGATGGCGCAGCAGCACAGTATGGAAGCGATGCCATCGCCGGTGTCATCAACATCATCCTCAAATCGGCCAACCACGGCGGTACGGCTACGGCCAATGTGGGCAACTACTACGACGGAGGAGGATTTACTGCCGGCGGCGGCGGAGATGTCGGCACGAGCCTTGGAGATGATGGCTATTTGCATCTGGGGGGCGACTATCGACATCACAATCACAGTGTGCGGTCGGGTGCGGATAGTCGGACCGGCGTCGTCGACAACCTCATATTCGGCGATCCGGAGGTTGAGCGCGAAGCGATTGCGTTCAACGCGGGCAAGCCCCTCGCGGGAGGAGCAGCAGAGGTCTACAGTTTCGCGACCTATGCACATCGCGATGGGCAGTCGTATGAGAACTTCCGGTTGCCCACTGTCATTCCATCTGTGTATCCGCACGGGTTCTCGCCTCAGGCGACGATTGATGAGAATGATTTCGCGGGGACCGTGGGCGTCAAGGCAGATCAGTTGCTCGGGTGGACCTGGGATCTGTCCACTACTTACGGTGGCGACCAGGACGGGCTCGGGTTGATCAACTCAGGAAATCCTGCGCTGGCCGCTGCGACGCCCACGACCTTCCATATCGCCAACTTCAAGATCACGCAGTGGACCAACACGCTGGATCTCAACCGGCCGCTGGACGTGGGACTGGCGAGCCCCCTGAACCTGGCGCTCGGAGGTGAGTGGCGACGGGAGACGTATAAAATTCGGCCGGGCGATCCCGCCTCCTACCAACAGGGTGGTGCACAATCGGAACAGGGACTGTCACCGGTCAATGCCGGATCCTATGGGCGCAGCAACTGGGCTGCCTACGTCGATGTTGCGGCAAATCCCCTGCCCCACTGGCAAGTGGATGTCGCGGGTCGTCACGAGCACTTCACGGACTTCGGCAATACCACCAGCGGCAAGCTGTCAACGCGATATGACTTCAATCCGCGGTTTGGGTTGCGCGCCACGGTGAGTAATGGGTTCCGGGCGCCTTCGCTGGCGCAGGAGTTCTATGCATCGCTGGGTGTTTCTCCGACAGGGGCAAGCGGCCAGATCGCGGCGGGATCGCCGGCCGCGAAGGCGCTCGGCGCGGGGACGTTAGAACCGGAGAAATCGGTCAGTTTCAGTTTGGGCGCGGTGGCGGAGCCGCTGGATGGACTGCATGCCACGCTCGATGGGTACTTCATCAGAATTACCAACCGTATCGTGGATGGGGGCAGCTACGCGGGCGAGCAGGCAATCAACGCGCTCGAAGCCAACGGAGTCACTTTCCCACCTGGGATAAACCCTGCGAATGTCACGGCGGTTTTCTTTTCCAACGGCGCGGATACCAAGACCTACGGCGTAGATCTGACCGCGGACTATCGAAGTGATTTTGGCGCGGGCGGCACCGTAGATTGGGATGCGGCCTTCAACTACAACCGCACCATCCTGACTCGGCTGGGGCTCGATGGAAACGGCAATCCCCTGCTGGATGCGCAGCAGATTGCCTATCTGACCAGCGCCTCGCCGCAGAGCAAGATCATCGTGGGGGGCACCTGGAAGGATGCGGGATTCATCGCGTCACTGCATGAGATCCGCTATGGCAAGAGCGCGCCGCTGGACCAGTACTACACGGGACCCAATGCCTTTTCGATAACGACTTTCTATGAATCGGTGAATCAGCCGAAGTACGTTACGAACCTGGAGCTGGGTTATGAGTGGCGCGGCTTGCAGTGGGTGGTGGGTGCCAACAATCTGTTCAACGTGTATCCCAAAGAGCTTCCGCCAGCTCAGCGTTACATCGGTACCGCTCGTTTTGACGGCTATACCGGGCTCGGCATCAACGGCGGGTTTTACTACACGCGCCTGACGTACAAGTTCTAATCAGAGAAAACCGATCAGGCGGCCGCTGAAGCCGACGCTGAGCCACAGAATAAGGGACAGGAGCGCAAGGACGCGCGCGGGCTTGCGGGCCAGACGGAGGGTCGAGAATACGGCACAGACCAGCAGCAGCATCTTCCATTGGAAGGCGGTGTTGTTGTAGTACTTGAAGGGCATGGACAGGGCAATGAGGGTGCCGGAGAGGACCATCAGAGCGAAGCCCGTCAGCGCCACCGGTCGCAACTCGCGTACGAATGTCCGCAGGCGAATGTCCGCGTGTCGCAATGTCGCAATCACGGCGGCACCGCCGAGCAAAGCCAGACCGAGCAGATGGACCGCCTCCAGGGCCATGACGGCCCAGTCCGATTGTCGGATGGCGCTGCTGAGGGAGGTCTGTTCGATCCAGCGCAGGACAGTATCAGCGAGCATGGAATACGGCGATCAGGCGGCCTGACACGATGATGGCGGACCAGAGGGCTATGGAGGTGACGGCGAATGCTCGTGCGCTGATTGGGGCGGCGTTCGCGTAGTCCCAGTCGCCGACGGTGCGGTAAGTTGTCCGATGGAAAAGAAGTGCGTTGATGCCTGCCAGTGCCAGCAGGAGGATTTTCAGACGGAAGGCGGGATTCGAGTACAACTGAATCGCCTGGGCCGCGAACAGCGGCACGCCGGTGAGCAACATGATCAGGAAGCCGTACCAGGTGGTGGGCAGGAGGGCCCTGCCGACTCGCGTGACGGGTTCCGTTTTGAGAATCAGGCCCAACACCCTCAAGTCAACCGCGACAACGGTTCCTACGATAATCGCAATCGAGAGCACGTGGACGGTCTCGATGAGCGGATAGGCATTCTCTGACTCTCTGAGCGCGACGGCCCACGGTTGCTCGTATAACCATTCCAATGCCATGGGTTGATCGTAGAGGCAATCCCGGATGCGTCACCCAAGATTGCGTCATGCCGGTATGAACAAAAGACATTGGACGCTGAGCCGGGGTAATCCGACATTGAGATGATCGGTCCGGGAGGTGTCATCTTGCGCGTGGGTCTCGCTGTGTTGCTCGTCTGCATTCTTTCATCTGCCGCCGATCCAACCTGGGCGCATCATTCCTTTGCCGCGGAGTTTGATGGGACCAAGCCTGTGCGGCTGGTGGGGGTCATCACGCGCATCGAATGGACGAATCCGCATTCGTACTTCTACCTGGATGTCACGGACTCGAAGGGTAAGGTAACCAACTGGGCGTGTGAGTCGGGGAACCCGGGGGCATTGTCGCGCCGGGGGTGGAAGAAGGGCGATATCAAGTACGGGGACAAGCTGGTGGTCGATGGGTATCTGGCCAAGGATGGCTCGAAGTTTATTGATGCGCGGCGAGTGACTTTGCCGGATGGGCGGGTGGTGTATGGAGGGAGCGCCGGCGACGGTGGGCCGGGTGACACGGGTGCCGCTGGCAAATGAGCAAGTTTAAGGCGAGGACGGCCGCACTTGGCGGGTTGGGTGTGTTGGTGTGCCAGTTTGCCGCGGGCGTCGCCGGGGCAGCGGCCTCGGGAGCAAGCGCAATAGCGGCCCTTGGTGCTGCCGCAGTGGCTCCTGAAACAGCGGCCGCTGTGGGAAAGAGCCAGACCGCAACGGAGCTGCGGGATCCGGATCTGCTGCCCGAGGAGGTCAGCTTTCTGTTTGGGCAGGAGCCGACAACGCCACCAGGGCCCGCACCGCGGACAGCGGATGGGCATCCGGACCTGAGTGGGTTTTGGAAGGGCTCGCGCGCCACCACCCCAGTCGGAAACATCGGCAAGGACCTGCCGGATTTCAAGCTGCCTCTCACGCCGGCGGGACAGGCCGCTTTACAACACAACTTGACGAAGACAATCGATCCGGAGGCGTTGTGCATCATCGGCGGAATCCCCAGACACAGCGCGAGCGCGCTGCCGTTCGAGATTGTGCAGAACGGCAGCCGGGTGGTGTTTCTGTATATGTACACCTACTTCCGGTCCATCCCGACCGATGGCCGCAAGCATACCGAGGATCCCGATCCCACGTTTTTTGGCGACAAGATCGGCTGGTGGGAGGGCGACACGCTCGTGATCGATTCGGTCGGCTTCAAGGGTGCACCGATCTGGATCGATGAGAATGCGAATCCACAGAGCGATGCCATGCACGCGACTGAACGCTGGACGCGGCCGGATGCGAGTCACATTCATCTCGATCTGACGGTGGATGATGCGAAGTTCTATACGCGGAAATTCACTTACTCCCGGACCTGGCTGCTGGGCAAGCCCGGGGAGGAGTTGAAGGAATACTCGTGCAGCGAAAACAACGTCGACCGGGCGCATCTGGGGCCGGGGCCCGGGCCGATACGCAAGGACGGAACTCGGGGGTACGATGTGCCGCCGCTGCCGGCGGTGCCGCCTTCGCCTGAGGACTACGAGAAGGCCGGAAAGTAACTCGCCATGTGGCACCGATGGATTGCCGGGTTATTGACGACGCTGGTGGTGTCGGGCTGCGGCGGGCACGGTAAGGCGGTTGGCGATCAGCTGGCGGGTGCTGCGGAACGGGCGGGTGTTGGTGGTCCTGGCGTTGGTGGCCCTGGCGTTGGTGGCCCTGGCGTTGGTGGCCCCGGCGTTGGTGGCCCTGGCGTTGGTGGCCCCGGTGTTGGTGGCCCCGGTGTTGGTGGCTCCGGCGTTGGTGGCTCCGGCGTTGGCGGCCCCGGTGTTGGTGGCTCCGGCGTCGCGCCAGGTGCGGCGGGGACTCTACCGTTTGAAGTTACTGCGTCGTTGCAAGAGTTGATGCGGGACGAGGTCGATTCGTCGGCGGATGCCATTTGGGATGCGGTGGGTACTACGATCACTCGCGATGGGATCGTCGAGAAACAACCGCGGTCAGATGAGGACTGGCAGGCACTGCACCGCCATGCGGTGGTGTTGCTGGAGGCGACCAACCTGTTGGTTATTCCAGGCCGGCGGGTCGCCGTGAAAGAATTCCCCTCAGACGGGCCCGGTGTATTCAGCTCCGAGGAGATCCAAACGGAGCTGGTGCGTCGGCAGCCGGAGTTCGACGGATTTGCGCAGGGCTTGCGCGCTACGGGCCGGCGAGTGCTGGCGGCTATCGATTCTCGAGATGTCGATGCACTTCTGAAGGAAGGGGCCGTAATGGACAACGCCTGTGAGGCGTGCCACCGATCATTCTGGTACCCGCACGAGGTCGTGCCGACGCTGCCGGCAGAGCCGCCACAACCTTAGAAAGAAGTTGGACGGCCCTGCAGGCGGCATGGCCCTGTGGGCGGCATGGCCCTGGCGGGCGGTATTGGCTGGATCAGGGCTGCAGTTGGGCGCGGATTTCACCCGGCTTGTGTTGGTCGCTGTGGACGTTGACGTAGAGCTTGCCGGCCTTGAAGTCAGCCCACTGCTCATCGGTCAGCTTCGAACCGGCGGGAACGGTCCAGGTGCCATCGGCCCCTTTCGTGAGAGTGATGATCGGGGGGCCGGCCTCGCCTTTGGCGCCGACGTGGATGTGAGCGGCGATTCCCTCGACGCCGGTTGTCTTGACGGTGCCGCTGACAGACTTGTCCTTGGCAATATGGATCGTGCCCTTTCCGGTCGCGGAGGTGGTCACGGGAGGGGTTTCTTCAGCCCCCGTCAGGTTGACTTTAACGTCCTTTGCCACTGCACCGGCCGAAGCCATCGCGAGAAGTACAGCCAGGGCGGCTGTTGTGTGAACGCGCTTTGAGCTCATTGTCGTGTCCCTTTGGACTGGTTACACATGACTGAATCGTAACCACATTTCAGTCGCCGCGCACATGACCAAAAGTATGGGTGGGATTCCGCAGTCGTATTGGGCGCCGTGATTTTTAGATGCAACACTGCGGTCATGATCAGTTTCAGTTTACGCATGGCGACTGCTGCGGTCGCTGTTTCAATGGTGGCCCTGGCGGGCAGCACGGCCCTGGCGGCGCATGGCGCCGATGCAGAGTTGGACGCCAAGGCGCGCGAGATCGATGAGAAGGCGCTGAAGATCGATGCGCATACGGATGTGCTGCTGCCCGGGGCGCCCGAGCTCAACTACGCGCCCGGTCATACTTCCAGGACCGATCTGGCCAACCTGAAAAGCGGGCACATCGGAGCCATCGCGTTCGCAATAGCTGTCGGACCTGGACCGCGGACGCCGGAGGGCACGCAGGCGGCACGGGCTGAAGCGGATGCTAAGTTGAAATGGATCCAGACATTCCTGACGGAGCACTCCGACCGTGCCACACTGGCGCGAAGCGCCACTGACATTGAGCACATCCATGCTGCCGGCAAGGTTGCAGTGATTGAGAGCTTTCTGAACGCGCGCTCCCTGGGCAGTGACCTGTCGGGCATCGACACATTCTACGCGGCCGGTGTTCGCGTGTTTGGATTGACCCATGCGGGCAATAACGAATGGGCTGATTCGTCAAGACCGACGGGAGACCCGGCGGTTGAGCATCATGGACTGTCACCGCTGGGCAAACAGGCCATCGGGAAGCTGAATTCGCTCGGGATCATCATCGATGTTTCGCAGCTCACGCCCGAAGGATTGAAACAGGTCATTGCGCTCAGCAAGGCGCCCGTTATTGCGAGCCATTCCGATGTGCGTGCGTTGGTTGATAACACTCGCAACCTGAGTGACGAGGAGTTGGATGCCATTGGACACAATGGAGGCGTGGTGCACGTGACTCCGTTCAACCCGTACCTGCGGCCGCTGGCTGCCGACTTCGATGCGAAGGCGGGCGTGTTGCGCCAGAAATTTGGCTTGCCGCCGACGAAGCGTCACGGGCCCATCGGGGCGGAAGAAGGCATCAATACGCTGACGCCGCACCAGCTACGTGCATTCATGACGGACTTTCATGAATTGATGCCGAAGGCGACGCTGGAAGACTATGTGAATCAGATCGACTACATCGTGAAGCGCATCGGCATCGATCACGTGGGGATCGGCACGGACTTCAATCACGGCGCCGGGATAGTTGGATTCAATGATGAGGCCGAGTCTGTCAACGTGACGAAGGAGCTCGTACGCCGGGGATATTCACAGGCGGATATCGACAAGATCTGGGGCGGGAACTTTCTGCGGGTGTTTCGTCAGGTTGGGGCGGTGGCAAAGAGCCAAGGGCATTGAATACTACGGCACTGTGAAACTCTCCAGGACGAATTGCAGCCGTTGACGGTCCAACGGCTTGGTCAGGTGCTCGTCCATGCCGGCCGCTCTGCACTTCAGGTCATCGCCCTGCATCGCGTGGGCTGTCAAGGCAACGATGGGAATGTGTTGACCGGCTCTCTCGAGGCTTCGGATCTCGCGCGTCGCATCGTAGCCGTCCAACACCGGCATCTGACAATCCATCAGGATGAGGTCATAATCGCTGTTTTGCCAGGCGGTTACGGCTGCACGCCCGTCGTGGACCGCATCAACTTCGTAACCCATTAGCTGCAGAGTGCGGCATGCGACCATCTGGTTGACCGGATTGTCCTCGGCCAGCAGGATCCGGTACCCATTCCCCGCATTCTGCTTGGGCGTCAGAGGCTCGCGTGCCCCGGACGGAGCTACGCTCGCGATGCCGAGACGGACGGTAAACCAGAAGGTCGATCCAACACCTTCGCGGCTTTCAACACCCGCCTGCCCTCCCATCAGTTCGCACAGTCTCTTCACGATGGATAATCCGAGGCCGGTTCCTCCGTAGCGACGTGTGGTGGATGCATCTACCTGGGAGAACGGTTGGAACAAGGCGGCCAACCGGCTAGCGGGGATCCCGATGCCGGTATCACGGACTTCGAAGCGCAGCAGGCCATTCGACGCTGCCTGACCGTGAAGGGTAATTGCACCCCGTTCGGTGAACTTAACAGCATTGCTGCACAAGTTGAGCAGCACCTGGCGCAAGCGGCTCGAGTCTCCCTGCAGGATCCCGGGGACGTCCCGATCCAGACTGCCGGAAATTTCGAGATTTCTGGCCCGAGCCTGCGTGGCCATCAGCCGCACAACCTCTGCGACGAGCTCGCGCGGATCGAAGGCGGTCGATTCGAGCTCGAGCTTACCCGCTTCGATCTTCGAGAAATCCAGCACATCGTTGATGACAACCAGCAGCGCACGGGCACTATCGCGGATCGTCTCGGCGTATTCGCGTTGTTGAGCCGGCAAGGATTGATCCAGCAACAACTCCGCCATGCCGATCACTCCATTCATCGGGGTGCGGATCTCGTGGCTCATGTTCGCGAGAAATGCGCTCTTCGCTGCGTTTGCAACCTGCGCCTGCCGAGCCATCTCGGCCAGCTCGATATTGCTCGCCTGCAACTCGCGCGACCGCTCACTCAAGGTGTGTTCCGCCACGACGAGTCTATCGTGCTCGAGAAGGGAGAGGTTCTGCCTCACTGCGGCCAGCACAGCCACGAGCGCGGCGCCCATCACGGTTGCGAGCTTCACTGACGCCAGCACATTCGGCAGAATCCACGCCAGCGCGACACTCAGCATGGCCGTACCCATCACGAACAGGGGGATCAATCTCAGGATCGCCTCACAGCGGCGTTGCCATGGGCTATCAACTCGAGAGTCAGTGTGCCAGATATAAACGCCATAGCCTATCATCAGGGCGATGACGGAGAACGCGAGGTTGAGCCATGTGCCTCCTTGCCACGAGTTGACTATGTAGCTGTTGTTCCAGGCCATCCACAGGGCACTGTTGAGTATTGTTGCGCCCGTGAAGAGTATCCACCGGATGTCCGGGCGCCAGCGCATCGTCGGCGCCATGACCACGATGACACAAGCGGGAATCAGCATACAGATGGGATATATCAACAGGATCGCCAGATCAATGGAGCCGGTGAAACCACTGCGCGGCAGATAGAGGTCCAGTGTCAGCGTCAGAATCACAACAGCGAGGGTCGTGACGTCGAGCATGAACGGTTTGCGAGCCAGGGCAGTCTGTCTTCTAAAGACGGCCGCCAGCCCGAACACACAGCAGGGCCCCATGCTGAGGAACAGGAAATCCGACAGATTGGGAACAGGGGTCGAGCCCGTCAACTCCTGGAAGTCGAACAGCAACTGGGCCGTCAACGTAATCGTCAAGCCGAGCGCAAACCACTTCCGAGGGACCCGATCCGCCTCGGGCGCTTTCCAAACACCGAGCCAAGCCAGCACGGCGGCCACCAGGTAGGCGATGGTCCAATGAAGATAATCGAAGAGATGGGAGATAGCCGCAGTGCTGCTCGCGCGCGCCGCTGCGAATGCAGCGACCACGCATAAGGAGGCGGTCAGCAACAGTCGCCACACGATGTGCTGTGGCGCCGCATTGGTATGATACGCCGAGGTGGCTGTCATGTCGTATGAGAGGCAACGATTCGGCGCAGGATAGGACCCCAGCCTGCGAGCGAGCGCCGTCTCATCGCTCACTTCCGGAATCTTCCGCAGCGCGACTTCGTAACCGTTAAGTCACCGCGGCTCTACCGACATTGCTACCGCGCCTCAGGCACGATGGGCGGATCGTGATCGAGACCCGTGGCGTCGGCAAAACATACTACTCCCCGACTGCCGAGTTCCAAGCCCTTCAAGATGTCGATATCCAGGTCAGCGCGGGCGAGGTATTTGGGATCATAGGCCGCTCGGGCGCCGGCAAGAGCACACTGCTACGAACGCTGAACCTGCTGGAACGCCCGACCACAGGCAGAGTCCTCATTGAGGGCGCAGATGTCACTGATCTCGACGGCGAGCCGTTGCGTCGCTTGCGGCAGCGGATCGGGATCATCTTTCAACACTTCAACCTCCTGAAGTCGAGGACGGTTCACGAGAATGTGCGCCTGCCGCTGCGGGTGAGCGGCCAACTCGACCGTGCGGCCCAGGACCAGCGGGTCGCTGAACTGTTGGAACTGGTCGGGCTGACGCGCAATGCGCGCAAATTTCCTCATCAACTGTCGGGAGGCGAACGGCAGCGTGTGGGCATCGCGCGTGCGCTCGCGAACCGACCCCAGATCCTGTTGTGTGATGAAGCCACGTCCGCGCTCGATCCGGAAACGACGCAATCGATTCTGGAGCTGCTGTTGGAAATCAACCGCAAGCTCAATCTGACTATCGTGCTGATTACTCATGGGATGGATGTCATACGAACGGTGGCCGACCGGGTCGCCATCCTGGATCACGGGCGAGTGGTTGAATCAGGAACCGTGGTGGAGGTTTTCCTCAACCCCCGGCACGAGGTTACGCGCTCCCTGTTGGCCCAAAGCGGCGTCGAATCCGACACCGCCACGGCGCTCACGCCGGATGACAGCCCGGTGGTGCGACTGACCTATCATGGGCCCGGATCGGAGCAGGCGCTGCTTTCGCGGCTCACCCGGGAGTCGGGTCTCGACTTCGCCATACTCGAGGCCTCGGTCGGGCACCTGAAGGCGATTCCCTACGGTCGCTTTACGGTCAGGCTGCCGCCGGCCGCCCGCGACCGTCTGCCGGCAATGTTGCACCTGGCGGAGCAGATCGGGATCCGGCACGAGATCCTGCGATGAGTACGCTCTTTGAAACTATCCGGTCATTTGAATATTGGCCGGAGATCGGCGACGGCACGGTGGATACGCTCACCATGACCGGCCTGTCGCTGACCTTTACGGTCCTGATCGGCCTGCCGGTGGGCGTTGCGCTGTTCCTGAGCGGCCCGAGCCAGCGCTCGGAACGCCGGGTCACAGCGCGACTGCAAAGCTGGACCTACAACGCGCTCTCGATTCTGGTCAACATACTGCGCTCACTGCCCTTCCTGATCCTGTTGATACTGATGATCCCGACCACGCGCTGGATCGTCGGCACTTCGTTGGGAGTGGCCGGGTCGATCCCGCCCCTGGTGGTGGCGGCAGCTCCCTTCTTTGCGCGCCTGGTGGAGAACCTGTTACGGGAAGTGGACCGGGGCGTCTTTGAAGCGTTTCGGGCGATGGGAGCCACAACGCGACAGACCGTGCTGTGGGCCATGTTGCCCGAGACGTTTCCAGGACTCGTCGCCGCGATTACGGTCACGGCCATTGCGCTCATCGGCTACTCGGCGATGTCCGGTGTCATCGGCGGCGGCGGCCTCGGCGACCTGGCCGTGCGTTACGGGTATCAGCGATTCAACGTTCCCGTCATGGTGATCACGGTTGCAATTCTGATTGTCCTGGTGCAATTGGTGCAGGCGCTGGGCGACCGCTGGGTCGCTCGGCTCAGCCATCAGCACTGAGTACTCACACGGAAGCCTATGACTGACCGCATTGCCATTTATCATGAACATCCCGACTGGTTTCGGCCGCTCTTTGCGGAGCTCGAGCGCCGGGAGGTGCCGTTCCTCAAGTTGGATGCCGGGGTGCACACGTACGATCCGACCGAGCGCCGGCCGGATTTTTCGTTGGTGTTCAACCGGGCGAGCCCTTCGTCGTATCTGCGGGGGCATCTCGGGACCATCTTCTCGACCTGGAGCTGGTTGAGTCATCTCGACCGGATCGGGATTCCCGTCGTCAATGGCAGCCGGATGTTCACTCACGAGATCTCGAAAGCGCGGCAGTTGAATGCGCTGGAGGAGCTCAAGGTTGGCTATCCGCGTGCCCGGGTCATCAACAATCCGATTGCGGCTGTGACGGCTTCGCGGGGCTTGCGCTTCCCGATTGTTGTAAAGGCCAACGTGGGCGGCAGTGGCGCCGGCATCATCCGGTTTGACAGCGAAGCGGCGCTGGCCGATGCGGTTGCGGGCGGGCTGAGCCTGGGAATCGATGGGACGGCGCTGGTACAGGAGCTGGCTCCTTTGCGCGGCGGGCACATTGTGCGGGTGGAGGTGGTGGGCCAGAGGTTTCTGTATGGCATTCGGGTTTACCCCGAGCCGGGCTCCTTCGACCTGTGCCCGGCCGATGCCTGTCAGACCACGAGCGGAGTTGAGTTGATCCGCGGCGCGTGCGCGATCGACGCTCCCAAGCGGGGGCTTCGTGTCGAAGGCTATACGCCGCCTGCCGAGGTCATTGCAACAGTAGAACGCATCGCGAACCACGTAGGACTGGATGTAGGCGGTATCGAATACCTCGTGGATGACAGGGATGGCAGCATCCGCTATTACGACATCAATGCGCTGTCGAATTTCGTTGCGGATGGCCGCAACGTCGTCGGCTTCGATCCCTTTGAGAGGCTGGTGGACTACCTGGGCGCACGCTTGAAACAAGCACGGAGGTAATCACATGCGATACGGATATTGGCTTCCTATCTTCGGCGGTTGGCTGCGGAACGTACCTGATGAGGGGATGGTTGCTACCTGGGAGTATGCACGTCGCCTCGCGCAACGCAGTGAGCAGATCGGCTACGACCTCACTCTGGTCGCAGAGCTGTTTCTCAACGACATCAAGGGCATCGATGCGCCTGCGCTGGATGCCTGGACCACCGCTGCAGCACTCGCTGCCGTTACCGAGCGCCTCGAGCTCATGGTCGCGGTGAGACCGACGTTCCACTCCCCTGCTCTGCTCGCCAAGCAGGCTGCCAACATCGACCGGATCAGTAATGGGCGGCTGGCCCTCAATGTTGTGTCGTCCTGGTGGAGCGATGAGGCGCGCCGTTACGGCGTGAAATTCGACCAACACGACGACCGCTACGCTCGTACGAGTGAATGGCTCGAGATCGTGACCAGGGCCTGGAGAGATCCGCGCACGAGCTTTGAAGGCAAGTACTACCGCGTCGAGGATCTGATCGTCGAGCCCAAGCCGGCGCGGCGACCCGTCATTTACGCCGGCGGTGAATCGGAAGCGGCGAAGAATCTGATCGCGCGCACCTGCGATGCGTATGTCATGCACGGCGATCCGCCCGAGCGCATTGCCGAGAAGATCACTGACATGCGCAGGCGACGGGACGGCACGGGACTTCCTCCGATGACTTTCGGAGTGGCTGGTTATGCAATCGTCAGAGAGACGCAGCAGGAAGCCCAACAGGAAATTGACAGGATTACCGACGTCCAGACGGGATCGCCGGGTTATGAAAACTATCGCGACTGGCTGGCCAACACCCAGCTCGAGCAACGGGTGAGCCTGCAGGAATACTCGGTTTCCAACCGGGGACTGCGCTCAGGGCTGGTGGGCACGGCCGAACAGGTGAGTGAGCGAGTGGCCCAGTTTGAAAAGGCCGGCGTGGACCTGTTGCTGTTGCAATTCAGCCCGCAGCTCGAGGAGATGGAATTTTTTTCGCAACGCGTGATCCGACCCCACACCTAAAAGTCGCGCTCCAGCGCACGGTCGATTGCGGCTTTCGGCGAGCGGCCTTCGTCGTAGAACGCGCGCCAGGAGGCCCAGTCGACCTCGTCGAATCCGATGTGCTGCAGGGCTTCGTTGAACTCGGCACGCAGCAGACGGACGACGGATTGCTGCCACTGTATCCAGGGCTGCTGCGCGCGTTCAATGAGACTGAGCATGGGACGCTCTCCTGCCGGTGATCCGACGGACAAACTACGACGAGACGCGCAGGGATGCCAATGAGAATTGGCAGTGAGTGTATGAAATAAAGTCATTTCGCGCCGTCTGTAACCTGTTCGTTACCGGGGCTCGACTGACATTCCTACCACCGGCACGGCAAGCTTCGCGGGATGATCAAGCGTCGCACACTGGTTCTCACGACTCTGCTGCTCGCCGGCTCACTGCCGGTCAGCGCAGCCCAGGTATTGAAGGTCGCGGCCTCGGCCATTCCCCATGCGCAGATACTGGAATTCATCAAGCCCCAGCTGCGGGCCAAGGGAATCGACCTGCAGGTGAAGGTGTTCACCGACTACATCCAGCCCAATCTGCAGGTAGAGGAACGGCAGCTCGATGCCAACTTCTTCCAACACCAGCCGTATCTGGATGCCTTCAACCGGGAGCATGGGACGCACATCGTCGCCGTGCCCAACAGCGCAGTTCACGTGGAGCCCTTCGGGGCCTACTCGCACAAGATCAAGCAGATTGCGCAGTTGCGGGACGGAGCACGGATTGCCGTTCCCAATGATCCGTCCAACGGCGCCAGGTCCCTGCTGCTGTTGCAGAAGCAGGGATTGATCAAGCTCAAAGACCCGTCCAACATTTTGGCCACAGCGCACGATATTGTGTGGAACCCCAAACACCTGCAGATACGCGAGCTGGAGGCTGCCACCCTGCCGCGGGTCCTCGACGACGTGGACGTCGCACTGATCAATACCAACTACGCATTGGCCGCGGGCCTCGATCCAAAGAAGGATGCGTTGTTCATCGAGGGAGCGGACTCGCCCTACGCCAACCTGGTGGCGGCCAGGCCTGACAATGTGAATTCGCCTGCGATCCGGGAGCTGGTGGCGGCGCTGCGCTCGCCGGAGGCCAGGAAGTTCGTGGTCGACAACTACCACGGTGCGGTGGTGGCGACCTTCTGAGCGTCCGCGGCGGCGACGGCGGCGAAAAAGACCCCGGCTGAACGGTCGCCGGGGGAACGATGACACTGCAAGGTTAGCTTTGACTCGGGCGTAGTGGAAATAACCAATTTTCCGCGGACGGGAACATTTCAGACCAAAAGTGTTGGCCGTGTAAGATCGAACTGGGGACGCTACCCTCCCCTTGCTCCGGCGCGGAGGCTAACCCGCCTATGCACTGCCGCTTCTGGTTGCGGCGCTCTCTCCTGGAAGCGCTCTGGGCGCTGCCGCTCGTATTCTCTTTCCCATCGATTGTCGGGGCTGGTGAGAAGCCGCCACTGACGGCCATCGTGATTACCGCGAAGGCTGAGTTACCCGATGACAACTTTGCCGCCTCGGCCGTGCTGGTCCTGAACAACATTGGCCCGGCCCCGATCGGACTCATCACGAACCGGCCGACGAAGTTCACGGTGGCGCACTTGTTTCCGGAGCTGGAGCGACAGCTCGCGCAGGTGCATGACCGGATCTACTTCGGCGGCCCGGTTGAGCTGGATACGGTCTGGTTTCTCGTCCGCGCCGCCAAGGCACCCGAGCATTCAATCAAGGCGTTTGATGATGTCTATATCAGCTCGAGCCGGGATCTGTTGGTGAGGCTGCTCGGCAGGCGCAAACCCATGGAGGGGCTGCGGATTTTCGTGGGGCACTCGGGGTGGGCGCCGGGGCAGCTCGAGGCGGAGATCGGTCATGGCGATTGGGTACTCGGCAAGGCCAATGCCGACAAAATATTCAGCAGTAAGTCGGACCATCCATGGCCTTCGGCGTCAGTCACTGACCCCCAAACATGAGGCGGTTATCTCTCCCGAAAGCGGTCGTGAGTCACGTTGCCGTGGACGTCGCGTAGCTCTACGGTGAGCGCGCTTTCATTGATCGTGACTACGGCGAAGCCTCCCTGGGAAGTGACGAAGTCGGTTTGGGGATTTTCGGGTTGCAGGCCAGTTTCCGCCATGTCGCCGCCGCCGTTGGCGCTCAGGTGCAGCGGTTCGCCGGGGCGGTCGAGAACTTGTTGGAAGCGGTCGTTGGCGGTGATGCAGGCATCGACGTTCAGGGCCTGCAGCTCGGGCAATAGATGGGTCAGGGTTAGATTTCGGGTGTACTGCTCGTTGGTGAGACTGCGGAAGCCGTAGTGGCCGACCACGATTCGCCAGATAACAGGCTCCTCCGGGGCGAAGGCGCGCGCCAGGAATTGAAGCTGCTCGTGGGGATCGCGCTTCAGGGCGACCGTATCGAGAAACACGACGCGGGCGAGCACCCTGCCTTGCGCGCGGCCGAGGTCACGGGTGTAAGCCGGACCATCCATCTGCCAGCGGCCGGAGCCGAGGCGTTGGCGTGCATATTCCAACTCTGCGGCTATTGATCCTTCGGCGTCGTGGTTACCCACCACTGCAAAGAAAGGCATTCCTCGAAGATACTTGCCGGCATAAAGGCGTTCAAACTTGTGCTGCCACTGGGAATCCAGGGTGGAGCGAATGCCTTTAGGATAGAAATTGTCGCCCAGGTACAGTACTCCATGAGTCCGGGTCTCACGGGCCGCCTGCTCCATCGCAGAGGCGATGCGAAGAGTGCGGAGATTTCCGTACCCTTGCCGTCCGACCGCCAACAGCCTGACGGAAGCCGCCCGGTCGTACGGAGGCGCGGGTACCGACTCATTGCGGCGCAAGGATCCCAGCCACATCCTGACTCGGAGCGACCTGCGCCCAGCCGCCCTGACGAGCCTGATTGCGCGACGAATCATCTAGCAACGATGTCGAGCGCCGGAGTGAGCCGAGGCTCCACAGGAGGTCGATTTGGCTCGGCGATAGCACGTGCTCGATCCAGACACGACTGCAGATTCTGCGCAAACCCGGGCGCATTCGCGCCGTGCATCATCTCGCGATGAACGTCCGGCATCCAATGGACCTCCACTGCTGTCGCTGTTGTCGTCCAGCCCATTTCAGGACCGCCGAAATAGTGTTGTATACGGCGAGTATGTTGATCCTGCACGCGCGCCCGGAACAGCGTCACAGTACCGGGATAGCGCCTGGGCACGTAATCCCGCGATGCCTGTCGGTGCGCAAGTGAGTTGGCACGGTGCAGGCTATCAGCGTACACATAGCGCTTGACGGCTGGGATCGACGCCCGTCGCCGCAGCACCTTGCGCTTGATCTGTGCCACCCAGTCGGCCAGCGTCAGCGTAAACGGATAGGTGAGAGAGGATGCGAAGTATCGCCAGGGCTCGAGTGTCTTCGGCCACGCATCGCCGACAAACAGAAACGCCACCCGCTCGCCACCCTGGACCAGCTGACATGCCATCTCGTAGGCAACCAGGCCGCCGAACGACTCGCCACCGAGATAGTAAGGCCCCGTTGACTGGACCTTGCGCATCTCCTGGATGTAGAGGAGCGCCATCTGGTGAATGCTGTCGTGAGGTGTTTGTCCTTCAACCACTCCGTGGGCCTGGATTCCATATACCGGCTGGTCCGGATCGAGGTGTGCAATAAACTCCTGGTAGCCCAGGACGTTGCCACCTCCCGGGTGCACACAGAAGAGCGGCGTGCGCTGGCCCTGCGGCTGGATGGGAACCATGGGGGACCAACTCGAAGGCTCGTGGCCGTGCGCGATCACCTGCGCGAGCGCCGCAATTGTGCGAGCCTGAAGGAGCACTGACAGCGGTAAGGTAACTCCGTGATCGGCGCGGATTTTCGCCATCAGGCGCACGGCGATGAGGGAGTTGCCTCCAAGGTCAAAGAAGTCATCCTGCACGCCGACGCGCGGGACTGCGAGGAGACTCGACCACAGGTCTGCCAGGCGCTGCTCGAGACGATTTGTCGGTGCCACGTAGGCCTGCCCCAACTCAGGGCGGCAGCCTTGCAGCGCAGGAAGCGCTTGCCGATCGATCTTGCCGTTTGGAGTCTGAGGCATCGATTCCAACTCGACAAACGTGGTTGGAACCATGTGCTGTGGGATGCGTGCAGAAAGCTCCCGACGGAGCTCGCCGACTGAGAGGCGCCCGTCCCGCGCAACAACGTAGGCAGTAAGCGAGTTCTCACCTTGCTCGTTGGCGCGGACTATGACGGCAGCGTGTGCCACGCCTGTGAGACCGCGCAACGCGGATTCCACTTCGGCGAGCTCAACGCGGTTGCCCCGGATCTTGACCTGGCCATCCTTGCGACCGCGATGCTCGAGGCAACCGTCTTCCCGCAGAACACCCAGATCGCCGGTTCGATAGGTTCGCAAGCGGGCATCCGCGGGATCGGTGCCAAATACGTGCTCGTTCAACTCCGGCCGTTGCCAGTAGCCGCGTGAAATGAACCTGCTGCGGATGACGATTTCGCCTGTCGCGCCCGGTGCGACGGGGGCGCCCTGCTCATCCAACAGCAACACATCCATATCAGCAATCGGATATCCCAACGGGACCGCATCGCCGACCAGTTGGGTGTGAGGCTCGATGAAGAAATGGCGGACCACGCCTGTTTCGGTCGAGCCCAGTCCGCAGTGGAGACGGCAGGTGGCTGGAAAATGGGTTCTGAACAACTCGACGTCGGTACGATGGGAGGCTTCGCCGCCCAGCTTGACCAGGCGCAGGTCCGGAAACTGTTCGCGCGAGGTCAGGGTGGCGGCGAGTTGTCTGAAGACGGTGGCAACCGAGCAATAGATTGTGATCCGGGAACGCATCAGCCATGCGGCGAGGGGCTGCACTCCGCGCTGTTTGACATTGAATGTATGGAGGGATGCGCCACTCAGCAGGGCATTGAGGATGTCTCTGAGCCCTCCGTAGACACTACATGTATATAACAGTGTCTGTCGGTCATCCGGTGTGATTCGGAATGCCTCTCTGTGACGGAAGGCGTTGTGTACGAGAGTGCGGTGGTCATGCATCACTCCCTTGGGCCGGCCGGTTGAGCCCGACGTGAACAGGATGCAGGCCAGCGAGTCGGGACTGACTGTGTTGCTGTTTGTTGCAGGAGCGCTGCTGGTCGAATCCATGCAATCAACATTGAGGACTCGGCAGCCGCCGGCGGCGAGCGTCTCGGCCATCGCAACGTGCTCGGTGCTAGTGACCAGGATGCGTGCGCCGGTGTCCTCCAGCATTTGGAGATTTCGGCCGGCGGGATTGGCCGGGTCCAGGGGCACGATGCATCCGCCTGCCTTCAGGATACCCAGCATTGCGGCAATGAACCCCGTGCCCTGATCCAGCAGCGTCGCTACCGGCTCCTGGGGACGAACCTCGAGCTGCAGCAGGGCCGCTGCCCGGCTGTCCGCCAGGGCGTTCAGCTCACCATAGGACACATCGCCTGAATCGCTGGAAATGGCCAGTTTGCCCGGCTGGGCCAGGACTCGAAGCTCGAAGCACCGTCCAATCGCGGCTGCGATCACAAGATACCCCAAGTATTATGTTTATTAGTTGGGAACCCTTACTTGGCAGTATAGGCGACCTGAAAGGTTGAGGAAAGCAATGGGATGACGCGAGGCTGTAGGGTGTCAAAAGAAAATCCCCGGCGAAGGAATCGCCGGGGCAATGTGACACCGCCGACTGCCGTCAGACACGAGGTCAAGGGGGTGTGACCAGGCTGTCCTGGCGACGGCAATCTGTTCGTCGGGAGTCAGACTAGACGCACTGCCCGCCGGACGGAAATGATGATTCCTCGTGTCCTCATGACGAATGTGACTGTCGCGTCGACCGCGTCATCAGAACCGCTCCTTGAAGGGCCGCAGGTCCACCTCGTGTGTCCAGGCGCTGCGGGGTTGTTCATGCAGATGCCAGTAGGTATCGGCAATGGCATCCGGATCCAGCAGCCCGTTCTCACCGGCCTGCTCGACATGATTGGGCGCGGCGCTCCTCAGCCGTTCGCCATCGATACCCCCGTCAATAACAACATGCGCAACATGAATGCCGCGGGGTCCATATTCGCGAGCAGCGCTCTGAGCTATGGAGCGCAGGGCGGCCTTGGCCGAGGCGAAGGCGATGAATGGGCCCCCGCCGCGAACCGAAGCGGTTGCGCCGGTCAACAGGAGACTGCCGCCGCCCGAATCCAACAGTAGCGGGAGTGCCGCACGAACAAACAGAAAGCCGGCGTAAGCGCTGCCTCGCCAGGTTGACTCGAACTGTTCCGGTGTAACCTCGAGGGCAGTTCCCCGGACCATGTTGCCGGCGTTGAATAGCGCGGATGTGAGGGGGCCTACAGAGCGAACCGCATTTGCCAGCCGGTCTACTTCGGCGGGAATGCTGATGTCACCGGCCAATGCGATGGCGTTCGCGCCGGAATCCCGGATTTCGGCGGCGACGGACTCGAGGCGTGCGTTGTTTCGACCGGTCACAACCGCTGTCGAGCCACCGCGGGCAAAACGCCTGGCGAGCGCCGCGCCCAATCCTTTAGAGGGCCCGACACCGACGACCCAGGCTACGCTGGGGAGGGACTTCTGAGCGTTCACCGCAATAATTTACCCCCAGGAATCGCTGCCGACCAATTCCGTGTGTGCATGACTTCATGACAAACTCAATTCGGGCGGGCGAACTCGACCTGCCAATCAATCGGTACGGATTGTCCGCGGAAGCGGACCCTGAGTGACTGACCTGTGAGGTCATCGGTCGCGGCAATGACTTTGGAATTTGAGCGCGCGGTGACTCGGGCGACTCGGAACTGTGGCGGCACGTGAATCCACAGGGTGTAGGGCTCTCCGGCCGGAGCATTGGAACGACCCCGAAGCAGATACTTCGCCGCATCCCAGTCGAGGGTTTCGATCGAGTAGCTGCCACTGATGTGGCGTGACATTCCGACCAACTGCGGTCGGTCCAGCAACGGACGGATGAACAGCACGCGCGTGTCGTGGCCCTCGATGCGCGAATCGAGGGCCTGATGGATCACACCGAGGTCCTGCTGGCTCCAGAAGTCGAATGCTACATAGGGCTGATCAGCGGACAGACCCAACTTCTGCGCCAGATCCAACCGTAAAGTTTCCGCCGTGCTGCGCCAGTTGGTGAGCGCCACGACATCATAGGTACCTGCGACTGATTGGACTTTCAGATCGAGGATATCCGGGTAGTTGTGCACGTAGTAATCGGCCTGCACGTGTTTGAACTTGCCCCAGCTCGTATCCGCGCCGCGACTGAAGAGGTCCACGGGCATGATAGGTAAGGTCGGCATGGTCGCTTTCAACAACTCGACGCGCTCCTCGGGAAGCTCCGGCATCACGCTGGCGAGCGGATAGACAACTCCTGTGAGCGCCACGTAGGACACCAGCGTCCGGGCCTCCGCCAGAGTGGTTCCGATCCCTGTGAAGGGCTCTTCCCGATCACGGGCCGTGTCGATGACCTGCTTTGCCCGCTTGCCGATGGCTTCCTGCGGTGAGAGGTGCAGCCCGAGCTCGAGACCCTCGCCCGGCATCAGGTAGGTGACGATATGGTTGAGGAATGCACTGCCCGTGATGGAATTGAAGAGCGAGTCCATGCCTTGCCAGTTGCTGTAGAGATCCTGCCCGGTGAAATAGGAGTTGAAATAGCCGATGCCGTTGAGGGGAGTGCCAGCGGGACAGCCTTCCAGAAATACACGTGGGCCGACTGTATCGCGGATCGTTTGCAGCCGCGCCCGGTAGTTTTGCAGTAGATCTGCATCGGTGTCGTGAAGTCGCGAGTGATCGACGGTCGGCGCGTATTTGGCCACCGAGTGCTCGCCGTCGAATTTGTAGTATTCAAAACCCCATCGATCCAGTGTCTGAAAAAGATTGCGCAGATGCTCCATCACGGCGGGATGGGTCGAGTCGAGCGCCGGGGTGGAGTAATCGAGAACAAACTCTCCCTGCGCGTCGCGCAGATACCAATCCGGATGAGTGTCGACCGCGTCGGCATAGGAGTTGGGTACGAGCCACAGACCCGGATGGAGCCCCTTGTTCCTGATGTAGGTTGCCAACCACTTCGGACCGTGTGGAAAGGTCTTCTGGTTCCAATGCTCGATCCAGGCGTGTTGGCCGTTTGGCATGCGATCGTAGCCGTCGTCGAGCTCCACGTATCCGAAGCCATACGGTTTGAGGGTTGCTGCGAGCCAATCCGTATTGCGCACTATGTCGCGCTCGCGCACGTCTTCGTAGTAGTTGATCCAGCTCGACCAGACAATCGGCGCGGTCGGAAAGTAGCGATCATCGAAGGGGATGTAGTAGGGAATGTGCAGCGTCTGCTTGTAATAGTCGCGACTGACTCGGATCACTGCATTGCTGTGAACAGGCATGGTAAGGCGGAGCCGATCCGAGCTGGCAGGGTCCCGCTCCAGTGTCGAGCCGACCGGAAAATCGATGGCGGCATCGCGTTGTCGGTCAAACAGCGAGTGAAATGCCGGACTCGCCACTCGGCCGAGTGAGAAGTACATGACATCCGGGTTCACTCTCGGCAGAAAGGAGGGAATGGGAACCTCCCTGCCACCGTATAGACCTTCCACTTCATCGTTGCCCACCCAGTTCACAGGAGTGCCTTGCGGGTCGAGGAGTCGCGCAGGTTCGAGGCCGGGCGGTGCGGGGATGCTGGCGTGCAACTGCGCGTCCCGACTCGTTGAGGAGATGACCAGGGTGTCCGGTTTGAGCTCGAAAACCCAGCCGGTACGGGAACGGGTGTCACGTAACACCAAGCGATCCGGCTCGACGACTTCAGTGAACCACTGACCAGGTGCATCAAACGTGGCATCAACCAGAATCGGGCCCAACACTTCGTGCGAGGCTGAGATGACGCCCCGATCAGGGCTGACAGTGACTGTCCAACCTCCGGCCTGCAAAACGGCGAGCACTGCCAGCGCAAGCTTCATCAGCGACACTATAACCGCAACTCGCCGCTGGCGACCAGCACACCGCGGCCGGATATGCGGACCGTCTCGGGGAGCACTTCGGCGCGGATCAGGCATCGCATCGTCGTTCAAAAATACTACTATGCGTTGCCAGGCAAGTCGGAAGAGGTTTACGAGCTGCGACTCCATGCGAGCGCAGTGCGTGCTTCACTCGGCCGGGTGCACGTCACGGCCGTCCCAGCGCTCGATTTCGCCGCGGCGGGTCGACGAAAGCAACCATGGCGTCGCCGCTACTCGCTGTCGGGGAGTGCGTGCAGATCCGACAGCAGACTGTCCATGAAGCGACGCGACTTTTCGAGCGCGGCTACGTCGGTAACATCGCGGTTCACTTCCAGTACCAACCAACGGCCGTTGGATTGGGACATCAGCGCAAGCCGCGCTTCCACTCGAACGCGCTTACCACTGGCAGTGGTATGAGTCAGCTCACCGATCCAGGCACCGTACTTTGCCAGGCTCGTTTCGAGGTGAGTCACACCTCCGGTAAGCTGGGTATCCAGCAACTGATGTGTCGTCCGTCCGATGGCGACGTCCCTGCCATACCCATATAACTTCTCGGCGGCCTGATTCCAGAACAGAATGCCGCGGCCCTGCATCTCCCAGATGATGATCGCATCATTCATGTACTCGAGCAGACGGGTGTTCCAACTGTCCGGGTCCTGCTCGAGCGGTTCACCTGCGAGCGGCACATCGGGCTCTGTTGTTTCGTCAGCGGCCGGGTCAGTCCCGTTTTGTTGGCGATCCAGCGATGGCAGCCGCAGGCGATAGCCCACTCCGCGCGCGGTGCTCACGCTGAAACCGAAAGGCAGCAGCCGACGGCGCAGGCGATACACCAACAGATGCACTGCGGCCATCGAAATGCCCTGGCCGTTCTTGCCAAAGCGAAGTGCAATGACATTTCTGCCAACACTGTGGTCGGGTGCCAATGCAAACAGCTCGAGAAGCGCCCGCTCGTTGGGACTGAGCTCGATTCGCGTTGTGCCAATAAAGGCGGACAACTCACCGGCTCTCAGGACCAGCGGACCCAGATGTAGTTCGGCGCGCGACGACGTGGTCCGATGCAGAATGATTGGAGCCAGGCGCGCGTGGACTTCCGCGGCAGAACAGGGATCGGTCAGATAGTCGTCCGCTCCCGCATCGATGGCTGCCTTGCGGTCCTCAGCCTGCCCTGAGGCGCTGAGCGTCAGTATGGTCGCATCGGGACATTGCTCACGCAGTGCAGCAATCGCCGAGAAGCGTTCCCGACCGCCTCCGGTGATGGATATCACGGCGGCAGCACAGTCGCCGCGAGCCCAGACCCTGACGGCAGCTTCCAATCGCGCGTGAACCTGCACGAAAAAGCCGAATTCCTGTAGGGAACGACCGAGCCGAACCAGGTCATGGCCCGTGCCGGTGAGTAGGATTTCGCTGGGAGAGATCAACGATTACGAGAGAAAGACGCACGCCGCGCCGCTCGCGACGCAGGTACTAGAACAGCCGGGGACCCGTTCGTCAATTTTCCTGGGACCGCTTTTCCTGGGCCTGCTTGGCGGCGTAGGCGGCGCGAGCGGCGTCCATCCGACTCGAGTTTTCGATCACCCATTCCGCCAGCGCCTGCACCGGGTTACGCAAGTCTCGTCCGAGATCTGTCAGCGCGTACTCGACTTGCGGTGGCATCGTCGGGGCCACCGTCCTGGAGACGAAACCGTTTTCTTCGAGCTCCCGCAGAGTTGCGGTCAGCATCTTCTGGCTGACCTCGCCGACTTCGCGCTTGAGCGCATTGAAGCGGCGAGGTCCTTTGCCCAGCGCACGGACCACCAATAGCGTCCACTTGTCACTGATGCGGGCCAGCATCTGGCTGATCTGCCCGCAGGCGGCCGGATTGTGATTCTCGACTGATTCTTCGACCGGGCTGTCTCGAAGCTCCACGACGCTCTCCGGGAGGTTTCTCTTCGATACCAGCATACAGGAAGATACCAGGTTACGGTTAGCCCTCCGCCGCTCTGGCCACCATCGTCGCTCGAGTCCACCAGACCAGATCATCGAGCGCAGTCTTGGCCGCGGGCAGTAGATTGGCCTCGACGGCCTCAATCGGTTTGTTGCCGAACGCCGGATGGACGGCCATGAAATCACCGCCGCCGAGATACACAGCGGCATGTGTCGAGACCATTTGTAACTCGATCGCGATGTGCCGCAGATGCTCAACAGCACGCGCCGCTCCAACACCACCGTAGCCGATGGCGGTAAAGGCCTTGTGATTCCACTCCTTGTAGGCCTGATCGAGCGCGTTCTTCAGAACGCCCGTGATGGAGTGGTTATATTCCGCGACCACGAAGATGTAGCCGTCGAAGCGACCAACTGTCTGCTGCCAGCGAACCGCCTCAGCATTGCGGCTGGGCATCCACCTGTTGGAGGCGATCTCGTCGAAGTAAGGCAGCGGATATTCGCGCAGGTCGACGAGCTCAACATCCAGGTCGCCGCGCGCCTGCGCCTGCTTCAGGATCCATTGCGCGGGAGCGTCGGCATACCTGGTGGGACGCGTCGAGCCGACGATGACGGCGATTCGGGGTTTTGGACTCATGGTCTCCTCTTACGAGTTGGTTTCCTGTCGTAACCAGATTACGAAGGATCACCACCCTCAAACAAGGAGGCACTTTTTTGAAACCAGATTACCTGAAGGTGACTAGTGCGGCGCGTACCGCATCCCCAGCTGGTCAAACAGAAATGCGTAGAGGTCGGCCCTTTGATTCATGCGATTGGACAAGGCGCTGCCGATGCCATGCCCTGAGTTGGCATCCATTGCCAGGTAGATGGGATGATTGGATGCATTCGCCGCCTGGAGTCGCGCCACCATTTTGCGCGAGTGCATGGGATTGACGCGCCCGTCGTTGGCCCCCGTGTACATGAACACAGCGGGGTAGCTCGTGCCGGGAACAACATGGTGATACGGTGAGTACGCGAGCAGCGCCTTGAATTGGTCCGGGTCTCTCGTACTACCGAACTCGGTCGTGTTGAAAGCGCCGTTGGGATCGAGCTCTACACGCATCATGTCGTAGATGCCTACCAGGGAAACGACAGCACGGAACATCTGAGGGTGTTGGGTTAGTTCGGCCCCCATCAGCAGTCCGCCATTGCTGCCACCGAGGATCGCCAGATGCTCGGGCGAGGTATATTTCTGCGCAATCAGGTACTGCGCAGATGCGTAGAAATCGTCGAAGACATTCTGCTTATGCGTGAGGGATCCCTGGGTGTGCCACTCCTCACCGTACTCACCGCCGCCACGGAGATTCGCGATCACATAGACACCGCCACCATCCAGCCACAATCGCATGGTGGATCCTCCGAAATAGGGAGCATCGATGACTGAGTAGCCTCCATACCCGTTGAGTAGTGTCGGGTTTGAGCCGTCGAGCTTCGTGCCTTTACGGCGGATGATGTTGAGGGGTACGCGTGTCCCGTCTTTTGAGGTCGCGAACTCGCGCAAAACCTCAACATCCGAGAAGTTTACGGGGCTGGTCTGGGCGAGCTTTGTATCGACCGCCTGACCCGTCTTTGCCATGTAGCGTGCGAAGTACCGAGGCCTGGTATACGTCTCCACGGAGTATGCGATCGAGTCATCGTCCAAGGGAATCACCTCGGCCACCGCCGCCGGATCGGGCAGCGGCAGCGTTCCTTTTGGATGCCCGCTCATGTCGAAAATGGCGACGCGCGAGGGTCCGCCGATGACTTCCCGGACGTAGATAGAATGCGAGGTGACGATAACCGGGGCGCCTCCAAACTCGCCACCGCCCTGGATTACGGCTTGCGACTGCGGAACCAACACAGTCGCGTGCGCGAGGTTTGTGTCGCCAGCCGGAAGTCTGAGGATCTTGCCGCGGGGTGCGTCGTTATGTGAAACGAGATAAAGGGTACCGTCCGCGGCGGCTGTCACGAGTACGATCTTGTCGCTGAAGCGGCTGACGGGGGTGACTTTGCTGTTCTGATCGATGATGTAGTGCGCGAACTCGCCACCATCTCCATTCGCGACCGAGGCAATTATGAAACGCGGGTTGCGATCGTCCAGCAGCACTTCGGCAATCTTTGGAAAGTCGTCACCGAGTATGAGTTTGTCGGACGCCGGTGGAGTCCCGAGTTGGTGGAAGTAGATCTTCTGAAAGAAGTGCTGCTCTTCCGCCGGCCGCTCCGGTCCTGGGAAGCGGGTGTACCAGATGCCCTTGCTGTCGGCTCGCCAGCCTACGCTCCCACCGGCGGTGGGATACTGGACGCGGGGGATGACCGGCTCAACTTCCTTGTGGCTGGTGACATCGAAAATGTGGAGGGAGCCGTCCTCACTACCGCCGAGAGACATGGATACGGCGACCGATTTCCCATCGGGCGATGGGACGAACCAGTCGATAGCGGTCGCCCCTGTCTGGTCCAGGCTGTTGGGATCCACGATGACGACGGCCGTGGCGGGATTGAGATCCGGACCTAACACAGCCAGCATCGGATGTTGCCTGGGAGGCTGGTTATACAGCGCGAAGACTCGTCCGCCTGCCGGATGGAGCTCAGCGAAGGAAGACGAGGTGGCCGATTCCTGTTGCATCAGCCGATCAAACATCGGCTTGCGGAATGGCAGATGGTCCAGGTAGTTGCGTGCGCGATCGTTTTGCGTTCGGCTCCATTCCTGGACCTTGGGATCGCTCGTGTTTTCGAGCCAGCGGAATGGATCTTCGACCCTGACGCCATGGTAGGTATCCACGACAGTCGCCGTTCCCGCCGCGGTGGCCAACGCGACTGAACAGACAGCCAGCAATAACGAGACTACACGCATTATCGTTCTTCCCTAAACCGAAGCTGATGAGTGTAGTTTACCGGACCTCGCCCCAGGGCGGAGCCTCACCCAACTGCGCGGCCAGGAATTCGATGAAAGCGCGCACTCGGGGCGGGATCAGTCGCCGGTGGGGAGTCACCGCGTAGATACCTGTATCGGCGATGGGATAGTTGGGTAACACGACCTGCAAGCGGCCGGAACGCAGGTCCTGCCACACGTGCCAGGTCGAGTGCATGGCGATGCCGAGACCGCCGAGCGCCGCGTCCCGCAGCAGCTCGCCCTGATTGCTCTCAATGCGACCATTGACTCGCACACTCACTTCGCCGGTCTTGCGATCTGTGAGGCGCCAGACATCCCGTCGGCCGTGTCGACCCACCAGTATGAGACATTGGTGTTGTTCCAGGTCCGCGGGTGTGTTGGGGCTACCGTTGCGTCGTAAATACTTCGGCGACGCGCACAGTACTCGTCGGTTGGTTGCGAGCTTGCGCGCGATCAGATTGGAATCCTCCAACGCGCCGATGCGGATCGCCAGATCAAACCCTGCCTTCACGAGGTCGAGGGTCTCATCGTTGAGATCGAAGCTCAGCTTCACGTTGGGATGAAGCGCCAGGAACCTGGGTATCAGCGGGGATATGTACTGCTGTCCAAACATGGAAGCGGTCGTTACCCGTAAAGTTCCAGAGACACCGGTTCCGGCCTGACGCAGGCCCGCAGTCAACGTCTCGATCTCGTCGACGAGGACCCTGCCCTGTTCAGCCAGGACGGCGCCTTCCGGCGTAACGCTCAGCTGACGAGTGGTACGGTGTAAAAGCCGAACACCGAGCTCGCGCTCGAGTCGTTTCAATCGCTGGCTCGCCACCGCCACAGACAGGTCCAAGGAGCGCGCGGCAGCGCTGATGGAGCCGGAATCGAGCACCCTGAGGAAGAGCGCCACGTCGCCTATGCGGTCCATAATTATCAATATTTTATTGAAACTGAATCTAGATAGTGCCGATTCCCGTTGAAGGTGGGAAGCCCTACATTGGAAAGCAACCACATTGGAGTACCGGCATGGAATATCGGTTTCTCGGGCGTTCGGGCTTCAAAGTTCCGGCCCTCGGCTTTGGAGCAGGCACCTTTGGTGGCAAAGGCCCGCTGTTCAGCGCCTGGGGGAACACGGACGAGCGCGAAGCCAGGCACCTCGTCGATGTTTGTCTCGATGCGGGCATAAGTCTGTTCGATACCGCGGATGTGTATTCCGACGGTGCGTCGGAGTCCATCCTGGGTGCTGCCATCAAAGGGCGGCGCAGTCGGGTCATCCTTTCGACCAAACTGACGCTTCGTGCCGGCGATGCTCCCAATGATGTGGGCGCCTCTCGATCGCATCTGATTGAGGCTACGGACAAGGCTCTCAGACGTCTCGGGACCGACTACATTGACCTGCTACAGCTACATCACTTTGATGCGATGACTCCGGTAGAAAGCGTTATGTCGACGCTCGATGATCTGGTACGCGGGGGCAAAGTGCGTTATCTCGGTGTCTCCAACTTCTCCGGTTGGCAGCTCATGAAATCGCAGGCAGTTGCCGACCGCTACGGTTACTCCCCGTACGTTGCCAACCAGACCTACTACTCGCTGATCGGCCGCGACTACGAATGGGAGTTGATGCCACTCGGCCTGGACCAGGGAATCGGCGCGGTGGTTTGGAGTCCATTAGGCTGGGGTCGCTTGACCGGCAAGATCCGGCGCGGACACCCACTACCGCCGGGGAGCCGGTTGCACGAGACCGCTGGCTTCGCGCCGCCGATCGACGAGGAGCGGCTGTATCGGGTGGTCGACGCACTCGATGAGGTTGCCCTCGAAACCGGCAAGACGGTTCCGCAGATTGCGTTGAACTGGCTGCTTCAGCGGCCGACTGTTTCCACGGTGTTGATCGGGGCGCGCAACGAAGCCCAGTTGCGGGACAACGTCGGTGCGGTTGGATGGCAACTGACGAGGCAGCAGATTGATAGACTCGATGCCGCAAGCAATATCACACCGCCCTACCCGTACTACCCCTACTGGAACGGTCAATTCGCCGAGCGCAACCCACCGCCCGGGCTCAGCGCCAGGGCGAGCTTCGAATGATTGAGCAAAAGTTGGTTCGCTGGAAGCCCGGCTCCTTGTCGGCGATCACGTCGGCCTTGACGTTACCGAAGGTCGTCTGCGGCTTGTGTTTGATGCCGTCGTAGAAGGCTCTGATGATGTCTTCTTTGAACTGCTGCGTTCTTGGAAACGCTGCCACCACTGCCTCGCGCTCCTCGTCGGAATAGTCCCTGTAGGTCAGACCCAACACATCCATTTCCACGCCGGCTGTTACCAGGGCGACGGTAGGATGCATATGTTGGGGTACGCCGGGAGTCGTATGAAGCGCGATGGCGGTCCAGACCTCATATGCATCCCGCTCTGGAATCCCATGACTGCGCAGGAAGTCTCGGGCGGCGTGCGCGCCATCGACTTCGAAGCGCTCGGTGTCGCTGCTTTGGCGCGGCATCAGTCCGATGTCATGAAACATTGCGCCGGCGTAGAGCAACTCGCGGTCGAACTCGAGACCCCGGTGAATGCCGGCCAGGGCACCGAAGTGGTAGACCCGGCTCGAATGATTGAACAGCAGCTCGGTTTCGTTATCCCGGATGTACTCGGTGATGGCGCGAGCCAGCCGACTGTCGGGGATAGCGGCCGCTTTGGCAATGGTAGACATGGCATCCTCCTGTTGGCTAACAGAATACGAATCAGCTAATGTGTCTGCAATCGTCGTATTCCGACGAAACAGGACATATGCAGGCGAATGCGGACACGTAAGAGAACCGTAGTCATGGTTGCCCTTCCGGGGGTGCAGCTGCTGGACGTTTCCGGGCCTTTGGACGTGTTTGCCGAAGCAAACCAGCAGGCTGGCTACGAGGCTTATCGGCTTCTCGTGGCCGCTCGAAAGGCCGGTCCGGTCCGCAGCTCTTCCGGTGTCAGGTTGATGCCGGATCTCATCATCGGACAAGACTTCGACGGGCCGATAGATACGTTACTGATCGCCGGATGTCCGGGTGCCGCGGATGTTTCGCCGGACCCTGTTGTAGTTGACTGGCTACGCAAGCGCGCCCGCCGTGCGCGGCGTTACGGCTCGGTATGCAGCGGTGCGTTTTTTCTGGCAGCCGCCGGTTTGCTCGACGGACGGCGGGTAACCACACATTGGGCTGTGGCGGCGAGACTCGCGGAACAATACCCGGATGTTGAGCTGGACCCGGATGCGATTCAGGTCAGCGATGGCCCCTTGCGGACCGCGGCGGGAGTAACGGCAGGGCTCGACCTGGCGCTCAGGCTCGTTGAGGAGGATCTGGGGAGAGCGATTGCGATGCGGGTCGCGAGCCAGTTGGTGATGTTTTTCAAACGGCCCGGCGGGCAAATGCAGTTCAGCCGCAAGGGTGAGGCGTTGCCGGCAGGCCGCTCTGCCCTCCAGGAGTTGCAGCGGTGGGTCGCGGCCCATCCAACACTCGATCACAGTGTCGTGAATCTCGCCAAGCGAATGAATCTGAGCGCGCGGCACCTGTCACGGCTGTTTCGCAGCGAGATGAGCACTACGCCGGCGACGTGGGTAGAGCAAGTGCGTGTGGGCGCAGCGCGAAGGCTTCTCGAGGAAGGTCGAGAATCTCCGAAGCAGGTTGCCGCCCATTGCGGGTTCTCTGATGCCGACACCTTTCGACGGGCTTTCGCGCGCAATGTCGGCGTGACTCCGGCGGAATATCGAAAGCGATTCGCCGTCGGAGGGATCGGCTAATTCCCGCAGTGCATGAGGGTATGACCAAAGAGCCCGACGGGACGGCTACCTGTAGCCTCAAAATGAGCGTTCCATGACAACTCGAACAACCGGACTCGCGGCGCTGCTTACCCTCGGACTCGCGGCGTGCGGACACAGCGGTGGGGACATCGAACCGGGGATCTATCGCGCGGTGCTGCAATTGCCCGGCGGTGAGCTGCCGTTTGGCCTCGACCTGGAGCACGAGAGCTCAGGCTGGGTCGGGTATCTCCTCAACGGTCCGGAGCGGCTGAAGCTCACCGAGGTGACGGTCGACGGCTCACATCTGCAGATCAAGATGCCGGGCTACATGAATCGCCTGACGGCCGATGCCCAGGGCAATCGACTGCAGGGGGAAGTGGTCATCAGCAAGCCGGCGGGCAAGGACCAGCACTTGCCGCTGAGCGCGGAATTCAAACAGAGGTATCGTTTTTTCTCGCGCGCTTCCGCCAGTGCGGTGGATGTTTCCGGCCGGTGGTCGGTTACTTTTACCGAGGATGACGGCAAGGAAGAAGCGGCCGTTGGCGAGTTTTCGCAGTCGAATGATGTGGTGACCGGGACTTTCCTCACGGATACCGGGGACCATCGGTATCTCGCCGGCCAGGTACAGGGGAACCAGTTGTTTCTCTCGACCTTTGATGGCGCACACGCCTTTCTGTACGAGGCGAAATTGACTGGAGTCGACGGCGCGCTCGATGGCGACTTCTGGTCAGGATCCGCACTTCACAGACATTGGACTGCGAAGCGCGATGCGCACGCGGCGTTGGCGGATTCCTACAGCGTGACGGCCATGCGCTCCGGCGACTCGAAGTTTGAGTTTGCGTTTCCGGATCTGGACGGGAAGACGGTCAGCTCGAAGGACCCGAAGTTTCGCGACAAGGTGCTCGTGATTGCACTTGGGGGCAGTTGGTGTCCGAATTGTCACGATGAGGCGGCGTTCCTCGCTCCGATGTATGAGGAGTACCGAGGCAAGGGATTGGAAGTCGTTTCGCTGATGTTCGAACACTTCGGTGACTTCGAACGGGCTGCGCAGGCGACCCGGCGATTCCGGGAGCAGTTCGGCATTCACTATACAACCTTGATTGCCGGTATCTCGGATACAGATGAGGCGGCGAAGAAGCTGCCGATGTTACAGACGTTTTATGGCTTTCCGACCACGGTCATCGTCGACCGCAAGGGCCAGGTGCGCAAGATTCATACGGGATTTTCGGGTCCCGCGACCGGCGAGCACTACGAGCAGTTTGTAAAAGAATTCAAAAGTAACCTCGACCAACTGCTGGCCGAGGCTCCGGGCGGAGCGTGAGTCATTCGGACAGGTCTCAGGTCCCGGCGAAGTATTTGATCAGGTCGTACAGGTAATCGCGGCCACGGTATAACGAGTTGACCGAGATCCGCTCGTTGAGTCCGTGGATGCCGGCTGTCTCAGGCTCGTTCCACAGGCCGGGGACGCCGTAGGTGGGAATTCCAATGCGGCCGAGATGGGTTGCATCGGATGCGCCGGTGCTCATGACGGGAATCACCGGAACTCCCGGGAAGTGTTTGGCAGCGATTTTTTCCATCGGACCCACAATTTTGGGATCGAGCGGCGGTGAGACGGCCAGCGTGCGCTCCTTCATCGCCATGCGCGAAACCTTCAGCCCCAATCCAGCCACAGTGCGCTCGAGGGTAGCCTGGACCTCTTCGGGAGTCTCTCCTGGGATGATCCGGCAATTGACAGATGCCGTGGCCCGCTGCGGCAATGCGTTGATGGCATGGCCGGCAGTCAGCAAAGTGGCTACGCATGTTGTACGCAACATGGAGTTGAAGGCGCGATCGGTGGACACGATGGCCTGCGCCGACTCGTTGGTCGGATCCTTCGCAAGCGCCCGCATCGCAGCTCCGAGTGAGTCCTGCTGAAGCGCGCCCATTTTCTCGAAGTAGGTGCGCGTGACCGGGTTCATGTGCATGGGAAACTGCAAATCCCGCAATCGGATCAGCCCCTCGGCCAGCTCGTAAATGGCATTTTCCCGAACCGGGGTTGAGCTGTGCCCCCCGGGATTGGTGGCCTCGATGGAAAAATTGCGGGGCGATTTCTCACCAACGCCGAGGCCCAGGTAGGCCGGCATGCCCGTGGGGCCGCCTCGCCCCGAACCGCCTTCGTTGAGAGCAAAGGCGGCTTTGAGGAGGTCAGGCCTGTTGTCAACGAGCCAGCCTGCGCCGTTCAGGACATCCGGATGGCTCGTCTCCTCGCCGCACGTCAGTGCCAACTTGAGGGTTCGATTCGGGTGAAACCCGGCCTGATGCAGCCGTATCAGGGTGTCTGTAAAAATGGCGGCCTGCGCTTTGTCATCAGACGCGCCACGACCATAGAAGTAGCCGTCCTGCTCAATGAGCTCAAACGGATCCCGAACCCAATCTTCCCGTTTGGCTTCGACCACATCGATGTGTGCGAGCAGGAGGATGGCCGGAACCTCCGGCCTGCGGCCATTCCAGGTTACAACCAAACCACCATCGCGAGGCCGATCTGGTGGAACATACAGCGTGAGCTGCGGCTGCGAGAAACCACCGTCCCGCAGCCGTTTTTCGAGTTGCTTTGCGGCTTTGGTGCAGTCGCCGGCGGAGTACGTGGTGTTAGTCTCGACCAGCTCACGGTAAATGCTCAGGAATGCACTTCGATCCGGGGGCGTCTGCGCTCGAATGGAGCTTACGGCCCCGGCCGACAGGAGCAGGCAGGCCAAATAGCGTGTAATCCGTCGCACTGGAGACTCCAAATGTTGATCGCGACGATATGTTATCCCTCGAGTGCCTCCGGCGCGCGGCGTTTCAGTTTGATTGCGTGTTCCGGACAAGCTTCGACGCAGAGCCCGCAGCCCCTGCAGGCATCTGCATCCGCAACGAAGGCGCGCTCGTTACCATGCACGAACGTCCTGAACCGTTGCATGGGCGTCAGTTCGGCCTTCTCTTCGGCTGTCAGGACTCGAATCACCAGTACATTGTAGGGACAGGCCGGGACGCAAGGTCCCTTCGCCTCGCAACGTGATGGGTTGATTTGGGGGGCCATGACACCCGGCTCAAATTTGCAGGGCGCAGTTGCCTTGGTTGACGTTGGCATGGTTCTCCGTGAGCGGGGGAAGTCCATACCTTCTGTAGACGGCGCCGTACGAGGAATATTGTGCCCCTCGACACGCCGGTCGCGCGGATTGATCATAGGGCTCTACGGGGTCAAGGCACTCGCTGCCGATCCGAAGCGGAAAATCGATGCGATCCGACTCTATCGGCGCGAGACAGGAGCGGACTTGCGGCAGGCAAAGGCCATCGTTGAATCGATTGCCCCTCCCGGTTGACGGGAGCGAGCGCGGCTCAGCTCGCCTTCAGAAGCTCGACCAGCTCGCCGCCGGTAGCGCCTTCGAAGCTGGCATTGATCGATATCCCCGCTTCCTGCTCCGTGCGGGCGTGGATAGCACGAATGAAGCACGCGCGATTGCGGCCCGCACTCTTGGCGCGATAGAGCGCCTTGTCCACGAGAGTGATGGCTCGCTCGAGTGGGATATCAATCGCCGCGCCCTGGATCGGGAAACGTGCGCAACCGATCGACACGGTGCATTCAACGCTCTGGCCGTTCACCTCGATGGGACTGGTCTCGACGACATTCAACAGGCGGCCAACGGTTGCATTCAGCTCCGACTCACTCAACGGCTCCAACACCGCGAGGAACTCCTCGCCACCCCACCGGACGAGCGTATCCCGGTTACGCAACGTGCCTGAGAGGCGCTCGCCGAGCGCCATCAACACCGCATCTCCGGTCGGGTGACCGAGGACGTCGTTGATGCGTTTGAAATGATCCACGTCGATCAGGATCAGGCAACCCTGGAAGCCGCGATCGCGATGCGGCTGCAGGATGTTGTCATTGAAATAACGCCGGTTGCGCAGCCCCGTCAGGATATCGTGCTCGCTGGCATAACGAAGTTGGGCACCGGCCTTTCTCAAGCGACTGAACGCCCAGCTCAGCACCATGCAGATGACGATGGCCAGGGCGGCGGCGACCAGAATCGCCTTCTGCCGGAATTGCTCGGCGGCCAGGTTGGCCCGCTGCAAGGCATTGTCACGCTTGAGAATCTCGATTTCGCGCGTTTTGCGGACATCGTTGAATTTCGCTTCGAGCTCCAGCAACGAGCGTTGTCGGGCGGCGGTCAGTAGTTGCTCGCGAAACGTGCTTTCACGATGGAAGACGGCGAGAGCCATTTGCCATTGGCCGGTCTGCTCGAGCGTCTGGCCATACTCGTGCAGGAGCTCAGCGGAATCGGAAATATCACCGCCGTTGATGCCGGTGTTGATGACCGCTTCGATCATCTCTTCGCCGCGCTTCACGGATCCCGCATGAATGGTGGCGATGCCCATGTTGAAGAGGACGGTCTGCTCCAGCGCATTTCGATGCAGGGTCCTGGCAATCGACAGCGCTTCCTTCGAATACTGCAGCGACTGGGCGTATTCGTTGGTCCGAAGATAGGAGTCGGCAAGGTTGGTCAACCCCAGAGCCAACATCTGGCGGCTGCCGGACTGGCGGGCATGCGTGAGCGCTTGGATCGATGCACTGCGCTCGCCGGGCTGATCGCCGCTCCGGGCAGCAACATCCGATTGCCGCAAGGAGATCTCCGTTAGCGCCGCTTCGTCGTGATCGGCGGCGGACAGGGATTGTGCTTCGGCGAGGAGTTGGATGGCTTTGTCGAGGCGGCCGGTCAACGTGTGGAGTTGCGCTATCTTGACGAGCGCACGTGACTCGCGGGGCTTGCTGTTGGCTGAACGAGCCAGGTCGAGTGCCCGCTCGTAGGCCGCCAAGGAAGCTTCCTGCTCGCCCACAAAGTGCAGAATGGTGCCCCGCAGGAGCTCGAGCCTGAATCGCTCGATGGCCGAACCGGTCTCCGCTTCATCCAGGCGGCGCAGCTCGACTCGGGCCTCGCTGAAACGATCGCTCTGACACAGCAGATAGGCTCGTACCAGGTGACTCGCTAAAGCGGCACTGCGTACGCCGGTTCGTCCCATGGCCTCGAGCTGGCTGACGACCGCCAGAACTTCTGTGTCCTGCCGCGTGTCAGCATAGAGAGTGCCACGGATCAACAGGCTCTGGACGAAGGAGGCCTGATCCTCCGGATGGGCGTTGGCGCTTTCGAGCATGGCCACTGCCGCGTCGGGATCACTCCAACCCACCTGTTCTGCATGTGCAATGTCAGCGATCTCTCCGGACCACGCGAGCGGTGCGGCAAGAAGGACACTGGCAGCGAGGATGCGGGTGAACCGACGCAAGGGCTCGTAGCTTTAGTAAAAGGTTGCCCCGAGTATCGGCGGCAACTGGCATATTCTGCAGTGAAGCCAGTCGCCGGGCGGGCGGCTCGGCGCGGGCACCGGGCCGCGATCATGACAGACTGTGATTCAGGTCGCAGTTTGGGACCCATGGCGTTAGCGCTACCGAGTTGGGAGCTATCAGACATCGCACAAATCGACGGCCTGTCGCAAAGACTCGAAGGCGGCGGGAGTGACTTTGGACACCTGTTATTGCCGGCCGGCGCGAGTACATTGTTTACCCATGGACTCGGGGTCCGCAGTGACAGAAAAAAACGCACGGCCTCCCCACTTACCCCCAGCAGGCACACGCGACCTGTTACTGCGGACCCGGTGGCCCCGAATCCTTCACAGCTTGGTCAGCGCCTTGCTGAAAATGAGCTGAATCTCCTCCGGGAGCTGTGGATACGCAGCGGGATTGGCCTGCTGTAGCACGCAGCCCTGTCGTTCGTAGAAACGACAGGCCGCGACGTTGACGTTTTGCGTTTCGACCGTGAGCTCACCGCATCCGCGATCGCGCCCCCAGGACTCGATCGTGCTGAACAACGCGGAGCCAATACCCTTGCGTTGGAGTTCGGGCGATACGCGCAAGTCCCAAAGAACGACCCTGTCAGCTTCGAGCACACCGATGGCCCCTCCCAACCGCTCATTACCGGCATGAGCCCCGACAAGAGTCCATTTCGTCAGGTCAAAACGGGCCGGCCAATTCAGCGGATTTTCGAGCAAGTCATAGTTCTTTCGAAAAGGCGCAGGCAAGCGCCGTTCGATCAATGCGAAACCGCGTGGAGTTGATTCAACATCGAATACCGTTGTCGATTCGAACGTACTCGGCACCATGACGTGCCGATGGAGCTCACTGAGTGGCTCCCACCGGATCTCCATATTGGTCAGTCCCACGGCCCGAATTACTCAATGACAACAGGTATTCGATGCCCAGATCGGCTCGTTCGGGCTCGAGCCGTCGTAGATCACCAGGTTGCCGTCGTTCTGCAGGATCAACAGGTGACCGAGCAATCCGGCGGAGTTGCTTTGCCAGAGGATCTTTCCGCTCGTGTCGTACTCCACCAGGTTGCCGTCAGCCTGGAATATCAGCTCCGAGGGTGGTACCCCCGTAGCATCCGTCGACCAAAGGACCGTACTGCCTTGGCGAACGAAGACACTTCCGTCGGTTTGTAGGCTCAACGAGAAGCGGCCGTCCTGCGAAAGCAACGACTGGCCCGGCCGCAGGCCCTGTCCTGCAAGCGCGATTCCCTGCTGTCCGTTTGGCTGCTGTAGCGGTGCGACGCCCGAGGCCGTGAAGAGCCCCAGATTGACGGCATCGGCAATGGCCTGCATGCCGGCGTCGTTCGGATGGAGACCATCGCCACTGCCGTTGATCTGATTGAACGCCGGCCGGAAGAAAGTCGGATCGGCGGGATCGTGCTCAGCCGTGTCCTGATCGATGATTCCGTCGCAACCGCTGCTGGAGCTGCGAATGAAGGTATTGACCTGCTCCCGGATCGGCTCCTGTTGTGCGCTCCAACCTGCGTATCCTGCATAGGGGGTCAACGTGGAACAGTAGAATTTCAGGCCCTTTGCATGCGCCTGCGACTGGAGCTTCTGGATGCCCGCGATCAGATCTGTCGCGCTGGGCGGTGGATTGTGAGACGTCAGATCGTTGATGGGATCGTCTGAGAAAATCACGTACCTGACATTCGCTTGGGACAGGACGTCATGCTCAAAACGGTTCCCGGCACTGAGCCCCGCTCCATCACTCAACAGTTGATTCCCACTGATCCCCTGATTGAGGACACCGACGTTCAACCCGGCAGCGACCAGTCTCCGGGCGAGATCGTTCGTCCAGCGGGTATTTGTGTTGAAGCTCGAATTGATCCCGTCGGTAATCGACGCGCCCAAAGATACAACCGCTCCAGTAGCGGCAGCGTTTTGCACGTCCAGGTTGGTGAGGAAGAAATTGCTGCCATACTGCGCCACCGGGCTGATGCTCGGTTGAGCGGTCACATCACCGGCAGCTATATAACTGCTCTGATTGCCATTTTGATGGATCGTATCGTTGGTGACCGCGGTGGGGACCGGAAAGTAGATGCTGACCGCATAGTCAGCAACAGATTCGATCGTCATGGAAACCGGGTCGCTGTCTACTTCCGCATGCGGCGCAACGGTTACACTGGCCTGGCCGCTGAATGTCAAGGCGTGATCGGTGCCTGCTACAGCGGATGAGGTCGTGCTATTGGCCTTTGCGATGTGCACATCGCTGACGGTCAAAGGCTCTGTGCCGAACAGATTTGAAATGCGGATTCGGGCGGCGGTGCCGCCGATACTGGTTCGCACTGTTTGTCGCAACGTTTGCTGACTGATTGTGGTGGAGAAGTTTCCCGTCTGCGGAGCGACTGACCAACTTCCAGTCCATGGGATTGTCTGTGCTTGCACCGTGGGTACAACCCCTCCCAGGCACGCTGTCGGGACTAACAGACAAAACACGCGCCGTACTGTATCCATATTCACTATGCAGTCTCCTTGGAGTTCGGACGGCCTCACGGCGCAATCGCCGTGCCCAGGCAGAAGCCGGGTCGACATTGCTACGCGATCGGAAAAAGTTGCAATTTCCGCGCGTTCCCTTGAACGCGTGACACGGAGTCAGCGGCCACCCACAGCAACATAGTATGGATCGGGGACTGGCGGTGACGCCAAAAATGCCGCCAATATGCGGTATCGGAAAGGAGTTCCCGGTTATGCGCACGCCGTTCGCCCGCGCGCTTCTCATCATGGTCCTGCTGACTACAGCCGCGGCTGTTCGAGCTCAGGCACCGCCCGCGTTCGTTGAGCACTTTGCCAGGCCCGATTTCAGCAAGGTTGAAATCAAGACCACCCGCCTGACTGATGATTTCTACACCCTGGAGGCACTGGGTGGCACGAGACAAGTGGGTACAGTCAGTGTGCTCATAGGCCCCGATGGCGTGTTACTCGTCGATTCGCAGTTCGCCGCGCTGACCGAGCGGCTGGTCGCGGCGATTCAGAAGATCTCGAGCAAGCCGATTCGCTTTCTCATCAACACCCACGTCCACGCCGATCACACGGGAGGAAACGAGAACTTCGCAAAGCTCGGAGTGTTGATTTTCAGCCGCGATCAGTTACGGGCTCGCCTCGAGCACCCCGCTCCCGGGCCGGACGGCTCACCAGGGAGGCCCACACCGGAAGGAGCGTGGCCGGTAGTGACCTATGATGGTCCAGTGACCCTTCATGTGAATGGAGAAGACGTACACCTGATCCCAATTCCCAGTGCGCACACTGACGGCGACACTCTCGTCAGCTTTCCGCGGCACGACATCCTGGCCGTGGGGGATTACTTTCGCAGCACGGGTTATCCGTATGTCGATCTGAGCAACGGTGGTTCGCTCAAAGGACTGCTCGCTGGGCTCGACGAGACCATCGCGCGCGCTGGCCCGAAGACCAAAATCATTCCGGGGCATGGGCCCATCGTCGGGCGGGAGGCCTTGGTGGCACAACGTGACATGGTGCTTGCAGTGCGAGACCGAGTGGCGGCACTGGTCTCACAGGGTAAATCTCTCGAGGAGGTGATCGCTGCACAACCGACGGCATCCTTCGATGCGCACGTCCCCCAGAGTGCAGAGACCGCTAAGCAGTTCATCTGGTGGCTGTACACTGAGGTAAGGGCCGCACAACACTGAGTCCAGGCACGCGCTACAATTTACGCAGACCGAGCGTCCACCGTCAGGGCGCCAGCCCCAGATGTCAGGGCTCTGGCTAGTGAGATGTGGCTGGCACAGAGCCAGCGGGTGTCAGATAGTCAATCGCCAGCGGCAACAGCTCCGCGACCTGCCGAGCGAGTGTCTGCGGGCTCAGTCCCAACCTGACAGCCAACTCAATCAGCGTGCTCGATCCAAACACCTCATGCACCTGATCGGTGGACATGGGCAGGTTCTGCCCCGGCCGGATCCAGGAACGCACGGCCGTGTCGAGGCCGTGCTGCTGGAGATGGTCGATGATTCCCGCCAGGCCACCGTGTTTTCCGATCAGGGCGCTCACGACCGAGACCAGATCCGGGCCGATCGCACCGCCCACGAGGCCATCGAGAAGTACCATGTCACCTGATTTGTCTGTAACAAAAGGGGAGAAAGTATCCCAGGGGTGACCCGGCATCACTGTAAATAAGTGTCAAATCAACGGAGCCTCAGACACCCACTCCAATCAGCAAGGTGCCGGTGAAACCATTGGTGGTATCACCGCTCAGCGATGGGGTTTGCTGCGCAATCTGAGCTGACGTGTTATCACCGAACACGTTGTCACTCGATACGCTCACCTGCGAGAAGTTGCTGACACTCTGCGAGTAGCCGGAGACATTATTGTACACCGAGGTGCAGATGGCTGATGGCATGGCCATCTGTGAGATGAGGACGCTGTTCTTGTAGCTCGTGGCGGATGCCAGGCCGGGATAGATTTCGAAATGGATGTGGGGATAGCGGCCGGCGTAGCAGCCGGGAAATACGGTTGTGAAGGTCGCCAGGCCGCTGGCGTCTGTTACCTGTACGCCGCGAAGGTAGTTTTCGTTGGACAGGCCGTTTGAATAGATGGAGTAGTTGCCGCCGCTGTCGCAGTGCCACATGTAAATGGCATACGCCTGAAGGGGCTCGCACGACATGTTGCTGTTCACCAACGTGATGGTGAGTGTCAGCGGAAGCCCGGGGGCCGTCGTTGTGGAGCTTCCGAAGCTGCTGCGGATATCGCTGCGGACGATACCGCTGGAGGTGAGGATGTTGCTGACGCTCCCGTTGGCTGAATTTGAGCCGTCAGAGGGATAGGGGCCGTTGGTTTCCGCCGGGTCGGCGATGCAGGATGTGGTGGTGCTCGACGATGACGAGGAACCGCTGGTTGTTGAGCTGGAAGAGTCTGATGAGCTGGTTGACGAGCTGCTCGAGCTGTCACCGGACCCGCCGCATGAGGCGAGGAACGCGGCTGCCCCGCCTGAAGCCAGCCAGGTCAGCATCTGGCGGCGTTGCCGCATGCGCTCAATGTGAATCAGGTCTCGTTGGAGCTCGGGGGTGTGATGTTCGTGCTGCATTGGGCGAGTCTGCTCGAAGCGCAGCGCGAGGAACGAGTCTTTACATGAGCTTTACATTTAACGCTCAACGGGTTCGAGCGTGCGGAAAGTCACTGAGTATCGAAGCACATCCACGGCGGGAATGCTGTGTTGCCAGTCGTTCCGTACGGACCCGGAAAGAATGTATGCCGAGCGAGGCTCGAGAATCTGCGATGACCGCAGCCAACGGCTTCCGTCGCGCCTTCTTAGACGCAGTGTCGCCGGCGACAGCAGTGACACACCAACAATCGTGTTGTAGTGAGCTCTGTCCACATGCCACCCGATTGGCGTGCCCACTGTGTACTCGCTAACGAGAGCTTGCTCGAAGTCATCTGCAGGCCGATTGGCGAAGGCAGCCACCTTGGAACGAAGGCTGTGCAGGAACGGTGGAATTTCGGCCGACCGCTCCAGACGTCGGGTGCGATAGTCGTTGTGATAGCCGTATGCGAATACTCTTCGTCGGGCCTGGAAGCCCCTGAACTCGTAAGGGGCGAGGTCCAGGGTGGCGATCTCAGCCACCAGCGCGGCCTCTTCGGCGCGATCGATCAGGTCCGGCTGGTACTCAAATCCAGGGACGATTGGCGGGTATACTTTCAGCATTGCGGCCCCATATATGTGGGGTCGAAAGAGCCGGAGTCCAGTGCGGGATGCAGCACGAATACACGACGTTTGAGACGAAAAGCGGCTTCGTCGGGCTGGCCTGGAATCAACAGGGGGTGAGCGGCCTGAGGCTGCCGGCCCGCACGGAGGCATCCGCGGAGGCGGCTATCCTGCGTCGGTTGCCGGACGCGCGCCGTGCCCTACCCTCACCGACCGTCGCGCAGCTCATTTCCGATATCCAGCGTTACTTTGATGGGGAGAGAATCGACTTCTCCCAGGTGGCGGTGGATCTCGGTGTGCAGGACCCTTTCTTTTCGAGTGTCTACGCCGAGGTTCGGAAGCTCGGCTGGGGCGTGACCACCACGTACGGTGCGGTTGCGAAGACGTTGGGGGCCGAACCGCAGGCGGCGCGCGACGTTGGGCAAGCGATGGCATCGAATCCCGTGCCCTTGATTGTGCCGTGCCATCGGGTGCTGGCGGCCGGCGGGAAAATCGGTGGCTTTTCCGCTCCCGGTGGATCGGGCTCTAAGGCCCGAATGCTCGAGATCGAGGGTGTCGGGAAAAGCGCGGCGAGCCAGCCAGCCGGCGATCAGATCGGGTTTGGATTCTAGATGTCGTACGTCATCAAAGCGGATATCACGGACCCGGATGCCAGGCAGTTTTCGTTTCGGGCCGCGAAGACGATGTATGGCGGAAAGGCAATTCGCGAGCAGGATGAGATTTTTGTGTTCGCCTCGGAGACTCAGGGCGGGAAGGGACTCATCGCACGCGGTGTGGTCACGTCAGCCGCGGCAGTGGCTATCAAACGGAAAGAGCCTGGAGACAGAGTCACCCCTCGCGTGAGCATCGAGATCAAGCGTGTGGCGAAAGCCAAGCGCAGCCTCGGGAGAGATGATCTCAAGACGTTCAGGGATTGGGACGATGGCAAGCCGGAGACGGAGCTGTGCTTCAAGTTCTACCGGCAGTCCACCAACAAGATTTGCGGCATCTCGGACGAGACGGCAGCGTTCTTACGTAAGTTCTTCTAGAGAATCGGAAGCAGCCAGAAAGCCAACAAAGGCGTGTTGGACGAGCGCATGGCGTGCTGGATGCCAGGCGAGTTATACAGAGTGCCGCCCATTCCGGGTGTGAACCAGGTTCCCCTACCCTGACGAAACTCGCCGTCCGAGGCGACCAGATACACTTCTTCCGGCGGATGACTGTGGTCGGGATATCGGACCGACGGTGCCAACAATGAAACACCGACCCAGACGTCGTTCCGCTCCTCGAGACCGCCCGGGCCCACAATCATGGCGTTAGCGTGACCGGTCGGAAAGCTCTCGCTGGCTGTGTCGTCGTACGATTCGCGACGTCGCCACCGCAGTTGTGGTTCAACCGCGCCGAATGCGTCGAGCAACAACCTCAGGCAGGGATGTGACACTTCAATTGAAAGAGCGGCAGGAAGCAGCGAACAGACAGGCAACCGGATGCCTGCCGCGACGGCTATCGGACTCGCAACTTCGAGTGCGTGGAACACTTTCGCGGCCGCCCTGCGTCCGTCGGGGCTACGCACGAAATGATCGAACGCAGGCTGCGCCGCAGCGATGAAGTTGTGCAGCAGCAGCAGGGAACGAGCGTGTTTCACATTGTAACCATGGTTTCACATAACCGACCTAACTTCGCTCCCTTATTTTACTCGAGGGAGCATTGACATGAAAATTCTCGGTAGCTTGACGGGTGCGTGCCTGATACTCGTCTCCAGCCACGCTTGGTCGTGGGGCCACACCGGACACGTGGAAATCAGCAGGATCGCGATCGACAAGCTGCCTGATGAAATCCCCTCGTTCGTCCGCAACGGACTGGCAGAAGCAGCGATCGGCGAGTTGGGGCCTGAGGCCGACGAGTCAAAGACAACTGGAATCATCACCGGGGTCAGCAGCACCGGCAGCATCCTTACGACACGGACCGTCCACGACGCAGAGCGCGACAACGGTCACTTCATCGACATTGACGACTCGGGCGTCGTGGTCGGCGGCGTTGTGCCGCTGATGAATCTACCGACCACGCGCGAGGCATTCGATACCGAGCAACGCACCGGGGCTCCCGCGCAGACCCAGTATTCCGGCGGGTATCTGCCCTACCAGATCCTCGACGGCTTCCAACAGTTGCGTAAGGATTTCGGCATGTGGCGCGCCTTCCGGGTGGGCCTGTTGACATCCAGGAAGGCCTCCGACCGGGAATACTTCCTGACTCATCTGGCGCTGCGCGAACAACTGATCATTCGCGACCTGGGTTATTGGAGCCACTTCGTAGCGGATGCCAGTCAGCCCATGCATGTCTCCGTCCACTTCAATGGCTGGGGCAACTTTCCGAACCCAAGCGGATTCACGACTGCGCCGATTCATGCGCCCTTTGAAGGCTCGTTCGTCAAGAATTTCATCGATTTCCGCAAGGTGTCCGCGGCGGTTCGCCCCTACACCGACCGCGGTGTGACCACCATGGAGCAGCGGGTGCCCCTGTACCTGGAAGAAACGCTGAGTCAGGTTGTACCCACTTATCAGGCGGCCCTGCAATCCGGCAATGACAACTATGCGACCGCGAAACCAGCCGAGGTCGCCATCGTCACGAAGCAACTGGCCGCAGGGGCCGCCGAGTTACGCGACGAGATCGTCGATGCCTGGACTCAGAGCACATCCGTAACGGTCGGTTTCCCGCTGGTCAGCGTTGCTGACATCCTTTCAGGGAAGGCTGCGGTGACGCCGACCACCTTCGGGGCCGACTAACGGGGTTTGGGGCCGGCAGCCAACATGTTCATGGAGTGGTCGAGGAATGCGGAAACCAGTGCCGCCTTTTCGGTGGTGCTGAGGCGAATAATGTCCCGCAGGAAGTCCTCTGTGAACACCGGCTGCTGGTCACCCGCGGCGCTCTGCTCCTCCAGGACGACGAGGTCAATGAGGACCTTCTGAGTCCGATCCTTGCCGTTCACCGTATCCTCGACCTTGACGGCGAATCCATCGCGGACCAGGGCGAGCACGTCACTATATTTGATATACCCGGCAACGGCCGGATCGTAGAGACGGCGGTTGGGATACAGCCGGATGTCACGCGAGCTTTTCAAATGTCACCCTCACCGGAAGCGGAAGGTGACATTACTGGCTAACCGGGCACCGCTCGTATCAGGAGAACCCTGATCACCCTTTCAATGTTGGTTCGGCTACCTACAGGATCCCTGCGATACCGCAGTCACCCGCTGCCATAAAGTCATGTTTTTTCCACCGAGGCGGATGCTGAGCGTGCCGGTACTCCGTACTCCGTAGGTGGTCCAGAGCACTGTTCCTGAAGTTCCATGGTTGTTGTCGCAAACCAACGGAAACTGCGTTCCGAAGCTGTTTTCGGACTGCTCACCGAGGCGGCAATTCGCCAGGGCCGGATGATTCAGGATAGGAAACCGGTGGTACAGAGCCTCGCGGGTCAGACAAACCTGCTCCTGCTGAACGGTGTAGCGCAGGTTTTCCTCCAGGTTAGGCATGCCTATTTCGGTCGTGACTGCATAAAACTGACTCTGTGTTGAGGTGATAGCGCTAACGAGGAGGACTGGTATCGTTTTCATCGACCCAGGTTGGCAGACGGGACGGTGGGTTGCATTCCGATTCTTGCTGAAACAGTGTCTATGAACGCACGCAAGGGCGGTGCCATCTGGCGCCGGGCCGGGAAGCAGAGATAGAAGCCGGGAAAGGGCGCGGACCAGGGTTCGAGCAACCGCACGAGTTGACCCGCCGCAACGTAGGACGAGCTCAACTGTTCGGTTGGAAACGCAATGCCGAGCCCATCCACCGCAGCCTGCAGACAGAACTCCTTGCTGTTCGCAATGATCGGTCCCTCCACGGCCACCTCGAACCATTGGCCATTCTCCTGGAACTCCCACTTGTAGGGGCGTTCGTGCCCCGGCCAGCGCCAGCCGATACAGGCGTGGGAGACGAGATCCCGCGGATGTTGAGGTGTGCCGCGGCGAGCCAGGTAGTCGGGCGAGGCGACGGCGACCTGGCGCAAATCCGGACCCAGGCGCAAGGCAACCATGTCCTTCTCGATCACCTCGCCGATCCGGATAGCGGCGTCGAAGCGGCCCGCCACCAGGTCAACCACTTCATCGTCCACCGTGATGTCGAGAACGACATCCGGATAGGTTTCGTGGAAGGACTTTAGAATCGGTCGCACATACACTTCCGCAGCGGTCCGGAAGCAGTGAATGCGAACCAGTCCGATCGGCTGCTCGCGCAGATGGCTCGTTTGGCCGATCGCGGCACTCAGCTCCTCAACCGCGGGCCTCACTCGTTGCAGGAGCCGATCGCCCGCCTCGGTCAGGGACACATTCCGCGTGTTTCGATGCAGGAGCCGTACGCCCACGCGTTCCTCCAGCGAGCGCACGAGCTGGCTGAGCGCAGATGAGGACACACCCAGCTTCTCCGCTGCCCGCGAGAAATTCAGAGCTTCTGCGACGGCGATAAACGCGCGTAGCTGGCCAAAGTCGCTGGTGGTCGGCTGATTCATGAGTCCAGCTTACAAGGGCTGTAAGCGCGGGACTATTACTCGCGGCGATCCACGCGGCTAAAGTGCGGCCCCGCAATCGATAGAGGTACCACCTATGAAGAACTGGTTGATTACCGGCGTGTCCCGAGGCTTGGGCAAGGCTTTGGCAGAGGCTGCACTGGCACGGGGCGACACCGTAATCGGAACTGTGCGTGAGGGCGATCCGCTCATCGCCAAAGGCGCCGGCGTATTTCACCGCCTGTCCCTGGACATGCGCGATCCAAAGGCCATCGAGGCGGCCGCGTCACGGACGTTTGAGCTCGTCAATCGTCTGGATGTTGTGGTCAACAACGCCGGCCATGGGTTGCTGGGCCCAATCGAAAGCGTAAGTGATGCCGACATGACCAGCTTGTTTGAGACCAACGTGTTTGGTCCAGTGCGACTGATCCGTGACGTGTTACCGCGGCTGCGTGCCCAGCGATCGGGTCACATCATCAACGTCACATCGATCGCTGGCCGCGCGCCCAATCCAGGCTCAGGCGTCTACGCTGCGACGAAGTCAGCGTTGGAGGGACTGTCGAAAGCGTTGTCTCAGGAGTTGGCGTCTTTGGGCATCAAGGTGACCGCTATCGCTCCGGGCGCATTCCGGACCGATTTTCTCAGCGATCATTCGATCCGCCGGACTCAGGCGGGGTCGGAAGACTACGCTGCCTCCGCCGGCAAAGTCCTCGTGGCCCTGGATCACATGGCGGGCCGACAGATCGGGGATCCAGTGAGGGCTGCGCAGAGCATTCTCAAAGTCGTGGATTCAGACACGCCGCCCTTGAATCTGCTCCTCGGCACCGATGCGTTGCGACGCGAGCGCGAGAAGCTCGACAATCTCATTGACGAGATGGATCGTTGGGAGGCCGAAACGCGATCCACTGACTTTCCAGGCTAGTTCGAAAACCAGGCTGAATGGATGCGGCCGTCCGACTCGACAACGATGCGGAACTCCCGGGTGCGCCGTTCGAATTTAACGTCGTAGATATCGGCTCCCCCGGGTGACACGCCTTTGAATGAAAGTGTTTGCAGAGGGCCGGACTCTGCAATGGCTTTCTGGAGCCCGGGGAGCTGCTCGCGGGTCAACTGGGCCAGCTTGGATCCGAGCTCATCGTAGCGCGGATTTCCGCTGGCCAGGCCTGCAATCAACCTGCGCAGAATGGCTTCGCTTTCGGGCGCGGGTGTTTGATCCTTGATTCGCTTGTGGAGCGCGGTCGAAGATTCGAGCGCCTTTTCAGCTTCGGCGCCTTCGAGTCGATGGGCCACCTGCTCCGAGCCATTCTGGTAGAGAGTCGCCGTAGCGGATTGAAACACCCAGCGCGCATCCACTGCCTTTGTGAAGTACTCCTGATCGGAAGTTGGAAACACTTCGATCGGGCCCTGTCCCTGGATGCGTGCCTCGAAATGAGCGCCATCACGCCGGAAGGTCGCGATGTCACCGTCGTTGAGTCTATAGGCGCCCACTGGGAATCGCTCCGGGGGGACTGCAGCCAGCGTTCGCTCGGTGGGGCCAAAATCAGGCCAGTGGTACTCGTACGCGATGGTTCTCACCACGTCGGACAAGACCTCCCATCCAGCATCGCCGCTCGTCATAACCACCGCGCCGTCGCCATTTTGATAGGCCACCAACTCGCAGCGGTATCCTTCGTTAGCGCCGCCGTGAGTGAAGTACTTGTTGGATGTGCTGCCGCCCACACGGAAGCCCAAAGCCTGTTGGCCAGACACCGGTGCGAGCATTGCGTGAGCGGTTCCCAGGGGTAGGACACCACCGGGGGCTCCGGAGAGCGACTTCTGCACACTGATCGCAAGGCGGGCCAGGTCCGACGGAGTAGTCCACAGTCCGGCGGCGGCTTGTTCCGGATATACGTGCGGCCCTCCTTTGACGGGGCTACCGTCCTCGCGATAGGGCGTCGCTGCGTGCGTCAGAAGTGTTGCCGGTGCCGGTTGCTCGTAGGTGCTGTGTTTCATGCCCAGAGGCTGCAGCACGGAGTCGTGCATCAGCTTTGCGAAGGGCATACCGGTGACATCCACTACAGCCTGTTGGACGATTTCGAATCCGCCGCCGGAATACCGCCATTGGGTACCGGGGAGAATGTCCACCCGGATGGGCTCGTTGTTGGCGGGCGGCTCGCCATTCAAGATCTGAACGAGCGTGGGGAGTGGCGCATCCGTCGCATAACCGCCAAAGCCGTGTACGGTGACACCCGCCGAATGAGTCAGCAACTTTCGCAGTGTCACTGTCGACTGTTGGGTGAATTTGTTCTCAGGTAACTTCCAACTCGTGAGGTATTGATTGATATCGGTATCGAGATTGAGCTTGCCTGCCTGCACCAGGTGCAGGACTGCCAACGTGGTGACCGGCTTGCTGATGGAAGCTGCCTGAAACACCGTTGCCGGAGCAACGGCCGGTCCCCCGATCACGGTGACTCCGAAGCCGCGAGCCCATTCCAGTTTGCCCGCGTGAATGACCGCGACGCTGACACCCGGGACGTGGAGGTTTGCCATCCGGTCTGATAACTTGTTGGACGGGAGGGGTTCGCCTTTCACCAGAACTGGCGGCAACAACTGGTTCTGGATCCGTTGGATGTGCTCCTGCGTACTCGTCGCAGCCCGTGCATCGGCGGCCATCGTGCCGAGGAGAATCAATCGAATGAAATCTCGCGCGTACATCGGCTTTTTCCTCACAGACGATACCTGACTCTCAAGACCCTGACTCACACTTCTTGCAGACGAGGCATTTGCCGAGCGCCTCCGCACGCCCGTCAGCCGTTGTTGTCCAAGGTCGGTTGATCCACGGAGGGTTGTGACGCACGTGTTGCGTGTGGCCACACTCGAGGTCTGCCACCCAGTGGCCCTCATCGTCCTGATGGAATCCGATGATCTTTCTGTCGACGCCGGTCATCCAGGCACCGCGCCCGCGTTGGCCAGTCGAGCTTCCAACCACTCCGGCATGGCCGGCGCGGGCTTTTCCAGTGCATTGGCCTCCATCACGCGCTGGAAATACTCCCACAGCTCATCCGCTGTGGTTCGCCCGCCGTCAGCAGGTTTCGCCTGCGCTTTGAGAGTGAACCGTTTGAGATCGCTTTTCTTCAGTTGGGTCAGCACCCATTGATGCAGGTGGCGGCTGCGATCGGAATCGAGCACCCGATTCATATATTGCGTGAGCCGGAAACGCCTCCCATTACCCAACGGTGCAAAGAACTCGCGGTCGATGTCCTTTTCGATCGGCGCCAGAAAGACTATGAGCTCCCTCCCGAGCTGGGTGAGCCCGACAGCGCGGAAACGGCGATCGGATTCATTTGAGTCCTTGACGGCGAGCCCTTTCGCGACCAGACGGCTGACCAACTTCGATGCCCCTCCCTTGCTCATGCCGATCGCCTGGCCCAGCGCAACCGGCGACCACCGCTGCGGCCGATATAACTCCCGCAGAGCAGCCCATTCCGAGGCGATGATTCCTGCTTCTTTCAGCAGGTGGCCGAAGTTCTTCGCAAAATGCTGATGGGTGTGTCTAACCCAGTAGTTGAGATGCGATCGCGCTGGCCTGATCGGCTCCAGGATCACGCGCGGCTCTCCGGCCCATTCATCTTCAGCCCATTCCGTGTCCATGCAAGAGGCTCCGCAGGGGTGTACCCGCGAATAGTAGTTCGCCAGGAAACTACTTTGTGCGGACAATCCCCGCGAAGAGGCCCCAAAACTCAGCCACCACTCTTTCGGATTAGACTGGGGACACACGAAGGCGGTATGCGCCGAGGCGATGGCATCGTTACCTTGGAGCGGTGTGAAGCAGAGGAGGTTTTTGTGTCACAGCGATGGCTCATCACTGGCAGCTCGCGCGGCATCGGGCGTGCGCTGGCGGAAGCGGTACTGCAGGCAGGTCACCGACTCGTGGCCACCGCGCGCGACCCGAAGCAGCTCGAGGACCTCTCTGATCGCTTCGGGAAATCCGTCTGCGTGACCCCGCTCGACGTCACAGACCCTGCCGACGCAGACAGGGCCGTGCAAACTGCCGTGCATGAGTTCGGCGGACTCGACGTTCTCGTAAACAACGCCGGCTATGGCAACGTGAATTCCGTTGAGGACACACCCCTCGAGGACTTCCGAGCCCAGATTGAGACGAACCTCTTCGGCACGATCATCGTCACGAAAGCTGCGATTCCGCTCATGCGTGAGCAGCGGAGCGGTCGCATCATTCAGATCTCGTCCGTCGGCGGTCGAGTGGGCGCACCGGGTCGGGCGGCCTACTCAGCCGCGAAATGGGGCGTCGAGGGATTCTCGGAAGCGTTGGCCAGGGAAATGGCACTCATCGGCGTGAAGGTGACAGTGGTCGAGCCTGGCGGCTTCCGCACGGATTTCGCTGGTTCCTCCACGGTGCTGGAAGCGGGTCGACCTGAATATGACGCAGTGGTCGGCGCAACTGTGCGCATGCAACAGGAATACAACGGTCGTCAGCCCGGCGACCCGTTACTCGCTGCCCGAGTCATCCTGGAGGTGGCTGCGATGGATGAACCGCCCTTTCGCCTGGCACTGGGAAGTGATGCCGTAGGTGCGATCGTCAAGGCAGACCTTGCGAGGCTGACAGAGGTCGAGCGATGGCGAAAACTGAGCGTCTCCACCGACTTCCCCGCCGGTTAGAACACGAACTGCTGCCCGTCGATCTAGCCACATTGGAGCACCAGCCAAACGTTGTCGAAGCGTCCGGCACGCGCGGGCTCTTCCTCAACCCAGAAGTAGAGCATCCCCGCATCGCCCCACATGACATCCAACTCGTCGTCTGTGTCCATCTGAAACAGAAGCCGCCACTGTGCACTACCCGCCTGCAACGAAGCCGCGCGCGGGTCGTTGTAGCCGCTGCTGTCCCCACAAAAGATCCCATGGCTGACGAGCTGACACTCTAACTCCATGCAGTCGCCTTGGACTGGACTGGGAAGGCCTGACACCTGGTGCTTCGGACGATCGCTGAAAGGCGCATCCCCAATTGCCCCAAACTCGTCCAACTCGGTGTCATTGAACGCGAATGCCTGCACGCTTTCACGCTCCCAGGGAGGAAACACCGAGATGCGCTGGAAACCGATCGAGTGGGCCTCGTCCGGCCGGGTGGGCGGATCAATATCAGGAACCTGTACAACCGCCCAACCGCCACGATCCTTTGGATCGAACCCCCATGGCTGGAACTCAGCATCGTAAAAGAAGAGCAGCGCGCCCTCGCTCGGCAGCCAGTCGATAGGAAGGGCGGAGGTTAGTTCCGACAATGAGAGTCGTGCGAGAAACGTCAGAGGCCGATCACCACGGTGCGGCCACCTTATGTTCGATGGGAGACGTGGATCGCCGCCAAAATACGAGCGAGTGGCCGTATCCTGCTTTATCACATGCACTGCAGGCACGGCCAACGGCTCTACGAGTTGCCGGATATCTCGCGACGGTTCCGATTGCTTCCTGCTTCCAAACAGGGCCTTGATGAAATTCACGTATGCTCGCTCCCCCCAATTGGGAGCGAATCATACTAGAGCAGCTTATCGAGTGTGATCGGTAACTCTCGCACCCGCTTGCCGCAGGCGTTGTAGACAGCATTTGCAACCGCCGCAGCGACGCCGGTGATGCCGATCTCGCCAATGCCACGAGCACCCATGGGCGTATGCGGATCGGGAATATCCGTCCAGATAACATCGATCTCGGGTACGTCCATGTGTACAGGGACATGGTACTCGGCGAGGCTCGGATTCATGATCCGACCATTACGTTCATCAAACTCCGTCTCTTCCATCATCGCCAGACCGAGCCCCATGACGATACCGCCACGGAACTGGCTTCGCGCGGTTTTGGCGTTGATGATGCGCCCGCAGTCATAGGAGCCGAGAATGCGACTGACCCGCAGCTCGCCGGTCACTGCATTCACACGCACCTCGCAAAATACCGCGCCAAATGAATGCATCGACCAATGTTTGAGCTCCATCGGTACGGGCGCACTTCCCTCGACCGAGAGATGGTCGCGCTTCGCGCGCGAAAGAATCGAGGAATAGCTCTCGAAGCGATTGTCATCGTCGAGCGCTGCCAACCCGCCATCACGACTTCCGACATCGCGCGCTTTGAAACCCGCCAGCGGGGAGTCCCTATCAGCCAACTTCAACAACTCGGTCACGAGCTGCCGATGCGCAACCACCAGCGCGGCCCCGGCAGATGCTGTTTGAGATGAGCCTCCCGCGAGGAACATCCCTGGATAGCTGGAGTCACCGTAAGCCACGGTCACCTGATCCATGGGCAGCCCCAGCCGTTCAGCGGCAACAATGGTCATCGTCGTCTGGGTGCCCATCCCCATCTCGTGCGCGGGGATCTCTATATACGCGTGTCCGTTGCCGGTCAACGTGAGCCGCGCAACACCACCGGGCATCCGGTAGTACGGGTAGGTCGCAGTCGCGCAGCCCATGCCAACAAACCACTCCCGATCCCTCACCCCACGCGGGGTAGGATTACGCTTGGACCATCCAAATCGTTCGGCCCCTGCGCGCCAGGCTGCTACGATATTTCGTGAGGAAAACGGCAGTCCCTCGGCAGGGTCCTTGTCGGGCTCATTCCTGATGCGCAACTCAACAGGGTCGATACCGAGCTCAACGGCCATTTCATCGACCGCTGATTCGATCGCGAAGGTCCCGACCGACTCACCCGGTGCCCGCATGAACGTGTTGGCGAGCATGTCGAGCATCGTCACGTCCTGAGTAAGCCGCAGATTGGGCGCGGCATACAGATGACGCGAGCAAAGTGTGAATGGTTCGGGCATTGAGTTGTACGCTGTCTTGGGCGCGACGCCTGTGTGAATGAGCGCCTCAAAATGGCCGACACTCGATGCTCCGATCGCAACGCGTTGCTCGGTCAGCGTACGGCCGCCGACAGTGCGATAAACACCTTCACGTGACAAGGTGAGTCTCACAGGCCGACCGGCAACCCTCGCGGCCGCGGCAGCCAGGATGTGGTGATGCCACAAGGTCTTTGACCCGAAGCCGCCGCCCACATATGGCGACGTAACGTGAACTTGCTTCTCTTCGAGACCGAATACCTGCGCGAGTGTCCATGCCGTTTGCACCACAGCTTGCGAGGCATCGTGGACAACCAACTCGCTACCTTTCCACGCAAGTGTCACCGCGTGAAGCTCGATCGGATTATGGTTATGACGCGGAGTGCGATAGACGTGGTCCACCTTGCGCGCCGCATTGGCAAGCGCCTTCTCCGCATCCCCATGCTCAACCTTGAGCTCCTCACCTTGAAAGGTTGCCTGCTCCGTGTGGCGCGCCTTGGCTTCCGCAAAACCCGTCAGCGCCGGCTCGGGGGCGTAAGTCACTTGGATCAATGACTTGGCGTGATCGGCCTGCTCCTGGGTGTCGGCGAGAACAACCGCGACGGCCTGACCGTTCCAGCGAACGCGGTCGTCCTGCATGACAGATAAACTGTCGGGGCCGGCCGCCTTCGGTTGGGATCCAAAGGCAGGCATGGCTTTCATGCGTGGCGCGTTTTTGTACGTCATGACCAACACGACGCCCGGCGCGGACTGGGCAGCTTCGGTTTCGATTGAGGCAATGTGACCCTTGGCAATCGTGCTGAACATCACGGCGGCATAGACCATGCCGTCCAAGGGAAATTCGGCTGCGAACGGGGCCTTGCCCTGTACCTTCAGCGGTCCATCCAGACGCGAAGTCGAGCCCCCAATCAGCCCGCGACGGCTTTGAATCAGCGGGTCCGGTTCTCCTCCCGGCATCCAACTGTCTGGAGCGAGTTTGACCGCCTTTTTGAGGGCAGCCTGCGCTGCATTGGAAATGACGCTCATGCGGAAACTCCTGTCAGCTCGGACAACACTGCGACCACAGCGCGACGTGTCAGATCTATCTTGAAGGCGTTGTCGCTGAGCGGTTTCGCATCGGCCAGCTCGGCGTCGATGGCACTTTGGAAGTTCGCAACTGAGGCGCGTCGTCCCCGCAGGGTCTGCTCTAATTTCCAGGCTCGCCAGGGTTTGGTTGCGACGCCGCCCAATGCCAGGCGCAGGTCCTTTATTCTTTCGCCAGCAACGTCGACTGCAGCGGCGACCGAAACCAATGCGAAAGCGTATGAGGCGCGGTCGCGTACCTTCCGATAAGTAGACTGCTTGCCGAATGGCAGTGGAGGTAGCCCGACGGAAGTGATGAGCTCACCCGGCTGGAGCAGCGTCTCGATCTGAGGTTGATCGCCTGGCGGCCGGTGAAAGTCTGTTAGAGGCACCACCCGCTTTCCTGCTGTTGACTCGAGATGAACCTCAGCCCCCAACGCCGACAGGGCGACGCACATGTCGGAGGGGTGAGTTGCGACGCACTGATCGGATGCGCCCAGGATTGCGTGCATGCGATTGAATCCGTTGATGGCATCACAACCCTGACCCGGTTGGCGCTTGTTGCAGCGCGATCCATCGTCATCGTAGAAGTAGACGCAGCGGGTACGTTGCAGCAAATTGCCGCCCACGGTCGCCATATTTCTGATCTGCGCTGAAGCGCCGGCAACAATTGCGCGCGTCAAGACAGGAAAGCATTGTCGGATCACCGGATGTTCGGCGACGGCGGTATTAGTTGCAGCGGCGCCGATCAACCAGGAGCCGTCTGCCTGCTCCTCTATTGCGCTCGACAGACCGGTGACATCGATCAGGGAGGTGGGTCGCTCGATCGTCTCGCGCATCAGGTCGACGAGGTTGGTACCTCCACCCAGATATTTGGCGGCACTGGTTCCTGCGAGCTTGATCGCTTCAGCGACATCATGAGCGCGGGCGTATGTGAAGGGAGTCATTTCACTGCCTCCGCGTAGGTGTCGGTGATCGCACCAACGATTCCGTTGTATGCGCCACACCGGCACAGATTTCCGCTCATCCGCTCGCGCAACTCATCGGAGCTGAGGGGTATGTGCTTTGAAGCAATGTCGTTGGTTACATGGCTCGGCACCCCACGCTCGAGCTCGGCGATCATTCCGATGGCCGAACAGATCTGCCCGGGCGTGCAATAACCGCACTGGAAGCCGTCGTGTTCGATGAAGGCGTCCTGCAGTGGGTGTAGCCCGTGCTCATCTGCAAGGCCCTCGATGGTGGTGATTTCGCGGCCGTCGTACTGGGCGGCCAGGGCCAAGCAGGAAAGGATGCGTTGGCCTCCGTCGACCAGGACCGTGCAGGCGCCACAAGCGCCCTGGTTGCAGCCCTTCTTTGCGCCAAAGAGGTGAAGATGGTCGCGCAGCAGGTCGAGAAGAGAGGTGCGCGGATCCGCGTCAACGCTCGTCGGCTTGCCGTTGATAGTGAATTGCATGAGCGTCCTCCGCCCGTCTGTTGGACATGGAGAAGCAATCAGCATGCCCCTGGAGCGGGGCAACCCAGGTTAGCCTAGGCTGTAAGCCCGATACATGACAAACTACGCAGATGAACCCATGGATTGGTAGAGCAGCGGCGACAGCCGCCGTGGCAACTGTCGCAGGATGCGTATCGGCAGGATCACCGATTGTGACCAACCGGTTGCAATTGATCAGCGTCGGATATACCGGCTGCCAGCAGTCGGACAATGCCATCTCAAACGTCGTAGCTAATCTCGATGGCAGCGGGCTGTGGACCGTGACCTGCAAGGGAAAGGTGTACCGCTGTTCCGCGGTGAACCCCGAATCTTACAGTTGCGCGCCGGCGGTCGATTGACCCGACCGTCAGTTGGTGCGAGCCAGGGGGCGGATCCAGATGTTGCGGAAGCGAACCAGCATATGGTGGTCCTGCAGCTTCACCGGCATATCCGGATCATGTACCACCCACTTCGGCAACGCATGATGCACCGTCGGGCCGAGCAACTCCGTGTGGTCCTGAGTCACCACTCCGTTCAGGAGCACGGTGACATAGCCGGGCTTGCTGACCTTGCCACCCGCAAAGCGGGGCGTCGTGAAGAGGATGTCGTATGTCTGCCACTGACCGGGCGGCCGGGCTGCATTGACCAACGGCGGCGACTGTCCATACAGGGCTGAAACCTGGCCATCGGCGTAGGTGATGTTGTTATAGCCATCCAACACCTGCACCTCATACAGACCGGCCAGAAATACACCGCTGTTGCCTCGCTCCTGGCTGTGCCCCTGCGCAGGGGTCGGCTCGCGGAACTCAACATGCAGTTGATAGTCGCTGAATTTCTGCTTCGTGACGATGTCGCCGGCGCCCGCCTGGACTTCCACGTAGCCGTCCTGCACCTTCCATTTGGCCGGACCGCCGCCCTCCTCTGCCGCCCAGGCATCGAGTGTCTTGCCATCGAACAGGATGATTGCATCAGATGGCGGCTTGCCTGCCTGCTGATCTGAGCTGGAAGTGCCCGGGGTGACTGGTTGGGGGTGCGGACGACTGCCGTCGTGTACGTGCCATTTGCTTCCGGGCAGCAACGGCGTATCTGTGTAGCCCGTTGGTGCCTCCTCCTCGGCACCCGATGCGATGCCTGCGATCAGAACGGCGGTGAGGAGCAGCCCAATGTGTTTGGTGTACGTCATGCCAACCCTACCTTTTTCAATACTTCCAGCGGAGGACCGTCAAACCGCGGCAGCGGTGTATTCCCTATATACCGAAGGTCTGCGCGCCCTTGCGGTGAAGTGTAGAACCCACCCGTAGTCAGGTCGCGATAGCGCGCGAAGAAGCGGGCGGCCTCGAGAAACTCCGGCTTCGCCTGCGGCACAAAGCAGATGTCATCACAAATCTGGTGCACCTGTTGAGTGGCAATCTCCACCAGGGGCTTCGAGAACCGGCGTTGGGCCTCCGAGTCCATCCAATCGAGGCCTTTGAGCACGAGATCCCGATCGTTGCGCTGAACTGGATACGGGGCGCTGATCCACTCGTCAATGAGATCCACGACGCCAACCTGCGAAGCGCTCGGCGACACTGCATCGGCCGGGAGGATCGTGTCGCAAAGCAAGATGCAGCGGTCTCTCTGCGGTCCGGTAAGTGTCAGCGGCCACAAGTCGCCGGCATGGTAGATCCGCTGTAGGTCGGGGTCGGTGCCGTACGGCCGGCCCCGGGCCAATTCGGCGGCCTCCAACTGCGCAAGCGGGATAACCGCCGAGGCGGCCAACATCCATTTGATCGTCTCACGCCGATCCATCACAGCTCCCGTCGCCGCATACGGCCTGCAATATGATCGCCCACGCGCCAGGCGTTGGCCATGATGGTCAATGTCGGATTCTTATCCGCGTTGGAAGGAAACGGGGCCCCGTCTGCCAGGAAGAGATTGCTCACCTCCCAGGTCTGACACCATTTGTTCACGACCGATGTCTGCGGATCATCGCCCATGATGGCGCCGCCGATTTCGTGAATGATGCTGCCACCCGCGGAGATCGCCTTGGTGCCGTCTGCTTCGGGCCGGTTCCGAACGCGGCCGCCCATCGATTCGATCAGGTCGGCAAACGTTTTCTGCATATGGGCGGCCTGCCGGGTCTCGTGCTCGGACCACTGCCAATGGAATCGCAACACCGGAATTCCCCACCGATCCTTCACGGTTGGATCGATCTCGCAGTAGGACTTCTCGTTGGGAATCATTTCTCCACGGCCCGAGAAGTGGACAAATGAGCCGTAGTAACGCCGGGCATCCTCCTTGAGCTTCGCTCCGTAGCTGCCGCCGGTCAGCCATTCGAGGCCCTCCAGGGTGTCGAAATCGGGCATGCGCCGACCGCCGCCGAATTCGATATGGTAGCCCCGCGGAAAATCCAACTTGCCGGCGGCCTGCGCTTTGTAACCCCACCACGGCACGTACAGATGCCCGCCCGAAGCGCCCTCCTCGTTGTGTGGCGGTAGGTTCTCGAGAATCGGCACCTGGCCCCCGAGCGAGCTGCCGACTGTATCCATCAGATATCGGCCCAATCGCCCACTCGAGTTGGCAAGTCCCTCGGCAGAGCCGGACGGATGCGAATTGAGCAGGATGCGAACGGATTCAAAGGCGCTCGCGGCAAGCACAACGGCCCGGGCGTGGACCTCCAGGGTTTTGCCGCTGTGGCGATCAACGAAGCGCACTCCCGAGGCTCGGCCGTTTTTGTGCAGGGTGACTTCGGCGACCATTGCGTCGGTGACTATGTCGAGCTTTCCGCTCGCAAGCGCGGGCGGTAAATGTACGGTAGTCGATTGGTAGTTGGCGCGGATCGAGCACCCGTTGCCACACGGTGTGGCCCAGAAGCAGGGCACACGCTTTTGCATGTCCTGCGCAATGATTTTTTGGGCCGTCGGATTCCCCGGATGCAACTTCGCCGGGGCGGTTCTCCAATCCAACGCCTGGGTCAGTACGGCTCTGTGCCCGGCTATGGTGGGAAATCCAAGCTTCGCGGAGTGCTTCTGGACGAGCAGATCACTGACGATCGGCTCGGGCGGCGGCAGCAGGCAACCTGGAGACGAATCGGGCGTGTTCTCCAGGCCGTCGTTGGCTCCATAAACGCCGACCAACATTTCAACTTTGTCGTAGTACGGTGCCAGGTCTTCGTACGCAATCGGCCAGTTGATGCCCAGTCCATCGCGTGACTGAGGCTTGAAATCATAAGGGCCATTGCGCAACGAGATCCGTCCCCAATGGTTGGTCCGCCCTCCGAGCATCCGCGACCGCCACCATCTGAACGGTGTCTCGCCTTCGCCAGTCCCGACGCTGTAGGGCTCGCCAGGCACCTGCCAGCCTCCGTCGATCGTCGCGTCATAGAACCCAAAGCTTTTGTCGGGAGTATCCATCCCGCGCAGCGGCGCGACATCGGGAGTCTGAAACATCGCCGCCTCGGAGGCGTCGTACTTCCTGCCGGCTTCCAACATCAGCACACGCACCCCTTCCATGGTCAGCGTGTAGGCGATTTGCCCGCCACCGGCTCCTGAACCAACAACGATGACGTCATAGTCCTTATGGGCGGCTGCCCTGGCGTTGATGAACGGCACCGTCAGGAGCTCGCAATACCCTTGAGCACCGGCCTCGTTTCAACATGCAAGGCGGTGGACATCAGAGTCAGGCTGTTCTGGAAGCTCACTTCAATGCGTCTCTCGATAAAATGAATCGTTACGATGTCGAAGTGCGGCGTCTCGTAGTATCGCCACTGCATTTCGAAAGTCTGCGTGTCTTTCCAGGCGCCGGCCACTGCGACTTTCGCCGGATGCCGCGGGCTCGGATCGACACCAATCAACTCGACCCACTGGGGCGGAGTGCCGGGCAACTCTGTTTCGCCGTCATGCCAGGACCCCAGGCCGCTCGTGATTGTATGGATCTTGCCATCTGCTTCGAATGCCAGACGAACGCCGTCAGGTCGCGAGGCGATCGACAGTTGGGTCACGCCGAGCGAGTTCGACTCGATTCTGTAGACCGAGTCGGGCCGGCCCGAGGGCGTGGTCCCCACAGACACTGGCAACGTCCGGGCAGGTGCCGTGCCTACAGGTACCGGCAAAGTCAGGGCTGCAAGCCGCTGTCGCAGGTGTTGCCACGCGTCCGGCTCCGGAGGCGCGTGATCGTTCATCGCCGGCAAAAGATGCTCCCACACCAGGTTGAGGAGACCCTGCATATCCATCGTCTGACTCGTCATCGCAACGACAGCATCCTGATCCGGCAGGACGATGCAGAACTGCCCGAACGCCCCATCGCCGCGGAAGCCATTGTGACGGCATCGCCAGATCTGATAGCCGTAGCCCTGGTACCAGTCATCGGTACGTGGATCTTTATCCGCAGGAGGCGTCTGCCGGATGTGAAACCTCGTCGCGTCCGCAATCCACGTCTTCGGCAGCAACTGGCGACCGTTCCAACGACCCTGCTGCAGATAGAACTGACCGAACTTCATCAAGGTCTCAGTGGTGGCACTCAGCCCCCAGCCGCCCGTGTTGATCCCGAGCGGGCACACTTGCCAGCTCATCTCGGGGATTCCCAGCACCGCGAAGAGGCGGGGCCGCAGGTATTGGTTCACCTGTTGGCCCGTCACTTTCTGCACAATGGCCGACAGCATGTAGGTCGCGGCGCTGTTGTAGAGAAAGACGCTGCCCGGCTGAAATTCAATCGGCTGCGCCAGAAATGTTTTGACCCAGTCATGCTCGTGGGTAACGACTGGAGTTGCGTCCTTGGGCATTCCGACTGACATTGTCAGGAGGTGTTCCACGTTCAGCGCAGCTAGATTCGCACTGATGGTTGGCGGAACCTGCCCCGGAAAGAAGTTCACCACCCTATCAGACAAATGCAGCTTGCCTGCGGCGACGGCAAACCCAACCGCAGTGGAGGTAAAGCTTTTGCTCAGCGAATAGAGCAAGTGTGGAGCTTGGGCCCGATACGGCGCATACCACCCGCCGGCCACAATATGCCCGTGTCGGGCAACGACCAGGCTGTGCAACTCGAACGAGCCCGCTGCTACGGCGTCCAGGAAGGAATTGACACCCCGCGGGTCGAGCCCGGGCGATGCGGCTGCCGCCCCAGCATGGAGGCCTGCCGCCCGGGCAAGCGGCCCTGCCGCCCCCGCAGGGGGGCCGGCCCCGAGTCCGAGGCCGGCCGTCAACATAGCGAAGGTTGACTGCGTCACGAAGTCGCGACGCCCTGCATCAATAGTTCTGCGGCACTGCATCCGGCCTATCTTAGAAGAAAAGCCGGATCAGGACAGCGTCACCCGCCGTCAGTGCAAGTCGAAACGATCTAGACTCATGACTTTGGTCCAAGCCTCGACAAATTGGCTCAAGAAACGATCCTGGCCGTCGGACGAGGCATAGACTTCAGACACGGCTCGCAACTCGGAGTTGGATCCAAACACCAGGTCCACGGACGTTGCCGTCCATCGCGGCTTGCCCGTCTTGCGATCGAGCCCTTCGTACAGGCCGTCGGACCTGGTGGACTTCTCCCATTTCGTCGACATGTCGAGCAGGTTGACGAAGAAGTCGTTGCTCAAAGTCCCGGGATGCTCAGTGAAGACGCCATTGGCCGATGCGCCGGCATTGGCATTCAACGCCCTCAGTCCGCCGACCAACGCCACCATCTCGGGTACTGACAGTGTCAGGAGGTTTGCCCTGTCAACCATCAGCTCCGCAGGTGACCGCACCTGACCTGCCGGTGCGAAGTAATTGCGGAAGGCATCGGCAGTGGGCTCGAGCACAGCAAACGACTTCGGATCAGTCTGCTCCTGGGATGCATCGACACGGCCCGGCACAAAAGCAACCTTCAGGGGATGACCTGCTTCATTCGCTGCCTTCTCGATCGCGGCATCGCCGCCGAGGACGATGATGTCTGCAAGTGAGATCTGCTTGCCGCCGGTGTTGAACTCCTTACGGATGCCCTCCAGGCGCTTGAGCACGGTCGCGAGCTCCTGCGGATCATTCACAGCCCAATCCTTCTGAGGGGCGAGGCGAATGCGCGCCCCATTGGCGCCGCCGCGATAGTCGGTTCCGCGGAAGGTCACGGCTGCAGCCCAGGCAGTACGAACCAGCTGCGGAACCGTCAGGCCTGAGGCGAGAATCCTGGTTTTCAGTCGGGCCACATCCGCATCATCAACCACGGCGTGCGTGGCTTGCGGAAGCGGATCCTGCCAAATCAGATCCACCTGCGGAGAGTCCGGTCCCAGATAACGTGAGCGCGGACCCATATCGCGGTGAGTGAGTTTGAACCAGGCTTTCGCGAAAGCGAGTTTGAACTCCTCCGGATGGTCATGGAAACGCAGTGCGATCGCGCGATAAGCCGGATCAAACTTCACGGCGAGATCGGTGGTAAACATGATCGGTGCGTGACGGACTGTTGGATCCTGGGCGTCCGGGGTCAGTGCCGCGGCGCTGGGATCGGAGGGGATCCACTGCGTCGCGCCGGCCGGGCTCTTGGTCTTCACCCAGTCGAATTTGAACAGGTTGTCGAGGTACTGGGTGGTAAACAAAGTTGGATTGACGGACCAGGAGCCTTCCAGCCCGCTGCTGACCGCATCGGAGCCACTGCCCTTGCCACACTTGTTCGCCCAACCCAACCCCTGTTGCTCAACACCAGCGGACGCCGGCTCGGGGCCGACACACTTGGCAGGGTCATGTGCGCCGTGCGCCTTGCCGAAGGTGTGGCCACCAGCGATGAGGGCTACCGTCTCCTCGTCGTTCATGGCCATGCGACCAAAGGCTTCGCGAATGTCCTTAGCTGCGGCGAGCGGATCCGGATTGCCGTTCGGCCCTTCCGGATTGACGTAGATCAGGCCCATCTGGGTCGCTCCCAGGGGCTTCTGCAACTGATGAGCACCGTCGTGACGCTCATCACCCAGCCACTTCAGCTCAGGACCCCAGTACACGAGGTCGGGCTCCCAATCATCCCGCCGGCCTGCCGCGAATCCGAACGTCCTGAATCCCATGGACTCGAGGGACACGTTGCCGGTGAGGACCATCAGATCGCCCCAGGAGATCTTCTGGCCGTACTTCTGTTTGATTGGCCACAGCAAACGGCGCGCCTTATCGAGACTGACATTGTCCGGCCAACTGTTGAGCGGCTCGAAGCGCTGGTCCGCGCCGTCAGCACCGCCGCGTCCGTCGAACGTGCGGTAGGTGCCCGCGCCGTGCCAGGCCATACGGATGAAGAAGGGACCATAGTTGCCGTAGTCAGCCGGCCACCAGTCCTGAGACGTCGTCAGAGTCTTCTTGATGTCGTCCTTCACCGCCTGCAGATCGAGCGTGGCGAAGGCCTTCGCGTAGTCGAAATCCCCGCCTAAAGGATTGGACCTGGCGTCGTGCTGACGCAGCGGCGAGAGGTCGAGGTGATCGGGCCACCAGAATTGGGCCGACTGGGGCGCGCCCTGGGGGGCCGGGGCCGCCATCGAGGGGACGACTACAGCCGCCGCACAGACGATCAGCAGCCGGATTAGATTTTTCCGCATCGCTTTGCTCCTGCAGTAGGGTGATACCTACGACTCTTAGACTGAGTCTATTTGCAGGCAGAGCGATGCATCATGGATAGTGTCTATCCCCTCGATAGACGTTTACGATCGCGCTGCGGGAACAATGTTGGATTCACGTTCCGGGGCTGGGTGGCTTACTAGTCCACCGTTGCAACAACTCGAACGCAGCCGCTGCCTCGGGCAAGCCACGCAACTGCCCCATGGAGTCGCGCAAGCGCCGGTTGCTGAGTGGGCACGCATCTTCCCACTGCCCCGTTGATCCACCGGGTTGACCGAAGGTCATCCGCATCCACTGCTCCAACCGCTTCGGCTGGACGATGGCCAGAATCGCGAAGACGGCGGGGAGTTGGCGGGTGTGCCGCTGATACCCCCAGCGAATCTGACCGCCATGGGATTGGAACAGGGCGATCAGCGCATCACCCACCCCTGACATCGACTCTGTCGGTGTCAGCGTGGCATCGGATCGCGCAAGCAGACCCTCGGTCCATTGGACGAAGTGCTCGAGGACCAGGGCCCACAACTCCTCATCCGTGGGATGCCGTGTCACAGTAGCAAACACTCTGCGGAAGGCGCCGACCCGATCGATTTCGGTCGCGCTCAACAGAGCCCCTGCCGTGCGATAGATCGTTGCGACATCGGGTGACCCGAGTCCACGCGCCAGAATCGTGCTTTCGCCTTCGTTCAGATCCTGCACCGACCAGAGCACCTGAAGCCAGGCACCTTCGAGTTTGGATCCAGGCAGTACGTCGAGCGCAACGCGCGACGCACGTGCTGTATCCAGCTTACGAAGCTCCACCAACAGCATCGGCACGACGGCAAAGAGCACGCCTTTTGTGTCAGGCTCGGTGATGAACGACCACGCTTCCGTCTGATGTCGGCGCGCAAACTCCGCCACTATCACGTCTGCACGAGAATCCATTCGGCCGGCGGGAGTCTGCTCGAGCACACTCAGCCAGAGTGTTCGCCAGGCTCCCGGCTCGGCGTGTTTGGGATCCAGCGTGTTGAATAGCTGACGGGCCTGCTCGAGGGATTTCGATTCCTCGGTGGTAACGAAATTGCGGATATGCTGCAGACGTTCGCCGCCTTCCGCAGGGATGTCTACCCGCAGCGGCAGTCTTTGTGCATACAGGGACTTCCAGAACCGGTAGGCATCCGAGTCCGGAACGGCGCCCAACGCTGTCGCGCCTGCCTTGTGCAGCTCATCGAGGTCCCGGGCCCACCACAACCATCCCTGCAGCTCAACACAGGCCAACACGGGCAAACTCGAGCTCGCCTTGACCAGTTTGATCATTGCATCGGAGAGCAGACCCACCTCACGCGCAAGCTGGGGTTGCCAACCTTCCCGCAACGCCTGATCGGACTCGCCAGCGTGGTGTGCGTAATGTTCCAGCGCCGCCACGGCCGCGCACTGTATCCCCGTGTTCGTGTGCGCGATGCCACGAACCAATGTTTCTACAGCGATGTCCCGAACAGCCCAGATGTCCGGAGCGGGTTGTAACAGCTCGGGGTGACCTTCCAGGTCGAGTCGCAGAAACCGGCCGCTGAGAGCGGTGGCCACGGCAGCCACTGGCGCGTGGGAGTCCGCAACCCAGCCTTGCAGAGCCTGAGCTACAGCGTGGCAGTAGCTCACACTGCGCCCCCGCGCAAACCCAGATGCGGCCTCGAGTTGTTCGCGCACCTGGCGGCGAATCTGCTCGTCCTGCTGGGCGCTGATGTACAGGTCCCGACCTAAACCCAGTGCCTTTGGTACTGCGGTCGGGTCGGCTTGCGCGGCACTCAGCAGCAGCGCCAGAACATTCAATTCAACACTGTCGGTCAGGGTGTCGCGCCGAAGAATACCCCGGGTCTCGAGAATGCCGGCCACTTCAACCACGGTCGCAGCCCGACTGGCGGCCAGCGGCCGGCAAAGTTGCAGGAGCTGCATGACCGCAGGCCCATTGTCGCGGGAGACGGTTCGCGCGCGATCGAGAATGATCTTGCTGAGCAGATCGACATCGTTAGCCGCAGCGAACAATTGGCCGATCTCGCCGCAGTTGGCCATGGCGGTCGTTGCGTCGAGCTCAAACACACGCCCGAGCAACTGGCTGCTGTAGGCCGTCGGCTTGCCTTGAATGTCCAGGCAAGCTTCTTCCAGGATCAGATCGCCCAGCACATCCGGGGTCGGCCGTACCCGGCCGTGACCATCCTCCTGGAACAGCCCTGCCGCGATTACGCGATTCAGCAGCAACTCAACCCGCTCAACCGGCAGCCCGCTCAGTTGAGCGGCGGCGTCTCGAATCGACACATCCTGCTTCGCACACGGCGCCAACGCAGCATAAACCGCCAGCGCGCGCAGACCCGTCTCGATGGGACACACATCCCGCGTCGGCTCGATAAAGGGTTGGCGGCAAAATTGATCCCGCAGGTATTGCCGCTGGAAACTCTGTGGCAGCTTGCGCTCGCGGCTCACCAGCGTGGCGACAAACACAGCCCCAAAGAATGACTGACGCACGAAGCGATCGATCGTGTCGCGATGCATGGGGGAGGTTTTGGACAGGAGCTGGTCGATCAGGTTGCGCACGAGCTTGGAGCTGGGGCGGCCCAGGTTGAGCTCCTGGATGGCCCCCGGTGGAAACTCTTGGCTCAGCGTGCGAATAACCTCGGCACGGCCGTTGCTGCGCACGACACAGACCAGGTTCAGCGACTGCGTTGCTGCAGCGTGTACGAGGATCTCAACGATCTCGGGGCAGCTCTGCGCATCGTCCACGATGAGGACAACGCGCTCGCGCTGGGAGAGCTCGGACAGCTCTTCGCGAACAGCGGCTGCATCGTGCTGAACGAATAGAGGCTCCCACCGGTCGCCTCCTGCTTCCAGGCGGCGGGCCAGCTCGAGGGCAAAGCGGCTCTTGCCACAGCCGGGCGGCGCCCACACGACGACCGCGCGACGCCCCGCAGCCATTGCATCGACGAGCTCGGTCTGGCGCGCCTCATCACCTACCCAGGGGACGGTGTGTTTGATCAGCGCCGGCCCGGAATCCGCGCCCAGATAGGGTCGATAGTACGTTTGCCAATCGACGAACGCGCGCCCGTTGGGGCGGCGCGTGCCGAGTGAGCGCAGGGCACCTATAAATTTAAAACGAGATCCAAGACTGATGAGCCGCTCCGCAAGGTCGAGTCGATTGAACTGGGGGGTTAATCGTACACGCTCGCGCGGACCCTGGCTCGGGGAGGGTCGCATTCAGCGAATCTGAACGGCACCGGTCGAGGCTCCGGCTTTTGTAACGCGGCATCACTTTGTGATACGCACACTCCTCGAGGCATGCGCGGACGATAACCTGAGCACGTCCGGTGAACCGAGCGAGTCCGGGTGCTGAAGAAAATTTCCGTGAACCAGCTCACTGTGGGAATGTTTGTCCACGGTTTCGATGCCGGCTGGCTGTCGCATCCGTTTTGGCGTGGCAAGTTCGCGATCACGGACCCCGCGAAGATCGCGGAGATTAAGTCGTGCGGCCTGCAGGACTGTTGGATAGATATCTCCAAGGGTGTGGATGTACCGGCTTCGCCGCAGCCAGCCGTCGCGGACCCTGTCCGCTCGGCACGACCGAGCGCCGCTCCACCCACGCCGGTCGCGCTGGAGGATGAGCTGAAACAGGCCGCCCGGCTGCGGGCCCGCTCAGCCCAGGCTATGCGCCACCTGTTCAGCGAAATTCGCCTCGGCAATGCCATCAAAGAGGACGAGTGCGCCCAACTGGTGGACGATGTGGTGGGTTCGATCAACCGGCATCCCGACGCTCTTCTCAGCCTCCTGCGTCTCAAAACGGCCGATGAGTACACGTACCTGCACTCGGTTGCGGTTTGTGCGCTGATGGTGGCGTTGGGGCGTCAGCTTGGTTTGAATGAGAGTCAGTGCCACGAGGCCGGGATGGCGGGGATGCTGCATGACCTGGGTAAGGCGGCCATGCCTCAGGATGTACTCAACAAGCCCGGCAAGCTGACCAACGAGGAATTCGAGATCATCAAACAGCATCCCGTGCGTGGGGAGGAAATGCTGCGCGCCGCAGGACTCGTCAGTGAGGCGGTGCTGGATGTTTGTCGGCACCACCACGAGCGCTTTGACGGGAAGGGCTATCCCGATGGCCTGCAGGGCGAAGGCATATCACTGTTGGCGCGCATGGGCGCCATTTGTGATGTGTATGACGCGGTGACTTCTGACCGGCCCTACAAGAAAGCGTGGGATCCCGCGCATGCGCTTTCGCAGATGGCTACCTGGGAAGGGCATTTCGATGTGCCGGTATTCCGGTCGTTCGTGAAATGCCTGGGGATCTATCCCACGGGGTCGCTGGTCCGACTGAGCTCGGGGCGACTGGCCCTGGTGCTGGAGCAGAACCCCACTGAATTGACGCGGCCGCGGGTGAAGGTGTTCTTTTCGACCAAGGCGGATATGCCCATTGAGCGCAAGATCGTGGATCTGGCCGCTGGGAACGTGGCGGATCAGATTGTTGCGCGGGAGCCGCTGGAGAATTGGAACTTTCCGTACCTCAATGAGCTTTGGGGAGCGGACGAGGGGTTGCTGCAAGCAAACCAAGGCTGAACGCCGGCGCGAAATGCGCTAGGGTTAGCCATGAGCACACACAGACGTGATTTTATTGCCGGCGCCGCAGCCGCGGTGTTGGTGAGCCAGGTTTCGCGGGTCGTTGCGGCTCCGCCGCCACCGCCGAAAGCTCGCAATGTCGTTCTGGTTCATGGGCTGTTCGCGGACGGGTCCTGCTGGTTGGATGTGATCGGCAAGCTGCAGGCAGCCGGGCTGAATGTCACTTCCGTCCAAAATCCTTTGACGACGTTACCGGATGCCGTGAGCGCCGCGCGGCGCGTGCTCGATCGACAAGACGGGCCGACGGTGCTGGTCGGGCACTCGTTCTCTGGGATGATTGTGACTGAGGCGGGAGTGCATCCGAATGTTTCCGCGCTCGTGTATGTCGCGGCCCGGGCGCCCGACGCCGGCGAGGACTATCCAGCGCTGGCGAAGAAATACCCGACTCCTCCTGCCAGCGCCGGGATTGTCTTTGACGGCGACGAAGGACGCCTGAGCGAGGAGGCGTTCCTGCACGATTTCGCGCAGGATCTGCCGGAAGCTCGCGCGAAACAGCTCTACGCGGTTCAGCAGCCTTTTCAAAGGGCGCTGCTCACCGGGAAGACCACCAACGCTGCCTGGCGGACCAAGCCGAGCTTTTATGCGGTCTCCACGCAGGATCGGACCATCAATCCGGATCTCGAGCGATTCATGGCAAAACGCATGGGTGCGCAGACGATTGAGGTCGCGGCGAGCCACCTGGCGCTGATTTCGCATCCGGATGTCATTGCGGATTTGATTTTAAAGGCGGCTGGGCACGGTTAGGTATCGCTCAGTCCTCGTTGAGGGCTCTTGCATTCACCCTATCCCAGTCTACGGCGACTTCCGGCACCAACGTCAGTCGCGTGCGGCCGCTCATTTTCTGAATGGTCGGCGGTCCGTACTTGGCGTTTGCGAGGCGGTAAATCGCAACGGTGTGTCGCTTGGGATCGATTAGCCAGACTTCGGGTACGCCCGCTCGCTCGTAGACCGGAATCTTGACCGCGCGGTCGTAACTGGCGGTGCTCGGTGAGAGAACCTCAGCAAGCCAGTCGGGCGCGCCGCGGACCCCGCGGGTGTCAATTTTGCTTGTATCACGCGTGATGATGACGTCGGGTTGGACGACGGTGTCGATTTGGTCGTCGGGTTCGCTGGACTTCGGGAGGCGCACATCCATCGGAGCGATGATGACACGCCACGGCGTACCGTCGAGTTGGTTCTGGAGCTGGCGGGCGAGCTCCAAGGCAATTGCCTGGTGTGAATAGGAGGGAGACGGCGGCTCCCTGACATACGCTGTGCCGTCGATCAACTCATCGCCATGAGTTCGCGACCAGATCAGGTAGTCGCCGTAGGTATGTTGAAGATCATCGCGCTTTGAAACTGACATGAGAATGAGCCTCGCTGATAAATGTCAGTGTTTATTTTCTGGCAGTCGAATACAACCCGCAACGCCAAATAATTGCTTGTAACAGGCAAATTGTTTGGAGACGGACGTACGCATCACTACGGTCGCCGCGACGTCCAATTCACCACGGTGCCAAAGACGCTCACAGGTCACGTCGGTAAGGCGGAGTTCAGCGGGTCAAGTACGGGCGCAGCCCATGACTTTTGGCACATGCCAGGCGCGGTCAGTGTGAGTACAGTTCCTACCCATGGAATCGGGGTTCGCGGCAACATTTATCGCCGCACAGCCGCACTATCAACCTCAACCGGCTTGCATGGTCGGTTGCTGCGGACCTAGGTTCCCTTGAGCGAGCTCACTACCGCCGTACAGAAGGCGCCGACTGCGTCATATCCAGGGTCCCAATCGGCCTCCGGCCAGACGCTGTTCGTTACGATTACCACATCTGACTTCGGATCCAGAAAAATCATCTGCCCGAAAATGCCGATCGCACGGTACGTGCCGTCGGCGTTGATCCACCACTCATAGCCATACCCGATATCATCCCACCCGGTCGGGATGTGGGCGCGACTCGCCTCCGCAACCCAGCCTTCGGGGAGGATCGATTCACTGCCGATCTTGCCCCCATGCATGAAGAAATAGCCAAAACGGGCATAGTCGCGGAGTGTTGCATTCAACATCGAGCGGCCGAGATCCCGGCCGAAGCGATCGTGCACCCAGAACGCATCGGCCTCCATGCCCAGAGGTCGCCAGATCTTTTCTTCCAGATAGGCGGCCAACTTCCGGTGCGTGGCTCGCTCGACGACCACACCGATAATCTGCGCGTTGCCTGAGTTGTAGAGGAAAGCGCTGCCAGGCGGCCTCACGCGTGGTATGCCTCCCATATACTTCACGATATCCACCGTGGGCCGGTGGTCGCTCGCAATCTCCAGAGAAAGCGAACGGCCCCAGTCCGAATCCGGCTTCTTGTAGTCTTCTTCCCATCGCAGACCCACAGACATGGTCAGCGCCTGCCGAAGGGTTACATCGGCATAGCCTGTGTGGGCGAGCTCCGGGATGTACCGAGTGACTGGTTCGTCGACGTTCTTGATGAGGCCGTCATGGATCGCGACGCCGAGCAAGGTTGACGTCACGGACTTCGCCACCGAGAAAGAAACCCATTGGCCTTTCCGCGTGTGACCGAGCCTGTATTGCTCGAGTACGATTTTTCCGTGATGTAGCACAACCAAGCCGGCGACGTGGTTGTGCTCCATGAATCGCTCCGCATCCCACGACTCGCCAGCGCTGTCGTAATGCAGCTTTAGTGAGTGCTGAGCTGTTGGCAACGGCATGACGACGCTGCCATGGTGGACGGGGTCGCCTCCGTAGATTTTGGCGATAGTCTTGAAGCCCTCTATTTTTTCCTCAGGCGTCCAAAGGGCTGGATTGCCGTCTGGCGGCAGCGCAACCGCGCTTACCGGCATTGGCGCGTAGGCGACTACGCCGAGAGCGACAACCGCTAGGGCGGCACTGATGGTCCTGACGCCTGCAAGGGCGCGCTGCGCTCTCATATTGTTTTTCTCACCTGTGGGGGCCGTCAGAAGCTTAACGGATAATTCCGCGTTAGTCGCCTGCGTCCGAAGACGCGTGTTGCGGGAATTTTGCGTTGAACCTCCAGGCTCGGCGAGCGAAAATGGCCTCATGTCAGTAACCACCCGCGACAACGAGTACCACACGTACGCCGACTATCTGGTCTGGTCGAGAACCTCCGGTGATGAGGTGATTGAGGGCACCGCCTATGTCAGGCAACCCGGACCTACATTCTCGCATCAGATGATTGTTGGCGAGCTGTATCACCAGGTGAGAAAGGTATTGAAGGGAACATCCTGGCGAGTTTGTGTTGCGCCTCTCGATGTTCGTTTGCCCAAGTCTGACGAACGCGACGAGGATGTTGACACGGTGGTGCAACCTGATGTGTTTATCACCCGGGATCAACAGAAGATAGATTCGCGCGGACTGCGGGGCGCGCCTGACTGGATAGTGGAGGTTCTTTCACCCGGCACGGCCCGGCACGACCAGAGAAAGAAGATACCTGCGTACGAGCGAGCGGGAGTTTTGGAAGTGTGGCTCGTCAATCCGCGCGATCGGAAGGTGGGGATCTATCGGCTTTCGGACGGCGTCTATGGCCTGCCCCTGGTTCTGAACCTGGCGGGACGAACGTCCCTGGGTATTGCGCCGGAGGTCATTATCGACTGGGAGCCAGTCGTTGCAGAGATCTTCTGAATTCGATAATTTTTTCCTGAGGTTGTCGAAACGCGGCCCGGCCGATCGTCCATAGCCTGAAGGTCGGGCTACCGATCGTCAGGAAAAGAGTCACGAACATGATCACTGTCTACGGCGAAGGGCGTGGGTTTCGGGTCGTCTGGCTGCTGGAAGAGATGGGCATTCCGTACCGGCTGAGGCCGGTGGACCTCCTGGCCGGAGTGGAGAACGATGTTGAATTTCTGGCCGTCAACCCCGCGGGCTTTATCCCCGCAATCCAGGATGGCAACGTGACGATGGTCGAGTCGATTGCCATCATGGAGTATCTGATGGCTCGCTACGGACCCACGCCGCTCGCGCCGCACGCGCGCGATCCAGCCTTTCCTGCGTACCAGCAGTTCCTTCATTTAGGTGAAGCCGGCCTCGCGGCCTCCATTTACTTCGTCAGCGGCGCCCGCAATCTCGCACCGGAGGGCCAGCGGCAGAACTGGAGTGCCAACCAGGCAATGGGGGTCTTTGAGAGCCGGCTGGGGCTGGTGACGCGGCAGCTCGCGCGCTCGCCCTATCTTGCCGGCGAGGCGTTCACAGCAGCCGATATATCGGTGACTTACGCCTTGGAGTTGGCTCAAAGATCTGGAAGTGCGACCCTGGGCGCGGTGGAACGAGCCTATGTGGCCCGAACCAGTGGACGCGATGCTTACGAGCGGGCCATGGAAATGTGCCGGGACACGAAGGCATGGGCGGCTCGGGCAGCTCGGACGCCCGGTCGATGACGTGACAACAACATGCAACTGACACAAGCGCAGCTTCAGCAATTCGAACGGGATGGATTCCTCATCCTGCCAGAGCATTTTTCGGCCGTTGAGGTCGCGGTTCTGCGCGCAGCGATGGACCGGGTGTTCCGGCAGGATCATGTGGCCAATATCCGGGAAAAGCACAGCCAGGTCGTGCGGACGGCCATGGCGCTGCATCGGCGCGACGAGGTGTTTGACAAGCTGGTTCGGCACCCACGCTTTGTCGAGCCGGCGCAGCAGATCGCCGGCCCCGATCTATACATCCAACAGGTGAAGATCAACGTCAAGGAAGCCTTCACCGGCGAAGTGTGGCAATGGCACCAGGACTTCTCGACACACCATCATGATGATGGGGCGCCGCAGCCGCTTGCGCTGAATCTGCATGTCTTCCTGGATGACGTGAATGAATTCAACGGGCCGCTGTATTTCATTCGCGGCTCGCATAAGCTCGGCCCGACCGCGACCCGTCATGACACCACTACAACGAGCTATCCGTTGTGGGTGATTCCGTCGGACGTAGTCAGAGCCGCGACGGAGCAAGGTGATCTCGTGTCAGCCAAGGGTGCGGCAGGCACGGCGGTGATCTTCGGTGACTGTTTGATACACGGCTCGCCGCCGAATCTCTCGCCGTGGACCCGCAGCATCTTTTCGCTCATCCTGAATCCGATCAGCAACCACTATACGAAGGACCGGCGCGCCGACCATTTCCATCATCGGGATCTGACACCGGTAAAAGCGCTACCGGATGGTTGTCTGACTGAGGTAGGTGCGGCGTCAGGGTGAGCGCGCGGGATGCTTCGCCCTGGACCAAACGTCCTTTCGTTCCCGTGCACGCTCGGTCAGGAGCTCTGCGACCAATTGACGTGCCTCGGTCTCGCTCGTGCCGGATGGGAACTGAAAGACCTCAGTCGCATCGAAAGGGTTCGCGTAAGTGACCGGCTCGGTCTGGAGCGGAGGCGGCGGAGATATCTTGGCTGTGGGTGCAATTGCGCGGGCGGGGGAGACTGCAGCAGCGCTGGCAAGCTGTTGCGGGTTCGTTGCCACATAGGCGATAGCCCCTGAGGCTAAAGTCACCATTGCAATCTGTAAAATGATCGCCCGCCAGCCGTGGGCGGCTTGTGCCTCCGGCGCCCAATCTCGCAATGGCTTGCTGTTCACGAGACTGATTGAGCAAGCTTCGTTCCTGCGGCCGTTCAGCGTTCCAGCGATTCAATCCGCCCGAGAACCTGACCCGTGGGGACTCTACGCGCTGAGCCGCGTCAACGATCTGTGGATCCGTGCCTTCCAAAGAGAGCCTGGGATCGCGAGATCGTCTCAGTCGAGCAATCCGCCGAGGATGATCAGCCTGTTGTGTTGGAATCGACGCTTTGGCCCGTGTCTCATGCTCGGTAACAGGATGTTTTCGCGCGCGGGCGCCCGGGTGTCGGGTGGCAGGCGATTCATCTCCAAGCAGGTGGCTGAATCGTCCACTCAGGAAGAACGAACCGAACTGCCGCTCAATCGTTGCTTCATTGTCGCGAATCGTCAGTGGATGGAAATTATGTGCTCGCTGCCGTTGCAACGGGTGTCATCGCCTCAGTTATCGCCGCATCGGAGGCGCACTGACCCGCGCCGCTTGGGGATCAAAGCCTGACTATGTGAGCTGCAATGGGTTCAGCACTTCTTCGAGCTGAATTCGAGCGGCTCCGCTCAGGGCTTTCAGGGGCAATGGCAGACAGGGATGTTTTACCCAACCACGAAGCTCAGCAGCAGCGGCGATTACGCGCAGGCTGCCGCCGGTTTGCCTGGACAGAGCCCACAAAGGCTCGAGACGTTCAGACAACCGCGCGGCTTCTCCTGCATTCCCTGCCTGTGCCGCGCGCGTGATTGCCAACGCGGTGTGTGGAAACAGTCCGCCGATGACGGAATACCAAACTCCGCATCCAGCATTCAATCCAACTGCGGCGCTCGCATCGCCGCTGATCCCGATGGTTACGTGAGAAGGGATCAGCGCGCGCAGGTGTTCGATGCGTGCCTTGGCGGCCTCGGGACTCAACGGGACGCCGGGGATTTTGATGGAGCATACGTTCGGCAGTTGAGCAATGCGACCGTGGAGCTCGTCGGTAAACTCGAAGTGTGTCGTACCTGGGTTGTCGTACACACACAGCGGTATGGATATGTGCCGGGTTACGGTCTCGTACAGGCTGAACACTTCGTCCGCTGAGAGCTTATGGTATGACATTGGAGCGAGAAGAAGGCCTCCGGCTCCAGCTGCCTGGGCGTCATCGGCCAGATCCAACACATCGCGGGTTCGCAGCGCTCCGATACTGACCATCACCGGAACATTGCCAGCGTTTTGCACCGCGAGTCGCGCGACTCGCAGGCGCTCGGCTCGGGAAAGATAGGCATAGCCTCCAGTGGAGCCGAGGGCACCAATGGAATCCACACCGGCTGCGCTCAACCGTTGAACCAGCGCGACGAATGCGGCTTCATCGATGCCATCCTCATTCATCGGGGTCAGGGGAAACGCACTCAGACCGGAGAACATAGACATACCTGAGATCTCACGTTGTACGTTCTAGTTTCTGTGAAGATCCTCACGAGAGCAAGAATCGGGTGTTCGTGACACCGAGATCAGCCTAATTTTGCGCCCAAGATCCATGGTATGAGGACTTTTCATATGAGCAAAGAGACGACTAACAAGGCGGTCGTTGGGCGCTGGTTCAACGAGTTCTGGGGCAGGAATGCGAATCTTGCCGTCATCGACGAGATCGCCGCACCCAATATGCTGCTCAAATACTCACTGCATGCGCCCCGCCGCGGCCGTGATGATATCAAAGCTTTCATGACCGATTTTCGCGCCGCGTTTCCCGATCTGAACTTCTGGGGCACTGCTGACCTCATCGCCGAAGGTGACTATGTGGTGGGCCAGTGGGAAGGCGGCGGCACTCACACGGGGGGCGCGTTCAGCGATTTTCTGGTTGGCGGCCTTCCTGCTGCGACAGGCCGCACGATGCACTTCACCGGCACGACGGTTTTGAAGGTACTCGATGGCAAGATCGTTGAGGAAATCGGTCTCGATGACGGCGTGACTGCATTGAGTCAACTTGGACTGATCAAAGCCTAGAAAAGCCTCGGGTCATCCCTCATCGCGGACGCGATCCCAGTCCACAGTCACTCCCGGCACTGCGGTCAATCGCGTCCGCCCGCTGAGATTTTGAATGGTGGGCTGTTGATAGCGGCCATCGGCAAGCAAATAGACGGCGACGGAGCGCCGTCTGGGGTTGACGAGCCAGACTTCCGGCACGCCGGCACGCTCGTAAACGGGAATCTTGACTGCCTTGTCGTAACTGGCGGTGCTTGGGGAGAGGACCTCAGCCAGCCAGTCCGGTGCACCACGCATCCCGCGCTCGGTGAGTTGGCGAATCTCACGCGTAATGAAGAGGTCGGGTTGCACGACGGTGTCGATCTGGTCATCAGGTTCGTTGGACTTGGGGAACCGCACGTCCAGCGGGGCAATGAGGACTCGCCACGGCGTACTCCCCCTATAGAATTCACGATTCGTTGCCGTCGCAACCACATTAGCATTACGCGGCAATTGCGATTATGTATCGTAGGACAACATACAAATCGACTTTGCTCGTTCCGTCTGTGAGGTCACCATGATCACTTCGACGGTAATCAACGCTTTCGAAAGATGTCTGCCCGGTCGCATACTGACGCGGACACATGCTGACTTCGATCAGGCGCGGAAGGTCTATAACGGCATGATCGATCGCAAGCCTGCGCTCATCGCCCGTTGTCACAACACACGTGATGTAGCGGAGACAGTGCGTCTCGCTCGCGAACATAACCTCCCTGTTTCCGTTCGCGGCGGTGGACACAATATTGTTGGGAAGGCTGTCCTGCAGGATGGCCTCATGATCGATCTGTCGGCTATGAAGGCGATAAGTGTGGATACCGAGCGGGGCGCAGCTCGGGCACAAACCGGCCTCAAACTGGGGGAGTTCGATGCGCAGACCCAGAAGCATGGATTGATGACTCCGCTGGGTGTGGCGTCAACAACAGGAATCGGTGGGTTGACGCTCGGTGGAGGGTACGGATGGACCGTGGGTGAATTCGGCCTTGCCTGCGACAACGTGACGTGGCTCGAAGTGGTTACTTCCGAGGGCGCTGTTGTTGAATGCAGCGCGGAGCAAAACCAGGAACTGTTCTGGGGAATGCGCGGCGCAGGCCAGAACTTCGGCATCGCCACTCAGATTGAATATCGTCTGCACCCACTCACTGAGGTCTACGGTGGCCCGCTGTTCTATCCGCTGAGTGCGCAGATCATGCATTTGTACGAAGAATTCGTCACAAACGCGCCGGATCGACTGACAGGACTCGGAGCCGCGACCAAGATGCCCGACGGCACTTTGGCATTTGGGATATTAATCTGCTACCACGGATCACCCGCCGAAGGCGAAGCCGCTATCAAAATCCTGCGTGATTTTGGTAAGCCGATGGCTGACATGGTCACCGTGCGTCCGTATCTGGAAATGCAGTCGCTGTTCGACAAAGACATTCCTCCAGGAAAACGCTACTACAACAAATCGCATAACCTTCGGCACATCAATGCGGGGACTATTGATGCGGTACTCCAATTTACCGCAACGATGTTGCCCTATCCGTCGATGATTGGATTCCAACGCCTGCATGGCGCCGCTGCGCGCGTTTCCGCCGCGGAGACGGCCTTTCCGCACCGCTACGATCATCATGTCATCTGGATAAGCCCAGCGCAGGAAGATCCGACATTGGACGAGGGAATGATTCGGTGGACCCACGAGTGCTGGGACGCGCTGCGCCCGTACGCTGACCAGGCCGTGTACGTCAATGCACTCGACGATGGATCCGTCGAGGGGGAGTCCCGCATCCGGGAGGCGTACGGAAGCAATTTCGCGCGCCTTCAAGCGCTCAAGCAGGCTGTGGATCCAACCAATTTCTTCCGTGAGAATTCAAACATCCGACCAGACAGCTTTGCTCGAGCGACCTGACCGAGCCCTTCAGCTCTTGGGTGGCGGCTGATTCGAGGAGAACATGTCACGCAGGAGCTTCCAATCGCCACCCTCCTGTTTCCAGATGACAATGTATTTGCCTCGATCGAGTGTCTTCCCGGCTTTGTCGAGCAGCGCGTATTCCCCGACCTCGGTGGCCGTCTTGCCGCCGCCATATAACTCGACCGTCTTCACTTCGACACCTGCGACACCCGAGGCAATCGCGCTCTGCCAGAACTTCTGGATCGCCTGAGTTCTAACGCGCCGCGGTCGCCGATGCCGCCTCAACAGCGCGGGCAACGTCCGGGCGGTGACTGGAAGATCCGTTCGCGGTCTGCTTAGCCACGAGGGCGTAGTATGTACGGGCGTCGGCGGGCAGGCCGGCCTGCTGTGCAGCGGCAGCCGCACTGAGCAACGCGTTCAACCGATTGGGACTCAACTGCAACGCCACGCGATATTGCGCAAGCGCCTCCTGCGGTTGATGTTCGAGCAATAGTATATCGCCCAACATTTCCCGCGCTGGAATGTCGACTTCATTCTGGCCAACCTTATCCTGTTCGTCCGCGGCCTCGTGCATTGCGTCTATCGCCTCCTCCGCATGACCTTCCGTCAGGGACTTCCATGCCACTATCTCGTTGCGCCGAATGGAGCCGCTGCCGACGGAGTCACCATACTGCTTCTTCAGTGCCTGATAGTTGTCCTCGAAACCCTGAAGCGCAGCCGCGGCCAACTTCGCATCAGAGGTATGTCCGGCCGCGATCGACTGCCCCCAGTAGATCGAGGAATTCTCGTAGGGCTTCGATGCAACTGCCGGCTGCAAACGTGCGAGCGCGTCCCATTGATGCATCTCAATTGCATACACGGCCCGCAGCTCATTGTCGAAGCTGGCGCCCATGCCCTTCATGTCATCCATGCCTGGCATCGCTATCATGCGATCACCAACCGCCTGCATCCCGGTGGTGAGCACGCGCGCCTTCTCGTCCTCGCCCACCTGCAGATAGGCATAAATCAAAAACTCATCCGCATGCATCTGATGAGCGGCACCCGGATGCCCGGTCGCTTCGTCTCGTTTAGAGGCAGCAACGGATGCGAGGTTGGATTGGATGCTCTCCTGCCACATTCCGAGCCGCGAGAAGATGTGAGCCGGCATGTGCAATGCATGCGCCGAGGAGGGAGCAATTTTCGCGTACAACCTGGCGGCTTGCAATCCTTCCTGCGCGAGTGCCGGCGTGTCACAGGTGTGAATGATGTAGTGCGCGAGCCCAGGATGTTCCGGGTGTTGCACAAACAGAGGCTGTAGGATGGCTAACGCCCGATGTTCGTGACTCAGGGAGCGGTCATCGGGTTGCTCGGAAGCGAGCATGGCGAGGGCAGCAAACGCCGCGGCCTCTACATCATCGGGAAAGTTGTTATGCACCGCAATCATCTTGGCTTCGTACGCATCGACTCGCTGTTGCAATGGCGTGTCGGTCCGGTCGAAGAAGGTTGCGAGCGCATCTATGTAGGCGCGCTCACGCGCTGTTGACTTGGCCGGCGGCGCCGACAGGGACCGCGCCTTGGCCATCTCCGCAGCGCCCAGGATGAGCGCCTGCTGGTCCGGGGGTTCCCAGATCTCCTTGAATTGCGTCATCGCGATACCCCAATGCGCCATTGCGCACTTCGGATCTTCACGCGCAACTTTCTCAAACTGAGTGCCTGCTTCGGTGTATCCGAAGGAATGCAACAGGGCTACACCCCGCTGCATTTCACGCTGGACTTTGGCCGCACAAGAAGTTGGAAAGGACACTTGTCCTAACTCATCATGTGCACCTGGCGCATCGGCGTGGTGGTGATCGGCGCTGACTGGGCCGGTAAACAGTACTACGCAACCGACCAGCGCGGACAGGGGTAGTGTTTTCATGACGGCAGGCTAGGCCTGCGCTTTCCCAAACGCAAGCACGGTGGAGGCTGACAGCATTGCCGGTGATGCCACAAAATAGGGCGATGTCGACCTCTACTTCAGCCGTCCAGATTGGCGCTCTCGTTCCGCTTTCTCCGCCGGGCTGGGTCGAGGCGGGGAGACACTTGCTTGCGGGTCTCGAGTTGGCGGTTCGCAATGTCAATGATGCTGGCGGGATTGCCGGAAGACCGTTGGAGTTAGTAGTCCGGGATACCGCGGCGAATCCACAGACGGCGGTGTCGGCCGTGGATGAACTGGCGCGGCTCGGTGTGGCTGCCCTCGCGGGGGAGTATCACAGCGTTGTCGCTCGCGCTGCTGCTGCCAGGGCCGACGAGCTCGGTCTGCCATTCCTGTGTTCGTCAGCGGTTCTCGATGCGCTCACCGAGCGGCCGACGCAATGGGTCGCACGCATCGCTCCGGCGCAGTCGCACGGCTGGCAGATCTACGCGGACTTCCTCCTCAGTGGCGGCCACCGTCGAATCGCTGTCGCAGCTCAGGCGAGTGTGTATTGGGCGTCTGGGATTCGGATTGTGCGAGACTATTTGGTTCCACGCGGTGGCTCACTCCTTGAGCTGGACATGAGCGTGCTCACGGCTGGAGCCCTGTGCGACGAACTCGTCGACAACGGCGTCACTGCCCTCCTTCTTCTGGTCGGCTACCCGGAGCCGGCGGTGTCGATCGTAAGGGCTGTGCGCCACGATAGGCGCCTCTCCGAGATCTTGATCGGTGCGCCGGCTGGACAACCGGAATTCGCGGGGTGGGCGACGCTGCTTGGCGCCGATGGCGTGGGAATCCCTTTTTTGCGCTACCTGCCTACGTGTCTCACCGGACTGGGTGCACGAGCAGCGACGGCTCTGCGCGAGAGACTGGGTGAGGCGCCCTCATTCGTTGCCTTCGAGGGGTACGACACGATCATCGTGCTGGCCGATGTGTTGCGGTCTCGTGGTGGAGAGATTTGGCCGCCCGTTTCAGTCGAAGGGACTCGTGGGCTCATCCAGTTCTCTCGCGCTCCGGGGATCAGTGTTTGGCAATGGGTTTGGGCGCCGGTCCAGGTTGTTGATCGGGATCCGGCGGATCCGGATCGCTTTCGAATCCTGGTCGAAGCTAGTCTGCGCAGCACGGCGACACGCTGGTGACAGCGTCGGTGCGGGACGGCTCATTTTGCCCGTGTATCCACACGTATCAACCTCACGTGTGAAGTTAGTTTTCGTGTTCTTCCCATTGAAGCTTCAGGCCTGTTGGCCAAAAATGACTTCATTGCGGCGGAGAGGAATTCGATATGTCGGTAACGACACGCGACACCCAGTACCACACGTATGCTGACTATTTGACCTGGTCGAGAACCTCGGGCGATGAGCTGATCGACGGCACGGCCTATGTCAGGGAACCCTCTCCAACATCTACGCATCAGATGATCGTTTTGGAGTTGGGTGTCCAGGTGAAGAAAGCACTGAAGGGAACATCGTGGCGATATTTTATAGCTCCTCTCGATGTTCGTTTACCCAGGGCCACTGAGCGTGACGAAGACGTTGACACGGTCGTTCAACCTGATGTCTTTATCACTCGGGACCCTCAGAAAGTCGATTCGCGCGGACTGCGGGGCGCGCCTGACTGGATCGTGGAGGTTCTTTCACCCGGCACGGCCCGATACGACCAGAAAAAGAAGCTTGCGGCCTACGAGCGGGCCGGAGTGCCGGAAGTCTGGCTGCTCAATTCTCGTGCTCGTACTGTGACGATCTATGGGCTTTCGGGGGATGCTTACGAACCACCGAGGGTGCTGAAACTGGAGGGACGAACGGCTGTCGGTGTTGCGCCGGAGGTTGTCATCGACTGGGACGCGGTTGTTGCGGAGTTAGGATGAAAGGCTCCTTCAGTATGGGAAGACCGGGGCCGCGATGCGGTGATCGCTGCACGTGCACCGATCGGGCACGGCCGCGATCTCCGGCACTGAAGCGGCGGTTATAACAACAAACGCCGCCGGAACACTCATCACGAGGAGTACAATCACAACATCCGGCCAATGGACACGGCGCTTCTCAGTGGCAGCCGGCGGATTGCATACGCTCTGGTACATGTGAAGAATGTTAAGCTAGTTACGCTGGAAGACTGCAGTCATGTTTTCTAAGCGGGATCGATAGAAAAACTCATAGGCTCTGACGATGACCATGCGTCTGCCACCTTTGAATTCGCTGCGCGCCTTTGAGGTTGTTGCGCGCCACACGAGCTTTCGAGCTGCCGCCAAGGAGCTGCATGTCACCGCGGCCGCAGTCAGTCAGCAGGTGAAAATCCTCGAGGATCATCTGGGCCGCAAGCTGCTGCGACGGGGGCCGGGCGGATATAGCCTGACGCCTGATGCGCTGGCTGGGCTCGAGAGTCTGCGTGAAGGGTTTGAGCGGCTCGCGGAGGCGGTCACCACCATGAGCTCCGGCGGCCAGCGTGTCTTGACGGTGAGCGCGGTTCCTTCGATTGCTGCCGGCTGGCTCGTATCCCGTCTGCATCGCTTGCGCGAACAACATCCACAGCTCGACGTATTGCTACATGCGTCGCGAGAGTTGGTCGACCTCGAGCATTCCAGGGTTGACTTGGGAATCCGGTATGGGACCGGCGACTACCCGGGTACGATTTGCGAGCGCTTGTTTGACGAGGAGATATTTCCGGTCTACAGCCCGCGATTGCTCGAGGGTCGGGCGCGAGTCAAAAAGCCCGCCGACCTGCGGGGGCAGCCTATGATTCATACGGATTGGAAGCCGGATCGGGGGCATTGGCCCGGCTGGCGCGATTGGCTCGAGGCCGCCGGTGTTAGTGGCGTCGATGTGGACAGAGGGATTCGCTTTACGGACGGCGCTCTTGCCTTGCAGGCGGCAGTCAACGCGCAAGGCATCGCATTGGGCAGCAAGGCACTGTCGCAGGACTACCTGGCCTCCGGCCAGTTGATCAGGCCGTTTGAGTTGTCGTTAGTGACTGACTTTGGGTGGTATGTCGTGTGCTCTGAGGCGCGTGCTGAGGAGCCGGATATTCTTGCGTTTCGGCGCTGGGTTTTGAGCGAAGCCAAACGGGGGGCGCTGGTTTAGCCACCAGGGGTCGAGTAGCTTCATTGGCGCCATTCTTACGCTGACCGATTGTCAGCCGATTGGCTCAATTGGTCACCGGACTCTCGCAACCAATGCCGATTCAGGCGCATACACACCGCGCGAGGTGCAAAATCGGCCCACTCGATACCGAATCCGTCCGACGATTGACGAACGACCTGGGCTGCTACGACGGGTTGCGATCGGGCACTTCCCTCACCTCCGTGCCACCCGACCCAGACTGTAGAGAAAATGGCGGGTTGAGACTCCGAGCGCACGAAAGCACCACTCACACTCATATCCGTCATCACGGCGGAGATGGCTGTCGCTTCCCCGATTCTCACGAAAATTTCCTCATGAGTCGGCAGTCGATGTCCAAGGCGATGTTCCATCAGATTCTCCAGACCAGGGTCTAAACATAACGCCGCGCCTGCGAATCGGCATTCAACCTAAAGCTGGAATGGATGTAGGCATTGTCTGACAATGACGCCGGAAGGAAAACGCAAGGTGAAACCAACATTGGACTCTACTTCCTGCACCTGACAGGCCGCCGGCGACGAGAAAGCTGGCTGCATCCGGCGACGCCTTGAATGTCCGGATTGTAGGGCTCATAATCACCTCAGGTAGCGCTACCAAAAACTGGGGGAAAAGATCATGGGTACTGTTTGCGCGTGCGGGGCGGATTGTGCGGACTTCATGCATCAGCATGCTATTCAGTCCAATGCCATCTTCGCTTGTCCCGTCTGCGAAATCTCGTTGGTTGCGCACCGCTCGGGGCTATCAGCTTCGCCTGACCCGGCCGAGCTGCAAGGCGGTAACCGCGGACTATCCGGCGATGAGGGCGCGCTGAGCGTCTGACCTTCGACGTCGCAAAGGCGTCGCGACCGTGGAACCGGAAGCTGCCGGCTCCGAACAACTCTAGTGGTGCTCAAACGGTGACGTTTGTCCGGCAAGCCACGGATCTTTGGTCTCTGCGCGCCACCTTTGTAGCGCCGCGCGCGATTGCAGCAAGGTGTCCCGGTGCGGCCCGGCGCTCGCGAGATTGACCAACTGCTGAGGATCGTTGACAACGTCATACAGCTCCTCTGCGGGCCTATGCACATAGGCCTCGAGCGAGCGCTTCCCGAGAGCCGCCCGTCGCTCGCTGATAGCTTTCCAACTAGGTGACGATGCGACATCACCGGCGATCGGGAAACTCAGCTCATGAGCCAGATTCAGGATGTATGCGTGCTGGCGCGTTCTCAGCGCCCGCATCGGGTAGTACTGATTGATCTCGTGAAACGAGTGAGACGCGAAGATGCGATCCCATCCCTTGGGTTGCGTCTGTCCCAGCACCGGCACGAGCGATTTTCCCTGGAGCTCGTAGCCGGCCGGCGGGGCAGCTTGCGCCAGATCGAGGATGGTTGGTGTAATGTCGACCCAACTGACCATCGCTTCACAGCGCACGCCCTGCGCGCCCTGTGGCGTGCGAATGATGAGCGGCAGGTGGATTCCTTCATCGTACAAACAAGTCTTGGCGCCGGGAAACGGCCGACCGTTGTCGGATAGGAAAATGATCACCGTATCCTGGGCACGTCCGGTACTTTCGAGCTCAGACAGGATCAGTCCCACACCCCGGTCCAACCGGCTCACCGACTCATAGTACTCAGCCAGATCGCCGCGAACCGCCGGCAGATCGGGCAAGTGACCCGGAACCACGACATCGGCAGGTTGATAGCGCACGCGCGGCACATTCGGCCACGAGCGGGTGTTGCCGAAGTTCTCCTCCGCCCGATGCGGATCACTGAAGCCGACGGTGATGAAAAACGGCTTCGAGCTCTGCGCACGAATGAAACTCCCGACCGCTTTTGCCAGTGCAGCCACATCGCGTATGCCCGGTTTCTCCGGAACCAGCTCCGCGTCGTAGCTCAAGGCTTTTTCCGGCCGGATGTGCTTCTTTCCGACGAGCGCGGTGGCGTAACCCGCAGCATTCATCAGTTTCGGCACAGTAACCACCCAGTCGAGCAGCGACTGGTTGTGCACGTCATGAGCAAGCCCATACATGCCGTTCGAATGCGAATACAACCCGGTATAAAGAACCGAACGGCTGGAGCTGCAGGAGGACACAGTTGCATACCCCTGCGTGAACAGGGTGCCTGCGGCGGCGAGCCGATCGAGATTGGGTGTTTTGACTACGCCACCATAACATCCTGCATCCAAGCCCTGATCATCGGCGATGACGAGCAGGATGTTGGGACCCGAAGCACGTGTGGCGGCGTTGACACGCTGCACCCCGGAGAGTGCCGCGGATCCCAGCAGAAAGTCCCGGCGATCCAAGGCAATTCACGCGCGACCGACGCACCAGGGGTCAGGCTTCATATCGGTCGCAGGTCCGTTCTTGCCTGGCTGTGGGAACCGCGCTTTGAAAGTGAACGCCTGGGCGCTGGGCCCGAACCGATCCAGCATCCACAGGCGGGACAGGCCCTCCTCGACCGTCGGCCGATGGCCGGCGGGGATCCACCACAGCGCCTGATATGCGCCCTCGAAGCGCTCGAAATATTCGCGCCGCCGCGCCATCTCGGGCGTGTGAGCGCTCCGATAAACGAACTCGAACAGGGACTCGGCGTCGGCCCAGACGGACATGTTCGGAATGAGCAGTGGATCCGGCGTCGGTTGCAGCTCAGTTGCGTTGCCGGAACCTCCCTGAAGGCGCCAGATGAAGCCCGGAGTGGACTCGGCCAGTGCATTGACGCGGTCGAGCGCATCAAAGAAAGGCTGTACCCGCGGGTCACCGCGCGGCGCTACCAGCCGACCAATGTTGATTTGGGCCAGGTGCCAGGCTGATTCAGGCCGTTCCGGGACGGGGTCACTCATCTCACCGCTCCTATGAATTTCGCCAGCTGGCGAGCCTACCGCCTGGCGCTCCCGGGATCCAGGTATCATGCGATTCTATGAATGAAGCAGTCAGTCACGCGTTGCGTGTTTATGGCGAGTTTCTGGACAGCGATCAAAGGATGAGCCCGACCGTGGTCGAGGCCATCCGGGCGATCAGGGAATACGTTTATGGGTGCGACCCCACCAACCAGGCCATCCACCAGACGATCATCACGGCAAAGCGTAACGGGATGAGCGGCGTGGCGCTGGAAGCGCTCGTGAATGAGATCGGTTGCCGAAATACGGTCGTGCATCATGTGTTGTTCTGGTTGAAGAATCCGCAATCCCCGGAAGATCTGGCCGCACTGTTGCGCGGCCTGAATACACTGCGGCAGATTCCTGCGATCCGCGAGCTCCACATCGGGGTGCCTGCCGCTACCGCGCAGCGGGATGTCATCGATACCAGTTACAGCGTTTCTGAGTTGATGTTATTCGATGATGTGGCCGCACAGAACGACTACCAGAACCATCCCGTCCACAAACAGTTTGTGGACAATTGCTTGCACCTTTGGCAACGGGTTGTCGTTTACGATTCGATTGATGTTCAGACAGGCTAGCTGAGCCCACCCTCACCTTAGTTATCACTGGCCTTCACAGCCGCCGCGTCAGGTGACTAAAGTCACTCAGAGCGCACCGCCTCTGTCGTCAGGAACCCAACACCGCGCTGGCTCAATGTTGGCCGCGAGCCATCTCTGCGCGGTTCGGGCCGTTCCCCGCGACTATTACGTGAGCACCATTATTATTCGTGCAATCAAGCACTTGCTGACGCACGGGCGCGCCACGGGCAGTGCCTGGCACGGCGCTCGCACTGTCACCTCACGAGCAGATGCTCACCACTTTCAGACCAACTCAACAACCTCACACATACCTGGAGAACTCTCATGAAAATCGAAAACCTCAGCCACGACCTCGACGCCTCGGCCATGACGGCAGTGACAGGCGGCACCGCCCTCACCGGTCAAGTCGTACCCACCAACGTGCAGAGCAACGCGCTCGGCCAGGGCTTCCAGGTCGCCTCCTGCGCCCCGGTCGCGATCGGCAACGATGCCGAGCAGTCGAACTACTCGAGCCAGGAGACGGACCTGCCGGTCGGCTCCCTGATCGTCAGTATCCCACGCTGCTACTGAGCATCAGCACTCAACCAACTCAACTCATACACATTGACGGAGAATTGACATGAAGATCGAGAACCTGAGCAAGGACCTGGACACGGTTGCCATGACGGAAGTGACAGGCGGCACGGCCCTGACGGGTCAGGTTGTCCCCACCAACGTGCAGAGCAACGCCCTGGAGCAGGCGTTCCAGAGTAAGCGCTAACTGATCGGCGTACTTCAGTCTCGCGCGAGGATGCGGACAATGAGCTCCAGGTTCACACCACTGGAGCAAGCGATGGATCAGGTAGTTCGGCAACGACGTAGCGAGAGTGCATGGCG